>Ga0137307_100003_pt1 | contig 408423 bp, 329 predicted proteins | sample NAcewD2O_March_2_FD_97180 | JGI IMG/M metagenome (GOLD analysis project Ga0137307, IMG submission 97180) | Mouse cecal microbial communities from Vienna, Austria - N-Acetylglucosamine amended D2O_March | ecosystem: Host-associated > Mammals > Digestive system > Large intestine > Cecum | place... | reverse complement strand
TGCTGACTTTATTCTCCGTCGGCATGCCGACGGAGAATTGCACTTCTATTGTGAATCTTTAGGTTGGTTGTTAAACAAAAGTATAGATTTTTGGGACTAAATGAGCAATTGCCTGTAAACTCTGCATGCTTTTATTTCCCCACTGTCTACAGTTTCCCCTCGTCCTTATAACTGTAATATCCCTCCTTTGTGACAATAATGTGGTCATGGAGGATAATATCCACCAATTCGGCAGCTTTCCTCACCTGCTGTGTCATGGCATCGTCATAACCGCTTGGCGTCAGTTTACCGGAAGGGTGGTTGTGTGCCAGTATAATACTTGAACTGTGTGCCAGTAATGCCGTCTGCAATACCAGCCGTATATCCACTACCGTACTGTTCATGCCTCCCTCTGAAATGGTGGCAATCCCCAATACCCTGTTTGCATTGTTAAGGAGGACTAATTTAACATACTCCTTGTATTCCAGCGTCTCTGTATCGAATGCCGCCTGTATCAGCAGAGAGTAGGCATCCACTGATGAGCGGATAACATACCTGTCAGCCGCCTTCACCTTCGGCTTGTAAGTGACGGTCAGTTCACAGACCTGTTGCATCTTGTTTTTATTTGTCATCGTTTTCCGTATTTAAAGATAGTGTTTCCTGTTTAAAATCCTTCTGTCGTGTTCCCCCTGTTTCCTTTCACCAATAGGGAAGGATAAGCATCACGGCAGGAATACAGCTTCTAAAGGGAATACCTACATAGGTAGCCTATTTGTATCTATGCTTACTAATGCCAGATAGAAGTTATATTTTAAGTTGGCAAAACTAAAAGCATATAGGCTGTTTGCTGCTGTGCTTGCTTCTGCTACCTCCCTAACCGTATGGCTACATCCGCCTATGAATGAAAAGAAAAGAGGGAGAGTCTTTGTTACTCTCCCCTTAGTGTGGGTTTACTGTTCCAGTTCCACCGCTTCAAAATAGGCGACTTCTTTCTCCTGCAACCGTTCCCCGTTTATTCCATAGAGGGAAGGAGTGCCCATGCTGTAATCGGGTTTAATGGCTTTGAATGTTTCCCCCGTCAAGCGCAAGAGTTTGCCAATAAGGTGTTTTCTGGCATAATCCACCTGTCCTTCCGGAGAATCTGCAAAGGCAGGCACATTTACAATCTGCTGTACCAGTTTGATACCGTCCCCGTCATAAACGGGATAAGGCTGTACCAACTTGTTCAGACTGATGCTTCCCTTCTTGACGGGTTTTCCTGTGGTCTTGTCACATAGTACGGTGATAAGCCCTAAATAACACTTTTGTCCTTCGGGCAGTCGTTCCTTGTGCGGCTTGTCAATCTCCACCCATTCATCGGTAATGAGGTAGTTGAAGAAATTACTTAACCCAGCCACGCCTTTTTCACTGACTTGGTGCTTGTACTTTTCTGCAAGGTTTTCCACGTTAATGGCATGCACGTTTTTCGGTGTTGGCAATTCTTCGAGGTCTTTGGCTAAAATAGATAATTTGATTCCCATAGTAATAGCGTTTTAATGATTGTATTATTTTTACTTTCTATCACTACCTGAGGGGGGACGTAAAGAGGTGGTCTAAGCAATAGCATGCCATAGACAACTAAAATGAAACAGGTGTATTCAGATTAAGGGGGAGGGGGTATTTTTTCAGCTAAGGTATATATGTGTCTGCTGTATTTAGGTTGGTGGGAAATTTTCTGAAAAGTATATACAAGTCAGATTTTGGGATTTTTCCACCACACCCCATTTGAAAGGTAGAAACATAAATTAACGCTCTTTATTGGTGACAGGACTTGCAGATTCAGAAAAAGTACGTATTTTTGTACTTAAAGAGGCAGAATTATGAAAACAACCAACTATTCAGAGCTACGCAACAACATGAAAGATTACTTTGATGCTGTCATTGCTGACTGTGAGCCTTTAATCGTTCACCGTTCAGGAAAAGAAAGTGTCGTTGTCATTTCCTTGGATGAATATAACGCCATAAAGGAAACGGAATATTTAACCTCCTCTCCCGTCATGGTAGAGCGCATCAAACAGGCAGAGAAAGATATAGCAGAGGGTAAGGGCAAAAAAATCAAACTGGACGAATTATGGAAATAATTCTTGCCCCTGCTGCCTTGGAAGATTTGGAATATTGGAAAAGAATCAACAATGCAGCGATATTGAAACGTATAGAATTGCTTCTGGCAGATATAGCTGAACATCCTTTTACGGGCATAGGGAAACCTGAACGCCTGAAATTTGATTTGGCAGGCAAATGGTCGAGGCGGATTAACTCAGAACATCGGATTGTTTATAAAGTAACGCCGCAAGGCATAGAAGTATTGGTACTCTCCATGCGTCACCATTATAAGAACTAAAGCCTGTTTCTACTTCCAAAATACGGGTTGGTGGAAATTTTCTAAAGAGTATATGCAGGTCAGATTTTGTGATTTTTCCACCACCTGAAAAAACAGACACAAGGTGAGTTGGAAGTAATAAATATATTACCTATATTTGTGATGACTCTAAAAAAGAAATAATATGCCTGTATTGTTTATATTCTTTGGCTTGCGTTTTATGTTCTTCTCCAATGACCACGAACCTATTCATGTGCATGTAGTCAAGGGTAAGGGAGCAGTCAAAGAGAATGCCAAATTTTCTATCCTTCCTGAAATAAGATTGATAGAAAACAACGGTTTACAGGCTAATGAACTGAAACTGGCAGAGGCAATTATCGAAGAGAATGCAGAAATCATCGTAGAGAAATGGAATGAATACTTTAATAAATAAAGCGTCATGAGAGCAGATATAATCAAAGTATGGGTAGACGATGTTAATGTAAACATTCAGACCTCAGACGGTCAGGTAAAGTCTGAAAAAATAGCAGATTATTACAGGCTTTGTAATGCGACACCAGAGGAAAGACAGGCTTTTGAATACGACAATATGGGCATCCATTGGTCTGAACTGGATGAAGATTTGAGTTATGAGGGCTTTTTCCAGGCTAAAGAGGAGGTCAAGAAATCAGAATTATATACTTTTTTCAAGTCTTTTCCGGAAATCAATGTGTCTAAATTAGCCCGCCGAATGGGTATAAGCCAAAGTTTAATGGCAAGTTATATCTGTGGCGTGAAAAAACCTTCTGCTGAGCGATTGAAAGAAATTGAGAATGCAGTCCGTAGTCTTGGGCAGGATTTGTCTTCTGTTTCCTTTCACTCCTAATCTGATAGTTCAGACATATTTTCCGTCCAAAAATCCAAGTGTCCATTTTTTATTTTATATATATGGAATAACCTGTGAAAAAAAGGTGGACAGGTAAGGGAAGTAAGTATATACCCTGTTTTTTGAGTTGGCATAAATGACAGCCTAAGAACTAAAGCCAATCTATTTCTAAAGCCAATCTGTTGGAGTGAGACATTTTCCTTTTTAGGCATATAAAGAGACTCCGGATAATTTTGTCTCACCTCCTAAAGTTCGTAATTTCCTCTTTGCTGACCTGTTACTGTAAAAATGGAGCAGAACTGTATTTCCAGTCCAGAAAAGCGGTGCACCCTTTTTATATTTATTATATACAATAACCTGTGAAAAAAGGTGCAGTTCCTTCCCACCTAAGGAATAGTACTTCTATTACTCTTATACTTGGATTGGAACAAGCAGAAACACGGATATTCTGAGTTGAGCAGTATTTCTACTCTTTCTTTCTTAAGCGTATTTGGGTATCAATAAAATATAGAATATCATCTTTACCACATAATACATTATTAGGAACGACATCAAATATTTCGTATCTGTCATTGTGAAATTCGTCGGAATAATCCATTTTAAATCCCAATGCCTTCATGTATTTGATAATCTCCTTTTCTGTTGCTTCCCGTTTTGCAGGGATAAAAGGCTGTTTTAATACGGCACAAAATTCCCTTACGGAATTTTCAGCAAACCCGATTAACTGATAAGGGACATTGCTAAAGAAATGGTTGTGAGCAAAAATACGGACAAAGAAATTTATCAAATCTTCTCCAGCATACTCAAAATTATTCAGTTTTATAACAGAGGAATTACCGTCATAGAAAACTTCATTTTCTCCTCCTTTGTCTAAATAGATGACAGAAACATTCTCAAAAGTAAACCATAATTGGTTGGTATCAGCATATTTCTTTAATTCTTCAATTTGGCTTTTCTTATAGCCTTCTGTTGGTTCAGCATCTCCTGCTGCTTCTTTGCATCTTCTAACGACATCGGCTGCTTCTTCCAACATTCTATTGACTGGAGACTTTTTTCTATCCATTGTTTATGAAAATCGTTAATCCATTCCATGTAGACAGATTTATAAATTTCTTACCAAAGATAAGAATAAATTTTGAAAGGGAAGAAAGACAAGTGGAAAATAGAATATATCATATATTATCTGATGAAAATAGAGGTTGGGGGAAAATTTTTCAAAAAGTATATAAGAGTGGAATTTTCCAAATTTCCACCCACTATGATTTTAAGGGTATGTCCCATCTTCTGCTCCTTATTAGGATAGAGAGCTAAGATAAGAGGTAATTATATGGCTTTCATTTTCATCTGGCAGTGATGTTTCCACTATGCTATCCATTCTTTAGTTTATGGGCATAGTCTTTCGTACCTTTGTGCATCAGATAGTACGAGATACATTATTTTTCAACTTACCACTTTCAAAATCATTTGCGCAATGAGAACCAATAATAAGGAAATATCCACATCCGGCTGGTTTGGTTTGGAACATCACAAAGAAATCCATACGGTAGACTTTTACCGTCATATCGGTATGGACACCTTGTGTGCCCTGTATCCTGACTTATTCAAACCGGAAATCTGGTTGTGTGAGAATCCGCCTAAGATAGAGAATCCTAAGAAGAAACTGACAAAAAGGAAATAGATATAGATTCAACCATAGAAATAGAATAAGCCGTATTCCTCATTTAGTCGGGGGTACGGCTTTTGTTGTTTTATTCCAGAAAAGATGCTATCTTTACATACGATTAATATTATAAGCCATGTCTGAAAAAGAAATGAATGCCTATCGTCTGAACAGTCTGGAAGAACCTACCGATGAAATGCTTGCCCTATTGATGAGAGAGGTTGCAGAAGAAGCAAAGCAAAAATCAGAAAAAGCACATAAGCGTTTTTTTCAAGAGATCTGGGATGATATTCGTAAACAACGGGTATTATGGAGTGAAGAATACAATATCCAATGAATAAAGTCATTCATAAACCCGTACTAATTGTAATTGCCGGTCCCAATGGTTCAGGCAAGACTTCGGTAACGTCTAAAATTCTTCATCATGAATGGATGGAAGATTCCATTTATATTAATCCAGACATTATTGCCCAAGAAAGATTTGGTGATTGGAATTCCAAGGATGCTATAATGCAAGCCGCAAAATACAGTGAAGATTTACGAGAACAATGTTTGCTTGAGCACAAAAGTCTGATATTTGAGACCGTATTGTCTGCTAAAGATAAAGTCGATTATATTTGCAGGGCAATTCATGCAGGTTTCTTTGTCCGTTTATTTTTTGTATGTACAGCCTCTCCAACCATAAATGCTTCCCGTATAGCTAACAGAGTAATGGAAGGAGGTCATGATGTTCCCATTCCTAAAATTATTTCCAGATACCATAAATCTTTATTGAATTGCTGTTTGGTGTCGAAATTGGCAGACAGGACTTATATTTATGACAATTCCATAGAAAATAGCGATGCCACATTATTATTCCGTTTGACGAAAGGTCAATTGGCTAAACAATATGTAGATGTGATTCCGGAATGGGCATATCCGATTTTCAATAGTAATTTCTAAAACCATATAAATCAGAATGGCTGGACTTGCACAAGTCAGAATTACTTGAAAACTGGCGCCGTCTGACTTCATTTGAATCGCCAAAACCGATTAAACCTTTGGAATAATGGAGAATACAAAAATATTGTCTATTGCAGAAGCAGAATATGTCGATGCGTATAAAATCAAGGCAAGATTTAATAATGGAGAGAGTAAAATCATAGACTTTTCCCCCATTGTGGATAAGGGCATAGGGATATGCCATAAACTGGCAGACCTGAATTACTTCCGCAATTTCAGCCTTGACCCTTTTACTATTGATTGGAACAATGAAATAGGCTTTGCTCCTGAATATCTCTATGAGATTGGACAACCCGTTTGAATCAGAACAAGCCCTAATAAATAAAAGCCAGTACCCCGATGTAAAAACGGATACTGGCTTTTATTCTTTCAATCCTTAGTTATTTCTTTAGTAGGAATGTACTCTATAATAATATGAAAATCCGGTAAAAAAGAAAGCCACCTACTTTTGTAAGTGGCTTATTTTCTGTGTCCTCGCTGGGACTCGAACCCAGGGCCCATTGATTAAGAGTCAATTGCTCTACCAGCTGAGCTACGAAGACATCCTGATTTGCAACCGGATAATTTATCCTTTTGCGGGTGCAAATATGCGATTATATTTTTAAATCTGCAAATGTTGTCGGGTTTAATCTTCTTTTATATTGTGATAAACGTTGGTAACGTCTTCATCTTCATCCAGTTTATCCAGAATCTTATCGACCTCTGCCCGTTCTTCCGGGGTTAATTCTTTTGTATCGGTGGGAATACGGGTAAATTCACCGCTCACAATATCGTATTTGTTTTCTTCGAGGTACTTCTGAATATTTCCGTAGGCGTCAAAAGCTCCGTAAAGGTTGATAACTCCGTCTTCATCTTCAAAAATTTCGTCTACACCGTAATCAATCATTTCCAACTCAAACTCTTCCGGATCAAAGTTTTCCGGTTTGTTGATTTTGAAGACACTCTTCCTGTCAAACATAAAATCGAGGGAGCCGGTAGTTCCCAATGAACCACCGAATTTTGTAAATGCGTGGCGTACATTGGCAACAGTGCGGGTATTGTTATCGGTGGCAGCCTCCACAAGAATTGCAATTCCGTGCGGAGCATAACCTTCATAGGTTACTTCTTTATAGTCTGATGTATCTTTGGACACGGCGCGTTTGATTGCGCGCTCAACATTTTCCTTGGGCATATTCTCTGCCTTCGCATTCTGAATCAGGATGCGGAGACGTGTATTATTGTTGGGGTCTGGTCCGCCTGCCTTCACGGCAATATCGATTTCTTTTCCGATCCGGGTAAAAGTCCGGGCCATATTGCCCCATCTTTTCAATTTACGTGCTTTGCGGTATTCAAATGCTCTTCCCATATTTTATATGTTTAAAATATCTTCGGCGCAAAGATAGGAAAAAAGTTGAAGAGTTAAAAGGGTTGAAAGGTTGAAGAGGAAAAGTGGAACAGTAGAGAAATGGAGCAATGGGGAAACCATTGCTCCATTTTAACTCTTTAACCTTCCACCTTATAACTATACGGATACTGGCTGAGGTTCAGAATGATGGTATACTCTCCGGTGGTGGGGATAATAATTTCGGTGCCGTTGTCCATGAGTTGATTGCCGAAATACACACCTAACGTCCGGTTGTCCGCGCCTGTTTCCTGAAACACGAATTGCCCCTCAGAGAGGGTGGTGGTGACCTGAAGGCGTTTCGTTGTTTCATCGTAATTCAGTTGGACAAGACTTCCCGAAGTTGCCGTGCCTGTGATGCTCCATGTTATCGGAGTGGTGGAGTAGGTGAGGCTGTTCAGGTCTGCCACTAATTTATAGAGTCCTGCCGTTGTGTTGTTCACCGTAATATTTCCTCCCCGTGGTGCTAATTTCCCGTCTCCGCCGGAACCCCACTCCAACTCTCCCCATGACGGTTGGCCGAGGAGTTTAAACTCGGTATTGGCAGTAAACCGAAGATAGCCTTCATACACTTGATTGGCTTTGGGGGAAGCGATGACTGTTTGCGGCTCTGCCGGATTCCAGCCTTGATAACTGCCGGGGACATAGAGAATCGGATAATTGACGGTCACATTATAAGCGGTCAGTGTCAGGTCTACAGGTTCAGAATGTAAGGTTTGGATATGGTTATTTATGGTGGCTATCACTCTGAACTCTACTTCTGCCGGAGTTTCGGGAACAAAACCTGCAATGAGGGCATTATTGTTTAATGTGGCGTAATCCGTTTTCATGTGCGTTCCTTTCGTTTCGGCAATTTTTACGGCAGATTCGAAATACGTGCCGGCTTTTGCCATTTGCACTGTGTAGAGAATGGAAGCCGGGAAACCGTAGTCTGCGGCTTTCCACGCGATTTCAAGGGAATCGTGTTCCTGTGCTTCGGTGAGTGTCAGGTGGGTGCCTGCTGCGGGTGTCGTCAGAACGGGAGCTGTAAATTCCGTGGCATAATACTTTTTGTTGTCGGTATCGCATCCTGCCAGCAGAAGGAGCAAGCACAGCGGGAAAAATAGATATTGTTTCTTCATGTCGTTTTCATTTACGGTTAATAGCCGGGATTCTGTTTCAGTTTCGGGTTGGCTCCCAAATCGGACGATGGTAGGGGAAACAGGTCGTAATGGGAAGCGATGCTTCTGCCCTCCTTTACGCCTCCTTTCCAGGGCCAGAGCCAGGATGTTTCACTGAAACGGCGGTAGCGGATGAGGTCTGTGCGGCGGTGTCCTTCCCAATACAACTCGCGGGCGCGTTCTTCCAGCAGGAAATCAAGGGTAAAGTCGGACGAGGTGATTTCTCCCGCATTGTTGTCAAAAGCCCGGGCGCGCAATGCGTTGATATAACCGAGTGCTACGCTTGGGCTTCCTCCCGTTCCTCCCCGCAGTACGGCTTCGGCATACATCAGGTAGACATCCGCCAGCCGGAACATCGGGAAATCCGTGTCTACAAAACTGAGATTCGAACCGGGTTGTCCGTTGGATTGCATGTTTGTGAACTTCGTGACAATCACGCCTTGTTTGAAATCCGAAACGGAATTGATTTCGGTGCTCGTTTGTCCTTTCGTATAGAAACAGGCTCTTTTGTCGCCCGGTTCGAAATTGGCGGCAAACTGGTCGCTCACCCGGTTGCCTGCCCAGCTCCCGCTAACGCCGTAGTCTTGCGTTTTCAGACTGTCGCCGCCGAAAGCTGCAAAAATCAGAAACGTTGTACCTCCGTACGTCTGTGTATGGGTACCATCAAACGCTATCGGGAAGATAACTTCCTGTGCCTTATGATTATCTGCCATAAAAAGCCGGGTGTAATCCCCCTCGAGAGAATAGTGCGGAATAACGAGGTTACAATAGTTGATAGCATCCGTATAGCGTGGTGTCCCGATATAAACTTCGGCATTCAGATACATTTTTGCTAAAAGCGTCCAGGCAGCAGCTTGGTCGGCTCGGGCGTATTCATTGGTGTGTGGGGCTTTCATCAACGGAATGATTTCTTTTAACTCCTTTTCCAGCCAGATAAACAAGTCGTTGCGTTGGATTTGTTCCGGATAGAAAGCTCCTACTCCTTCATTTTCATCAACAAAAGGGACATTCCCGTACAGGTCGAGGGCGTGATAATATGCAAATGCCCGCAGGAACCGGGCTTCTGCGCGGTAATAGCCGATTTCTTTTTTCAGCTCTTCGGACACATTCCGGCTGTTCAGTTTCCCTTCGCTCGTTTCGCGCAGGTATTCATTGGCAACCGATATCAGGTAATAGATACGCTCATAAGTAATCGTAATATAATCATTGGCGGAAGACCAGTTCTGATTGTGTAGGTCGGGCAGTCCCGCATTATTCCATGCACAAATGGCTTCATCTGTTGTCAGTTCCTGCATATTCCACAGTTGTCGCAGATAATTCGACGTGCCCTCATCGCTTGTTGCCAGGTCGGGATTCCCGTCCGGTCCGATTTGCCCGCTGACGGCAAAAACCGAATACACTTTGGCTAACGTCTGGCGGTAGGCTTCCGGATTTTTATATACGTCCTCTGCCGTGACGACATTTTCATCAATGGGTTTCGTATCCAGGTCTCCTACGCAGGCGGTGAGCCACGTCAGCAGCGAAAGACTCAGGATATTCAGATATTTGGTTTTCATGGTTGTGTTGTTTTTAATTTACAGGTTATGATAGCAATCAAAAGCCGACATTTACGCCGAGCAATACGGTTTGCGGGCGCGGATAGAGGTTATTGTCAATCCCGTTGAAAATTTCGGGATCCAATCCTTTATACCGGGTAATCGTGAAAACATTCTGCATCAGGGCATAAATTCGTAAATCAAGCCGTTTGTTACACAGCTTCTTGAAGTTATATCCCAAGGTGATATTGTCCAGTTTCATGAAAGAGGCATTCCGTACATAATAGTCCGAAAAATACTGGGCTTCCTCGAAATGGGTCTTCCGGATGGAAGAAGGCAGGTTGGAATAAAAGCCGGTGTTATTGTACAAACGGGTATAGAGGGCCTGGTTCGACTCAACATTATTGTAAACATAGTTGCCGAAGCTGAATCGTCCTGCCACTGTCAAATCCCAATTCTTGTACGTCAGGTAAGACGAAAAACCGGCTAAATATTTGGGCGCCGGACTTTTATAGCGGTACAGGTCTAATTGGTTGATGATACCGTCGTGATTCAGGTCGGCATAAACGCCTTCCAGCGGTTTGCCGTCCTTGTCATACACCTGCCGGTAGACATAGAAGGCATTCGACGGATGTCCCTCGCTGTGAATCTGGATGGTGCTCCCCGTGCCTCCTGAAATACCTCCTGTCAATACACCCACATAATTCGGGTCATTGTTGCGGATCAGTTTGATAATTTTGTTCTTATTGTAAGAGACATTGACATTAATCTCCCAGTTCCACGCTTCATTGTTGATGGCAATTGCATTCAGATTGACTTCAAATCCCTCATTAGAGAGATCGCCCACATTGGTCACCAACTTATTGGTCAGATTCGAACCTGCTGCCACCGGGATTTCATTAATCAAATCTTTCGTTTTGCGGTAATAATAGTCAACCGAACCGTTCAGCCGGTTGTTGAAAAAACCGAAATCTACTCCCACATTCCACGTCGTTGTTTCTTCCCACTTGATTTTGGAATCGTAGCCGTTGGGGCGTAACGTGTAAATAAAATCATTGCCGAATTGATATTGGGCTTTGTCATTGCTTATTGTGTAATTAGGCAAATAAGGATAATCATTCCCGACAATATCCTGCTGTCCTGTGATACCGTATCCGAGGCGTAATTTCAGCGTGGATAACCGGGAAAACTGTTGCATAAACTCCTCTTGGTCGATGCGCCATGCCAGTGCCAGCGAGGGGAATGTGCCCCAGCGCTGGTCTTTGGCGAACCGGGACGAACCGTCGCCTCTGACAGTCAGGGTGAACAGATAGCGGTCTTTAAAAGTATAATTCAGTCGTCCGAAAAAAGAGAGCAGGTAATTTTCGGAAGCTCCTGTTTTGTCTTCCTTCACATACGTGCCGGAAGCATTGGTAGCATAGTCTTTGGTTGACCTCTTGAAATGTTGCCACGAATATCCTGCCACGACATCAATAACGCTTGCAATGGATTCAATGTTCTTATTGTAATTTAGATAAAACTCCAGCAGCTCATTGTGTTTCTTTTCGCTGTATTCTTTATGGTAGCCACTTCCGTACTTCTCGTCATACGTCCAGGAAGCTGTTTCCGGTTCAATGATTTTCCCGTCACTTTTCGAATAATCGTATGCCAGATTCAGGTTTGCCCGGAGATCCGGGAAAAAGTGGAGGCGGTAATCGAATTGGATGTTCCCGATAAATCTTTTTACGTCCGACTTGTCGCTGTGGAGTTTCAGGTGAGCCACCGGGTTAATGGGGGCGATGATATTCGGGTTCCCTGTTGTGGCCTGTGTCCAGGTGAAATATCCTCCGTACCTTTCGTTACAGTCTTTCACCGGACGTGTCGGGTCGAAGGTCACGGCTTCGCCGATAGATGCAGTGTTGCCGAAATTGTTTTTGATATACATCCCCTTGGCCTGGAGATTGATTTTCAGGAAATCTTCAAAAAACGTGGGGTTCAGATTCAGAGCTCCCGTATAGCGGTTCAGATTTGTTGTTTTCAAAATACCCTGCTGGTTTGTATAGCCCAAAGAAAGCCGGAACGGGGTATTGAATTTTGAGCCGGAGAAATCGATGTTGTGGTCATTGCTGACGGCGACCCGATATATTTCATCCTGCCAGTTTGTATTGGCTTCGCCTAAATTATTCAGGACATCGGCATTATCCGCAAATTGTTGCCGTATCGTTTCGCGGAACTCATCGGCGGAAAGCACATCTATTTCACCTTCGCGCCAGCCGACACTGAACTGTCCCGAATAATTCACCCGGAACGGCTGTCCTTTCTTCCCTTTCTTGGTCGTAATCAGAATTACTCCGTTGGAAGCTCTTGCCCCGTATATTGCCGTAGAGGAGGCGTCTTTGAGGACGGTGAACGTTTCAATGTCAGCGGGGTTAATGGCATTCAGCGGATTGCGCATCCCGTTAATGCCCGTATTGTCCAGAGGCACACCGTCCACCACAATCAAGGGGTCATTGCTGGCTTTCATCGAAGAACCTCCGCGGATACGGATAGTGGCGCCGTCGCCGGGAGCTCCTCCTCCTGTCGTGATTTGTACGCCGGGAGTTTTACCGATGAGCAAATCCTGAGGAGACGACATCACACCCGGATTGAAATCGTTGGCATTGATGGATACGACCGAACCGGTAGCGTCATTCTTGCGCACTTGCCCATAGCCGATGACCACAACCTCCTGCAACTGTTTTTGATCCTCCTCCAACCGGATATTCAGTGTTTGCTGATTTGTAACAGTAACGTTCTGAGGTTTGAAACCGATGAATGAGAATACCAAAACATCGCCTTTCCTGGCATTCAGTGTGTATTCCCCTTCCGGGTTGGTGGTCGTGCCTGTTGCCGTTCCTTGAATAAGGATACTCACTCCGGGCAAAGGCTCTCCGTTTACCGCATCGGTTACTTTCCCGTGCAGTGTAATTTCCTGTGCCATACTGCCCAAAGAGGAGAACAGCAGGAGAAACAGGAAGACAAAATGTGGTTTCGTGTGTCTCTGTGATTTCATAATTGTAAACAGCTTTTTTCAATTCTATGCTCTGTATACGGAGAAAAGGTTGAAAGGTTGAAACAGGTGAAATGGGGGGCAGAGAAACTTTGGGGAGGGAATTGCGTAATAGAGGGAGAATAATGCTATCTTTGACAATAACTTAAAAACTGCTGTATGTCAAAAATAATGTTTCTTTTGCCTGTTTTTGTCTTTGTTTTGTCGGCATGCGGGCACAAAGAGGTGGTATTGCCTGAAACACCCGGAATCTATGACTTAGCGACTCCGGTACGCCTGAATCCTGATACGACGAAAATATTGCTGTCGGATTATTTCCTCTTTCCTGAAAAAGTAAAAAAAGTGAAAGCACCTGCCGGACTGAAAGCCGTGTGGAGCCATGACCGGAAAGAACTGGTGCTGATCCGGGAAGGGAAAGTGGAACCGATGGATAATTTGCGCCTTACATACGAAGGCCATGTTTATGATATTCCCGTCATAAACAGCACGAAAAAAGCGGTCGGCTTTTCTTTTGACCCCAAAGGAAAAAACTACCGGACTGTCCAGTTGGCAGGAGATATGAATGCCTGGAAGCCCGCCAACACCCATTTGGTTAATGACAATGGCATATGGAAAACCACCCTCTATCTGTCTCCGGGGCAATACCAGTATTTGTTGGTGCTGGACGGCAAAAAAGTCTTGGACCCCGGTAACAAAAAGCGGATAGACAACAACATGGGAGGTTTTAATTCCCTGTTGCAGATAGAGGGGGAAGCCGACAAAGCACCCGGAATTTATACCGATGTTGTGAAAGGCGACACCATTTGGCTGAAAAGCAGGAATCCGGTAAAGAAATGGCTGGTCTATTTGCAGAACCACCGGTTGGGAGAACACTATTTTATTCGGCGTGCTGATAGCATGGGAATCCTTATTCCAGAGGCGGCAACGAGAATCCGGCGTTCGGAAATGCGGGTGTGGGCAATAAACGAATTTGGCGTGTCCAACGACATTTTTATTCCGTTGGAATATGGGAAAGTGATATTGGATGCCTCCTTGTTAAACCGTTTTGACAAACGGGCCTCCGTGCTCTATTTCCTGATGATAGACCGTTTCAATGATTCCATTCCGGACAACAACCATCCGTTAAATACCAAAGAAGTGCTGCCCATTGCCGACTACATGGGAGGGGACCTTGCGGGCGTGACGCAGAAACTGAAAGAGGGCTATTTCGACAGCTTGGGCATCAATACGATATGGCTCTCTCCGGTGACGCAGAATCCGGAAGGCGCCTTCGGACTGTGGAAAAAGCCCCGGACGAAATTTTCGGGCTATCACGGCTATTGGCCGGTATCCTCGTCAAAAGTGGATTACCGCTACGGTACTTCGGACGAATTGAAAGAGTTGGTTGAAGAAGCCCACAAAAGGAATATCAATGTCATACTGGACTACGTGGCAAACCATGTCCACCGCCTTCATCCCCTGTATCAGCAGCACAAAGACTGGGCAACCGACTTGTATCTGCCCGACGGCACATTGAATACGGAACGTTGGGACGAATATCGTCTGACGACCTGGTTCGACTCTTTCCTGCCGACGCTCGACCTGCAACGTCCGGACGTGTATGAACCCATGACCGACTCCGCCCTTTTTTGGATAAAAGAGTATAACCTCGACGGATTCCGCCACGATGCTACCAAACATATTCCTGAGATATTCTGGCGGACGCTTACCCATAAACTGAAACGGGACATCATGTTCCCGAAAAAGATAACTATTTACCAGGTGGGAGAGACCTACGGGAGCCGGGAACTGATAGCCTCCTATGTCGGTTCGGGACAAATGGACGGGCAGTTTGATTTCAATGTTTATGACGATGCTGTGGCGACCTTTGCCCGTCCGGAAATCGGATTCCAGCAATTGAATGCCTCGCTGGAAGAGAGTTTCCATTATTACGGTGTACACAATCTGATGTCATATATTTCGGGCAACCAGGACCGGGCGCGTTTCATTTCCTATGCGGCAGGCGATGTGCGCTTTGACGAAGACAGCAAAGCTGCCGGCTGGACACGCCGCATCGGGGAACGCAAACCGTCGGATGAGGCAGCGTATGACAAATTAGTGCAGTTGATAGCTTTTAATGCAACAATACCCGGCATACCGGTTATTTTCTATGGCGACGAAATCGGCATGACCGGAGGGAACGATCCGGACAACCGACGGATGATGCGCTTCGACGGCTTGAGTGAAGAGGAAGAAATGGTAAAAGAAAAAACGGCCCGTTTGAACACTTTCCGCCGGGAGAGCATGGCTTTGATGTTCGGGGACTTCATTCCCTTGAGGGTCGAAAACAAAGTCTATGCCTATCTGCGCTCCTATTTCGGAGAAGATGTTATCGTGATTTTCAACAAAGGCAAAGAAAATGTAACCCTGCGCTTCGACCTTCCTCAACGGGAGCGCAAAGGCACCTTTAAATCCTTGTTCGGCGGACGCTTCAGTTACGACAACTCCAAACTGATAGCGGATGTTCCGGCCAATGGTGTCGAAATCATATACAATACGAAATATTAACCTAAACACAACAACGATGAAAAAAATAGGATTACTACTCTTATTGCCGGTACTGCTGCTTGCCGGCTGTAAAAATAAAAAAGGGCAGGAAGTCATAGAACCTGCTGCTCCGGTGGCTTTTCAGGCACCTGCGGTTGTCTCTTGGGCAAAAAACGCAGTGATATATGAAGTAAATATACGCCAGTATACGAAAGAAGGCACCTTCAACGCCTTTGCCGACCACCTGCCCCGGTTGAAAGAACTGGGTGTGGATATCCTTTGGCTCATGCCCGTACAGCCCATCTCCTATAAAAACAGAAAAGGAACACTCGGAAGCTATTACGCTGTAAAAGACTATCAGAAAGTAAATCCGGAGTTCGGGACGATGAAAGATTTTAAAGATTTGGTGGATAAAGCCCACAGCATGGGATTTAAAGTCATTCTGGACTGGGTGGCTAACCATACCGGGTGGGACAACTGGCTGATAGTGGAACACGGCGAATGGTACACACAAGTCAATGACTCGATTGTAGCTCCGGTGGCAGAATGGACCGATGTGGCAGACCTCAATTACGAACAACCCGGATTACGCCACTATATGATAGAGAGCATGAAATACTGGGTCAAAAACGCCAACATAGACGGCTACCGGTGTGATGTGGCATCCATGGTACCGACCGATTTCTGGGAACAGGCACGGATGGCTTTAGATAGCATAAAACCTGTTTTCATGCTGGCGGAGGCTTGGGAACCGGAACTGACTGCCGGAGCCTTTGACGCCTGCTATGCCTGGGACCTACTGCATACGATGAATGATATTGCAGCCGGGAAAAAGACGGCAGCAGCCCTGCCCGCTTATTTCCGGAAAACAGACAGCCTGTATGCTCCCCGCACGATATTGATGAACTTCCTGACCAACCACGACGAAAATTCATGGAACGGAACGATAAACGAACGCTACGGCGATTTGCAGAAAGCCTTTGCCGTGCTGACCTATACCGTGCCCGGCATGCCTTTAGTATATAGCGGGCAGGAAGTCGGACTGAATCACCGCCTGGAATTTTTTGAAAAGGATGAAATCAAATGGGTCGGGAATAGTCCGTTAACGGCATTTTATACCCAATTGGATAAACTGAAACATGAAAATCAGGCGCTGTATGCAGGCATAGATGCCGGAAAAATGAACATATTGAACCACACGGCTCCCGAAAGCGTATTCGCTTTCACCCGGACGAAAGGGAACAATCAGCTGTTGGTGATGCTGAACCTGAGCCGGAAAACCGTGCAGTTCAAACTTGACCAGCCTCTCACGGATTCATACGCCGATGCTTTTACCGGGCAGGCTGTCAAACCGGTTTCGCCACTTACCTTGAAAGCCGGGGAATACCGGGTATGGGTGAAAAAATAATGCTGTAATACAGTCTTTTTGTTGGGAGGGCGGACGCTGTTCCGCTCTCTTTGTTTTTAAACATGTTAAAATTACGTATTTACGCGTAATAAAATGTCAAAAATATTCCGTTCCTTCGCAGCCGGATTTAAAAACGATAACGTATGAAAAAGTGGCTGGAACAATTGAAAACCGAAGACTGGGTCGTAGTGGCAGTAAGCATCCCTTTGTTGGCAATGGCGGTGTTTATCCCCGGTTATCTGCCGTCCATCCCTAAACATCTGACCCTGCTCTCCGATTGGCAGAATGCACTGGTACTCTATGCGATTGTACTCGTTGTTCTTTATTTGGGCTGGCTTATGTTGGGGCGGTCACTGAAAGGCATTGTCGTATCCCTACTGGCCGTATTTGTTGTTTCTTTATTGGCCCAGCTTACGGCAGCCATCCCGCAGGTGGCTTATTACGGATTTGAATCCGTCTTTTTCTCCGTTATTTTCGGATTGATAATCCGGAATGTATTCCATATCCCGGCCTGGATGCGTCCCGCCATACAGAGCGAATTTTTTATTAAAATCGGAGTCGTATGCCTGGGAGCCACTATATTGTTCAGTGATGTCATGAAATCGGGAGCAATCGGGCTGATACAGGCCGTACTGGTTGTTACCATCGTATGGTTCTTTGCCTACTACATATCCCGTCGCTTGGGAGTAGACCGCAGTTCCGCCATGATACTCTCCAGCGGAGTCTCCATTTGTGGTGTCTCGGCTTGCATCACGGCGGCACGGGTAGCCGGAGGAGATGATAAAAAACTCTCTTATATCGTATCGCTGGTCCTGATAGTCGTGGTTCCGATGATTTATCTGATGCCGTGGCTGTCCCATACGCTTTTACCGCTGCTATTTGATGATCCGAAAGTCATACAGGAAGTGGCGGGTGCATGGATTGGCGGAACAATCGACACCACCAGCGGCGTGGCGGCGTCCAGTGCCATCGTCAGCGAACTTTCCAACCAGCATGCGGTGATTATCAAAGGAGCGCAGAACGTCCTGATAGGGGTGGTTGCCTTCTTTATCGCCCTTTATCTGTCTACCCGCGGAGAGAAAAACAATACCGCTCCCTCCTTGCATATCGTATGGGAAAAATTCCCGAAATTCATCATCGGTTTTGTAGCTGCCTCCCTGGTATTCAGCCTTTGCCAGGCAAACGACCTGTTTCAGCTCTCCCCCAAAGGCAAATGGGTGGAACCGGGCGTCGCTAAAATGTTCAGCGGTTTATTTTTCAGTCTGGCATTCGTGTGCGTGGGACTGGAAACCCGCCTGAAAGAAATCATCTCGCGCGAAAACCGACACCTCATGTGGGGGTTCCTCACGGCACAAACTTTCAACATCATCATCACTTTCCTCATCGCCTGCCTCCTTTTCGGAGTCATCAAACCGCTGGTGGGGTAGCTTTTATGCGGAAGAGGTGTTTAATCTGGCTTTATTGTGCAATTTTATAAACGACGGAAGAATAACCGTCCAATTTTACCAGCGTGTTTTCGCCTTCTTTTTTATGCTCCGCTTTGCCCGATACGCCGACCGCTTTCTCGATTTTATCCGGAAGCGAGATTTGGTAAGCTGTACTCCCGAAGTTGTGAATGACTAACATCCGCTCCTTCTCTTTCGTCATATACCATGCCGCAATGCTTTTAGCGGCGGTGTTCGACTCGTTGTATGTAGCGTGGCGGCTCATACTGCCTTGAGCCAAAGCCGGATATGTATTGCGCAACTTTGTGAAAGTAAGGTAAGTATTCAGTAGCGAAGAAGCCTCATCCTTTTGTTCTGCGACAGATTTTATACTGGATGCGACAGTTGCGTCCACCTTGTCCGAAGAGGCGTATGACGTTGTGTAATTGTCGCCCCACAACATGGCGCTGCGGACATACTCGTCCCCTTTCTCCTTTGATCCGTAGATACCCAACTCCTCTCCATAATAAATATAGGGTTCCCCCGCTGCTGTCAGCAATACGGCTGCGGCCAACTTCTCTTTGGCAAGGGACTTGCCCAATTTGGATGCCGTACGGTCCTCATCGTGGTTGGATAACTTCGTCGCTTCGATGTAATCCTTCCGGTATGCGGCATATTTCTCCTGGTAAGACAGAATATCTTTGGCAAAATAACATCCCATACCCTTGTTGATAGCCCATTCGAGCCGGTACCAGAAATCAAATTCAAACAGAGCCGGAAGCCCTTCATAATAAGGGGCAACCTCATTGCTTCCTGACAACACTTCCCCCACAATGTAAATATCGTCCGAATGGCCCTGTTGCTTATAATTGGCATTCATATCGTCATAAAACATTTTCAGAAAACGGGGATTTTCGTCCGACGTGGCACTGTGGTAAATGTGTTTCACCGCATCCAGCCGGAAACCGTCAATGCCTCTGTCAATCCATCTTTTGGCTGCTTCGGCAATGGCCTTGTAAGCGGGAGAAGAAGCGGCACTCCCAACGGGGCCGTAATTCAAATCCGCAAACCAGTCGGTCATGAAATGAGAATGGTAATGCCATAGATTCATGGATGAAAACAGAATATCCGCTGCCGTGGAATTATTCAACGTGAAAGGCGTGCCCAATGTCAATTTATCCGATTTGGAAGGTGCTCCGTATTTGGTTCCTTTGGGCCAGGATGCGTCATTGCTGGTACGGATCAGAAAACCCCACGCGGATTGGAAATTTACCGTCAATTCGTAAATATTGTTGCCCTTGTCGTAGAATTTTTTACACTTTTTCTCGCCGTAATAGAGATATTTTGCACCGCTGGTACTTTCATCCGGATTATCGTTGTCGATGTCGGAGGCGTCGGCTTCCGTTACGGTCACCGTCGGCTTGGAAGCGTTCGACCAATTGAGCACAAATTTATAAACCCCGCTTACTTCGGAATCTGAGGAAGTCGTGGAAAACCATTCCCCGGCATTGTATCCGTTGCGTTCAATCATGGCGATATTACCCGCTTTTATATCCGCCTCCGGGTCTTGTGAGAAAATATAATAATCGCGGTATTTGCTGTCGGGCGAGGATTTGGCATCTATAAACCAGGGGTGGTCTTTGCCTGTGTGGTTCATCACATAGTCCAGATAGATTTTTATATCGCGGCGGTGAGCTTCTGCAATCAGTTGTTCGAAATCACCCATAGTGCCATACTTCGGGTTTATAGCGGTATAATCCGTCACGTCATATCCGTGATAAGACATGGCGGGATGTATCGGCGACAGCCAAATGGCTTTTATCCCCAAACTTTCAATGTAATCCAGTTTCTCGGTTATCCCTTTGAGGTCTCCCCACTTATCCCCGTTCGCATCGGCAAAAGAATATACCAGCAATTGATAAGAAATATTCCCCCGCTTCTCTCCGTCCCATGCTTCAGGCTCAGCCGTCACGCTTACCCATTCTTCCGGTGCAGGTCCGGGAGTCGGCTCCGGTCCCGGATCGGGCTCATCATTTTTACTCTCACTACAAGCTCCCAAAGAAATAAGAAGAGCAAAACACAGAACATGCCAAAACCTCAAAATCGGATACAATTCAATCGTTTTCATGATAAAAAATCTTTCTGATAATCACACCTCAAATATACTTGTAAATCACCACCCCTTGTCATAAAAAGCGAACAAACAAACCCTCACGACCTGCAAACGGTTGCGGTGGCAAAAACAATTCTGCATTTCCTTGTCTTTAAGCTGTTCTTTAAAAAACTAAAGAGGCTGAACAAACTGTTCAGCCTCTCGGTTTTATGGGTGAAAAAAATTATTTTATGCTGCCGGTACCTTCTCCGAAGTTTAGATACAATTTCTGTCCGACCTGACCTGATACACGGTCTTGGTCGCCTCCGTTACCGCGGAATACGATTTTTCCGTTAAAGACCATAAATTCAGTTCTCCACCAGTCGCTTGCACTTACCTGCGGCATAGATACATAAGCGCGAATTTCGTCTGCAGCAACAAATGCCGGAGACACAAATTCACCATCGGCAGTTGCCGGAACTTCAAATTTAGCGTTCTCCATTGCTGCATCCCATCCGCCGGCGGTATTGCCAATCAGATAAACGGCAGGTTCTTCAAACTCGACAATTTTTTTGTCACCCATGACTGATACATATACGAGATACCATCCGGCTTTGCCTACTTTGATATTGCCACCGCTGTTTTCCAATCCGGCACGGTCAATGGAACTCTGTGAAATGGCGTCAGAGAAACCGAAATCACCGCCCCAATCGGCTTGTGGAGCGAATTTAATTTCATCTCCTGAATTGAAATAATACATTCCCCAGAAAGCACCGTCCGAACCGTTTACGGGAACAAACTGATTCCAGGTATTTCCCCAGCCGTATGCACTTCCCGTCATGTACAATTCCGCCACATCGGGAACTACCGTATAAGTCAGATTAACCATATCCAGTGTTACAATCCAATCTCCGGCACCGGCAATAACGGGAGTTTCTACTTTATAGATATCTCCCGTCCATACGAGAAGATTTTTAGTCGCTTTATCTCCGTTTTCCCGGCACCCCATTTGTACGGCATTGACTGCGTCCCAATCGGAATCTGTCGCTCCGTCAAAAGGAGAAGCGGCATAGAATTTAAACCAGTTCTCGTCTGCCGTTGTTGTGACTTTAGCCTGATAAATGCCGTTCCCTTTGGCAGTCATGGGGGTAGCGCTTGTTATCGTCCAGCTTTGCCAATCGCCCATCATAACATATCCCTTCGGGTCTATTTCGGGAGCGATATTGAGCGGAGTCAAAGAAATTTCTATCTCTTCGCTTTCAACAGAAAGACCTTGATCATCCACAATAGCGGCACCCTGCGCTTTTACCGACAATGTACGGGCTACGGATGCACGGCTGAAATAAATCTGTTGTGTCAGGCTGTCTAATGTGGAAAGAAGCATTTTAAAACTTCCGTTTTCGTATACATACGGCAGACTATTGCCATTAATCAACAGAGAGGTAGGAGAAAAAGTTGCTCCTTCGCTGGATATTGTTTTGAATTTGAGAACCTCTACAGTATCCACTCCTGCCATATCATCCATAACAATAGCTGCGTTTTCTCCTGCTTCAAAAGAAGCCTGTACTTGTGCTAACGCTTCTTCCTGGGGATTGGATTGGGGATCTGCCCAATCCTTATAATCCTCATCGCAGGCAGTGAAATTTAATGCTGCAATCAATATACCTGCGAATAAATATTGTTTTTTCATATATGATTTTCCTATTAAAATTAATAATTACTTCTTCACCTCTCCTGTTCCGGCATTGAAATTCAGTTCTATAACCATTCCGGGAGCTCCGGCGATGGAATAATCCGCTCCGGCTTCCGTCCAGCTATCAATGATATTCATATTTCTGTAATGGATCTCCGTTTCGGATTTTAACGTAAATTCCGTATGCCACCAATCGATACCGGCATCTACGCACATGCGGACTTCTCCGGCTGCAACCAACGCGGGAGAAACTAATATGCCGTTTCCTTTGTCAGTAAACATCCATTCGTCCAGAAGTGCCCAGTTGCCACCTTCACACGCACCGATAATATACACTTTAGCCGGGGCAATATTCATCGTAAATGCATAATCGTTACCCTTGGCAACTGTTTTCATCGTGATGAGATAGTAGCCACCCTTTGTTACCTGGATGTTTCCATCGTTATTGTCACCAGACACACCAGCGTTGGCATTGTCATTGACTGTTAATCGTGAATCGTTATAACCCAACCATTCGCCTTCTTTCGTACCGAACTTGAATGAACCTCCGTCTTCCAGATATACAATCCGGTAATATTGGCCTTCAAGCCCGTAAACGGGTGCCATTGTTACCCAGCTCCAGTCGCTCATCGTACCGGCAAGCCACATGTATTCAGGAAGGCTTAACGTTTCTTCGTTATTCATTTTCACTTTGGACAGGCAAATGGTATTGGAAAGAATCTTTCCGATATTTTGGCCGCTTACGACTGCCCGAAGACGTACATAAATGCTGATAGCTTCCGTTGGTACATCTTCTCCTTCATGCTGTGTGCTCCACAATTCCAGCAAAGAAGAGTTCAGTTCGGCAGCCTCAATAGCGATATGCGTATTGGTAAATATAGATCCTAATTCAATGTAGTTCTCCTCTTCAAAACTTTCATCAAAAGTCACTTGTACCGCATAGGTTGTAGCTACAGGGAAACCGTAATCAGGTTGGTTGCAGGTTAATTGTACAGTCGTACCGGCAATGCCCAGATCATAGGTGTTATTTGCCGCATAGGCAGGTTCGTTCAATACGAACTCGGTAGCCTCGTGGAATACAGGATTACTATCCGTATCGCTTTCGCAAGCCGTAAAAAACGGCAGGGTTAAGGCTGATAACAATAATATGTTGAAAAATTTGTTCATTTTCTTAACGTTTTAAAGTAACAAGGTAATGGGATCAATAACCCGGATTCTGTGTCAGATTCGGATTGTTATTCAAATCGGCTGCCGGAATCGGATATACATTGAAATGGGCATCAACCGACGTTCCGTTCATGACACCGCCTTTCCAGTCCCAAACATATTTATTGGTCGTATACATATCGAAGCGGACTAAGTCGGAGCGGCGACGGGCTTCCAGATAGAATTCACGACACCATTCGTCAATCAAATCCTGTTCGGTTACTCCCTGCAATCTGCTTGCATGAGCACGGTCACGTAAAACATTCAAATCCGTTGCAGCATCTCCTCCTGTACGGAAACGGGCTTCTGCGCGAATCAGATAAGCTTCTGCCAGACGCAATAAAGGAATATCGACATCGGGATATTTGGCATGGTGAGTTGCACCGCCGTCTGAGCGGAAATTCAACCATTTGACAATGGAAAGTCCATTGGTAAAACCGGTAATATCTTCGGCAAGAATGCCACGGATACCGCCGCCGACTCCGGAATAAAATATTGCGCGGTCGTCGCCTGCTGCAGCGATTAAATCTACCGTACGTGTGCCATATTCGGCATCTTTGGCGTCAATTTCTTCATCGGTAGCGCCGTTTAAGGCCTCTGCATTGCTGGGAGGCATAGGCACATCGTCCAGATTCGGGAAAAATTTCTGTACCAAAGCTGCCCGGCTGATAATACAACTCCACGGGTCATTCGTTCCGTTACGGGGCATCCCGGAGCCGCGGGTACCGCTTACTACATAATTAGCACCGCTGTAACATTGAGTATTGGCTCCGTCCTGACGGATGGGGAAAATAATTTCCTGCATCGCATTGGCATTTTCGTCGTTGTCTGCCATAAACAATTCCTGATAATTGCTGCATAATTGATAGCCGGAATTAATCACTTTGGTCGCATAAGTTTCGGCATTCGCCCAATCGGTTGTACCGGTATATACGCCGGCATTCAAATAAAGGCGTGCGCGGAGCAGCCAGTTGGCAGCCTTGTCTGCCCGGCCGAAAGGCGCCTGGCGGGGTTCATACATATCCGCTTCACATTCGGATAATTCCGTTTGAATATAATCATACAACTCTTTCCCGGCTTTTTCGATCGGTAAATCATTGTTAAAATGTTCCTTAAACGGAGCTTTTCTGAATAAATCCAGGTAATAAGAGTAATGCAGGGCACGTAGGAAACGAACTTCGGCACGTTGTTTCACACTTTCAGCATCCTCTTGTCCTTCCGTCTGGTCAAGGAAAAAGTTCAATTGCGTAATATTAATGCCTAACCGGAAGTAAACCCATTCCGTACGCTGGCTGGAAGAGTTCCAGTTGATGGCTGTAAACTGAGGTATATCCACATCGGACTGCCAGACCCACAGACATTCGTCGGTAGAAAGTTCCTGACAATTGAAAATAGTACGGTAAAAACCGGATTCTCCTTCGTCTTGCCCGTCCAAATCGGTATTGCCTGCAGGGCCTTGCTGGCCGGTAGTGCCTAATAAAGCATAGGCTTTCACGAAAACGGCGTTTTGATCGAAAGACGGAGATGTCTGGGGATCAATAGAACTGATATTCAGGTCGTTGACACAAGATGACGTAAAGAAGGCCATCGCTGCGGCAAGGACAGAACTTAAAATATATTTAGCTTTCATACTCTATTGTTAAGATTAATGATTAAAACTGAAGGTTTATACCTAACAGGAATGTCGTGGCACGGGGATACGGATTGCTGTCGATACCGCTGCTGACTTCCGGATCCAAGCCTTTATACTTGGAAATGATAAACGGATTTTGTGCGGTAGCGTAAATACGTCCTCTCACGCCTCTGTCTGAATTTCCTTTAAAGAGATTTTTAAACGAATAGCCTAACGTGATATTGTCACAACGCAGGAAAGAAGCATTGCGTACGAAATAGTCGCTCATGTAATACTCTCCTAATCCGGTGAATCCTAACGCCTCTGCTTCTTTTGTATAGTTGTGGTACGAGTTGTTTGAAGCAAGATATGAACCGCCTACGCGGGCTTTGTCCGCCAGGAAGTTATAATACACATAGTTGTTGAAACTTGCCCGCAGAGCAAAACTGAAATCCCAGTTTTTATACAGCATTTTGGAGGTCAGACCCATTGTTACATCCGGAGCAGGGTCTTTGAACATGTATTTGTCGGCACTGTTGATAATACCGTCACCGTTACGGTCTACAAACATATTTTCAATCGGTTTGCCGTTTTCATCGTATACTTGTTGATAAACATAGAATGATTTGGCGGCGTATCCCACTTTATGTGCTTGTACTTTGGTATTGATTCCCGGAGAAATTTTATCTCCTGTTTCTACATAATAGTCGGCATCGTCTCCTCCGGTCAATTTTGTAATTTCGTTGTGATTCCAGGTAACATTATAAGATAAGTTCCAGGTGAAATTATCGGTTACCACCGGAGTTCCCCTTAAAGAAAATTCCACACCGTAATTTTCCAACGAACCGATGTTGGACAGCAACTGAGAGTTGAAGTTCGTTCCTACCGGGATTTTTACGCTGTTCAGCAAATCCTTCGTTTCACGGTAATATCCGTCAATAGCACCCGTAATGCGGCCGTTCAGGAAGCCGAAATCCAATCCGGCATTATAAGTTGTTGTCTTTTCCCATTTCAGATCCTTGTTAAACGCATTCGGACGGGAAGAATAATAATACTCGCTGCCGAAAGGATATTGTACATATTCATTACCGATTACATACAGCGGAGCATAACCGAAATCGGAATTAACATTTTGTTGGCCGGTGATACCCCAACCCAAACGGAGCTTCAAATCGGAGAGAACATTGGAATCCTTCAGGAAATTTTCTTCTTTAATCTTCCAACCCAGTGCCAAAGACGGGAAGGTACCCCAGCGGTTGTCTTTGTCAAAACGGGAAGAACCGTCCCAACGCATCGTAAACGTCAGCAAATATTTATCGGCCAATGTGTAATTCAGGCGACCGAAATAAGAAACCAGCGTATTACGGGTAGCATAAGCGGTTTGTTCTCTGAAAGACGGATTGTAAGCTTCTCCGGTCAAAGGATTTGTCCCTTGTCCGTAGCTGAAACCGTTCCGGTGGAAATGCTGTTCCTCGCCTCCCGCCATAATATCCAAAGCGTGACTGCCTAATGTCTTGGAATATTGGGCATATACGTTGTAGGAAAGGTTATATTTATACTGTGCTTCTATGCCGTCCCATCCATAGTAATTATTGCTGAATGAATACGGAGAAATTACGTTGTTTTGTCTGCCTTCGGCATATTCTCCACCGATATTGGCATGAATGTGCAGGTCAGGCAAAAAATGAACCTTATAATCGACATCAACATTTCCTGTAAAATCATGGCTGTTGGCGTGATTATTCTGTAATTTCAATGTTGCTAACGGGTTACTTGGTGTATTGGGATTCGTTGTTTGGAGCCAGTTAGGATCATCATAATTGGCTGACATAAGATATTGCCAATATCCTCCCGTTGTGGGTGAATCCATGTAAACGGATTGTGTCGGGTCTGCCGTCAATGCGTTGCCGATAGCTGAACCCGCATCGGCATAACGGTTCTTGCCGTACATATATTTAGCTGTGACATTGAATTTCAGATGGTCATTGAAAAACGTCGGAGCCAAATTAACGGAAGTTGTTACACGCTGCATATTGGATGTCTTAATAATACCGTTTTGGTCCGTATATCCTACAGAGACGCGGAACGGCAGATTTTTTACCGCACCGTTGAAAGATAAATGGTGGTCGGTGCTTACAGCTACGCGGAAAATTTCATCCTGCCAGTCCGTATTGGCAGTTCCAAGCTCAAGAGGAGCATTTCCGTCATAGCGACCGTTTACGTATGCACGGAATTCGTCACCGTTCATTACGTCATAACGGTCTTGCGTTGTTGATACACTTACATTGCCACTATAGCTTATGCTGAGTTTGCTGCCCACTTTCCCTTTTTTCGTTGTAATCAAAATAACACCGTTGGATGCGCGGGAACCGTAGATGGCGGTAGCCGATGCGTCTTTCAACACCGTGAATGTTTCAATATCTTCGGGATTTACCATGGCCAGACCGTTGCCCATACCTTTGATACCTTCATTGTCTATCGCCAGACCGTCAATGACGATTAACGGGTCATTGCTGGCATTCAGTGAGGAACCTCCGCGAATACGGATCTGTGCACCGGCACCCGGAGCTCCGTCATTGGAGATAACGCTCACACCGGCGATTTTCCCCGTCAGCATGTCTTGTGCGCTGGTGGTGATACCTTTGCTGAGTTCGTCCGGTTTGATAGCTGTTACCGATCCCGTTGCATCGTTCTTTTTTACAGAACCATACCCGATAACCACCACCTCCTGCAATTGTTCCACGTCGTCTTCCAATACCACGTTCAGGACGTTTTGGTTGGCAATCGCAATCGTTTGTGGTTTGTAGCCAATAAAAGAAAACACCAGCACATCTCCGGTGGAGACATTCAGGGCGTATTTACCGTCCATGTCGGTAGCCGTACCGGTACCGTTGCTTTTAATAAGTATACTTACTCCCGGTAGGGGTTCGCCTTTATTGTCTTTTACCGTACCGGTGAGTTCTCTTTGTTGTGCAAATGTCAACGTTGATAACAACATGCACAAAATGAAGAGAAATCCATTTTTTTTGTTTCCGTGCTTCATAATCTTGTAATTTGATTTAATTTCTTGGGCTTGATTAACCGATTTTTCCTTCCTTGATGTCTTTTATGAATTAATTATTACACCTATTTTTTCACCCAAAAAAACGGAGGTTTTTTTGGTGAAAGAAAATACACGCTCAACTTACGTCTGTATTGACTTTTCAAAAGTATACCGAATAAAACCCAATGTTATGAAAACGTTTGTTTTTTTATGAAATATTATCCGAAACCGTTATCGCAAACGTTTGATATTTTAACATTTCATCTTGGATGAAGGTTGGCTATCCGTTTTTGACTCTTTAAAGAAACAGAGGCTTCTTTACGTTTTCTATATAATTATCTGAATTTCAATAAATCATCTCTTTAAAGTTGTTGTTTTTCACCCATAAAAACCTCCGTTTAAATAGCCGGAGGTATTTCTTTTGTCTTTCTTCCTGAAAAGACAGGCTAAAACCTAACTTTATCCGGCTCTTTCATCGCAGTAACCCCTCTGTATCTCCTCTATAAAGTGCAAACAGAGTGCAAACAAAGTGCAAACAGAGTGCTTTTGAAAGGACTTTGTTTAGGCTTTGTATGGATTCTTAAAAGGGTTTGTAGTGGAGATACAGAGGAGTTACTGCGATGAAAAAGAGCTGTTTCCTATGGGATGGGCATGTGGTGGGAAGGGGCAAATAGGGTAAACCGGAAGCATTATTTTGTAGAATGGGAACAATTTTTTAAATTTGAACGCATTCGAGCGAGAACAACTATGGCTACACAGATTACAATCAAAGACATTGCTAAAATCCTGGGCATTTCGGTATCAACGGTATCCCGTGCGTTAAAAAATCATCCCGACATCAGTGCGGAAACCAAAAAAGAGGTACAGGAACTGGCTAAAAAGTTGAATTACACGCCGAATGCCATCGCTTTGAGCCTTCGCAACAAAAAAACTTTTCTGATTGCCGTGATTGTTCCGGAAATCATTCATCACTTTTTTTCCTGTGTCATCAGTGGGGTGGAGGAAGTGGCCAACCGGAACGGCTATAATGTTGTTATTTTTCAGAGCAATGAGCAATACGAGCGGGAAGTATCTATTTGTCAGTCCATCTTAAACTCGAGGGTAGATGGCGTATTGGTCTCCATGGCGAAAACTACCCGCAAAGCGGACCATTTCAAAGAATTGCAGCAAGCCGGGATTCCCCTTGTGTTTTTTGACCGTATTTGCGGCGATTTGGATACGGATAGAGTGATTGTGGATGATTTCAACGGAGCCTTTGCTGCCGTACAGCATCTCATTTCCGTCGGGTGCAGGCGTATCGCCCACTATTCGGCACCCCAGACCATGCAGATTGCACAAAAAAGGCAGTTGGGATACATCGAAGCCTTGAAAGATGCCAAAATCCCGGTCGATGAAGATTTGATTATTCAGTGCGACAACCAGAACGATGCCATGACCGTTACCGAACGGCTGCTGAAATTGGAAAAACGACCCGATGCCATCTTTGCTGTGAATGACATGACGGCTGCCGGAGCAATGTATGCTGTCAAACACATGGGATTCCGTGTGCCCGAGGATGTGGCTATCTGCGGATTTACCGATGGAGTGGTGGCTCCCTTGACAGACCCGACACTCACAACCGTCGAACAGCATGGGGACGACATGGGGGAAATTGCGACCAATCTCCTGTTGAGGCGAATCCATGCCGAAGAGGGCGAACGGATTCCGACCGTTACCAAAGTAATAAAAACAAACTTAATTATCAGGGAATCTACCTGTCGGAAATAGGGGAATGATTTTTTTAATCATTCTAAATAACCGTTCGGGGCATTTCTTTTTCCTTTTTTCTGCAATCGATTGAAATACGCTTTAACTCTTGCTTCCGAAATGATAAAAATAAAAAAGGTAATTTTAAACGTTTGCATTCGGCCGGAATTGATTTACCTTTGGGGCGGCTTGATAACAGATTCTTTTCAACTGATGCGGAAATTCTCCGTATAAAGGGGTATATCGCCCGGAGATGTCCTTATGAGTAATTAAACGGTTCCGGCAGGGACATAATAAACAGATTTATGGCAGAAATGAACAGTTTGACATGCAAACCCCGCTTGAGCTTCTGGACGTTGTGGAACATCAGTTTCGGATTTTTCGGGGTTCAGATCGCTTATGCACTTCAGAGTGCGAACGTGAGCAGGATATTTGCCACGCTGGGGGCTGACCCTCACAGTTTGAGTTATTTTTGGATATTGCCTCCTTTGGCGGGAATTATCGTGCAACCCATTGTAGGCTCGTTGAGTGACCGCACCTGGACGCGTTTCGGCAGACGGATTCCCTATTTGTTTATCGGGTCGCTGGTGGCGGTACTGGTCATGTGTATGTTGCCGAATGCCGGCAGTTTCACACACTACATCAATGCCATGCTCTTCGGCGTGATATTCCTTATGTTGGTGGATACATCCATCAATATGGCAATGCAGCCCTTTAAAATGTTGGTGGGAGACATGGTAAACGAGGAACAGAAGGGGTTGGCTTACTCGATACAGAGTTTCCTGTGTAACGCCGGAAGTCTGGTCGGGTATCTGTTCCCGTTTATCTTTGCCCTCATCGGTTTGCAGAATACGGCGGCTCCGGGGATGGTACCGGATACGGTGATTTACTCTTTTTATATCGGGGCGGTGATTCTGATTGCCTGCGTGATTTATACCACGGTAAAGGTGAAGGAGATGCCACCGAAAGAGTTTGAAGCCTTCCACGGCATCACGGCTGCGGAGAAAAAGGAAAAAAGCGATTTTGTCCATCTTTTGGTGCGCGCACCGAAAGTGTTCTGGACGGTAGGGCTTGTGCAGTTCTTCTGCTGGGCGGCTTTCATGTACATGTGGACCTATACCAACGGGGCGATAGCCCATCAGGTGTGGGGGACCACCGATACGGCTTCTGCCGGCTATCAGGCTGCCGGTAACTGGGTGGGCGTATTGTTTGCCGTCCAGGCCATCGGTTCGGTGATTTGGGCTGTGATACTGCCGATGTTCCGTTCCCGGAAACTGGCTTATGCGTTGAGCCTCTTTATCGGGGGCGTCGGATTCATTTCCACCCTTTTCATCCACAACCAATACCTGCTTTTTATTTCCTACTTTCTGGTAGGTTGCGCCTGGGCGGCGATGCTGGCGATGCCCTTTACGATACTGACTAACTCCATTTCCGGAAAGAACATGGGGGCTTACTTAGGGTTGTTTAACGGGACCATTTGTATCCCGCAAATTGTGGCGGCATTGGTAGGAGGCGCTCTTTTACATCTGGTGGGGGGACAGCAGGTGGGCATGTTGGTGCTTGCCGGGGTGTTGCTGATTGCCGGAGCGGCGTGTGTGTTTATTATTAAAGAGACTTATTCCCGTCACGAAGAGGCGGAGGCCGGAAGATGAGGAACCGTAAATCTTATAAATAGTGATTATGAAAGGTTGTATTTTTGATTTGGACGGTGTGATTGTCGACACGGCGAAATATCACTATCTGGCATGGAAAAAGATTGCCGATGAGTTCGGATTTGATTTCACGCTGAAAGACAACGAGCGTTTGAAAGGGGTGAGCCGCATGGCTTCTTTGGATATTCTGCTGAGTATCGGAGGCATTGAGTTGAGCGGTGAGGAAAAATTGAAGGTGGCGGACAAAAAGAACAGGATTTATCTGGAATACATTCTGAAAATGACACCGGATGAAGTCCTGCCGGGAGTAAAAGAATTTCTGACGGCCTTGCACAAGGCGGGCATCAAAGTATCTTTGGGTTCCGCCAGTAAGAATGCGAAAACAATTTTGAAACAGGTCGGCATAGAGGGGTTGTTTGACGCCATTGCTGACGGAACGAATGTGAGTAAGGCGAAGCCCGACCCCGAAGTCTTTTTGAAGGGAGCGGAATTGTTGGGACTTTCTCCTGCCGATTGTCTGGTATTTGAGGATGCGGTGGCAGGTATCGAAGCGGCACACAACGGCGGAATGAAATGTGTCGGTGTGGGCGATCCCCAGGTCTTGAGCCAGGCCGATTACCACATCAGCGGTTTTGAGGACCTGCAACTGGAAGACGGGAAATTGAAAATAAAAAACAGAACGATATGAACAAATATTTGAAAGCAGACGGGTGGTGCATCATCGAAGAGGGCTTCGACCCGAAAAACCACCGCTCGTCGGAGAGTATTTTTAGTTTAGGCAACGGTCGGATGGGACAGCGGGCTAATTTTGAAGAGAAATATTCCGGGGTAACGTTGCAGGGTACGTATATCGGAGGGGTGTACTACACCGATAAAACGCGTGTGGGCTGGTGGAAAAACGGTTATCCCGAATATTTTGCCAAAGTGTTGAATGCCCCCTATTGGAACGGGATTGACGTCGAAATCAACGGTGAGCAGTTGGACCTTGCCGTATGTAAGGTGAGCGATTTTGTCCGGACACTGAACATGCGTGAAGGCTATCTCGAACGTTCTTTTGTAGCGACGATGCCCAACGGAGACCAGGTGAAAGTGAACGCCCGCCGTTTTATCAGCATGGCGAACAAAGAAGTGGCCGCTATCTGTTACGCTGTCACTCCGTTGAATTTCGATGGCGATATTGTCTTTACTTCCTACATTGACGGGGATGTAAAAAACCAGGATGCCAACTACGACGAGAAGTTCTGGGACATCATTCAGACCGATTCGCAGAAGGGTGAGGCTTATTTGCAGTCAGTTACGAAAAAGACCGCTTTCCAGGTGGGGGTAGGTATCAAATATGCTATTACTGTCGACGGGAAAGACTATCCGACTTCCGATGATGATACATTGGTACAGGAAAGATATGCGGGCAACCGTGTTGCTGTAGCGGCAGAGAGAGGCAAACAGATTTGTTTCTATAAATACGTCGCTGTATTGAGTTCTATGAATCATCCGGTAGGTGAGTTGCTGTCGCAAGCGAAGATTGTTGTAAATGATGCTTGTCAAAAAGGCTTCGCATGTTTGTTTGAAGAACACCGGCAGGAATGGGCGAAGATTTGGGAACATTCGGACATTGCCATAGAGGGAGATGTGGAAGCACAGCAGGGCATCCGTTTCAATATTTTCCAGTTGAAGCAGACTTACACGGGCGACGATGCACGGCTGAATATCGGGCCGAAAGGATTTACCGGAGAGAAATACGGCGGTAGTACCTATTGGGATACCGAGGCATATTGTGTGCCTTTTTATTTGGCCACAGCCGATTCGGACGTTACCCGCAACCTGTTGGTATATCGTTACAAACAATTGGACAGAGCCATCGAAAACGGGATGAAATTGGGATTTACCGACGGTGCGGCGCTCTATCCGATGGTGACCATGAATGGGGAGGAGTGCCACAACGAGTGGGAGATTACATTCGAGGAAATCCACCGCAACGGGGCGATTGCTTATGCCATTTACCGTTATATCAATTATACGGGCGATGAAAAATACCTGGAGGAACACGGACTGGAGGTGCTGACGGGTATTGCCCGGTTCTGGGCGCAGCGGGCCACTTTTTCGGGAGAGAGGAAAAAGTATGTAATCCTGGGCGTGACGGGACCGAATGAGTATGAAAATAATGTCAACAACAACTGGTACACCAACAAAATTGCCGTTTGGTGTATGAAATACGCCCTCGAAAGTCTGGAGAAAGTAAAGAAAAGCAATCCTGCCCGTTTTGAAGAGCTGGTTGCCCGGATGAAATTCGATTGTCAGGGAGAGGCGGCGAAATGGAAAGACATTATTGCCAATATGCACTTCCCGGAGGAAAAAGAGTTGGGTATCTTCCTGCAACAGGACGGTTATATGGATAAAGAGCAGCTGCTGGCTTCCGATTTGGATCCGGCTATCCGTCCGTTGAACCAGCACTGGTCCTGGGACCGCATTTTGAGAAGCTGTTTCATCAAGCAGGCGGATGTATTGCAGGGCATCTATTTCTTTGAAGACGAATACGACGACGAGTGTATCCGGCGGAATTTCGATTTTTATGAGGCGCGGTGTGTGCATGAGTCTTCTTTATCTCCTTGCGTACACTCCATTTTGGCGGCTAAAATCGGCAATATGGATAAGGCGTACAGTCTCTATCTGAGAACCGCCCGCCTGGATTTGGACGATTACAACAAGGAAGCCCACGAAGGGTTGCATATCACCTCTATGGCAGGGACGTGGATGTCGATTGTCGAAGGATTCGGAGGCATGCGCATCCGGGAGGGCATGTTGCATTTTCATCCCGCCATCCCCGGAAGCTGGAAGTCCTACTCCTTTAAAGTGATGTTCCGCGGAAATATATTGAATGTGACGGTAGAGCAGGGTAAAACCGTTATTTTCAATGAAGAGGGCGGTAATTTAGACGTGGTGGTCAACGACAGAAAATACCAAGTGGCAAAAAATTCTAAACTGGAAATCTGAGAAATAACATGGTAAAAATAATTTCAATCTTCTTATTGTCTTGGCTTACGCTGAGCGTGCAGGCGTATACCGTCCCTTTGAAGAAAGGGGCAAAGACTCCCATACAGCGGGTAGAACCCATGAACTGGTGGGTGGGCATGCAGAATCCCGAATTACAGGTTCTGATTTACGGGAAGAACATGGCTGCCTATCGTCCCGAAGTGAATTATCCGGGCGTGAAAATCGACCGGGTAGTGACGACCGCCAATCCGAATTATGAGTTTATTTATCTGACGATAGCTCCTGAAACCCGGCCGGGGGAGATGGAGATTGTGTTTAAGAAAGACGGGAAAAAGGCTTTTGCTTATTCGTATCCTTTGTTGGCAAGGGAGAAAAATTCGGCGATGCGGAAAGGTTTTGACCAGTCGGATGTCATTTATCTGTTGATGCCCGACCGTTTTGCCAACGGCAATCCGGCAAATGACAGCCATCCGGATGTGACGGAAAAAGCGGACCGAAGCAATCCCAACGGACGGCACGGCGGCGATATTCAGGGAATTATCGACCACTTGGACTATTTGCAGGATTTGGGCGTGACCGCGTTGTGGAGCACGCCGCTGATGGAAGATAATCAGCCCGTTACTTCTTATCACACTTATGCGATTACCGATTACTACAAAATCGACCCCCGTTACGGGACGAATGCCGATTACAAGCGGCTTTCGGCAGAGGCCAAAAAGCACGGTATTAAGCTGGTGATGGATGTGGTGACAAACCATTGCGGTTCGGCTCACTGGTGGATGAATGACCTCCCGGCAGAGGATTGGGTTCATCAGTTCGATACATTTACGCGCTCCAATTACCGGATGGGGACGATTCCCGATCCGTATGCGTCGGAGGTGGACAGGGAACTGAATTCCAAAGGGTGGTTCGATACCTCTATGCCCGACTTGAATCAGCGCAACCCGTTGCTGATGGATTATCTGATTCAGAATGCCATTTGGTGGATTGAGTTTGCCGACCTCGGCGGGCTGCGTATCGATACGTATCCCTATAACCACAAGGAAACGATGATTGATTTTAACCGGCGCATTCTGACGGAGTATCCCGATTTCAATATTGTGGGTGAAACGTGGGTCCACGCTCCGGCAGAGGTAGCATACTGGCAGAAGGATGCTTTGAATGCCGACGGTTTTAATTCCGAGTTGCCGACGGGCATGGATTTTCCGCTGTTGGACGCTTTGGCTGTGTTCACGAAGGAGAAACAGGGATGGGATTCCGGCATCATGCGCCCCTATTCGGTTTTTTCACAGGATTATGTGTATGCTTCTCCGTATGATTTGCTTATTTTTGCCGACAATCACGACACGGAACGGATTTGGGAAGTGTTGAAAGGCAATGTGGACGATTTTAAAATGGTCTTTTCCATCCTGATGACAACGAGAGGTATTCCGCAGATGTACTACGGTACGGAAATCATGATGGGAGGAGAGAAGAGCAAGGGTGACGGTGACATCCGCCGCGATTTTCCCGGCGGATGGGCAGGAGATGAAAAGGATGCGTTTACGGCTGCCGGACGGACGAAGGAGCAAAATGAAGTGTTTGACTTTGTCAGGACGTTGCTCAACTGGCGGAAAAACAATCCGGTGATTCATACCGGAGCGATGAAACATTTTATTCCCGAAAACGGCGTGTATGTGTATTTCCGTTATAATGCGGACAAAAAAGTGATGGTCGTATTGAACAGTGCGGACGGTGAGCCGAAAACATTGGATATGAAACGCTTTGCGGAAGTGTTGGGCGACAGCGATTCCGGGGTGGATGTGATTAGCGGTAAAAAATATACGGGATTGCAGCAGGCATTGACCGTCCCGGCCAAATCGGTTTTGATACTTGAACTTTAAGATTGCGTGCTATGTTTTACCGAATACTAACAATTTTAATACTAACGATTTTTATGGTGGGTTGTGACGTGAAATCCGGGGAGGCTCCCCGGACAGTAGAATGGGCTGAAAATGCCTCTGTGTATGAAGTGAATATCCGGCAGTATACGCCCGAAGGAACTTTTCAGGCTTTCCAGAAACACCTTCCCCGTCTGAAAGAATTGGGGGTGGATATTCTTTGGTTTATGCCGATTACTCCGATTTCCGAAAAGAACAGGAAAGGAACGCTCGGAAGCTATTATGCTGTGCAGGATTACCGGAAAGTAAGCCCCGAATACGGTACGCTGGACGATTTTAAGACCGTTGTGAATGAAGCGCACCGCTTGGGCTTTAAGGTGATTATCGACTGGGTGGCGAATCATACGGGTTGGGATAATCCGATGATAGAGCAGCACCCGGACTGGTATACACAGAGGGACGGCAGGATCGTAAGCCCGGTGGAAGACTGGAGCGATGTTGCCGATTTGAACTACGACAACCGGGAGATGCGCCGTTATATGATAGAGAGTATGATATACTGGGTGAAAGAGGCGGATATTGACGGTTTCCGTTGCGATATGGCAGGAATGGTGCCGACCGATTTTTGGGAGGAAGCCCGTGAAGCCCTCGATAGTGTGAAGCCTGTGTTTATGCTGGCGGAAGCCTGGGAGCCGGATTTGACACGCAAAGCCTTTGATGCCTGTTATGGCTGGGATTTGCACCACCTGATGAACGATTTGGCACAGAGGAAGAAGGACGGCACGGAGTTGCCCGCTTATTTTGCCAAAGTGGATTCGCAGTATACGGACCGCACAATGGTACTGAATTTTATTGATAATCACGACGAAAATTCATGGGCGGGAAGTATTCCGGAGCGGATGGGAGATGCGTTTCCCGTTTATGCTGTCATGGCTTATACGGTACCGGGAATGCCGTTGTTGTATTCCGGACAGGAAGCCGGATTAAATAAGCGGTTGCCGTTTTTCGAAAAGGATTCGATTGACTGGAATCTGCAACCTCAACTGTCGGCTTTTTATCGCAAGTTGAACGACCTGAAACGCGACTGCCCGGCTTTGAAAGCCGGTGTTCACGGCGGTGCTTTCCGGATATTGGACCACGATAACGAACGCCACGTTTTTGCTTATGAACGGAAACAGGGAGACCGGCAAGTGGTGGTGGTATTGAATCTCACAGGAGAAGAGCAGAGAAGTGTGTTGTCGGAAGAGATTGCCGGAAACTTTACCGAGTATTTTTCGGCAGAACCGACAAGTGAATTGAAGGAGTTCTCCTTGCCCGCCCACGGATACAGGGTGTTTGTGAAGGAGTGAAAACATTGAATGATTGAACGGTTGAGACATTGGAAAGAGAAACCTTTCCAATGTTTCAGCCGTTTGTCTGTTTACGGAAGGTTGTGGGCAGGACGCCTTTGGCTTGTTTGAATACGCTACTGAAGTAGCGGGGGTATCTGAACCCTAATTGTTCTGAAATTTCCGTGATGCTTAAGTCTGTATGGGTGAGTAGGTCTACCGCTTTTTCTATTCTGAATTTGTTGATGTAGTCGTTGACCCCGATGTTGGTCAGAGCTTTCATTTTCTGATAGAGGGAGGCACGGCTCATCATTATTTTTTGTGTCAGGAAATTCACATTCAGGTTCGGATTACCCAGGTTCTCTTCAATCACTTGGTTGAGTTTCAGCAGGAATTGTTCGTCAGCGTTGCTGATGGTGGTATCCTGCGGAGAGGAGGGCAGGGTGCGGTTTTTGTATCTTGATTTTATGTTTTCTCTGTTTTTCAGCAGATTGGTGATCATCGTGATGAGAAAATCAATGTCGAAAGGTTTTGAAATGTAGGTGTCGGCTCCCAGTTTGTATCCTCTTGATATGTTTTCTTTGTCTCCCATTGCCGTCAGGAGAATGACGGGAATATGGCTGATTTCGATGTTTTCTTTGATGGAGCGGCAGAGTTGATAACCGTCCATTTCCGGCATCATGACGTCACTGACAACAATATCCGGTTGAAATTCTCTGATTTTCTGTAATCCCTCCTTCCCGTTAACGGCTGTATAAACATGTTTGAAGGAGTCTTTTAAGGAATCTTTTAAGAAAAGAAGGAGTTCTTGCTCGTCTTCAACAAGGAGGACGGAGTAAGAATTGCAGGAAAAAGAGCCGTAGTCGTTTTTCCCCCATTGGGGCAGCTCTGTATTTTTGTTTTGTTGGCAGAGTAATGTTCCGGGGATTTCATGTCCTTCGGGTGTTTGGGGAAGTTCAAAGTAAAATACGGCGCCACCCCCTTCGTTAGGGAGGGCGTTGATGTGTCCCCCTTGTATCTGGATCAGGGTTTGGGCATAGGATAAACCGATGCCGCTTCCCATGATGTGGTGGTTTCCTTGGTAAAAACGGCTGAACAGTTTCTGCGTGTCGGTATGCTCTAAACCAATCCCCTGGTCGGCGACGGAGATGCGTATGAATGTGTCGTTTTGGCGGGTGGAAATTCGGATTTCCGAATGGGAAGGACTGAATTTTAAGGCATTCATCAACAGGTTGGAGAGAATGATTTCACATTTGTTGACGTCAAAGGTAAGGGACTGGATTTCGGAATCCAATTCATAGCGGATTGTAATTTGTTTGTTTTCAAATTCATCCCGGAAGTTTTCTGTCACTTCTTTGACCCATTCATTGAGGAGGCGGCGGGAAGGATGAAGTTGGAGAGGATTGGATTTTATTTTGTCCATGTCTAAAACCATGTTAATGATGTTTTTCATCTGCCAGGCTTGTTTGCAGATGCGTTTCAATTGGCTCGCAAGTCGGCTGTCCTCCTCTATTTCGTTTGTATTGAGCAATCTTTTTAAGGGGGCGTATATCAGGGTAAGAGGTGTGCGCAGTTCATGGCTGACGTTGATTAAAAAACGGATTTTTTCTTCGTTTACTTCTAATTCGTGTTCGTGCATTTGCCATTTCAGCCGGTTCTCTTTTTTCTGTATAATGAGGTAGGAGCTGATGCAAATGATGAGTACGATAAAGAACAGACTTCCGAAGATAAACCAGTTGGTTTGATACCAGGGGGGTGTGACGGTGAAGTGCAGGATGGTTGCCGCAGGTGTCCATTCTCCGTTTTTGGTGTTGCAGGAACACAGGATGGAGTAGCTGCCCGGTGGAAGTGTGGGGAGGGTGAAAGAACGGTTATAGGATTCTGTGGGAGTATGGTTTAATCCTTTTATCTCATAACGGAATAGTGTCTGCCTGAAAATGTCTTTTTCGTTGGAAGCGACTTTGATAATGAGTGAGCTGTAATTCCAGGGAATGTGGATCGTTTGGGTGTGGTGTACGGTTTCGTCAGAGCAGGAGGTCCCGTTTAATATGACGTCTGTTAGTTTGATTTGCGGCAGGGAGTAGTTTGTATAGGATATGTTTTTGTTGATTTTTACCAGTCCGGCAATGCCTCCCATGTATATGTTGTCTGTCTTGTAAGACAACGGAGGTATGAAATAAAGTTCGTTGGGAGCGAAACCGTCGGATTCTCCCCATACAACAAAGCGTTTTTCGGCGATGATGTAAGAAAAAAGCATGTTTTGGGCACCAATCCATAGTCTTCCCTGTTTGTCCAGGGTCAGGGACAGAATCGTATTGAAAAAGTTGGTCGGTATGGTTTTGAATTCTTGGGTGTGTATGTTATAGGAACTTAGTCCGGAGGCGGAACCGATCCAGAATTTGCCGTCGCCGTCATAACAGGCTGCGTTGATTATTCGGTGAATATCGGCTGTGTAAACGGTGCGTAGTTTGTTTTCTCCTTTTTTTATTTCAAAGATTTTGTTTTCCCGTATCAGGTACATGAATGAATCGCAGGCGTAGATGAGTCGTTGGGCTTGAAGATACTGGGGATTTTCTTCTGTGGTGACCGGTGTAAATGTTTTTTTATTGAGGTTGTAGATGTATATGTGCCGGGATAGTATGCAGATTTCGTCGTGAGAGGTCCTGTAAGCCAAAGCCGAATAACCGCTGGTGCATTCCAGTTTGTTGGTTTCTGTATTGACGATGGTGAAAGGCCGGTATTGCCCTGTTTTTTTATTGAACAGATAGAGTCCGTTGCAGAAAAAGGAGACCATCAGTTCTTCTTCGGAGTAGGGGGTGATGGAAACGACTTTTTCTCCGTAAGTGGTAGCATAGTGTTTGAAACGGTTTTGCCGGGGATGGTAACTGTTAATCCCTCCTCCGTCCGTTCCGATCCAAAGAATTCCCGTTTCGTCTTCATACAGGCTGATGACTGTTTTTTCCGACAGGCCGTTGGGGTGGTTTAAAGGGACGTCTTTGTAGGTTTTGATGTCAACTTCTTTGATTCCGAACATTCCTCCTCTGACACTTCCTGCCCAGATGTTGTTTCCGGGATCGGTGTAGAGACAGGTTATGGAGTTTACGGGCAAGGAACCGTTGTCTCCCGGGATGTGTTGTATGGAGGAAACGGTCCTGCTTTTTTTATCTAAAATGTTGATGCCGCCCCCGTCTGTGGCCAGCCAAAGTTGCCCGTCTTTTTCAATGATATCGAGGATGATGTCGTTTTGCAGGCCGGAGTTCCGGGTGTTGAGGTGATAGAGCTCGTTTCCCTGAAGGTCCAGACAATACAAACCGCTTTTGTAGGGAGATATGTAAAGGAATCCTTCTTTGTCGACGTAAGACGCCGTGTTGATTTCGATGGTCGGATTAATCAGGTTGCCTCTCAGGATGTGACGGTCCAGTTCGTATAACCAGATTCCGTTGTTTTTGCTGGATATTAACAGGTGGTTTTTATTTAAGAGAAACAGTTTGTTAAATTCGGTGTAATTGGTCCAGTTCGGAAGACGAAGCGGTAATCGGGTGATTTTTTTCTCTTTGTAACTGTATTTATAAATGGTCCGGTCTCCCCCGAACAGTATGCCTCCTTCTATCGGGCAGGCGGCATAAGTATATATGGGTTGTCCGGGGATGGCTTCTATAAATTGGTTTTTTTCTCTTTGAAAGCGGACTAAGCCCCGGTTGGTGGAAATCCAAATGTTGTTTAAGGAGTCTTCCGCCAAAAAGTTTATTTGGTTGCCGGGTAAGGAGTAAGGGTCGTTTTTTTCATGCAGGTAGGTGCGGACTTCATTTTTGTCTACGGTGTTCAGGCCTAAAGCAGTTCCTATCCACATGACCCCCCGGGAGTCACATAGCAGGCAGTTTACGGTGGATTGTGATAATCCTTGCTCGATGCCTACTTGTTTAAAGTAGTAGTTGTGTGCCGGACGGGCGATAGCTGCGCTAACAGTGCTGAAAAGCAAATAAAATCCCCAAATAAGTCTTACCCTCATGAATAGCTCCGAAATTAACAAATGAAAATGTTTGATAGTGAGTTCCAACCTCCTCAGACAAAAATAGAAAAAAATAATAATTTCCGTTTTCCGGAGGCCTAAAGTGACGCCGTTTGATACGATTTAGACAATATCTGATATTAAAAAGACATAATCTGATTCAGAATGTGAGGTTTTAACTTATTTTTGACATCATAAAGGACTTAAAACAATTTCGGAAAGCGCAAACGTTTGATTTTGGATTTGTTTAAAAAATGTGAAAATCGGTTTTTTGAGAGATGAATAAAAAAAAACACAGGTATTTATTTATAAGGATGAGTGACGTCAGGAGTGAGGTATTTAAGGTGTGTTTCTTGTATTGAGTTCCTGACAAATTAGTAGTTAAACTAAAATTTTAATTTTATGAACAAATTTTGTACAACGCTAATGTTCGTCTTTTTCTGCTTTGCAAGTTTTGCCCAGCAGACGATAGACGGAATTGTAGTGGATGAGCAAAGCAAGGAGCCGTTGGTGCGTGCTGCTGTTTTGGTAAAGGGAACGTCAATCGGAGTGACGACTGATTTTGACGGAAAATTTACGTTGGAGGTAGATCCCGGACAAGTATTGGTGGTGTCTTATCTGGGGTATGTAACGAAGGAGGTACCGGTGACTGCAACGACTAAAACAGTGACCGTTCGCCTGATGAAAGATGCGATGAATCTGGATGAGGTAGTGGTTGTGGGGTATGGCGTGACCCGTAAGAGGGATGTGGCAGGTGCGATTACTTCTTTGAAAACGGATGATATTAAAGCCGGTATGGTGACAAGTACGGCTCAATTCCTGAAAGGCCGGGCTGCCGGAGTGCAGGTACGGCAGAATTCGGGAGAACCGGGAGGCGGTATCTCCATTCGTGTGCGGGGATCTTCTTCTATTAGTTCAAACAATGAACCGCTTTATGTGATTGATGGTTTCCAGACGGATATAGGGAATCAGATTAATCCGGAAGATATTGAATCTATCGAGATTTTGAAAGATGCTGCTGCAACGGCAATTTACGGTTCACGCGGTGCGAACGGAGTTGTGTTGATTACGACGAAGAAAGGGTCTCAGGGACAGTTCCATGTGAGTTATTCCTACAATGCTTCCATCAAGAATTTGGATAATCCCTGGGATTTGATGGGAGCTCAGGATATTATTTCTTACAGTATGAATAAGTGGAAAGAGAACGGTAGTGTGGGCAATCCTCCTTATACGGCTGATGAGTTGTTGTATAAGGGAAATGGGGTGGATTGGGTGAAACAGACCACCCGGACTGCTGCTACGCAGGATCACCAGTTTTCCATTACAGGGGGCAGCGATAAGTTGATGATGGCTATTTCCGGTAATTACCTGGATGATTTGGGTATCCTGGAGAATACGAAATTTGATCGTTTCAGTGCCCGAATGAATTTGGATTACAAATTGAGTGAACGGGTGAGGTTCGGTGCAAATGTCTACATGGCCCGTTCCAATAAGAATTATTTGAATATGGGGACCAATACGACGACGGATAATGTGATTTATCAGATTTTCATGATGTCTCCCCTGACGAAACCGGACGGTTATGATGTGTTTGGAAAGAAAGGCAGAAAGCCCGGTATTCTGGATGAAATCAATGACGTGGATTTTGAAGATATTACCAATAATATGTATACGACGTTGTATGGAGAAGCGGATATTTTAAAGTCTTTGACAGCCAGGGTGCAGTATACTTACAGCAATGATAACCGGAAACAGCAGCAGTATTATCCTAAGACGACCAATGTCGGAAAGGCGGATAACGGAGTTGCTTCCATCAAGAATTGGAAAAATGACAGGCACCAGTTGGATGCTTTGCTGACGTTCCATAAGACGTTTGCTGATATACATGATTTGAAGGTGATGGCCGGAACGACCTATACGCAGCAGGTTTCCGAATATAACGGGATGAATGGAAAAGGCTTTACTACCGATGAGTTTTCTTTTAACAATATCGGAGCTGCCCAGGTGATAACCTCTATCGGTTCCAACAAAGAGGAGCACACGACGAGTTCTTTTTTCGGACGTGCGGAATATGTGTTGAACGGAAAATACATCTTTAATGCTTCCATTCGTGCCGATGGCGCTTCCAATTTCGGTCCCGGCAATAAATGGGGGTATTTCCCGTCCGGTTCTGTTGCGTGGCAGTTGGGGGATGAATCTTTTATGGAATTTGCAAAACCGGTGTTGTCAAGTTTGAAATTGAGAGGTAGTTATGGTATTACCGGTAATGACGGCATCGGGAATTATCTGTCTCAGGTGAAATTTGCTATGGCAAATGTCTATTTGGGGGGCGACGGTATTGTGAAAGGAATGTTTCCCTCGAATCCGGGGAATGAAAACCTGAAGTGGGAATCTACGTCGCAGATGGATATCGGTGTGGATTTTACATTGCTTGACAGACGCATAGAAGTGAATTTCGACTATTACGTGAAGACGACGACGGATTTGCTGAATCCGGTATCGGTTTCTTCTTCAACCGGAGGTTTTCAGACGATGATGGGGAATAACGGGAAGATACGGAATAAGGGATTTGAGTTGTTTATTAAGTCTAATAATATCAACCGTCCTAATTTTACGTGGAGTACGAATTTTAATATGTCACGGAATAAAAATAAGGTGATTAGGTTGAATGCGGGAGAAGCCCGCTTCGAGAAGGTAAGACCCCAGGGGTGGTATGAATGGGAAGAATATGCGATGTTGAAAGAAGGATATGCTTTGAGTTCTTTGTATGGGTATGTCTTTGACGGTGTTATTCAGAAAGGCGAAACGTATGATGCGCAGCCGACTTCTGTGGAAGGAGACCCGAAATTTAAAGATTTGGACAATGATGGTATGATTACAATGGCAGACCGGAAAGTGATAGGAGACGGTAATCCGGATATTATTTTGGGTATGGGAAACACATTCAGGATATATGATTTTGATTTTTCTTTTTTCCTGGATGCCTCTATTGGCAATGAGTTGCTGAATCTTTCCAGGGTTGTGTTGGAAGACAGCGACCGTTTGAAGGCTTCCATGGATCGTTGGACGATGCATCATCCGTCAAATTCTGTGCCTCGGAGCGGATGGAAAAAAGATGCGGGCATTAAGTACGGTTCTTATATCAATAGCCGTTTTGTGGAAGATGCAAGTTATTTAAGACTGCAGAATATAGAATTGGGATATAGTCTTCCTTTGAAGAAATGGGGTAATGTCGGAAAGTATATTCAGAATTGCCGGATCAGTGTAGGTGCTCAGAATTTGTTTACCATTACCCAGTACAGTGGTTTTAATCCGGAAGTCAGTGTGAACGGAGGAAGTGCTGTTGCCCAGGGGCTGGATTTCAGTTCTTATCCTGCTTATAAGATGTATAATGTCGGAATAAAAGTAACTTTTTAAATAAGCTATATATGAATACAATAATAAAAAAGGGATTGGTGTTTTCCTTGGCTGTCGCTCTGGCGGGGTGTCTGGCCTCTTGTGACGATACCTTGGATGAAGTGGTCTATTCTGAATTGACACCGGATAATGCTTTTGTTACGAAAGATGATGCTTTGGCTGCTGTCAATGGTACTTATGAACGTTTGATACCGTTGACGAACCGGGCTATCTTTTATCTGAATGATATGACAACCGATGTGTGTTATCATGCCGAAATGGATTGTGAATTGCTCAATGAGTTGAAGTTGAATGCGAACATGGATGTACAACAGGTATGGGATTGTATGTATCAAACCATCAGTCGTTGTAATATTGCGATAGATAACATACCGAATATTCCGCTTTCGGAATTCGGAGTGGAAGAGGAGGATGCCAAGGCATTGAGGGACAGTTATATCGCAGAAGCTAAATTTATGCGTGGTTTCGCTTATTATCAATTGACCGATTTTTTCTATACCGTGCCTTTGGTGACGGATAGTAAAACGCCCGTTGATGCTAAATTGGCCCCTTCTTCCATTGAAGATATTGAGATGCAGATAGACAAAGATTTGAGAGAGGCTAAAGCGGTTTTGCCTCAAAAGTATGACAGCCGGAGTGATGCCGGACGGGCTACGTTTAGCGCTGCTGCCGGTTATCTGGCCAAATTGCACATGAGAATTGCCGGAAGAATGCGTTTGAACGGTGAAGACGGCCGGGATGAATGGACGACGGCGTTAGGGTATGTGAATGAGATTATGGCGTTAGAGAATAGTGTGCATACTTTACAACCCCGTGTTTGGGATGTTTTTAATCCCGATGACGAAAATTGCAAGTATAACAATGAGTTGATTTTTACGGTTCATTCCAATCCTGCCGGGACGGGAGGTACGTCTGATATCGGAATGAATTTTACTCCGTGGAATTATGATTGCGGCTGGGATTTGTTCAGTATCCCGTTGGAATTGGCCTGGAAGTTCGATCGGGAGGATGAAAGATATACTGTATTGATGGTAACGGCTTTCCCCGATATATATGAACCGGAGAATATCAATTACACCATACCTGAAAGTGTAGAGAAAACAGGTGCCGTCTATGAGGAATGGAAAACACCGGAGGGTGTGACTCAAAAACTGGTAGAGCTGGGGGCTGCTTATACACAAAAATATAAGTATCAGAATGCTTTGAGCTATAATTACAATACAGGTAACAATATGCCGTTGTTGCGTTTTGCGGATATTGTGTTGTGTAAAGCCGAAATTTTGAATGAACTGAACGGGCCGACCCGGGAGGCGGTTGATTTGGTTAATAAGATTCGTGAGCGGGCTTTTCAAAATCAAGAGCATAATTTGAAGTTGGAGGATTATGCGACAACGGATGATTTGCGTGAAGCTATTTGTGACGAGCGGGCTTTTGAATTGAATAATGAAGGGGTGCGCCGTCCCGATTTGATTCGTATGGGACTCTGGAAAGACCGTTTGAATAAGTATATTGCCGGAATTAAGCTGAAATCGGAATGGCAGGAGAAAAATGCCAATGCCCAGAATGGCGGGTCGTATGATTACAGCTCAATGTGGAAGGTGTATCCGCAGGATTTGACAGAGGATGATATACGGCGTTATTTCCCGGTGCCGAAAAGGGAGTCTGATTTGAATCAGGCTTTGTTGAATTGCCGGAGTTTTGTTAAGAAATAAATCAGGGGTAATGGTTTGAGGGGATGGAGTAAAGAATTTCTTTGGAATGTATGGGGGTATTTCCGGAGTTTTGGGGAGATTCTTTACTCCTTTTGAAAAAGAAGGGCTGTATTTGTGGGAGTTTGTCTAATGTTTAATGCGGTATTTATGAGGTTCATTTATTTTTGTGTCGTATCTTTATTTTTTTATGTGCCTGTTTTTTCACAATCTCCCCAAAGTATGCGTTGGGATTTTGACGATGTGGAAGGGTGGGTGTATTATCACCAGGATGACAATCCGGCCCGGCAGTATAGTTTGGAAAACGGATGTTTGCGGATTTTTACCCGGGCTAATTCTTTTGACCGGAAAAAGTTCCGTACGAAAGAGAAGGTCTATACGACGGGCCGATATAAATGGAGGACTTTCATTTCCGATTTGGGAGAGGGGGATCAGAGTAGTATCGGGGCCTGGATTTATTGTGATGACCACCATGAGATTGATTTTGAAGTCGGGTATGGAAAACAGGAGGTGCGCGAACAATTGCAGGCTGCTCCGGATGAGGTGATTGCCTATATGACCACGCAGGATCATCCTTTCCAGTCTGTTCCGGTAAAAATAAAGAAAGGTTGGCATATTTTTGAAATTGATCTTTCTTTGGTGGATGGGAAGTATAAGGTGGAGTGGATGATAGATGGGGAAACCGTGAGTACTGTTCAGCAGACTTATGGCAAGGAGATTGCTTTTCATATTTATTGCAGCGTTGAAAATTTGAAATTTTTGGGCGATCATATCGCTTCGCAGGATAATTATGCGTTGTATGATTTTGTGAGTTATGAATATCGGGAGTAGAGCCCGGTGTTTTGTTTTTTGATGAAACGGTTTAATACGACATTTAATTTTTAGTCTGGTATGAACAAAATTTGTTTTATTCTCGTTGCGTTTGCGTTGTTTTTTTGCTCTTCTTGTGAAGATGATGATACGGGGTTCGTGGCGCCGGGGCAGTTGATGAGCCGTGTGACGGCAAAGGTTCAGGATAATAATGCTTTGCGGGTAGACATTACTGTGGATTTTAAGGAGGATGTGGTTTATCAGGTTGAGTATTGGAAAGAGAATGAGCCGGAGAGTGTGTGTATGACCCGGGAGCGGGAAGGCGGCTTGGGGGGCATGACAACGTTGGTTTTGTTGAGACCGGAGACGGTGTATCATTTCCGGGTGCATGCCCGTTCGGGGAACCGTTATACCGAGAGTGATGTTTATTCTTTTACAACCTGTGCATTGCCTTCGGGGGTGCCTACCTATACTTTACATCAGGATGAGCTTGACGAGGAAATTCCGGGGTATATTATGCTTACGCGGGGAGATATGCAGCCGGGGTATATCACTTTGCTGGATACGAAAGGAAATGTGGTGTGGTATGAGAATACAAGGCTGGGGGTGAAAGTGGCAACTTTCGATACCGTGACCAATACGATTTATTCTATTATCGGAACGGACCCTGACCGGGATTATAACGGGAAGGAAATATTGATTATGGATTTGTTTGGAAATGTTGTTTTTCATAAAGATTATGAGCAGTTGGGAAAACGTTATTTTCACCATGATATCCGCCGTTTGCCGGATGGGAATGTCGTGTTTGTGAACTATGTTCCCAAGGAGTTCGATCTGACAGCCCAGGGAGGAGAGAAGAACGAGACTGTTTTCGGTGACGGATTGACGATTATGGACCGGGAAGGGAATTTTAAGTGGGAATGGGATTGTTTTTCCGAAATCAATCCGCAGGATGATCCGGACATTATGGGGGAAATTTTTGGTATTCAGTTGAGAGGCGACTGGATACATGCCAATTGTGTGAATTATGACAAAGAGGGGTATTTCTATATGTCGTTTAATTGGTTGAATGAGGTGTGGAAGATTGATCCGAAAAGCGGTAAAGTGATATACCGTCTGGGAGGAAAGGGTGGAAATATTTCCATTCCCGATGAAGGTTATACCCACGGGTTGCATAGTTTGAAGTTGTTGGATAACAATAAAATTCTGCTTTTTGAGAATGGAATTTACACCCATGTTTCCCGTGCTTTGATTTTTACGGTAGATGAGGTGAATAAGACGGCTACGTTGGATTTGAATGTGGCGTTGCCTTATGATTACAGTTCACCCTATATGAGTAGTGTCGAATGGGTTCAGGGAGATAAACTGATGTTCGGTTCCACTTTTGGAAAGGCTGTTGTTTTTACAGATATGCAAGGAAATATTTTGCGTGTTATTCAAATGAGTCATCAGTCTTTCCGGGCTGATTACATTCCTGTCATTCATTATTGATTTGAGTATTTATGAGAAGGTATATTTTTATTTTTTATTTATCGGCAGTGTGGACATTGGCCTGCTGTTCGGACGGAGCAAGAAATGTGTCCGGTTTTATACATGCGACGTATTCTGTTGGCGGGCGTTTGAAAAATATGGATGAAATCAGGCAATCGGATTTCAGACAGATTCAATTTGTTTATCTGATGGCTTGCCCTCCTCTTGAGATGGCTGATTTCGCCCGGGACAAGCAGTTTATTGCCGATAAGTATGTGAACAATTTTTCTTATCCGGCGGGAGAGGAAGGGGATGCTTTGGTGCCTTCTTTGATTGAAAAGGTGCATGCGGATGGCAGTAAGGTTTTGATTTCTTTTCCGGGGGTTGATTTTGACCGGATTGTACATGTGCCGGAACAACGGCAGAAGTTTGCCGCGATGATGGCGCAATTCACGGACAAGTTTGGTTATGATGGTATTGAGATCGATTGGGAACATACGGTGACTCCTCACACTCACCTTTGGCTGATGCGGGACATTCGGAAAGAGTTGGATCGTTTGGCAGAGAAGAGCGGGAAGGTTTATTATCTGACTACCGCATTGAATTCGGTGCATCAGTATAGTAAATCCGTGGCCGATTCGTTGTGCCGCTATGTGGATTGGGTGAATCTGATGATGTATGATATGGGAGGCGGGATATGGGAGGATGCCGTGGCAACCCATAATACGCCGTTGGGAGACATACGGGAAATTGTGGAGAATCGTTGGGGTGTTTTTGAACCGCAGAAACTTTGCATCGGATTGGCCAGTTACGGTTTCTATTATAAGGGGATTAAGCCCGGTATCAAGGTTGAAGGATGTTTGAAAGATTATGGCCGCTATTTTGATTACAATGAGTTGCCCGCGCTTTTGCAGAACGGATGGATAGAAGAGTATGATGCCGTACAGGAGGTCCCTTATTATTTTTCCCCCGATAAAGAAGAGTTTGTTACAATTGATAATCTGATGTCGTTGGAGAAGAAAATGGATTGGGTAAAAAAACAAAATTACAGAGGGGTTTTCTGGTGGGAGTTTCATTCGGATTTTCAGTTTGCCAGGGAGGGGGAATCCCGGGGAACCCATTATTTTATGGATTTTGTTTCCGGGTATATTCAGAAAAATATGGAGAAATAGAGGGAGTGGGATTGAAAAAGAAAAGAGTTGAGAGGAAAGTCTTTCCGACTTTTAAACCTTTCAACTCTTTGACTTTTTTTGTGGGTCCTGAGGGATTCGAACCCCCGACCCTCTGGGTGTAAACCAGATGCTCTGAACCAACTGAGCTAAGAACCCGTGCACTCTGTCTCGATTGCGGCTACAAATGTAGTGCTTTTTTGTGTTGTAGCAAATTTTTATCTTATTTTTTTAACCAATCGGCAAAAATTTCATCAAACAGTTCTCCCCTTGTCAGGCGTCCGTGGTCTAAACAGACCGATTCAACTCTTCCGCGGGCGCATAATTTAAGGTCGGGCAAGCGGTAAATGTCTTCAAAAAAGACCAGCTTCACGCCTTCCCGTGCGATATTCAGTTTTACGGTAAACCGATCGCCGCTGATGAGGGATACTTTGTAATCTATTTCAACCCGTGCTACGACGGCATCAATGCCCCGGTTGTGTAATGCTCCGAAATTAGCTCCCGCTTTTTCTAAAAATTCATGCCGGGCATGTTCCATGTAATGCTGGTAGTTGGCATTGTTTACGATGCACTGGAGATCACATTCGTAATCGCGCACTTTCATCTCCAGCTCAAACTGATATTCTTTCATGTTGTTCCGATTCGTACGGCAAAAGTAAGAAAAAAGGTTGATTTCAACCTTTTTTGTCTTTAAAGAATGTCGGTTTGTTTTTGCCGCCTTTCAGCGTGTTTTTCATTTTTTCTTCGATATTTCTTTTGCTTTCCTCTTTTTGTTTCCGGAGGTTGTCTCTGAAATAATGGATGGGGCTGTGTTGCTCGGATGTCGTTTTGTCCGGCGTTTCCGGATTTTCTCCTTTGCAATGGTCCTTTTCGGGATAATCGGGGGAATTGTTCTGTTTATTCATAGCTCTGTCATTTTGTATTTCTATCTGTGTCTGTGAATAAAAATTCTGCCTGTACAGGGCATCTTTATTCATTTAATTATTACAACGGATAGAAGACAGGAAAGTTCCCCAATATTATTTTATCTATATTAATTGGAGTCGAATATTGGTAAATTGTGTTGCAGGACAGCCATTTGTCCGCCTTTTGCGGGTTCTTTCATTTTAATCGTGTCCAGATTTTTAACTTTCGGATTTTATTTGCTACTTTAGCCTTACTTTATTTGAAAATTAATTTTGTTCGAATGTTAGCAAAAGAAAATATCACCCAGATAGTGGAGATGATTGAAAAAGCGGGAAATGCTTTGCTTGATGTGTATAAAAAACAAGACCTGGATATTGAAATGAAAGCCGACGCTACTCCGGTGACAGAAGCCGATAAGTTGTCGAATGAGATGTTGCGGAAAGACCTGAAAGCTCTTTTCCCCGATATCCCGGTGATCAGCGAGGAGTCGAATATCCCGGATTATTCCGTCCGTAAAAAATGGCATACCTTCTGGTTGGTGGACCCGCTCGACGGTACGAAAGAGTTTATCTACAAAAACGGGAGGTTTTGTGTGAATATTGCCTTGATAGAGGACGGACAGCCGGTTTTCGGTGTCATTAATAATGTCCGGGACAACGAAATCATCTGGGCCAGCAAAAACGATAGATGTTATATTAAAAAGGACGGTGTCGTCTCCGAACTTTCATTGAATACTTCTACAGGTTCGAAACTGAAAATGGTCGTCAGCCGTTTTAATATGACAGAGGCTGAATTTGAATACATCGATTATCTGCAAATGAAGGGATACAGCGTTGAGCTGATACCTTTGGGAGCATCTGCCAAGCAGTGTGAGATAGCCAAGGGACTGGCGGATATTTATCCGAAGTTCGGGCGTTGTTACGAATGGGATTCCGCCGCCGGACAATTGATTGTCGAGACTGCCGGAGGAATGGTTGTCAATCCCGAAGATTATTCGAATATGGAATACAATAAGGAAAGCATGGTGAATCCTCCTTTTATCATGTTCAGCAAAAAACTGAAAGAACAGATTGAGGAAGGAAATGAAGTGTTTATCCATTATCACAAAACCGGAAATTAGAATTACAGCATTATGGAAAAGCAAGCAGCACAAGACCTGATACAGTTTATTAATGAGAGTCCGACCAATTATCATGCGATTCAGAATATAAAAAGGGAATTGACGGAGCATGGTTTTAAACAGTTGTTTTCGGGAGAGGCCTGGCATATCGAAAGGGGAGAAAAGTATTTTGTGACGAAAAACCACTCTTCTCTTTTTGCTTTTGTCCCGGGAAAAGGCGATGTGGCGGAAAACGGTTTTAAACTGATTTGTGCCCACAGCGATTCTCCTACGTTCCGTATCAAACCTTCTGCAGAGATGACGGTGGAAGGGAAATACCTGAAGTTGAATACCGAAGTCTATGGCGGCCCCATTTTATACACCTGGTTCGACCGTCCCTTGTCTATGGCGGGGCGCGTATTGCTTAAAAGCGATAATCCGCTTAAGCCGGCAGTCCGTTTTGTGAATTTCAAACGTCCGCTGTTGGTTATCCCCCACATTGCCATTCATTTCAACCGCACGATTAATGAGCAGGGCAATCCGCTGAGCAAGCAGAAGGATATGTTGCCGGTGTTGGGAATGATTAACGGGCATTTTGAAAAAGACAATTTCCTGCTGAAACTGATTGCCGGGGAAATGCAGGTGGAACCGGAACTTATCCTGGATTTTGACCTGACGTTGTATGATTGCGAGAAAGGCTGCTTCACCGGATTGCAGGATGAATTCATTTCATGCGGTAAGCTGGATGATTTGGCGATGGCGCATGCCGGCATGAAGGCCCTGATTGCTTCGCAGGATTGTGACAAGACAAAAGTATTGGCTGTGTTTGACAATGAGGAAGTGGGAAGCGGAACGAAACAGGGGGCTGGTTCTCCGATACTGAGAACGATCATAGAACGGATTGTTGCCGGACTGGGAGGGAATACGGAAGACCTGTACCGGGCGATACACCATTCGTTTATGATTTCGGCGGATATGGCACACGCCCTTCATCCGAACTACCCCGAAAAACACGACCCCACCAATCATCCGGTGATGAACGGCGGGCCTGTTATTAAGCTGAATGCCAATCAAAAATACGTGACCGACGGCGATTCTGCTGCCGTCTTTGCTACGGTTTGCCGCATGGCGGGTGTACCTTACCAGACTTTTGTCAATCATTCCGATATGGCGGGTGGCTCTACTTTGGGAAACATCCTGCTTTCCCAAATGGAACTGCGGGGTGTGGATATCGGTAATCCCATGTGGGGAATGCATTCCGTACGTGAAACTGCAGGTACGCAGGACCATGATTATGTAATTAAGGCTTTTACGACGTTTTATAACCTGTAAATATGTGAAATATGAATACATACAGATTTAAAACTACTTTGAAATGCGGGGGATGTGTCGCTAAACTGACGCCTTGCATGGATGAATTGATTCCGCATGGAGACTGGGAGGTCGATTTGAACAGCCCCGACAAAATTGTTACCGTGACAACCGGCTTGCCGGCTGAGAAAGTTATAGAAACTATCGAATCCGCCGGCTTCAAAGCTCAGTTGCTATAAGTCTGTAGGTTGCCGGAAATCTTCCCGGAATTGAAAATTATTTACCCGAATCCCGTATTGTGTCCGCATCAGAATGGACGATACCGGGATTCGGGTAAATGATTTTAATGCATATTTTGTAAAAATATTAGACGTCGATTGTCTTATTTTTTTACATTTAAGAGGTGTGTATTTGTGTGTATGTAATTGTTACTTAGTTGTTTGTGTGGTGTGGCACGCATATTGCAAGGGTAAGAGTATGTAAATAATTATAAAATGATCATATTATGAGTGTTTCCAATCTGAATCTGTTTTTTCGCAATTTGTGGCGGAATAAGTTGTATACCTGTATTATCGTTTTCGGTTTTTCCCTGGCATTGACGTTTGTTATTTTGTTAGGTGCTTATATCCGCCAGGAGTTGTCTGTGGATCAGTTTCATGTGAACAAGGAGCGGCTTTTCCGGGCGGTAACGGAAACGCGTTCAAGTTTCGGTCCCACTATCGGGAATTATATACAGCATACTTATCCGGAGATTGAATGTTATACCCGTTTGTATCAAGAATCTTCGTTTGTGGAGAATCTGGAACGTGAGAAGATTGCCATTAATTTTTTGATGGTCGATTCCACTTTTTTCCGGATGTTTTCTTTCCCTTTGCTGGAGGGAGAACCGTCGGAAGTTTTGAAGGTTCCTAGTTCCGTGGTGCTTACCCGTTCCTATGCCCGTAGGTTGTATGGGGATGAAGAAGCTGTTGGGAAGGAATTGGTTTGCAAAGGGATTCATAAGTTGATGGTGACGGGAGTTGTGGAGGATTTTCCTGAGAATACGCATTTTAACAAGTGTGATGCAGTGGTGATGTTCCCTTTTTTAGAGTATTTGTGGGGATGGCGGGGGTTGATGCATAATGACGGGAACAGTTCTTTCGGGCTGTATGTCATGGCGAAGCCCGGGGCGGATGTGACGTCTAAAGAACCGGCGATATTAAAGGATTTTCAGGAAAAGTATTGGTTGTATAAGAGGGGCTATGTGAAAGAGTTTGCTTTTGAACCTTTGACCGATTGTTATTTCGGAGGGAAGGGGGGTGTCGGAATACATGGCAACAGCCGGATGCTGGTGACGTTGTTAGCCACTATTGCTTTGGTTATTTTATTGCTGGCTTTGATTAACTACAATAATTTGTCGGTGGCACAAGCCGGCTTCCGGGCAAAAGAGGCTGCCGTGAAAAAATTGCTCGGAACGGGCAACAGGGAGTTGTTCCGGCAGTTTATCGGGGAGTCGATGATTCTCTGTTTTATCTCTTTCTGTTTGGCGGTCGGGTTCAGTTTGCTGTTTCAGCCCGTTTTTAATCAGTTGCTGGATACGCATGTTGCCATAGAAGAGCATCTTACCGTGCCGATTGTCCTGTCAGTCGTGCTGGCCGTTGCCGGATTGGGAGTGATTGCGGGGCTGGCTCCCGCTTTCCTGATTACGCGCTTCAATCCGGTGGATGTGGTAAAAGGGGCTTTCCGAAAAAAGAGCAAGGGTACTTACAGTAAGGCGCTGATATCTTTTCAGTATACGATAGCCATTGCTTTGATTGCGTGTACGATTGTGATTTGGAAACAGACGGATTTTTTACGCCACTATCAGTTGGGTTTCGACCAGGAGAATGTGATTTGTATTGAGAATAGCGGTGTGAGTGGAGAACAGATGGAGGCTTTGCGGAGTGAGTTTGAGAAAATACCGGAGGTGATGGGTGTCTCTTTTGTGTGCGGAACTCCGGTAGACGGCGGGAATAATAATTCGTTTACCTATAAAGACCGCTCGTTGAGCTTTCAGGATTTTAGGGTGGATACGGCGTTTTTCCGCCTGATGGGGATAGAGGTGAAACGGAATAATGTTGCCATGTCGGCTCAGGGAAGGTGGCTCAATGAGGCGGGTGTGAAGGCGTTGGAGTTGGACAGTATGCCTACGGAATGTAATTTTGACGGACAGGGTAGCATTCCGATTCTGGGAGTGGTAAAAGATTTCCATTTTCGTGATTTGACGCAGGAAGTGGGACCGGCGTATTTCAGGCCTTTGGGTGAGAAGGAATGGCCGTGGAGTATTTTGGTGAAAGTGAGTGCTGTGGATATAGGCAGGGCATACAAGCAGGTGACGAACACGTATAAAGAGTTTACCAACGGTGCGCTTACCGAAGCTAAGTTTATGGACCAAACCATTAATCAATGGTATGAAGGGAGTGAACGGACGGGGCGGCTGATCGGTTATTTTTCCGGTTTGGCAATCGTGTTGTCTATGATGGGTATTCTTGCGATGGCGGCTTATTTTATCCAGCAGCGAGTGAAGGAAATCGGTATCAGGCGGGTGAACGGGGCTACGGTAGCGGAGGTGTTGCGCATGTTGGTCAATAGCTTTATGAAATGGATTGTACTGGCTTTTGTGCTGGCGTGTCCGGTAGCTTGGTATGCTATGACAAATTGGCTGAGCGGATTCGCTTACCGCATAGATTTAAGCTGGTGGATTTTCGGTCTGGCGGGAATGTTTGCCGCACTCATTGCTTTGCTGATTGTGGGGTGGCAGAGTGTGAAAGCCGCGATGGTGAATCCGGTGCACTCGCTGAAAAATGAATAGGATGTAAAACGAATAATACAGAAAAGATATGGAAATGATGATTGAATTGAATAAGGTCGATAAATATTATAAATCGCGCTTTCAGCGGACGTTTATACTGAAGAACGTGGATTTCACGGTGAATGAAGGGGAGTTTGTGAGCATTATGGGACCGAGCGGTGCGGGAAAATCGACGTTGTTGAATATTATCGGGATGCTGGACGAACCGTCGGAAGGGGAGTATTTTTTTATGGGTAATCCGGCTCACAAAATGAGCGAAAAGGATAAGAATTTATGCCACCGGAACTATATCGGCTTTATTTTCCAGGCGTATCACCTGCTTGAGGATATGACGGTGTATGAGAATATCGAGATGCCGCTGGTGTATAAGGGCGTGAAGGGAAAGGAGAGAAAGGCTATTGTGGCGGATATTCTGGATCGGTTTAATATTGTGGCGAAACAGGATTTGTTTCCGGAGCAGTTGTCGGGGGGACAGCAGCAGTTGGTGGGAATTGCCCGTGCAATTGTTGCGAAGCCTAAATTGTTGCTGGCGGATGAACCGACCGGAAATCTGCATTCCGAACAGGGGCGGCAGATTATGGAGCTGTTGAAGAAATTGAATGAAGAGGAGGGCATGACGATTATCCAGGTGACTCACTCTGAGCAGAATGCCAAATACGGCACGCGTATCGTAAATATTATGGACGGCTACCTGAAAGAAGGCATGGCTGCCGTCGAGGGCGGATTGAGGATATAATTAATGAAAGACGAGTATGAGAGCATGGCATGAATTGGTGATGAATTTCCGTCGCTTCAAGACGGCGGGGATATTGAATGTTTTCGGATTGTCCGTGGCTTTTGCCGCTTTTGCGGTGATTGCCGTGCAGTTGTCGTTCCAGTACGGGTACGACCGTTTCCACAAGAATGCCGACCGAATATTCCGGGCAGAAACCCTTTTCCCGGTTTCGCTGCAATACAGCGCTTTCGGACCGCAGCCTGTGGGGGCTTTGCTGAAAGAGCAGTGCCCTTTGGTGGAGGATTATTTTGTGACCGGCGGCGATTTCAAGACATTGTTTGTATTGAAGCATGAAGATGGAAGTTTCGAAAAGTTTCAAGAGCGGGGAGCAAAGGTATCAGGTTCTTTTGCCGATATTCTGGGGCTTGAAATAGTGGAAGGCGATGGCCGGCAGGCTTTGACGGAGCCCAATATGTTACTGATACCCCAATCGACGGCCCGGAAGTGGTTCGGTAAGGAATCCGCCGTGGGGAAACAGGTGTATGGCGGGGATATTGAAGGCGGTTATACCGTGGCGGCGGTGTATGAGGATATGCCGGGCAATTCTGTTTTTAAAAATGTGTGTTATACCCGTTTGCCCGAAAGGGAGGAGGAATGGGGTGGCTGGGATGTGCAGATTTATCTGTTGGCGGCGAATAGCGACCAACAGGCTTTGCAGCACCAAGTGAACGGGGCTAAGATTGAGGCGATGGAGCAGATTTTCGAGGGGTTGCACAAAAAAGAGCAGATGGAAAAGGAAGGGAAATTCTATTTGCGGGTGTCCCCTCTGACCGGCATATATTACGACCAGACGACGATGTTCGATACATTTGAAAAAGGGACGAAGCGGGGTGCGGCGGTTATGCTGGCCATAGGTATTCTTATCATTTTGATTGCCGAAATTAACTTTGTTAATTTTTCCATATCATTGGCTCCTTCCCGGATGAAAGCGGTGAATACGCAAAAGGTGCTGGGGGCGGGTGTGGGAAGGTTGAGAATGCGGTTGGTGGGTGAAGCGGTGGCCTATTCACTGCTTGCTTTCGGATTGGCAGTGGGATTACTTCATTTGTTTGCCTTTTCCGGTTTTGCTTCCTTGTTCTCGATGTCATTAGCGCCAGCGGAACATGTGGGACTTCTGGCAGCTGTTGGTGGCGGAGCCGTGTTGATGGGCGTCTTTGCAGGGCTTTATCCTGCGTGGTACGTGACCTCTTTTGAACCTGCGCTGGTGCTGAAAGGGAGTTTCGTCATGTCGCCGAAAGGCATACGCCTGCGGAACGGGTTGATGGTGTTCCAGTTTGTCACATCGATAGTTTTGATAATATGTACGTTGTTGATAGGTATACAATACCGCTATATGCAGTGTTATTCCTTGGGGTATGAGACGGAAAATATCGGTTTCTTTGAATTGGACGGGGATTTGTCGGGTAGTCAGAGTGCGTTGATTTCCGAAATGACGGCTATCCCGGGTGTGACGGATTATACGTTTGCCGACCATATTTTGGGAACCGATATGATTTCGGGAATCGGATTGGATGTGGAAGGAGAAGCGTTGATGTTGAACCGTTGGCATGTCTACAAGAATTTCCTGGATTTTATCGGTGTGTCTATTGTTAAAGGGGAGAATTTTTCAGAATCCGACCAATCGGCACAGCTTATCCTGAATGAGACTGCCGTGAGGAAACACCCTGCGCTGGAACACAGTTTCGGGACGACGATAGCAACGAGTCCGGGATTGGGGAGGTTTATCGGTGTGGTGAAGGACATTCACTATATGTCCCTGCGTGTGCCGCTGGCACCTTTGGCGATTACTTGCAAAGGCGGCGAGGAGTATGCCTTTATGTTCCTGAAATTGGCGGGAGGGGATTTGCCCGCAACGGTGGAAAAAATACGCCAGGTGTATGAGCGGCTAAATCCTGACGGGACGTTTGAATTTAAGTTTTTGGATCAGTCTTTGCAACAAAATTATGAGGGGGAGAAGAAGCTGATGCAGGTGGTGTTTCTGATGGGAGGCATCGCGATAGTATTGGCATTGGTGGGCATGTATGGCCTGGTGGTTTTCAATGCCCAGTATAAACGCAAGGAGATAGGCATCCGTAAAGTGAACGGTGCTTCCGAAGGACAGATTATGGTGTTGTTGAACCGTAATTTTTTTCGGCTGCTGTTCGTCTCCTTTGTAGTAGCTTGTCCCATTGCCTGGTACGCCGTACACCGCTGGCTGGAGGGGTTCAGCTACAAGGCGCCCGTACACTGGTGGATATTCCTGCTGGGCGGCTTGTTCACGCTCGTCATCGCCCTGCTCACTGTCAGCTGGCAAAGCTGGAAAGCCGCCAGCGTCAATCCCGTCGACGTGCTGAAAAACGAATAAGGTGATTCATTGAAACTTGGGTGATTATTTGACACGGAGTGTAAAAATTTTAGACACATTCGGGCGGAAGGAAAGATATTATCTTTTTGATATTCAATATGTTTTGCTTTTGGCATGCGGATTGATAAAAGAAAGGAAAATGTAAATTTTATGCTATGTATGGTAATAGTCTGAAAATATTCTGGAGGAATCTGAAAAAACAAAAGACCGTCGGGGTGTTGAGTATCGGCAGTTTGGCGGTAGCGGTGGCTGTTGTTGTGTTAATCGGTTTGTGGGCGGTGAATGAATTTCGTTTCGATGGTTTTCACCGGGATAAGGATAAGATGTATCGCGTGAACGGTTTGGTCACGCTGAATGGCGAACAGGTGAAAATCGGGGCTACTTTTAAGAAGGTCGGGGAAGATGCGATCCGGATGTTCCCGGAGTTGCAAGCTATGTGTCGTGTTGTACCGTTATCGTTTGATCTTTCGGTGAATAGTGTGCTTTATCCTCAAAAAAGAGTTTTACTGGCAGACTCTTCTTTCTTTTCTTTTTTCTCGTTTGCTTTGAAAGTCGGTAATCCTTATACATGTCTCTCGGCGCCGGATGGGTTGGTGATAGATGAATATGCCGCTAACAGTTATTTTCCCGGTGAAAATCCGATGGGAAAGATTATCCGGATGGACGGTAAAGACTTTACTGTCGTGGGATTGATGGAAAATATGCCGGACAATTCCCATTTGAAGGCGCATATTGTGGCTCCGTTTACCGGCTATTGGGCGCAACCCCATAAGTACGGGCAAACGGACGCTTTCATGACCTATTTTAAAATTGCAGATGCCCTGTTCCTGCCGAAAATAGAGCAAGGCATGACGGAGATGATCCGGCAATCCCTGCCTATGTTCGAACAACTGGATTTTGAGTTCCGGTTGCAGCCTCTGCGGGAGATTTATTTCGACAAGGGGTTTAAATTTGACAATGTCGTCCACGGCAACAAGAATTTGGTGATGGTATTCGTACTGACGGCTTTTGTTATTCTGCTGATAGCTTGTATTAATTTCATCAATCTCTTTGTTTCCACTTCTTTCTTGCGGGCCAAATCCATCGGGGTCCGGAAAACCCACGGGGCGGATAAAAGCAGTCTGATGGGGGAATTTTATTGGGAGACGTTTTATTATGTGGTGTCGGCAGTAGGCATCGGGACGGTGTTGGCTGTATTGGCTTTGCCGTTGTTCAATCGTTTGGCGGATTGTCAATTGGCCATTGATTTTACCGGACCGCTGTTGTATGTGTTTTTAGTGGCAGTGGTGTTTGTGGTGATGCTGACTGCCGGAACATTCCCTGCTCTGTATATGACTAAGTTCAATACCGTGGCAACCTTGAAAGGGCAGTTTAAAGGGAAAAACCTTTCTTTCCTTCAGAAAGGATTGATTGTTATTCAGTTTACCGTTGCGATTGTGATATTGATTTCGGTGTTTTTTATTGAAAAACAGGTAGCCTACATGATTCATAAGGATTTGGGGTTTGACAAAGAGAATGTTTTTTATGTTTCCGACCGGGGTGGTTTTCTCCGGAATTACGACGTTTTTTGTCGGGAGATGCTTTCTCATTCTTCGATTGTCGGGGTGACGCTGAAAGATACCGATCCGTTGGGGTGGTGTAGAGGGGATGTCGTACGGAAATCGGGAAGCGAACAGGAGTATTTGTTGGAATTTTGCCAGATAAAACCCAATTACTTCCGGCTTATGGGGATGGAGATGAAAGCGGGACAGGAGTTTACGGAAGATATGGGCGATTCACTCCGTTATTGTATTATTAATGAGACTGCCGCCCGGATGTTCGGACTTTCGTCGGATGCCGTGGGTGAAAAATTGAGGGCAAACGGAAACTATGATTATACGATATTGGGCGTGGTGAAGGATGCGCATACCAAGTCGCTCCACCAACCTGTAGACCCGCAGATTTATTTCCCCTATGAAGGGGTCTACGGTTCTCCTACCGTATTTTTCAAGGTACAGGGAAATCCGCAGGAAGCGATTCGGTTGGTGCAGTCGAAATGGAACGACTTGAATCCGGGTACGCCGTTCGATTATCATTTCCTTGACCACAGGTATGCCCAATTGTATAAGGCGGAAACCAATGCCGAAAAGATTCTGGGTGTGGCAATGATGATTACGTTGATTATCAGTGTGGCAGGGTTGTTTGCTATGGCTTATTACACGACACAGCGCCGCTTGAAGGAGGTCGGTGTGAGAAAGGTCAACGGGGCTTCGGTGGGAGAATTGTTATTTATCCTTAACCGTGATTTCTTCATGTGGGTGGGAATCTCTTATCTCTTGGCGTGTCCGTTGGCTTACCTGTTTATGAGCAACTGGCTGAAAAGTTTTGTTGAGCGTACTGCTTTGAGCTGGTGGGTATTTGTGTTGGCGGGCGCCGTCACTTTTGTCGTGACTCTTTTGACTGTGAGCTACCAGACTTGGCAGGCCGCTAACGTCAATCCCGTCAAATGCCTGAAAGACGAATAGGAACAAACTGAAATCATTCTCTATCAGCCCAAGGATACGGTGAGACTGGAAGTCCGTATGGAAGACGAAATCGTGTGGCTTACGCAGGCGCAGATTGTTGCGCTTTTTCAATCGAGTAAAGCCAATATCAGTGAACATATAAAAAGTATATATCAACAGGGAGAATTGGATAAAAATTCAACTGTTCGGAATTTCCGAACAGTTCGTTTGGAAAATAATCGTCAGGTGGGCTGCAATCTCACATACTATAATTTGGATGCTATCATATCTATCGGTTTTCGTGTCAATAGCAAACGGGGCATTCAATTCCGGCAATGGGCAAATAAAGTATAAAAGAGTATCTTTTACGAGGATATGCCTTGAATCAGAGGATAGAAAGTTTGGAGTACCGGGTGACTCAAAAATTTATTGAATATGACAAAACCTTGGAAAAACATTCCGAAAAAATTGACTTTTTTGTCCGGACGGCTTTGCCTCCTGTCGAGGGTGTTTTTTTCGACGGGCAGATTTTTGATGCTTATGCCTTTGTTGCCGAACTGATTCGAAAGGCAAAACGTTCCATTGTTTTAATCGATAATTATGTGGACGATTCCGTCCTGACCTTATTGTGCAAATGTAAAAAAGAGGTAAATGTCCGGATTTACACTTGCAGCATCCCCAAGCCATTGCGGCTTGATTTGGAGCGCTGCAACGCGCAATATCCGGTGATTGAAGTGCATAAAAGCACACGCTTTCACGACCGTTTTCTGCTCATAGATTCCGATGTCTATCACATTGGTGCTTCATTAAAAGATTTGGGGAAGAAACTTTTTGCTTTTTCCCGGATGGCAATCTCCGCAGAAGTGTTGCTCGGAACAGAAATAAGCCTTTCCTGACCGATTAAGGGAAAAATGAAAATTGCCGGAAACCCCAAGCGGTTCCGGCAATTTCACATAAGCAACGGTCTGATTATTTTTTGTCTTTACAGCACTCTTTTTTTGCTTTTGGGCATTCGCTTTTTTTAGCGTTTTTGCAGCATTTCTGGTCTTTTTTGCAGTCGGCTTTCTGAGCACAAGCTGTTTTTTTGCAGTCTTTTTTGCAGGTTCCGGCACATTTCCCGTCCTTTTTGCAATCAGCCGGGCATTTGCATTCCTGCTTGCTGCACTCTTTCTTTTGTACGCATTCCTTTTTGCACTCTTTCTTGCAGTTTTTTGTTGTTTTGTTGCTTTGTGCAGAGGCGATGCTTACGGAAAATACCAAAGCCAACGCCAGAAGTAACATTTTCATTTTCATCCTTTTCGCTTTTAAAGGTTAGTACTTTCATTTTTTATTTGCGGGTAAAGATGAACATTCTCCGGTAAATATGCAAATTCATCTTGTTATTTATTTAAAATAATTCTGTTTATTCGTTTTTCAAGGCTTCGGCAGGTTGGGTCTTGATGCCCTGTCTGCTTTTCAGCAAAACGGTTCCTACAATCACGCCGAAAGTAATCGCGGCGCCTCCCGTCAGCAACCATACGGAGAGAGGTATCCGCCACGCAAATTCATCCAGCCAATAACTTCCCATATAATATGCGCCCGCCAATCCGAACGGCAGGGCACACAATGCAAGCAGACAGATGTTCCGCAACAGGAGCAGGGTGATGGAGAGTACCGACGCTCCGTTTACCTTGCGGACGGCAATTTCTTTCGTTCTCCGCGCCACCTCGTCGCCGGTGAAGCCAAACAGCCCTAATAATACGATGACAAGGGCAAGATAGGTGATGATTTTTACGGTCGTGCACATGTCTTTTTCAGCTCCGTAAGCATTTTGATGTGTATAGGGATAATACCAGAGGTGGAAATTCGACTGCTTACAGACCTCCTGCATTTTTTCTTTCCACACGGTCATGTTTTCGGCAGTCATTTGACTGCTTTTAAACAACAAGTAATAATTGTGGCAGGTGTCTGGCTCTTCCAGCGGGAAGATGACAAGCGGTTGTTGGGCGACATAGAGGGAGGCAACCTGAAAATCCCGGAAAACGCCCCGGGGAGTAACGGTATGGGCACCGAGTGACAAAGGACTGCTGGCTTGCGGGTTTGCGGCAAGCCTGTCGCGGAATTTTTCATTCACCCACACTTCGCCGGAAGCCGCTGGCAAGTGGGTCGTGTCCCCTTCGACAAACGGGATTTCCAGTAGGCGGAGTAAACCGTCATCAGCATAGAGATAGCTGCTTTCAAATATCGCCTGCTGTTCGCTGTTACAGACTGTGGTCCGGGGAGTCCACAGCGGGAGCGTATGCACGAAAGCTGCGTCCGTAATGAAAGGTAAACGCTTGATTTCATCTCTCACCGAAGTCAGGGAGGGATAGGGGTAGCCGCATGCGATTTGGGTGTAGTAAAGATCCCGTGTCTCATATCCCAGGTTTTTATTCATCAGGTAATTGTACTGTTTGCTGAAAATCAAAAGCAAGGTAAGCAGCAGACAGGTCGAAAAAAACTGTATCCAGAGCAAAATATATTTCCATGCGCGGCGGTGTAATGAAACCTGCCGGAAAATCTGTAATACCGGAATGGAAGCAAATATCCGTGCCGGTATCCCTCCCGTAAAAAACACCATGCCCAGGAAAAACAAACCGATGGTTGTCCACACACGGAGGTTAAAGAAGTCGGCGTAAGAGCTATACAGTAGCTCTTCCAGAAAAGGCTGGCATCCGGCAAGGATGCCGTAGGTAAGCGCTCCTGCCAGCAGGGCAAGGACAACCGTTTCCTGGAAAAATATCCTGAAAATGTGGGCACTGTTTGCTCCGTTTATTTTGTGAATGGCGATTTCCTTGTTTTTCTGTATCAATGATGAAATCGAAATGAGGATATAGTTGAGGGCGGATATGATGACAATAGCCAACCCCATGAAACCGACCAGATAGACGGAGGTATAGCCCCAGCCGTATTTCAGATGCAGCTCCTTTAAAGGATGCAAGGCATATTGTTCGGGTTGCTCGGACGTGGTGTGACGGTCGATGATAGCCTGTATTTTTTGCTTCACCTCCTGCGGGTTGGCGTTGGGGGAAATCCGGATATAACCGCTGTAGTCTTCTCTTGCCGACTTCTGTTCCTCACTGACTCCGGCCAAGGAATGCAGGGCATTGATGTACATCAGGAAACTGTTGCGGGGGAAATTTTCATAGACGCCTCCCACCACAAGCGGTTGATGATTGTATATAATTTCTTTCCCGACGGGATCTTCCTGGCCGAAAAGGATGTGTGCCAGTTTTTCTGATATGAACAGCTTATCCGGATGGCGCAAAGCCTGCGGATCGCCGGAAAGCAGACGAAAGGAGAAAAGCCGGAAAAAAGAGGTGTCGGCAAGCCGGATTTCGCCGCCGTAGATTTCATGCTCTTTATAGTGGTAGGTGGCGGGAATGCGGGAAGAGAGTGCTGTCGTCAGCTCGACTTCCGGGATTTCGCGGGAGATTTCCTCCAGCAGGGTAAGCGGGAGATGATAATCAACCCGGTATATGCGGTCGGCATCCTTATGGAAATTATCGTAGCCGGTTTCAAAAACACAATATCCGAATGCCAGTATGCCGACGGAAAGCCCAATGGTGAGGGAGACAATTTTCGTCAGTGTGTTTCCTTTGGAATGAAGCAAACCGCGGAAAAGATATAAAATGCGTTTCATCTGTGAGTTAATTTTAGTTGTTTTCTGTGATGCAAATTAGAAGATGTGTTCCGTAAATCCTATAGGACAGGTGGAAAAATATAGGGACATGATTTTTTTAATGTGTTGATAATCAATTTTGTTTTTAAGCAAAAGCGAGACATTGGAAAAAAGCCTTGGAAAGACGGGTGTAAACGGGCATATTTTCAGCCCAGGCGGGTTACCAACTCATCAAAAAACTTTTTCAGGTCCTGGTTTTGGGGAAGATTCAGTTTTTGGCGAAGACGGGTACGGCGTTTATAAATGGACGTGTTGTTCACGTCCCACAGCACAGCCAGTTCGTCCGTCTCAAACCCAGCACAAATGAGGGCGCAATAGCGGAGGTTCTCTTCCGTCAGTTCGGGATAGTGCTGTTGCAGGTAGCCGATAATCCCGTTGCCTGTGATGTTCACGCCTTCAAGCAGCAAAGCCCAGTCGGTCGGAGAAAACGAATTGGTGGAGATGGTGCGTTGAAACTTGTATTTCAGCTTTTCGGGATTGTTGGCATATTTTTGGGAAAATTCCACAAACTCTTTAATCATCTCCACCCGGAGGCGGAAAAAGTCTTTTAGTTTTCCGTCTTTCTCATGAAGCTGTTGCGACATTTTCTCTTTCAGTTCCTCTTCCGCCCGTTGAAGCCGCTCGATGAAAAGCTGGCTTTCAAACAGCTCGTGTTTGCGGCGGAGTGTCCGGTAATGCGACACTCCAACGAAAGCCAGAAGCAGGGCACTCACCACAAGGCAAGCCGTGCGCCATCTCCGGCTGGCTGCGTGCCATTGCCGGGATTGTTGCGAAAGCTGTATGTAACGGCTTTCCCATTGCAGGTCGTCTGCTGCTCTTTGGCCTAACTTTTGTTGCAAACCGGAGATTTTTTGTGCAAGGGCAGGGGCGAGCAGGGAGTCGGGTGCAAGTGCCGCGTTGGTTTCTGCCAGCGTATATTGTTTAAGGGCTTCCGCTGCTTGATGCCGGTTTTCGTAAAACATGCCCATGTAAAAATAAAGGCGTGTCAGTTCGGAGGATACTTTCTTGCGTTGATAATAGCGTAGGGCTTTTTGTAACAGGGTATCGGACTCGAAATGTTGTCCTGTACGATACATCCGGTCCGCCTGAGTCAGGATTTCTTTGGCGTTCTTGGCGTGATTGAAACGGTGAATCATACTTTGAATCGGGGGCTCGTGAGGGTGGAGCTCCGTAGCCGGCAACTCCGCGCGGAGGCAGAGACAGAATATGAATGCAAACACACAAGAACAACAACTTTTCATCAGCCGGAATTTTTGTCAAAGATAATGCAAATCGAAGGGAGAATCAAATTCGGGACATATTTCCCCGCTTCCTGTAAAGGGCCTCTTTTTTGTCGTAAATTTTTTTGACATCCGGTGTCTATAATTTTGACAATATGGTGAATGTCTTTTGTTTTTAATTTGTTGATTTATAGTAATATATAAAAATGGCATGTATCTTGTTGAAAAGATAAAGTAATTCAGCCACGGGCATATTGCTATGGTAACCTGCTTTATTTGGCAGCGGGCGGCGAATGTGAATCCGGTGGAGGTGTTGAAACAGGAATAATTATTTGTTAAAATATAAAATTATGTTTCGTGAGTTTTTTATTACATTGAAGCGGAATAAACTGTCGTTTGTTCTGAATCTGATTGGGTTATCGGTGGCTTTCACGATACTGACGGTTATTGCTTTCCAGGTTTTTTATGAATTCGGTTACAATCGGTCGTATAAAGACAAGGAGCGTATATTTTTACAGGAGTATTATGACCGTATCGGTACTTCTTACAGTGCAAACTATTGTGTGCCGGGGATAGAGGATTTTGCTAAAAATATTCCTGAAATAGAGGCTTATTGCGCTATTCACCAGGGATGGGACCAGGTGATAAGTACGACGGACAGTGCGGGAAACAAGACGGAATATTGGGAATCTTTCTTTCGGGTGACTCCCGGTTTTTTTGATGTGTTTTCGCCGGAAATTGTTGCCGGAGATCCGAAAACCTGTCTGGAAGGAGAGTATTCCGTCGCCTTGTCGGAAAATATAGCCAAAAAGTTTTTTGGCACGGAGTCGGCATTGGGGAAGAATGTAAATATCGGTAATACTCCAGTGACCGTGACGTTGGTGTATAAAGATTTTCCCGAAAACAGTTCCATGAAGAATGGTGTTCTCTATCGTTTAAAGGATGATGACTGGTCGGAATGGTCTTATATTCCTTATTATAAACTGGCGAAAGGGGCATTACCCGAAGAGGTGGCGAAGAAGATAAATGAGCGGAATACCTATGGCGGCGAGACGGAATCCGGCGAAAAAAGGCTCGATTTCTATTTGACGCCCATTAAGGATATTTATTTTACGGCGGAGTCTGAGATCGGAGAAAAGGGGAATTTGAACACCACCCTTTGCCTGATAGCGATTGCTATTATTATTATCGGAATCGCTTATGTGAATTTTATTAATTTTTCAACGGCACTGGCGCCTGTCCGCATCAAACGACTCAATACCCAAAAAGTCATGGGTGCTATGCAAGGGCAGTTACAGAGGGGAATTATTTTTGAATCGCTGGCGCTTTCGTTGGTTGCTTTCGGGCTTTCGTTGGTGTGGACTTCGTTGTTTACGGCGTCACCCATTTCTGATTTCTTTACTGCCAACCTCGATTTTGGTGCCAATTGGCATATCTTGGCTGGAATAGGAGTGATTGCCTGTTTTATGGGGGTGATTGCCGGAATTTATCCTGCTTATTACATGACCTCTTTCTCTCCTGCTTTGGTGCTGAAAGGGACGTTTGTGCTGACGCCGAAAGGCATCCGGTTAAGGAATGCTTTGTTGTTGTTCCAGTTCATCACGACGATTGTTTTGATTACGGTAGCCGTTTTTATTAAGTTGCAACATCAGTATATGCAAAATATGAGTTTGGGCTATGACCGGGAAAATATCGTGTATGTTTCCCTGAATGATGATTTGCACAAACAATTGAATGCGTTTGAAAACGAATTGAGGACTCGTCCGGAAATCAAGGATTTTACCACCTCCCGCTTTCTTCCCGGTCAGGTCGGTATGGGATGGGGAAGACCGTTTGACGGTCGGACGGTAAATTTTTATGCCTGGCCGGTAGCTCATAATTTTTTGCGTTTTTTCAATATCCGGATTGCCGAGGGAACCGACTTTTTTGCCCACAATGAAAAAGGGGTGAATAAGATTATTTTTAACCGGAAGTTTGTTGAAAAGTTCGGTATTGAAAATATTATCGGAAAAGAGATAGGATGTTTCCGGAATATGGGACAAATTGTCGGGGTTGCCGAAAATATCAATTTCCGTTCCGTACGTGAAGAAATCACGCCGATGGCGTTTGTTTGCGGAGACGATCAGGGAATCAATTATGCCTTAATCAAAGTGAGCGGCACGAATCTGCCCGAAACCATCGGTTTTATCCACAAGACATTCCGGCAATTTTCTGATAAAGGCGGGGATGTGAAGTTTTTGGACAAAACGATGAATCAGATGTACCAGAAGGAGGCGAATTTCGCCAAACTGATTTCAATTTTCGGTTTGATTACAATTGTCATTGCTTTAATGGGTATTTACGGTTTGATACTGTTTAATGCCCGGTATAAGGTGAAGGAAATTGGCATCCGCAAAGTGAACGGGGCGACGGAAGCACAGATGCTGGTGTTGCTGAACAAGGGATTTTTGAAGCTGATAGGCATCTCCTTTGTGCTGGCGGTGCCGATAGCCTGGTACATTGTGAACGTCTGGTTAGCCGGATTCCCTTACCGGGTAGCGGTTTATTGGTGGGTATTCCTGTTGGCGGGCGTGATTACCTTGCTTATTACGTTGCTGACCGTCAGTTATCAGAGCTGGAAGGCTGCGACTGTGAATCCCGTCGAAACCCTGAATAACGAATAAGGGACATATAGGTTCACGGAGGTGCTTTCTTTACGTGTTTCCGGGAGTAAAGTCCGTAGTACCTTGCTACAAGGTCTCACTCTCCTGCTTTGTGCATGGTTTGTACATAGATTCTACCTGGTGCGCTGATTACGGGAGTATACCATGTACAATACAGGGGATAACCAGAGGAGTGGGAGCTTATAGGGAGATGCTACCTGCTAAGTATAGATTATTTCATGATAAGGGGAGGTTAAAAAGCCTCCCCTGTTTTGTGGGGAATGAAGAAATAAGCCGGGAAAATTTGTGAAAACTGTAAAACAATTGTAACATTGTGTCGTACAACGTATGTAACGATTAATCCGGAATCACCCATGAAGCGTATTCAATTCGGCTTGTTGCCTAAAATTATCATTGCCATCGGATTCGGTGTAGTCTGTGGTCTTTTCTTCCCGGATTGGCTGGTCCGCATTTTCCTGACCGTTAATTCGTTGTTTGGTAATTTTCTGGGGTTCATTATCCCGTTATTGATTCTGGGACTGGTGGCTCCCGGAATTGCCGATTTGGGTAAGGGAGCGGGCAGGCTGTTGTTGATTACGGCGTTGTTGGCCTATTGCTTTACTCTGTTTTCCGGCTTTTTTACCTATTTTACCTGCGATTGGGTTTTCCCCTGGCTGTTGGATTCCACCGACAAGCTCTCTTCTCCTTCGGCGGAGTCAGTCAGGGAGCTGGGGGCTTATTTTACGATCGAGATGCCGCCTTTGATGGGGGTGATGACCTCTTTGGTACTTGCGTTTACCTTGGGACTGGGGATGTCGGTGATTCCGGGAAATCGCTTGAAAGGCATGATGGAGGATTTCAAGGATATTATTAATCGGGTGATTGTGTCGGTGATTATTCCGCTTTTGCCTTTGTATATTTTCGGTATTTTCCTCAATATGACAACTTCCGGACAGGTGGCTGGGGTGATGGGCGTATTTGTGAAAATTATTGTGGTCATTTTTATCATGACCGTGATTCTGCTGTTTTTGCAGTTTTTTATAGCGGGATTTGTCGGTAAAACCAATCCTTTCCGTTTGTTTAAAAACATGTTGCCCGCTTATATGACGGCGTTAGGTACGCAGTCTTCCGCCGCAACGATACCTGTCACCCTGGAGCAGACGATAAAGAACCGTGTAAAACCGGAGCTTGCCGGTTTTGTCATCCCGCTTTGTGCTACCATCCATTTGTCGGGAAGTACCATGAAAATTGTGGCCTGTGCCATGGCTATCATGCTGATGGAGGGGTTGGAGGTGAATTTCGGCCAGTTTGCCGGGTTTATTATGATGTTGGGGATTGCCATGGTTGCAGCTCCGGGTGTTCCCGGCGGGGCTATTATGGCAGCCTTGGGGTTGTTGCAGTCGATGCTCGGCTTTGACGAAACGGCCCAGGGATTGATGATAGCTCTCTATATTGCTATGGACAGTTTCGGGACCGCTACTAATGTGACCGGTGACGGTGCCATTGCTGTAATCATCAATCGAATCTATAAGGCAGAGAAATAAAACAGGGCTGCTGTATGGGCAGCCCTGTTTCGCAGTTAGACTTATGAGAAAAATTATAAGTTCGGTTTTTCGGTGACGATTTGTCCGTCAAACAAGTTGATAACCCTGTGGGTGAATGACGCATCGTGCTGGGAGTGGGTTACCATGACAATGGTGGTACCTTCTTTGTTTAATTCCGTCAGTAGGTTCATGACTTCCATACCGTTTTTGGAGTCGAGGTTACCGGTCGGCTCGTCGGCGAGAATCAGCTTCGGTCCGGCTACTACGGCGCGGGCGATGGCTACGCGCTGTTGCTGTCCTCCCGAAAGTTGTTGGGGGAAGTGTTTGGCCCGGTGGCTGATTTTCATGCGGTCGAGAATCTGGTTTACTTTTTCTTTTCTCTCCGAGGCTTTCATTTTCAGATAAATCAACGGCAGTTCGATGTTTTCGTACACGTTCAGTTCGTCAATGAGGTTGAAGCTCTGGAATACGAAACCGATGTTCCCTTTACGCACCATGGTGCGTTGTCTTTCTTTCAGGGAACCGACTTCTTTGCCGTCGAAGTAGTATTTGCCGGAGGTGGGGTTGTCCAGTAGCCCGACGATGTTGAGCAGGGTGGATTTACCGCATCCGGACGGACCCATAATGGCAACGAATTCACCTTCTTTGATGTGCAGGGACACGTCATTTAATGCGGATGTTTCTACTTCTTCCGTACGGAATACCTTATTCAAGTTTTCAATCTGTATCATATATTCTGTTTTTTTAATGATTTTAGATTCGTTTGTATTTTATACAGCTATTTTCATGCCAAAATGATAAGGTGTTGATAATTAGTTGTTTCCCGGATTATTTGTTTGGCTTGTGTGTAAAAAAAATGGACAGCGGGTGTCTGTTTTTTGGACAGGTATCACTTTTTTCTTCTGCCGGATGAAGTGTGGGTAAGAAAAAAGTTGTTACTTTGCATACCGAAAAGTATAAACATGAATTGTCTCCGGGAAGAAATTATAAATAAGGCTTTTGCTCTGTTTTTGAGCCGGGGCTATCATGCCTGTTCGTTGAAGGACCTGGAGACGGCGACGGGATTGACAAAGGGGGCGTTTTATTACTATTTCAGAAACAAGGAAGAGATTCTGAAAGAGGGGCTGGAGCGTTATGCTACGGTGATGGAGGAAATCAGCGGCGAGGAATTTGAGCGGGTGGGGTCGTTGAAGGAGTATATTGACGTTGTTGTGGATGAAAAGGTGTGCAGGATAGAGAGATTGCAGGAGCTGTTCGGTTTGTTTATCATTGAGGAGTTGTATTTCCAGTTGGTCCTGGAGGTGGAGAAATTGTTTCCCGCTTACCGGAGGCGTATTGACGAGTTGTCCAAACAACGTCTGTCCCGTTGGGAAAAAGTCATTTTGAAAGCGAAACAGAGCGGGGAGATAAAACGGAGTTTGGATACTTCTATTCTGGCCCGCAATTTGATGTCAGTGTCGGGAAGTATGGTAAACATCGAATTGTCAAGTGCCGATTTGAGGTATGCTTTTTCAGATATGCGCCTGCAATACGGGCAGTATTATATGCTGATAAAAAATAAAACGTAGCGTAAAGTTTTCTGTGCATGGCGAATAAAAGGAGTGAAATTACGGAGAAAGCTTTTCTGCTGTTCCTCAGGAAAGGTTTCAAGGCTGTCAGACTGCATGATATTGAAAAGGCGGCGGGGATAACAAGGGGAACGTTTTATTATCACTTCGGCAGTAAGGAGGAGGTGTTGAAGGAGGGGCTGATAGCGTATTATGCGTTGATTAACGCGCATCGTACGGTTGAATTTCAGCAAATCAGTTCTTTGCGTGAGTACATTGATTTGGCGGTAAAGAAACTTGAAGGGATTCAGGATTACCGTGCGGGGTCGTTTGGGGCGGATATTCCGGAAGTGTTGTGTCTGTCCCTGTTGGTGGAGGTGGTGGCAATTTTCCCGGAATTGAAAAAGGTGACTGTCGAGGCTAAAATGTTGCGCCTGGCTAAGTTGGAGCAGTTGATACTGGAAGCCAAGCAGGCGGGGGAGCTTCGTAACGATGTGGATACTTCCGTCCTGGCCGGCAATATCTTGAATATTATGGCGGGAGTGATAAATTATCTGGTGATGAGACAGGATGTGTCGTATGCGCTCTCTTCGATAAGGGCGCAATACGAGCAACTGTATTCTTTGGTTAGTGTGTAATTTTATACACGCGGACATACCGGAAAGTATAAAAAATGTCCGGCGGATTGGTGGTGTTACAAAATAGTGCGGATTGGCAGGTTACTGGGGACCGGTTTTGGATAGTTATAGGTGTTGCTAAATTTATTGGATATGCTGAAAAATTGTATGTTGTCTGTTGTGGCTTGTGCATTGTTGTGTTATAGTTGCGGTCACGAGGAGATAAAAAGTGCGGAACTTGCGGGTGTGGTAAAAACGGAGGTCGCCTGCCCTTATCAGAATGAGCTAGCAGTTGTCTATCCCGGAAAAGTGAAAGCGGCTTCGGATGTGAATCTCTCTTTCCGGGTTGCCGGGCCTTTGGCCGCCTTGCCTGCGGAAGTCGGGGCTTTTGTGAAAAAAGGCCAGTGTATTGCGGAAATTGACCGCCGGGATTATGAAATCCAGTTGTCGGCGACGGAGGCCGAGTATAAGCAGATCAAGGCAGAGGCCGAAAGAGTGATGGAATTGTATGAACGGGGAAGTGTGCCGGTCAATGATTACGATAAAGCGGTATATGGTTTGCAGCAGATTACGGCAAAATATGAGGCGCATAAAAATGCGTTGGCGGATACCCGTCTGACTGCACCTTTTGACGGTTATATTCAGAAAAAGTATTTTGATGCGCATGAAACGGTAGGGGCCGGGATGCCTGTTATTGCCATGATTAACAACCGTTATTTTGAGGTGGAAGTGGATCTGCCGTCTGCTGACTATATCCGTCAGGATTGTTTTAAGTCTTTTTTCTGCACGTTCGATGTTTTCCCCGGTAAGGTTTTTCCGTTGGAGTTGATAGAGATTGCCCGGAAGGCCAATCTGAATCAATTGTACCGCGTGCGCTTCCGGCTGAATGCGGAAAAGGGGGTGAACATTGCTGCCGGGATGAGTGTGAATGTGACCGTAGAATATGCTCCGGAGGATAATGCATTGACCGTGGTTCCGGTGGCGGCGGTTTTTGAGAAAAACGGAAAGGCGCAGGTCTGGATATACGATGAGTTGTCCGGCTGTGTGAAAAGCCGGGACGTTGTGCCCGGAAAAATATTGAAAACCGGTCAGATGGTTATCCGTGAAGGCTTGCAGGCGGGAGAAAAAGTGGTATCCGCCGGAGTCCATCGTTTAAAGGAAGAGATGAAAGTGAGGTTGTTGAAACCGGTGAGTCGGACGAATGTCGGAGGATTGTTGTAAGCTCAAGAATTACAGGATATGAATATCACGGAATATGCTCTGAATAACAGGGCGTTGATAAAGTTTTTTATTGCCGTACTGGTGGTTGGCGGCATGTTTGCCTTCGTCTCCATGAGCAAGCTCGAAGATCCGGAGCTGAAAGTGAAGCAAGCGATGGTGGTAACGGTTTATCCGGGCGCTTCCGCCCATAAGGTGGAGTTGGAAGTGACGGACGTATTGGAAAAGTCGATACGCTCGATGGGGGAGGTCGATAACATCCAGTCGAAGTCCATGGCGGATGTTTCCCAGATTACGGTTGAACTGTCGAGTACTGTGAAACCGGACGAGTTGGAACAGAAATGGGACATGCTGCGGCGGAAAGTGGCAAATGCCCAGGCGGAGTTGCCTTCCGGAGCTGTGGCGTCGGTGGTGATGGATGATTTCGGGGATGTGTACGGGATGTTTTATGCCATGACGACGGATGGGATTGCCGATGAAGAACTGCTGGATTATGCCTGGTTGGTGAAAAGGGAGTTGCAGGACATTGAGGGGGTTAGAAGGGTGGAGATATACGGCGACCGCAAGCCTTGTATCAATATTGAGATTATACAGGACCGCATGGCAAATATGGGGGTACATCCTTTGGAGGTACTTTCGACGCTGAATGCACAGAACCAGACGGTTTATCCCGGTTATTTCAATAGCGGGGATGAACGCATACGGGTGAAAATCAGTGATAATTACCAAACGATAGAAGATATACGCAATCTGATTATCCAGGGGCATGAACAGGACCAGTTGCGGTTGGGAGATATTGCCGCGGTGACCCGCGGTTACCGGGAACCTTCCCGGAATGAAATGCGCTATGACGGCAGCAGGGCTTTGGGCATTTCTCTCTCTATGGAAAAGGGTGGAAATATCGTAGACCTCGGAAAAGTGGTCGACAAAGAGTTGGACCAACTGAAAGCACGTATGCCTGTGGGAATCGATTTTCATAAGGTTTTTTTCCAGCCGGACCAGGTAAGTCATTCCATTCGGGTATTTATGGTGAATCTGATAGAGTCCGTTTTGATTGTGATTGTCGTACTGATGCTGACGATGGGATTAAGAAGCGGAATGATTATCGGTACGGGGTTGGTTATTATCGTGCTGGGCTCGTTTGTGGTGCTCTATCTTTTTGACGGGACTTTGCAGCGGGTGTCTTTGGGAGCGCTGATTATTGCCATGGGGATGCTGGTGGATAATGCGATCGTCATTATTGACGGTATCCAGGTGGATTTGGAAAGAGGAGTTGCGAAACCGGGAGCTTTGGTGAATATTGCAAAAAAGACGGCCTGGCCTTTGCTGGGGGCGACGTTAATAGCGATTCTGGCTTTTTTGCCGATTTTCCTGTCGCCGGATACCACGGGCGAATATGTGAGGGATTTGTTTATTGTTCTGGCGGTGTCGTTGTTGCTGAGCTGGATACTTGCCTTGACGCAGATACCGCTGCATGCGGACCGCGTCCTGAAAGTGAAAGAGCGTCCGTCCGGAGAATTGTATGACAGCCGGGTGTATCGTGTGTTCCGTCATTTCCTGCGCTATATGCTTTGGCATAAAAAGCTGGCATTGGCAGTGACGTTGGTGTTGCTGGGCGTGAGTGTGTATTTGTTCCGTTATATTCCTCAGGGCTTTTTCCCCGATTTGAGTTATAAGCAGTTGTATGTGGAATTTCAGATGCCGGAAGGGACCCGCATGGAACGGGTAAAGTCCGATTTGGGGGAGATTGAGCGTTGTTTGTTGCAATATCCTGGGGTTGAGCATGTGACGACAAGTTTCGGCGGTACGCCGTCCCGCTATAATCTGGTGCGTTCCATTGCCGAGCCTTCGATGGGTTACGGGGAACTTATAGTGGATTTTGAGACACCCGAAAAACTGAAAGTTTCGATACCGGAATTGCAGGAGTATCTGACGGAGAATTACCCCGATGCGTATGTCAGAATAAAGAGATATAATCTGATGTATGAGAAATTTCCGGTGGAACTGATGTTTACGGGACCGGACCCGGCAGTGTTGAAGGAGTTGACAGCAAAAGCCGAAAATATTATGCGGGAAACTCCGGCAGCCATGTTGGTGAGACGCGATTGGGACCCGATGGTGCCGGTGCTGAGTGTGGAATATGACCAGCCTATTGCCCGGATGGTCGGTTTATCGCGGACGGATATAGGAATGTCTATGCTTTCGGCTACGGATGGGCTGCCTGTGGGGGCTTATTATGAAGGAACGCATGCGTTGCCTCTTTACTTGAAGAGTGTGGACCACCGGAGAGAGAATGTGGGCATGCTGAATAATATTCCGGTGTGGAGTATGCTCCCTTCGGTGTCGGGATTGAACGGGGATGTATTGAAAGGTTTGCTGACAGGGACGGTGAAGAGTGAGGATTTGTTGCAGGATGCCATCGGTTCCATACCGCTCAGCCAGGCCACTCGCGGAATTGATGTTTGCTGGGAAGACCCGGTGGTCAGACGCTACAATGGGCAGCGGGCCATGAAAGCTCAGTGTAATAATGTGTGGGGTGCAACGGCAGAAGAGGTGCGGCAGGCTATTATGCCGGCGATAGACACGATTACTTTGCCTGAAGGATATGCATACAAGTGGCTGGGTGAGTACCGCGCCAGCAGCCAGTCTACCAAATATCTTTTCGGTAGTCTGCCCTGGGCAATCGTGATGATGATAGCCATATTGATTATGCTGTTTCGTGATTTTAGAAAGCCCGCGATTATTTTTCTCTGTCTGCCGCTGGCGATGATTGGGATTGTGCTGGGCATGTTGCTGACAGGTAAGGATTTCGGGTTCGTGGCGATAGTCGGGGCTTTGGGGCTTATCGGGATGATGATTAAGAACGGTGTTGTTTTGCTGGATGAGATCACGTTGCAGATCGGTTCCGGCAAGGAACCGGAAGCTGCTTTGCTCGATTCGTCGTCTTCCCGTTTCCGTCCGGTGATGATGGCGGCGTTGACGACAATATTGGGCATGATCCCTCTGTTATCGGATGATTTGTTTGGGGCGATGGCTGTGACGATAATGTTCGGCTTGTTGGTGGGGACGGTGATCACGCTTGTGTTTATTCCGGTATTGTATGCGCTGTTTTTCGGCATGAAAAGACAAATGGATGGTGAAATCTGATAGGCAGAAAGATATGGTAAAAATAGTTTTGATTTTGCTGGGGATGTTGGTGGGAATAAATCTCCACGCCCAGGTGAAAATTGATTTTCAGAAATGCCGGGAGATGGCATTGGAAAGTAGCAAAAAGATGGCGGTTGCCAACAAACAGGTGGTAAAAGCCGGTTACGACAAGAAAGCATACCGGGCTAATTTTTTCCCGAAACTGTCCGCAATGGGGATGTATGCCTATATGCAGAAAGATTATTCTTTCCGGATAGAAGGGGGAAATCTGCCTACGTTTGTGCCGGGGGAAAATGGTACGCTGTTGCCTAATTATTTGCTGGATGGAAATGGGAAAGTGGTGGTGGGAGCCGACGGTCGTCCTGTTTTTGCGCAGTATGCCTATATGCCGGATATTGCTTTGACAATGGGGTTGGACCATGCTTATACTTTGGGAGGGCTGTTGGAAATGCCTGTCTATATGGGAGGGAAAATCCGGAGCGCTTACCGGATGGCAACCATCGGGACCGAAATGGCGCAATTGAATCTCCATTACAACCGGGCGGAGGTGATTGCAGAGGCTGACGAGGCTTTTTGGCTGTATGTCCGTTTGCAGGAACTGGAATTGTCGGTGCAGAAATATAAAGAAGTGGTCGAGGCATTGGTGAAGAACCTCACCGATGCCCGGCAGGTGGGAATGGCTTCCCGGAATGATTTGCTGAAGGCACAGGTGAAACTGAATGAAGCGGAACTTTTGTTGCAGAAAACGCAGAATGGGAAACAGTTGGCGGGGATGAATCTGTGCCGCGTTGTCGGACTGGATTTGAATACGGCATTGCAAGCGGCGGATTCTTTGAGCGGGATGGTAACGCCGGGGATTCTGGAGGACGGGGTGACTGTGACCCAACGTCCGGAGTATTCGATTTTGGATAAGGAGATTGAGTTAAAACAAAAACAGGTGGAACTGACACGTTCGGATTTCTTGCCCCAGTTGGGTGTTTCCCTTTCCTACGGTTATACGGACGGGATAAGTGTGAACGGGGAGTCGGAGGGAATCGCTTCTTTTGTGGCGTTGGCTTCTTTGAAGGTACCTGTTTTTCATTGGTGTGAGGGACGGAATAAAATCAAGGCGATGAAAGCTGAGCAGGAGATGAGCGAGCTCAAGAAAGAAGATGCGTCCCAAATGATGTTGCTGGAGGCGACGAAGGCGCGTTTTGGGGTGGAAGATGCCGCGATGCGGGTGAAGCTAACCGCTCATTCTCTTACCCAGGCGCAGGAAAATCTGACAGAGAGCAAAAACAGATATGAGGTGGGAATGGAGACTCTTACCGATTATATGGAGGCTCAGGCACAATGGCAGAAAGCCTGGAGCGATTGGATTGATGCCAAAGCCGGGCTGCGTTTGAGCGAAACGGGTTATCTGAAAGCAACAGGGAGGTTATAACTGACGTGTAATCCGGTGGCTGGGAGTTAATTCTCTATCTGTTTTTCCGCAGAAAGTTTTGTTTTTTCAGTCCGTGAGGTCTTTTTTAACAGATTCCGGAGATAGAAAAGGCGCAGGGTTTCCGCAGATACATTATATTTATCGGCTATTTTTTGGAAAGAGAAGCCTTCAAGGCGCATTTGCTGGATCTCTTCGAGGTGCGGTTTCAGTTTGCTTGCTGTGATGCTTCCTCTGGGGCGTCCTAATTTCATGCCGTTGGCCCTTCGCCGTGCCAGGGCTTCCCGGGTGCGTTGGGAAATGAGGGTGCGTTCAATCTCAGCGCAAAGTCCGAAAGCGAATGCCAGGACTTGGCTGTTGATGGAAGTGTCGAATTTATATCCTTCTTTTATGCTGTGTATGGTGATGCCTTTTTCGATGGATTGGTGGATGATGTTCATGATGTTTATCATTTTTCGGCTGAGCCTCGAAACTTCAGTGATAATCAGTGTGTCGCCTTTTTGAAGCCGCTGGAGCAGAGTCCCCAGCTCCCTTTCATTCTCTCTTTTGGTCCCGCTGACGGTTTCCGTACACCATAAAGTGACTTTTATATCCTCTCTTTTACAGAAATTCAGTACTTCACTTTTCTGGTTCAGAATGGTCTGTTTGTCCGTACTTACCCGTAAATAGGCTGCAATAATGGGGTTTCTTTCTGTTTCTTGTTTTGATTTATCCTGATTGATAAACATTTTAAGAGGGGTTAGTGGGTAAATGAGACATGGGTTTGAAGGATTTAGAACGGGATAAGTGACTGACGGTCTTTTATGAAAGTATGAGCCTTATACGGCATGGCAGCGTTGTTTCGTGTTTTACCTTATTTGGACAAATATACTAAAATATGCCCGTTTGCATTCTTTATCATTTTTTTTTAAGCCTTAGGTGTAACAACTTTCCGGCATTTAAGTATATATAAAAACGTTTTAAAATTTAAAACCTTATAAAATTATGAGAGGTTTTCTTTCTTTTCTTATACGTCTCTGCATCGGAGGGGGTGTTGCGGGATTGGCGTTTGCCTGTAACAGGAGTACGCCGACATTGGATATCGCACAGTTGGTCAAGACGACAACCGTTCATGCACATGCGGGTGATTTTTCAGTCACTTATCCGGGGATACTTAAGGCGGCATCCGATGTGAAACTGTCATTCCGGGTGGCTGGACCGATACATAAGATATGGGTGAAGGAGGGGCAATATGTACAGAAAGGTGCTTTGTTGGCTCAATTGGATCCCAGGGATTACAGCCTGCAATATGAAGCCGCTGCTGCCGGGTATAAACAGGTGAAGGGAGAGACAGACCGCATTATTGAGCTCTACCGGACAAATAGTGTTTCGGAAAATGATTACGATAAGGCCGTGGCGGCACAGAAGCAGGCATGGGCTTTGTATCACGCCCGCTTGAATGCATTGGAAGATACGAAACTGAAAGCGCCTTTCAGCGGATACATACAGAAAAAATATTTCAGTGGTTATGAAGTCGTGAACCAGGGGGTTCCGGTGCTTTCCATGATTGATGATGATTATCTGGAAGTGAATGCGGACATTCCTGCGGAAGATTTTATCCGGAGCGGTGATTTTCTGGACTACCGGATGAAAGTGGATGTATATCCCGATACCCTCTTTGCGCTTGAGTTTGTGGAAATGAACCAGCAGGCGAATTTTAACCAGCTTTTTCAGGCCCGTTTCAGAATGAAAAGAAGTAAAGAAGTGTTGCTGGCTCCCGGTATGAGCGCCAGTGTGACCATTCAGTATAAACCTGTGAATGAAAAATTTTCCGTAATTCCTATTTCCGCATTGATTGAGGATGACGGTCGTTCTTATGTGTGGCGGGTGGAAGGTGATGACCGGAAAGTTGTCCGGAAAAGTCCGGTGGAAGTATATCAGGTACAGAAAGACGGAACGGTGATTGTCAGTGCCGGATTGCAAGCCGGAGACGTGATTGTGTCGGCGGGGGCAAATGGTTTGAAAGAGGGACAGAAAATCCGTGTCCTCCCTCCCGTTGCAGCTTCCAATGTAGGCCATCTTTTGTAACCTTAACGCTTCATGTATTTATGAATCTGACAGAATATGCTTTAAAGAATAAGGCACTGGTTTATTTTTTCGTGTTTGTCCTGGTGGTCGGCGGGGTTTATGCCTTCATGACCATGAGTAAGCTGGAGGACCCGGCGATTACGGTAAAACAGGCGATGGTCGTGACTGCTTACCCCGGGGCTTCCGCCTTTCAGGTGGAGCTGGAAGTGACCGATTTACTGGAAAAATCCATCCGTTCTATGGGCGACCTGGACCATGTGGAATCCCGTTCTATGGATGATGTGTCCGAGATATTGGTAGAATTGAGCAGTACGGTTCCTCTCGATGAGTTGCAACAAAAATGGGACATTCTGAGGCGTAAAGTGGCGAATGTGCAGGGACAGTTGCCCCAAGGCGCACAGCCTTCTATGGTGCTCGATGATTTCGGGGATGTTTACGGAATGTTTTATGCGATGGTGTCCGACGGCTTCGACTACCAGGAGATGATGGACTATGCCCAGTTGGTCCGGCGTACGATGCTGGACATTGACGGGGTAAGCAGTGTGGATATATACGGAGAGCACCAACCTTGTGTCAATATCGAAGTGCTGGAAGATAAAATGGCAAACCTGGGAGTGCATCCTGCCGAAGTGATTTTGACTTTGAAAGGGCAGAATCAGACGGTGTACTCCGGCTATTACAACAGCGGGAACAAAAGAATCCGGGTCGGTGTGGACGGCAATTTCCGAAGTATCGAAGACATCCGTAATCTCTTGATAAAAGGCCACGAAGATGATAATATCCGGCTGGGGGATGTGGCGCGGATAGGTCATGGCTATGCCGAACCTGCGCGTGAGGGATTGCTATATGATACGATACCTGCTATCGCCATTTCTATCGCGATGGAAAAAGGCGGAAACATTATCCAACTGGGAAAAGTGGTGGACCGGAAACTGGAGGAACTGAAAACGGAAATTATTCCGGCAGGCATTGACTTCAAAAAGGTGTTTTTTCAGCCGACCCGTGTAAGGAGTGCTATCGATGTGTTTATGGTCAATCTGGTGGAGTCGGTGGTGATAGTCATTGTTATCGTTATGCTTTTTATGGGATTCCGCAGCGGATACATCATCGGCGTGAGCCTGGTGATAGTGGTGCTGGGGTCTTTTGTGGTACTCCACATGATGCACGGTACTTTGCAGCGGGTTTCTTTAGCTTCGTTTATTATCGCGATGGGAATGTTGGTAGACAATGCCATTGTCATAGTCGACGGTATTATGGTGGATTTGCAGAAAGGTATCCGGAAACCCGAAGCGTTGGTGAATATTACGAAAAAAACAGGTTGGCCTTTGCTGGGAGCCACGACCATCGGTATCCTGACTTTCCTTCCGATATATTTGTCGCCCGACACGACGGGCGAATATGTCCGGGACCTGTTTATTGTCCTGGCGGTATCGCTTTGGCTGAGTTGGATATTGGCGTTGGCGTATGCGCCTTTGCAGGCAGACCGGGTGTTGAAAATAAAGGGGAAAACCGTTAGTGAGAAAGAATTGTATCGCCGGCCTGTGTATCGGATGTACCGGAATGCGTTGCAGTTTTCCATTTATAACCGCTGGCCGGTGGTCATAGCCATTGTGGTTTTGTTGGTAGTCAGCGTGTGGGGCTTCCGGTTTATCCGGCAGGGATTTTTCCCGGATTTGAGCTACAACCAATTGTATATAGAATACCAGATGCCTTATGGCACGAATCCGGAAACGGTGAAATCCGATTTGGCATCGATGGAACGCTATCTGATGAGTCGTCCTGAGATTACGGCTGTGACGACGAGTCTGGGCGGAACGCCTTCCCGCTATAACCTGGTACGGACGGTGGCGGAACCGGCGTTGAGCTATGGAGAATTGATTGTGGATTTTACGTCTCCCGCCACACTGAAAGATAATTTGCCGGAATTGCAGAAGTACCTGTCGGAGCACTATCCCGAAGGGTATGTGCGGATGAAACGCTATAATCTGATGTATATGAATTTCCCGATTCAGTTTATGATTGCGGGACCCGACCCGGCTGTGTTGAAAAGTTTGTGCAGCCAGGTGGAGCAGATTATGCGGGAAGACTCTTCTGCAATTTTGGTTACGAACGATTGGGGACCGACGACACCGGTGTTGGATGTCCGCTATTTTCAGCAGATTGCCCGGGAGGTTGGTATTTCAAGACAGGATGTGAGTCTGGCGTTATTGGCAGCCACGGAGGGGCTTCCGGTTGCCTCGTATTATGAAGGGGAACATGCGCTTCCGGTTTATATCAAGACGGTGGATGCCAAAGGAGAAAGACCGGGACAGATTGGCAATGTGCCGGTATGGAGTCTAACACCGTCAGTCAGGGAACTCAATCCGGAGACGATAAAGGAATTGATGATGGGAATGGTTTCTACGGATGAAATCGTAAAGGATATGGTCGGGTCGGTACCTTTGAATCAGGCTGCTAACGGCGTAGGTATGAAATGGGAAGTGCCTTTGGTGAGACGCTATAACGGACAGCGCTCGATCTCTGCACAGTGTAACAACGCTCCCGGCTTTACCACTACGGAAGTCCGGAATAATATTCTGCCTAAAATCGATTCTTTGAAGATACCTCCCGGGTATACGACGGAGTGGCAGGGAGAATATCTGGCAAGTACCCAATCCAAACAGTATCTGTTCAAAAATGTCCCGGTTGCGATAGTCTTGGTGATAGCCATACTGATCGGTTTGTTCCGGGATTTCCGTAAACCCGTTATGATACTTTTGTGTTTGCCTCTGGCAGTGACCGGTATTGTTGCCGGCATGCTGCTGGCCGATAAGGAATTCGGTTTTGTGGCGATTGTCGGAGCTTTGGGGTTGGTAGGGATGATGATTAAGAACGGCGTAGTGCTGGTGGATGAGGTGGGGATACAGATCAATGAGGGGAAGGAGCCTTTCCGGGCTCTGTTGGATGCCTCGTCTTCCAGGCTGCGTCCCGTTCTTTTAGCGGCTTTGACCACTATATTGGGTATGATTCCTTTGGTCAATGATGATATGTTCGGGGCTCTTGCCGTGACGATTATGGGGGGATTGCTGATAGGTACGATCATTACGTTGGTCATATTGCCTGTGCTTTATTCCTTGTTTTACCGGATTCGTCACCCCCGCCGGAAAAGAGGACACATCATCCGGATAAAAATGTGTTAGGATATGAAAAAGATATTATTGATTTTCAGTTTGTTTCTATTGGTTCCGGTGGCGGATGCTCAAGTGATTCTCACCTTGCAGCAATGCCGGGAAATGGCGTTGGAAAACAGTAAGCAGATAGCTATTGCGCAAAAGCAACTGGAAAAGGCGGAGAGCGAGACGAAAGCATACCGGGCCGGATATTTTCCCCGTTTGTCAGCCACGGGAATGGGTTTTTATAATCAGGAGAAGTATTCCTATAATTTGAAAGGAGGCTATTTGCCGACTTATGTACCCGATGAAAACGGAATTTTGCAGCCGAATGTGGTGGTGGACCCCTCTACCGGGCATCCGGTTATCGGGAAAGACGGGAAACCTGTTTTTAAAGAGTATGCCTTTTTGCCGGATATCGGTATTAAAGTCGGAATGAGAGGGGTTTATTCGGTAGGTGTACAATTGCAGCAAGCGCTCTATCTGGGAGGAAAAGTCCGTACGGCACATGAAATGTCAAAAGTCGGGGAAGCAATGGCGAATGCGAATATACGCCTGAGTCGCTCGGACGTGTTTGCGGAGACAGATAAAGCCTATTGGCAATTGTTGGGAGTGGAAGAGCAGGTGAAAGCGGCGGAATCTTATCGGCAGGCAGTGGCGGAATTATTGAAAAATGTTGAAAATGCCGGGAAGGTGGGCATGGCGACGGGGAATGATGTGCTGAAAGTGCAGGTCCAGTATAACGAAGCCGATTTGATGGTACAGAAAGCCCGGAACGGATTGGTGCTTTCGCAGATGAATCTTTGCCGGCTTATCGGACTGAATCTGCAAACGAATATTTCTGTCCGGGACAGCCTGTCAGAAACAATCATGCCCGGTATTCTTACACAGTCTGCGGGAATTACACAACGGCCCGATTATTATTTGTTACAGGAAGAAACGTTATTGAAAGAGAAAGAAGTAAACCTCACCCGTTCGGATTTTTTGCCGCAGGTCGGACTGACAGCAGGCTATGGATATGGGGGAGGCTTGGAACTGAATGGAGAACGGGAGTCAAAAGCCTCTTTTAATGCGTTGGCTTTTGTTGAAATACCTTTGTTTTATTGGGGCGAAGGACGTAATAAATACAAAGCAGCCCGGATGGAGCACGAGATGAGTCGGCTGAATCTTGAAAAATCCGCCCAATTGATGGAACTGGAAGTCGCTGCCGCCCGTTTTAACATCCAGGATGCCCAGGTCCGCATTAAGATGGCAAAAAATGCTCTCTTGCAAGCCGAAGAAAACCTGCGAATCAGTAACAACCAATATAAAGTAGGCATGGAAAGCCTCACCAACCTCCTGGAAGCCCAGGCGCAGTGGCAAGAAGCCCAAACCCAATGGGTCGAAGCCAAAGCCGCCCTCAAAATGAGCGAAACCCAATACCTCAAGTCCATTGGCCGCCTTGCAGAATAAAAGGAGATATTATAGCAAAATTTCCGCCGGAAGTATCATCCCTCCCCTTTTTATTCCCGATTTGAATGATATTTGTTTTCATGAGGTTATAACAAACCGAGAAATAGCTGTGTTAAAAGTGAAATTATTTGCAACCAAATCGGTTTTTTAGGAGGAAATGAGGCGTGTGCTGCTTGTATGGGATTTAAGTTCAATTAATTCCGGCTCAATGTAGTTGAATTAAAACGCCCGGAATTTTATTTCCGGGCGTTGGGAGGAGTGGGGTTATTGCTTTCCTGATTTGTCCGGGAAATCCGGGATGGCAGGATGTTGCGGTGATTCGGTTTTCAGTTTTTCGAGAATTACCTCAATGGCTTTGTTCAGTTGTTCGTCTTCCCCCAGGTATTCTTTATAAGGGTCGTTTTCGATGTCGATGTGAGGGGTGACACCGGTGCCTTCGATGATGAAGCCGCTGCCGTCAACGGCGTATGGTGCATAGGAGGGTGTGACGATAGAACCTCCGTCAACAACCGGAACCGTACCGCTGTAACCGACGACTCCGCCCCATGTGCGCCGTCCGATGATGGTTCCCAGTTTGTTGTATTTGAAGCGGTATGGGAATAAGTCCCCGTCCGATGCGGAATATTCATTGATTAAAAGGACTTTCGGCCCGACGAAAGTACCTACCGGATTAACAGAGCCTTCTGTTTGGTTGGTGTGCATCGTATAGAACATGGGGGTACGCAACAGGCGTTCGGTAATCATGGGTGATACGTTTCCTCCGCCGTTTCCCCGGTCGTCTATGATGAGCGCCTTTTTGTTCAATTGAGGGTAATAGTGTTTGACAAATTCGTTCAGACCGGCAACTCCCATGTCCGGAATATGGATGTAACCCACTTCACCGTGGGTGGCTTCGTTCACTTTTTTAATGTTGTTCTGCACCCAATTGTAGTAATATAGCTGGGATTCGTCGGCAAGCGGAGTTACCAACACTTTGCGTGCACCTTTGGCAGAAGGTTCTTTGTTTACTTCCAGTTCAATGGTCTTGTCTGCCATGTCAATCAAGTGGCGGAAAAGATTGTCGGTGTTTTTAAGGGAGTTCCCGTTGATGGAAATGATATAGTCCCCTTCTTTGACTTCCACGCCCGGCATGGTTAAGGGAGAACGCGTTTTCTTGTTCCAGTTGGCTCCCTGGATGATTTTCTTCACTTTAAAATAGCCGGAAGGGTCTTTTTCAAAACGGGCTCCGAGTAATCCCATCGGGATTCGGGCGGGTTCCGGGTGCTCTCCGTTTTGTGAGTAAGCGTGCCCCACATTCAGTTCGCCAATCATTTCGCCAATGATGTAAGTGAGGTCTGTACGGTGATTGACATAGGGAATCAATGCGTTGTATTTGTCGTAGACGGCATTCCAGTCCACGCCGTGCATGTTTTTGGCGTAAAAGAAATCGCGCATTTGTCGCCAGCTTTCATTGTATATCTGCTGCCATTCCTGGTGGTAGTCGATATTTTTCTTCACGCCGGAAAGGGAGATTGGTTTATCTATTGTGACCGTTGATACGGGGATGTCAATGACCTGGATTTTTTTGCCGCTCAAGGCTGCCGCTTTTTTGTAGCCGGCTCCGAAGCTGACATGCACCCCTGTGCCTGTTTCTTTTTTACTGTCTAAATTGTAAATGTATGTTTGGCCTCCCCGGTTGTAGTATACGTTTTTGCCTATCATGTGGATATTGTAGTAATAAGACGGCGTGACGGGCAGTTCGATGATACGGTTTTCCAAACCGGAGAAATCGTATGTGACGGCATCCTGTTCCTTTTTGCTGTTTTTGCTCTCCTTTTCCGGTTTTTTAGTCTGGATTTGGTCGTTTGACGGAGCGAAAGGTATTTCCGCTTCTTTGGCTAACGGAAGGATATATACTTTCTGCATGTTGTTGTATACGTGATTCCATTCGGTATTGCTGTATGTCGGATTAAATGTCCGGGAAGAAACAAATACCAGGTGTTTCCCGTCTTTGCTGAAATTGGGCGACTGGGCGCTGTACCAGCCGTCTGTAATCCGGTGTTTCTGTTTGTTGATTATGTCGTAAACCAGGATGTTGTTCATGGTTTTTTGCGGTAGGACATAGGTGATGTATCTGCTGTCCGGCGACCAATTGTAGGAATGAATGGGACTGAGCCCGGAGGTTTCGATTGTTTCGGTTTGTCCGGTGGTGATATCTGTTATATTCAGTGTGTTCTTTTTGTCATTCCAGAGGATTTTTTGGGAATCCGGTGACCAAAGCAGGTCAAAGATATAAGTTTTCAGATTTTGGGTCAATTGGCGTTCTTGTCCGCTAATGGCGTCGCGGAGCCAGATATTGAATTCGCCGGTTTTGTCTGAAATATATGCAATCTGGGTTCCGTCGGGCGACCAGTTGCCGGCAATGTCGTTGGCATCGGAAGAGTGGGTCAGATTGTAGGTAATGCCTTCTTTGGCAGGAATGGAATAGAGGTCTCCCCGGGCGGTGATTAACACCCGTTCCCCGTTGGGCGACAGGTCAATACTGTGGATTTGGTTGCTGACGTCTTTTAATTCGGGACGGGAATAAATCTGATCGTTTTCAATGGAAACGGTGATTTTTTCCGCTTGTTTCGTGCGGGTGTCGAATTTGTAAATGTATCCTCCGTTTTCATAGACAATCCGGTCTTTTCCGATAGCCGGAAATTTGATGTCGTAGTCGGTATAATGTGTGAGCTGTTTGGTGCTTTTGTCAGTGAGGTTGTATACATACAGGTTCATGACATTGTCCCGGTCGGAAATATAGTAGATTTCTTTTCCGTCGGCACTCCACATGGGGATGATGTTCTGACTGGGATTGTCGGTGATTTTTTCAGATTTTTTGCTGTTGAAGTCGAAAATGCGGATGTCGTCAGCCATTCCTCCCTTGTATCTTTTCCAGGTCCTGAATTCCCGGAATATGTAATTGTAAGCTAATTGATTGCCGTCCGGCGAGAAGGATGCGAAGCCTCCGTTTTTCAATGAAATCTCTTTCGGTTCGCTCCCTTCCACAGGAACCAACATTAATTGTCCGGTAAAATCATTGAAAGTATATTGTCGGGTCCGGTATAAGATATTTTTGCTGTCGGGAGTCCACCCGATAACAATGTTGTTCGGACCCATCCGGTCGCCCAAATCGTCGCGTCCTAAGGTCGCGGTAAAGGTCAGTCTTCGGGGTTTGCCTCCTTCAACCGGAATAACGAAAACTTCGGTGTTGCCGTCATATTGCCCTGTAAAGGCGATATGTTTTCCGTCGGGTGAGATGCGGGGAAACATTTCGTAACCTGGATGGGAGGTGAGCCGTCGGGCAGTTCCTCCGTTTGCTGAGACGGAATAGAGGTCGCCTGCATAGGAAAATACGATTTTATCTCCCTGTATATGCGGGAATCTCAGAAGCCGGGCTTCCTGTGCATAACTCCCTAAGCAGAGAAAGAAAAGGATAGCGGATAAAATGTTTTTTTTCATGGTGATATAATAAATGGATATGGTTTGTAAGCCTTTATTGTGCGAACTTACTAAAAAATAAAGTGAAATGAAATAAAGAAGTACAAATTAGGGGTCTTGCTGCAATCGGACAGTGGAAATGAAAAGAACCTGCACGAATAGATAGAGAAAATCTGATAAAGCTTGGTAAAAATTCAGATTCTACTCCGAAGTGCAGGTTCATGCCCTGGGGGCGTTTAGTTTAGTAAAATTTTAAGGGAAAATTTGCTATGCCCTATAGGGGACGGGCATAGCAAAACAGAAAATTGACTTTTTTAAATCAATTCGGGATATTTTAATGCAGTTCAAAGTAAGCAAATTGCATCGGCTCTCCGGGCAAATAGCATTGTAAACGGTATTTTCCGGCTTCCAGTTTGCTTAAATCGAGCAGATAATTGCCGTTGGCAATAGCGCTGACTTCTTCGCTCAGACACAATTCGCCTGCCTCATTGATAATCCAGAACGTGACGATACCGTAATTAAATGCGAATGTGCCGCTTATGGTCTTGTTCACATGAGATAAGCTGGCTGTCAGATACTCCGGTTCAAGTGATACGGGACCGAATTCTGCATCCCATTGAGATTGGAATCTGATGTTTTCTTCTGTCAATTGAGCAGAAGAGGTTTTTGCAAAAAGAAGACACATCCCTAATACGCACACCAACATGGATAATTTTGTTCTCATAGTTTCGATAATATTTTGCTGTTAAAATTTTTTCCAAAGTAAGGAGATAGTTTCACTTTCAGCAAATATTTCATGAGGACATACACCGGGACAAAATAGTTTTGGTGTAAAATATTTCTATTGATTTTTAGTATTTTAGTTCTTTTGATGTCGGGACATGTGTTGTCGTAAAGTTGTTTTAGATTTTTGAAAGGTATTTTTCTAAACTTTTGATGTCCGGTTCTTTTCTTTCTAATTTTGTTTTTAAGCGGACGCTTCTTTTTTGTATTGCTTCGAGGGAAGTTTGAAAGATATGGGCAATATCGTCAAGTTCCCATTGATAATGGAGCATGGATGCTAAAAGTATGTCATTGGAAGTGAGATTCGGATGCTTTTGTTTCAATCTTCGGGAGAATTCACTGTTTATGTTGGTCAAAGAAAAGAGCAGATGTTCGGAATAGTGGATTTGTTGGGTGTGGTGGAGCGAGCGGAACTCTTCAAACAATTGTTGAGGAACCAGCGTTGCATACCGGTTGAGGACCTTTTCCAGCTGAATGTATTGATTGGAATTGTCCCGGATCAGTTCTTTCGATAATACGAGTCCCCATTCCACTTTTTTAATCTGTTCGGATAATTGTAAGTTTTTGTCTTTCAGCTTTCGTTGTAGCCAAGTGGAGTATAGAAGAATGAGAGAGGCGATGATAATAAGGATTAACATGAAAATAAGCAGCCAAAGGTTTTTAGTCTTGGTTTTGTAGTATAGCCGCTCTTTTTCCGAGTAATTATATCTCTTTTCCAGTTTGATGATTTCGTTGAATTTTAATTGCTTGTTGTAAGTGTCTTTTAGTTCGATGTATTTTTCCTGATATTCGGAGAGGGGTTTGTAATTCCCTTTTGTTTTTTCGTAGTCAATCAAATTTTTATAAACAGTGAGTTGGTTCAGGAGATTATTTTCCTTTATGGAGTTGGTCAGCATTTTCTGGCAATAGGGATAGATGCTGTCGATTTGATGTTTTTCAATGTATGTGGTGATTAGGGCTGAGTAATAATTTGAAGGAACGTGTATGTTTTCTTTTTCCAGTTGGGTGATAGCTTGTTTACTTACTTTTAAAGCCTCGTCATGATTTTGAATTTTCTGGTAGTATAAATTTAGTCCGTTTAATAGACTGGCATGTATCTTTATTAATTGAATATTGTTTGTTTTTCTATTATTTTGTTCAAGAATGTTGATACCATTTTGAAATACTTCTTTAGATTCCTCTAATTTTTCGTGGCTCATATACATCCAAGCTAACTGTTTTGCGCTTGCTAACATGGAAATAGTGTCTTTTATTTTGCTGAAAATATTGAAAGATTTTTGATAGTAATTTTGAGCTTCTTGGTAATTATTTTGTCTTCCTTGAATAGTTCCGTGTTGTGAATATATTAATCCCAACAAATGAAAATCCGTAGGATGGGATTGGAGTATATTGTTTTCAGCTTCTTTCAAAATGACAAAAGCTTCGGTGGGATGATTGGTGCTAAAATAATATTTTGCGATATAGTATTGTGTTCGTCCCAGGTTGTAGCGGTCGTTGGTTTGTGTGAAATACGTTTCAGCGATGCGTAATGTGGAGTCACTGGAAAGTTTACAGTAATTTTTATCTTTTGCCGAGGCTTCAAGCAGATAAAAGTAAGCCTGATCAGCTTTGTTCATACGGGATACATCCAAACGGGACAAACTGTCTGATACCAATTTCGGAGCATGAGACAGAAGTTTATCCAATTGTTGTAAATCTGTTGAGAAGGAAGGTGCGGAGCTGTCGCACCCCAACAGAAATAGAGAAAACAAAAAAGAAAAGAGCTTGCACATACTTTATTTTTTCACAAAAATAGAGGAAATATGCAACTCTTCTTTAAAAACGTAAAGAGATTATTAAAGCTTTACTTAACCGTTTAGACGCTAACGGGATAAAACTTTTATAATCTCTTTCCAGCCTGAATATGTCGAACTTAAAATGGTTACTTTTTCTTCACGATTCCTGCGGAACTGACCTCTGATTTATATATTCGGGGATTGCCGTTGTATGTGAGTTTGGCGGCTCCTGATACGTCATATTGAAGTTCATCTTTCACTTTTATGGTGGCAACCGAGGCACCGCTCGCATCAATTTCTGCTTTCAGCGATTCCAAATCGGAGGCATTCAAACGGCTTGCTCCGGAAAGGTCGGCTTTTATGCTGTGGGCGTTGCCTGTTAATGTTACATTTGCTGCGGAAGAAATCTCCAGTTCAATGGTTTCTGCTTCTATTTCCAACTCTAACCTGGCGGCTGACTTGACGCCGAGTTCAAGGTTTTCTGTATGAAAGACGGATTGCCCTTTGACGGCAGAGGCGGAATGGGCTTTTATCTCCCGCAGATTCTTCAGTGTTACATATACATTTATGGGTAGCTTGGGAGAAAAGTTGCGGATTTGCTCGTTTCCTTTCAATGTGATATGGAGAATCTTATCCTGGACTTTGGTCTGGATGTAAGGAATGATGTTGTCGTCCGATTCCACTTCTACCGATTCCTCATTTCCCTGGGAGAGGAATACATGTATACCGTTGTTCACTCTGATTCCTTCAAAAGAAGTGACTTTTCTTTGTTCTTTAAGGCTTTTCCCGGAGCCTTTTATCTCTTTCTTCATGGTCCAGGAAGAGAAAACGAGTACCAGGAATATGAGACCGATATAGTGTAATGTTTTCATCGTTTGCTTTTTATATATTAGACGTAAGAAAAGTTAAATTGGTTACATTTATTTTAAAATTAAACGTTCGTTATCCCCATACATTTCATATCCAGAGGTAATTACTTTCTCTCCGGGTTCCAAACCGTCAATCACCTGGTAATATTGCGGATTCTGCTTGCCGATTTTAATCGGACGGCGGTGAGCTTCCGTGCCGTCAGGCGAAACGACGAAAATCCATTGTCCTCCGGTGCTTTGATAAAAGGCACCGCGGGGGATCAATACAGATTCATCCGATTGCCCTAATTGCAGGTTGATGTGATACGTTTGTCCGGTTCTTACATTTTCCGGCATCTTTTTAGCAAAGCAAAGGTCCGTTTTGAATTGTCCTCCTTTTACATCCGGATATACTTTCAATACTTTCATTTCATAATTTGTCCCCTGGCGTTCCAGAGATGCTGCCAGGTCTTTTCTGACGCGGTCAATGTAATGTTCGTCGATTTGGGCGACTACTTTGTAGTTGTCCAGCACATTGATTTTTCCGATGTCCATGCCGCTGGAAACGGTTTGTCCGATTTCTACGGACAGGGTTCCCAACTGTCCGCTGATAGGGGCTTTTACGTTCAGGTTGTCATATCTTTCGCGGACTAATTTCAAATTCCGACGCATATTATTCAAGCTCTCTTCCATATTTTCTACCTGGATTTCACGGTACATGGAGTCCTGTTTCTGCCGTTCGATTAACATGCGGTTGTTTTCGACCGAAGTTTCATAATCTTCTTTTGCAATCAGGTAATCTTCTTTTGCAATCAGGTCTTCTTCGTATAGTTTTTTGTTTTGTTCGTATTTTCGTTTGTTACGGGTTACGTTCAGTTCACTTTGTAGACGGTCTTGCCGGATGGTCAGCTTGTCTTTTTCCATCGAAAGCAATGTGTTACGTAGCTCATTTTCCTGGTAAGCCAGGTCGGCTTCACTTTTCAATATCTCCATGGACAGATTGGGATTTTCCAGTCTGACAATAATCTCTCCCTTCTTCACCATGGCTCCTTCTTCAACCACTTTCTCAACAACACGTCCGCCTTCCAAGGCGCTTAACTGGAAAAACATAATGGGTTCCACGTTGCCCATGATGCGGATGTAATCGTTAAACGTCCCCTTTTTGATGGCCTCAATGGTAATTTTATCTTTTTCCACTCTTAGCGTGGCACTGTGGTTGCCGAAAATCAGCCAGCCGATAAATAATAGGGCAAACGCACCTCCTGCGATATAAGGGATATGTTTTTTCTTTAATCCTTTTTTCTGCTCGATAATCTTGTCCATGTTGTATTTTGTATTTAATGATTATTCGGAATGTAATGGGGTTAATGTTTGATTTTTGTTTGTAACGGCGTGCCTTTGTAAAAATCAACCATTCTTTTTTTGATGCCGTATGTCAGTTTTGCTTTCAGTAAATCCAGTTTTGCTTGTCTCAGGTTGTTGTCGCTTGTGTTGACATCCATGATGGTTACCAGTCCCTGTTCATACTTTTTCCGGTTGGCCTGGTAAGAAAGATCGTTGAAATTGAGTTTCTTAATCGCCATATTATACTCCTGGGCTGCGGCCTGGAGATCGAGTACTGCCAGTTCAATTTCTTTGTAGGTGTTTTGCAGGGTTTGTTGGTATGCAAATTCAGCGTCTTTCATCTGGTATTTGGCGCGGGCCACATTTGAATGTCTGTATAATCCTCCGAAAATGGGAATATTTACACTAAAACCAAAGCTTTTTCCTACGTTGTCTTTGAATTGTTTGGAAAATGAATTGTCTTGGGTGTCGTAGTAGTAAGTGTTAAAACTTCCTGACATGCTGAACGTGGGTAATAGATTTCCTTTGTTAATATACCAGTTGAGCTGGGCTGCCCTGACGGCAAATTGTGCCGAATTGATTTCGGGCAACTGGTTTATGGCCTGATTAAAAATCTGCTCGGTATGAATGGTTTCATTTTCCGGGAGGCTGTTGCTTAAAGAACTGACTTCGATGTCAAATTCTTCGTCCGATTGGTAGTTCATTGCCTGTTTCAGTGTGACCAAAGCCGTTGCTTTCTTATTTTGGTTGGAAATCAACATGAATTCGCTTTCCGCCACCTGGGCCTGAAGGTCAAACAGATCGCTTTTGGGTTTGATGCCTAATTCGTGCTGGCGTTCTGTTTTTTTCAATTGTAACCGCGCATTTTCTAATTGTTCCTGTGAAATCTCAATCAACCCCTCCGTATAAGCCAGGTCATAAAACGCCTGCATAATATTGACGGCTATGTCATTGGCTTGTTTTTCCGATTCTTCCAGTCCTTGCAGCTCCGATACTTTGCGGTAACGCAGTGTGTTGATGGCTTTGAAACCGGAAAACAGGTTCAGGGATGCTCCCAGATAATAATTGTTTGACATGATGCGGGTATTGACATAGGTGTTGTTTTCACCGATAGAACGTCCGAAATTGTATCCCAGGCTTGAAGAACCGCTGATTGACGGAAGGAGGTCCAAGCGGGCGTCTCTTAAATGGGTGCGATTAATTTTATTGTTTAACAGTTGGCGTTCCATAGCAAGACTTTCCTCTACGCCGTAATCAATACATTCCTGCAAATTCCATTTTTTGGTTTGGGCATTTGATGAAATGCTCATCACCACAAAGAATAAGAGTAATAAATTCAATCTGATCATTTGAATCGGTTTTATTTTTTCTGTTTTGCTGAAAAAGCATACTAAAATCGTGCCAAAACGATAAGTGCTTGTAAAGTAAGTTGTTGTGTTGGTTTTGAAAAATAGAGGTGTAAAAAAAATAGACAGTCTTGTGTGATTATTTTACAGGGAAAAGAAATACAGGAAGGAAAATCGGGAAAAATAAAATAAGTGAAAAGTGTCTAATTTTTTTACAATCCTTGCCGGAATATGAAAAATGCTTTTTAGTTTTGAAAAAAACAAAAATAAATACCATGGTGAGAAAAGGAACGATATTGGTCGTGGATGATAATAAATCGGTCTTGACTGCAGTGGAACTTTTGCTGGGAAGTTATTTTGAAAAAGTGATTACTTTGGTAACTCCGGAGAGAATCCCGGCTGTTCTTACAGAGGAGAAAGCCGATGTTGTTTTGTTGGATATGAATTTTTCTGCGGCTATCAATACAGGAAATGAAGGTTTGTATTGGTTGTCGCGGATTAAGGAGGTGAACCCTGACATCCCGGTGGTGCTTTTTACCGCTTATGCCGATATAGAGCTTGCTGTGAAGGCGGTGAAAGAAGGTGCTGCGGATTTTGTTGTGAAGCCTTGGGATAACGCCAAGTTAGTGGCGACACTGTTGTCAGCCTATCGTTTGCGGGAATCGCAGGGAGAGGTGAAACAATTGAAGGAAGAAAAAAATGTGCTGAAAAGCCAGCTCAACAGTGAGCCTTCTATATTGTGGGGAACATCGCTGGCAATCATGCAGGTATATAATTTGATAAGCAAGGTCGCCAAAACGGATGCCAACATTCTGATTACAGGAGAGAATGGGACGGGAAAAGAGATGATTGCCCGGGAAATTCACCGGTTGTCCAATCGTTCCCCGGAAGTGATGATTTCAGTCGATATGGGAGCCGTAACGGAGACCCTTTTTGAAAGTGAACTGTTCGGACATGTAAAAGGGGCATTTACGGATGCCAAGGAAGACCGTGCTGGAAAATTTGAGGCGGCGAATAAAGGGACTTTGTTTTTAGATGAAATCGGTAATCTTTCCTACGGATTACAGGCCAAGTTGCTGGCTGCCCTGCAAAATCGTAAAATTACCCGTATCGGCTCCAACAAACCGGTGGATATTGATATCCGGTTGATTTGTGCCACTAACCGGAACATACAGGATATGGTCGAGAAAAATCTATTCCGTGAAGACTTGCTTTACCGGATTAATACGATTCATGTCGAAATTCCGCCTTTGCGGGAACGACGGGAAGATATTGTTCCCCTGGCGGAATACTTTTTGAAAAAGTATATGTCAAAATACGGAAAGGAAAATATCAAACTGCAACAACCTGCCAAAGAGAAACTGATGGAATATAAGTGGCCGGGAAATATCCGGGAATTACAGCATGCTGTAGAAAAAGCCGTTATTATGTGTGAAGGAAACTTCATTAAACCTTCCGATTTCTTTTTCAAAACGGTGACAACCACTTTCATTGACAGGAATGAAACGCTTGAAGAGATGGAAAAGCAGATGATTAAACTGGCGATTGACCGGAGTAATGGAAATCTCTCGGCTGTAGCTTCCCAGTTGGGAATAACCCGGCAGACGCTGTATAATAAAATGAAAAAATACGATCTCTGATTTTATATTTTAAACTTATAAAGCATGTTTCGTAAAATATCCCTTTACTTGTTATTATACATCCTCGTTATCATTGCTTTTTCCATCGCGAGCTTCTTTTGCTTTATGACGGGGGCTAACGTATGGGGAATAGCGTGTGGTGCCGGAACTCTCTTTTTTATATCCAAAACGCTGACGCTATACAATTCGGTGAACCGGAAAATAGCCTATTTCTTTGAGGCTATGGAAAACGATGATTATTCGATTAATTTTATTGAACGGAAAGGGACAAGTTCAGAAATGTTTTTGAGCTATATCCTGAATAAAATGAAGAATATCATCCGGAAAACCCGGATTGAGTCACAGCAGCAGGAGAAATTTTATGAACTGATATTGGAAAGCATTAATTCGGGGATTGTTGTTCTGAACTCCCAGGGGTTTGTTTTGCGCACGAATGCTGCGGCATTGAAATTGTTGGGATTAGGGGTATTTACCCACCTTCGTCAGCTTGACAGAGTTGACCCGGCGCTGACGGCTTTGTTTGGTAATATCAAATCGGGAGATAAGAAGACTTTTTCATTGACAATGGAAAGGGGGACGGTTCAGTTGAGTATCAAAGCTACCGGTTTGTGGATTGATAAAGAAGCGGTACGTCTGGTGGTGATTCATGATATCAACAATGAGATGGATGAGAAGGAAATCGAATCCTGGATAAAATTAATTCGGGTGCTGTCGCATGAAATCATGAATTCCATCGCTCCCATCACTTCTTTAAGCGATACTTTGCTGACCTTGTATGAAGATGAACATGTGGCAGATTGTGATATCCGGAACAATGCTGTCAACGGATTGCATGTCATCAGCGAGACAAGTAAAGGACTGGTCTCTTTTGTTGAGTCTTACCGTAAATTTACCCGGATTCCTACCCCCGAAAAAGAGTTGTTCAATGTCTCCGAATTTATACAGCGCATAGTGATTCTTTGTAGTGCGGAAAATAATTTCAAATCCGTAAAGATTGACATGACGAAAGTGCCGGAAGATTTGAAACTGTATGCCGATTCCAATTTACTGGGACAGGTGATGATTAATATTGTGAAAAACGCTATACAGGCTTTGCAGGGTAGGGCGAATGCCTGTATCGAAATTGCTGCCACAAAAACAGAGGAAGACCGTACTGTGTTTACCATTAAAGACAATGGGCCGGGTATTCCCGAAGAGTTGATGAAACAGATATTTGTTCCGTTTTTTACGACCAAGGAACAAGGTTCCGGAATCGGGTTAAGTATTGCCCGTCAGATCATGCGGGCTCATGATGGTTCCATTCGTGTCCATTCTGTTCCGGATAAGGAAACCCGCTTTACGATAGAGTTGTAAACGTCAACGGATAACAGATTTGATATTCTCAATCAGCATAGCTACAGCGACCGAATTAAATCCGCCTTCCGGAATGATTACATCCGCATATTTTTTTGAGGGTTCAACAAACTCTTCGTGCATGGGTTTTACGGTAGCGATATATTGACCGACAACCGATTCCATGCTTCTTCCCCTTTCGCGTACGTCACGCAGAATACGTCGTGCCAGACGGATGTCCGCATCCGTATCAACGAATACTTTGATGTCCATAAGATCCCGTAACTTCTTGTTTTCAAATATCAGTATGCCTTCCACAATCAATACTTTTGCGGGAATTACTTTGACAGAGGCTTCCAGACGGTTGTGGTCCACAAAAGAATAAACGGGACGTTCTACCGGAACGCCTTCTTTTAAAGCCTTGACATGCTCAATCATCATGTCGGTGTCGAAGGCTTGCGGGTGGTCGTAGTTGAGTTTCCTTCTTTCTTCTAATGTGATGTCGTTGTTTTGTTTGTAATAGTAATCGTGACTGAGGGTGATGACGTCCTCTTCAACAAAGGCTTCCTGTAACTTTTTGACCAAAGTGCTTTTCCCCGAGCCGGTACCTCCGGCCACACCGATTACTGTGATTTGCATGTTTCCTGATTTTGATTTTTGCAAATATATAAAAAGGCTGACTTTTGCCAACCTTTTTATCCATAGCTTTTATTTCTATTTACACTCCTTTGCTATTCAGCGTTGACGTATTTTCCGACAAGTTCCGTAATACGTTCCGTATTGTTGCCGATTTCCTCTCTCAGCGTCCTGTCATTGTAGGATTTTAATTTTTTGATGATACCGTCTAATAGGCTGGGACTGAATACCTGATGCTCTTCGTAAATGTGTCTCTGCTTTTCGAGGTTTTCAGCTGATTCTGCACATGAAGCAGGCAAATGACTCAACTTTTCGGCTGTTGCTTTGTGGGCTTCGTCAAAGATATTGACACTGACGTAGCGTTCTTTGGCATATTCGATTCCATGTTCCATCTCAAATCCGTGACGGGCAGCTACTGCCAGCCCGGCTAATAACAGATAAAGGTCTACCGAACCGTCCGGACAGCGGAATTCTACCGTTTGTTTTATGCCGGGATCTGATTCCGGTGCTGCTTTTTCTAAAGGATTGGCGTCTGTAATCATCTGGGAAGCTCCCTCTGTCCAACCTAATGGGACACGTACTAATACAGAACGGTTCCGGTCTCCCCAGCAAATGTTGGTGGGCGCCTCCTGGTGGGGTACCAACCGGAAGTAAGAGGTGGGATTGGTGTTCCCGAATGCTGTCAGGGAAGAAGCAATGTCAAGGATTCCTGCAATGGCTTTCAATGCCGTATCGGTTAATTGGCCGTTGGCAAGGTACATGTTTTTCCCGTCTTTCATTAAGCGGGTGTGGATATGCAGACCGCTACCGGCTTTGCCTGCCGTGATTTTGGGGGCAAAGGTCAGATTAATCCCATAGCGCTCTGCCAGTGTACGCATAATCCATTTGGCAATGACCAATTGGTCGGCAGCTTCTTCAATATTGACCGGCAAAAACTCGATTTCATTCTGTTCGTAAGCCGTGTTTCCTAAGGTGAAATTACCTACTTCCGAATGGCCGTATTTGATTTGTCCACCTGTCTGAGCAATAGCGCGCATGCATTCGCAGCGAAAATCTGCCCATTTGCAGAAAGGGGTGGATTCGTGATAACCTCTCTGATCTTCGGTTTCAAAAAGTTCTTCTTTTTCACTGATAACATAATATTCCAACTCACCCATCGCCTGGAATTCCATGCCCGTTACTTTTTTGAATTCTTCATGGGCCTTTCGTAAGGTATATTCCGGAGCACTCTCTAATGGTTTGCCTTCTTTGGTATAATAGCTGCACAATATGTCAATAGCCGGAATTTCACTGAACGGATTCAGAAAAGCAGTCCGGTAACGTGGAATAACATATAAATCGCTTGCGCCTGCTTCAATGTATGGAAACAGACTGGAGCCGTCCACCCGTTCCCCGTAAGTAAGAATACTGTCTAAGTGCTGGAGGCTGTTGATAATGAAATTCAACGTTTTAAGGCGTCCGTCTGCACCCACATAACGGAAATTCACCATTTCAATCTGATTTTCCGTGATGTATTTGATGAGGTCGGCTTTTGTAAAGTCCTGTTGGGCTTTCTGTAAATATTGTACCAAAGGATTAGGATTCAATGTGTATGCGTTTTCCATAGTCTTTTAATGTTAACGTTTGCAGAGCAAATCTATGAAAAATATTCAGAAACAAAAAGAATCATGATAAATTAGTATTAATTGATGGTTTTTGTAGAAAAATTGAAATTAAAATCATTGGATTGCTTGTAAATTCAAAGTGTTCTTGTGTGGCAATATTTTCTTTCTTTTGTGGCGAAAAATCATATTTGTGCATAAATATGATAGAATTTGGGTGTTTTTGTGAAAATATATGCATAAATATTTGAAATATCTAAATAGATATGCATATATTTGCAACTGAATAATCCGAATCAGTGGGAAACTGATAAAAGATATAAAGATTTAGGCTGTTTGTGTGAAAAGTTGTCTGCATATTATCCCGTTTGTATACATGGCGGAGGTAGTACGGCAGAACAACTTTCATCCGGGCTCAATTCTGCCGTACCGGACTGACTTCATATAAGATAAACAATCAGGGGATTTTTTTTATTTTGGTGTATTTTATACTTTTGTTCAGATTGAAATACACACATATGAAATATTTTTTCTTGTTTTTGTTGGGTGCTATGACATTTTCCGGTTGGTGTCGGGAAGTGATATCCCTGAATCATTCCTGGCGTTTTACTCCGGGATACGAAACGGCCAAAAGGGTATATACTGAAATTACACTTCCCCATACATGGAACCACGATGCCTTAACCGGAAAGGCTGATTACTACCGGGGATTGGGTAACTATGAAAGGGAGTTGATGGTTCCGGAATCCTGGAAAGGAAAAAGATTGTATCTTTATTTTAAAGGGGTAAATACGGTAGCCAATGTTTTTGTGAACGGACAGCATGTAGCGGAACACCGTGGCGGTTACACGGCTTTTGCAGTTGATATTACGTCGTGGGTAAAATACGGGGAGAAAAATGTGATTTGGGTGCGGGTAAATAATGCTCCTCAGTTGGATATTATGCCTCTTTTAGGGGATTTTAACATGTATGGAGGCATATACCGGGATGTAGAATTGATTGTAACGGAACCCCTGCATTTTTCATTGTCGGATTTCGGTTCGCAGGGAGTATATGTAAGTCAGGAAAATGTTTCGCATGAAAAGGCGGATTTAAAATTGAAAGCGCATTGGGAAGGACAGTTGAATGTACCGGCTACATTGAGATTTTGCTTAAAGAATGCAGAGGGTAAGGAAATTGTGAAAAAAGAACAGACTCTTATTCCGGAGCAGCATGTGGTGGAGTTAGCGGCTGAAGTGAAGAAACCGCATTTATGGAATGGCCGGCGGGATCCCTATTTGTATCACCTGTCCGTGGAGTTGATAGTGGGCGGAAAGGTGTCTGACCGGATAGATGATAGAATCGGTTTCCGTTATTTTCGGGTAGATCCGGAAGAAGGTTTTTTCTTAAATGGAGAGCATTTGCCTTTGAAAGGGGTATGCAGGCATCAGGATCGGGCGGAAATCGGGAATGCCTTGTTACCACAGCATCATAGGGAAGATATGGAAATTATGGCGGAAATGGGGGCAAATGCTGTCCGGTTGGCGCATTATCCTCAGGATAAATTGATGTATGATTTGTGTGATGAATACGGATTTATAGTCTGGGCGGAAATACCCTTTGTCGGACCGGGAGGATACCGGGATAAGGGGTTTGTAAATCAGGTATCGTTTAAGGAAAATGGGAAATACCAACTCCGGGAATTGATATTGCAGAACTACAACCATCCCTCCATTTGTTTCTGGGGTTTGTTTAATGAACTGAAACAGGCTGGGGACGATCCCGTGGATTACATCACAGAGCTCAACCACTTGACCCGTCAATTGGATTCGGGACGTCTGACCACTTCTGCCAGTAACCAGGGAGGCCGGATTAACGAGTTAACCGATGTCATTGCCTGGAATATGTACTATGGTTGGTATGGTGGAGAACCTTCCGGAATCGGAGAATGGGCGGATGAGGTACATAAGCGATATCCGCAGCGGGCAATTGGAATCAGTGAATACGGAGCCGGAGCAAGTATATTGCATCAACAGGAAGATTTGGTAAAGCCTGTTGCCAATAGTTATTGGCATCCGGAAAACTGGCAGACTTATTTTCACGAAGAACATTGGAAAGCTATTGATAACCGTCCGTTTTTATGGGGAACTTTTGTGTGGAATATGTTTGATTTCGGAGCTGCGCACCGCCGGGAAGGAGAACTGAACGGGAAAAATGACAAAGGATTGGTTACTTTTGACAGGAAAGTAAAGAAGGATGCATTTTATTTTTACAAAGCCAATTGGAACCGGGAAAATTCTTTTGTATATATTGCCGGACGTCGCTTGACAAAACGTTCCGGAGCCTTGCAATCCATAAAGGTCTATTCCAATCAGCCCTTGGTTGAGTTATGCTTGAATGGCCGTTCTTTGGGAAAAAAGAAAGGAGAATACGGAACCTTTGTCTGGAACAGCGTAAAATTGAATAGAGGAAAGAATGAAATTGTTGCCCGCACCCAGTCAGGGGATGAAGATAAAATTCTGTTGGCGTGGTAAAATGGCTTGAAAATTTACAAATCGGTGAATTATGGCAAAGATCCTGTTGGTAGATGATGACACTACATTTGGTTTGATGTTGAAAACCTGGCTGACCAAAAGAGGGTTTGTGGTAGAAGATGTTTTTTCGGCAGAGAGTGCATTGAAAAAATTACAATCGGAGCCGTTCGATATCGTATTGACTGATTTGCGCTTGCCAGATAAGGACGGTATTTTCTTACTTAAAAATATAAAAAAGCACTACGTCGGTACACAGGTAATTCTGATGACAGGCTATGCGGACATATATACGGCTGTGGAGTCTATTAAAGCAGGAGCTTTTGATTATGTCTCGAAACCTGTCATACCGGAGGAAATCCTGAAAAAAATACAGGAAGCTTTAGAGCAAAAAGAAAGATCCGTACAAAAAATACAGGAAAAAAAGCGTCTTTCTGTTCCTTATGTGAAGGGAACAAGTCCCGAAGCAGAAAAATTGTATGAATATATCCGTTTGGTGGCGCCAACGATGATGACAGTTCTTATCACCGGAGAAAGCGGTTCCGGCAAGGAATACATTGCCCGTCTGATTCATGCGCAGAGTAACCGGAAAGATGCTCCTTTTGTGGCTGTGGATTGTGGGGCAATACCAAAAGACCTGGCTGCCAGTGAATTTTTCGGTCATGTAAAAGGGGCTTTTACGGGAGCCGTGAACGATAAGACCGGGTATTTTGTGGCAGCCTCCGGCGGTACTGTTTTTTTAGATGAAATCGGAAATCTGAGCTATGATGTCCAGATACAATTGCTTCGGGCTTTGGAAGAACGGAAAGTAAAACCGGTGGGAAGCGATAAAGAGGTGGCATTTGATGTGCGTATCATTTCTGCTACCAATGAGAATCTGACGAAAGCCGTAGCGGAAGGAAACTTCCGGGAAGACCTCTATCATCGTCTGAATGAATTTTCCTTGAAAGCATTAAGCCTGCGTGAGCGACGGGAAGATATCTCTCTCTTTGCCAATCATTTTTTAGCCGCTTCAAACCAGGAACTGGGAAAAGAAGTGATCGGATTTGAGGAAGAGGTGATGCGGATATTTAAGAACTACATTTGGCCGGGCAATCTCAGGGAAATGCGGAATGTGGTGAAACGAGCTACCTTGCTTTGTCAATCTGGTTTTATCGGAAAAAACGATATTCCCGCAGAACTTGCTTTGCCTGTAACTGTTACTCCGGAAGATTTTGCATCCCGGCGTGAAAAAAATGAAGCCGATTTAATCCGGGAAGCTTTAATGAAAACTCATAACAATAAAAGTGAAGCTGCCCGTCTGTTAAAAATTGACCGCAAAACCCTCTATAATAAAATGAAATTATACTTGATAGAATAACCGGGGGCTATTCTTTTCTCAGCTTTTCAAGTAAAATGTGGGAGAGAGTGATAATTCTTTTTACTTGTTCCGTGATTTCCTTTTCTGAAAAAGGAGTTGCCGCATGTTCCAGCTTTTCTAATAATGCGGTTTCTGTTTGTGCTTCCAATTGTCTGAACATAGGCAGCATTTTGTGGGCTAAACGCGAAATTTCCTCCCATCTGCCCTCTGATGCAAAAGAGTGCAAAGATTGGATATGTTTTTCCGTTTCCGTACAAAAAGAGCTGATGATTTGAGCTGTTGCCTCAGCGTCATTATCTGTAAACAACCGGACATTTTTCAATGTATAGCCTTTACCAGAAGAGGTGTCATCCTCCTTTGGGGATGAATCGCTGCATGATTGTACGATAGTTTTATCCGTTAACCTGCTTAAAAGTTGAATAACTTGCGAAGAAGTAAACGGTTTTCCTAAATAAGCTGTAAAACCTGCACGCAGATAATCTTCTTCAGTTTTTTCGGCGTCGGCTGATAATGCAACGACCGGGAGGTTTTGGAACAAAGGCAGACTGCGGATTTGTCTGACTAATTCAAAACCATTTATTTCGGGCATTTGAATATCTGTAAAAAGCATGTCATAGGATGCAGATTGCAATTTATCGCAGACCTCTTTCGGAGAATGGGTGGTTTCTGTTTGAATACCCTGTCTATTCAGTAAAGCGGCGGTCATTTCCAGTTGCAGGGAATCATCGTCCACCAATAATATTTTTAAATTTTCAAAAGCTGTTTTCGGAATGGAAGGGACATTTTTCTGAGAGTTTGTTGATGGAGCAGCCTGGAGCGGTAGGGTAATGGTAAAACAACTGCCTTCCCCCGGTTCGCTTTCCAGTAAGAGATTGCCTTTTAATAATTCGACTAATTTTAAGGTGATAGTAAGCCCAAGCCCTGTTCCTTCTGCATTGGAAGCATTGGAAGATAAACGTGTAAACTCTTCGAATATCATCTTTTGTTCCTCTTTGGTCATACCGCTACCGGTATCCTTTATCCGGACGATTGTTTCTTGTGTCTCTTCCTGTAAAAGAGCCTCAAAAGAGATTGAACCGGAAGAGGTATACTTGATGGCATTTGAGAGTATATTTACCAACACTTGTCGGATGCGTAACGCGTCTCCCGTAAAGTCCCGGTTTAGGTGTGAATCGATGTGACAGCTTAACGACAGTTCTTTGGATAGTGCCAGAGGGAGAAAACTGTCACAGGTTTCTTGGAACACCTGAAACGGATTAAAAGTCACCGCTTCCAGAATCATTTTATTGTTCTCCAAACGGGAATAATCCAGCAGATTGGTAATCAGGTTTAAAATATGCTGGGACGAACCCTTCATATTTTCCAGAAAATAAACTTGCCTTTTATCGGGATTCGTCCCGTGCAATAATTCGATATATCCCAAAATGGAGCTCAGAGGGGATTTAATATCGTGGGTAACTGTCAGAATTAATTTTTCCCGGCTTTTGAGCAATTGGTCCCTGTAGTGATTGGCTTCTTCCAATTGTTTCCGGTAACGTTGGCTTCTGGAAAGGTCCCGCAGAATAAAAATGATAAAAAATATCGTAAACAGAAGCGTTATAGCTGCAATCCAGGCAAAAATCCGGGTCAGGATTGAAATCGTCCTTTCCCGGCTCTCCTGTTTCTTTTGGGTGTGATAAATTTCCTCCTTTTCATATTCTCCCAAAATCCGTTTCAACTGGTCTGTGATATATGTACTTTGCCGTATCAGAGCATATTCCTTCCGGTTAATCTGGCTTGTGATGTCCTGGGTTTGTCTTTGCAAATCTTCCCAGGCTGATTTCAGGACATGTACAATACTATCGGTATTCTGCGTATTGCTTTGCTCGGGAAGAGTATCGATAATGGTATGCTGGGATTGGGAAATTTTAAGTACCGAATCCGGTTTAGCTTTGAAAAACAACCAACGCCTTTTCTTTTCCGACTTAATGTATGAACTGTCGATTGTTGTGACAAACCTTTTCCGTATGTTGATTTTATCCAGAGCCGAGTCGCGCCGCGCTTCTATACTGGCAATGGCTTTACTGTAAAAATTATCCGGAGCAAGAGACTGCTTTACCTGGACGAGTTCCTGGAGATTGCGCACTTTTTTCTCCAGTAACAGACGGATCGTATCTATGCGGAGTTGTTGCTCTTCCTGTATCGTCAACGATTTTAATGAACGGATATTGGCTTCGGTTTCTTCCAGAATATTCAGGTATTTCTGGAAATAGTTCCGTGAGCCGGTTTGTACGAAAGCATTGCTCACTGCTTCCGACTCATATAGCCCGGTAAGGATATTTCCGATGAAAAACAATCTTTGGGCGGAACTGCCGTTCTGCTCGTCTTTATAAATGAACTGTGTGATTTGTTTGTAAATCAGTATGGCGCCAAGAATACTCAGCAAAAAAAGCAAAACATAGCCACTAATGACCTTCCATGAAGTATATCTTGAAATTGTTTGCATAATTAAATGAATCTGTTCCTGTTGTTTACTCTCTTTTGAACGGGAGACGGGGAAAAAGTTTTCGGAAGCGGATCAGTGTGGTAGTGACATTATTTCCGGCTATAATAAGCGTAACCGCTGTTATAATCATCAATATTCCGCATAGTAACCTGAAAGTTAGTGATTCTCCGAAAATCGTTACTCCGAAGAATACTGCCGTCAAAGGTTCTAAAGCGCCGAGAATAGCTGTGGGAGTGGAACCGATATATTGAATGGACTGTGTCGTACAGAGAAAAGAAATAGCTGTCGGGAAGATGGCTAAAGCAAGCAGATTGCCCCAATGATACCATGTCCCGGCCCAATGAAGACTTTGACCGAAGTCCACCCGGACGAAAAATAAAAATAAGCCGAAAAGCAAAACATAAAATGTGAGCTTGAGCGTAGCAATATCTTTCAATTTTGGGCGGTTTACGCTTACAATATAAATGGCGTACGAAAGTGAAGAAACCATCACCAGACTGACACCTGTTAAATTGAGGGTTGTACCATTTTCTCCTTTGTAGAGCAGTCCGATGCCGATAAGAGCCAGCAGAATGCATAAGATAGTCTGAAAGGATAGTTTTTCTTTGAAACAAAGAGTCATAATCAGGGCAACCAGGATAGGATAAATAAACAGCAATGTGGAAGCAATGCCCGCTTCCATGTAATTGTAACTTTGGAATAATGACAGGGATGAAAGGGAAACCAATAATCCCATGACAAGTAAAGGCAGAATCTCATTGCGTTTCAGACGGAAACTTCGTCCTCTGGCCTTGAGCATGATGCCTAATACAGGGATAGCAAACAGATACCTGAAAAAAAGAACCGAATCCGGATCCATGCCGGCTTCATAAAGCGGGAGAGTAAAAAGCGGATTCATTCCATACGTAGCTGCTGCAATGGCTCCTAAAATATATCCCTTGGTTTTTATATTCATATTGGTGATTTAAAAAAATAAATTCCAAAATACTGATTGTTAGTATTTTGGAATTTTACTTTGTGATCCCGTGGGGACTCGAACCCCAATCAAAGGAACCGGAATCCTTCATTCTATCCATTGAACTACGGAACCAAATGCGGTTACAAAAGTAATAAATAAAATAAAAAAAGGGGACTTTCGCCCCCTTTTTTATTGAATTTTAGGTCAATTCTGGACTTTTTGTCTGGAACCATAATTGATCCTTAAGGAGTTAGCCTTACGTAATTCCTGTTTAATATCAGTTACAATACCCATTGTGGTTTGTGACTGTACTTTCAGGTTATTGGTAATACTATTTCTGTCTTCTTCCTTACGTGCTTCACGCTCGGCAGCGACGAATGCACCTAATTCCTGAAGAGTTGCAAACCTGTCATTTAGCTGAATACGGGGTTCTGTTCCGTATGCTTTTTGATATTGAATCGTCGGTTTACCAACATAGATATTGCTGACTAACGATTTCTTTTCCAGTTTTGCGATCTGTGTTGCCTGAGGCATATTGTTCTGAACCATGAGGGTAACTTCGCGCATGGTAGTACTTACCATGAAGAAGAACAGCAACATGAATACAATATCAGGTAGTGACGCGGTAGAAATAGCCGGCGTTTCCTTTTTACTGTCTTTTTTAAACTTTGCCATTACTTTTTCTTTCCTCCTATGTTTTTAGGTTCTGCTTCAGATATAGACATGGGAACCCATTTCTTAATCGCTTCCTGCTGGTCGCTGTTTAAGTCATTGTATTTTTTGCCCCATTTCGATACTGATTTGCGATCTCTTGCTTCATTAAAAGCTGCTGCCAACTGGTCTTGCACAGCAATATACATTTCGTAAGAAGTACCCTTGTCGCTTTGAAGGGAAATGACTCCTTTGGAAACTTCAACATTGCCTAAACCTTCGATTTCTTTTACTGATTTTTCTGGCAGATTCTCGTCATTCGCCGGATTCAGGATAAAATCGAGAGCTTCTTTTTTTAAACGGTTTACGTCTAAAATCTCCCCGTTCACCGATAGCAAATTGTCTTTGTTCACCAAAATCTGCAAAATATTCCGTTTTGCAATTTTGGGTGCTTCAGTGTTATCCGGCTGATATGGCGGTAATCTTCGGAACATACCAGAATCGACATTCATTGTGGTTGTAGCCAAGAAGAATACAAGCAGCAAGAATGCAATGTCTGCAGTCGAAGTCGCGTTGATTTCCGGTGTTTTTTTTGCCATATTGTTATTTTTTATCCAATCCCCCGAAGGGGGAATGATTATCTTAATTTTCTCAGCAGTTCAGTTGCAAAAATTGCAATGATTGCACCTCCGAAGAGAATATACATTGTATAAATGATCGTATCCGAGAATATCAACCTGGAAGGTATATTATCCGGACCGCTATATCCGATAATATTCATCGGTGTACCGTCTGCCATTGCATAAGCAATCAATACAACGACCACTAAAGCTGCCAGTCCGATGAAGCTTTTCATGGCTTGTTTGGGACGGGTAAACAGACGTACAATCGGGAATACCAAAGCAGCTACAACAGCTATGATAAACAATATATATGCCCAATTCAGTAATGATGCTGCATAAACCGGGGTGGTATAAACTTGGTCGGGCACCTCTCCTCCGAAGATAAAGAAGCCCAGAATAACCACCGTAATGGCAAACATTACGATTGTGACGATTTTTAAAATTTTCTCAGTCATGGTTATTATTTATTTTTTTGATTGTATTTTACTAAGATATCCAACAAGCTAACTGAAGCATCTTCCATATTGTTCACGATGCCTTCGATTTTTGAGTTACAATAGTTGAAGAATACCTGCAGAATCATAGCTACGATCAAACCGCCTACTGTCGTAATCAAAGCAACTTTAATACCTCCTGCAACCAATGCCGGGCTCATATCACCAGCAGCCTGGATGTTATCGAAGGCTTCGATCATACCGATTACCGTTCCCAAGAATCCCATCATCGGAGCGATAGCTATAAACAAAGAAATCCAGGTCAAACCTTTTTCCAAAAGACCCATCTGTACGGAACCGTAGGATACAACTGATTTCTCAACCATATCTACACCCTGGTCATAACGCATCAAACCTTGATAGAAAATGCTGGCAACAGGACCTCTGGAATTCCGGCAATATTCTTTTGCTGCTTCGATGCCGCCGTTGTTTAACGCATCTTCCACACCGGCAACCAATTTCTTGGTGTTGGTGTCGGATAAATTCAGATAAATAACTCTTTCAATAGCAATTGCCAAACCGAAAATCAAACAAAGAATAACGGCAGCCATAAATCCGGCACCACCTTCGATGAATTTCTGTTTGATAGCTGCGTGCAATGATGTACTTTCAACAACATCTTCATCACTGGATGAAATGGTTGAAGTCGTCTGTGTTGCTTCCTGTGCGGCATCCGTTGCTTCCTGTGCTTTAAGCATTGTTGATGCTCCAATCGTAAGCATTCCTAAAACTGCTATGAGTGCGAATAATTTTCTCATGATCAATTTAACTGATTTTTAGTTTATAAATAATTAAAATTTAACTCTATATGTTTTTTCTTTTTTATGCAAACCTTTGTGCTTAATCACTACAATCCCCTCAAAACACGGGGCAAGGTACGAAAAAAATGTTAAAACCCAACACGATTTGGTGTTATTTCTCCTTTTAAAGCCGAATTTAATCTTTTTTTAATTTCATTAGCGTCTTTCTCCTGGCCCAACAAGTACATCATTTTGCAGACAGCAGCTTCTGTTGTGATGTCGTATCCACTTGTAACACCGATGTTTAAAAGCTCGCAACTGGTCTCGTATCGTCCCATCTCAACGGCACCTCCCTGACACTGGGTTACATTATAAATAATAATCCCTTTGTTACTGGCCTCTCTGATCATATCCAGGAATTGATTGTCAGAAGGCGCATTCCCCGCTCCGTAAGTTTCCAATATCAACCCTTTTAATCCCGGAGTGTCAATGATAGCCTTCATCACTTCCGGACGGATACCCGGAAATATCTTTAAAATGGCAATGTGTGTGTCCATTTGGGTAAAAGCGGAGATCGCTCCCGTACGTGGAGAATAGTCGATGGCTCCGTAGTTGTAATGAATATGAATACCTATTTCGGCCAAAGGAGGATAGTTGGCGGATTGAAAAGCACCGAAACTTTCCGCATTGGTTTTGGTGGTGCGATTCCCCCGGAATAATTTGTTGCCGAAAAGAATGCATACTTCCGGTACAATAGCTTTGTCTTCGAGATAGGCGGCTGCAATTTCTAATGCCGCTATCAGATTTTCTTTGCCATCCGTCCGAATCGTGCCGATGGGCAACTGTGAGCCTGTAAAAACGATAGGCTTGCTTAAGTTCGATAACATAAAACTCAAAGCGGAAGCCGAATAAGCCATGGTGTCCGTACCATGCAATACCACAAACCCGCAATAATCGTTATAATGTTTTAGAATGATGTGGCAAAGCTCTTCCCACAGACAGGGTTTTACATCGGAAGAATCAATGATTTCCGGTAGGGTATAGCTGTCAATCGTAAAACCGAATTCCTTGATTTCCGGGACTTCCTGAGCTATTTGCTCAAAATTGAACGGACACAATGCACCCGTTTCCGGATCGTTGATCATGCCGATCGTACCTCCTGTATATATGATGAGAACCGATTTCTTCATCTCTGTTAGCTTTGCATGAATAGTTAGATCTACAAAGTAAATAAATTCATTGCATTCCGGGTCGTGATTTCTTCAATTTTTTTTATATCTGTTCCTGTCAGCTCTGCTACCTTTTGGGCAATCACCGGAATATTGCTGCTTTCATTTCTTTTGCCCCGGTAGGGAACCGGGGTGAGGTAAGGAGAATCGGTCTCCAGAATAAGGGCCTCTGTACCGATTTCCTGTACAACTTGTGCCATCGGACTATTTTTGAATGTCACTACTCCGCCGATACCGAGCAGAAAACCGGAACCGATTGCCCGCCGTGCCTCTTCCGCATTGCCGGGGAAACAGTGAAGCACACCTTTTATATAAGGATACGGTTTCAACGCCTTGAAAATCTCATCCAACGAATCACGCGAATGGATGATGACAGGCAAGCCGGCCTCTCTTGCCAAACCTAACTGATAGGAAAATACATATAGTTGTTCTTTATAATAGGTCTTGTCCCAATACAGGTCTATGCCGCATTCCCCGATACCGTAATATTTACGTTCCCCCAATTCTTTCTCCGCCTTCTTCAATTCGGTTTTATACTCTTCATTGACGGATGTCGGATGCAACCCGATGGTCGGGAATAACATATCGGGGTATTGTGCCGACAGCTCCAGCATGGCCGGGCGGGTTTCTGCATCAATGTCGGGCAGGATAATCCGTTCCACGCCAGCATGCCTGGCTCTTTCGATAACTTCCTTTCGGTCTTCTTTAAATTCTTCCCCGTAAATGTGTGAATGCGTATCAATAAACATGGCGCTTATTCTGTTCTTTAATAATAGTACGAAAATAATAAAACTTTTTAACCCCTTCAACCTTTCGGCTCTTCAACTTTATTGTAAAAAGAAAACCCGTCCGGCCAAAGGCCGGACAGGTTTTCCCTTTGCTTATGAAAAAGTGTGATTTATACGTGTCCCTGAGCGCACATAGCCTCAGCAACTTTAATAAAACCACCGATGTTTGCACCTTTAACGTAGTCGATCTTGTCTCCGGTTTTTCCGAATTTCACACAAGTGTCATGAATGTCTTTCATGATTTGTGACAACTTCTGATCAACCTCTTCTGCCGTCCAGCTGTAACGCATGGAGTTTTGGCTCATTTCCAGACCGGATACGGCAACGCCACCGGCATTGGCAGCTTTACCCGGAGCAAAAGTAATCTGGGAATTCAGATACTTCACGGCTTCTGCCGTACAACCCATGTTGGAGGTTTCTACAACCATCTGGCAACCGTTGGCAACCAATTGTTTGGCATCTTCTTCATTCAATTCGTTCTGAATAGCACACGGGAATGCGAGGTCGCATTTTACTTCCCACGGTTTTTTCTTAGCGAAGAATTTGGCACCGAATTTTTTTGCATACGGTTCTACGACATCGTTGTTGCTGGCACGCAGTTCGAGCATGTAATCTACACCTTCCTGGGTAATGCCTTTTTCATCGTAAATGTATCCGTCCGGACCGGAGATGGTCACTAATTTGGCTCCCAGTTGAACCAATTTCTGGGCAGCTCCCCAAGCAACATTCCCGAAGCCGGAAATAGCTACGGTCTTTCCCTTGATATCCTGTCCTTTTTCTTTCAGCATGTGCTGTGCAAAATAAACAGTACCGTAACCGGTAGCTTCCGGACGAACGCGGGAGCCGCCGAATTCTCTGTTCTTGCCGGTCAATACGCCTACAAACTCGTTGCGGATTCTTTTGTATTGGCCAAACAGATAGCCGATTTCACGTCCGCCAACACCAATGTCGCCGGCAGGGACATCCGTATCAGCGCCGATGTGTTTGCAAAGCTCTGTCATAAAGCTCTGGCAGAAACGCATTACTTCGTTGTCCGATTTGCCTTTCGGATTGAAATCGGAACCTCCCTTGCCGCCACCCATAGGTAACGTAGTTAATGAGTTTTTAAATGTTTGTTCGAAACCTAAGAATTTCAAACCTCCCAATGTTACCGACGGATGGAAGCGCAAGCCGCCTTTGTAAGGTCCGATAGCGCTGTTGAACTGTACACGGTAACCGCGGTTGATTTGTACTTCTCCTTTATCGTCGATCCACGGAACGCGGAACATGATTACTCTTTCGGGTTCCACCATCTTCTCCAGAATCTTATTGGCTTTGTATTTAGGATTGGCCTGGTAGGTATCCCATACGGTTTCAATAACTTCTTCTACTGCCTGGTGGAATTCGCTTTCTCCGACAGTTTTAGCCTTTAAGGCATCCATGAATTCTTTAATTTCTGCTCTCATGTCGTATCATTTTTTAGTCTTTGTGCGATTTTGCAAGGATCGCATCTTCTATTGTTTGTTTTGAAAATTCAAACGTTTTCAGCGATTCAAAATTACCTATTTATTTAATATTCCAAAATTTTTATACTTGTTTTTTTAATGTGAAATTTTGTCTTTTGGTTATGATTTGAAATCAGATGAGGTATTGTGATGATAAACTGTTATAAAAAGGAGGTGATGTTTCTATTTTATCATATAATTTTTTCCGGGAAGTGAGAGGATTTTTTCTTCAAGTTCCAATTGGGTCAGAAGAGCTGAAAGTTCATGAACGGGAATCCGGGTATGTATGCTTAGCTGGTCTGTATTCATACTTCCTTGTTCTGTTAAAGCGTTGAGTACAAGTGTTTCGTTTTCAAGGTCGCCGAACAGATTGAGAGTTTCCCCTTTAACCGGAGGGATGGGGATGTGGATTCCTAAAATCCGGGCAATGTCTTCGCTGTTTTCAATCAAAGCGGCGATATTCTGTTTGATGAGCAGATTGCAACCCGAGGACATTTTATCTTCCGGGCGGCCAGGGAGGGTTATGATTTCCCGGGAATAGGATTGTGCCATACGGGCTGTTGCCATTGCCCCGCCTTTTATTGCTGACTCGGCAACAAAAGTTGCTTGACAAAGTCCGGCGATGATCCGGTTGCGTTGTAAAAAATTGACTGGGAAAATAGGGGATTGACAAGGGAATTCCGATATCAACGCTCCGCCTTGGGAGAGTATCTTCTCGGCTGTGTTTTTGTGGGCAGCCGGATATATGATATTCAGACCGTGTCCTAAAACGGCGTAAGTGGGAATGCCGTATTTCAGGCAGGCTTGATGAGCTGTTATGTCAATGCCGAAAGCCAGGCCACTGACAACGACTAATGCAGGACATAGGCTGTGCAGCTCGCCGAGGATGTTTTCCACCCGCAAACGGCAACGTTCCGAGGCCTTGCGGGTACCTACAATGGCAAGATAAGTCAGTTCGTCGGGGGACAAGCGTCCTTTGTAATAAAACACCAAAGGAGCATCCTCACACTGGTTTAGCAAAAACGGATATTGGGAATGTTCCGTACTGCATACCTGAATCGCATAACGGTCGATATATTCGAGCTCTTTTTCTGCCCTCTCCAAGGCCTGTTTCCGGTTGAAGCTATCTTTTTTCAAATGAAATTCCGCATACAGAGCATTCAGAGCCGTTTCGTTTTCAAGAAAAAAACCTTCTATCCCTCCGCAAGCCTCTATCAGAGGAAGATACAAGCGTGAATTCAGCTTAGGCAGGAAAGTTATGCCTGCTTGTGTTTTAATAGTACTGTCATTGTTCATCGCACAGGAGATTAATATAACAAATTTACAGAAAACTACCGGGAAATCGAGGGAAAGCTAATAGAATTCGCAATCATCCCCCCGCTCTATCTTTAACATCCCTTATATATACTGCCGTCATGCTTCCGTTATGCTACCGTTATGACTCCGTTTCGAAGCGGAGTTGTCCTGGAAGGAATGAGTAACTAAAAGCGCTTTGTCTATAAGGGATGTTAAAGCGAAGTCGGTTTATAGTATAAGTTTTGAAGGTGTTTTTACATCCGGCCTTGTGGCCTGTTGATAATCTCAATCACCGGAAGAATTGGCCCAAAGCCTTGAATCTTTACTTTTGATAAAACGCAACCTTCCTGAGGCAGCCTGCCCAAACTCTTTTTTTTATCATTATCTTTGCGAAAAATTGGGAGAAATGAATGCGGTTTTATTTACATCGGACATTTGCGGCGAATTGCGTCGGGAATTGGAACAATACGAATCCGGACAGATTTTTGTCCTGACGGATGTAAATACCCGCATGTATTGTTTGCCTCTTCTTGAAGACCTGAAAATTCGCGGGGAACATGTGATTACCGTTCCTTCCGGGGAGAATTACAAATCTCTTGGGAGTGTGGAGGAAATCTGGCGGCTACTCTCTTCCGAAGGGGCCCGAAGGAATGCGCTGCTGATTAATCTTGGCGGAGGACTGGTGACAGATCTTGGCGGATTTGCTGCTTCTTGTTTTAAACGGGGAATAAAATGTATCAATATCCCGACAACTTTATTAGCGCAGGTGGATGCTTCGGTGGGAGGAAAAACCGGAATTAACTTTAATGGATTAAAAAATGAAATAGGTACTTTTTCCGTGCCGGAAAAGGTAATCATTGATGTGGCTTTTTTGAAAACTTTGCCCCGGCGCCAGCTCCTTTCCGGTTTTGCGGAGATGCTGAAGCACGGTTTACTGCGGGGAGGAAAACATTTGCAAAAATTGCTGGCTATGGACAGGGATATTATTTCTGCAACGGATTTCCCTGCATTGCTGAAAGAGTCTGTGGAGGTTAAGGAGAAAGTGGTGACAGAAGACCCGAAAGAAAAAGGGATGCGCAAATCACTGAATTTCGGACATACGGTGGGGCATGCCATTGAGAGCGTAGCCATTGAAAAAGGTGCGGAACTTTATCATGGCGATGCCGTGGCTTACGGAATGATATCGGAATTATACCTTTCCGTCCGGAAAAAGGGTTTTGATCGGGGGCTTTATCATGAAATCCGCAGCTTTATCATGGGCTTATATCCTGCGTATAATCCGCTGGCCTCACCGGAAGAGCTTTATGGATTGATGCTCCACGATAAAAAGAATGAAAAAGAGGGTGTTAATTTTACCTTGTTGGAAACTCCCGGAAAGGTCAGCATCGACAATTATTGCAGTCGCGGGGAAGTGATGGAGGCTTTGGGTATATTGGCGGAAAGAAATTGAAAATATGGATATAGCCATTCGTTTTGACCGGACAGAAACAGGCGGGAATATCATACTTCCGGCTTCTAAAAGCATATCTAACCGAGTTCTGATTATTAATGCTTTGGCGGATAGTCTGCAACCTGTTCGGAATTTATCCGATTGTGATGATACGGTGGCTATGCTGAACGTATTGAATTCAAACGGTTCTTGTTTTGACATCGGGCATGCGGGAACGGCGATGCGTTTTCTTACGGCTTATTTGTCGCGTATAGTCGGGAAATGGGAAATCACAGGTTCTGCAAGGATGAAAGAACGCCCTGTTGCAGTACTTGTGGATGCGTTAAACCGCTTAGGGGCTAACATAGAATATAAAGAAAAAGAGGGATTTCCTCCTTTGATTATCCGGGGGGCTTATTTACAGGGAGGGGAGATAGAAATCCCGGCTTCGGTGAGCAGCCAATATATATCGGCATTGATGATGATTGCTCCCTATATGGTCAAAGGCTTGAAATTGAGATTAAAGGGGCATGTGGTGTCTCGTACCTATATTCACATGACGGCTGCTATCATGCGGCAGTTTGGGGCGGCAGTAGAAGTCGGGGAAAACATGGTTGAAGTTCGTCCCTGTCCTTATATGCCGGTATCGTTTTCTGTCGAATCGGACTGGAGTGCCGCTTCTTATTTCTATGAATGGCTTGCCATTCGGGAAGAGGGGGAGATTTGTCTGCCCGGTTTATTTGCAGATAGTTTGCAGGGCGATGCCGGGCAGGTAAAGGTGTGGGAAAAACTGGGAGTGCAGACGGTTTTTGAAACGGGAGTTGTCCGGCTCAAAGCCCGGGAAGCGACAGTGAAAAGGTTGGATTTTGATTTTACTGAAATGCCCGACTTGGTACAGTCGTTTGTAGTGGCTTGTTGTTTGCAAGGAAAACCTTTTGTTTTTTCCGGCGTTGAAACATTGAGAATCAAAGAGACCGACCGTATCGCCGCCTTGATTGAAGAGATGGCGCGGCTCGGATTCTGTCTGAAGGCGGAAGGTGACAGCAAATTAATGTGGGACGGCAGCCGTTGTGCTGTTGGAGAGTTGGAAATAGCCACCTATCACGACCACCGGATGGCCATGGCATTCGCTCCGGCGGCATGGAAATACCCCGGTTTGGTCATCCGGGATAAAGAGGTGGTAACCAAATCCTTTCCGGGATATTGGGAACAATTTGAAAAATTGGGTCTGGTTTGTCAGACGGTATAAACTTATAGTGTATGTTGGAAAGTCTTTTACAATCTTCTTATTTTGCTTTGTTTTTAATTGTAGCACTGGGATTTATTCTGGGACGCATCAATTTCAAAGGGATCTCCCTTGATGTCTCTGCTGTTATTTTTATTGCGTTGCTTTTCGGACATTTTGGGGTGGTGATTCCTAAAGAATTGGGAAATTTCGGATTGGTATTATTCATTTTTACCATCGGCATTCAGGCAGGACCCGGCTTTTTTGATTCTTTCCGTTCCAAAGGAAAAATGTTGATTTTTTTGACTTTTCTGATTATTGGTTCTGCTTGCCTGACGGCATTGTTGTTTAAATATGTTTTGGGTATTGAAATACCGGGGGTGGTCGGATTGATTGCCGGGGCTCTTACGAGTACACCCGGTTTGGCGGCAGCTATAGATTCGACCTCTTCTTCCTATGCTTCCATTGCTTATGGTATTGCCTATCCTTTTGGAGTAATCGGAGTGATTTTATTTGTAAAGCTTTTGCCTAAAATACTGAATATAGACCTCAAGAAAGAGGAACAGCGTCTCGAACAATTGCAGTACGATAAACATCCGGAACTCCATACGGCAAGTTTCCGGGTTACGAATGCCAATATTGCCGGTAAAAGTCTTTTGCAATTGCAGGTACGTACGATGACGGGTGCAGTGATTTCACGGGTGAAACATGAGGAGGTAACGGAAATGCCTTCTCCTCAGACGGTATTGAACCAAGGGGATTTGATTAAGGCGGTGGGTACGCAGGATGCATTGAGACAATTGGAGTTGTTGGTCGGGATGAGAATACAGGAAGATTTACCTTTGGCAACTTCTTATGAATTGCAGTCGCTGTTGCTTACTAAAAAAGAGATTATCGGAAAAACCATTGGAAGCCTGAATTTACAGGAGGCTTTCGGATGTACGGTGACCCGGGTGAGACGGAGCGGCATTGACCTGACTCCTGACCCGGGACTGGTCTTGAAGTTCGGTGATAAATTACGGATTGTCGGACATCAGGATAATTTGAAAGCGGTGGCTTCTTTGTTGGGAAACGATGAAAAGCGACTTTCGGATACCGATTTTTTCCCCATAGCTATGGGGATTGTTTTGGGGGTTTTGGTAGGAAAAATCAGTATTTCATTTTCCGGTAGCTTTACTTTTTCTCCGGGATTGACGGGAGGAGTACTGATTACGGCATTGTTGCTGAGTTTTATTGGCAAAACGGGACCGGTCATCTGGTCCATGTCCGGCTCTGCCAATCAATTGCTCCGACAATTGGGATTGTTGTTGTTCCTGGCGGAAGTGGGTACTTCTGCCGGGGTTAATTTGGTAAGCACTTTTCAGGAGAGTGGCTGGGTGCTTTTTATCGTTGGGGTGGCTATAACTTTGGTGCCGATGCTGCTTTCTGCCTTTATCGGGTATTTTGTACTGAAAATAAATATTTTTGACTTATTGGGTACCATTACGGGAGGTATGACGAGTACTCCGGGACTGGCAGCAGCGGATTCTATGACGGACAATGATGCGCCGAGCGTGGCTTATGCGACAGTATATCCCATTGCGATGGTATTCCTCATACTCTTTATTCAGATTATAGTCTTGGTATTTTAACCGCCTGCTATCGTTTTTCCTTGAAAAATGCCAGGAGAAGTTCGCCGCACTCATTCTCCATGACTCCCCGCGTGATTTTGGTTTTGGGGTGGAGCGGAGAGGGGGCGAGACGGCTGAAACCGCGTTTAGGGTCGGATGCTCCGTAAATAACTTCACCAAGTTGTGCCCAGGCCATGGCTCCGGCACACATCACGCAAGGCTCCAGCGTTACATATAGCGTACATTCGTTCAGGTATTTTCCTCCCAATGCTGATGCTGCCATCGTGATGGCAAGCATTTCCGCATGGGCGGTCACGTCGTTCAATTTCTCTGTTTCATTGTGGGCGCGTGCAATAATTTTCCCCTTGCAGACTATCACCGCCCCCACCGGTATTTCCCCTTCCTCTGCTGCTATCCGGGCCTCTTCCAGGGCTTTGCGCATATATTGTTCGTGAACATTCATGCAACAAAAATAATACAATTTGTGATACAGAGGGACGGGGCTTTTGTGTCATTTTATGTTCTTATTGTGTTTTGAAATACATACTTTCGAAAAATGCCGTCTTGTCTTCCTGCCTGAAAAAGTAGTAAATATGCTTTGCAGAGAATCTTTTGTGAATGTAAAAATGATTGAATATTGTTGTATATTTGTCCCGGAATATTGAATATGAACAGAAAATGATGATATAGGAAATTATAGCATAAAATAAAAGACATATTAAAATAGCGTTTTGCTGTATTCAGACTTTCGAAATTACCACATAAAGAAGTACCATGAATATTGCAATGCTCGTATCATAGCGGGCTTGTTTTATCTTGGTACAAGGTTGTGGTAAACCTCGAAAGCGGATAGAATGAGTCCGCTTTTTTATTTGTCCGTTTTTACCACAATTAACCCAATTAATAATTTAAAGTAGGTAGTATGTTGCAGAAGAAACAAACAACCGTAGCAGCTGTAAATCCTTGCAGCACAATGGAGTCCGGAAACCATTCAAAAAACGGGGCGAGTCTGAAAAGCCTGATGAGTAGGAGAAATTTACTGGTAGTCATGACCATTTTGTGCTTTGGTGTTTTTATGGGGGCGTGTAAAGATGGAGGAAATGATGATGATAATACTCCTTTGTCTGCGCCTACGGGAGTAACTGCTGTACAGGTAGAGGAGGGAATCAAAGTTTCATGGAATTCGGTGAAGGAGGCTGTAGAATATGAATTGTATGTTACATGTAATAATTCCAAGGTCGACGGATATAGAGTTTATGATTGTTCTACTGTGTTTAAGCCCAAAACAGATGGGGAATATTCTTTTCAGGTAAGGGCTTGCAATTATGATGAATCAAGTGATTGGAGTTATAAAGTGTCTTGTGATTATACAGATCCCAATGTCCTTCGGACACCTACGGGACTTACGGCAATACAAGTCAAGGACTCAATCAGAGTGTCATGGAATCCTGTGAAAGTAGCTGAAAACTATCTTTTGCATGTATCTGATGATAAAAATTGGAGTAAAAATTATACTTGCTATGGCCCGGGTATAAGTTTTTATAATCTGATTAATGGGGCAAAATATACCTTTCAGGTAAAAGCATGCCGGGGGTATGAATCTACGGATTGGAGTGAGCCTGTATCGTGTGTTTATTCTGCACCCAGCGGAGGGACGGCAACGGGATTGTATATGGGAATTGTAGGGTTTAATGAGGAACTTAATGAAAAAGGAATCAGTTTGCTGACCGATTATAAAAATACGTATAACACCAATAAATTTACCTCCTTTATTTATGACCTGGAGATGAAGCCTGCCACCAGTTTGTATTATGCTGTCGATAATGCTATCAAACGGTTGGAAAATGCTGTATTGCCTGAAGATTTGGTGAATGTTTCAATAGTTACTTTTACGGATGGGCTTGATAATGCTTCAATAGCTCTTAATACGGCATATACTTCGCGAGATGCTTATCGTGATGATGTACAGAAACGTATTATCAATACGAGAATAAAAACTAAAGAGATTAATGCTTATTCGGTAGGTATAAGGGGAAAGGATATTACAGATTATGATGCGTTCCGAAAGGGACTTGTTGCTATGGCAAGTCATGATTCGAGTGTTTATGAGCTTGTTAACATGAGTGAGGTGGATGAAACTTTCAGAGAGCTTGCGAATCGTCTTTATAGTGAAAATGAGAGTTTAATTGTTAATCTAAAAATGACAACTGGTATTGAGGATGGAACGAAAATTCGGTTTACTTTTGATGATGTTACGGAGGCTGTGAACTCGGAAGTTTATATAGAGGGAATATTTAAACGTATCGGTACGACAGCAGTAATGCTTGAAAATGTGGAATACCATGGAGTAAAAAGTAGTGTTGGAACGACAATAACGGGTAATGTGTCGGATCTTGTTTATGCAACATTTTCTTTTAAAGATTTTGTGATAGAAAAGTCGCTTATTATAGACTTGAAAGAGGATACACAAAAATGGGAATATATTTCAACTACAAATAAATGGCAAGTAGATTCAGAATTTGGAAAGGAGGGAGATGTTGAAACTGCAGTGGACAAGAAGAGTGCAGCCATTGTACTTGTTTTGGATTGTACTTCTTCGTTGGGTAGTGATGGTTTTAACCGCATGAAGGAAGCTGCAACGAATTTTATTGAAATATTGACCAATAAGTAACGGATAGGGCGTAAGTGCTTGTCTGAATAAGATGCTGTCCGGTGTGGAAGAGAAATATATACTCTTCTGTGCCGGACAGTTTTTTTAGTTTCTGTCGGGAAAATAGTTAGAGTTTCTTGCCGGTATCGGCAAGAAATGTGTTATTTTTGTTCGCAAATGGAGGATAAATTTGCCGGTAGAGTATGAAATATATTTCGGTTGTCGAGTTTGCTGAAAAATATGGCATTTCGGAACGGACTGCCCGTAATTATTGTGCGTCGGGGAAGATTGAGGGAGCGTTTCTGACGGGGAAAACCTGGAATATCCCGGCGGATTCGGCGTTGCCTGCGCGTGGGAGAAAAAGAGGGGAAATAATGCCCCTGTTGGCGGTGTTGCGGGAGGAAAAGGAGATGGGATTAAAAGGAGGCATTTATCATAAGACACAGATAGATTTTACTTATAACACCAATCATATCGAAGGAAGCCGTCTGACGCATGAACAGACCCGTTATATCTTTGAAACCAATACAATCGGGGTGACGGAGGAAGGGGTCAATGTGGATGATATTATTGAGACGGCGAATCATTTCCGTTGTATCGATTTTGTCATTGACTGGGCGGAGGAGAAGCTCTCGGAGGCGTTTATTAAAGAGTTACATTTGATATTGAAATTCGGGACTTCGGATAGCCGGAAAGGGTGGTTTGCCGTTGGAGACTACAAGCGTTTGCCGAATGAAGTCGGAGGGCAAGAGACGACTTTGCCGGAGAATGTGCACCGGGAAATGAAAAGGCTTTTGGAGGAGTATCACGCCGGGAAACAAAAGTCGTTTGAGGAGATTATCGACTGGCACCATCGCTTTGAGGCGATTCATCCTTTCCAGGACGGAAACGGGCGTGTCGGGCGTTTGGTGATGTTCAAAGAGTGTTTGGCTAACGGGCATGTCCCGTTCATTATTACCGATGATTTGAAGTTGTTTTATTATCGCGGCTTGCAGGAGTGGGGACGTGTCCGTGAATTTTTGCTGGATACTTGCCTTACCGCCCAGGATAGGTATAAGGTTATTTTGGATAAGTTCCGGGTAAAGTATCGGGGCGGAAGCGGCTGTTTGTAAAAATATCCGTGAAGGGATTTGTCTCTTTCGTCAGAATAATTTATTATTGTATGATATTTCGCTGCGGCGGAAGTACCGATAGTTCATTAATAATTAATAATAAATTTATGCAAACAATTGACACTTACGATTTCAAGGGTAAAAGAGCGTTGATTCGCGTAGACTTCAATGTGCCTTTGAACGACAAATTTGAGATTACGGACGATACCCGTATGAGGGCTGCCGTTCCTACGATTAAGAAAGTATTGGCCGGAGGTGGTTCGGTGATTCTGATGTCGCATTTGGGACGCCCGAAGGGAGTAGATGCAAAATATTCGTTGAAACATATCCTGAAACATTTGGAAGAGTTGTTGGGATGTCCGGTGAAATTTGCCGATGACTGTGTGGGAGAAAGTGCAAAAAAACAGGCTGCCGAATTAAAACCTGGTGAAGTGTTGTTGTTGGAAAATCTCCGTTTTTATGCAGAAGAAGAGGGTAAACCTCGCGGATTGGCAGAAGATGCTTCGGATGAAGAGAAAAAAGCAGCCAAGGCGGCAGTAAAAGAGTCACAAAAGAAATTTGTTGCGGATTTGGCTTCTTTAGGTGATTGCTGGATTAATGATGCTTTCGGCACGGCTCACCGTGCTCATGCTTCTACTGCATTGATCGCCGAATATTTCCCGAAAGACAAAATGTTCGGTTATGTGATGGAAGGTGAGTTGAAGGCTGTGGACAGCGTGATGAAAAATCCGAAACGTCCCTTTACCGCTATTATGGGAGGTTCTAAAGTTTCTTCCAAGATTGACATCATCATGAATCTGATGGGCAAAGTGGACAATCTTATTTTAGGTGGAGGTATGACCTACACGTTTAAAAGAGCAATGGGCGGTCATGTCGGTTCTTCCATTTGCGAAGAAGATAAATTGGATTTGGCGCGTGACATCATGCAGAAGGCGAAAGATGCCGGAGTGAATCTGGTGCTTTCCGACCAGGCTGTTGTCGGTGACGCTTTCAGTAACGACGCTAACACACAGGTATGTGACCCGATGAATATTCCCGATGGTTGGGAAGGTATGGACATCGGTCCTGCAACCCGGGAGAAATTTGCGAAAGTGATAGAAGGTTCGAAGACCATTCTGTGGAACGGTCCTGTAGGTGTATTTGAGATGCCAAAATTTTCCGAAGGTACGAAAGCCGTTGCCGATGCTATTGTAAAAGCAACTGAAAACGGAGCTTTCTCATTAATCGGTGGTGGAGACTCAGTGGCAGCTATCAATCAATTCCATTTGGCTGATAAGGTAAGCTACGTATCCACAGGTGGCGGTGCATTGCTCGAATACATCGAAGGCAAAAAATTGCCCGGTATCGAAGCCATCCGCGAAGATTAATTTCCGGTTATCCTGAATTTATAATGCCCTGTTTTTGTGTATGCAAAAACAGGGCATTTAGTTTTTCTTTGTTGAGGGAGGCCGGAGGTTGATTATGTTCCGATTTTTAGTTATCTTTGTTACGGCGGTAACTGTTACCGCCGTAACAAAGATAACTGTATGAGGTTTTATAACAGAATCAGTGAGTTAGCGGAGTTGAGGCGAATACAGAATTTGTCGTTTACCGATCATTCCCGTTTGACGGTGGTGACAGGGAGAAGGAGAATTGGCAAAACCAGCTTGATTATGAAGTCGGTCGAAAATCAACCGACCGTTTATCTGTTTGTGGGGCGTAAAAGTGAAACTACTCTGTGTGCGGAATTTATTCCTGTCATTAATCAATCGCTGGATGCTTTTGTCCCTGCGGAAATCCGTACGTTCCGGTCTTTGTTTCAATATTTGATGGAACTGGCATCACATCGGTCATTCAATCTTGTGATTGATGAATTTCAGGAATTCTATAACATTAATGAATCGGTATATAGTGATATGCAGAATATTTGGGATACTTACCGGATGAAGTCGAAGATGAATCTGATTGTATCAGGCTCCATTTATTCGTTGATGCAGAAAATATTTCAAAATAACAAAGAGCCTCTGTTTGGCAGGGCGGATAATATTATCAAATTGTCGGCTTTCGATTTAATGACGTTGAAAGAGATTATGCGTGATTATAATCCGGGGTATACGAATGATGATTTGCTTGCTTTCTATTCTTTTACGGGCGGTGTTCCCAAATATGTGGAATTGCTCTGTGATAATACCGCGTTGAATGTAGAGGGGATGATTTCATTTATGGTTCGGGAAAATTCCCCTTTTACCGATGAGGGGAAAAATCTGTTGGTAGAGGAATTCGGGAAAAATTATGCTACTTATTTTTCGATTTTAAGTGCTGTTTCCGGAGGACTCAATACGCAGTCCGAAATCGAAGCGGCGTTGGGGGATAAAAGTCTTGGCGGGCAGATTAAGCGTTTGATAGAGGATTACAATATTATTGTCCGGCAGCGTCCGATATTGTCGAAAGTGGGTAGTCAGACCGTCCGTTATGAGATACAAGATAATTTCATCCGCTTCTGGTTTAATTATTTTGATCGTTACCGTTCCCTGATAGAAATAAAGAATTTCATCGGTTTACAGAATATTATCAAGTCGGATTATCCGACCTATTCGGGGGTGATGCTGGAAAAATATTTTAAGCAGCAATTTGCCGAGAGTCTCCAGTATCGGGCTATCGGTTCATGGTGGGAGGCTAAAGGCAATCAAAATGAAATTGACATTGTTGCCTTGAAACTGGAGAAAAATCAAGCTATTGCAGTCGAAGTAAAACGGCAAAAGAAAAATTTCAAACCGGAATTACTGGTTGCTAAAGTGGAGCATCTTAAAAATAAGCTGTTGCCGAAATATCAGATTGAGACCGTTTGTTTATCCTTGGAGGATATGTAGTTATTCTTAATCTTTTCTGCTGAATATTTTATTTCATCTTTTCTTTTAAAAAGGATTCATATAGAGGTTTTATTTTAGAAGATAAATTATTGAAATCTATTTTTTTCTGATTATATAGGGAGATGGTTTGATTTAGTATATTAATAAATTCCGGTTGATTATTTGCAATGATGTTAGTTACGTAGTTCAAATATTCTAAACGTATTTTATATGCACATTTTGCAACGTCAAGTTGATGCATAAAGGAAATTTGATTCTCAGAACATCTATAACGTATTAGCACTTCTGGAATATTAGCAATTTTATGTCCTTTCATTACAATGTCACACCATAATTTATAATCTTCGGCGTAAATATATTGTGGATTGTATACACTTGTACCTGCATCTAAAAAGTATTTATTTATAATAGCTTTTCTTATTATAACAGATGGATGGCATAAAGGATTACCTGTAAGCATTGTGCAAATTAGTTCATCGTGATTTTCAGAGTATTTATAGATTTTTTGATCACTACCGAAAGTTTCTACCCAACTTCCGCATACAGCGATGTCAGGATGAGACTCCATATAATTATATTGAGTTTGTAAACGATGTTTTAACATTTTATCATCAGAGTCCATACGTACAATATATTTCCCTTTGGCTAAGTAGATACCATAATTAAGGGATTCTATATAATTATGAGATTTTTGATAAAATTTTATTCGGGAATCATTATATTTTTCTATTATTTTATTACTATTGTCCGTAGAGCCATCATCTATGATAATAAATTCAAATTCTTTGAATGTTTGAGATAGAATGCTTTTAATACATTCATCTATATATTCAGAAGAATTATAAGTAGTCATGACGATACTTATTTTTGTATCCATATTTATTTAGTTTAATTACAAATATATGATTTATATTTCAGCTCAGCCAGATCAGTTTTATTTTCTTTGGCAATTAAAATTACAATTATTTAATTTTAATAGGTTGGGTATTCCTCGTCAAAAAATTCATGTACTAATTGGATATGATCCTATAATAGGTCTTAGTGATTTTTTTAAAAAATTTATAGCTCATAATAATTATGCTTGTTTTTATGCCTATGAAGATACTAGAGAGAATTGTTTGTATCCTTCTTCAATTCGCCCTCATTTAATAAAAAAACATTTGAAAAAATATCCCTACTTGGAAAAAGAGTGTCTTTTTTATCATGATTCTGATATACTTTTTCGTAAATTACCACAATTGTCTTCTTTAGAACATGATCCAATTTGTTATGCGTCTGATACAAGAACTTATTTGGATTGTAATTATATTATAAATAATTCTAGTCTATCTATTTTTTCGGAGATGTGTAAAATTGTAGGGATATGCCCTGACGTTGTTTTGCAAAACAATGAAAATGTTGGTGGTGCACAATATTTATTAAAAGAAACTTCTGTTGCTTTTTGGGAGAAAATAGAGCGAGATTGTGAAAGTTTATATTCTTTTTTAAAAGATAAAATAGTAAAAAAAGGGATATTTAAAAGAGGGGATAATAAACATTATCCTCTTGACTTTTGGGTTACAGATATGTGGGTACTTTGGTGGAATTTACTTTTTTTTAATAAAGAGTTTAAAGTCTCAAAAGAGTTAGATTTTTGTTGGGCAACTTCATCTATTGAAAAATGGGGATCATGCAATATATTGCATTATACCGGAATTGAAGATGTGATGAATAAGAATTTTTTTGTTAAAATAAAATATAAAGTTTCAGAACCATTTTATGATGATTTTTCTCAAATAAGTAATTCTACTTGTAGTAGCGTTGTCGTTAACTTAATAAATGATTATCGTAAAGATTTAGAAAAAAATCGTATTCATATAGATGATGTTAGTGTTGTAATTAGGGTAACAAAGCAATCAATAGAAAATATAATTACATTAATTCGTTATATAAAAAAAGATATTGATATTGAAATTTTGTTGGTCGGTTCAGACGTTTCTTTGGTATCTCAACATGAATTTCTTCAGAATTTTAGAATACTTTGTTCTGATACCCATGTATTTATTGATAATATAAAAAAGTATGTAAAAACACCTTATGTTGTTATTTATTCTGAGGAAATTATTTTTTTAAATGAAAATTTATTAGATGCTATTAATAGTATTAGAAATAAAAAATATAAAATAATACAGTGTAATGGGAATGAGTGGAAATTTGATATACTTTCTAAATTCCTTTTCAGTAAATTATTAGATTCCGAATTTTTAAAAGTAAATCGGCAAAAGATGCGTAATATAAGCAATAGTAAGGAAGAAAATAGTTTGACCCTGTTAGCATTATCGGATACAGATAAAAATGATATAATATCATGTGATTATGATTGCTTTGTATTTTAATAATAAATTGGATATGGATATTTCAATCGTTAGAGAAAAATTAGAAAATATAAAAATTAATTCATTAGGATTGTATCAAGGAAAAATAGGTTTTTTAATATGTCGTAATTATCTGTATGAACTAAAGGATGCTAATGAAATAGTGAAATCTCTATGTGATATACAACAAGAAATAGAGAATATTAAAGATAATTCATTTTCATCGGGACTATTAGGTATTTGCTGGGGTATTGCCAAATTAAATGAATCTATAAAATTAGATAGAAAATTAATAGGCTTTCTATCTGATTTTGATGATTCTATCTATAAATCTATTACAAATTACCAAACTTGTGATTTTTCCTTGGAAACAGGTTTGATAGGTAAAGGACTTTATTTGTATCAAAGGCTTAAGTCTAGGAGAGAGATTAATTTTTATCGTATATTGACTCTAAGAGAATGTTTGGTATTAATTGTTTTGGAAATAAAAAATTATTTAAGGAAGATTTTTGATGATGTTTATAGGTCATTGTCTCCTCAGGACGGAATAAATATATTGCATTCTATCAATTATTTATATTTATTGAAAGAATTGGAGGTGAATCCTTTATTAATAGAAAATATTATATATGATATAAAGTGTTTTTTAATCGAATATATAAGAAACAATCCTAGTTCTACGATTCAAAATAATTTATTATTTCATTATATTGCAAATCTCTCACAAGATGAAGATATGTTAAAAAATTATTGTTTTAAATCTTTAGGTAATATTGATTATCTTGAATTGCAAAAAATATTACTTGAATTGTTATCTTTTTTTAAGCAACCCTTTTGGTTTATGATATAAATTTATGTATCCAAGTCTAATTGATTTTTAACTAAGTTGTAATAAGCTCCTTTTTTGAGAGATAATTCTGTATGATTACCTTGTTCTATAACTTCTCCTTTTTCTAGAAAAATAATATTATCGGCGTTACGAACGGTGCTTAATCTGTGGGCAATGATAACCACTGTTTTGTTTTTATAAAATTGTTGTAAATTATTTATGATGCAATATTCATTGTTGGCGTCTAAAGAAGATGTTGCTTCATCTAAAAAAATAAATTCTGGATCTTTATATATAGCTCTTGCAATTAATAATCTTTGTTTTTGTCCTCCGCTTAAGTTAATACCAGATTTCCCGATTTTAGTATTGTATTTCATTGGTAGTTGCTCAATAAAATTATCTATACAAGAGATGTGAGCTGCTTGTTTAATTTTAATCATATCTGGTTCCATATCAGAAAGAGCAATGTTTTCTGTAATACTGCCGCTAAAGATATATCCGTCTTGCATTACAACCCCACAATGGTTTCTCCATTCGTCTGTATTTATGGTATCCATTTTTTCTTTATCTATATAAATTGTTCCTTTTTGTGGGGTATAGAATGCTAATAACAATTTTAATAGTGTTGTTTTTCCACTCCCACTGCTGCCTACAATAGCTGTAACTTTCCCTTCAGGGATGACTATGTTTATATTATTTAGTATAAAATTATTGATATTTCCTGGGTATTTAAATGAAACATTATTAAATGTTATGCTTTTTATTTGGGGAGGAGGGAGTAGTTTCTTATCATTATTTTCATCCTCTTTTGTATAAATATCGTCTAAGCGTTGATAAGCTAATTTTGTAGTTTGGAAATTTAGGAAAAAGGTTGTTAATTGTAAGCTACTACTGGATAATTGGCCTAAAAGATAGGTGATTGTCATCATTGCACCGATTGTTAATTTTTCCTCTATTACAAAAAAAGCGCATCCGATGATTATAAGAATATCCTTTAATTTGTCAAAGAAGCTATTTCCAGAATTGATATAATAATTTATATATAATGATTTTAATGTGATTTTATTTATTTTTTCTTGAGTATGTAGCCATTGCTGGACTTTAACTTTTTGAGCACCGTTGATTTTTATATCTGCCATGCCGTTTATTAATTCATAAATTCTATTTTTATTTTCAGCATTAGCAGAGAATCTGGAATAGTCTATAATTGCACGTTTTTTGAAGAAGAAAAGTGAATAAAAAATGGAGATGCAAGCATAAAGTAAGAATATAAGTAATACGTAACTATTATAATATCCAAGGATACACATATATACGATTACATTAAGGAATGCAAATATGGAACTATTGAGTGTTTTAGTTAAGAATGTTTCAATATTATTCTGATCTTCAATTCTTTGTATTAAATCTGTATTTAATTTTACATCAAAGAATGAAATAGGTAATGTAATGAGTTTTTTAAGATATGTGGTGAGTAATTCAATACCAATATTAAATCCGAGTTTTGTAAGAATAATATTAACTACATTGTTAGATAATGTGCATCCAATAAAGAATGATAATTGTAATAAAGCGAACAGTAATACTTTGTTTATACTTTTATCGCCGATTCCTTGGTCAATTATTTGTTGATAAAAAAAAGGAATTGACCAGGTTGCAAGCATTATAAAACAAGATAATAGAGATAATGTGTATAGTTTGGATTTATATTGTGCTAACTTTTTCTTTAGAAATGTTGTAATGGATTTAATGGTAATAAACCTATTACATTTTTGAGGTTCTTTTTTAAAAAAATCTTCTTTAGGTGCAACAACTATCGCGACTCCATATTCATTTTGATGGAGCCATTCCCGAATAAAAGTATCTTTATTGATTTTTATTTTTCCATATCCGGGATCGGCGATGTAATATTGGTTTTTATTAATTTTATGCAAAACAACGAAATGTTCTTGTCGCCAATATAAAATGCAAGGCAAAGGAATGTTGTCGATTTCGGTTAAATTAGGGCGTATGGGGATAGCCTTTAAGCCTATTTTATTACAAACAATAATAATATCATTTAGCGAAATTCCAATGCGTGTCAGACTGCACAGTTGTTTTATTTCTCTTATGGAATATTTTTTGCCGTAAAATGCTGCCAACATTTGAATACAAGTGGGACCACAATCAATGCTTTCTAATTGATAACGAAAAGGGAATTTCATTATATTATTCTTTATTTATTCGGTTGTAAAAATTTATTTTCGAATTTATCTAATATTAATTTATCCTTAAATTTTTCATCATAGTTGTAAAGGCAGTATTCATTATGAATATGCTCTGTTCCTCGTTGTGCGCAACCTCCCGCACATAAAGGTGCAATTCTGCACTTTTGGCATGGAAGGTTATTTAAAATAGTGTTTAATCTTTTTTGATGTTTGTCATTTTCCCAAATGATATTTCCATCTTCATTTAAAAAACCATATCGTTCTGTTTTATCAAAGTCAGTAGCAGTGCATTTATAAATATTGCCATTGTAGTTTATAATAGCTTCATTTTTTTTGTCTGCATAACATGGATTCCTCATACGGTCGCTGTAATGATATATAACTTTTAACTTATGCTGTTTAAAAAGATTTATTGTTTGATCAACTAAAAGAGATATATCCTTCTCTTGGGATATATCTTGCCATACTCTCTGAAAATTAATGGTTAAATATTCATTATTTTGAAATATAGGATCTTTTAGATCATCTAAAATTTTTGAGATTTTATCGATATTTTGAGATGTGTAGTTTATTCGTAGTATTACATGAATATGGTTTTTAATCAGTTGTTTTACATTATTTAAAATAGTATCGTAAGAACCTTTTTCACTATTTACATATCTTACTTTATCATGATCTTCCCGACAACCGTCTAAGGTAATTTGGAAACTGGCATGGCATTTTTGACATTGTTTTATTACAGTTAAAATTTCATCATTAATTAAAAAACCATTACTGGTAAAACTTAAAGAAAATAGTTTTTGCTTCAACTGGCATTCTTTGTAAGTATATTCTATTAAAGGAGAAACAATATCTTTAAAATATAAGAGAGGCTCTCCACCGAAAAAAGAAAGGTGAAAGTGTTTAAGAAAAGAAGAATTTATGGTATGAGAGATAAATTTTTTAGTTCGATCCATAATTTCTTTATTCATTTTTGAGCAAGAGTGTGTTTCGTAACAATACCAACATTTAAAATTACAGTTTAAGGTAGGATTTATAATTAGATGGAAATTATTTTCGTCATATATAATTGTTTTGATTTTCTTTTCTAATTCGAGAAATTCATCTAATGTTGAATTTACAATAAAAGCACCTTTTATTAGAAGGTCATTGAAAGTTTTGTTTTTAGTCGATAAGTTTTCTGGTTTATTTTCTTCCCATTGTTTTTTTAAGGCGGGAGATAGTATTAAAAAAGTATCACTAAAGGCATTGTATAATAAATAATGTTTTTCTGAGATTTTTATTAATGAATTGAATATGCTTTTTTTCATAGTTCTTGTGTATAAAAATACAGAGAGGCTAATTTAGCCTCTCTGTAAAATTGGGATTGAAAATTTACTTGCCACATTCGCAGTTGTTGGACATTGCATGAGCACAGCCTAGGCCGGAGGCATTTGTACAACTACAATTGTTTTCAACTGTAATGGGACCTGTGGATCCACCTACAAGAAGAAGCATTTGTTCTTCCTCATTTAAGTTTGCTCTTTCTAAAGAATTGGCATAATCTTCGATTCTTTCTAATTGGTTTTTCATTTTACTTAGTTTTAAATATGAATTTATATTTAGGGGATTGAGAATCCCACTTATCTGTTTCCGCTATACCGTTCTTTTTGGTTGCTGTTTATCATTTCGTGTTTTTTGCCGTTTCTTACTTTCTTATTACCGAAGTTGTAAGAAACTTTAAACATGCCTCCCTGGTATTCCCCTATGGATAGGCGTCTTTGTTCCAATTCAGGGGTCGTGTATGTGCTTTTGCGTACGGAGCTGTATTTATGTCCGTTATAATTCCATGAACGGTATCCTGATATGGCAAAAGCCCAGTCTTTTATATTTTTTCTGATTTCTATACTACCCCGCATATCGGATTCGCTTTTATTAAGCAATCTTTTGTCTACTGTACGGAATTGGTAGTTGCACAATAGTTTCCATGAGCGTTTTTTTGATAAAACAATTGTATTATCGATGTTTATTTCTCCATAGAATTTGTCTTTACTGATATTTAAACCGGGATAATCACTTTTGTAGTGAGAGTATTCGCCCATTAGGGAGGTGTTAAGAAACCATATATTGTTGAAAAAAGAGCGGTTCATATTCACGGATAAACGCAGCCCGGATTTATTGCCGTAATTAATTGGGGAAGTAATTTCAATATTGGTGTTGTCTTCCGGGCGGCGATATGTCCCTTCTATGTCATCTTTGGTAAAATAGTGGGCTAATATAAGCATGATTTGTCCGCTGTAATATCCCAATTCCTGGTAGTAAGTCAAAGATGGCTTTAAGTCCGGATTTCCGGTAGTGTAAGATGTGGCTGTTTGATAGTTCTTAAATGGATTAAGATCTTCATACACCGGAAAACTGTTTTGTGAAGACAGACTATACCAAAAATATTGACTTTCTGTAGGTAAATAGGTTAGGGAAAGAGAAGGCAGCCATTTGCAATAATTATGGGAGAGTGTTTGAACTTCTGGGTATTTCAGTTCTCCTTGCGTATTTGTATATTCTATACGGGAGCCTAAAGCCATTGAAAATTTGTTGCTCCATTGGGCTTCGTAGGAGAAATAGCCGGCTACACCTTTTTCATCGTAGTCGAAACGGTTGCCGACGTAAAATTGAGCGGGTAAATTTTGTAACTCTGTAAACTTGTTTTCGTTCAGGGAAGTGGATAAATAGGCATTGGAACCAATGATAAGTTTATGCTTTTCATTGAGTTGGGTAGTGTATTCGACTTGTCCCATCCATAAGTCATTATTTTGTGGTATTTTTTGAAGATAGGAGGCCGGTTTGTTGAGGGGAGTATTTTCTGAAAAAGAGAGATAGTTTTCTTTCTGATTCATTGTATAGCGTTGATAGTCTGCATCGATTGCCAATTTGTTTTTTTCATTAAATTGAATGGTATAATTTAAATTAACGGCAAATCGGTTTGTCCGGGTGTCAGATTCTGTTTTGCTGATTAACACTGAATCGGGACTTTCCTGTTGCATTTTGTGGGCATACCGTGAAACGGAACGGGTGGTTGGTTTTCCATCCCATATACTAAAATCAAATATCAAGCCTAATGTTTGATTTTTATTGGGTCGGAAAGCTAAATCAATATTCCCTTGATAGAGTTGCCGGCGATTATCGTACATACTATTTCGTTCTGTTATCAGATCTGTTTTCGGGAAATAAATGTAGTTTTCGGATTTATTCCAATCTGCAACATTTCGGGCAGAAAAAGTGGTTTTTACATCAAATTTTCCTTTTAAATAATTCAGGTTTAAAGAGCCTATTTGTTTATTATAATGTGTTTGCCATAATTGCAGGGAAGCGAATCCTTTTAAGCCTTCATATTCATTCCGTTTCAAAACAATGTTTATAACTCCTGTTTGGGCGGATACGTTAAACGTGCTGCCGGGGCTGGTAATCAATTCTATGTTTTTAATATTTTCGGCGGGCATGCTTTTAAGGTAATTTTGTACATCACTTCCGGACATTGTGGTTTTCCGGCCGTTTATGTATACGACTAAATCCTGTTTGCCTAACATGGACAAGCCTTGTACTTCGTCTACTTTAAGCATGGGGGTATAACGTAGCATCCCCCAAATGGTATTGTTTTTTATCAGTTCGCTTTTATTTGTCATGGCCATAACGATACGGTCGGTGCTTTTGCGTAGTGTATAAGGTTTGGCTGTGATGGTAACTTCTTCTAAGGCAATCGCCTCATTTAACTGAAGAAAGATTTTGCCTAAAAAAATATGTTCCTGCTGAAGAGAAGGAATAAGTATAAGTGTGTCTTTATAACCTATTGTATTAATGGATAAAAACACGCTGTCATTGCTTGATTGATGAATGGAAAATTTACCATCCTTTTCGGTATAGCTTGACGTAATGTATTTTTTTGTGGATGTTAATAATGTAATGAAACCTCCGTCAATTGGGGTATTATTAGTAGCATCGATTAATATTCCTTCAATATTTTGAGCGTATACACCTAATGTTATCAGGATGGATAGTAATGTGCTTAGGACATGTTTATACATATATATTAATATTAAAATTTTGCATAAAGATAAATATTAATATATATTTAAAAAAATAAATGAATAAAATTTTTTATGTATGTAGTCAAGATGGCTGTAAGAAGCCTATTCCTTTTATTCTGTGGAAAATGGGATTGCGTGGGGAGGTGTTATTTCATAAATACGAAATAAACGGCGAGTACCAGACAGACGGCAGCTGCGATGTGGTTCCATTTCAGTGTTTCTCCCTGAAAGAAAATCATGGTAAAGGCAGCAAAAATAATCAGGGTAATGACTTCCTGTATCACCTTTAACTGTACGAGTGAAAAGGGACCTCCGTTGCCTTGGAAGCCGATGCGGTTGCCTGGAATTTGGAGCGAGTATTCAAAGAATGCCATTGACCACGATAGCAGAATTACACCAATGAGGGGCCAGTTGTTGATGATTTTCATTTCTTGCAGTTTCAAGTGCCCGTACCAGGCGAATGTCATAAAAATGTTGGAGAAAATCAGTAACAGAATGGTATATAATCCTTTCATCGGGTTTTTATTAGGTTTGGATAAAACGCTGCAAAAATATAGTTTTTATCCTTCCGTTATTCACTTTTAGTTTTATATCTTTGTGGAAAGACCTTGAATATGAAAGCAAATTTGATTCATAGCATAGAGATTTGTAATGTCTGGAAGAGGTATGATTTTTGTTGGGAGAAACTGAATCCGGATGTGAATATCCTGATTGGTATTAACGGGAGTGGTAAAACGACGCTTTTCAATGTCATCGATTCTGTTTTTACTGCAGATGTGAAACGGCTGAAAACGTACGGGGTGGATGTGAAGGTCGGGATAAACGATTTTGTGGTGGAGTATAATTCGAAAGTGACAGCTGCCGAGTTGAAAAAACGTTTGTCACCGATTCATTACTTGAAAATCAGTACGTTTGATGTTCCCATAAAAGACAAGCCTAAAGCGGGTAAGGAGTATAGCCAGCTTTACAACGAATTGCATGACATTGTCTACAATATAGGTGGGGAACGACCTTCTTTTTCCGATTACCGTTTGAAGGCAACGAATTTTCCCGAACAGGCGGGAAAAATCAACGAACGGATTAAGATGTTTTATGATACGGTTAACCGTTTGTTTGCCAAGACACAGAAAACCATTGAAATCGATCCGCATACAAATCATCTGATATTTAAGGACGGAGAGGAAGCGATTCCTTTGTACAAACTCTCTTCCGGAGAGAAGCAATTGCTGGTTATTTTGCTGCGTGTGTTTCTGATGGAGGAGGAGCCTTATATCCTTTTGATGGACGAACCGGAGATTTCGTTGCATATAGAATGGCAATACCGTTTGTTTGAAGAGATTCGGAAGCTGAATCCCCGTTGTCAGATTATTACGTCTACTCATTCGCCCAGCCTTTTTGGTGACGGTTGGGGGGATAAGTTGTTTTTTGTGGAGGATTTGGTAAAGGTCCGGAAATAGTGGGGGTGGGGTTATAAACTGTTGCTTATAACTTTGGAATTATGTTTGGTGTAAGTGCGGGCAGTGAAAACAGAGAAGAGTATTTTGCCGGGTTGGCAAGGCGTTTTGCTTCGGATGCGAAAATGTTCCGGTGCCGGGCGGCTGTGCATGTCGAAAACAAAGATGATGTTGTTTTCTGGAGTACGGTGCTTAAGCATTTCTGTCCCGATGATCGTTTTCACTTCCTGGCAGGGTCGCGCAATGAGTTCGGGCATGAAACAAGCGGTGTGACACAGTGCCTGAAGTATGTTCATGCGTTGGGACCGGATTTTTTTATCTGTATTGACAGCGATTACCGCTATCTGTTGCATGAAAGAGGGATAGATGCGAAACATTTTATTTTGCAGACATACACCTATTCTTTTGAAAATCATCATTGTTATGCAGAGGGTTTGGACGAGGTGTGCAGCCGGATTGCCCATGTCCCGAATCGTTTGTTTGATTTTAAAAGGTTCCTGACCTGTTTTTCCCGTATCGTTTATGAACTTTTTATCTGGCACTTGTATTTTCTTAGGACGGATCCGGTTCGTTTCAGTAAATACGATTTCAATCAGTATATCAACATGACTTCCCGGAAATCTTTGATTTCTGTTTGTGATAACGGGCATCGCGTGTTGGAAGAACTGGAAATGAAGGTGAAAAGAAAATTAGCGTATTTTGAGCGGAAATATCCCAACGCGGCTTTAGAAAGCATCCGGAAAAAATATGAACAGATGGGGTTGTTGCCGGAAACAACTTATTTGTTTTTAAGAGGCCACAATGTGTATGACATGATTAGTTGCTTGTGTCGGGAAGTGTGTAAGATGTTGCTGAAAGGGGAAAAGCGTAACCGGCGTACCCGGGGTGCCATTGCTGCTTTATATAATAACCGGCGGAATGTGGATTCTCAATTGAAAAAAAATATTGCCTACGGGAAATACCCGGCTATACGGAAAATAGAGGAAGACATCCGGCAATTCTTGTAAAATGTTAATCTTCTCTTAATTTGCTTATTATTCCGTTACTTTTCGATTTTAACACTTTGAGGAGAGGCATTGTTTTTATATTTTTGACGCAGATGCGTAGAATATGACTGATTTTGATATAAGAGATAACAGCTTGAAAGAAACGGATAAAGAGTTTGAGCGTGCTTTGCGTCCGTTGAGTTTCGAAGATTTTCAGGGCCAGAAAAAAATCGTAGAGAATCTGCGGATTTTTGTAAGTGCGGCGAAGATGCGGGGAGAATCACTGGACCATGTGATTCTTCACGGTCCTCCGGGATTGGGAAAGACGACGTTGTCTACGATTATCGCAAATGAGTTGGGGGTGGGTATAAAGATTACGTCAGGTCCGGTATTGGATAAACCGGGGGACCTGGCGGGATTGCTGACCAATCTGGAAGAGAACGATGTACTTTTTATAGATGAGATTCACCGGTTGAGTCCGGTTGTGGAGGAGTATCTGTATTCCGCTATGGAAGATTATCGGATAGACATCATGTTGGACAAAGGTCCGGCAGCCCGTTCTGTCCAGATACAGATTAATCCTTTTACATTGATAGGGGCGACAACCCGTAGCGGTTTGCTGACGGCTCCCTTGCGTGCCCGGTTTGGGATTAATTGTCACTTGGAATATTATGATACGGATGTTTTGTCGGGGATTATCAATCGTTCGGCAGCTATTCTGAATGTCGGGATTACCAGTCAGGCAGCTTTGGAGATTGCTTCCCGGAGCCGCGGTACGCCCCGAATCGCTAATGCTTTACTGAGAAGGGTACGTGATTTCGCGATGGTGAAGGGTACCGGACAAATCGACCGGGACATTACGCGCTATGCGCTGGAGGCGTTGAATATCGATAAATATGGGTTGGATGAAATGGACAATAAGATTTTGCTGACCATTATTGAGAAATTTAAGGGCGGTCCGGTGGGATTGACAACAATAGCGACGGCGGTAGGCGAGGATGCGGGAACTCTGGAAGAGGTATATGAACCTTTTTTAATTAAGGAAGGTTTTATAAAACGGACGCCCCGAGGACGGGAGGTGACTGAATTGGCTTTCAGACATTTGGGTAAAGATGTCCGGCGTGCGGACTGGGAACCGACTTTGTTCTGAGGTGTCGTGTGTGTGGTTTAGGAATTTAAAAATGGATAATATTGGTGGGGTATGAGAAAAAAGCAGATTATCATATTGGGAGTAGTGTTGGGTGTGGCTTTATTGGGGTTGATTTACATACAGGCGCGTTATTTTCAGACGGCTTTTAAATTAAAGAAAGCTCAGTTTGATTATACTGTAAATCGTTCGTTGACGGGAGTTATTGTTTATATTGAAGAGAGAGATAAGCAGGATGAATTAAGAAGGGAAGAGGCGGAGAAACAGCAGAGTGAAGAGAAGGGTGTGGATGTGAAGGGAAAGTACAAGAAAGTGAAAATAGGGAATGAGGGGGAAATTGTGCCGAATCAGATTTTGAATCTGATTGATTATGATGAGAGCGCTTCGAGTAACGGGGAGTTTTTAGGACAAAAAACCAATTCCGGTTTTCAGACGTCGCTGTTGAAGTTCCGGCAGACAATCAAGGAAGAGTTGGGAACGGATTTCGATTTGGTGCTGGCAAAGAAATTCTCTGAACCGGAGCGGACGGTGGAAGACCGTATAAAAGGAATGAATTTACGGAATATCATTTCCGAGAAGTTGCGGAATAACGGAATCAATGCGGAGTTTGAATTTGCCGTTAAGGAAAAAGACCGTTTTATTGTGATGTCCCAGGGCTTTTTTAATAAGCATTCCGATTATGCCTACACACGGAAAATGTTTTTTGGAGAAAAGAAAGCCCAGGCGGCGCTTTATCTGATTTTTCCGGATCATATGCAGGATGCGTTGTCGTCCGTATTGTTATTGTTACCCAGTTTGATTATTACGTTGTTGCTGGTGCTTTGTTTTGTTTTCTGTTTGGTGGTCATTATCCGGCAGAAAAAGTTGTCTGCCATCAAGAATGACTTTATAAACAACATGACACATGAGTTTAAAACGCCTATTGCGACCATTTCCTTGGCTGCCCAGATGTTGAAAGACGGGGCTGTGCAGCAGACACCGGAGACGATAGACCACATAGCCGGAATCATCCGGGATGAAAGCAAGCGCCTGACTTTTCAAGTGGAGAAAGTGTTGCAGACGGCTTTGTTTACTGAAACTCGGATGAAGTTGAAACTGAAGAATGTGGATTTGAATGCCGTTGTTGAAAACTTGTTGACGAAATTCCGTCTGCGGGTGGAAGACAAGGGGGGACAGTTGTTCGGGCATCTGGATGCGGAAAGGGATGACATCGTAGCGGATGAGGTACATATCACCAATGTGTTTTCCAATTTGCTGGACAATGCGATTAAATACTGCGTCAAAGTGCCGGAAATCAGTGTATACACCCGCAATAGAGGGGATGAAATTATTATCAGTGTGATCGATAATGGCATAGGAATTGCAGCAAAAGAACAGAAGCTGATTTTCGAGCGTTTTTACCGGGTGTCTACCGGCAACCTGCATGATGTGAAAGGGTTTGGTTTGGGGCTGTCGTATGTAAAAAAGATTATAGAGGCACACGGGGGACGTATTGAGGTAGAAAGTGCATTGGAAAAGGGAAGCCGCTTTGACATTATTTTACCCTTGACGTCAAAAAAACAAAAAGTAAAGAGAACCTTATTTTTTTAAAATCGTATCTTTTTCAAGGAAATTATTTAAAACTATATAGTTATGGATGAGAAAATTAAAATTTTATTAGCCGAAGACGATACAAACCTGGGAATGCTTTTGAAAGAATATTTGAGAGCCAAAGGGTTTGATACGGTGCTTTGTGAAGACGGAGAGGTAGCTCATGAAGCTTTTTTAAATCAGCCGTTCGATTTGTGTATTTTCGACGTGATGATGCCTAAGAAAGACGGCTTTACCCTGGCGAAGGAAGTCCGGCAGATCAATAGCGAAATACCGATTATCTTCTTGACGGCTAAGAATATGAAAGAAGATGTGCTGGAAGGATTCAAATTGGGTGCGGATGATTATATGAGCAAACCTTTCAGTATGGAAGAGTTATTGCTGAGAATAGAGGCTGTACTGCGTCGTTCAACGGGACTGAAGCCGGAAGACGAACAGGAGGTTTTCAAAATTGGGAAGCTCACATTTAATTCCAAGAAACAGACCCTGTTTGACGGAGAAGAAGAACAGAAACTGACGACCAAAGAATCGGAGTTGCTGAAATTGTTGTGTATGAATGTTAATAAAGTGCTTGAAAGAAATTATGCTTTGAAGAATATTTGGGCTGACGATAATTATTTCAATGCCAGAAGCATGGATGTATATATTACGAAATTGCGTAAACATCTGAAAAAAGATCCTTCGGTTGAAATCATTAATGTTCATGGAAAAGGGTATAAATTAATACTTTAATCCTATTATTTAGAGAATCGGATTTTTGTGTATATAAAACCGGAGGTGCAGGAACCTGTCACTTCCGGTTTTTTTAAACTCTTTTTTTCTTTCATAGCCGATAATCTTTACCTTTGTAAGGTGAATTATTTATGCTGTAACATCAAAGATTATGAAAATTGCAATAGCTTGTGATCATGCGGGTTTTGAATATAAAGAAAAGCTGGTTGAGTATCTGAGAAGTAAGGGGAATGAAGTAAAAGATTTCGGGACCAACTCTCCGGAAAGCATGGATTATCCCGACACGGTGCATCCTTTGGCCGTAGCGGTGGAGAACGGCGAATTTGAGAAAGGGATTGTGCTTTGCGGTAGTGGTAACGGAGTGTCCATAACCGCAAACAAGCATCAGGGTATCCGTTGTGCTTTGTGTTGGAACGTGGAAATTGCCTGGTTGGCTCGTTTGCATAATGATGCGAACGTGTGTGCCATTCCGGCTCGTTTTATTGCTTATGAAGAAGCTGAGGAGATTGTTGCCCGTTTCCTGAGTACGGAGTTTGAAGGGGGACGCCATCAGAGAAGAGTGGAGAAAATCCCCTTTAAAGGTTGAATAAAGGTTCCTTTTTTGTGGACTTTTCGTATGCTGAGAATTGTTTTTTTTATTTGGTGCGGGCTGTTGCTGGGGGCTTGCCGTTCGGAGATGCATCCGGAGATTTATGTTCGTATTGCAGGGGCGAAGAAAGACTTTCCGACGACTTTGTGTATCGGTGGCCGGGAATTTTCCATAACCCTTGATTCAGTAGGGAGTGCTGTTTTCGTTTTGCCCGCCTTGCCTGGTCTTTCGGAAGGGGAGCTGAGACACGGGGTTTACAGGTTGCCTTTGCTCATCGAGCCTGATAGGGGTTTTGAGGTGTATATGAGCCTCCTACCGGATGATTTCGGGGCGGAGTTTACCGGAGCGGGTGCGTTGAAGAATGAAATCTGGAACGGCAAGTATTTCCGTTCTTTTACTGATTCTTTGTATGGGTTGGAGGAAGAAGCTTTTCTGGCGTTTACCAAAGAAAGCCGGGAGGCGGACAGACGTATGCTGGATTCTTTGGGGAAAAATGAATCGTTTACGGCGTTGATGGAAAAGAAAGCCGGTTTGTCTGTTTTGGAGAGGTTAGTACGCTATCCGGAACGCCATGCCGGAATGACTGGTAAACCGGATTTTCTACCCTCGGAATCTTATCGCAGTTATGTGGAAGAGTATTTCAAAGAGCAGGAAATGGCATCGAAGCAGGAGACGTATCGTCGGTTACTGACAGAATGGATTGATATGTGTATTGCCAGAAAACTTCCCGGGGGTGATTCTTTTCGTGAATTTTTGATTCGGATAGGCTATGCGGATACCTCTTTTCAGCAGCCTGTGGAACAGCAATGATGCTATATGGGTTAAGACGTAAAATCCCGGAAAATCTCTTCTAAATTTTTTTCTTCCGTTCGGAGTTCGAGGATAGGGACATCATGTTGTGCTGCTAAATTGAAAAGCAGGATGCGGGGATCGTATCCGGCTGTTGTTTCTATCCGAAAAGCGTTTGTTCCGGTTTGCTGCACGGAGATGTTTTCCAGCTCTGCTATCCAGTGGGTATCGGAATCTGCGGCGAAGCGGATGTCAATCAGCAAACCGCCTTCTTCGCCGCTGTGCAGTTCCGTTTTGTATTTATCCGCTACCAGATTCCCTTTGTTGATAATGAGTATGCGGTCGCAGATGGCTTTCACCTCCTGCATGACGTGTGTGGAGAGCATGACGGTTTTGTTTTTCCCGATGCAGGTAATCAGATGCCGTATTTCTTCCAGCTGGTTGGGATCCAGTCCCGTCATGGGTTCATCCAATATCAGGATGTCGGGATCGTGGATGAGGGCTTGTGCCAGTCCGACCCGTTGTCGGTAGCCTTTGGACAACTGGTCTATTTTTTTCCCCCTTTCAGGTTGCAGTCCCGTGAGTTCCATGATTTCCTCTGTCCGGTTTGCAGGCTTGGGTGTCTGGTATAAACGGGCGACATAAAGAAGGTATTCGCGGATGTACATATCCGGATAGAGCGGATTGTGTTCCGGCAGGTATCCGATTCTTTTTTTCGCTTCCAACGGAGAATTTTTAATGTTGAAATCCTGGATGAAAACCTCCCCGCTAAAATCGGAGAGATAGCCTGTAATGATTTTCATCAAAGTAGATTTTCCTGCACCGTTGGGGCCGAGAAATCCGCATATTTCCCCCGGTTTCAGAGTGAAGCTGATTTCGTTCAGGGCTTTCTGTTTCCCGTAAAACTTGCTGACTTTTTCTACTTGAACGGACATCGTAAACGGATTTGTTGTTTTTTATCTAAACCAGGGATGGACTTCGTCGGAGTTTAATATATGAATGATGGTTTTCCCGTCGGCTGTATAATTATGGTGCTGGCAGGCGAAAAGATTGTCCATCAGGTCATTCATCTCTTTGCTATCTAAAGGGGTGTCGTATGCGATTGCCGCTGCCTTAGCCAGTGCCAGCGCTACCCTTTCGGCCATTTTATTCTTAATGTCTCCTTCTGTATTCTTATAATATCCGATGAGCTGCATCAGTACCTCTTTGGCATGGGAATAGGATAAATCGGGAGGCGTTGCGTGGATGGCAAAGCTGTTTTCGCCGGATTTACAGAGCTCAAAACCAAGATATTCCAAGTCTTCTCGGATTTCTTCAATGAGAGAGAAGTCGGGCGCTGACAATTCCAGGGTCTCCGGAAACAGACTTTTTTGTCCGGCTATTTTCTGGGTGGAAAGTGTGTGGCTGTATTGCTCAAAAAGTATTCTTTCGTGTGCCCTTTTCTGGTCGATAAACATCAGTCCGGAATGGACGGGAGTTACGATATAGCGTCCCTTCATCTGTATGAAACTGGCTTTCGGTTCCGCAATTGGGGCCGTTTCTTCCAATCTGGGCAAGACGGCCTGTTCTGCCTGTTTTTCTTCTTCCAGTCCTTTGAACAGAGTCTCCCAGTTTGCCGGGACTTTTTCAGTATTGAAAGAAACGGAGGTATTTCTGTTTGAGGAACTTCCTTTCTCGAAATCCGATTCTTCGATACTGATACCTGCGGAGCGGTAATTGAAGGGATTGTAGTTAGGGTTATAATTGACTTTCGGAATATAAGGCGACGGGTGGACTGTTTGTTCCGGATGGTATTCGATAGCTCCTTCCGTATCAAAATCCAAAGGAGGGGTAATGTTAAATTTCCCCAAAGCCTCTTTTACCCCTGCCATCAGTATCTGAAAGAAGTCTGTTTCATTCTGGAATTTGATTTCCGTTTTTGTCGGGTGGATATTCACGTCAATAAGGGATGGGTTGACGGTGAAATAGATGAAATAGGACGGAATAGCGTCCCCGCTGATTAAACCGGTGTAGGCTTCCTGGATGGCTTTGTGGAAAAAATGGTGCTTCATGAACCGGTTGTTGACGAAAAAATATTGTTCGCCATAAGTCTTTTTGGCATGTTGCGGGTGACAGACAAAACCTTTAATGGTGACCAGTTCGGTGACACATTCAATGGAAATGAGTTTGGTATTTATGTTTTTCCCGAATACGTTTACCAGCCGCTGTCGGATTCCGGATACCGGGAGATTGTATATTTCATTGCCGTTGTTGCTGAGACTAAAGGCTATATCCGTGTGGGTTAAGGCTACCCGCAAAAATTCGTTGATGATATTGCGCAATTCCGTATTGTCGGATTTGAGGAATTTCCGTCGGGCAGGGATGTTGAAAAAGAGATTTTTAACGCAGATATTGGTGCCTTTCGGGGTATTGACAACCTCCTGTTGTTTCACTTCTGAAGCGGTGATGAACAGAAAGGTACCTAACTCGTTTTCTTCTTGCCGGGTTTTTAATTCCACCTCAGCCACGGAGGCGATAGAGGGAAGAGCTTCTCCCCGGAATCCCAGGGTTTGCAGGTGGAACAGGTCCTGTGCCGAAGAAATTTTGGATGTGGCATGCCTTTCAAACGCCATGCGGGCATCGAGTGACGACATCCCTTTGCCGTCGTCTATGACCTGTATGAGGGCTTTCCCTACGTTTTTCAGTACCACCTGTATGTGTTTGGCGCCGGCATCCACTGCATTTTCCATAAGTTCCTTTACAACGGAGGCCGGGCGTTGTACGACTTCTCCTGCTGCAATCTGGTTGGCTACCGAATCGGGTAATAGTTGAATGATGTCAGACATGACCGATAGTTAAAAGTAGACGTTTACATGCCGAAGAACCGGAACAGACCTTCTGAGTGACGCATCAGCAGATAAAGTACAATCAGAAACACACCGATCAGAATAAGGAACATGCGTACGGCATATTTTCCGTTATAGCCTCTTCGGTTGGCTTTTCTTTCATTATATAAGTTTCTTAATTTTCCGTCGATATGGGGAACATAGACGTCTTTGTCGTTTTCTTCTATGCCCAGTTCCGCCTTGACGCGTTTTTCCCGTTCTTCTCTTTCTTCTTTTTCCGGATCCCAGTAACGGGGTTTTAACTCAAATTTACGAGTATCTTTTCTTTCGAACATTCGTCCCATATCGCTTTCTATTTAGTTTGAGATTTTTCCCGGCTGAAATGCCTGCTTACCCATTTCGGAACCAAAAAGGCACCGATGAATAGGTAGGGATAGTAACTGATTAACCGCCACAGGATAGCCATGGCAATGGAAACTCCTGCGCCGGGAAGGAATTCGCCTAAGTATTTGGAAAATACGTATTCGGCAAAACCGCTGCCGCCGGGAGTCGGACTGACTAACATCATAATCCACATGACCAATTGCCGGGCGAAAATCAGGAAATGCTGCGCCCAGTCGTATCTTCCTGCCCAGAAAGCCATGAGGATGGCATTGACCACCCAATACCGCGCTGTCCAGGAGAAAAAGGTGGCACCGAATGTTTTAAGCCAGAAAGAGAAAGGCATTTGCTTGAGTTCGTGTGAATTGCGGATGATGTCGTAGCCGGCCTCGTTGGCGCTGTGCCGCCATTTCCGCAGGATACGGAATTTAAAGCATTTCATGAGCAGGTATTTCAGTCCGCGGGGGTTCCTGAAAAGTCCATAGCTGAGCACCAGGAGGTAGGCTAATTTGAGCGAGTACCCGCCGATAGCAAACCAATAAAGGCTTTTAACTACAGTTTCACTGCTTCCGGGAATGTTCCAAAGAGCACTATGGTTGACACAAAGCAGGATAACCGGAAACATCAGGATGAAGTAGAGTTCGTCAAGAAAAGAGGTTGCCATGACAATGGCGGAACTTCGCCCCACTTTAATGCCTTCTTTGTTGACAAACAGAATGGCAATACTTGTTCCTCCAATGGCGGAAGGGGTGACTGCGGACGTGAACTCCCAAAGGAAAATGATGCGGAATGCCTGCCGCCAGTTGAGCCGTTCTCCGGAAAGTATCCGGACCCGGATGGCATATCCAATGTCCCGGATGGCCATACACAGGATTGCTATTGACAGCCAAAAGACAGAAGTCCAGGTAAATGTGATGTTTTGAAAAGCCTGGATGTCAAATTCTTTGTATAGCATGTAAGATACAACCGCCAACCCGATGAAAATCGGATATATAATTTTATAGGGGCTGATTTTTTTGGTCAGGATTTGTTGTTCACCCTCCATGATTATCTTTTTTCGATGAGAACGCTAAGTTAGCGAAAAAAAAGAAAACGGACAACCCTTTGTGCTGCCCGTTTGTGGAGAATATCGGAGTCGAACCGACGACCTCTTGCATGCCATGCAAGCGCTCTAGCCAACTGAGCTAATTCCCCTTGTTGCTTTTGCTATGCAAAAATAGGATTTATTTGTCAATTGTCAAAATTATGGACGAATTTTTAACTTGCAACTGATGGGATAATGGTCCGAAAGATTGATGCTGTGGCGGGTGTAGTCCGTGGTGATGAAATCGGGAGAGTGAAAAATGTAGTCGATGCGGAAGGAGGGAAATTCGCCGATGTAGGTATTGCCCAGGCCGTGGCCTTTTTGCAGAAAACAGTCCATGAGTTGTGAACAGATGGTGTTGTAGGTATAGGAAAGCGGAGTGTCGTTGAAGTCGCCGCATAGGATTACTTTGTGGGGAGATTGGGCGATGTGCTCCCGTATCAGAAGAGCCTGGCGGGCTCTGGCTTTGTTGGCGCGGACGATGCGGCTAAGGATGTTTTTGACGCCTTTGGAAAAATCCTGTGTCGCGCCGGTTGTGATTTCTTTGACGAATTTCCGCTCTTTGTGTCCGAGGCGGTAGGATTCGAGGTGAATGTTGTAAATCCGGAGGGTGTCTTTTCCTTTCAGTACGTCACAGTATTGAGCAGAACCGGTATGGCTTTTGTCAAAAGTGATGCGTCCGGTATGGAGAATGGGCAGGCGGGAGAATATGGCCATATCTTTGTGCAGAGAATGGTAAGGATAGGTAGAAAGGCCTTTTATAATTTGCTGGGGAGGAAGGGAGGTGTTGTTTGCGGGGAACTCCTGCAAGCAACTGAAATCTCCTTTAAACCGGTTCAGGTAGTCCAATAATTTGTTGTAAGTCTGTTTATTTTTGCTCCAGCCGAATTTGTCGAAAAAACGTACATTATAGGATAAGACGGAAATATCGGAAGAAACAGATGCCGCGTCGGAGCGGTGGGTCCCGTAATAGCTTGTGAAAAAGGGAATCCCCGCACAGAGTACGAGCAGAGTGACAATACTCATTTTCTTCCAGCGGGCAGTCCAGTAGAATAGTAGCAAAATGTTGGCAACTAACAGGTAAGGATAAGCCAGCCCGAGCAGGGAGGGGATAACGAAAATATCAGGATTAACATACCGGGCTGTGTAGGCACCGAGTAAGCCGCAGAGCGTTATGACGCTGAAAAGGAATACGATTTTATCTAAAAGCCTGATCATGCCGGATGGTTATTTGCCTGATTTAAAAAGAATTTCTTTTTCTTCTCGGGTCAGGCTTTCGTAGCCTGATTTGGAAATTTTGTCCAAAATTTTGTTGATGCGCTCGTCTTTTTGTTTTTTGTATTCGTTGTATTCCCGGTCGTTCATTTGCGAAACAGGTTTCCTGTATCGGACATCCATTCGGGGACTTCCGGAGAACAGACGTCCGATTTTTTGGAAAAAAGAGGCGGCTCCTCTTGCAGGATTGAGGTGATGCCGGATACCGACGATAAAAAGACACCCGAACAGTGCTCCTCCTAAATGGGCGATGTGACCGCCTGCATTGGCGGAAGGGATGCTCAGCAGGTCAATGACTGCCGTGAAGAGTGCCAGATGGATGAGCTTGATGGAGCCTATCAGAAAGACATAAATGCGTTGATGGGGCAGATAGCAGCATACTGCAAAGACAACAGCCATGACTGAGGCTGAAGCCCCGATGGCGGTGGTGTGAAATAAAGAAGTTCTGAAAAAGGGAAGCAGATTGTAACAGAGCAGGTATACCAATGCTCCTGAAAATCCGCCTAAAAAATAGACTCCTGTAAGTTCCCTGCGGCTGAAATGGTTCAGGAAAAAACTGCCGAACCAGTAGAGCCACAACATATTGAACAAGAGATGGAAAAAACTGAAATGCGTGAACATGTAGGTTATGATTGTCCACGGTTTGTATAAAAAAAATCCCCAATAAGCAGGCAATCCCAGATTGTCTAAAAAAATAGCGTACGATGTCTCCGGGTAGCCGCTTAAAACGAATAAGGCATTAACAATTTTAATAAACAGAAACACGCCGATGTTGATGTAAATCAGTTTCGTCAGGGAAGAACCCTGGCGGAAAGAGTGTTTCAGACCGCTCCATAAGTTCCCGGAAAAATGGGTTCCTGTGTTTCCGTAATACATCGAATCGCGTTGGTTAGTATTTAGTAGAATTTCCTCCGGTTTTTCTTCCAGTACCGGATGAGGAAAAAGCCAAACAGCATTCCTCCCAGGTGGGCGAAGTGAGCCACATTGTCACCTACACTGTTCTGGATGCCCAGAAAGAATTCAATGACTCCGTATCCGACGACAAAATATTTGGCTTTTACAGGGATAGGGAGGAACATCAGATACAATTCCGTATTGGGGAATAGCATACCGAAGGCTAAAAGGATACCGAAAACAGCTCCTGAAGCACCGATGGTCGGGATGTTGACGCTTTCGGTAATCACCCTCCGGAAGAGCTCTTCTCCTGCCTGGATGTATTGTACGGAGTCGGGGTCAGCCGTCCAGTTGTCTATCAGTTCCCATACCCAGGATGCCGGATGAGGTATGTGGGCCCGGATGAATTCTGCTAAAAGTTCCGGTTGGGGGGTGTTCTGAAAAGCGAGGAACTGCTCATACATTTGGTGGTACTCCCACCAGCCGACCAGGCTGTTTAATGCGGCTGCCCCCAATCCGGTGACGAAATAATAGAATATAAACCGTCGGGTTCCCCATACCGACTCAAGAATGCGTCCGAACATGAACAGAGCAAACATGTTGAAAAACAGGTGCCCGAAACTGCCGTGCATGAACAGGTGGGTAATGTATTGGTAGGGCGCCCAAAATTCCGATTGGGGTAAATGCAGCCCCAGCACATTTGACAGGCGGATATTCGTCCGTTGTTCGATAAACAAAGTCAGAAAGTACATCACCGCATTGATGAGGATGAGTACTTTGACTGCGGGCGTAATCCCTGAATATGGACGGTAATTATTCATAAATGTTCTGGTTTGGTAGTCCTTTTCGTGTTATTCTTTGGGTGTATTTCCTTGTTCCGGTCGCCGGTTGGGACGGTTATTCCGGGAGTGATTATTATTTTTGGGACGGTTGTTGTTTTCTTTGTGTCCGTTTTCGTTATTACCGCTGTTGTTGTTATTGCTGTTGTTGCTCCTGTTCCTGTTTTTGGGACGGCGTCTTTTTTGTTTCTTTTCATCGAAACGGCTCAGACTCTCTTCTCCTACGCCGTCAGTATATTTGATGTCTTCCGGTTCTTCCTCTTTGTCGTTTGCTTTGGGAGGGATGATGCCTTTGCGGTTCATGGCAATGATTTCCTTGATTCGTTTTACGGGCAGTTTTACCAATACGCCTTTCCCCTCTTTATCGAAAGCATAATACATCATCCTGCCGAAAATATCCGTTTTCTGGTGATAAAGCATACCTTCGCCCGTATTTAAAGTGATGTTGGCAGACGGGAAGTCCTTCTGTTCGTCGATATAAGCATCTACTTCGTAATTCAGGCAGCATTTCAGTTTTCCGCACTGGCCTGCCAGTTTTTGAGGATTCAGGGAGATGTCCTGATACCGGGCAGCAGAGGTAGAGACAGAAATGAAATTGGTAATGAATGTCGAGCAGCATAATTTCAAACCGCAGGGGCCGATGCCTCCGATTCGCCCTGCTTCCTGCCGGGCGCCGATTTGCTTCATTTCGATGCGGATATGGAATGTTTCTGCCAGGACTTTTATCAGTGTTCGGAAGTCCACCCGATCTTCGGCGATGTAATAGAAAATGGCTTTTGTTTTGTCCCCCTGGTATTCCACGTCGCCGATTTTCATATTGAGTTTCAGGTCGGCGGCAATTTTGCGGGAACGTATCATGGTTTCATGTTCCAGCGCGATAGCTTGCTGCCATTTTTCAATATCGTGGGGTTTGGCTTTCCGGTATACTTTTTTCAGCGGATTTCTTTCCAGATCGATGCGTTTCATCCGCAATTGCTCTTTCACAAGTTCCCCGGTCAATGACACAATACCGATGTCGTGACCCAAAGCGGCTTCAACCGCTACGATGTCACCTTCCTGGAGCTGTAGCCCCGAAGGATTACTGAAAAAGGCTTTCCGTGTATTTTTGAATCTTACTTCCACAATTTCAGACGGGCAACTGTTGTTGGGTACGTCTTTCAGCCAGTTGTACACCGATAGTTTACCGGCCAATAACCGGTGGTCAATAACCGGTTTCTGTTTGGGGGTTCTTCCTTGCGGCTCGTTGTCGGCCTTTGTTGTCGGGAGAGGCTCTTCGTCGCTTTTTTCCGTCTGCATTGTTTCGGACGGTGTTTCCGTATTTTCGAGCTGGATTTCCGGTGCGGACTGCAATCCGGCCTCTTCTTCCTGCGGGACTATATTGTCGTTATTTTCATTCATAGCATTGTTGTCTTAAATTTATTTTTGTCATGAAGGACGGATGTTCTGCATCACTTTGATGCAGAGGTCGGTCAGGACAATTTTTGCATTGCCGTTGCGGCTTATATCATTGTATGCCCTTTCGAATTCCTCGCATAAGGGTATTACGTTTCCTTCGTGAATATAGGGAGAGAATTTTACGGAAAAATTTTTCTCCCGTTCTGTCATGTAGTTCAGTGTCCGGATGCCGAAATTCTTTACGAAGTTTTCACGGATCATCCGGAGAGCATGGGCTAAGAAGTTTTTCTGTTTCTCTCTCCCTGCTCCGGCAATTTCCGCCACCCATTCATTCACCGGAAGCATTTTCCTTTCCCAGCAGAGCCGCATGAGGCTGATGAATTTTTCCTGGTTGTACACCTGCTCTTCCGATTCGTTCAGCAGACGCAGGGCGCGATACCAGTTGCCGGCAGCGATGTGGGCATATTCCGCCGCTTTCCCTTCCTGGAGGCCTTTGTCCCGGATAAGGTGTTGCTTGATTTCTTCCTGTTCCAACGGCGGGACATGAATACGTTGGGTGCGTGATTGTATGGTGTTGATAATCTGTTCCGGATGTTCGGAAACCATCAGAAAGAGTGTTTTGTCGTAAGGCTCCTCGATGATTTTCAGAAGTTTGTTGGAACATTCGGGATTCATTTTTTCCGGCAGCCAGATAACCATGATTTTGTAATCCGATTCAAAAGATTTCAGATTCAGCTTCCGGAGGATATTCCCGCTCTCTTCTGTATATATCGCAGCTTGGGCATTGTCTTCGATACCCATTTCGGCGTACCATTCTTCCAGATTGAAATAGGGGGTACGGGTTAACAGACTGCGCCATTCGTTGATGTATTCGTCACTAACCGGAGATTTGGTTTTGCGGACAACGGGAAAAACAAAATGCAAGTCGGGGTGGATGAGTTTCCGCATTTGTTTGCAGGAAGGACATTCCCCGCAGGCATCTTCTTTTTTGTTACCTGTACAGAGTACGTATTGGGCCAAAGCCAAAGCCAGAGCCAAAGAGCCGTAACCGGTATCGCCGGCAAAAAGCTGGGCATGGCTGATGCGTCCCGTTTGCAGGGAGGCGATCAGCCGTTGCTTGATGTCCTGGTGTCCGATGACGTCTTTAAACATGTTCTGAAACGGGGCGTTAGCGGGTTAATCCTATGCCTAACTCTTTAAACTGCTCTTCGCTGATTTCCGACGGAGAATCGATCATGACATCCCGTCCCGAGTTGTTTTTCGGGAAAGCGATGGTGTCACGGATGCTGTCAAGGCCGGCAAACATGGATACCAAACGGTCGAATCCGAAGGCTATGCCGCCGTGAGGAGGTGCGCCGTATTTGAAAGCGTTCAACAGGAATCCGAACTGCTTATCCGCTTGTTCGGGAGTGAAACCGAGACAACGGAACATGCGCTGCTGCAATTCGGTGTCGTGAATCCGGATAGACCCTCCACCTACTTCCACTCCGTTGATAACCATGTCGTACGCATTTGCCCGTACGGCACCCGGATTACTTTCCATCATATCAATATCTTCCGGATTGGGCGAAGTGAACGGGTGGTGCATGGCGTAAAAACGCTGTGTCTCTTCGTCCCATTCCAACAGAGGAAAATCAACGACCCACAGCGGTTTAAATACATTTTTATCCCGCAAGCCGAGCCGTTCTCCCATTTCCAGACGCAAATCGCACAATTGGGCTAAAGTCTTGTTTTTCGGTCCGCAAAGAACCAGCATCAGGTCGCCCGGCTTGGCATTGCAGGCTGTTGCCCACGCCTTCAGGTCATTTTCGTCATAAAATTTATCGACCGAAGATTTCAGTGTGCCGTCTTCGTTGTATTTTACGTACACCAGCCCTTTGGCACCCACCTGGGGACGTTTGACAAATTCCGTCAGTTCATCCAGTTGCTTGCGGGTGTATGCCGCACATCCCGGAGCACAAATGGCACCGATGTATTCGGAGTCGTTGAAAACGGCAAATTCTTTGTTTTTGGCAATGCCGCTTAAGTTGACAAACCGCATGTCGAACCGGATGTCCGGTTTGTCGCAACCGTAGTATTCCATCGCATCCTGCCAGCTCATGCGCGGGAGTTCCGGAATGTCAATACCCCGGAGTTCCTTGAACAGGTGGCGTATCATTCCTTCAAAAATGTTTAGTACGTCATCCCGTTCCACGAATGACATTTCACAGTCAATCTGGGTAAATTCCGGTTGGCGGTCGGCGCGTAAATCTTCGTCCCGGAAACACTTTACAATCTGGTAATAGCGGTCGAAGCCGGCTACCATCAATAGTTGCTTGAAAGTCTGCGGGCTTTGCGGCAGGGCATAAAACTGTCCCTGGTTCATGCGTGAAGGAACGACAAAATCGCGGGCTCCTTCCGGTGTGCTTTTGATCAGTACCGGAGTCTCCACTTCCATGAAGCGCTCACTGTCCAGGTAGTTTCTGACCAGGTGTGCCATCCGGTGACGCAGTTCCAGGTTTTTTCTGACCAGGGTGCGGCGCAGGTCCAGATAGCGGTATTTCATCCGTATTTCGTCGCCTCCGTCCGTATTGTCTTCAATGGTGAAAGGAGGGATTTCCGAGTGGTTGAGGACATGAAGTTCCGTAATCAGAATTTCGATGTCGCCTGTCGGGATTTTATTGTTTTTGCTGGCTCTTTCCACCACCTTGCCTTTGACCTGGATAACAAATTCCCTGCCCAGTTGTCCGGCCTGTTTCTTTATTTCTTCGGAAGCCGATTCCTCTACGACTAATTGCGTGATGCCGTAACGGTCACGAAGGTCGATGAACGTCATGGCTCCGAGGTTACGGATTTTCTGCACCCAACCGCTTAAGCAAACCTGTTCGTTTACATGTTCTATTCTCAGTTGTCCGCAGGTGTGAGTTCTGTACATTAGACTGATTTTAAATTTTATGATTTGCCGGATTTTTCCGGAGCAACTCATTATAAGTTAATTATGTTTTTTTGCTCGTTGAAAATAAGTCGTCTCCTTTTTGCGGGTTCATGACACCTATTTTACCAAACGACGAAAATACGAAAATAATGGGGAATTGAAAAATCGGAACCTGAAAATAGTTCGGGATAGCATTAATAAGCTGCCGGATTTTAATTTTTGTCTGTCAAAATGGGAAAAAGTGAAGAATTCACGCTATCTTTGATTTTCCTAAATTAAAAGTGGCGTGAATGTTATAGACGTTATATTGTTGCTTCCTCTGTTGTATGGGGCTTTTAAAGGATTTTCAAAAGGATTTATCTTTGAAGTGGCGACGTTGGCAGGCATGGTGCTGGGGGTGTTTATTGCTATCCGTTATTCCGCATATACGGAGAATTTCCTGCATGATTTTCTGAACATTACGTCTAAATATCTTTCATATATTGCGTTGGCTGTTACTTTTTTAGTCGTCGTGATGCTGATCTGTGTGCTGGGGAAAGTGCTGACGAAAATTGTGGATATGGTGTCGTTGGGGCTGATAAACAAACTCCTGGGAACTTTTCTGGGGGTGGCAAAGTATTTTATCATTCTGTGTGTGGCTCTGCTCATTGCAGATGTCCTGGATGACAAATTTCATTTTATAAGTAAAGAGACCAAAGAAGGCAGTCTTTTGTTTCATCCTTTTCTTACCTTTGCACAGCAAACGTATAACCTAATCAGGTTCTGACAATCATGCTGAAAATTTTTTGGAAAACCACGGGGACGTTGTATTATTGACGGAGGCACCTTTGGGGTGCTTGCCGGAGTTGAACAGGATTATAAATAGATAAAAACGATATATAACAATGAATTTTGTAGATGAGTTAAAGTGGCGGGGCATGATTCACGACATTATGCCCGGAACGGAAGAACAGTTGGCTAAAGGACAGACCACGGCTTATGTGGGAATAGACCCGACGGCAGATTCGCTGCATGTGGGACACCTGGTGTCGGTGATGATGATGAAACATTTTCAGATGGCAGGCCACAAGCCGATTTTTATTATAGGAGGTGCTACGGGAATGATTGGAGACCCAAGCGGGAAATCACAGGAACGTAATTTGCTGGATGAAGAGACGATACACCGGAATATGGCTGCTATCAAAGACCAGCTTTCCCGGTTTATTGATTTCAATTCTTCGGCTTCCAATGCAGCTATTATGCTGAATAACTACGATTGGATGAAGGAGTTTTCATTTTTGGGCTTCATCCGCGACATTGGAAAACACATCACGGTCAACTACATGATGGCCAAAGATTCCGTAAAAAAGCGCCTGGGTGCGGAAGCGGCACAGGGAATGTCCTTTACCGAATTTACTTACCAGCTGGTACAGGGATACGATTTCCTGCATCTGCGTAAAAATCACGGTTGCATGCTGCAAATGGGAGGCTCCGATCAATGGGGGAACATCACGACCGGAGTGGAATTGATTCGTCGGAAAGAGGGATTGGATGCCTACGCTTTGACTTGGCCGTTAATGACAAAAAGCGATGGGAAGAAATTCGGTAAAACGGAATCGGGGAATATCTGGCTGGATCCTCAGCGTACGTCACCTTACAAGTTTTATCAGTTCTGGCTCAATACGACGGATGAGGATGCTGCCAAGTATGTGAAAATCTTTACTATTTTGCCTCCTGCCGAAATTGATGCTTTGATTGACGAGCATCAGCAGGCACCTCATTTGCGTAAATTACAAAAAACGTTGGCGAAGGAGGTTACTTGTCTGATTCACGGAGAAGAAGCTTTTGAATCGGCACTGGAAGCCTCGCAGATTCTCTTTGGCAATGCGACGTCCGAAACTTTGCGTAAAATTGATGAGGCTACTTTCCTGGCAGTGTTTGACGGCGTGCCCCAGTTTGAAATCCGGAAAGCCGATTTGGAGGCCGGTATTCAGATTGTGGATTTCCTGGCAGAGAAAACTTCTGTCATGTCTTCCAAAGGAGAAGCAAGACGGGCATTGAAGGCAAATTCCATCAGCATCAACAAAGAAAAGGTGAACGAGGAAGCTGTGATAAAATCCGGAGATTTGATTGACGGAAAATATATTCTGGCCCAGAGCGGAAAGAAAAACTATTTTTTGGTTATTGTAAAATAACCCGAGTGCAGTTAACCGGAGCTAATCTTTCCGTATAAGAAAAAAGAGATGGTAACAAACCATCTCTTTTTCTTTTAAACCTCTTCTTCCTTATATTCTTCGTAAAAGAAATCGTTATAAGGAAACCGGGCGGAATGAATCTCTTTAACAATAGTGTAGAGTTTCTCTTTCAGCTCTTCAATATTTTCTTTCTGAGCGGCAGAGATGTACACGGTTTCCGTGTTCTGTTTTGACATCCACATTTGTTTCAGATCGTCCAGGCTGTAATTGCAGCGTTGCACCGGTGTCAGGTCATCCTCTTCTTTTTTTACATAAGTGAACGCATCAATTTTATTGAATACGATGATAGTCGGCTTTGGCTCTTTGATGAGTTCGGCTAATGTTTCGTTGACGACTTTCATCTGGTCCTCAAATTGAGGGTGGGAGATGTCCACTACATGGAGGATAACATCCGCTTCTCTCACTTCGTCCAGGGTGGATTTGAACGATTCGATAAGGTGTGTCGGTAGTTTCCGGATAAACCCCACGGTGTCTGCCAGCAGGAAAGGAACATTCCGGATAGCGATTTTCCGGACGGTAGTGTCCAGGGTGGCAAACAGTTTGTTTTCGGCAAATACTTCCGATTTGCTCAACAGGTTCATTAGGGTGGACTTTCCGACATTGGTGTATCCGACCAAGGCAGCACGCACCAGTTTCCCCCGGTTTTTGCGTTGGGTGACTTTTTGCTTGTCAATTTTTTCCAGTTGTTCTTTCAGCCGGGTGATTTTGTCCCGGATGACCCGGCGGTCGGTTTCGATTTCCGTTTCTCCCGGACCTCTCAGCCCGATACCGCCTTTCTGTCTCTCCAAGTGAGTCCACATTCCGGTCAAACGGGGCAAGAGATATTGGTATTGTGCCAGTTCCACCTGGGTCTTGGCATGGGCCGTACGTGCCCGGCTTGCAAAAATATCCAGAATGAGATTTGTACGGTCGAGCACCTTGACACCTTTCAGCTCGTTTTCAATGTTCCGGAGCTGGGTGGGGCTCAGTTCGTCGTCGAAAATAACCATGTCGGTTTCGTTTTCTTCGATATATTGGCGGATTTCTTCCAGTTTCCCTTTTCCGATAAAAGTGCTGTGAACCGGTTTGTCCAGGTTCTGGGTAAAGATTTTTACGGTTTGGGCACCTGCCGTTTCTGCAAGAAATGCCAGTTCATCCAAATATTCGCTCATCTGGTCGTAGCTGATACCTTCATCCTGGAGTGCTACGCCTACAAGTATTGCTTTTTCAGCTTCTTTTTTTGTGTAATAATAACCCATATATGTTTTTAAGGTTAGACATAAATAAAATGAAAGGTTGAAAGTGAAACGTAAAGCAGAGTGCCGAAGGGTATGAATAAGAAAGGGCTGTCATTCATGGCAGCCCTTTCTACATATTTTGAATCTCTGAGGATTAGTTAGACAGAGTAAAATTGATGGGTACGGTAAATGCTACACGTACAGGTTTGTTTCTCTGTTTTCCCGGATTCCATTTCGGCATGGCTTTCACCACGCGAACGGCTTCCTTATCCAAAGAGGGGTCTACCGACCGGGCAACTTTGACATCGGTAATGCTACCGTCTACTTCAACAACAAATGCTACGAATACGCGTCCTGAAATGCCGTTTTCCTGAGCCAGTATCGGATATTTAACGTTGTCTTTCAGCCATTTGTTCATGTTACCTTTGAAAGTAGGCATGGTTTCTACTACCTGGAAAATTTGGGCCTCACCGGTATCTTCTTCACCAAAATCCTCAAACTGGGTAACATCAACCACCGTATTTTCCGCTTCGTCTTCTGCATCGGTAATTTCCAACTCGTCATCAATATCCTGGTCATTGTCCACAATATTAATCAAGTCTGTCAATTTCGGAGCAGGAGGGGGAGGAGGAGGCGGTGGCGTATTCTGTGTCGTAACAGGAATAATTTCCTCTTCCACTTGCTCTACTTCAGAACCCTGCATATCCTGCGTTTTCTTGGTTTCCGTTTTCCATTCAAAAGCATATAGCAGGATTCCTAAAGCAAGCACAAGACCGATCTCGAAGAAAATTCCTTTTTTCCTTTCAAGATCAACTTTCGGTGCCTTTTTAATTTCCATGATATCGTTTTAATTGTATGTGATTACATCTCGCTTTCTTCGGGGTAAAAGTAGAATAATTCATATTAAAAACCAAATTTCAAACGTTTTTTTTAATGCGGGCGCACATCCGGAGAAGATTTGGTTTGTAATTTTCCGGGCTTCTTTTTGTTAAAACAAATATACTTCTTTCTTTTGTAAGATAAAAGATGAGGATGCAATTTTCCGGATAGTATTATGCTGAATTTATATTATATACGATTGTCCGATGTGTCGCCGTCAGGCGGAATGCTTGCCGGCATAAAGAAAGCCGCAGGGAGAGTACGGAGGGAAAAAGAAACCGGGAGAAGGCTTCTTTATTTTGTCCTGACCCGCATACTGCATTGGAAGCCGGAGGAGATCCGTCTCTATCTGAATGAGCATGGCAAACCTTATCTGAAAACGGATGTGCCTCTGTTTTTCAATATATCCCATTCGGGAGAGTTGGTGGTATGTGCTTTTTCGGATACGGAAGTTGGCGTGGATGTAGAGAAAATCGGAAAGGAACGTTTGGCGGTGGCGGAGCGCTTTTTTCATCCGGAAGAAGTCGCGCTGTTATTGAAGGTGCCCGAAAAGGAGCGGACCGAGCTCTTTTTCCGCTATTGGAGTGCCAAAGAGAGCGTGTTGAAATATAAAGGTACGGGGTTATCAGCCTCGCTGAGTTCGTTTTGTATCCGTTGGGAAGGGAAAGAGGCCGGAATATACGGGAAGTCCGGGCGGTTACCTCTTTTTCTCCGGGAGTGTAGCCTCGATAAAGGCTATAAATGTTTTATCTGTTCGGAACAGACCGTTCCGCCCGGACTGCATCCCTTGACGGAGGATGAAATCCGGACGGAAGATTTTATCGGTTACACTGATTTATTGTTGTAGAGGTATTCTGCAATCTGGACGGCATTCAGGGCAGCTCCTTTTTTTATCTGGTCGCCGACCACCCAGAAAGTCAAGCCGTTTTCAAAGGCGAGGTCTTTTCGGATGCGTCCGATATATACCGGGTCTTTGCCCGAAACGAAAAGCGGCATGGGGTATTCTTTCTGTTCCGGATTATCTTGAAGCACGACGCCGTCTGCCTGCCGGAATGCGTTCCGGGCTTCTTCGACGGAAACCGCGGATTCGGTTTCAATCCAGATGTTTTCGGAGTGGGCTCTCAATGCGGGAACGCGTACACAGGTAGCACTTACCTGAATATCGGAGTGCATGATTTTACGCGTTTCGTGAAACATCTTCATCTCCTCCTTGGTGTAGCCGTTATCGGTGAAAACGTCGATGTGGGGGATTAGGTTGAAAGCCAATTGATAGGCAAACTTCTCCACGGTCGGTTCCTCGCCTGCCAGAATCTGTTTGTATTGGTTGTAAAGCTCCTGCATGGCGGAAGCTCCCGCACCGCTGGCGGCCTGATAGGTGGCTACCCTTACCCGCCGGATGTGGCTGATTTTCTCAATTGCGTTTAGGGCAACAACCATCTGTATGGTGGTGCAGTTGGGATTGGCGATGATGTTGCGGGGACGCTTGAGGGCATCGGCAGCATTGACCTCCGGAACTACCAGGGGCACATCTTCATCCATGCGGAAGGCACTGGAGTTGTCGATCATTACTGTCCCGTGTTTGGTGATGGTCTCTGCAAACTCCCTGGAAGTGCCTGCGCCTGCCGATACAAAAGCAATATCCACGCCTTTGAAATCGTCGTTGTGTTGCAGCAGTTTTACTTCATACTCCTTGCCCTGGCAGGTATACTTCGTCCCTGCACTTCGGGACGATCCGAACAATACCAATTCGTCTATAGGGAAATTCCGTTCTTCAAATACGCGTAAAAATTCCTGTCCTACGGCACCGCTTGCGCCGACTACTGCTATTTTCATTGTTTTTCAATATGGATTTAAAAGTTTTCCGACAAAAATAATGAATAATGGAAGGCGTGAAAATGAAAAGAATGTATTTTTCATCCTTCGGCAAAAATGTTAAATAATCAACATTTTAGTGTTGCATCCCTCTTTTCTCAATCATCTCCCTGTCCGCTTTTTTCAGGCCGGCATGGTAAAAGAAAATCGGTTTGTCATGGTCATTCAGGTACATGCGTTTCACGGTTTTGAATTTCGGAGCGACCAAAGAGAGATCGGTGTCAAGATAGGGCGTAGTGATGGATGCTGCGTCCAGCAGAGTGTGGAAAGCGGCATTGGTCGCCACGGGTTTTGTGCTGTTATCTGCGGCATTTTGCACTTTTTGGGGGAAAGCAGTCCGGTAGTTATCGGAAAACCACATGAAAACAGGTATTCTCAGCTGGTAAAATGTCGGATTGGGAGAGGAGTGTAAAAAACGCTTGCGTTTATCGTCCAGCAGATCCTCGCCGTGGTCAGAGGTATAGAACAGGGCAGAGGTGGCGGAGGTATTTCTCAAAATACCGATTGTCCGGTGGAGGAAATCGTCAGTATATAAAATGCTGTTGTCGTAAGCGTTAATCAGTTGCTGCCGGTTTTCTGCCTTGACACCGGTTGCGTTATCCGGTTTGAAAATGGAAAACGATGCGGGGTATCTTTCCTTGTAGTTGAAATGGGAGCCGTAGGTATGGAGGACGAAGAAAAGATTACCGGGAAGGGAATCGATATAATGTTGCATTAGCGGCAACATGGCTTCGTCGAAATTATTGATGGTGATCAGTCCGCCGTCTTTCGGAGTGCGGATGTTGTGGTGAAAATCCGCTTCTTCGGCATAGAAGTCGGTAAATGACCGGTTCGGGATTTGATTGGAAAGGAAAACAGTGGTAAATCCGGCCTCCTTGAAAGCGTTCAGAATACTTTTTTGTGAATAGATGACACTGTAGTCTTCGGCAGAAGCTGCAGAGAGTATTAAAGGCACGCTTTTGTGAGTTGTGTTGGACTGGGTGATGGCATCTTCATACAGAATGAGTCCCGGCTCCCGGGAGAGCTTGGGATTGGTAGGGCGGGAATAACCGTAAAGCTGCCAGTTTTCCGCCCGGCTGGCTTCTCCCACTACGATAACATAAATTTCGCGGAGGGGAGCATAATCGCGTTTTTCTGCCTTAAAGCTGAAATCTTTTGAGGTGTCTGGGTAGCGCTGGCTGTTGTGCCATTTGTTTATGGCAAATCCTAAGTTGTAAATTACGTTGGCGGGATAAACGTCTTCGCAGACGGTGAAGTGTCCGGTATTTTTATTCCGGGCAACAAACGTGAGACCGAAAGAAAGAAGCAGTAAAACTCCGCCGATAACAACCGCTTTTTTCCTGTAAGAGGCGGGCAACTGGATTTTGCGCTTACAGGTAATGACGGCTATCGCGATAGTCGGAATATACAACAGGCACACCGCTACAATAGCAGGCCATAAATTGTCGAGCAATTCGCCGGCTTCGCTGACATTGGTAGTGGCTACATTCAGAAACATATCCACGGCAATGACCGCTTCCCCGAACAGGTAGAACAACACGAGCTGAAAGGCATGAAAAACCAGCAGGGGAAGCAGGAACAACTGCATAGCACCCGTATTTTTTTTAAGAGAGAACAATATAAGATAGAGTCCCGCCGGGAAAATCAGTAAAGCCATCTTTCCGGTAAAAGTGAAAGGTTCCGTGAACATCAGACAGATACTGGGAATCAGATTCATGAAGATGTAAAACCAGAATAGTTTTTTAGGATTGGTCAGGAAACGGCTAAAAAAAATGCCGGAATTGAAGCGTATCATTTTATTGTAATTCAGTAGATTATATTGGGGAAGTTAAAAGGCTTCGTTGATATTGAAATAGAAAGAACTCTGTCCTTTGCCGATACCGTAGTCCAGTCGGACGTTTACCCGTTTTTTGAACTCCCAGCGATAACCGATGCCATACGAGGGAAGGGTTTCGCTCCATTGGAATTTTTTCATTTTGGGGAATACATTCCCGGCTCCCGCCCAGACGGCTACCCCGTGGCGGTTATATATCTTTTGACGCAATTCAATCTGGGCTTCGAGCATGTTGTTGTCGCGGTATTGTCCTTCATAATAACCCCGCATCTGATAGGCTCCGCCGAGCAGTGCCACCATGCTCCACGGAGTATCACCGTAATTAAACGTGCCGTTGAGGTCCGAAGCGATGACAGCACCTTTCCACAACCGGGCGTAGTGTCTGAACAGAACTTCCGTCCGTTTGAAAGAATAGGAGTTGCCTAAAAATCCGGGGAAGAATTTTTGTTCAGCTTTGATGTATAAACCTTTGTACGGATTGGGAATGAAATCCCTGGAATCGTACGTGAGGAGTATTCCGGCACCCAAGCTGCTGATGTTTTTTTTCTCTCCGTTGAGAAATGTGATGTCTTTAAAATTTTTCCCGTTTACATGCCGGTACATGCCTGTGACGCCGAGATATGTATTGGTAGCGATTTTACGAAGAAAATCGATTTTAATCTGCGTCTCTTTCCTGTCGTAATCCGTGTAATGGTCATCCCGGCTGCCATTGTCGTAGCCTATCCCCCAGTATTTGCTGGGGAACGAAAAAAAGTAGAGATTCAAATCCAGGCGGTAAAGGTCACGGGGGAAAATCGTATTGCCCTTAATGCCCAGCAGATAAAATCCGGTTGTCGTGATGTCTCCGTAAAAAGAAATATTGGATGGAGAAAGAGTTAAATCGTTTTTATCCATTCGGAACAGGCCGGAAGCGACAATTCCCAGTCCCAATTTGGTGTCGTCTGAGTAATGAGGGCCGCCGATGATGGAAAAATCAAACTTCTTATATTCTTTCGGTTCGTTGGAATCCTGGAAATATTTATAAATCCGTTGAAAAATGTTTCTTCGGACAACGGTATCGGAAGTCAGTGTGTCTGCCGTACCACACAAGTCTGTTCCCCGTGACGGGAAATTAAAACTGCAAAGCAGACCTATAATAAAAAAGATTCGGATAAACATGTAAAAAATGTTTGTTGGCTAAAATGTAGCACGTATTTTGCTGTAAAATATCTGTTTTTATGGTTCATTTATCGGGAAAAGTTACGGCAATAATGATGCCAATGTTTGATTATCCGGGAATAATTTTAAAAAAAGGATCTCTTCTTTTTCTGTTACTGGTTTTGTTTACCGGTATATGTTCCGTGTCGGCCCAGGTCGGTCAGAAAGTGTGTCCCGTTACGATTTATGATGCTTATAACAAACCCGTGTCACTGCCTTTTTTGGGTAAAAAACACCTGCTCCTGTTTTATGTCGACCCCGACCATCCCAGCCAAAATAAAGAATTCCGCAATTATTTCAAGAAACATCCTTTCACCAATGAAAACATCGACTCCTACGGTATCATCAATTTGAAAGATGCGCCTTTGCTGTCGAATTCCCTGTTACGTTTTATGATCCGGAAAGAAATAGCGGGGACACAGGCGTATGTGTATAATGATCCGGACCGGACGCTGAGCCGTGCCTGGAAACTGGGAAATGTCAACAATAAGTTTGTGGTGTTGTGGGTGAATAAAGAACAGGTGATTGAATTTTTTAAGGCGGGCCAGTTGACGCCGGAAGAGGTGGAACAGGTGCATGCCCTTATCCGGAAATACAAAGATGCCCCTTCGCCTGTGGAAGAAAAAAAACAAACCGATTCATTGACTTTTCCCGGTAAAGAATTTGTAGAAACTTATCCTGAATAAAGAGGCCAAAGAAAAGAGTTTTACAGTTACAGTCCGTCTTTCCTCTGGCCTCATGTAATTTCGGGGGAAAATCGGAACAATCCAAATGGCAGGTTAGATATGGTCCTTTGCTTTTATCCCGAAAGCTGACATTTCGTCATTTGGCAGGTCTTCTGACTTACTTCCGGATTGAAGCGCCTTCCCGCCGGACGATCCGGCAGTGGCAACGTGTGCTTTTCCTTAAGGAAGATTACAGCAGCGGGTACTGTCCGGGATTTTCACCCGGTTCCCTTTTCACCCTCCCCGGTTATCGGCTCGGGCACCAAAGACGGAACAAAGATATAAAAAATGTTGAAAAGGCAAACTCCTCCCTTGCCCTTCGCCCTTCCAATTCATAGAAAACATCTCTTATTCTCCGGTGTAACACCTCTATATCTCCTCTACAAAGTGCAAACAAAGCCCAAACAGAGTGCAAACAAAGTGCTTCGGGAAGCACTTTGTAAAGACTTTATATAGACTTTCAATGGTTTTTGCAGAATACTAATAGAGGAGATGCAGCGGTATAACACAGGCTTTCTGTATGGGACGGAGATAGGAAAATTGAAAGCATTGAAAAGTTTATAGTTTTACAGGGGTTTCGCTAACTCAGCTTCGGTACAGAATGCTTGTAGCATGCTTACAGCATGCTTGGAGAAGCATCCATCAAGCCAGCTATAAGCCTTCTGAAGCGTTTCTGATACAGCGAAACCCCGGAGCAACGATAGCCATCCCTTTGAAAATGTGCTTGTTCCGCTTCTCTATTCGGTATTTCACCCCTTTTCAACTCTTTGACTTTCCAACTGTTTCAACTTTTTCTTACCTTTGTTCCGTTGCGAATCGGAGTAAGCGTATTCCGTCGCAGCGGACATATTTTAATTTGAGGCGTTTAGCTTTATCCTTGTCTTAAAAACGGCCAATTTTTAACATCGAAGGATAAGCAGTACAAACGCTCGCGTTTGCCGTATATACACATCTATATACCCGGCTAAGCGTGGGTAACTGTTTATTTCGATGTGAGGTGCTTGGCCGTACCTTAAGACAGATAAACTAAAGTTCCCACGCTTTCTTTTTTTATAAACCAGCCTTTCGGGGGACTTTTCAAGGTGCTAAATAATTTTCCGAATGAAGAAATTATTTGGATGTGTATGTGTGTGTCAAGTGTTACTGCCCGTCCTATTGGTGTTGTGTACGATAGCGGGCGTCAAAGCAAATAACATCCGGGTAGACGGAAAGACGCGGGTCACAGGCTTTGTCGGTGATACGGCAGTTATTGAAGTCAATCTCCTCTGGGACAACTCCTGGCGGGATGACTTCAACTGGGATGCCGCCTGGGTCTTCTTTAAGTTCAAGAAACGGGGACTGGAGAACCCCTGGCAACATGCTTATCTGGGTTCTTCCGGTCATGTGCTAAGTGCATCAGCCGGGAATGAAGGAGGAGGCTACGCCTATATGGTCGGTGCCAACGGCGGGAAAGTAAACGGATTGTATGTGATGCGTAACAGCATCTCGGAAGGGAATGCCAGTGTAAAGCTACAGGTGAAGTGGCCTCTCAGTGGTACAGGACTGACGAAAAGTGATTTCGGGGATGCGTTGGATAAAATCTACGTCGCTGCACATGCCATAGAAATGGTTTACATTCCTTACGGGGCTTATTATTTAGGGGATGCCGCTTCCCATCTTTGTTTTCACGAATACTTTGCTCCCGACCGGAATCCGATACGGACAAAAGGCTATGAGAGCCTGAGTTCTTCTTCCATTTATCAGAATAAATATCCTCCGGAATATGCTATTGATGCGGACATAAATACCCATTACCATTCAGCCGGTAGGTCAAACGAGTGGTTTATGATCGATTTCGGAACCCCGAAGACAATGCGTTATTTTACCATCCGTACACATTACGGCGGGACGGGTTATTTTGTGGAAGGCAGTAACGACGGGAGTAATTGGTCTACCTTGTGGAGCGGTAGCGGTTCAGCATGGAGCCAGACGCTAAGCAAACACAAGATAACGAATCCGGGCGCTTATCAATATTACCGTTTCCGCGAGACAGGCAATTATCTGGTAATCTATGACGTAGCTTTAATGGAAGATGCTTTTCCGGTGGCTGTTGATTCGGAAGATGCATTGACGTTGTGTTTGAATGGAGAGAATAGTTTTGTCTCTTTGGCTGCTTCCTACCCGAAAGGATATGCCGGATTTTATGTGATGAAGTACGAAACGAGCCAGGAGCAGTATGTCGAGTTCCTCAACTCTCTGACGTTGGAACAGCAAAAGGCACGTGTGGCAAACAACAATTTCTCTACGATGAAGAAAGGGGATTACGTTTTCGGCGACCTCCATGCACCCAGCTGCCGGAACGGTATCGCTTTCGTGGAGCAGAAACAGCCCGATGCTCCCGTCGTGTTCGGTAACAATCTGAATCCGGGTAACGATTTCTTTTCCACCGATGACGGTCAGACTCTGGCCTGTAATTACATGAGCGTGGAGGATATGACAGCCTATTGCAGTTGGAGCGGTTTGCGTCCGATGAGTGAGCTGGAATACGAAAAGGCATGCCGCAGGTTTTATCCCCAGGTACCCGATAAGGGAGAATATGCCTGGAATACGAATAGCGGTATCAATGCGTTGTCTTCTCTCGGTGATCTGGCTTATGCGGGGGATGAGCGGGAACAGGCGAACAGTGCGGCAAAGAATGTGAACAGCGGAATCGGTAATAAGGTGAATGGTCCGGTCCGTTGCGGATTGTTTGGTACTTCGGCTACGAATCAAAGCCAGTCGGGAGCGACGTACTGGGGTGTAATGGAAATGAGCGGGAATTTAAGGGAATTGTGTGTGAATGTGAATTATGCAAATCTTGACGGAGGAAGTTGTGGGACGGGAGTGTACAATGCCGATCTGTGGGACAAGACCGTAAATAAATACGGCGTTCGGGGTGGCGGCTTTTCTTCTGCCGATTCTTTACTACGTACTTCCGACCGCACAGAAGTGATGAATTATTTTACGGCAATCACCCAACGTGATAGTACAGTGGGATTCCGGGGAGTATACAGTTTGTCGGGAATTAAAATTGACGGAGGGGAAATCAGTGCACCGGAAACCGGATGTTGGTCAGAGACAGAGATTGTAAATGTTGAGGATGCTTCTTGTCCCGATTTCCCGGATGTGCGTTTCCAATACAACTGGTATGTGAAGAAACCGGGAGAAGCGAAGTTTGATATTGTGGACAAAGCAACAGGTAAAACGTTGAAGTATGAACACTTTGAAAACAAAACTGCCGCTCCGGTAGTTTATACATTCCGTCGTACGGGCATTTGTGCCATGGGAGTGGCGGAAAGTAACGAAGTGACGGTAAAAATCCTGCCGCATCCTTTTGCAGAGGAGGCTTATGAATTTAATGCGGGGAGTTCCGTGACGTTTACCCAATATTGGGGGGCAGATTCTTCCGCTCAATGGCGATTGGATGGAGCTCCGTTATGGGCTTATGTAGCCGGAACGACAACCAATTCCGTAACTATAGCGGGAGGTCTGGCAAATTTGGAATTTCGGATTAAAGCCAAACTTACTGCGTGTCCTTCTGATGAATTTTCTGCCACGGTTCGGATAAACAATACATTCGCTTACACAGGACACATGGATAGTGTGACTCTGGCGGTAGGAAAATATAAGATGGAGTGTTGGGGTGCGAGAGGAGGAGGTAGTGCTGGTGGAAATGGAGGATATGTTTCGGGAAATATATCTTTGAACGGGACACAAAAGTTGTATGTTTGTGTTGGGGAAAAGGGATCAAATTCTCCGAGTAACGGAACTTTTAACAGTGGAAATTATACCGAATATACTTATGCTTCGTGTTGTGGGGGAGGGTATGCATATGCGGGTGGTGGAGCAAGTGATATCCGTTTAAGAGAAGGTGATTGGAGTAGTTTTGACGGATTGAAAGCTCGAATCATGATAGCTGGTGGCGGTGGCGGCGCTGCAACTTATTATGCCTATTCTACAGGTGGTTATGGTGGTGGTTTGATAGGAGGTTCAGGAAGTAAATACGGCGTGAACGGTTCAATACCATTGGGCGGTAGCCAGATTGCAGGGGGTACTGCAACTAATGGTGTTTCGGGTAGTTTTGGAATTGGAGGAAATCGGGGTGGTGTAGGAAAAGGTGGGGGCGGATATTATGGAGGAGCGGGAGCCTGCCATGCAGGCGGTACAGTTGGTGGTGGCGGTGGTGGTTCATCGTTCATTTCCGGTCATAACGGTTGTAATGCTGTTAGTGCTTCTTCTACTTCGGGCAATATGGTTCACACGGGACAATCCGTTCATTATTCCGGCTTGTCTTTTACGAATACTATTATGATTGACGGTGCAGGATATCAATGGACAACAGCAAAAGGCAGTTATGTGGGAATGCCAAACTTAGCGGGTACTGGAACGATGACGGGTAATACAGGTCATGGACAGGTGAAGATTACGCCGTTGAATTAAAAAGTCGAAAAAAGAAAAGGTTGAAAAGTTACATTTCTTTTCAACCTTTTCGATTTTATTCTTATTCCGCGCTTTTTGATTTTTCGTGGCGTTTGCGTTCGGTTTCGTCTAAGTAGATTTTACGAAGGCGCATAAAATGCGGGGTAACCTCTACATATTCGTCCTCCTGGATGTATTCCAGAGCTTCTTCCAGGCTGAACTTTACGGGCGGAGCGATATTCACTTTGTCGTCAGAACCACTGGCGCGCATGTTGGTCAGTTTCTTCGATTTGCAGACGTTGATGACAATATCATCCGGACGCGTGCTTTCTCCGATAACCTGGCCGGCGTATACCGTTTCACCCGGTTCAATGAAGAATTTGCCTCGGTCTTGCAGTTTGTTGATGGCATAAGCGAATGAGTCGCCTGTTTCCATCGCAATCAACGAACCGTTGATACGCATTTCAATTTCTCCTTTGTAGGGCTCAAAGCCTTTCAGGCGGTGGGCGATAACCGCTTCTCCGGCAGACGCCGTCAGAAGGTTGCTTCTCAAACCGATAATACCCCGGGAAGGGATGTCGAAATCCAGATGTACCCGTTCGTCCCGGGTTTCCATATTGTTGAGGGTCCCTTTCCGTTTGGTTACCATTTCAATGGCTTTTCCGGAAAATTCTTCCGGAATGTCAATCGTGAGCTCTTCTACCGGTTCGCATTTCTTGCCGTCTATTTCTTTGATGATGACTTTCGGCTGTCCTACCTGCAACTCGTAGCCTTCGCGACGCATGGTTTCCACCAATACACTCAAGTGAAGCACGCCGCGTCCGAATACGACAAAGGAGTCGGCACTGGGCCCCGGTTCCACCCGCAACGCCAAATTCTTCTCCAGCTCTTTGTCCAGCCGGTCTTTGATGTGGCGGGAGGTGACATATTTACCATCTTTCCCGAAAAACGGAGAGTTGTTGATGGTAAACAACATGCTCATGGTCGGTTCGTCGATAGCAATCGGTGGTAACGCTTCCGGGTTTTCGTAATCGGCAATGGTATCTCCGATTTCAAAGCCTTCGATACCCACGATGGCACAGATTTCACCGGCTTTTACCTCTTCCGCTTTCTGTTTTTCCAGTCCTTCGAAAAGCATCAGGTCTTTGATTCTGGTTTTTTCAAAGGTCACGCCGTCGCGTTTACATAATGTTACGGCCTGCCCCGCTTTCAGTGTCCCGCGGGTTAATTTTCCTACGGCAATACGTCCGATATAGGAAGAGTATTCCAAAGAAGTAATTAGCATCTGAGGCGTACCCTCTGCGGCTTGGGGAGCCGGAATGTTTTCAATGATGGCGTCCAGTAAGGGTGTGATGTCGGAGCTTGGGTTGCGCCAGTCCGTAGACATCCAGCCTTGTTTGGCACTTCCGTATATGGTTACAAAATCCAATTGCTCTTCGGATGCTCCCAAAGAGAACATCAGGTCGAATACTTCTTCCTGCACTTCATCCGGGCGGCAGTTGGGTTTGTCTACTTTGTTGACCACTACAATGGCTTTTTTGCCTAATCCCAATGCTTTTTGCAGCACAAAACGGGTTTGGGGCATAGTGCCTTCAAAAGCGTCCACCAGCAGCAGTACACCGTCGGCCATGTTGAGCACACGTTCCACCTCTCCGCCGAAATCGGAGTGGCCCGGGGTGTCAATGATGTTGATTTTGTAGTCTTTGTATCTTACCGATACGTTTTTGGAAAGAATCGTGATACCTCTTTCCCGTTCGAGGTCATTATTATCAAGAATTAAGTCTCCTCCCTGTTTTTCGTTGTCTCTGAATTGCTTCCCCTGTAGAATCATTTTATCCACGAGGGTCGTTTTGCCATGGTCCACATGGGCGATAATGGCAATGTTCCTTAAATTCTGCATGTTGTATTGATAAAATTAGGGTCCAAAGGTACAATAAAAACGCTGGAAAAAGAAGAGTAAAGATTGAAATTGTGCTTTGGGAAAGTTGTATATTATAAATAAAAGGGGAGTTTTAAGCTCCCCTTTTTTATTGTAAGATGGTAATTTATTGAATATGGAGCGTACATCCGGATTTGCAACCTTCGCAACCTTTTATAATGCCTCCGGCATGAGATTTTAAAGTACAATCTCCTTCCGCACAACTTCCGGAACAACTTAATTTAGACCTGTCTGCATGATCCCAACTTGTTTCATCATCACTGAAATAGCGTACTTGTGTGAGTTCCGGCAATTTTTCTTCTTCAATGACACATTGGGGGACAAGAATGTAAGCAACAGAGAAATCATCGGGGGTGTCGCTAAATATGTTTTTCATAATGGTGTACGGCACAACGCCGAATCCTGCAGGCAATTGGTCGTTGGAAAAATCAGCATTGGCATAGAGATTTTTGTGTTTTTCCATGATTTCATTCAGCCATTCGAATAAATCGCCTGTCAGTTCCGGATTATCTATATCTTCTGCTGTTGCCGGAGTCAAGGCATGGGTAGTTCCCAATGCCATAAGTGAGTTGATATTGTTGTAATCGTAAATAATGGTACTGAAATTATGTGGGTTTGTATCCTGGTCTCGATCCGTCTTTACTGTTCCCCGGCAGTCGGTGCAAGGTTCGCTTTTTTCTGTGACACAGCCTACATAGTCTTTTGCCGTATAGGGAGAGCATTTGCCGTTTCCCGAGTGGCATTTGCAGTTATAGTCCAACGATGTGTTTTCTGACCAGGTTTCGGAGGTGGGATTGTAACACCATGCTGTTACTTTTTCGGGAAATTGGATGTGTACAATTCCATCTTTGCAGGAAACTTCCGTGCCGGAAGGCACTTTCAGCATCCAGGCAATTTTTTCGTTCGGTTTTAAACTGGCGATTAGATCTTCCGTGGAAGCAAATTCGCGAATTTCCGGGGCTTCACAAGAAATGAAGGAAGCCGCCAAGGCTGCCAATAAAAAATAAATGGTTTTCATAATCTTTAAGTTTTAAGCGTGAATATTATATTATCCCCGTCACTTAAGATAGGTAAAAAGAATTACGCATCTTTCCCATTTTCCTCAAAGATAGGAGAAATAATTACGAATCCAAAACTTTTTATGTATACTTGCACTTAAATTAATCAAATAAGTTTAAGAAATTCATGAATAAAAGTTTGTTATTATCGGGTTTGGCAGTTGGAATAGGAGGTAATTTTTTCCAGGTGGAAGCGGCTAAAGTTACTTCCAAAGTTCCGAATGTCGTTTATATTATAGCGGATGATTTGGGGTATGGGGATTTGAGCTGTTACGGGCAGCAGAAGTTCCAGACTCCCAATATCGACCGTTTGGCAGAGCAGGGAATGCTTTTTACGCAATGTTATTCTGGAACTACGGTGAGTGCCCCCTCACGCGCCTGCCTGCTTTCGGGGTTGCATTCGGGACATGCGCCTATCCGGGGAAATAAGGAGGTGCAGCCGGAAGGGCAGATGGCATTGCCACAGCACATGGAGTCTATTTTTCAGGTATTCAAACGGGCAGGCTATACGACAGGGGCGTTTGGCAAATGGGGATTAGGTGCTCCCGGGACGGTGGGTGATCCCAATCGGCAGGGCGTGGATGAATTTTTTGGATATAACTGCCAGCTGCTGGCACACAATTATTATGCCGACCATTTGTGGCACAATGAGAAAAGGGTGGAACTGCCGGGAAATTATGACGGCGGTTTCGGGGTATATACCCAGGATACAATACAACAAATGGCACTGAGGTTTTTGGATAACAACAAGGACAAGCCTTTTTTCTTGTTTCTTCCTTACGTGATTCCCCATGCCGAACTGATTGTGCCGGAGGATAGCATTATTCAGAAATTCAGAGGGATGTATCCGGAAAAGCCGTTTAAAGGATGTGATGAAGGGTGTGACTATTTCCGCAAAGGAGGGTATTGTTCGCAGCCGGAGCCTCATGCTACATTTGCAGCTATGATTTACCGGTTGGATGTGTATGTGGGACAAGTGGTGGAAAAACTGAAAGAATTAGGTCTGGATAAGAACACAATTGTCATTTTTACCAGTGACAACGGTCCGCATTTGGAAGGAGGGGCAGATCCAGACTTTTTCAATAGTAACGGTATTTATCGGGGATATAAGAGGGATGTGTATGAAGGGGGCATCCGGGTACCGTTTATTACGGTCTGGCCGGGTGTTGTGAAACAAGGAAAGACTGATTTTATGTGTTCTTTCTGGGATATGTTGCCGACGTTTGCCCAGATGACAGGCAATAAGGCGAGAAGTTCCGTAGACGGAATAAGTTTGATGCCTTTGCTCACGGGTAAGGGCAAACAGAAAGAGCATGAGTATTTTTATTTTGAATTCCAGGAGGCAGGAGGACGTCAGGCTGTGAGAAAGGGCGACTGGAAGCTGATACGTCTGAAAGCTTCTCAGGGAGACCGGTCGGTGTATGAATTGTATAATTTGGCAGAAGACCCGTCCGAAACAACCGATTTGTTGGCTTCCGAACCGCAGAAGGTGGAGGAGTTGAAGGCGATAATGGAAGAGGCGCATGTGTATGACCCGAATTGGCCGTTGCTGGAACATGAGCGGAAGATGGCAAAGTAAAAAAAAGCACCGGGAAAACCGGTGCTTTTTTTTGAAGACTGTTTATTATTTTACTGTATTGGCACTGCCTAATACGTTCACTAATTTGTGTTTGTAAAGTTCTTTCAGTGAATCGCGTGCCGGTCCCAGGTATTTTCTCGGGTCGAATTCAGCCGGTTTGGTGGCGAAAATCTCTCTTACGGCTGCCGTCATGGCCAGACGACCATCGGAGTCGATGTTGATTTTGCACACTGCCGATTTGGCTGCTTCACGCAATTGGTCTTCCGGAATACCGATAGCATCTTTCAATGCGCCGCCGTATTTGTTGATGATGGCTACTTTGTCCTGGGGAACGGAAGAAGAACCGTGAAGAACAATCGGGAAGCCCGGGATGCGTTTTTCCACTTCTTTCAGAATATCAAAGCGTAAGGGGGGAGGTACTAAGATACCGTCAGCATTGCGGGTGCATTGTTCCGGTTTGAATTTGTTAGCTCCGTGGGAAGTACCGATAGAGATTGCCAATGAATCCACTCCCGTTTTGCTGACGAAGTCTTCCACTTCTTCCGGACGGGTGTAGGTGTGGTGTTCTGCGGATACTTCATCCTCTACTCCTGCCAATACACCCAGTTCTCCTTCTACAGTTACGTCAAACTGGTGAGCGTAGTCTACGACTTTTTTGGTCAGAGCCACATTGTCATCGTAAGAGTGGTGGGAACCGTCAATCATGACAGAAGAGAATCCCATGTCAATACAGCTTTTGCAGAGCTCGAATGTGTCGCCGTGATCCAGGTGCAGAACGATGGGGATGTTTAAGCCTAATTCTTTGGCATATTCCACAGCACCCTGTGCCATGTAGCGCAAAAGGGTCTGGTTTGCATATTTGCGGGCACCGCTGGAAACCTGGAGGATTACCGGCGATTTGCATTCCACAGATGCCTGGATAATGGCCTGCATCTGTTCCATGTTGTTGAAGTTGAATGCTGCGATGGCGTATTTGCCCTCCATTGCTTTTTTAAACATTTCGCGGCTGTTTACCAGCCCTAAATCTTTGTAACTAACCATACTATATTTTTTAAATTTACAGAATCTGCTTCAAAAGTAGAAATAAAAATAGGAAATAGGAAATAAATCGCTTTTAAACTCCCTAAAGTTACCATTTGATTTCACTCATCCCGTGTTCTTTTAGATATCGGTTGGCCTGGCTGAACTGGTGGTTGCCGAACCATCCGCCCCGGTTGGCTGACAGAGGGGAAGGATGGACACATTTCAGCACCAGATTGCAGTTGGTGTCGATGAATGCCCCTTTACGCTGGGCATAGGAACCCCATAGCAGAAAAACCAGATTGCGTTTTTTTCGGGTGAGTTGCTGGATGACTGCATCGGTAAAGGTTTCCCAGCCTTTGTTCTGATGCGAACCGGCACAATGTGCTTTGACCGTCAGTGTGGCGTTGAGCAACAGGACTCCCTGGTCTGCCCAGCGTTCCAGGTTGCCGGAGGCCGGAACCGGAGCGCCTAAATCGTCGTGGATTTCTTTGAAGATATTTTGCAGAGAAGGGGGTTGCTCTATGCCTTCCGGAACGGAAAAACACAATCCGTGAGCCTGTCCCGGACCGTGGTAAGGGTCCTGTCCCAAAATGACTACTTTCGTTTTGCTTACCGGACAATGGTTGAAAGCATTGAAAATAAGTTTGCCGGGGGGGAATATCCGTGCCCGTTTGTATTCTTCTTTGACAAAAGAGGTCAGTTCGGTAAAGTAGGGTTTTTCAAACTCCTCTTTTAGTAATTCTTTCCACGATTCTTCAATTTTGACATCGATCATAAACAAAAGATTTTAGATGCCGTATTAATCGGCTTTATTCTGTTTTTATTTCAAATAGTTTGGGCCATCTTTTTCCCGTGACATATACCGTCTCTTTTTCCGGGTTCCAGGCGATTCCGTTTAGCACGTCGTCGCTGTCGTTGAGTTTGGCGCGTTCGGCTCCGGACAGTAGGCGGCTCAGATCCAATTCCTTTTTGACTTCCCCCGTGGCGGGGTCAATCATGACAATGCGGTCCTGCATCCATACATTGGCCCACACCAGTCCGTTGATGTATTCCAGTTCGTTGAGGTTTTTAACGGGACCGTTGTGGTCGTACACTTCCACTTCTTTGATGATATTGAAAGAAGAGGGGGCAATGTGGTATAATTTATGGCTTCCGTCGCTCATAATCAGTTTGTCACCGATGGTGGTGATGCCCCAGCCTTGGGTGTTGTAGGTAAAAGTGGATTCCAGGGAAAAAGTTTTCAGGTCATATATGAACCCTTTTCCGGAAGTCCATGTTAATTGGTAAATTTTGTCGTTCAACAGGGTAATGCCTTCTCCGAAGAGCCGGTTGTCGATGCTCAGGGCGGAAAGTATTTTCCCGCTTTGGATGTCCTGTTTCCGTATGCCTGATTCACCGTATTGTCCCGTACTTTCATACAATATGCCGTCTTGGTATACCAGTCCCTGGGTGTATGCCTTGGGGTCGTGGGGGTATTCCCGTATGATTTTGTATGAAAGGTGTTCCGGTGCCCGGTCGGGTTTTACAATGACAGTCAGATGGGCAACACTCCGTTTGTTGTCCGGATGAAAGGCAATTAATTTGAGAGTGTTCCTGCCTGTTTTGGTTGCCGGGATCCGGTAGTCGTATTCTGTTTTACCTGCTCCTGTTGTGGCTGTTTTTTCCCCGTTCCAGAAAATCTGGATGGAATCTGCCGGAAATTTTTCTTTGGTGCTGAACGCAATTTTTACTGCGTCATGGTAATTGAATGTTGAATTGGGAGAAGGGGAGGTAAATTGTATGCTGTTTATGTATTTCGTACTGTTTTTAGCCGGAACTGGTGTGGGGGAAACGGGTTCCGCCTGTTTGGGTGCGGGACTGTTGTTACAGGAAATCAGCAACAGGCTGCATACGATATGATAGAAATAAGACATAGAATTTCAGTGTGTTTTCCGTTGTTTAAAAATAAAACTCCGTTATCAGTGTGAGTCTGTAGTAAGACCTGCTGTTGGCGGAGTTTTATGTTTTGTATTGCGATGATTGTCTGGCGGAGTTTATTCAACCGACCATTCGTAGCCCTCTTTGGTATCTTTCACATTTACACCGGCAGCCTTGAGCTCGTCCCGGATTTTGTCGGAGGTTGCCCAGTCTTTCTTTTGTTTGGCTTCTGTGCGGATAGACATGACCATATCGAGTACTTTAGCTAATACTTCATGGTCTTTTCCTGCGGATTCGCACTCTTTTTTCAGTCCGAGTATGGTGAAAACAAAGTCGTGATACAATTTTTTCAGTTTGTTCAAATTGGCAGCATCGATGTGTTCGTGACCGGCGGCAATGGAATTAATCATGCGTACACCGTCAAAAAGCTGGGAAATCAGCGTCGGTGTATTCAGGTCGTCGTTCATGGACTGGAAGCATTTTTCTGCCAGTTCGTCCACATTGACCGTATTCTTGTCAGAGGGTTTCAGACGGTCCAGCACCTCTATAGCTGCCATCAGCCGTTCGTGTCCTTTTTCGGCGGCTTGCAGGGCTTCGTTGGAGAAGTCGAGCGGACTCCTGTAATGTGCCTGAAGGATAAAGAACCTGACTGTCATGGGGGAGTAGGCCTGCTCCAACACGTCGTTTTCACCGGAAAACAATTGGTCTAAGGTAATGAAATTGCCTAACGATTTGCCCATTTTCTGGCCGTTGATGGTGATCATGTTGTTGTGCATCCAATAGCGTACGGCTTCGTGTCCGTATGCTGCCGTGCTTTGGGCGATTTCGCATTCATGATGCGGAAATTGCAAGTCCAGTCCGCCTCCGTGGATGTCGAACGTGTCGCCCAGGTATTTCTGGCTCATGCAGGAGCACTCTAAATGCCAACCGGGGAATCCGTCGCTCCAGGGGGAGGGCCAGCGCATGATGTGTTCCGGCGAGGCTTTTTTCCAAAGGGCGAAGTCAAAGGGATTGCGTTTTTCGTTTTGTCCGTCTAACTGCCGGGTATTGGCAAACAGCTCTTCCACTTTCCGTCCGGAGAGTTTGCCGTACTGGTATTTTTTGTTGTAGGCTTCTACGTCAAAATAGATGCTGCCGTCGCTTTCATAGGCAAATCCGTTTTGCAGAATCTTTTTTATGAGTTCCTGTTGCTCTATGATGTGACCGGAGGCGTGCGGCTCGATGCTTGGGCTCAGGGTGTTGAGCTGCTCCATGTTTTTATGGAAACGGTTGGTATAGAACTGGACGATTTCCATCGGTTCCAGGCGGTCCAGCTTTGCCTTTTTTTCGATTTTATCTTCCCCGTCGTCGCTGTCGTTGGTCAAATGTCCTACGTCTGTGATGTTGCGGATGTATCTGACTTTATACCCCAGGTATTGCAGGTATCGGAAAAGCACGTCGAACGTGATGGCCGGGCGGGCATGTCCCAAATGGGCATCACCGTAAACGGTCGGCCCGCAAACGTATAATCCGACAAAAGGAGGATTCAAGGGTTGAAACTCCTCTTTCCGGCGACTCATGGTGTTATATATCGTCAGCTTATTCTCCATAATTTTGGCAGTTTTTGTTGAAAGCGTAAAGGTATAATTTTTTTATTGTTTTGCTGCAAAAAATACGTCCGGGATTAGAAAATGCTTGTTAAGACAGTTGGCAGGGCAGGGCGGAGGTGTAGCGGATGAGGGTGTCGGGGGCGATTTTGATTTGCAGGCCGCGGATGCCGGCGCTGATGAAGATGTGCGGGAAATGAAGGCAGGTGTCGTGAATGAAAGTGGGGAAATTCTTTTTCATTCCGATGGGGGAACAGCCGCCCCGGATGTAGCCGGTGACGGGAAGCAACTCTTTCATGGGAATTAAGTCCGCCTTTTTATTGCCCGAAACCTTAGCTGCCAGTTTCAGGTCCACTTCCCGGTCGCCGGGAATGACACAGACGAAATAACCGGTTTTGTCTCCGTGTAATACCAGCGTTTTGAATACGCATTGAATGTCTTCGTGCAACTGTTCTGCGACGTGAATGGCAGCCAGGTTGTTTTCGTCCACTTCGTACGGAATAAGTTCGTACGAAACAGCAGCTTTGTCTAAAAGGCGTGCCGCATTGGTTTTGTTTATTTTTGTCGCCATACCGGAAAATATTGCGGCATCAAAGGTAATGAAAAACAAGGATGCAGGCTACTTTCTGAGAAACGGAATTTTTACTTGTTCATGGAAATCGAACCAGGGGTGCAATTCGTGGGGAAGAATTTTCTGGAAAATGTCTGTTGTTTTGGGGAAGCTGGCAACGGTTGCCTTTCCATCTGTGTCTAATGTATTTACCTCCCGTTTAAAAACTGAAATCATAATCAGAATGACCAGTGTCAATATACCCGAAATAACTAATCTCATCGCCTCAACTATTAAACTGTGAATAGGGTTTTACGTAAATACTATTGCAAAGGTTTCCTGAAGCGTAATTTTCGCCGGGAATCCCGGCATGATCTCTTGTGGGAGAAGCCAAAGTATTCGGTAAAACGGGAATTTCTTTGTAATTTTGTCAGGATGATGTGAGGAAACGTATGGATACGATAATAGATTTGTTTGAACAGAGTTGTTCTAAATATCCGGATAATCCTTATCTGTGGGAGAAAATCGGTGGAAAATACGAGGCAATGACGTATGCCCGGACGAGGCAGCGGGTGAGGGAAATAGCCGGAGGCTTGCTGTATGCCGGATTGAAAAAAGGACAACGGGTCGCATTGTTGGCGGAAGGTTGTGCGGACTGGGTGTGTTGTGAATTGGGGATTTTCTATGCCGGCGGTATCAATGTGCCTTTAAGTATCCGCCTGAATGAGCAGGAACTGATATTCCGGTTGAATCATGCCGGTTGCCGTTTTCTGATAGTATCTGCTTATTATATGCAAACGGTAGCCCGGATTATTGGGGAGCTGGAGACGGTGGAGAAAATCTATGTTTTTTCATCGGAAACAGGAGAGGATAAAAGGTATGTCCCGTTAGAGAGTTTGGCGGAAAGTGGAAGAGAGTGGCTGGAACACAATAGCCGGAACCTGGATGAGGTACTTTCTTCTGTTTCGGCTGACCAGGTGGCGAATATTATCTATACGTCCGGCACGACGGCTGAACCGAAGGGAATCATGCTGACTCATGGCAATTTTGTCAGTAATGTGCTCCAGTCGGATTCCCTGATACAGATACCCCAACATTACCGTATTTTGTTGTTTCTGCCTTGGGATCATAGTTTTGCCCATACGGTGGGGCTTTATTCGTTTATGTATAACGGAGCTTCCGTAGCAGCAGTGGACTTTGGTCGTTCTCCGATGGAAAGCCTTCGGAATATTCCGGTCAATATCCGGGAAATCAAGCCTCATATCTTATTGAGTGTTCCTGCCATTGCCAAGAATTTCAGGAAAAATATAGAGACGGAAATCGGGAAAAAAGGGGTTCTTGCGCGTACGTTGTATCGTTGGGGGTTGAAGTTGGCATACCGCTATTACGGGGAGCAGAGAAACGGTCCGAAAGGTTGGAGATACCTGCTTTGTCCTTTGGTCCGATTTTTTGATGTGTTGGTATTTAATCGAATCAGAAAAGTTTTTGGCGGAAATCTCCGTTTCTTCATTGGAGGCGGTGCACTTTTGGATGTGGAACTGCAAAACTATTTTTCGGCATTGGGTATCCCGATGTATCAGGGCTATGGATTGTCGGAGGCTTCTCCGGTCATCAGTTCCAATACGCCTTTAAAACATAAATTCGGTTCGTCGGGGGTTCCGGTCAGACCGATGGCATTGAAGATTCTTAATGAGCAAGGGAAAGAGGCGGAACCGGAAGAAGCCGGAGAGATTGTTATTTCCGGCGGAAACGTGATGAAGGGATACTGGCGGAATGAAGAATCGACGGCAAAAGCAGTCCGGGACGGCTGGTTATATACCGGGGATTTGGGATATATGGGGAAAGACGGCTTTTTGTATGTCCTGGGACGTTTCAAATCGTTGCTGATAGCCAATGACGGAGAGAAATACAGTCCCGAAGGAATAGAAGAAGCCATTGTAGAGAAATCTGCTTATATTGACGCCTGTGTGCTTTACAACAACCAGTCGTCTTATACTTCAGGGCTGATTGTCCCGAATAAACAGGCGCTGAAAGAGTATGTGGAAAGAAAAAAAGCAGAGTGGGGGACGGTGGAGAGCTATAAATTGATGCTGCAGAAAATCCATAAGGAGCTGATGGAATTTCGCCGGGGTGGTAAATATGAAGGACTTTTTCCGGAGCGGTGGTTGCCTGCAGTGGTGGCAATTCTGCCGGAGCGTTTGAAGGAAAGTGACGGGACGATTAATTCTTCATCCAAAATGGTGCGTCACCGAGTGATTGAGTTATACAAGAAAGAACTGGACTATGTTTATACTCCAGAGGGAAAAGACATACAGAACGTGAGGAATACACAGAATATCAGAAAATTATTTAAAGAATAAAATCATCATGCGCCGGAAAACTTTATCAGTAAAAGTCGGGGATTGCAGCCTGTCTTATGACCGCCCTGTTGTGGTACAATCCATGTTGAACACTTCGACGATGGACACAGAGGCTTGTGTGGAACAGGCTATTCGTATTATTGAAGCTGGGGGGCAGTTGGTGCGCATCACGGCGCAAGGGGTGAAAGAAGCGGAAAACTTGAAAAATATCCGGGAAGAGTTACGGCGGCGGGGATATTCCACTCCGCTTTCCGCTGATATACACTTTAATCCGGATGCGGCTGTGGTGGCAGCTAAGTATGTGGAGAAGGTACGCATTAATCCGGGAAACTTTATTGACAAACGGGCGACGTTTCAGAATCTGACTTATACGGATGAGGAGTACAAGGCGGAGTTGGAGCGTTTAAGAACGAAATTTATTGAATTTCTGGATGTGTGCCGGGAGTATGATACAGCGGTACGTATCGGTACGAATCACGGTTCATTGTCTGACCGTATTATGAGCCGTTATGGTAATACGCCTGCCGGGATGGTAGAGGCAACGATGGAATATTTGAGGGTGTGCCGGGAGGTGGATTTCCGGAATGTTGTGATTTCTTTGAAATCGAGTGATTGCCGGGTGATGGTCCGGGCTGTTCGTTTGCTGGTCAAAGCGATGCAGGAGGAAGGAATGGAATATCCTTTGCACTTGGGAGTTACGGAAGCAGGCGAAGGAGAGGACGGCCGTATTCGCTCGGCAGCAGGTATCGGTTGCTTGCTGAATGAAGGTATTGGCGATACGATACGGGTCTCTTTGACGGAAGCACCGGAATATGAAATTCCGGTCGCCCGGAGATTGGTTTCCTTGTGTCGTCCGGAATTTGTGTATACCGGGAAGATGTCTGAAAATAAAGATGTCAAGCCCTTTATTGTGGCGGATATTTCTTCCGTACAGGTGTTGAATGAAGAGGTGATGTTGCAGTTGGGATTCATACAACAGCCGGAGGCGGATCCTATTGTGGGAGCCCGATTGAAAGCAGGAAGAAAAGCTCCGGAAATGATTTTTACAGAGGCATTGGGACCCGAGCTGACAAAATTGCCGGGAGAGATAACGGTGATAGTGCCGGGAGAGAATCTGGATATGGCACATGTGTATAACCGGAAAGCCTGTCCTCTTGTGTCGGCGGATTTTGTGAAGGAAGAATCTGGGAAAGTGGATGCCGAGCGTATTTTTGTGGAAGTGGAGAGAGAAGAACAGATTGACGCGGAGTTGTTGGAGAGTGTAAAAAAGAACAATGGTGTGTTGGTACTCTCTCCGGAAGCGGTGGATTATCATGTCTATCGCCGGATGATGGAACGGATACAGGGGCTGTGTCCTGTGATTGTGAGGGCAAAAGGTGTTTCAGGAGAGGAGGGACGTTTGAAAATAGCTGCCCATACCGGCGGACTTTTTATGGATAACCTTGCCGCAGGGTTTTGGGTAACCTTGGCGGGTGAAGTGGGGACGGCTTTGGAATTGAGCCGGAATATTTTGCAGTCGGTAGGTGTTCGTCGCTATAAAACGGAGTTTGTCAGTTGCCCCGGATGCGGCAGGACGTTGTATAATCTGGAAGAAGCTGTGTCGAGAGTGAAGCGGGCTTTTGCCCATTTGGACCAGTTGAAGATTGCAATTATGGGGTGTGTGGTGAACGGTCCCGGAGAGATGGGAGATGCGGATTATGGTTATGTAGGTGCCGGAAACGGGAAAGTGAATCTTTATAAAGGCCGGCAGAGGGTGAAAAATGCCGTGCCTGAAGAGGAAGCCATAGAAGCGTTGAAGCAGTTGATTCGGGAACACGGGGATTGGAAAGAACCCCAATGACGTATTCTTTGGGGGGCGATGTAACCATTTGCCGGGAAAACGAGTAAATAGGTTATGTTGAACTAAAAAGATTACAGTTATGATGTTTATTTGGTATATTGTTATCGGGCTTGTTGCCGGATGGGTGGCAAGCAGAATCATGAGAGGCCAGGGATATGGCTTGTTAATCAACATGATTATCGGAATTATCGGAGGTGTATTGGGAGGCTGGCTGTTCAGTCTTCTTGGATTCTATTCTACCGGCGGTATTATCGGAAGTCTGATAACTTCTGTGATTGGAGCGATAGTCCTGCTTTGGTTTGTCGGATTAGTCAACCGTCCCACACGTAAGTGAGCCTGCCCGGCACTACCTTTTTTGTTTGCACTGTTTTTGCATCGGATGGGTGTCATTACAGCAAAATTCAGGTAAATTTGATTTTGCAGCCGTCTTGCCTTATCTTTGCAAAAAATATACAGTGAAATGAAAATCTTATTGGGAAGTTTATTGCTTTTGTTTGCATTAAATACAGCTCTTTGGGGACAGATGAAAGCAGACACGACAGGATGCGGTTGGAGAGATTTGGCGCCTGCTCAGTTTAAAAAATTGTTGGCGGATAGCGTAGTTACGCTGATAGATGTCCGGACGTCTGCCGAATATCATGCCGGGCATATTGAAGGTGCCTGTAATATAGATGTCCGGAAACCGGATTTTGATAAGCAGATAACCGGATTAAAGGTTGACCGTCCGGTGGCAGTGTATTGTAAAGGTGGCGTCAGAAGTCGTGTGGCTGCCCGGAAGCTGGTACAAAAAGGCTTCAGGGTTTATAATTTAGACAAAGGCTACCTCTCCTGGCCCGATAAGCTGAAAAAGTAAAAAAATCCTGCAAGTTTTAGCTTGCAGGATTTTTTGTATAGGTAATTTGTTGAAAAAATTACTTGGATGCTTCTTCTATGGCAACGGCAACAGCAACGGTAGCACCTACCATCGGGTTGTTACCCATACCTAAGAATCCCATCATTTCTACGTGAGCGGGAACAGAAGAAGAACCGGCGAACTGAGCGTCTCCGTGCATACGGCCAAGGGTATCGGTGATACTGTGGGGAAAAGCAATTTTGAATCCTGTAACTGCCTGATTATAATTCAGTAATAAGAGAACTTCTCCGATTAATAATTTCTTTTTCAAAAATGGCTGCTTTTAAGTCACAAATCCCTCCTGTACCCGTATATTTCCAATTGGTGGAGAATTTTTCAAAAGGTATATATAAAACTGGAATTACAGTATTTTTCCACCACCCATAAAAAGCCAGTAGAAATGAATCCACTGCCCTGTATTTTATAATAATCAGGTATTATTCCTGACAGAGTAATTTAATTTTGTCTTTGAGTGGTTGTAGTTCCGTTTGTATAGTAGCCCATACTATTTCATCCTTGATTTGGTAATATCCATGTACCAATACATGGCGCATACCAATAACAGCGTTCCATTCTATATTCGGATGATTCCCTCTGAAATCTTTGGTAAGCAAATAGGCTGCCTCACCTATGATTTCCAGATTCTTAATTACAGCAAAACGGAGAATTTTATTCGACTTGTATTCTTCAAAAGTAATTCCTTGGGTAAATTCAAAAATATTGTCAATTGCTTCCAGCATATGCAACAATCTTGTTTTATCTTTCGGCTTCTCTCTCATAAATCAGGATTTTATCTTGTTCTGCTGAATGTTTGGCAAACTCTTTTAATTGCCCTTCTTCCACTAAATCAATCTTTTTGTGTAACAGTTTCTGTAAAGCATTCGCAATACTGACATATTTAAAAAGCGTAATATTGGCATCCTTAGCGAAACGTACCAAAATATCAATATCGCTATCTTTTGTTTCTTCTCCACGCGAATAAGAGCCAAATACCCATGCCTTTTCGATTGGCTGGTATGCGAAAAATTGCTTCAGTTTATTAATAATCGTCTGTTTCATAGGCTCTTTTTGCAAATATAATAATTATTGGAAATATAACCATGAAGAGGTTGTACGAATTTGAGGAAATAGTCGTTATCACGCATAAAAAAAGCCAGCAACGGGTGGGGCGCCGACTTTTCGATACAAATGAATGAATCAATCAATTCTGATTGGGTACAGGTACTAATTCATCCATACGTACTTCAAATGGAGTATCCGGTTTGGTATATTTATACCTACTATTACATTCACGACAGACAGGATAAATATATAAATTACCTTCTTCATCAATGACGTGAGCACGTACCATGTCATTAGAAATTTTTCCAATTGAAATGAGCATGCCGTAATAGGTTAGCAGTAATGAATAAACCTTTGGGGGTTAGTTTCAGAGCTTTTTCATATAATTTGTTGTGAATGGCTTGTAAGGAGGCGTTGATGATTTGTGTTTCTTGGGTTTTACCTTTTACCCGTTGTTTAGCTGCATTCCATACATTAGGGTTTATTTTTAAGCTTGTTGAAAATATGGTGCGTTCCCCGTTTATGGTGATAGCGCATTCAATCATTACCAAGCCTTTTTTGTTGGTTCTGTTTTCTCTAATGAAAAAACGGTCGCAAAATGAACTTCTTTCCATAATAAAATTTGGTATTATGAGAAGTCTTTTTATAGAATGAATTATTTTGTAAGTTGTACTGTTATAGTGTTTTATATGCATTCAAGCAGCCATTTGGGGATTTTGCTAAATTGGCTGCTTTTGTGGTAGTAAAACATCTCTTTTTTTTGATATTTTCCCTTTTGTTTTCAGGTACCGTACCGCTCTGTATAGCAACTGGAGGATTATTTGTTTTTCAATCATTTTGGTAAGTATAAAAACAAAAATCCTGCAAGTTTTAACTTGCAGGATTTTTTGTATAGGTAATTTGTTGAAAAAATTACTTGGATGCTTCTTCTATGGCAACGGCAACAGCAACGGTAGCACCTACCATCGGGTTGTTACCCATACCTAAAAATCCCATCATTTCTACGTGAGCGGGAACAGAAGAAGAACCGGCGAACTGAGCGTCTCCGTGCATACGGCCAAGGGTATCGGTGAATCCGTAGCTGGCGGGACCTGCTGCCATGTTGTCCGGATGAAGTGTACGTCCCGTACCACCACCGGAGGCTACAGAGAAGTATTTTTTACCTGTTTCCATACACTCTTTTTTGTAGGTTCCTGCTACCGGGTGCTGGAAGCGGGTGGGGTTGGTAGAGTTTCCGGTGATGGAAACATCCACTCCTTCGTGACGCATGATAGCCACACCTTCACGTACATCGTCGGCACCGTAGCACCGTACTTTTGAACGCTCTCCGTTGGAGTATGCTTTTTCTTTCACGATTGTCAGCTCTCCGCTGTAATAGTCGAACTGTGTCTGTACGTAGGTGAATCCGTTGATGCGGGAAATAATCATCGCAGCGTCTTTACCTAATCCGTTCAGGATAACCTGGAGCGGTTGTTTACGTACTTTGTTGGCTGATTTTGCAATACCGATAGCGCCTTCTGCTGCGGCAAAAGATTCGTGTCCGGCCAGGAAAGCAAAACATTTGGTCTCTTCGCGGAGCAACATGGCTGCCAGGTTACCGTGTCCCAGACCTACTTTCCGGTCTGCAGCCACAGAGCCTGCAATACAGAATGCCTGCAGGCCTTCGCCGATAGCTTCTGCGGCATCTGCGGCTTTGGTACATCCTTTTTTAATGGCAATCGCAGCGCCTACAACATAGGCCCATTTTGCATTTTCAAAACAGATGGGCTGTGTTTTTTCACAGATGTCGTAAGGGTTGATGCCTTTTGCATCGCAGATAGCTTTTGCTTCGTCGATGTCTTTGATTCCATATTTATTCAGAGTCGCGTTAATCTGATTAATACGACGGTCGTAACTTTCAAATAATGCCATAATTCTTTCAATTTAATTTATTCGTGACGAGGGTCGATATATTTAACTGCTTCTGCGAAACGACCATAGTTTCCTTTTGCTTTTTCCAAAGCTTCTTTCGGTTCGATGCCTTTTTTCAGGAAATCGGTAAATTTACCCAAGTGAATGAATTCGTAACCGATTACTTCACCGTCGGCATCCAATCCCATACGGGTAACGTAACCTTCTGCCATTTCCAGGTAGCGGGTTCCTTTTTCTTTGGTACCAAACATAGTTCCCACCTGGCTGCGGAGTCCTTTGCCTAAGTCTTCCAGACTGGCACCGATGGGTAGACCGCCTTCTGAAAAAGCACTCTGGGTACGACCGTATACAATTTGTAAAAATAATTCGCGCATGGCGGTGTTGATGGCATCACATACCAAGTCGGTATTCAATGCTTCCAACAATGTTTTTCCCGGCAGGATTTCAGAAGCCATTGCTGCGGAATGAGTCATACCGGAACAGCCGATAGTTTCCACCAAAGCTTCTTCAATGATACCGTCTTTGATATTCAGTGTCAGCTTACACGCTCCCTGCTGCGGGGCACACCAGCCGATACCGTGGGTTAAACCTGAAATATCTTTGATTTCTTTAGAACGTACCCATTTCCCTTCTTCGGGAATCGGGGCCGGACCGTGGTTGGGTCCTTTTTTTACAACGCACATGTGTTGTACTTCCTGTGAATAAATCATGTTATTACTTTTATTGATTAATATATTGTTACACATCGCTTTCGCGCGCACAAGTCGTACAAAGATAAAAGTTTGTTTGATATAAAAAAAGAGGTGGGGAAACATATCAGTGTGATTTTTTAATTATAATCACTAATTTTGAATGTTGAATGAAGTGTGTGTGAATAGTAAAAATGAAATATATGAAACGGACATTATCTTTTATGATTTTTATTGCTGTGGCAGTGCTGTTGCTGCCGCAGTGTCAGCAGTTCTCGAAGGAGAAAAAAGCGAAGTATGTTTTCTATTTTATCGGGGACGGTATGGGTGTAAACCAGGTAAACGGTACGGAAATGTACCTGGCGGAGAAAGAAGGCAGAATCGGTCTGAAACCGTTGAATTTTACGCAATTTCCTGTGGTGAACTTTGCCACTACCTATTCAAAATATAATTCGGTGACCTGTTCTGCGGCTGCGGGTACGGCTTTGGCTACGGGCACGAAGACAAAAAACGGTACAATCGGGATGGACAGCCTGCACCAGGCTCCTTTATATAGTGTTGCGGTGCAAGCCAAGGAGGCAGGAAAGAAAGTCGGGATTACCAGTAGTGTGAGTGTGGATCATGCTACACCTGCCGCTTTTTATGCTCATCAGCCGAATCGTTCGATGTATTATGAAATCGGAACGGATTTACCGAAAACGGGATTTGATTTTTATGCCGGGGCCGGATTTCTGCAACCGAAAAGCAAAAAAGATACTGCCGCACCGGAACTGTATGGTCTTATAGAGGGAGCCGGTTATAAGATTATTCGAGGGAATGAGGCATTTGAAAAGCAATATACGGAGGCAGTGAAAGCTGTATTAATACAGAAAGAAGGAGCTGAAAAAGGGTGCTTGCCGTATGCCATTGACAGAAAAGAAGGGGATTTAACCTTGGCACAAATTACAGAAAATGCAATCCGTTTCCTGACAAAGGAGGAGAATGACGGTTTCTTCCTGATGGTGGAGGGAGGAAAGATAGACTGGGCCTGTCATGGAAATGATGCAGCAACGGTCTTTACCGAAGTGATAGACATGGCCGAAGCTGTGGAGAAAGCTTTGGATTTTTACAAGCAATATCCGGATGAAACGCTGATTGTAATTACGGCAGACCATGAAACGGGCGGTATTGCTTTGGGTACGGGAAAATACGCACTGAATTTGCAGGCTTTGCAATATCAGAAATTATCCAAAGAGGAGCTGACCCGTAAAATACAGGAACTCCGTACCGCAAAGGGAAATAAAGTGAGTTGGGAAGACGTGCGTGGTGTACTGAGTGAGAATTTAGGTTTTTGGAAAGAGGTAAAGCTGAGTGATAAACAAGAAACTCGGTTGAAAGAGATTTACAAGCGTTCTTTCGGGAAAAACGGAGTGAAGCTGGAAAAGAATCTCTATGCCGAGAATGAACTGCTTGCAGCTGAAGCCATAGAAATTATGGATTCTATTGCATTGGTCGGCTGGACAAGCGGAGGCCATTCGGCAGGTGTAGTACCTGTTTTTGCTATCGGAGTCGGTTCGCATTTGTTTAGCGGCAAATTGGATAATACCGACATTCCCCGCAAAATTGCGGAAGCTGCCGGGTATTAAGATAAAAAGATAAGGTGTAAAATTCTTATAAAAGAATAGCTTCTGTGTTTCTTTGTGTAATTTTTCACACTTTTTCTTATTTTTGTATATTTGATACTGTAAACCTGCGCTCAAGTCTCCATCGGAGGCGAGTAGTAAGGGAAATACAATATATAAAGGCGTTTACTTAACGTTTTATCTGTGGCATACTGAATTTCGCAATTTCAACATCGGTCACACGGTAAAGCAATGGTAGATGCTCATGGGTATGTTTATTGTGCATTCGAAGGTGTTTTTTAGATTCGCCTGTTGTGTGTATAACATATCGGCGTGGGCTTCTGCGTTGCTTATCCTTGACCGAAGGCAATGCGAAAGCCCAGTATGCGGGATAAGTGACAAGTACAGATCCCGCGCTTTTTATTATCTGAGATTAGAAACGTCCGGTTCGGGAACTGCGGATGATACCTGATTTATTGTTTTTATGGTTCATGTCGGACAACTAATTGAACAGATACTTCGCGAACAAGGTCGTTCCGTTACCTGGTTTGCCGCCCGTTTATGTTGTAGTCGCCCGAATGTCTATAAAATATTTCATAGGGAAAACATTGATGTTTATCTTCTTTGGCGTATTTCTGATATCTTGGAATATGATTTTTTTCGGGATCTTTCGCTGGCGTATGCGGGAGAGTGTGTTGCCAAATAGGTGACACTTCTGTAGCTCATTCAGCATCATTAAAAACTTTCTATAACTCTTATTTTTGCTTTAAATTTGCATAATTTAATTAAAAATTTAAAAATATGAAGATTTTAAAATTGTTGGCGATATTATGGGTCGCAGTAATGATGAGTGTGTCTTTTGCTTCTTGTAGTGATGATGATAAGGATGAACAAGAAGACTCGTTGCTTGTTGGAACATGGCTTGATGGCATTGAAGGTGAAGACGAGGCACAAATGGTGACTTTCGAAAAAGATGGTTCATTTGTTTGGATTGATTGGTATAAAGATGAAGATATGCTATCTGATACCGTACAAGGAACTTATACTTATGAGCATCCGGTTCTAACACTCAGAGCTAATTATGAGTCTGATGATGAAAATGAGGATGTTGAAGAGGAAGTGGTTTATAAGGTTAGAACTATTTCTGAAACCGATCTTGTGCTCGATTTCGAAGAAGAAGAGGAAGCTTGGACTTTCAAAAGAAAGAAGTGAGAATACTATTTGTTAACTATTGAGGAGAAAGCAACTGCTTTCTCCTTTTTTATCCCCCAATAAATCTGTAGTTTCTTTGTTTTTATTCCCTGCCGGGGAAGTCGGTGTCGAAATATTCGAAGCAGCCTCGGTCGGCAAGGGTGACATAGCATCTTTTGCGGTCTTTGCCTCCGAAAGTGAGGTTGGACGGTTTCTTTCCTTTGAGCGGAATTTCTTCTAAAAGTGAGCCTTCAGGACTGAGTATGACAATGGTGCCTTTCCCGTAACGGGTAAGGTAGAGATTGCCTTTTTTATCGCATCGCATGCCATCCATACCGTAGTCATGGAAGCTATAGAATAATTGTTTGTTGCTTAAAGTGCCGTCCTGCCGGATGTCGTATTTCCATAATTTCCGCTGAGCGGATTCTCCGACGTAGAGGGTCCTGCCGTCGGGACTGACTTCAATGCCGTTTGTGGTGCCTGTGTTTTCAGCCAATAGGATTACTTTTCCATTCGGTTTGATAAGCCATAGTTTCCCGGTGGAGGCTTGCCAATTGGGGTCGCTGGCATACAAATAGCCGGAGACTGGCGAAAGGGCGAGGTCATTGGGTTGATTCATTGCCGGTTCGTGGGCAAACAGTTTTACTTTTTTACCCTTGCGGGTGATTTTGAATATATTGTGGTTTACATAGTCGGCAACATACATTTCTCCTTTTTGCCCGAATCGGATGCCGTTGCCAACGGATGTTCCGGGTAAGACAGCATATACGGAGTGTTCTCCGGCAGGGGTGATTTTGCCAATGGTGCCTTGTCGCTGATAATTGACGGCATAAATATTTCCTTCGCGGTCGGTGGCAGGACCTTCAATGCCTTCGGTGAAAGTGTGTTCGGGTAGCAAATCGTGTACGTTTCTTTGGGCATGGCAAACAACAGAGTATGTCAGGCAGACGAATAGAAAAAGAAATTTTAGCATTGTACAGGGATTAAATATTAATGACACCCGCAGTCACCGATGCGGAAAAGGTCGTAACTTAATGTGAGGCTTGCTTTGAGAGGGATGCATTTTTTATCGTCCGGCAAGTCAGCTAAAGATTGTACGCCACAATTGATTTTGAAGGACAGCGCCAGATGTCGGGTGAAGAGTTGTTCATATCCCAGGATAAATCCGTAATCCCATTTTTTTATGCCATTCTTCAGGGAAGCTGGAGATACTTCAGGACTGAGGCTTTCGCCGTTCACACAATAGGAGTGATTGTCTGAGAGGAGACAAGACACATAACCTCCGAATAAAAGCATGCCCCGGTTGGAGTTTAACATGTATTTGGCATATACAGGAACCGCTATTTGCTCCAAATCAAGTTCCAGCCGGCTTGTTGTGTTTGAATATTTATTCAGTGTTTTGAATTGGCTGTAATTGATTTCGCTTCCCATAAACCACTTCCGGCTAAATGGAAAAGTCATTTTCAATCCAGCACTGGGAGTAACGCTGAATTTTGAAATTTTAGAGGTCATTAAGACTCCGCTTTCCGCTCCTGCCTGTAAAGCAAAAGCTGCCGTATAGTCTTTTTTGGTGACCAGCTGGGCATATCCGTGAAAGGTCACGGAAATAAAAACCAGAATACTAATACAACGCAGTGACATCATCTAAATGGAACTAAGTTGCCCAAAGATAATGCTTCCCACCGAAAATCAAAAACCGGGAACCGGAAGTAACGCACTTCCTGCTCCCGGTTGATAGATAACGGGACTTTTATAAATCCAAATATTTCCCTTCTTTGTCAAAAGCGGCTAAAGCGGCATTTACACCCGGAGTATCCTCTTTGTAGGTGACTCCGAACCATTTGGCTTCGGTCGGGATAACTTTTACCTGTGCTGCTTTGTCTTTCAACATCTGGTCTACTACTTTGGGAATGTAAAATTCCGATTTTAGGTTATCTTTATTTTGGGGATAAAATTCTACGAATTGTTTTTCTATTTCAGAGAATACATTCGGAGTGAATCCCCAGAAATTCATAGAAACCACGTCATTGGAGCTTAAAACCCGGTTCAGTTCTTCATCCTTGATGCTTCCGTCAGCTTGTGTGCCGATTTTGGTACATTCGGTAACTGCTGTCAGGTAATTGTTGGCATCTACCTCACAGACACCTCTGGAAACTGTTCCGTTCTCGGAAAGGGTTGCTGCCAGACGGTATCCAATCAGACAGAACTCTTTTTCATTTTGGTTATTGGCCAAAAAATCATGAGCTTTCACAAAAGCGTCGCTTCCGTAGAAATCGTCAGCATTCAACGCGGCAAACGGTTCGTGGATGGCATCTTTGGCACACCAAATCGCGTGGGCGGTACCCCAGGGTTTTTCCCTTTCAATCGGGGGCATACCTCCCGGCAGTTTATTCATATCCTGAAAACAATATACGGTTTCTACCAGGCTTTCAGCATATTTACCTACAAAATTCTTAAATTCTTCTGCGAAACTTTCCCGGATGATGAAAACAATTTTATCGAAACCGGCATGAACGGCATCGTAAATGGTATAATGCAGCAATGCTTTTTTGTGAGGACCGAGCGGGGTGATCTGTTTCAGACTACCGAAGCGGGAACCCATGCCTGCGGCCATGATAAGAAGAGTGGTCTTGTTCTTCATAATGTTATACTTTAATGTTCAACAGTTCAGGAACCCGAATGTTTCATCGGGTTCCGGTTGTCTGATTATTTTTTCTTGTGAATATAACGGGCAAACACTTCCATAGCTTCATATTCCGCCATGCCTAATTTGTTGTATATATCTGCCGTATTGCGGTTGCGGTCTTCGGCTCTCTGCCAGAATTCGCGGGGGTCGTCACCCGGGAATGCCGGACCGTTGTTCTGCGAACCGTGCTTGTAAATGGATTTCCGTTTGATGGATAATTCCGACGGACTGATGGGCACTGCCATATCTACTTTTTCAATTTCCCATTCCATCCAGGCACCTCTGTACCACCAAGTATAGCAGTCTTTAAACCATTCGTCGTCGCACACTACATCATAAGCACGTAAAATGGCATCCAGACATACGCCGTGAGTCCCGTGAGGGTCGGCTAAATCACCGGCAGCATAAATCTGGTGAGGTTTGATTTCCCGTAACAGTTTTACGATGATGTCCACGTCGGCCTGTCCTAACGGATTCTTTTTAACCGTACCGGTTTCGTAAAACGGCAGGTTCAGAAAATGTACATGGTCTTCGGGTACGCCTAAATAACGGTCTGCACCGCGGGCCTCGGCCCGGCGAAGGGCACCCTTGAATGGAAGAAGTTCATTCGGTTCGCTGTCCCCCGGCTTGCGGTTGGCAATTAACTGTTTTATTTTTTCAAAAGCAGCATCCATGGTTTTGGTATCGCCGCCGACCAGATGGGTAAAAGATGCGGCAATATCCATCTGTTGGTAGATGTAATCATCCAATACAGCGATATTACCGGATGTCTCATAGGCTACATGTACGTCGTGTCCCTGTTCCACCAAGCGGGCAAACGTACCTCCCATAGAAATTACATCATCGTCCGGATGAGGGCTGAAAATGATTACTCTTTTCGGATACGGATTGGCTCTTTCGGGACGGGTAGAGTCGTCGGCATTGGGCTTTCCTCCCGGCCATCCGGTAATGGTGTGTTGCAAGTCGTTAAATACCTGTATATTGACCTTGTTTGCAGAGCCGAATGTTTTTACCAGGTCGCTCATGCCGTTTTCAGTATAGTCGCTGTCTTCTACTTTCAGAATCGGTTTTTTCACTTTTTGACACAACCAAATGACAGCCTTGCGGATGAGTTTGTCATTCCATTCCACTTTGCTCACCAGCCAGGGACGATTGGCTCTGGTCAGTTCTTCGGCTGCTTTTTCGTCAATGAAGAATTGCACATTGGTGTGCATTTGCAGGAAAGTGGCAGGTATCTTGTCGGATACATCTCCTTCTACTGCTGCCCGGATGATAGGAGCTTTGTTTTCTCCCCAGGCTAATAAAATCACCTTCCGGGCTTTCATAATGGTGCCTACACCCATGGTGATAGCACGGGTAGGAACATTTTCAATACCTCCGAATTCTCCGGAAGCATCTTTCATAGTCAGTCTGTCCAGATAAACCATTCGGGTTTTAGAGGTAATCGGGGAACCCGGTTCGTTAAAACCGATGTGTCCCGTCCGGCCTATACCCAGAATCTGTAGATCGATACCCCCTGCGGTTTCGATTTCTTGTTCATAGTTTTTGCAGAACTTTTCAACTTCGTCTATTTTTAAAGCTCCGTCCGGAATGTGAATGTTTTTCGCCTCAATGTCGATGTGGTCAAACAGATGGTGGTGCATGAAATAGTGATAGCTGTGTCCGGAATCTTTGGCCATCGGGAAATACTCATCCAGGTTGAACGTGATTACATTTTTAAATGATAATCCTTCTTCCTTGTGCATCCTCACTAATTCTTGATACAATTTGATGGGAGAGGAACCGGTAGCCAGTCCCAATACGCATTTTTCATTCTTTGCAGCTTTTGACCGGATGAGGTCTGCTATCTCTGTTGCAACGGCTTTTACCGCTGTTTCCGGGGTTTCTGATATTTCTACCGGTATCTTTTCATACCGGTCAGCCCCTTCGCCTTTAGCGATGTAAGTTGTCATCATAATATAACGTTTTTATTTATTGATAAATTGTAATGTCTTTAATATAAAGAGAAATTGCTGTCGGAATCGTAATATAAATTTTTCATCACCACCATCAGAGTCCCCAGAATGGTTGAGTGTGAATTCAGATTGCTTAATTTGATTTCACACTGGTTTTTCAGACGGGTAAGAGTATATTTGTTTAATATCTGCTGTATAGGCATCGTGATCAACTCGCCTGCATCTGCAATTTTACCTCCGATAACCAATACCTGTGGATTGAAAAGATGGATGAGAGTCGATATGCCTTCGCCTATTTTTTCACCGGCATTCTGAAGCAGGTCTATTGCAAAAATATCGTCTTGCCGGGCTGCTTTAATAATCGTATCCAAAGTGATCTCTTGATGCTCTCCGGCTAATGTCTGAATAGCTGTTTTTACATTATTTTCTATAGCTTCACAGGCTGTTTTTACGATACTTCGTCCGGAGGCGACCGTCTCTAAACATCCGATTTTTCCGCAATAACATTGTTCATTCAGGCCGGAAATCCGGATGTGTCCGAATTCTCCCGCCATACCTTTGAAACCGGTGTAAGGCTGGGAATTTAAGATCATACCCAGTCCGATACATTCATTGACACTGATACACAAAGCATGGGGTATTCCTTTCGCCACGCCGAAAGTATGTTCCGCCATCGCCATGATTTTGGAATCATTGTCAATAAATACGGGAATACCCAATTCTTTTTCAAGCACCTCCTTGATACTGCTGTCTTCGTATGTGAAATAGGTGTAGGACGTTCCGTCGCTGTCAATCAGCCCCGGGATAGCAAATCCCGCAACCTTGATTTTGGAATAGGGGATCTCCAATTCCGATAAAGTCTGATTGATTTTTTCCCGGATATAACTGATATTTTCTTCATTCGTTTTGCCTTCCTCCAGCAGGGAAGGATATACCTTGATTTCTCCGATAACTTCTTTGCGTAAATTGAAAATGGCGACCTTTAAATGGATTCGCCCCACATCTACCCCCATGATATAGGTAACATCCGGATTAAGAGAAAATATATGCGGTCTCTTTCCGCCAATGGAGGCGCCTTGTCCCTGGTCGGTTACCCAGCCTTCCTCGATCAACTCTTCAATCATCCGGCTGATAGTCGGAGTGGTCATGTTGGTTAAACGGCAAATTTCCGGCTTGGAAAGCTCTCCCATTTTGTAAAGAAAACCGATAATATCCTTTTTTTGCTGGTACCTTTTTTCTTTCAATCCGGGTAAAGAATTTTTAGTCGTCTGCATGTATTATTCCTATTATATCATTACAAAAGTAGAAAAACTTTCTAAAAAAATTACTTAAGCATCGATTATTTTAAAAATCAAAAAGGCAAAAGCCAAAACTCCTGTAATAGAAAAGAGGCTGATTTTTTTCAGCCTCTTTCAAAAAATAGAAGAACTTTAAAATGAACTTCTGTTGTGTCTCCTGTCTGCTAAATTTACCAGTTCGGTTTCAGATTTGAATTTGCTTTCAAATCATTTGCCGGAATTTCCCACACAAAACGGGGATTATTGTTTTCAACAGAGAGTGTTGTATATTCATTTCCGGTCATTAAAATGGACATATTCTGTGGATCGTGTCTTTTCATACCGTCTCCCCATCTTTTTAAATCGTTCAATCTCTGACCTTCTCCTACGAATTCCCGGATCCACTCTTTTTTGATGGCATCAAATAAGGCATTGCCGGAAAGAGCACTTAACTGGGAGGCACCTCGTTTCCCTCTTAAATCATTCAGGTATTTAATGGCACCGGTTTCATCTCCGTTCAGATAAGAAGCCTCTGCGGCAATTAAATAGGCTTCTGCGGCACGAAAGACCTTCCACATATGATAATATTCATATTCTGTCTTTTTCAGAGCCGGATTGCCCGGATATTTATTGAGCATATACACATCATTGGTTTCCACATTGTTGGAAACAATCTTATCTTTCTTGAAATAAGTTCCTTTCCGGATATCGCTGTTTTCATACAGATCCAAAACCCATTGTGAGGGTACGAAATCGGGCTGGAAAGCATTGGCAGAAGTAGAATAACCTAAGAAATTGGTCATATCGTTTGTCCTTTCCGATATTGACATGAATGTCCTGAAAATAATTTCACTGCTTTGGTCGTTCAGCCACATATTTTTAAGGTCATTTTCTGATTGTAACAGCGGATAAGCCGATATGATGTTCTTTGCCAGAGTCACGGCTCCTGCATACTGGTGCATATACAGATTTACCCGGGCTTCAAAAGCGTCGATTACATCTTTGGTAAAGTATTCGGCATTGGGAGCTCCCGCCGTAGTCAGGTATTTTCTGGCCTCGGTGATATCCTCCTTGATTTGTGTATAGGTTTCCTCCAAAGTACTTCTGGAAGGTTTTTCCGTAGGGTCATTGTTATATACCAAAGGTAAACCTAAATTTGAAGCTGCTGTCGAAGGATCATAATCTTTTGCAAATCTCACTACCAACGTGTGATAACAAATGGCGCGCATCAGATACGCTTCTCCTTTAATCGTAGCTAAAATAGCATCATCTTCTTCAATATTGTCAATATTGTTGATGATATTGTTACAGTTATTAATAGTATAATAATTGTATTGCCATGTATCTTCAATATCATATTGACTGGAATTAAAATCCCAACGATGCATCTCTCCTCCCCGGTTACCGTATCCGATTGTTGCATTGAACAAATCGGATTGATAGTCGGGCGTATAGGAATATAAACCTCCATTAATACTTCTGAAATATGCATAAATTCCTGTACGGAAATTCTTGGCATCATCTACAGATTGCCATGCGTCTTCCAAACTGATGCTGTCTTTAGGCAATTCATCCAAATTGCAGGAAGGAAACAAAAGGATGAGTGACGCAATAACTGCGAATATTTTATATTTTTTTATCATGGCTGTTTTATTTAAAATGTAATTTCTGCACCAAATGAATATTGTCTTGAATTAGGATAAGCTCCAAAAGTCAGGTTTGTATCCAATTCAGGATCTGCTCCCATATAATCCGTTACCGTGAATAAATTTCGTCCGTTTGCATAGATCCGGACAGCATTGATTACATTCTGACGTTTTAACCAATTTTTAGGTAATTCGTAGGAAACAGTCAGGTTTTTCAAACGCATGAATGAAGCATCTTCCAACAGGTGCGTATCGAACTGCATAACGTGTCCAAAGGCGGGAATATCTGTTTTATCGCCTGGTTTTTCCCACATTTTCAATATTCGTTTAGATTGATTCATCCCTGCAAATGCTACCGGGTTTTCTGCAAAATAACGGTCATTGTTCAACATATATTTCCCGTAAACCCATGAAAAATCAGCACTGACAGACAAACCTTTCCAACGGGCATTAACATTGAAACCTCCGGAATGGGGAGCATAACGGGTATAACCTGTTGCCTGCTCCAGATAGTCACCATACTCTTTAGTCGTTTCGTTTGTACCCGGTACATACCACATGGGGGCTCCGTCTTCCGGATCTACACCGGCATATTTTGCACAATAGAATTGTAACGGTTCCCCGACTTTATAAGTTAAAGTATAGGATGGCATAGGCCATTCCTGGTATCCGTAAAACAATTTGGTGATTTTGTTCTTGTTGTAAGAATAAGTGGCATTCAAACCGACAAACCAATCTTTATTTTTTACCAGATCCAATCCCAGCGTCAATTCAACACCGGAGTTTGTCATTTCTCCCACATTTTGCATGATTTTATCGAAACCGGTAGTGTAAGGGACAGGCACTTCAATCAACATATCTTTTGTTTTCCGGTTATAGTAGGTAACTTCCAACCGGTAGCGGTTGTCAATAAAACCGACTTCTACGCCCACATTGCTCAAAATTTGTTTTTCCCATCCCAGTTGCGGATTGCCCGGAGTAGAGATAATCCAGCCGGATTGTGTATTGTATTGGGAAGTCCCTACCAAAGCCAGGTGGTCGTAATTACCAATAGAAGAGTTTCCGGTTGAGCCGACGCTACCTTTCAGTTTTAACGTGCTCAGAAAATTAACGTCTTCGAGGAAATCTTCGTTTTTCATATTCCACATCAAACCTCCGGAATAAAACGTAGCATGTCTGTTATCCTTACCGAAGCGGGAAGAAGCATCATTACGTACGGAGAAATCAGCAAAGTATTTGTTGTTGAAAGAGTAATCGATTCTTCCGAAGAAAGACAAATAAGCATAAGCTGAATCATCATTATAGTCTTTGTTCAATAATTGAGCGGTAGTACCTGACTCGATCATCGTCAACCGATCATCGTTCTGTCCCGATGTGCGTGAACCGAATTCCTGATATTTGCTGTCCACACCTTCCTGTCCGAGTAAAACAGTGAAATTGTGTGATTCATTGATGTCGAAATTGTATTCAATCGTATTGGTAATGGTTCTCATAATATTCCGGGCAAATCTTTCTGTCGTTTGTCCATTGCCTAAAGAACCGGGGAAAGAAGGCAATCTCTTGTCTGTAGCTCTCCAATCGTAAGCCTCAATACCTGCTTGGGAACGGATCTTTAAGCCTTTCACCGGAGATATTTCAGCATAAGCCATACCGTTGAATAAAGCCCGGTTGGATGAAGAAGGCTGTTTTTTTAACAAAAATTCGGGGCTGTATCTGTTCAGGCCGGGGATAATATCCAGTTTTTTCCCGTTTTCATCGTAAGGATTGTAATAAGGTTGGTTCAGGAAAGAACCGAAAATACCTCCATTCAAACTATTGGAACCCTGATAAGTATAACCGGAATTCCGGGTAATACTGTATGAACCGGATAAGTTAGTTCCGATGCGTAACCAATCTTTTACCTGTGAGTCGATATTGCTGCGGAAAGTATATCTCTCATAATCAGACATAGGAGCTGTTCCTTCCTGATAGAAATAAGAACCTGAAAGGAAATAAGATGTTTTTTCTCCGCCGCCGGTAACGTCTACATTGACCTGATATGTCGGCACATTTTTCTCAAAGAAATAGTCAACCCACTTTGTATCCACACCCGAAGCAGAATATTCGTCATATTGCTCTTGGGATATGATACCGTATTTTAACTGATGGTTCAGCAATTCTTCCGCATTCATCGGGCTGCAAATATCCTTGTTTGCCAAGCTGGAAAAACCATACTGGCCGGAGGCGGTAATTACAGCTTTTTCAGCTCTTTTACCTTTTTTAGTTGTAATATAAATTACACCGTTAGCGGCACGTGATCCGTAAATAGAAGTTGCAGAAGCATCCTTTAAGACCGTAACACTTTCAAAGTCGTTCGAATTCATCGTTGTCATGACATTTGAGGATACGGGTATACCATCCAATACATATAACGGTGCATTGCCTGCTGTCAAAGAGCCGACACCCCGTAAATAAACAGAAGAACTACTGGAAGGCTCACCGCTTGACGTGTATACTTGCAAGCCGGCAACTTGGCCCTGCAAAGCATCCATAGCATTGGCACTCGGACGGGCTTTCAGTTTCTCGTCACTGATTTTGGCAACACTACCCACGATAGTACCAATTTTTTTACCGGAACCGTAACCAATAACAACCACTTCGTCCAGGGCTTCACTCGCAGATTCCAGTTCTATGTTAAGATTACTTTGACCTTTTATGGCTACTTCGAAAGGTTTCATACCGATGAAAGAAAACACCAGCACATCACCGTCGTTTACTTTCAGTGCAAATTTTCCGTTGACATCCGTGGCTACTCCCGCTCCCGGATTACTTTTCACTACGACCGATACTCCCGGAAGAGGAGACTTGTCGTGCTTGTCAATAACCGTACCGGTTACCTCCCGCGTCTGCGAGAAACATATCTGTATCCCCGCAAACACAAGGAACACAAATAGTCCAATTAATTTTCTCATACATTTTAATTTTAAGTTAGACATATTTAGGCTGTTTTGTTTCCTAACCGTTAAAATGTGTATCAAGATTCACCCGCCTTTGTTAAAATATTCTTAAAATTATTCCTCTAAGAGAAGTGATACCTGCTTGGTAAGCATGGGATAAGAAAAAAAAGAAAACAGAAACGTTATAAACAAAATATAAACAGGAAAGTTAATACGACAGAAAAAGTCATTACATAATAAACGGAAATAGGAGTATTTCCATACAATAATGAATCATATAAATTATGAGCCTATATATTCCCTGAAAATAGGAATTGCATGATAAAAATGGCAATATTTTCAAAAAATGCCTGTTTCATTATGCAATTTTAGGAGTATGGAGGGTAATTTCTAAAAGTGTCGCTAATTTGAGGTATTTGTTTTTGTTCCGGTACAATTAAAATAATTTTCTTATATCCATTGAAAGGAAATCTTCGGCCTCAATACCGCCGTCACCGACAATAAAAGAGGATTGGGGACTAAACAATTGCCTGAATTTAGCCAAACCGTCCGTTTTTTTCTCCGCATTACTTTTAACTTCAATGGCAACGACTGAGCCTTTTTTACAAAGGATGAAATCTACTTCGTCATTGCGTTCTCGCCAATAAAACACTTCAAAGCGATGGATAAATGCTTGGCTGACAAGATATGCTCCAATGCCCGACTCAAAAATATGACCCCATATTTTGCGGTCGCGAATAGTTTGTTCAAAAGTAAATGGATTATACACTCTCTTCAAGGCATTATTGTAAACTTGCAATTTGGGGATACTCGCTTTTCTTCTTGCCGTGTCAATACTGAATTTCTGAAGTCCGCAGAGCAGTCCGCTTTCCTCCAATAGATGTATATATCCTGCTAAAGTTGCCGTATTACCGGCATCCTGCAAAGCACCTAACATTTTATTCAAAGAAAGCAGTTGTCCTGAATAGGCTGCTCCTAATTCGAATGTTTGACGAAGCAAAGCAGGCTTGCTTATGGGAGTATCCATTAGAATATCCTTATTGATCGTAGCCTCAATGATGGATGATTGGATATATTGCTGAAAACGGTCGTCATCGTCAATTAAAGAAGCGGCGCCGGGATAACCGCCATAAAACAGATATTGTTCAAGTGAAAAACCGAAACATTCCTTCATTTCTGGATAGCTCCAGTGACTCATGCGGATTTCTTCGAACCGCCCCGCTAACGATTCGGACAATCCTTTTTCTAATAGTACGCGGCTACTCCCCAGAAGCAGTACCTTAATATCGTAATCATGAAATGTATCGTCGTCCCACTCTTTTTTTACCGCTTCGCTCCAATTTGCTATTTTCTGTATTTCATCAATGACAAGAATAACACTTCCCCAACCGTTGCTCTTTTTCAAACTGCGCACTGCATCCCAACAATCGGATATCCAGTTGCTGTTTGTTGCCGGCACATTATCGGCAGAAAAAAATTGATACGGAGCATCCAAATCTTTCAACACTTGCTTTACAACGGTCGATTTACCTATCTGACGAGCTCCCATGACAACCTGAATGAATTTTCGTCGCTCTTCAAGTCTATTCTTAATTAATTGATATTCTGCTCTTTTATACATGTCATTACGTTTTACGCAGTCTATTGCGTATTTTTACGCAGTGTAAAGATAATAAATCTATTCAACTTATAATTACATATTTACGAAGAAAAATGCGAATTCCAGATTCAATGGATATTTAAAAATGAATTATTTTTAAAATCGAGGAGGGGAGAAAAAGATGGGATGTTGTGTGTCTGAATAACAAAATCGTGCAAATGTAACTATAATTACATTTGCACGATAGTTAGCTTAATGAATAGAAATGTCTAAATCTATCCCTTGTTATGCCGGATTCTGGTCTTCTTCATTAATATTTTGATTGGCTTCAATTTCTTTTTTGGGGATTTGGAATACCCAGCGGCTGTCCTCCGGACCGAATTGCAATTGTGCATCTATACGATGGTTGCTTGCAACACCGTTAATCGTATTTTTCCTTTCAATGCTTCCACCAATACGTTTCAAATCAAACCAGGAACGACCTTCTCCCCATAGCTCAATACGTTTTTGCAATAAAATTTCTTCTATCAGGTCATTTCCTGTTTTTGTTGATTTGATTGCTTGAGAGTCACGATTTTTGACTAATTCGTACAACACATTTTGAGCGGATGCATCATTTCCTGCACGAGCCTCGGCTTCTGCTTCAATCAGATAGATTTCCGCAATCCGAATGTAGCAAATATCTCCTGTAAAATCACTTGGCGTTTGGAATTTCATGCTGATATACCTTTGATTAGGCAATGCGCACTGACGTCTGATATCAGTTTGAGGAATTTGTTCATAAAGACGTGCATCCCACGCTTTGTACACTCCGATACCACAATAGCCGTCCACAGTATTGTCAAGATGAGAATATAAAGAAGCATATAAAGTAGTATTTTCTCCGTTTATATCCATACCCCATAACCATTCACAGGCATTAAGATTGCCTTTGAATTGATTCATGTAATTATCCATTGTCGACAATGTGGCTGAGCTTTTACGGGCTTCTTGTGCATATTTTACAGCATCCGGCCAATTGTTCATTGTTAAGGAAACATCTGCTAAAATTGCACATGCAGTATAATAATCCACATTGTTGATACTTTCACGAGGTTGATCTTTCAATAATTTAATTGCATCTCCCAAGTCTTGGACAATCTGGGCGTATACAGCGCTTATTTTGGCTCTGGGCTGCTGATCTGCAGCATCAGTTTCTGCCAACCAGAGCGGAACTCCCAGACCATCTTCATTTCCTTTGTAATTTTTAGCAAATAAACGAACCAAATAATAATAGCTATTGGCACGAATTGCCAATGCCTGTCCTACTATAATTTTGGCATCATCTGATAAATTGTCGTATTCTTCCCGTGAATAAGACTTTAATACAAGATTGCTATTGTAAATCAATGGATAATATAATTTTGTCCAGTGGTGTACCGGCGCACGATAATTGGACATCCGATTATCATTTTGATAATAAAAATAGAAATACTGGTTTGCGAGTTGTACCATATCGTTCCCCATCAGATCCGTTGCCAGAAAGATGGTTGGGTGCCCGAATTCATCATGATAGCCATAATAATTAACCATTGAATTATACAATCCGGATATAATGGGAGAAAATGCTTTGATCGGATCATCGACTGCCACGTTATCCTGTTGATCCTGTGACAATGATCCGGTAGGTTCTGTATCCAGGAAATCAGAACTACACCCGCCCGACATAATTAAAAGTACGGGAACAATTAGATAGATTATAAATATTTTTTTCATAATGTCTGCTTTTAGAATTTCATATTAATACCAAACGATACTGTTCTGATAGGTGCAAAATTATACCCCGTCGCTCCGGAAATATATTGTCTGGGGTCCATCCCCTGGCGTTTGGAGAATAAGGCTACATTATCAGCTACTGCATAAATTCTAAGATTTGTAATATGCAATTTGTTGCATATGTGTTTTGGGAATGTATATCCCAACATGATATTTTTTATGGCTAAGAAAGAAGCATCTGTTAGGAATCTGTCAGACCGTCCTGTCGCATCTTGGTAGTTTTGCTGATGAATCGGCACATTCGTATTGACATTAGTCGGTGTCCATGCTTTTAAAACATCTTTGTGGAATCCGGAACCTAAATCATTACCCATATAAGCAGCATAATTACTGTCATATAATTTCCCGCCAAGCTGATAGTTCATCATAAAAGAAAGGTCGAAACCTTTGTATGCCCAATTGCTGGTAAAAGCACCATATACGTCTGGTATTGCGGATTCTCCGGTATATTCCTGAGTCGCATTAGAAGAGGTATACGTAAACATTTTGCCGTTTTCCAAAATCCCGTCAGCCATTTCCTCGTTGCTAGTATAATACATCGCTTTACCGTTCGTCGGATCAACACCTAAATACCTCTCTAAATAAAAGTCGTAAATAGAATGTCCTTCCATGTATTTTTTGTTACCGACAACGATGCCGGATTCTTTAAATTCATTCGGTAATTTCGTAATTTCATTGGTATAATGAGTTAAATTCAAATTAACAGACCATTTGAATTCCGTTTGCTTAAAGATATTAAAGGTCAAATCGAATTCTACTCCCTGATTTTTCATCGAACCTACATTATCCGGGTAGGACGTGAAACCAGAAGAAGGTGGAAGCGGGCGGTTGAATAACAAATCGTCCGATTTACGAATGAAGTATTCGGCATCCAATGAAAACCAGTTAAAAAGATCGGCTTCGATACCGACATTGAAATTCTTGGATTTTTCCCATGTCAGATTACGATTGCCTTTATAATAAGAAGGATTCAAACCGAGGTTTGTTCCGTCTGAGGTGATTCCGTATTGATCTTGCCAGGCATACCATTGTTCATATCCTGCAGGATCCAGTATATTTTCAACACCGTTGGTCCCGTAGCTGGCTTTCACTTTAAGGTTTTGTACCCAATTTACATTTTGCATGAAATTTTCCTGCGAAACTCTCCAGGATGCACCGATTGCCCAGAAATTACCCCATCTGTTGTCTTTGTGAAACCGTGAAGAAGCATCACGCCGGAAAGATAAAGAAGCGTAATAACGATTATCAAAACTATAATCGGCTTTAGCAAAATAGGATTCAATTCTTCTTGAATTTTTATAAGAAGTTGCGCCTGTAATTTTTGCAGCATTTGCTAATTCTGGATTGCCAGGATAATAGAAATTCTCTTTTGATGCCATGAAATAGTAATAATCTTCTTTATAAGCTTCATGCCCGGCTAAGATTCCTATATTATGCTTATTGAACTCCCGATTCCACGATAAGAGCTGATTGAAAGTTAAAACATCTCTTTTATACTGATAATGGTAAGCGCATCCTCCAACATTCTTTGCATCACCATATAAAGCATTTTGGTAATCGATGTCTTTTCGGTTTGAATTATTGTAAGCAAAGTTTGCCCGGAATTTAAAATCTTTTAAGAAAGATACTTCCATGTAAGTATTTCCGTCAAAGGCATCCGTTTTATAGTCATGGATATCCAGTACCTGGGTGGCTATCGGATTCACATTGGCTCCATATTTACGGGAATAGCCATACTGAGATTCGGTACCGTAATCATATATTACTTCCCCTTTTTCATTGTATTGCTTATTTCCTTCCCGGTCATACAGATAGACAGGATAAATCGGTGCTATCCCTTGTGAGAACATGAATTGATTGGCATAAGCACTTGTCCCGGAGTTCGGGAAATTTTGTAATGTATTGGCATAAGCCAGATTGGCGCCTGCCTGAAACCATGACGTCAATTGCTGCTCCAAGTTGACACGGGCTGTGTATCTCCGGAAACCGGATTTTTCCACATATCCTTTATCGTCCAGAAAGCCCAATGACATATAATATTTAGTTTTGTCATTGCCTCCTTGATAAGAGAACTGATACTCTTGGCGTAACTTGTTAGAAAAAGCTTCATCGGCCCAATCATCGTGATATAATAATTTAGCCGCAGGATTTAGTTTGCCATCAATAATCAATTCATCATCGGGGACATTGTAATTATTATATCCTCCTAACTCACTGACTAAGGTCCGGCTTGCTTCGGCATCGGCATCCGTTGCCGACAAATTTCCACTGTACTCAAGGTTATTACGCAAAGCCATCCATGCTGCTTCATAATATTGCCCCGGATCTTTAATCATCTTATATGATGGTATCCCCCGACTATTAATACCCCATTTCATATCTAATGAAACGGTAGGTTTTCCTTCTTTTCCTTTTTTAGTTGTAATGACGATCACACCATTGGCTGCCCGGGAACCATAAAGAGAGTTTGCTGCTGCATCTTTCAAAATAGTCATACTCTCAATATCCGCAGGGTTGATGGAGTTCAGATACCCTGAGAAAGGAACGCCATCGACTACGTATAATGGGGTATTGGAAGCGTTGATAGATCCGACACCGCGAATACGAATTGTTGCGTTCTCTCCCGGTTGACCAGAAGCACTGACAACCTGTACTCCAGGAGAAGCACCTTCTAGGGCTTTTGTAATGCTGGATGTCTGGATTTTTGCCAATTTCTCGCTGCTGACGACTTTTGCAGATCCCGTAAAACTTGAATTTTTAGTCGTACCGTAGGCTACAACCATTACTTCATCCAAAGTTTCGCTCGCATTTTCCATTTCTACCTGAATGCTGGTTTTGCCATTCACGGCTATTTCCTGCGGTTTCATACCGATGAAAGAAAAAACCAACACATCGCCGTCATTCACTTTCAGGGCAAATTTCCCGTTGATATCCGTGGCAACTCCTGTGGCAGGATTGCCTTTCACTATAACAGACACTCCCGGCAGAGGGGACTTGTCGTGCTTGTCGATAACCGTTCCGGTTATCTCACGCGTCTGCGAGAAACATATCTGTATCCCCGCAAACGCAAGGAACACAAATAGTCCAATCAATTTTCTCATACATTTTAATTTTAAGTTAGACATATTTAGGCTGTTTTGTTTCCTAACCGTTAAAATGTGTATCAAGATTCACCCGCCTTTGTTAAAATATTCTTAAAATTATTCCTCTAAGAGAAGTGATACCTGCTTGGTAAGCATGGGATAAGAAAAAAAAGAAAACAGAAACGTTATAAACAAAATATAAACAGGAAAGTTAATACGACAGAAAAAGTCATTACATAATAAACGGAAATAGGGATATTTCCACGCCATAATGTCCCCCCCCCGTAAATATGAATCTATATATCCCCCCTGAAATGGGGAAATGGCACGATGAAAATGGCAATATCCATAAAACTGCTTATATTCTGCAATATTCAGAGGTATGCAGGATGATGCCAATGGTGTCGATAATTTGAAGTATCTGTTTTTGCTCCGCTACAATTAAAATAAAAAAACTGTCTGACCGGGTAAAAGTCAGACAGCTCTTTATGATTATTGGAAGATTACTTTTTCGGACAAAAGAGCCCGAAGCCTATGCCTATGCTTAACTGATAACTGTTTTTAAGCGGGCTATCAGAGTCGGCAAGCAAATATGAAAAATCGCCTGAAATTTCATGATAACGCAATCCGCAGCCAACACTTCCATAATTATCGTAACCTTTATCCTTATCTCCCAAATGATAGCCTGCTCTTAACACGGCATATTTCATACAAGTATATTCCGCTCCGATACCGGCATAGAAATTGGAACTGCCTGAAGGAATCATCTGATAGCCGAAATCGAGGGCACAGTTCAGAATATGGTTTTTACTGAAAGGCAAGTTCAAGGCACCGCCTAAACTTATTTTTCCGGGCAGGTCATATCTTGTGTCCGCATATTTTATTTTAGACCCGATATTTGCTATTTGCAATCCAACAGACCAGGTGGCGCTGTCGACCAGACTGGTTTTACGCTGGTAATAAACACTAACGTCAAAAGCCACAGCACTTGCAGCATCTGCACCATTATAAGAGCCCATATCTGAGTGGATGTAATGCAGCGTTAATGCCATACTCAGATTTTTAGTCAGCAGGCGGGAATATCCCAGGTCAATGACCCACTCGTAAGGAGTAAATTTATCAGTTATATTTCCGTTTTCGTCGCTGATATTCATATCCGGGTGGAAAAAATCCCGCACACCGGCTACAATACTTTGCTTGCTGCCTATTTTATAGAACCCACCAACACTGCCCAGTGCACTTCCGGACACCAAATCCCGCATCCATGGGGCATAAGAGAAGCCAACAGCTCCCTTTTCCTTGGAAAAGAGAGTGGCAGCGGCATTGTGATAGAAAGAAAAAGCATCCGGACTTAAAGCGGTTCCGACACCTCCCATACCCGCAGACCGAGCGTCAGGGGTAAGCCCCAAAAAAGGTGCAGCCTCAGAGTCGCTGTTGGTATTTGTCTGGGCTCTGACAGCAAAACTCAGGATGCTCAAAATAACAAAAGGAATATATAACTTTTTCATAATCGTTATCCGTTATAATTTGACAATATTGCCCTTTACTTCTTTTCCATTGCAGGCAGCAACAAGCGTATAAGTGCCACCGCTCAGTTTGCTGACATTCAAAACACCCGGTTCAAAAGGTTTTACAACAACCGATTCTTCAAGCACCAAAACACCGGCACTGTTGTATACTTTTACATTTACCGGTCCGTTTACCTCCTGTCCCATGCGTATATTTACCACATCCACAGCCGGATTAGGGTATAATTCTATTTCTTTGGAGCCGTCACGGGACATCAATACAAACTCCCGGCTGACGAATTTTCCGAAAAAATCGGATGCTTTGATTGTTATTGTACTTTTCCCTGTTTTTAACGTTGTAATGGTCAACACTTCATTTGAAACCTCTGCTTTTATCAGACCGTCAATTGAAGAAATGATTTCGTAGTTCAGGATTTCTCCGTCCGGGTCATTGAAATATTCTTTTAAATTAAAACTTTGTTGTCCGCCCAAACGGTCGGAATAAACATTCTCCCACTCTTTAGACGTATTAACAGGGGCATGGTTTTCCAAAACCCGATAACGAATCGGCACCTCGGTAAAAGCTCCCGGCTCATCCGTAACCGTCAAAACAACTGTATTATTCCCGATTGTCGCTTTCGGACCTTCCATCTTCACAGTAATCACATTATTTTCCAACGTTGCAGACACTGCTTCATCTTGGGATAATGAAAAAGTATAGGCTTGCCCTTCCGGTTCCGTTACATCAAAAAATAGACTTAACGTTTCATGTGCTTTCAGAATAACATCCCCCGTTGTTCTTCCTTCGACAATAGGGGGCTGATTCGGAAGTGTGGTCCCTTCTTCCAAGGCCGGTTCAGAAAAATTGCCGAAACGGTCCACGCCGACTACCGCAAAATGATAATCTGATTCAGCGGTAAGTTTTTCAACTTTAATGCTTACGGCTTCTCCGACTTTTTTTCGTCTGACATCGACTGTTTTTGCCGGTTTCATCTCCTCAAAGTTGACATCCTTTAAAGCGGTGGGACTGACATAAATATTATACTGGGCAGGAGTTTCGTTGTCTTCGTCTGCCGTGACGCTCCAGGTAAGTTTGACGGAATTGGATGCCCATTCTATTGTTAAATCAGTCACAGGTTCCGGTGCGATTCCTTGGTCCACTTGTAAAGCGGCAGCGGCATCCACATAACCGACGCCCATTTTTCCAAAATAAGCGGAATTGTATTGGTCTATGTCTCTCACTCCTTCCAAAATACGCTCTCTCACATCATCGGGAGTAAGTCCCGGAGTGCCGACTCCGAATTTAGAAACGATCAATGCCGCTATTCCGGAAACATGAGGGCATGCCATTGATGTCCCTTGCAGGAAAGCATATTTATTCTCCGGATAGGTACTTAGAACAGCACATTGGTCTGAATATTTTGCGCCATAGCGAAAACTGCCGCCAGGTGCTGTGACATCAACCCAATCGGCATAATTGGAATAATAGGCTTTCGCAAAATCCGGTGCCATAGAAGCCACTGCCAGCACTTTTTCATACGACGCCGGATAGGCACTATAATCCTTATTTTCATTTCCTGCGGCAAAAATGACGATACCCCCTTTCATCGGCCCGGTTTGATTCCCTTTTTCATCGACTCCCGCATGTTCAATAAAATAATCGATTGCCTTTCGGGTAGCCTCATCGAATGTCGGGGTTACCCCCTCGTCAAATACGAAAGACCAGCTGTTTTGGCTGATGACAGCTCCGTTGTCCGCTCCATATACAATTGCAGCAGGTATTAATTGTGTTCCTTTGTCTTTTTCCGGATTATCGGGATCAACTTCAAAAATCTGACAGCTCATGACCCGCACACCGTCGTTGTTCCCGCTTCCTCCAGCCACACCACAAACTCCCTTATCGTTATTATTCACGGCAGCAATTGTTCCTGCCACGTGAGTACCGTGACCGTGTGGTTTGATGATTGCCGAATTGGACACAAAATTCCATCCGTTTACATCTCCTTTATAACCGTTGCCATCCACGTCTGCATCCCCTTCGGATTCATATTCGTTGTGCCAGATATTTTCTATAAGGTCCTCATGTGCCAGATCAATACCACCGTCTACCACAGATACAATTACCTCCCGCGAACCGGTTGAAACTTTCCACGCTTCATATAAATTAATATCTGCGCCAGCCGCCGAATACGATAAAGTTCCCTCATTGTTATAATGCCATTGGTCTGCAAGTCCGGGATCATTAAAAGGTCCGGAAGCCGCAAGAATCATATTTCGGGCGAGCGTAGCGGGAACCACCTTTTGACCTGCATCCACATTCCTGATTTTACGAACAGGTTCCACAAGTTCAATTTCCGGCAAAGAGGTCAAATCTCCCGCTGCTCGGGTTAATGGCATATCTTCATCAAAGTAGACATTATACCACAAATGCAGACCTGCTTCACGGTGACGGGCTTCAAACTTGCCGGCAGGCGGAAACAACCGCTCTATTTTCGTTGCACCGAGTTTTGCTGCCAATTGATCTATTCGCGATATACCTATTTGTGCCACGCCGTTGGCAGAACTCATCTGTACCTGCATTTCCGTGTCAGGTTTCAGTTTGATCCGAACCATCCCCGGGTGAAAATTCGTACGCGTTTCCGCCATCCAGGAGGGTTGTATTTTTTCTTCCTCTTTCTGCTCCAATTTATCATCCTGACAGGCAAAAAAGGAGAACAACATCGCTATAAGAACAATTCTTTTATTCATTATCTGGATGAATTTATATCGTTTTCGGGGGCTAAATTATTAAAAATCCTGAAAGAAGAAATTTTCCCGGTGATTTTTCCTGGTGAATTTTATTTTTATTTAAGAATTACACTTTTTCTGATTTTATGGTGAATTGATAAAAAAAGAGGATGTGAATCAAAGGCTATGTTTTAGAATCAGGAGAATAAAGGGGGAATAAATAAAAACATTCCGGAAATCCACAGGATCTCCGGAATGCTTATTTAAATGGTTACTTTAATGCTTGTTTAATTGTAATCCGGGTTTTGCTCAATATTATGATTGACATCTATTTCCGCTTGCGGAATCGGTTTTACACACCGGAAATCACTCCAGGTCGGATTAATCAAATCGACATTATTCAGAAAATGGAAGCCTCCGCTTCGGGTAATGGCTTTACCCAAGCGCATGGCGTCGAAGAAACGATGCCCTTCCATAACCAGCTCTTTTCTTCTTTCTTTCAAAACCAGTTCTTCCGTGGCAGTAACATGGACAGCTGCCGGATTGGCCCGCTGAATGATTGCGTTCAAATATTCATCGGCTTTCGTTTGATCCGGTTGAGGCTTTTTTAAGGCTGCTTCAGCGCCAATCAGATAAATATCTGACAAACGCAACACCCGCATATTGTTTACAGCAACCGAACCATTCCGTCCGGGATATTTATTGATAAAGCGTTTCTGGTTTTCAGAATCAGTCTGCAACAATCCCAAACGTACGTCCTGCGGATCTTCATTTAATAAATCGATGAAATCCTTAGTTGCGATTAAAGCTGCATAACCTGTCGGATGTGCAACATATCCCAATAATTCACGATTGCCCGCGGACAAACCTGAAATATGCAAATCAAAGATAGATTCCGATGTATATTCTTCTTTCCAGGCATTCACGTATTGCGCATTAGGAATAAGGGTGTAAGGGCTGTTTTGAATAACATCATCTGCATAATCAAAAGCTTGTTTCCAATCGCCTTTGTATAGATTTACACGGGCCAACAGCGCTTCCACTGCCCATTTATTAAAATGTCCGTCGTTTTCAGCCGATCCGATGACAGCCAATGCATCCGTTAAATCTTTAATTACCATATCATATCCCTCGGCAACGGACGAGCGTTCCGGCAGTGCCGTTGCAGGCAATACCTCTTTTACTAAAGAAACTCCTAAAGAAGCACCCTGATCCTTCAGGTAAGGATAACCGTAAGTAATTAACAGGTTGAAGTGGCAAAAGGCTCTTAATGCCAAAGCTTGCCCTTTAGCATCATTTAAAGTTGCCGTTGCCGGAAAATCCTTTGTTTCAATGGCATTCAGAATCACATTCACCCGGTTGATAACCAAATAAGGTCTGGACCATAATCCCGTCGGAGCATTGTTTTGACGGGCGGTAAAGCGATACAGGTTCTCTGTTCTTACGCCCTGGGAAATAGGTTGTACGTCATCGCCTTGTACGTCTCCCTGAACAACAAAGTCACACCCGTAATAAGCCTCTGAAAGCAATCCCTGATAAGCCCCCCTTAAAGCGGTCTGGATATCTTCTTCATTTTCTATGGCCTGATTGCTGACAAGCGAATTAGCAGGATAGGTCTCCAAAAAATCACTGCACGAGCAGATACTCAAACAAAGCAGGAGTAGACCGCCTATGTATTTCAAATTATATTTTTTCATTGCATGTCAATTTTAAATTTAAATATTTATTACAATCCGATTTCAATACCGAATGTGCAGGTCTTTAAAGGAGGCATGGACCATGTTGCAAAACCGTCAATCGGTTGTTCCGGATCGATGTTGTCATATTTGGCCCATGTCAGTAAATTCGTGCCGGAAGCAAAAATTCTGACACTGTTCAATCCGCTCTTCTTCATCCATGCCTGAGGTAAAGCGTAAGATAACGTTACTGATTTCAGACGCAGGTGATTAGAGCTTTCCATATGGCGGTCACTTCCGTAACGGGCATATTGATAACCATTGATACGACGCGGCACATCTGTCTTGTCACCGGGTTTCTGCCATCTTTTCAACTGGGCCTTGCCGATATTGTACAACGGATTTTCTCCGTCACTGTCCGTAAAGAGTAAAGCCGGGTCATCCATAATTTTACCTCCCAAAGAGAAAGAGAATAAGGCATTCAGACTCAATCCTTTCCAAGTTACGGTATTCCGCCAGCCGCCTGTTAAATCGGGATCCGCTTTGCCTACAACAATGCGTTGTGCCTTGGACGGATCTTTTGTTAATTCTTTATTTAAAGAACCATCCGGATTTTCCGTATTCAATACCCACATCTCTTCTCCGGTTTCAGAATCAACCCCTGCCCATTCCCTGCTCCAGAAAGAATAATAGGCTTCTCCTTCCCGGATGATAGAACTGCCGCTGATAATATCCTTGCCTTCATACAGTTTCGTCACTTCATTCTTATTGTGAGATAAAATGATGCCGGTATTCCATTTCACTTCAGTATCCTTGAAAATATCAACCCCTAAATCAATTTCAACCCCTTTATTAACCATTGAACCAACGTTTTTCAGGGATGAACTGAAACCGGTTACATAAGAAACGGGAACAGATTGTAATAAATCTTTCGTTTTCTTGTGGTAATAGTCGAATGTCAGATTTACCCGATCCCAAAGAGTAGCATCGAATCCCACATTCAGGTTGTTGTTCTTTTCCCAAGCCAAATCAGGATTCGGGATGGAAGTCGGAGCAGAACCCGGTTCATCCTGATAATCATAACCGGAACCAAACAGACTCAAATGGCCATAATAAGAATTGGGCAAAGTTCCGTTAACACCGTAAGATGCACGGAGTTTAAAATCATTCAGCCATGCAACATCCTGCATGAAATTTTCTTTTGTCATACGCCATGCGGCAGATACAGACCAGAAGTTACCCCATCTGTTGTTGCTGCCCAAACGGGAACTTCCGTCTCGCCGGAATGTTGCTGACAAATAATATTTGTTATCGTAATCATAGTTCAGACGTGACAACAGGGAGAAAAGATGGTCATTGTCCACATTCGAGTAAGCTGTCATAGGCTCGGAGGTATTGGCTAATTCCGGTAATTTGTCCGTAGCATAATTACGGCCTACAGCCTGCACTACTTTTTCCCTTTTCTGGTTTACATCCCAACCGACAAGAACATCCAAATTATGGAGGTTATTGAAAGTACGTGTAAAATTAAGTACCGTTGAGGAATAAACGTCGTGTACTTGATACGGAATCTTTATCATTAAACCGTTATGGGCTTCTCCATTATTGGATGTTTTCGGCCAATAGGTAGTGGATTCGTTTAGGATAAAATCATAGCTTAATGTTTGTCTTAAGCTCAGTCCTTTTATAAATTCATAGGATGCCCACAAAGAATTAGTACTTCTTAATACATCCGAAGTATTTTTGTCTAATCCTTTATCTTTTGCAATATTAGGGATTTGTAGATTGGCAAAAGGGAAGCCTTCATTATAGGAACCGTCTTCATTATAAATACTGTAATTCGGTTTGTAATACCAACGTGTCGTAAAATAAGGGTTTGAATAAGATGTCCCCTCAGATATGACATTGGAGCGTTGTTTTGAAAAAGAAATATTTGCTCCTAAATTCAGTTTATCCGAAGAACGGTGGGTTAAATTTATCTTCCCTGTAAAACCTTCCATACCGGAGTGCTCAACCATTCCTTCATCTTTTTTATAGGCTAAAGACGCATAGAATGTAGTCGTTTCACTACCTCCCTGTGCAGAGAATTCGTAATTCTGAACGAAGCTGTTTTTCTTGAACATTTCACCTTCCCAATCGGAATATTCGTCTAATTCGGGAGAATATATATCCGTATATGCCTGAGCATAATCCTGTGCATCGCTGTCGCTATATCCCCGGTAAAGGATAGCCTCATTATAAAACGCTTCGTAAGTCAGTTCACGCTGTTGTTCACCATTGACAATTTCGCGGTTTTTTACAGCCCAGTCGGAAATACCCCAACTGGCTTTGAAGTTAAACTGCGTTTTCCCGGTTTTCCCTTTTTTCGTTGTGATCAGAATCACCCCATTGGCTGCTCTCGAACCATACAAAGAGGCAGCGGCAGCGTCTTTTAAAACGGTAATGTTTTCGATATCATTGGGATTGATAGAAGCCATCGCGTTAAAAGATTTACTGTCACCATTTACTCCCGAAATAGCAATGTCGCCGGAAGTCAAAGGAACACCATCTACCACGTATAGCGGATTCTTGGAAGCATTCATGGAAGCCGTACCACGAATACGGATAGACATGGCTGAACCTGCCTGTCCGCTATTGGTGTTGATTGTCAATCCCGGTGTAGACCCCTGCAATGCTTGTTCAAAAGATACTACAGGGACATCTTTTAATGCCTTGTCTCCGCTTACCGTAGCAGCAGATCCGGTGAAACTGGATTTCTTTGCCGTACCGTACGCCACGACCATTACCTCATCCAACGCTTCATTGGCAAGTTCCATTTCTATATTAAAATTACTCTGGCCTTTTACTGCCACTTCCTGCGGTTTCATACCGATGAAAGAAAACACCAGCACATCACCGTCGTTTACTTTCAGTGCAAATTTTCCGTTGACATCCGTGGCAACTCCCGCTCCCGGATTACTTTTCACTACGACTGATACTCCCGGAAGAGGAGACTTGTCGTGCTTGTCAATAACCGTACCGGTTACCTCCCGCGTTTGCGAGAAACATATCTGTATCCCCGCAAACGCAAGGAACACAAATAGTCCAATCAATTTTCTCATACATTTTAATTTTAAGTTAGACATATTTAGGCTGTTTTGTTTCCTAACCGTTAAAATGTGTATCAAGATTCACCCGCCTTTGTTAAAATATTCTTAAAATTATTCCTCTAAGAGAAGTGATACCTGCTTGGTAAGCATGGTTCTTAAGTAAAGAAGAGAAAAAGGGAAGGAAACAATATATAAGAATAACTGGTTAAGAAGAGCTTGAAAATTATAAGCAGTATTTTTTGCATAAACCCATTATCTCCTCGTCGTAACACTATTATCCCTTATATATACTACCGTTACGCTACCGTTATACTACCGTTACAACTCCGTTCCACAAGAAAGTTGTGGCGGTAGAGAAAAGTAACAACAAAGGAAGTATATAAAAGGGATGTTTAAGACAGCATAGCGTTATACTGAAATTATCAGAGAGAATTTAAGAAAAAGAGAAAAACCAGATATTCTTCTATGCTGACCTTTTTCGGGTTATATGTGGTTTTTTGTTAAATTTAAGATTAAAATCATCTTTTTTGTGATTCTTTATCAAAAAAAAGTCACAGCAATCGATTACATAATGAAAATATTTCCCGCAGATGTTGTAAGATATAATCTTTTACATATATTTGCATTATTGTATTTTTGTTGCGTTAAGAATTTCTTAAAAAAGCGATTTTTAGATAGGGCAGCTATTATTAGAAACAACTAAATAATTTAAAATCAAGAAAATAAATGTGTGTCACATGCTTACCAAGCAGGTATCACTTCTCTTAGAGGAATAATTTTAAGAATATTTTAACAAAGGCGGGTGAATCTTGATACACATTTTAACGGTTAGGAAACAAAACAGCCTAAATATGTCTAACTTAAAATTAAAATGTATGAGAAAATTGATTGGACTATTTGTGTTCCTTGCGTTTGCGGGGATACAGATATGTTTCTCGCAGACGCGGGAGGTAACCGGTACGGTTATTGACAAAAAGGACAGGATGCCGTTGCCAGGGGTATCTGTTTCCTTGAAGAGCGATCCCTCTCAGGGAACCGCAACGGATATGGATGGAAAGTTTTCTTTGAAAGTGAAAGAAAATGAAGTGTTGGTCTTTTCATTTATCGGTATGAAATCGCAGGAAGTAGCGGTTGCCGGAAAGACTGTAATAAATGTAGAGTTGGAGGCTAATGCGGAGATGTTGGATGAGGTAGTGATTGAAGGGATGTACGGAACGCAGAAATTAGGTTCTATCACGGGTAGTGTTTCTACGGTGAAAGAAGAGAAATTGAAAGACCGCCCGGTGGCTAACGTGGCAGATGCTTTGCAGGGACAGGTGGCCGGATTGCAGGTGTATACGGCATCCGGAGAACCGAGTGCCGGATTTTCTATGCGTTTGAGAGGTGTGAATTCCATGAATGCCAGCAATACGCCCTTGTTGATTGTTGATGGGACGCCGGTGACGGCTTCCGCCTTCCGGGCTCTTAACAGCAATGATATTGAAAATGTGGTGTTGTTGAAAGACGCTTCGGCTACCGCTATCTACGGAGCTCGTGCTGCAAACGGTGTGTTGGTAATTACGACCAAGCGCGGTAAATTAGGAGAAAAGCCTAAAATGCAGATACGTGCACAATACGGGTGGTCGCAGATGGCAGTGGACAATCTGGATATGATGAATGCCCAGGAATATTTGGGATTTCAGGAGATCATCAATCCGGGGTTGAAAACGAATGCCGCTTTTCAGGCACATAAGGAATGGGCTACAAAATACAATGTGGATACCGATTGGAAAGATTTTCTTTTTAAAAGCAATTCCCCGACTTACCAATTGGACGGTTCCGTTACAGGAGCTTCGGAAAAGAGTAATTACTATTTTTCTGCCGGTTATTTTAACCAGGACGGTATCACTCATCATTCCGGATTGCAACGTATGACTTTGCGTTCCAATGTGGATTCGAAAATCGCACCATGGTTGAAAGTGGGTGTAAATTTAGGATTGTCACACGAGAAATATAAGACTACGTTTTCAACAACGAATGGTTGGTATAATCCGGTGAACTTCGCCAAATGGGCAGATCCTTCTTATTCTCCTTATACTTATACGTATGATGAACATGGTAACATCAAATGGGGGGAACCTTGGATTTGGAGTGATGAAATGGGAAAATATAACGCTGCTTACATTATGGAAATGCAGCCACAGGCACAAAAGATGACCCGTATTATGGGAAATACCTTTATTCAGTTAACTCCGGTGAAAGGCTTGACCATCCGGGCTCAACAATCTGCTGATGCCTTTGATTGGCGTAATAACTATAAATATTATCCGGGAGACTTAAATGGAAATAGTGGAACAGTACGGGAATCTTTCCAGCGTTTTTATTCTTTCACATTCACCAATACGGCAGAGTATAAGATGGATGTAAAAGAAGATCACCATTTTTCATTGTTGTTGGGGCAGGAATCTATTGTCCAGAAAAACGAGACGTTTAATGCTACGACAATCGGACATAGTGACCGGCGTTTGATGTTGCTTTCTGCTTCCCAAACTCCGGCAGAGAGTGGTGCTTTCGGTTCGGGAATTACAGAGACCGTATACAATTCGTATTTTGCACGTTTTAATTATGATTATCAGAACAAATATTACTTCGATGCTTCTGTTCGTCGGGACGGTTCTTCTTTGTTCCCGGAAGATGAGCGTTGGGGTACGTTCTATTCCTTGGGTCTGATGTGGAATGTGAAAAAGGAATCGTTCCTGGAAAATGTGGATGTAGTGGATGATTTGCGTTTGAAATTAAGTTACGGTTCTACGGGTAACTCCGGTATTGACGATTATATGTATATCGGTTCTATCGGAAACGGTCAGTATAATGATGCTGCGGCATGGTGGCTTTCCGGTGTGCAAAACAACGGCTTGACTTGGGAAACCGTGAAATCCTGGAATGTGGGAGTTGCCGGTCGTTTGCTGAACGCACTGAATGTGGATGTGGAATTCTATAAAAAGACGACCACGGATATGTTGATGAGCGTGCCGTTTTCTTATACCACCGGACATTCGTCGGCTTATGGTAATGTCGGTAAAATGACGAATACGGGTATTGACTTTTCAATCAGTTATGATATTTTCCACAAAGGGAATTTCTTCTGGAATGTGAGTGCTAATTTCAACTATAACAAGAATGAGATTGTAAAATTGTATGAAGGATTCGAGAATTTCGTACAGGCTGGTACGGGTTTGAAATATGCGGAAGGACATGAATTCGGCGAATTTTTCTATGCTAAATATGCCGGTGTGAATCCAGCTAACGGTAAACAGCTTTGGTACACTCCGGAAGGTGGTGTAACTGAGACCTATTCGGATGATCTGAAACAGTTTATAGGTAAAAGTCGGTTTGCTCCCTGGGCGGGAGGTTTTGCTACCTCTTTAGCATGGAAAGGTATCTCCCTGAATGCAGATTTTACTTGGGTGGCTAATAAATACATGTGGAACAACGACCGTTATTTCGTTGAAAATCCAGGGCTTGCTGCAGAGAGCAATCAATCTAAGAGATTGTTAAATATCTGGACAGCTCCGGGACAGAGAACGGATATTCCTAAAGTGGGAGAGCAGATACAGATGGATGACCGTTTCTTAGAAGATGCTTCTTTTGTACGCTTGAAGAATCTGACATTGTCTTATTCATTCCCGAAACAGTTGTTGAAGAAAACCGGTTTTGTTGAAGGCGCCCGGGTATATGCTGTGGGACGTAATCTTTGGACCCTGACCGATTATTCCGGATACGACCCGGAAATCGATTCGAATTTGTCTTTGGGAAAATATCCCAATACGAGACAGTATGAATTCGGTGTTGAGTTGAACTTCTAATTTTAAATTTATGCAGATGAAAAAGATATTATATACATTGATCGGTATAGGGAGTCTGGTATTTGCGTCATGCGATATGGATAAATATCCGTATGATAAAATTCCTACCGATGAGGCTTTGCAAACAGCGAGCGATTTTGAAAATTTCCGGAATGGTTTTTATGCTTATGTTCGCGGACAGTTTACGGGTGATTACGTTTTACAACCGGAAATACAGGCAGACGGATTGAATGCCGTTATTGACTATTCCAATACTTACGGTAGTTTTTATCGTTGGCAGTTTACGGCAGAAGATGGTGGCGGCCAGTGGCCGACGTTTTATTCTCTGATCAGTAACTGTAATTTGATGATAGAAAAATCCGGCGATTTGATTCCGACGTTTTCTTCGGCAGACCAGGCGATTGCAAAGCGTGCCTTGGGAGATGCTTATTTTATGCGTGCTTTGGCTTACAATGAATTGACTCTCCGTTTCTGTAAAGCTTATAATTCTTCAACGGCAAGCAGTGATTTGGGAGTTGCTTTGGTAAAGAAGTATGCGCCTTCCAGTAGTTCTTCTACTTATCCTGCCCGTTCTTCATTGGCTGAAACTTATGCTTTGATAAAAAGCGACTTGGATTCGGCTACTAAATATGTTGCAGTTCCGGGTGCTCGTAATTCAGGTTATGTGACTGTGGATGCTGTGAGGGCTTTGAAGGCAAGGGTGGCTTTGCAGATGAAAGATTATCCGGCAGCTATTGCAGCGGCTAAACCGTTGGTGGACGAAGGTGCTTATCCACTGGTTACTTCTGCCCAAGAGATGACAAGAATGTGGACCAATGATGAGTCTACGGAAACTATTTTCCAGCCGATATTTAAAACAGGGCAGATGGGAAGTGCCAATGGTGCTATTCTGATTGATAAGTCGGCAAGCGGAACAAAGATTCAACCGGATTTCATTCCTACAAAGACGGTTCTTGATTTGTATGACAAGGCCAATGACCTGCGTTTCGGAGTATATTTTAAAGCGGGTGAAATGACTTTTTCATCGGGAACAGTTACGCTGTATTATTGTGCGAAATATCCGGGTAATCCTGCTTTGTATACAGGATCAACGAATTTTGTGAATATGCCGAAGATTTTGCGTATTGCCGAGATGTATATGATTTTGGCCGAAGCGTATAATGAATCGGGGGATGCAACGAATGCGCTGGCTTATTTGAACGCTTTGAGAGCAAAACGTATTGCCGGATATACGGCTCAATCCTATACTGGAGCCGCATTGATGAACGAGATTCGCAAAGAGCGTCAGAGGGAATTTTATATGGAAGGTTATCGGTTGTGGGATTTGAAACGTTACGGCACCGGATTTTCCGGTCGTGTTCCGCAGGACGGCACCTTTGTTTATCTGAATAACAATGCCAATTCTACTGCAATCAGTAAAGAGGCGAGTGACTTCCGTTTCGTATGGCCTATCCCGACCCATGAAACGAATGCCAATCCTCAAATACAACAGAATAGCGGATATTAAAATTATTGATGATTATGAAGAATATATATATATTATTTATAGCCTTGTCTGCATTGTTTCTGACAGGCTGTGAGAATGATTCTATTACATACAGCGGTCCGGACTTCGTTTCTTTTTCGGAAGCTACTGTTTCCAAAGCCATCCGTGCCAGTGAAGACGGAGTTATTTCGATAGAAATCGGATGTGCCAATAAGAGCAGTGAGGCTCGTACGTTTACAGTGTCTGTAGATGCTGCCAATACGACGGCTGTGGAAGGTACGGATTTTGATTTTGTATCCAAGACCGTGACAATTCCGGCAGGCGAATATGTCGGAAAACTGCAGATCAAGGGAAATTATGATAATCTGACTCCGGAAGGGGTGACGTTGACCTTGAAATTAAATGCTGATGAAGCCATGATTCAGGAAGGAACGACTACCGTATGTAAGTTGAACCTGAGCCGTTTCTTTGAATTCAATATGGATTGGTTGGAAGGTAATTGGCTGGCATCGGATACGAAAAACGGAGCACCGGATGGTGATCCTTATGATATGGCCATTGAGCAAGTTAATGGAGATACGATTGCTATCAAAGGATTATGGGGTACGCCTGCTGTTCTGAAAGGGATTGTAGATTGGGATAATTCACAAATACAAATTCCGATGGGACAATATATGTATACACACAATACTTTGGGACATTTGTTCTTTTTTAATGTGCAGGGGACCAGTTTAATAAATGGACCTGTCATTTGTGAAGTTAGCTATAAAGGTATCGTAACGGGGACTTATGGTGTTTTGAATGAAAGTTACAGCGGTTGGTTTCCATTTGTTACAACTATGGAAAAAATGGAAGAGTAGAAATATTTTTCTTTTTGACATAATGTGATGATATAGGCTGTCGGACGAAGGGATGACAGCCTATTTTTTTAAGATGAGTAGTTAAATTCGGAGGCTATATGAAAAAATTATTTTTGATTTCTTTCTTTTTCGGTTGTATCTGTGTTCTACGGGCACAGGACGTAAATAGTATCAACTCTACGATGAATAATTTCCGGTTGAGCATGTTGCCGGAGGTTGCTTCTTTTGAGACGATTGGCCGGTATTATGATGGTAATCCTTTTTTGGAGAGTGAATGGCTTGCCGGACGGGTGGTGATGGAATCCGGACAGGTGTTGGAGTATCCGATGAAATATTTTGTGTATACGGACCAGATTTTGTTGAAGAATGAACAGGATTCCATTCGCAGTCTGAATTTGTCGGAACAGGTCCGGGATGTGAAAATCGGAGACCGTATTTTCGTTTACGACGAATATTACTGGGGAAGTAAGATGAAAAAAGGGATTCTGGAATTGCTTTATCGGGGTACTTTTGGTAATGTTTTTTTGCTTCATACCTGTAAAATAGAGAAAGGCAGGGAGGCCAACGGCTATCAGGAACGCGAAAAGGATGCTTTCCGGCAGCAGCATACCTTATATTATAATATAGAGGATGCAGAGATAACTGCATTGTCCCGTACTAAGAAGGATTTTTTCCGGATATTCGGAGTTTATGCGGCCAGGGTGGAAAAATTCTGTAAAGAAAACAGGTTGAAAACTAATCCGGAAGATATGCCCCGGATTTTTACTTACTACGATGAATTGAAAAAAGAAGAAAATCAATAAAGTTTGCTCCGTTTGATGAGGTAGGGAAGCAGCACTTCGCGGAAGCCTTCGTTGATGTCCGCTTCTACGAAATCGATGTGATATTGTCCGCAGCGGAGTTTGATTTCCTGGTAAAATTCCTTGATTTTTTCCTTATAGGTTTCCCTGATTTCGTTGGGCGAAAATTTGATTTCCCGTCCGCTTTCCATGTCGATGAAGATATGGGGGCGGTTGGAGAATTCAAACTGTTCTTCCATGCGTTTGTCTTTGACATGAAACAGAATGATTTCATGTTTATTGTAGCGCAGGTGTTGCAAGGCGGAAAACAGTTCTTCCGTATTGCCGTTGGAGAACATGTCGGTAAAGATGATGACCAAAGCCCGTTTGTCGATACTGTCGGCCAATTGGTGGAGCACCTCTGCCGTGGCGGTCGGTTTGTTCAGAGAGACGGCATTTTCCCGCAGCAGATTTTGCAACAAGGCGTATTTCATTTGGGCATGGGTGGGAGAAAGCCTGGAATCCGTCAGTGTTTCGATTTTATCCGAAAAGAGGCAGATGCCGGAAGCATCGCGTTGTTTGCGGAGCATGTAAATGAGTGATGCGGCACAATACACCGAAAAATGAAGTTTGGAGATCTTGTTGTCCGATTTGTAAGGAAAAAGCATGGAAGAAGAGGTGTCCAGTACGATATAAGAGCGTAAATTGGTTTCCTCTTCATACTGTTTGACAAAAAGTTTTTCCGTGCGGGCGTAGAGTCTCCAGTCTACGTGTTTGGTCGACTCCCCGTTGTTGTATACCCGGTGTTCTGCAAATTCGACCGAAAAACCATGGTAGGGGCTGCGGTGCAATCCTGTGATAAATCCCGATACGATCTGTGAAGCGATGAATTCGAGATTGTCAAATTGTTCATATTGGATGATTTCCTCTAAGGTGGCAGCCATATCGAAACGGAGATAAATAAAACGGAGAATCACGAAAAGGGTATTGGCTCCGGATTCTCCGTTATTTTTTAAAGTACAGCCTTTATTTTTTCAACCAGTGATGTTTTGGGGGCAGCACCTACTTGTTTGTCGACAACTTCTCCGTTTTTGAAGAAAAGAATTGTCGGAATATTCCGGATACCGAATCTTGCCGCTGTGGCAGGACTGCTGTCAACATCCACTTTGGCAACGATAATTTTTCCCTCATATTCTGCTGAAACTTCCTCAATAATGGGGAGCATCATTTTACATGGTCCGCACCATTCTGCCCAAAAATCCACTAAAACGGGAAGCCCTGCCTGTAAAACAGTTTCCTCAAAATTAGAATCATTCACTGAAATAGCCATATCAATTATTTTAAGTTCATAAATTACATATCTTTTCTTTTTTATACGGAAAAGATAAGAAATAGATTGGTTCACATCCTGAAGCGGAACACTCTTTCACTTTATCCGGCGAAATTAATTAATTTTCATCTTAATAACATCATTATTTTCAAAATATTCGTACAATTCTCGGGAACGGTTTATTTTACAGCTCCGGGAGAACATTTTGACATTGTTGCCGCTTTTGTCATAGAGGACGAAGTTCAGAGGTACTTCCGTATTTTCTTCTGTGTGCTTTTCCGCATTGTTTGCATGCTGGGACTGGATGAATTGCTGGTTGATTTCGTTGAGCGTTTCCATATTCAGTTGCTCGATGTCGACCAGTAAGGTGATGGATTTTATCAAATTATCTCCGATAACCCCCAGCAAGTCGATACTTTGTATGTTAAATGAAAGGTCAGTAGGGTCGTTGCTCCATTTTTTGGTTTGTACCCTTCCCCGGATGTAAATGGCTGTTTCCAGGATGAAATAATTCCGGTATTTGATGTAGTCTTCTCCGAAAAACGGGAGTTCATAGGTGCCGCTGAAATCTTCTATTGTCAAGATGCCGAAATCATTGCCCTTTTTGGTTTTCCCCTGCCGCATATTGACAATGATGCCGGCAATGGTGATGTCTTTTTCCCGAAAGGCCTCCATGTTCCCGGAAAGTTCCTCCAGAGGAGTACACATGGCTTTGATTTCCAGTTTGTAACTGTCCAACGGGTGGGAAGTGAGGTAAATACCAATCAGTTCCTTTTCCCGTTTTGATTTTTCGAGGTCGCTCCACGGTTCGCAGTGCGGGATGTTCGGGCGTGCCACTTCATATCCTTCCATTCCTCCGAAAAGGGAAACCTGGAGATTCATGCTGTCTTTTTGATTTTTCTGTCCGAAATTGACCAATGTGTCCAGTACGGTACTGACGGCATCCACGGGTTGTATATATTGTGCGCGGTGGAAACCGAAACTGTCTAAACCTCCTGCGATGATCAGGTTTTCCAGCGTTTTTTTATTGACGCATTTATAATCTATCCGCTCAAAAAAATCAAATACATCTTTATACGGACCGTTTTTCTTCCGTTCTTCAATGATTTTTTCGACGGCGGCTTCACCGACCCCTTTAATGGCAGCCATACCGAAACGGATGTCCCCGTGGGTATTGACCGTAAAGTCATTGTCCGATTCGTTGACATCCGGGGCAAGCACTTTCAGTCCCATGCGTTTGCATTCGTCCATGAATACTGTCACTTTTTCGATTTGTGACAAGTTGTTGCTCAGGTTGGCAGCCATGAACTCGGCGGGATAGTGAGCTTTCAGAAAACCGGTCTGGTAGGCGATGTAAGCGTAACAGACGGAGTGTGACTTGTTGAATGCGTAAGAAGCGAAGGCTTCCCAGTCGCCCCAGATTTTATCTACCAGAGTTTCCACCTCTTTGCCGTTTTCTTTGGCTCCTTTTACAAATTCCGGATTGTTTTTACAACCTTCGATGAATTGGCCTTTCAGTTTGGCCATCATCTCGAATTGTTTTTTTCCCATCGCTTTACGCAGGGTATCCGACATACCTCGGGTAAAATTACCCAAAGCGCGTGACTGGAGCATTACCTGTTCTTGGTATACGGTGATTCCGTAAGTGTCTTTCAGATAGGGTTCCATCATGGGGTGGTCGTATTCAATCGGTTCTTCTCCGTGTTTACGTTTGATGAATTGCGGGATGTATTCCATAGGTCCCGGACGGTAGAGGGCATTCATGGCAACCAGGTCCTCGAAACGGTTCGGTTGCAGTGCCCGCAGGTGTTTTTTCATTCCGGGGGACTCGAATTGGAACAGGCCTGTGGTGTCGCCCCGGGAGAAAAGTTTGAAGGTTTCTTCGTCGTCTAGGGGGATTTCGTTTTCATCCAGTGTGATGTGTTTGGATTTTTTGATGTTTTCCAGGCATGTTTTTATGATGGAGAGGGTGCGTAGTCCCAGAAAGTCCATTTTGATCAAGCCGATGGGTTCCACAAAGTGCCCGTCGTATTGGGTGGTCATCAGACTCTCCCCCTCGGTGGGCATAATGGGAATATGGTCGGTCAGCGGGTCCCGGCTAATCAGAATTCCACAAGCGTGTACGCCGGTTTGCCGCACGGAGCCTTCCAGGGTTTCGGCAAACTGAATGGTTTTGGATATTAAAGGGTTGGGCGAATTTTTTTCTTTTTCTAAGTCCGGATTTTCTTTGTATGCCTTTTTCAGCGTCATTTTCGGTGCTTCCGGCACCATTTTTGCCAGTCGGTTTGACTCGGCAAGGTCGAGTTTCAGTACGCGAGCCACGTCTTTGATGGCCATTTTGGCTGCCATGCTGCCGAAGGTAACGATGTGGGCCACTTTGTCTGCTCCGTATTTTTGTGTTACCCATTCCAATACTTGCTGGCGTCCGGCGTCATCGAAGTCTACGTCAATATCGGGGAGGGAAATACGGTCGGGATTCAGAAAACGTTCAAACAGTAAGTCGTATTTTACCGGGTCAATGTTTGTGATCCCCAGGCAATAGGCCACTGCGCTTCCGGCTGCCGAACCACGTCCCGGACCGACAATGACGCCCATTTCACGTGCAGCCTGGATGAAATCCTGTACAATGAGGAAGTAGCCCGGAAAACCCATTGTTTTCATGATGTGCAACTCGAAAATGATGCGTTCCATGAGTTCCGGAGAAGGATTTTCACCGTAGCGTTTGGTTACGCCTTTCATGGTCAGCTCTTTCAGGTAGTCGGCTTCCAGTTTGATACGGTAGAGGCGGTCGTATCCTCCTAATTTCTTGATTTTTTTGTTGGCTTCTTCTTCAGAGAGGACGACGTTGCCTTTTTCATCCCGGGTAAATTCGTTGAATAGGTCTTCCTGGGTGAATTTTTCCCGGTATTCTTCTTCCGTGCCGAGTTCGGGGGGAATGGGGAATACGGGCATCAGCGGGTCGGAGTCCAGTTCGTATATTTCTACTTTTTCAGTGATTTCTTGGGTGTTTTCTATGGCTTCCGGCAGGTCGGGAAACAAGTCAACCATCTCTTGGGTGGTTTTAAACCACTCTTGCCGTGTGTAGCGCATACGGTTGGGGTCGTCAATATCTTTGCGTGTGTTCAGGCAAATGAGCAGGTCGTGGGCTTCTGCATCCTCCGCATTCAGAAAATGTACGTCATTTGTGGCGATGATTTTGATGTTCAGTTTTTGGGCTATTTTCCGTTTTTCCCGGATACAGAGTTCCTGGTTGTCGTATATCTCAGCTCTTTGCTTAGGGTCGGTGGTGGGATGGCGCATTACCTCTAAGTAGTAGTCGTCACCGAGCAGGTCTTTGTACCATTGGGCGGCTTTTTCAGCTCCTTCCAGGTCGCCCGCCATGATTTTTTGATCGATTTCCCCACCCAGACAGGCAGAGGAAATAATCAGGCCTTCGTGGTGTTTCTCCAATAATTCTTTGTCGATACGTGGCCGGTAATAGAAACCGTCAACAAAAGCAGCTGAGGTTAGTTTTACCAGATTCCTGTAGCCCTTCAGGTTTTTTGCCAATATGATAAGGTGTTCACCGGAGCGGTCTATCGGTTTTTCTTTGTTGAATCGGGAGACCCGGGCGACGTATGCTTCGCAGCCTAAAATCGGTTTGATGCCCTTTTTCCGGCAGGTGTCGTAAAATAGTTTGATGCCGAACATGTTGCCGTGGTCGGTCAGCGACAAAGCGGGCATGCCGTCGGCAAGGGCTTTGTCAATCAATCCGGGAATACTGGCGGCACCGTCGAGTATGGAATATTGGGAATGGACGTGAAAGTGGGTGAATTTCATAGGACCGAGTGTTACAGAGCTTATCTCCGGTTACCGGAGTTTAGAAATTGTTTCTATGATGACATGCGGGAAATGTTCATATTCCAGGGCATGTACTTTTTGTGCCAGGGTGTCGGGCGTGTCTTCCGGAATGATGTCACAACTGACTTGGAAAATGATGTTCCCTTCGTCGTAATGTTCGTTGACGTAGTGAATAGTAATGCCGCTTTTCTTTTCTCCGGCGGCAATGACGGCCTCATGCACCCGTGAGCCATACATCCCTTTCCCGCCGTAGGCAGGTAATAGAGCCGGATGGATATTGACAATGCGGTTTGGATAAGCAGTCGTGATGGCCGGGGGCATCAGCCAAAGGAAGCCTGCCAGTACGATAAAGTCGATTTGCCGTTCCCGGAGCTGGTGCAGTATGTTTGCCGGGTCATTCAGCTCTTTGCGGTTGAATACGACGGCGGGAATGTGGAATTTTTTTGCCCTTTCCAGGACATAGGCGTCCGGCACATTACAGAAGATGGAATCGACCGTTATATCGGGATTATTTGCCAAAGCGGTGATGATATTTTCAGCGTTAGAACCTGAGCCTGAGGCAAATATTGCTATTTTTTTCATGTGTGTAATTAATTAAGAATCAGTGCGATAAAGTTAGTAAAAGTTATATTCCTGCCAAAAAATTTTTTAGAAAAAAAATAAACTCTAACTTTGCCTCCGAATTTTGATAATTATGCGCGTGTTTTTCGCATAGAGTTAATTATGTCTAATTAAAATTTAAGGTTATGTCTGACATTACAAGCAGAGTAAAAGCTATTATCGTTGATAAATTAGGAGTGGATGAATCAGAAGTTACTCCGGAAGCTACATTTACGAATGATCTGGGTGCTGATTCTTTGGATACAGTGGAATTGATCATGGAGTTGGAAAAAGAATTCAACATTACTATTCCGGACGATCAGGCAGAAAAGATCACAACGGTAGGTGACGCTATCTCTTATGTAGAAGCTAACGCGAAGTAAAAAACAACAGATAATTTTATGACTTTGAAACGAGTAGTAATTACAGGTTTAGGAACAATAAACCCGCTTGGTAAAAGTGTACCGGAGTTTTGGGACAATTTGATGAAAGGTGTCAGTGGCGCCGGTCCTATTACTCGTTTTGATGCATCAAATTTCCGTACACAGTTTGCCTGTGAAGTGAAAGATTACGAGCCTACGGCCTATTTTGACCGGAAGGAAGTCCGTAAAATGGATCTTTACACTCAGTTCGGAATCATTGCCGCCAGAGAAGCGATTAAGGATTCCGGTCTGAATCTGGAACAGGAGAACAAAAGGCGGATAGGTGTGATATGGGGGGCTGGTATCGGCGGTTTACAGACGTTTTTTGAAGAATGCAGGGATTTTGCACTCGGAGACGGTACGCCGCGTTTCAACCCGTTCTTTATACCTAAAATGATTGCCAACATGGCCGGCGGAATGATAGCCATCGAAAATGGTTTTAAAGGTCCGAACTATACGACAGTTTCCGCCTGCGCTTCTTCGGCTCATGCTTTGGTTGATGCATTAGATATCATTCGGTTGGGAAAAGCTGATGTGATTGTTGCCGGCGGATCGGAAGCTGCTATCAGCGTTCCGGGAGTAGGCGGTTTCAGTGCCATGAAGGCGATTTCTACCCGCAATGATGACCCGAAAACAGCTTCCCGTCCTTTCGATGCGGAGAGAGACGGATTTGTAATCGGTGAAGGTGGTGCAAGTCTTGTTATTGAAGAGTACGAGCATGCAGTGAAAAGAGGTGCCCGGATTTATGCAGAACTGGCGGGCGGAAGCGCCAACTGTGATGCATACCACATGACGGCTCCCGATCCCAACGGAGAAGGTGCCTGTGATGTGATGCTGGGAGCTTTGGAAAATGCCGGCTTAAAACCAGAAGATGTAGATTATGTGAATGTACATGGAACATCTACCGGTTTGGGTGACGTGGCTGAACCGAAGGCTATTCAGAAGGCTTTTGGGCAACATGCTTACGAGTTGAATATCAGTTCGACAAAATCAATGACAGGACATTTACTCGGTGCAGCCGGAGCAATTGAAGCAATTGCCTGTGTGTTGGCCGTGAAAAATGATATTGTTCCTCCGACCATCAATTTCCATTCTCTTGACCCGGAATTGGATCCGAAATTGAATTTCACGTTCAATACGCCGCAGAAGAGAAAGGTAAATGTAGCCATCAGTAATACGTTTGGCTTTGGCGGACACAATGCATGTGTTGTAATCAAAAAATAATCACCTCTGAATTCCTTTAGGTGTGGTTAGGAAAATAATTCAATCCATAAGACTTTATCTTCATCGTAAAGATAAGTTTTATGGATTGTCTATTTCTCAGATCGGCTTTGTTCCCGGCAACCGGAATCTCTACAAACTGGCTTTGCTTCACAAATCCGCTTCCCGCTATACGAAAGACGGGAAAGTTTTGAATTACGAGCGGCTGGAGTTTTTAGGCGATGCCGTATTGGGAGCTATCGTGGCCGAGTTACTTTATAAATTCTTTCCTTTAAAAGATGAAGGGTTTCTGACCCGCGTACGCTCAAAAGTGGTGAGTCGTGAATCCCTCAATGAATTGGCAATAAATATCGGTTTGGATAAGGCTGTTGTTGCAAAATCGGACATATCCCGGAATAAACATGTTTACGGAGATGTGTTTGAAGCTTTTATCGGAGCCATGTTTCTGGATCAGGGATTTGCCAATACCCAAAAGTTCATCGATAAGTTTATTTTCCCCAATTTCTTTAATATTAAAGACCTGGTGACGGTTGACCGGAATTATAAAAGCCGCCTGATTGAATGGGGGCAAAAGAATAAAATGGAAATTTCCTTTAAGGTGGAGGAGAACTTCCGTAGCCGGAGAAACCGTTTTATTTGTAAGATACTGATCGCAGGCGAACTGAAGGGATACGGAAAAGGAGCTTCCAAGAAAGAGGCGGAACAGAATGCCGCCGAACAGGTAGTGGAAGCAATGAACTGTGAAACGGAAAAAGTGTTGGAGATTTAATTTTAGATTGTAAATTGAATAATCTACAATCTAAAATCTTGATCGGGGTACTGAACAGTATATTTTCTATCTTACTCTTTCAACGTAAGTACCTTCTGCTGTGTTGATGCGGATTTTTTCACCCATTTCAATGAAAAGCGGAACCATTACTTTGGCGCCGGTTTCCACTTCTGCCGGTTTTAATGCGGTTGAAGATGCCGTATCTCCTTTTAATCCGGGTTCGGTGTAGGTTACTTCCAGTACAACGCTCGGTAATAGTTCAACGTATAAAGGTGTTTCCGTATCGGCATGTACTACCATTTCTACGGCATCGCCTTCTTTCAGGAATTGGGGGGCATTGATTAAATCCATCGGAATATTTACCTGGTCATAGGTTTCCGTGTGCATCATCACATAGTCTTCTCCGTCTTTGTAAAGGAACTGATACGGACGGCGTTCGATGCGGGCGGTGTCGATTTTTATCCCGGAAGTGAAGGTGTTTTCCAAGATTCTGCCGGTTTTTACGTTCCGCAGTTTTGTTCTGACGAAAGCGGGACCTTTACCCGGTTTTACATGTTGAAACTGAACGATTGTATATAAATCGTCTTTGAATACGATACATAATCCGTTTTTGAAATCAGCTGTTGTTGCCATTCTGTTGATGTTATTTTGATTAATTTTTCTGTAGGCAAAAATAATAAAAACTTTCTATATTTTCAGAATATTCTTCTTGGGGGTGGTGGCGATGAAATCCTTGAGATAAAAAGGTTCGAAATAAGCGACGTCCTCAAAATTCCGGGTTTCGTATTTTTGTTCTGCCAGCTGCACCATATTGGTGGCGGAGGTCTCAATATTTGCTAAGAAACGGGCTTGCGGGGAAGTCAGGACGGTTTTTACCTTGTCGCTGCCATTTCCGAAAAAGTAGACAGGCTGAAGGGCTAAGATCTCCGAAAAAGAGGCTGGGTCGATGATTTCCGCTTTCGTCTCCTGAATGGTGCGGTTGTCTTTGTCAAACAAGGCGGTATAAACTTCCATTCGGCGGGCGTCAATCATAGGGCAATATAATGCTTCTTCTTGTATTCGGGAAGAAACGGATTGTGCCAGGGCTTGCAACGTGTTTACGGCGATCAGCGGTTTGGAGGCTCCGTAACACAATCCTTTTGTCATGGAGACTCCGATGCGCAGACCGGTGTAGGAGCCGGGACCCATGCTTACGGCAATGGCATCCAAAGCGTGGATACAGGTTCCGTTTTCTTTTAAGATATCGTCAATGAAAGTGCCTAATAAGAGGGAATGGTTCAAGCCTTCTTTGTTCTCTTTTAAAGCCAGAGGCTGTCCGTTTTGTGCCAGGGCTACGGAACAGACGGAAGTGGACGTGTCGATATTCAGAATAAGAGCCATACGGGTATCGGGATTTGAAAATAGTTTATTTGCGAATGATTTGAACTTCTCCGTTGATGCCTAATTTAATGATGCCGGAAGGCGCACAGGCTTTCTTTTCTGATTGCCTGAAACCGACGATGTGATCGACGGCATTTTTGATTTCTTCACTGATTTCCGCAAAACATTGGGGTGACGGTTGGCCGCTGATATTGGCGGAAGTGGACACCACCGGTTTACGGAATCGGTAAAGGAGCGATTTGGAAAATTCTTCGGTCGTAATCCGGATTCCGATGGTTCGGTCTTCGGCAATCAGGTTTTCAGCCAGATGGTGGGCATTGGGGTAAATAATCGTGGTCGGTTTGTCACATACCTCGATCAGTTGCAGGGCAATATCCGGCACATCGGCATAGGATGCGATTTTCCCGGCATCGTCCAGTAAAACCAGCATCGACTTGTGGTCTGCCCGTTGTTTGATGTCGTATATCCGCTTGACGGCTTCTTTGTTTGTTGCATCGCAACCCAATCCCCAAATGGTGTCTGTCGGATAGAGAATAACTCCTCCGTTTTTCAGAACTTCACAGGCCTGGCGTATTTCTTCTTTTAATTGGTCGGTCATAGTCAAAAAGATGAACTTTATGCAAAACTATACTATTTCATCGATAATGCGATAGAAAGGGACATTGAAATGTTGAAACAGTTGAAAGGGAGCTTTTTACCTTTTCAACTGTTTCAACTCTTTAACTTTACCCTTTATACCAAATGTTTGATGAGTTCCTGGCGGTCGCCGCAGAGGAGATCTATGACCGGGATTTCAATCAATGTGTAGCAGCCGGGTTTTTGCAGCATGGCGGCACGGGCTGAGGAGACCATGATTTGGGCGGTTAAAGCCGGGTTGTTTATTTTCATGTTGAATTCAAAAAGCTGGTTTTGAGTTTTGCCCGATACCCCTTTGCGTGTAAGGTTTACGCCGTGCCCCATGTCTAGCAGGTTGTCTACGCTTTCTACTTGCATGACGTGTGTTTCGTCGTTTATGAAATAGGGGTCGTTTTTAATGTTTTGAGCCACTTCTTTGAAATTATATCCATCTTGCAGTTCGATATACACCATGCGGCGATGGATGCCCGTACCCGTAGGGATGGTCATGGACAATGCTGCTTTTACGCCTTCTATGGCTTTTACGGCAACAGTGTGTCCCATGCTCATGCCCGGTCCGAAGTTGGTATAGGTGATGCCTTTCGGTGCGCAGGCTTCCAGTAGGGCACGTACGACGGAGTCACTTCCCGGGTCCCAGCCGGCGGACATGATGGCTACCCGGTTATGTTGCAACGCCAGGGCATGCAACCGCTGGTGCAGCTCCGGAATCTGGGTATGGATGTCAAAGCTGTCTACGGTGTGTATGCCTTTGGCAAGTATTTCGGAAGCATACTCTTCTACTTTACGTGTGGGGGTACAAAGGATGGCTACGTCTGTTTGGGGCAGTTCGCTGATGTTGCTGACAACGGCATAGGATTGTAATTCGGCGGGTACGTTGGACGCGTTGCGGCGTACAATTCCTGTAATTTCGAAATCGGGAGCGCTTTGCAGTGCTTCCAGTACATACCTCCCGATGTTGCCATATCCTACAATGGCGGCTTTAATTTTTTTCATAGTAGTAGTTTATTTGTGTGTTTAACCGAAACAAAATTGCAAATATTTTACAAGGCGTCAAAAGGATTGTTGTGTTTTGTTAGTCTTTCAACCGATTTTCCCCGGGTTGTGCAGGATTGAACTTTTTGGTACCTTCGTCCGGATTAAATTTTCCTTTATGGCGTTGTTGAAGAAAATTCCCCATACCTATACTATTCTGGCTTCAATTATTGTGTTGTGTGCCGTTTTATCATGGATTGTTCCCGCCGGGGAATACGACAGGGTGGTTTCGGACGTAAATGGTGTGAAGCGGACTGTTATTGTCGAAAATTCTTTTCACCGGGTAGAGCCATCTCCGCAGACGTGGCAGGTTTTTGCTTCTTTGCTGGACGGGTTTGAGATGCAGGCGGGGATTATTGCTTTTTTGCTGATTATCGGCGGTGCATTTCAGATTTTGAATGATAGTAAAGCCATAGATGCGGGTATCTTGTCTTTCCTGCGTTCGTCCCGCAGGTTGGAGCGTTACGGGATGATGAGGAAATTGGGCGTGAACCGTGTCATCATTGCCTCTGTGATTGTTTTGTTCAGCTTGTTTGGCGCAGTTTTCGGTATGAGTGAGGAGACGCTGGCTTTTGTGATTATTGTCGTGCCACTTGCCATTTCTATGGGCTATGATTCCATCACCGGTTTGTGTATGGTGTATGTAGCAGCTCATGTCGGTTTTTCCGGGGCGGTGCTGAATCCTTTTACGATAGGAATTGCGCAGGGACTTTCCGATGTGCCGCTCTTTTCGGGGTTTGAGTATCGGTTGGTGTGCTGGCTGGTGCTGACGCTCTTTTTAATCGGAGGCGTCTTGTGGTATGCGGGGAAGATTCGGAAAAATCCGGTGCTTTCTCCCATGTACAAAGCCGATGAGTATTGGCGCAAGAGGGAAGCGCAGGCTGAGGTCCGTATAGAGTATGCGGCTTCCCGCCGGGCGTGGTGCATCTATTTTCTCATGTTAACTGCCCTGTTTCTGTTTTCGTGGCATTATCCGCAGACAGAGTTCCGGGTGGGCGCTGCCGCAATCCGCTTTTGTGCCGTGCCGGTCCTGACAGCCTTGTTTGCTTTATTAGGGTGGTTGGGACTGAAAAAATCGTTCCATTTTTTTATTTTGGTCATACTGGCATTCACCATTCTGTTTTTGGTGACGGGAGTTATGGGCTACGGGTGGTATTTGCGTGAAATCTCCGCTCTTTTCCTGGCGATGGGCATCTTGTCCGGATTTGCTGCAGGGCGGGAAACAGACGATATTATCCGATTGTTTTTAGCGGGTGCGAAAGACATGCTTTCGGCAGCCCTTGTCGTGGGATTGGCGGGCGGAATCATTCAGGTATTGCAGGACGGGAAAATCATCGATTCGATACTGCATGCTTTGGCAGCCTGGATGTACGATGCGGGCAAGGTGACCTCTGTTGGCATCATGTACGGCATCCAGACGTTAATCAATATCGTGATACCTTCCGGTTCGGCAAAAGCGGCACTGACCATGCCTATTATGGCTCCTTTTTCCGATGTCGTCGGCATCTCCCGTCAGGCAACCATCATGGCATATCAGTTTGGGGACGGATTTACCAATATGATTACCCCCACTTCCGCTGTTTTGATGGGTGCTTTGGGCATCGCCCGCATCCCTTATGAAACCTGGGTGAAATGGTTCGGCAAATTCTTATTGTTCTTTATCCTTTTGGGGTTCCTGTTGTTGATTCCTACCGTCCTCCTCCATCTGCCCGGGTTCTAAGAGGGTGAAATATATGATTATTTTTTGTGGTTTTTAAAAAGGGAATAGGATGAAAAAGAATGAAGAAATAGGGGAAGAGGGATTGAAAGCCGTGTTGTTTGATATGGACGGTGTGTTGTTTGATTCGATGAAGAATCATACGTTGGCTTGGTATGAGACAATTTCCGGGATGGGGATTGCGTGTGAGCGGGATGAATTTTATTTGTATGAAGGGGCAACTGGAGAATGGACAATTAATCGTATTTTTAGGCGGGCTTATGGGCGGGAGGCCACAGCGGAGGAGATTGAGGGCATTTATGCGGAGAAGAGCCGTTGGTTTAACGAATTGCCTTTGGTGGAAGTGATGCCGGGTGCAAAAGAGGTGTTGGAACAGGTGAGGGAGCTGGATTTGATTCCGGTGGTGGTGACGGGTTCGGGGCAACGTTCTTTATTGGAAAGGTTGGAGAGAGAATTTCCGGGAGTGTTTGTTGCAGAGCGTATGGTGACTGCGTTTGACGTCCGGCAGGGGAAGCCGCATCCTGAACCTTATTTGAAAGGGTTGGAAAAGGCGGGTGTGACGGCGGCGGAGGCGTTGGTGGTGGAAAATGCTCCGTTGGGGGTACAGGCAGCGGTGGCAGCCGGCATTTTCACGGTGGCGGTCAATACGGGACCTATTCCCGCGGAGAAGCTCCGGGAGGCGGGTGCCGGCGTAGTACTTCCCGGTATGCCTGCCCTTGCGGACTCTTTTGATGACGTTGTACGGTCGTGGCGTGGCGGCGTTTTTGACGGAAGATAACTTATGGAAGCGAAAAAGATGAAACGGTTTGCAGCCATTGATTTCGAGACAGCTAACTGGCAGCCGACCAGTGTGTGTTCTGTCGGGATTGTCGTGATGAATGAGCGGGAAATAGAAGACCAGTATTACAGCCTGATTCGTCCCGAGCCTAATTATTATTTCCGGAAAAATACGGAGATTCATGGATTGTCGCGGAAAGATACGGATGATGCGCCGGCGTTTCCTACGGTGTGGCGGGATATAGCCCCGATGGTGAAGGGTATGCCGTTGGTGGCGCACAATAGCATGTTTGACGAGAGGTGTCTGAAAGCAGCCTTTGCCTTTTTTGAGATGCCGTATCCCGATTACCGTTTTTACTGCACTTGCCGTTTAGCGCGGAAACATTTCAAAGGTTTGGAGAATTATCAGCTTCATACGGTGGCTGCCCATTGCGGTTTTGTGCTTGAAAATCATCATCATGCTTTGGCTGATGCGGAGGCGTGCGGAGTCATTATGAGAAAATTGCTGGATTGTGTTGAGATATGAGCTGATAAGCGCCGGAATACGGAAAAAAGGAAGTAAATTATTTTTTTAATCCCTCGAAAGGGTTAAATTTGTTCGTTTTTATACATAAACAGTTACAGTTAAATATATAAATTATGGCAGAAAAAGTAAATCAGAAGCTTTTCAGTGAATTTGCCCCGAACACGATGCAGGAGTGGGTGGACAAAGTCACTGTGGACCTGAAAGGGGCCGATTTTAATAAAAAGCTGGTGTGGAGAACCAATGAAGGTTTTAATGTGCAGCCGATGTATCGGTTGGAGGACATGAAGGACCTGAAGAATCTGGATTGTTTTCCGGGAGAATTCCCCTATGTGCGTGGAAATAAGAAAGACAGCAACGACTGGTATGTGCGTCAGGACATTGTGGTGGAAAACGTTGCGGAAGCCAACAAGAAAGCGTTGGATGTGCTCAACAGAGGGGTAAACTCTTTGGGTTTCGTGCTGACGGACAGCAAGAATTTCACCAAAGCCGACATGGCTGCCCTGTTGAAAGACATCTGTCTGGAATGTGTTGAAATCAACTTCGTTGCCGGATGCAAGAAATGCGCCATTGTGGACGCTTTCAAAGCGGTGGCGGAAGAGCGGGGCATCGCTCCTGAAAAGATTTACGGAGGCATCAACATCGACCCGCTGTCAGCGATGGCGCTCAAGGGCAAGGTATGTTGCGAAAATCCCTTCGCTTCTGCAAAAGAGAATACGGAAAAAATGGCTGCTTATCCCAATTTCAAGACCATCGAGGTGGGCGGGTATGTATTCAACAACTCCGGTTCTTCTATTGTACAGGAATTGGGCTTCTCTTTGGCTGCTGGCGTGGAATACCTGGATAAGCTGACCGATGCGGGTATGAGCGTGGACGAAGTGGCTCCGCGTATCCGCTTTCATTTTGCTACTGGTTCCAAATATTTCATGGAAATTGCCAAATTGCGTGCTGCCCGGTATCTGTGGGCACACATCGTGAAGGCTTACAAACCCGCTTGCGACTGCAAGTGCAAGATGAATATCCATGCGGAGACTTCCGAATGGAACAAGACGATTTACGACCCGAATGTGAACATGCTGCGTACGCAGACCGAAACCATGTCGGCTGTCTTGGGCGGTGTGGATTCGTTTACGGTACATCCGTTCGATTACGTGTATGAGTGCCATCCGAGTGAATTGGGTGAGCGTGTAGCTCGCAATCAGCAGTTGTTGCTGAAAGAAGAATCGCACTTCGGTAAAATCGTGGACGTTGCCGGAGGTTCATATTATATTGAAGAATTGACACAGAATATTGCAGAGGCTGCCTGGAAGCTGTTCCTCGAAGTGCAGGAGCAGGGCGGTTATGTAGAGGCTTTGAAGAAAGGTTTCGTACAGGCTGCCGTGAAGGCTACGGCTCAGGCTCGTGATCTGGCTATTGCTCAGCGGAAAGAGAATTTTGTTGGTGTGAACCAGTTCCCGAATTTCAACGAAAAGATGGAAAAATCCATTTGTGCATGTGTGCTGGAACCGGAAGACCAGACGGCAGAAGGTGCCACTATCGAGACGCTGAAACCCTATCGCGGTACGCAGGCATTCGAGGCACTGCGCCTGAAAACCGATACGTATGCCGCTAAGAACGGGCGTCCGGTCGTATATATGTTCCCGATGGGAAATCTGGCAATGCGGAAAGCCCGGGCACAGTTCGCTTGCAATTTCTTTGCTTGCGCTGGTTTTGACGTGAAAGACAACAACGGATTCAAGACTGTGGATGAAGGTGTGAAAGCCTGTATGGAGAATAAAGCCGCTATCGTGGTGCTTTGCAGCTCCGACGACGAATATGCTGGATTTGCTCCGGAGGCATACGAAAAGTTGAAAGACAAAGCTATCGTGGTAGTAGCCGGTAATCCCGAAAGCCGTCCGGAACTGGAAGCCAAAGGGTTGATGAACTATATCCACGTGAAGAACAACGTATTGGAAGAGTTAAAAGCTTATCAAGCTAAGTTGGGCATTTAAAAGTAAGACAACATGAAACCGAATTTTAAAGATATAAATATTAAAGCGTCTGAAAAGGCTGCCACCAATGCTGCGGAGTGGGAAAAAGCCAATCATATCGCTAAGAACTGGACGACACCGGAATTGATACCGGTAAAACCCGTATATACCGCAGAGGATTTGAAAGGTATGGAACATTTGGACTATGTAGCCGGTATTCCTCCTTATCTGCGCGGACCGTATTCTGCTATGTATCCGTTGCGTCCCTGGACGATTCGCCAGTACGCCGGATTCTCTACGGCAGAAGAGTCCAACGCTTTCTATCGCCGTAACCTGGCTGCCGGACAGAAAGGATTGTCGGTAGCGTTCGACTTGGCAACGCACCGCGGTTACGACTCCGACCACCCGCGTGTAATCGGTGACGTAGGTAAAGCCGGTGTAGCTGTGGATTCTATTCTGGATATGAAGATTCTGTTCGATCAGATTCCGTTGGACAAAATGTCCGTATCCATGACTATGAATGGTGCTGTGTTGCCCGTTTTGGCATTCTACATTGTTGCCGGTCTGGAACAGGGAGCTACGTTGGATCAGTTGTCCGGAACCATTCAGAATGATATTCTGAAAGAGTTTATGGTGCGTAACACGTACATTTATCCGCCGAAGTTTTCCATGAAGATTATCGCCGATATTTTTGAATACACGTCCAAAAATATGCCGAAGTTCAATTCGATTTCTATTTCCGGTTACCATATGCAGGAAGCAGGTGCAACCGCCGACATCGAATTGGCTTATACGTTGGCAGACGGATTGGAATATTTGCGTGCCGGAGTGAATGCCGGAATGGACATTGATGCTTTTGCACCGCGTTTGTCTTTCTTCTGGGCTATCGGTATGAATCATTTTATGGAAATCGCCAAAATGCGTGCCGGTCGTCTGTTGTGGGCTAAATTGGTAAAACAGTTCAATCCGAAGAATCCGAAATCTTTGGCTTTGCGTACGCACTGCCAGACTTCCGGTTGGTCGTTGACCGAACAGGACCCGTTCAACAATGTGGGACGTACCTGTATCGAAGCTATGGGTGCCGCTTTGGGCCACACCCAGTCTCTGCATACCAATGCGCTGGATGAGGCGATTGCTTTGCCGACCGATTTCTCTGCCCGTATTGCCCGTAATACCCAGATTTATATTCAGGAGGAATCAACCATCTGCAAGGCGGTAGACCCGTGGGCAGGTTCCTACTATGTGGAAAGCCTGACACAGGAGTTGGTAGAAAAAGCATGGGCTCATATCCAGGAAATTGAAAAATTGGGTGGTATGGCTGCCGCTATCGAATCCGGTATTCCGAAATTGCGTATCGAAGAGGCTGCTGCTCGTACACAGGCTCGTATTGACAGTGGTGAACAGACTATTGTCGGTACAAATAAATACCGTCTGGACAAGGAAGACCCGATTGATATTCTCGAAGTGGACAATACCGCTGTGCGTGAAGCTCAGATTGCCCGCTTGAAAGAGTTGAAAGCCAACCGGAACCAGGCAGAAGTGGATGCTGCGTTGGATGCTATCACCAAATGCGTGGAAACGGGTGAGGGGAACTTGCTGGAATTGGCGGTAGACGCTGCCAAGAAGCGTGCTTCTTTGGGAGAAATCTCCTATGCGTGTGAAAAAATTGTAGGACGTTATAAAGCTGTAATCAGAACTGTGAGCGGAGTATATTCAAGTGTTGCCGGCGAAGATGCCGATTTCGAGAAAGCGAAAGCAATGACCGATGAGTTTGCTGAACTGACCGGACGCCGTCCGCGTATCATGATTGCCAAAATGGGCCAGGATGGTCACGATCGCGGTGCGAAAGTCGTAGCCACCGGTTATGCCGATATGGGCTTCGATGTGGATATGGGACCGTTGTTCCAGACGCCGGAAGAAACTGCTAAACAAGCTGTTGAAAACGATGTGCATGTTGTCGGTGTATCTTCTTTGGCTGCCGGACACAAGACATTGGTGCCTGCCGTTATCAATGAACTGAAAAAGTTAGGTCGGGAAGACATCCTCGTGTATGTGGGCGGTGTGATTCCCCACCAGGATTACCAGTTCCTGTTTGATGCCGGTGCTATTGCCGTATTCGGACCCGGTACGAAGGTGTCGAAGAGTGCCATTCAGGTTATGGATATTCTTTTGCAGCTGGCGAAGAAATAAATATTTATCCAGTGATTGTAAAACGGCTGCCGGGTTCCGGTGGCCGTTTTTCTTTGCTGCTGTTCTGTTTACGGCTGGTGGTGATTGGTTCTTATTTATTTTCTTTCGGAGGAATGTACGTGTCGGATGATGCGGGGACGATAGTATTCAAAGATGCTCCCGGCAAGTATGCAGGCAATGCCGGAAAGGAGAATGATAAGCGGAAGTCCGGTGTATTTTTCGATGAATCCCAACATCATACTTCCTACTGGTGCGATGCCCGTGAATGTCATGGCAAGGTAGCCCATGACCCGTCCTCTTTTGTCTTCATCCGACAGGGTCTGGAGGAGCGTGTTGATAGAAGCTACGGTGATAATGATGGAGAAGCCTGCCGGAATACAGACGACTGCCGCCAGCCATGGGATGTCGATAAAAGAGAGTAACAAGAGGGTGATACCTAAAATCAAGGCGGCAAACATAATGACTTTGGCTAATCCGATAACGCTTTTTCGGGCGGCTAAGTAGATTGCCGCACTGAAAGAACCGATGCCGATACAGGAGAGCAGGATACCTAACAATTGGCTGTCGCCGTTCAGTATGTCTTTTACGTAGGCCGGAAGGAACGTCATCAGGGGCAGTCCGAAAAAGCTGATCACCGACATCAACATTAATAATGTCCGGATAGGGATGTGGCGGGAAACGTAGTGAAAACCCTCTTGCAAATCGTGCCAGATGTGTTGTTTTTCGCTTTTTGTTTTATGGGCAGGGAGTTGCATGGCCAGCAGTGCGATAATAACTCCCAAATAACTGATGCCGTTAAGGAGGAAGCATAATCCCTCGCCGACTAATCCGATGAGCACTCCGCCGATAGCAGGGCCGAAGAGTCGGGAGCCGTTGATTACAGCAGAATTGAGAGCGATGGCGTTGCTCAGGTTTTCTTTCGGTACAAGGCTGGGATAAAAGGCTTGACGGGTGGGGTTATCCAGCGCGTTAATCAGTCCGATAAAAAGACTAAGGGCAATGAGATGCCATACCTGTACCTGTCCGCTCAGTGTGAGCCATGCCAGCAGCAGGGCTTGAAGGGCGGAAAGGGATTGTGTAAACAGGAGTATTTTATGCCGGTCGAAACGGTCAACAAAAACACTCATAAATGGGGTGGCAATCAGGATGGGAATCTGTGCGACGAAGGTAATCGTGGCTAAAAGCAGGACGGAGCCGGTGAGTTCATACACTAACCAGCTCATGGCTATTTGCTGCATCCATGTGCCGACTAAAGAGACACACATCCCGGTGAAATATAATCTGAAATTCCGGATTTTCAGGGAGACCAAAATGTGTGAAATACTGCTTCCCACTTTTATCTGTCTTTTTCTTTCAGACAAAGATAAGGATAAAAAACGGGAGTGAAAGCAGGGGCGTTGTAAATAAACGGGTGAAATCCCGGAAGTTTTCGGTATTTGCGGATGTGTGAATTGAATGATTCAGAGAGAGATAAATGGAGAAAAATGGGGGTAGGTAACGTTTTATTTCCTATATTTGTAATATATCAAAAAACGGGTGTTATGACCAGTCTGAATGCAATTAAAGTCTTTGAAGACAAAAAAGTCCGTACGGTATGGGACAGCGATAAAGAGGAGTGGTATTTTTCTATCGTGGATGTGATAGCTATTTTAACGGAAAGTAAAAATCCAACAACCTATTGGAGAGTATTGAAAAAAAGATTAATGGATGAGGGCAATGAAACCGTTACAAATTGTAACGCTTTGAAAATGCCCGCGCCTGATGGGAAGATGCGATATACGGATGTTGCTGATACAGAACAGTTATTCCGCTTAATTCAGTCCATCCCCTCTCCCAAGGCCGAGCCTTTCAAGTTGTGGATGGCACAAGTGGCGAAAGAGCGGTTGGACCAGATGCAGGATCCGGAATTGTCTGTCGAACAGGCGATGCGGGATTATAAACGCTTAGGCTATTCCGATAACTGGATTAATCAGCGGTTGAAAAGCATAGAAATCCGGAAGGATTTAACCGACGAATGGAAACGGCATGGCTTGCAGGAGGGCGTACATTTTGCCACCCTGACAGACATCATTTATAAAACATGGGCAGGTAAGACTGCGAAAGAATACAAGCAATTCAAGGGACTCAAAAAAGAGAACCTGCGCGACAATATGACCAATAAGGAGTTGGTATTGAGTATGCTTGCCGAGCTTTCTACCAAGGAAATATCAGAAGCACAGAATCCGGAGTGTTTTGATGAACACGTGAATGTAGCCAAACAAGGTGGAGCAATTGCTTTGAATGCGAAATTGGAATTGGAAAGGAAAACCGGAAAATCTGTGATTAGTCCATTGAATGCAAAAAACATATTGGGATTGCAGCCTGAGGCAGGAGGAACTTTGGATGTTGATAGCGAAGAGATAAGGTGATTAAGTCGGTTATTTATGGGAGGTATGGATTTCACAGGCTTGTGAGGGGGACAGGGAGAGGATGTTGATGAGTTTGTTTACTTTGGCTGTGATGAAGTAGCCTTTGTTTCGGGTAAATTTGCCGTTGCCGTCGCCATTGAGGGCGGTATTGTAAGTATAGGTGGTTTGGATGTTTAATACGCTTGTGTTTACAACTTTGAAAGTGAGTTTTACCCGGTTGGCGCTTGCACTGCGGGCGTCGTTTTCGTATATATAGAAAAATGCGTTGTATATTCCGGTATTGGAAGTATGGGGTTGTGCCGTTTGCGTGAGGTTGATAGCATTGCCTGTGGTATTGCTTGTGGGCAACGGGAAAAGGTTGGATACCGGGGCGGATTGACTGATGGTCACATCGGTAACGACAGAGGTGCCCAGGGAAATGACGGCAGTAAGATTTATTTCGATACCGATTTTGGCGACAATGCGTTTTAAAGACAGGCTGACAGAGGTGTTGTTTCCGTTGGTGAGGGTTACCCCTGGTGAGCTTGCCGTCATGGTAAAGCCCTGAGAGCGGAGGGCTTTGGTGGTGACATCGCTGTATTTTCCGTTATAAGAGGCTATGTCTTGTTCTATAGAAGTCAGGACGTTGCTTTCGGTGGATACAGAGGCCGAAGGGGAGGTGTTGGCGACCATATAGACGTTACAGCTTTGGGATCCGGTTATAGGGATGGTAAATGAAACCGTATTGTTTGTCCCGTTGTTGAGAGCGTTGATGCTGGAGGAACTTAGGGTATGCAGATGTAGGAGTTGTCCTGTACCGGTTTGAAAGACATAGATGTATGCCGTATTGATTTTTTTCTCCCAGCTTTCGGCTGCCGAGCCGTTCAGTGACCTTGTTTCCGGGTTTTCCAGTGTTATAAAAAGGCGTGCACCCTCTTCCCTTTCCGGAATGTCTTTTTCCGGAAAGGGAGCGGTGCAACTGATGAATATCAAAAATGGCAGGATATGCCGTGGATTCAACATATATCGGTTTCCTCTTAAGTCCCTAAATTGGCATTCTGATTGACAATGGTTTCCCAGTCGCTCAGTGTTATGGTGACGGAAACGGAAGTTCCGCTAAGTCCTTGTATGTTTGCCGTTACGGTGTAGGCGCCGTTTCTGACAATGGCACCGGTCGCACTTCCTGTGAGTTCAACGGGATACATGACGGGAGTGGATACGCCGTTGTTGGTATATGTCCCGTAAAGGGTAAGGGTTACTCTGCTCCCGGCATTTAATGCTCCGTTCTCAAACAGATAAAAGCGGTTTTGATAATTGCTGTTGGGTGCGGTTACATTTGAGAGCTGTTTTGCCAGAGTCAGGGTACCTGCCGTGGTGGGAGGTGTCCCTAAGAGAAGAGAGGACGTGCCTTGGGTTTTGCTGATGATGGCAGAATCGATGTTGATGGTTCCTGTATATTTATTGCCGCTGCCGAAGACGGTATTGTCAATGAGAGTATTGACATCTACTTTGGCGGTAATTCGTTTGACGGTAATATTGACATTCTGAGTCTGAGTGAGGTCGGCGGTTGTTGTTGCCGAGGTATTCCCGGTCATGACAAAACCGCCGCTCCGGTTGGGAGTGGTGCTGGCATCATTGACGCTGCTCCACGAACCGTTGTAACTTGCAATATCATTTTGAGAGAGTGATTGTAAAGTGGTAAGATTGGTTGCTGTTACATCTCCGTTGTTGATGATCAGGTAATAATCATAAGATGTACTGGCAAGCAGGCCCGGCACCGTGAATACGAGGGGTTGGGTTCCTAAGGCGGACAATTCGGAGCTCGTCAGGTATTTTTCGAAAATTTTATTTCCGCTTCTGAAGATAAATAACTTTGCGCTTTTCACTGTTTTTTCGGCTATCGTCGCCTGATTGTTCCCGAAAGCCCGGGTGTTGAAAGTGTCGATTGTGACAAATGACATGGCAATTCTTGTCCCCTCCGGATTTTTGTTGGGACAGAGTGTGTTTTCCTCTTCGCTGCATCCCCAGCAGCAGAGCAATGCTATAAAGGTCATTAAAAGAGCTGTTTTCATATTTTTCATGATTTGGTTAACACCGTTTTTACGCTGCGAGCAGCAGGGGGGTGATTGTGTGAGAGGTAAAAAAACAGAAGATTTCCTAAATATCCCAAGTAATGCATCAGTATGCTTTAAATTCATTAGGTGGGTTGTCAGGAATTGTCATTGGATATCCTTCAGGTTTAGGATTTTTTATATAATTTTGCGACTTGTTTGAAAAAGGTGTAAAATTTATAGCAATGAAACATAGTTTTGATTTTCAGCCTAAGCTCTTTATGACCCTCAGGCATTATTCCAGAGAAAAGTTTTTCAGCGACCTGATGGCGGGTATTATTGTGGGTATTGTGGCGTTGCCGTTGGCGATTGCTTTTGGTATTGCGTCGGGGGTAAGCCCGGAACAGGGATTGATAACGGCGATAATTGCGGGCTTTATTATCTCTTTTCTGGGGGGTACTACCGTTCAGATCGGAGGGCCGACGGGTGCTTTTATTGTGGTTGTATATGGCATCATTCAGGAGTTCGGTATGGAAGGGTTAGCGATTGCTACCGTATTGGCTGGGGTGATGCTATTGTTGATGGGGTTTTTGAAATTGGGTACAGTGATTAAGTTTATACCTTATCCGATAATTGTCGGTTTTACCAGTGGTATTGCACTGACCATTTTTACCACGCAGATGAAAGATTTGTTCGGCCTGACGATGGAAAGCGTGCCTGCTGATTTTCTTTCGAAATGGGGAGCTTATTTCAAAAGTGCTTCCACTGTTCATTTGTGGTCCGCTTTGGTCGGTGTATTGAGTATCGTTCTGATTGTGATTACTCCGAAGTTTTCTAAAAAAATCCCGGGTTCTTTGATTGCGATTGTCGTTATGACGCTTTTGGTGTGGGTGATGAAAACTTATTTCGGGATAACGGGTATTGAGACTATCGGCGACCGTTTTGTGATTAATGCTTCGCTGCCGGAACCCGATATGCCCGGTTTCAGTCTGAGTACGATAAACCATTTGTTTCCCGCGGCTTTTACTATTGCCATATTGGGAGCTATAGAATCTTTGTTGTCAGCTACGGTAGCGGATGGTGTGACGGGTGATAAACATAACTCCAATATGGAACTCGTTGCACAGGGAGCTGCGAATCTTGTGGTGCCCTTTTTCGGAGGAATCCCTGCCACGGGAGCTATTGCCCGTACTATGACCAATATCAACAACGGTGGGCGTACTCCTGTTGCCGGATTGATTCATGCGGTCGTTTTGTTGCTGATTCTTTTGTTTCTGGGACCTTTGACCAAGCATATTCCGATGGCTTGTCTGGCGGGAGTGTTGGTGATTGTGTCGTATAACATGAGTGAATGGCGTACTTTCCGTTCTTTATTAAAGAACTCTAAAGCCGATGTTTGCGTATTACTGACAACTTTCATTTTAACCGTAATCTTTGATTTGACCATAGCTATAGAGCTTGGTTTGTTGTTGGCCATGCTGTTATTTATGAAGCGGATGAGTGAAACGACGAAGGTGTCGGTGGTAAAAGACCGGATCGACCTTTCTTCCGAAGGGGAGATTTATCACGAGGATGAAAAACTGGATTTGAAGAAAGGAGTAGAGGTTTATGAAATTGACGGACCGTTTTTCTTCGGGATTGCCAACAAATTTGACGAATGTATGAAAGTATTGGGAGACAAGCCTAAAGTACGTATTATCCGGATGCGTAAAGTTCCCTTTATGGATACAACGGGGTTGCACAACCTGGAGAGTTTATTCCGATTGTCGGAGAAAGAGAAGATTAAAATCGTTCTTTCCGGCGTGAATGAACAGGTAAGGAAAGTGCTGGAAAAATCGGAACTGTATCACCGCATCGGAGAGGAGAATGTTTGCAGTAATATCAATGAGGCTTTACAAAAGGCGAACAGTTATTTGTAATTCAGAAGAATAAAAGCATGAGAGTTATTGTCGTTTTAATCTGTATGTTGTTGCCGTTTGCAGGAAGAAGTCAGGCTTTTGTAAAATCGTCCGACGGTAATTTTGAGTGGCGTCTCATAGGCAGGGTATTAATGGATGCGGGCTTTTTTCGGGGCGATTCGACAAAATTGGGAAACGGTGTTGTGCTGGGGGATGTCAGATTGGGGACAACGGTGCGTTTTTTACAGCATTGGAGCGGAAAAATAGAAGCGGGATATGCGTACAACAAGCTGGCATTGAAAGATACATATATCGCCTATAAACGGGGCAACCATGTTTGGCAGGCGGGATATTATTTCGAGCCTTTCGGTACGGAACTTCGGGTGTCGACCGTTGCTTATCGTTTTATGACTATGGCAACAACCAGCACAGTTTTGGGAGATGGGCGTAAACTGGGTGTGTCTTATGAATACAATCGCAAGTTTTTTACAGTGGTCGGTGGTATTTTCGGAAATACTTCTCTGGAAAATTCAAAGGAGGGAGATGCGGGTTATACGCTGGCGGCACAAGTGATTGGACGTCCGGTGTATGAAGAAGAAAAGGTGATTCACATCGGATTGTCCGCCCATTTCAGTGACCCGGACAAAGAAACCAAGGACAAGATGGTTTATAAGGGCGGAGCTCCTTCGTATGTTTTTAACAAAGAAAAGAATGTTTTATTGCGGGCGGAAGTAAATCAGGCGATTAATGAATGGAAGACAGGTGCCGATATTATTGTGCTTTATAAAAGATTTTATTTCCAAAGCGAATGCTTGGTGAACCACGTTAACCGTTATGGCGGACGGAATTATACGGGGAAAGGGGTATATTCCCAAATCGGTTGTCTGTTGGGGGGCGATAAGCAATACCGGTATGACCGGGTGAATGGTTGGGTTGCCAACCCCAATCCGAAAAACATAGAAATCGTATTCCGGTATAATTATACCGATTTGGATGATGGAAAAGCCGGAATATACGGTGGGCGCGCACAGGATATTACCTTCGGGGCGAACTATTTCTTTAATGACTACGTGACGGCAAAATTGAATTACACGTCTATATTTACAAATAAACGTGCCGTTCACGGAAAAGAGAATGTGAATTTTGTACAGGCGCGGTTGCAATTGCGTTTTTAAGCCTGTTTTTCGATAGTGACCTGAAAATCCCCGTCAAGTTTTAATTTCCCGCTGAATGGTTTCCCTTCTGCGTCTTTAAATCCGTTTAGGTTTCCGGTTTCTCCTTTCAGGATAAGTGTTTCCACCTGTTTGGATGTCAGCTTCTTTTCTGCGACGACTTGGGGCATCAGGAAGTCGCACGATTTTTTATAAAGTGTGCATCCCCATGCTGTTTTTCCTTTAACGATATTTCCTTTCCCGCATTTGGGACAGGTTAATGTGATCGGTTCGGCAGGTGCTTTGGATGCCCGTTTCTTTTTCTCTTTCGGCTTTTCTTCGGGCTCTTCCTCGGTGACGGTAATTGTTTTGGCGGATGCGTGTTTGACGAAATGGACGATTTCATTGACCATGCCTTTCAGCTCTTCCATAAAAAGCCCTACTTCATATTTGCCGTCTTCAATCATACGGAGTTTCTTTTCCCATTGACCAGTCAGTTCCGCTGATTTCAGCAGGTCATTTTGAATGGTGTCAATGAGTTCGATACCCGTTGGTGTTGCTAAAATCCGTTTTTTGTCTTTGCGGATGTAGTGGCGTTTCAGCAAAGTTTCGATAATCCCGGCACGGGTAGAGGGGCGCCCGATACCGTTTTCTTTCATCAGGTCGCGTAGTTCTTCGTCTTCTACCTGTTTGCCGGCAGTCTCCATTGCCCGAAGCAAATCGGCTTCCGTGTAGTATTTGGGCGGTTGAGTCTCTTTTTCCTGTATTTCGGGAAGATGCGGGCCGTGTTCGCCTTTTTCGTATACGGGAAGCACGTTTTCATCATTTTGTTTGTCGGCGGTATTCCCGAACACCACCCGCCACGCCGGATCGATAATCTGTTTCCCGGTTGCTTTAAATTCTTCCTCGCCGACCTTGGCCATGACAGTTGTGTTGGCAACTTCGCAGTCCGGATAAAACACGGCGATGAAGCGTTTCGCCACCAGGTCATACACCCGTTTTTCATCCGGAGTCATATCATACGTGAACACGCCGGTCGGAATAATGGCATGGTGGTCTGTGATCTTTTTGTCGTTGAAAACTTTTGCGGATTTCCGGATTTTTGCCCCTGTCAGAATAGGTGCGGTCAGTGCTTCATACGGTTTAAGCCCTTTGAGAATACTCGGCACTTTAGCATATTGGTCGTTGGGCAGGAAATTGGTATCTACGCGCGGATAGGTGGTTAATTTCTTTTCGTATAGCGATTGTATGATTTTCAAGGTATTTTCCGCCGTGAAAGCATATTTTTTATTGCATTCTACCTGCAGCAGTGTCAAGTCGAATAATTTAGGAGGATGCTCCATTGCTTTTTTGCGTTCGACACTGGTAATCTCCAGTTCCGTTTCAGCAATTTTGCTAATCATGGCTTCCGCCTCTTCCTTGGTTGTGAAACGTCCTTTGACGCTTGAAAAAATACCTTCCCGGTAGTTGGTTTTGATTTCCCAATACGTTTCGGGCTTGAAATTTTCAATGGTTTTTTGGCGGTCGACAATCAATGCCAGCGTCGGAGTTTGTACCCGTCCGATGGAGAGGACATTTTTTCCGCTTCCGTATTTCAGTGTATATGCCCGTGTGGCATTCATTCCTAATAACCAATCGCCGATAGCCCTGGCGGAACCGGCGGCATAGAGTGTATCAAAGTCGGTTGCATCCATCAGTTTGTTAAATCCTTCCCGGATGGCTTCTTCGGTCAAAGAGGAAATCCACAGCCGCTTGACAGGTACATTGCATTTCGCTTTGGTCAGCACCCAGCGTTGTATCAGCTCCCCTTCCTGTCCGGCATCGCCGCAGTTAATCACCATTTCCGCTTTACCGACCAGTTCTTCGATAATGGCAAACTGTTTCTTAATGCCTTCGTCCTCAATTAGCTTGATGCGGAATTTCGACGGAATCATGGGCAATACTGCTAAATTCCACTGTTTCCATTTTTCCGTATATTCATTGGGTTCTTGCAGGCTGCATAAATGTCCGAATGTCCAGGTCACACAATACCCGTTCCCCTCAAAATATCCATTCCTCCGGGCGGATGCTCCCAGGATAGCGGCAATTTCTTTTGCCACACTCGGTTTTTCTGCAATACACATTTTCATAGCTTCCAACAAAGGTATAATTTTTGAATGGAAATTAATCGCAGCGGAAAAAAGTAAATACAAGAGCAAACGATTCCGATTTATTTTTTGAAAAATAATAGTAAATATTTGTTTTTATAATTTATTTGTATAGATTTACATCCGAATAAATCAGAAAGAAAATTAGTATTTATTTTTTGAATACTCAAAGGTAATAAGATATTGACGTCAATAATTGTGTGTTGTATCATTAAAATTAATTCGTTATGAGGAAATTAGCACATTTAGGTAAAAATAATTTGAGTATTTTGCCATTTAGGATTTTAGAGGAGTTATTAATCTATCCGAAAAGGGACTGTTATTTTATATGTATGTAATTTTAAGTTTTATAATTAATTTAAAAATTATTGAAATGAAAAGAATAGTTATAAGTTTTGTTGTAATATTGGTTGTAGTGTGTGTGGCAGTTGCTATGAATTCGTACGCAAGCCAATCCTCTTCAAGTAAGATTGAAATTTGTCCAGGAACAGGAGTTTGTTGTGGAACTTTGTATCTAGAAGATACGAATATGGATTTAGTAAAAGATCCGGATCAAGGAGGCATAATTATTACAAATCCAGATCCTAATCCGACTCATAATCCATCTGATAATTAGTATTTAACTTACGGATTGACAGATTACTTATCTGTCAATCCGTAATAAATTTTGCAAAATGAAAGTATCTGTATTATTAGTCTTTGTGCTTTTATGGAGTGTAATAAAAGCACAGAATCGCGTTTTTCCGATAGAGTTGCAATTGCTAGAAAAATATGTGATAGAAGAAAGATGTGATATTCGGGAATTGAGGAATAAAGGTGATTATTTTGTGGGTTTGGATGTTGCTAATCAAAATATTTATGCGTTTAGTAAAGATTTTAAAGCTTTGAAAAAAATGGGGGGAAAGGGGAATGGCCCCGGAGAATATTCCCGTATAACCGGTTTTGATGTTAGAAATGATTCTATTTGGGTGATAGACGGAATCAAAAAGAAGTTTATTTTGACTAATACTGAGCGTAAGGAATTGTCTACACGCGAATTATCGGGATTTGTCCGGAATGGAATCGTTTTTAACGGGAACGTGGTGTATCAAAATAGTTTGACGGCTTCTAATGACTTCTTGTTTACATTCTATAATCGGCAGGGAGTTAAACAAGTATGGGATATACAAAATCTGATAAAAGAAGAGTTTGGAGAGGGGATTTCCTACATTTATCAAGGAAATATGTGTGCAGATGATGAATATGCTGTGTATTATTGCCGCTATTCGCCTTATTTCTTCTGTTTTGATAAAAATGGTTTCAAATATGCTCAAAAAAGTATCATCCCGGTGAAGCCTCCCAAAGGTACAGTGGTAAAAAATTCAATGTTTGAATCTGTGAAATTAACTCATGAGTATCCGGTTCAAACGTATGGTTGTATTTATAAGGACGATTTGTTTTTACTTAGCAAATTGATTTTTTCGGGAGAGGACCCGAATTATTTTACTGTTGATGTGTATGATGTCAGTTTAGGTAAGTATAAATATTCTTTAAAAGTTCCGGCAAAGAATGCTGATAATTTTTTCGTAATGGCTTTTCTTGTAGACCGGGATTTTTTATACGTATTATATGAAGATGCAGAAATTCAGAAATTTAAAATGCAGAAAAACGGATAATTTTTTATTTGTATTAGAATTATTTTTTATTGCATTGTTTACTTATACAGCATTAGAAAAACTATTGGACTTTGATATATGGATTATAAAACTTTTTAAAACAGGTTTTTTCTCGCTTTCTTTCTCTTATTTCTTGGGGGTGGGTGTACCTATTGCGGAGTTTGTAATTGTTTTTTGCCTGATTTTTCAGCTTAAGTTTTGTTATCAGATTAATTTCTTTTTTATCTTAGTGTTGACATTGTATTTGATATTTCATCATTATTTCAGTCTGTCTGAAAATTGTAGTTGCGGAGGTTTATTGGAAAGACTTGATTTTGTTTCACACTTGTTGTTTAATATCGGCTTGTTATTTTTATCATCCGTGTTGCTGTATTATAAGAAAAGACAGAAAAGAGCTGCTTTAGGAGAATAATATTACTGTATTTACGTTAAACCTTTGTAGAGATGAAACGATACTTTTATTTTTTACTGTTTTTGTTTTGTGGATGCACCATGACAGAAAGAAAAGTACCGCTTGTATCTTTTGATATTGACCAGGGAAAAACGGGTGATGTTTCTGAGGTATTTGAAGACCGGAAAATTGTTTTTTTGGAAACATTAGAAGAGTCATTGTTGACAGAGGTAACAAAAATAATTTGTGCTGAGGATAGAATTTATATTTTAGATGAACCGGCCAATAGCATTGTTGTATTTGATACGACAGGCAAATTTATTTCTGCAATTCGTCCATCCGGTCGGGGCCCTCAGGATAGCGGCAATTTCTTTCGCCACACTCGGTTTTTCTGCAATACACATTTTCATAGCTTCCAACAAAGGTATAATTTTTGAATGGAAATCAATCGCAGCGGAAAAAAGTAAATACGAGAGCAAACGATTCCAATTTATTTTTTTGAAAAATAATAGTAAATATTTGTTTTTATAATTTATTTGTATAAATTTACATCCGATTGAATAAGAAAGAAAATTAGTATTTATTTTTTGAATACTCAAAGGTAATAAGATATTGACGTCAATAATTGTGTGTTGTATCATTAAAATTAATTAGCTATGAGAAAATTAGCACGTTTAGGTAAAAATAATTTGAGTATTTTAATTGTTAAAAAAAGAGGATTATATTCTCTAAATGTTTTATTGTAATTTTTATTAGGAAGAATATTTAAAATTTTAATCTTTTTTTATTATGAAAAGTAAGATATTAATGGCTTTTTGTGTGATTTTCTTGTTTGCTAGTATGTCTGTTTCTATTGCTAATACTGCAAATAATACAAAGAGTGCTGATGTAGAAGCATTTGCTAAAACTATGGGTTTAGAGAATGATCCGTGTTCTGGAATTTATTATAAATGTGAATCGGATAAAGCACAAGTAGAGACTGATATTGCAAATAATTGTGGATTAGGTACAGATATTATAATTATATATATTGATTGTTAGTAATTGTAAGAGATTGTATTAAATGTTGCTGTGTTTGTTATTGGGATAATATGTTAAAAGTCAATATTTAATACAATCTCTAAAAGTAAAATTATGATGAGATTTTTTGTTTTTATATTGTTTTTGTTGTTGTGCTGGAATTGTTCCAATACGGATCATTCTATAGGTGCATTACACTATGATGAAATCGATATTCCTGTGGGTTCTCCGTATTTAAATCGATATTATGAGGGGAATGTTTGGGAAAAGGATTGTACTTTATATATGACTGGTTTTAACTATTTTAATTATTCTATTGATATTATTAATATTACAGAGAAAAAAGCTGTAAAATATATTCCATTAGAGAAACAGGGACCGGATCCTGTTTCTTATGTAAAAGCTTTGTGGGTTGAGGATTCTTTGATGTTGATAAAAGATTTTATCTCCTTTTTGACATTGGATTTACACGGCAGAATTTTGTCACAAAAACCGGATGCGGAATTGGATGCCGATTTACAGGATGACACTTACCGGATGAGTGGGGAGGGGGTTCATGTCGGGAATTTCCGGTATTTTTATTATAATCCTGATACCCGTACATTTTTTTATCAACTTTTTCCTAAATCCAGGACGTGGGGGAAATATGCGATAGGGGTGAAATTTAATTTGGATGAAGAACGTTATGAGGCATTGCCTATATATTATCCGGAGGATTTTAATTATGATTTTATCGGTTCTACGTTGGGTGCACCACAATTTTGCCAACATGACAGTCTGATAGTTTTTAATTATGCTTACAGTCCGGACGTATATAGTTACAATGAAGAGACGAAGGAATTGAATACTTATCGTCCCCGAAGTCGTTTGGGGAGTTGTGCGACCTCTCTTGCCGGATACATGAATACGGAAATCCGCAACCGCAGTAAATATGAATTGGATTGTGCGCGATATCGCCATCTATTTTATCATAAAGGGGCGAAAGTATATAGTCGGGTACATTCTGATGAAAAGCGGGAAGGGATAAGAAAAATGTATCTGATGATATTGGACAGCAATTTCAATCCGATAGTGGAGTATCCGTTGCCGGAGTGTTTTGCTGAGGATTTTTTTGTGAGCAAAGATTATATTGTCTTTCAAATCAAACCCGATAAGGCCAATCCGGAAGAGATACTGAGGTTAGCGGTAGTGAAACTGGCAACAGTGGTTTAAAAACGGTTTTTGATAAATTCTTCTATTAGTCGGACACAATGGTCGGTACCTATTACGGATGAGTTGAGGCAGAGGTGGTAGGACATGGCGGCGCCCCAGGTCTTGTCTGTGTAGTAGTTGTAATAGCTGGCGCGGGTTTTGTCGGTTTTGCGCATTTGTTCCAGGGCTTCTTTTTCGGTGACGGGATTTTTCCCGATGATTCGTTTTATCCGGTCTTCTTCGGACGAGTGGATAAATACGCTGGTGCAATGCGGGTCGTCTTTCAGGATATAGTCCGCACAACGTCCTACAATCACACAGGAGCGTTCTGCGGCGATTTTGCGTATCACATCTGATTGTACCTGAAAAAGGGTCGCGTCCGTGAAATAGTCGTTGGGCTGGTAGAGGGCGCCGTTCATGGAAAAGCCCATAGCGAAAGCTTGCAGTAATCCTCCCGATGTTTTTTCATCCGCTTTTTCAAAAAGTTCCGGACAGATGCCGCTTTCTTTGGCTGCCAGTTGGATCAACTCCTTGTCATAATACTTGATATTCAGGTTGTCGGCTAATTTCTTGCCGATTTCACTGCCTCCGCTGCCGAATTGACGTCCAATGGTGATGATTACTTTTTCCATGATCTTTCCATTTATTATGCAATAATAGTAAAAAAAGAGATACCGGACAATTTTTCCATACAGACAGGGCGTTGGAACGGGTCAATAAGCCAATATACTTTTACTTTAAAATGCAGATGCCCTTTGGGGTGTTTCGGAAACCAATTTGTGTAGGATAATACACAATGATTCCCTTATATCCGATTCATGATTAAATCCAGGTTAAATCCAAGGTAAACCCAGATTATATTCAGGTTAAATCCAATCGTAAAAACAATTGACTTGTTTTTAATGTAGTTTTATTCTGTTTTTAATTTCATTTTATATATGAGGTAGTTATGATATATATATGCTTTGTTCAGAACCGGAATGTACAGGCGGTTGTAGGTTTCTTCTCCGGACGGATGTGTTTATATGTTGTGTTGTCCGGGCTGTTTTCTGTCGGGGGTGGAATCGAGAATTGTATTTCTATTGTGAATCTGTGTGGGCGGAGCGTTGCAGGAATCAAAGATATGGTTATATTTGTAAAGCCTTTATGAGTTAAATTTAGTACGTGTACATGAACAAGATGAATGCCTCCATCGCCCATTTGCCGGAGAAAAATCAGGAAGATTTAAAAATCATCGTGGCTACGATACTTGAAGAAGTATTGAATGTGGAGATGATAATCCTTTTCGGAAGTTATGCCCGTGGAAACCAGGTGGCGTTTGACCGGCAGATGGAATACGGAATATCGACCTCCTACCGCAGCGATTATGATATTCTTGTTATTGCGAGCCGGATAAAGAATGAGCCTGTGTTTGCCAAAAAGCTGAATGGTGTCGGGGCTATCTTTAAAGAAAAGGCGAAGTCGGATATTCGTCTTGAAATAGTGTACAAGACCGTGGAAAAAGTGGTGGACTTTTTAGAGAAAGGCGACTTTTTTTATTCGGAAATCCGGCGGGAGGGGATTGCTCTCTACGATACCGGTTCTTTTATTCTGCCGGAGCCTCGCGACCCTGAAATGATTGAACTCGAGAGACAGGCAAAGGACTTTTTCCAGGACTTTTTTCATAAGGGAGAACGTTTTCTGAAGACGGCACGGGAATTTGATTACCCGGACGGGGAGTACAAAATGGCTTCTTTTCATTTGCATCAGGCGTGTGAGAGTTTCTTTTATGCCATCAGTCTGACATTTAATCAATATAAGCCCAAGGAACACGATATCCGGATGCTGATAGACTTTAATAAGAGGTATTCGCAGGAAATTGTAAAAATCTTTCCCCGTGAGACGGCAAAAAATGAACACTTGTTCGAATTGTTGAGGGCGTCCTATGTACAATCCCGTTACAATAAGGAATTTGTGGTTCATAAAGAGGATGTGGAAGTGCTGATGAAATGGATTGAGCGTTTCAGGGACTTGACTTTCGACATTTGCGAGCGCAAACTTCATGAATTCGAACGTATGGTTGCAGACCAACGGGAGGAATATGTATTGAAAAAGCATTAAACCGGAAAATACTTTTTCGTAGTCTTATATTTTCTGATAGACAGGGAGATAGATTGAATTGCAATGGTAATGTGTGAGCCTTGGTTCTTGAACAAGTGTTCAGTGTATTTTGTCAAAATCCGGACAATTTGTTTAAAATTGATATTTTAAAACGTTTTCGACGGATATTTCCTCCGACGGCTTTCCAAACTGTTTCTTTTTCACCGATTACTTGTTAATATTGTAGCTGGAAAACAATTATAATAGGAAACAGAGACTTATACGCATGTACATCAAAGGAGAACCGAAAGCATTTTTGAGCAGTGAGGCTCAGCAATTACTGAATCTTTATGAATCTTTAGGGGAAAGGGCGGAAATCTTTTTGCCCCGGCATATTTACGACAATTTGACCGGTTTTGTCAAATTGTGTTTTGAGGAACCCGACGACCCTGCGGCGCAACAGGCGGAAATTAACCGCTATTTGTTGAAATTCCGGGAAGACATACCGGGCTATACGGATGTATTGCTGATGTTGTGCCCGCATGCCGCTTCAAAGGCATTTGAGCTGAGCGGCAGGCGGGGAGAGTTCATGAAGAAGTTAAGCGGCTTTCTGGATACCGAGGCGGTGGCTCCTGAGTATAAAGTGTTGTTGCGGAACATAAAGGATACGCATGATTTTTCGGTCGGAACGCCTCCCGTAAAGAGTTGCCACATTGATTTTATTTCGCAGGTTCAATTGGGGGGACAGGTGAGTGAGTTAAGGAAATACAGGGATGTTATAGGCGTTACCGGAGACATCAATGAAGGCCATTGGAATTATCTGATGGATACGTTGGAACAGATGATCAGTCAGAGTACTCACTATACGACGAAAGCGGAAGTGGCGGATTTTTTGAATCGTACCCGCTGGGCTGTGAACTTTAAGGGGCTGAACGGTATGATACGCACTGTTGTTTCCGGAAATGCAGACAAGGCGGTTAGCCTCATTCGGGGAGATGTGTTCAGCAAAGCCAGTGTGCAGGTACTCGAAAATCCTTCGGCGGAAGATCTGTATGAACAGATGTGTGTGGATACAACTTCTATTTTTGTTGTAAAGGTGAAACACATGCGTGTGAATCTCTATTCCGGAGAAAAATGGTTTCCTTTGCTGACCCGGCTGGTGATTGTGGACGATTCCAAAGAGTCACGGAGTTCCAATACGTCACTGGTATTCTGTTTCCACAACGGCATCATCAATACGCTGAATAAAGTCCACACCAAGAAATTGGGCTCTCCTGCCAATACGCAACTGAACCTGCGTCTGATTCTGGAAAATGTGAATCCGCTCTATCTGGCTGAGTTCCGGGAAAAGATGGAGATGCAAATCAAGGAGTATGAGAAGGAAATCAATAAAATACTGATTGAACAGGTTGATGCTGTCGATGATCCGGTGAAGAGGTTGAATGTCTTCAAGCTGGATATGTTTTCCCGGAAGATTGTGCAGGATAAATATTCGCTGGAAAAGCTGCGCGATTTTATATATTTTCTTGAAAATTGTCACAAAGAGGAGAAACGGCAGAATCAGACCCGGGAGTTGATAGAGGAGTTTGAAACCCGCATCCGGCAGTATTTTTACTCCGGCAATCCCAGCATTGACGTGCTGAGTGTACTTGAAGGCGGAGGGCGGAACCAGATACGTACCTATGGGCAGTATTTGTTGCAAAAGCCTTTTCACACCCTGAATCAAAATGTGGTGAACGCTTGCCGGTTGATACTGGACATTATTCCCAGCAATTACGAACGTACGCTGAAAAATCATTTCCATAAAAATTTCGGAATTAACCTGTTTTTGGAAAAATACCAGGCGTATATCACCAAAGTAGATAATGAATCGAATAACAAAGGAAGATTTGATAACTTTCTGATTGATCTCGGAATTAAAGAGAAATATGCGGCTCTGAGTAGGGATGAGCAGGATGTGGTCAAGAATTTCCTGTCGGCATTGGGAAATCTGGAGCAGACGTCGGTGTCCGACTCGGTGCAGATGATTATCCGGGATTTGCTGTTTAATCCGAACGGACGTCCCAAACCGTATGTGATTTACAATGCCATACAGGCATGGGAGTATAAGGACTTGCTTCCGGACGATACGTTCGACATCAATCCGTTCGACATCGAAATCGAGAATCTGGACGACGGGCGTATGGCGTATGAGCGTCTGACCGATAAGTTGTTGCGGATTAAATCCACCCTGGCGCTTTTCGACGATAGCGGCAGTTTGTGGGATTTGTTCTGTGAGAATACGACCATTCTGATTAACGACCCGAACAATCCGACCGGATACACGGATTTCAATACGGAGGCACTCAATGGCTTTCTGCGGTTGATGAACACGTCCAAAATTACCCTTTTCCTGGACGAAGCGTATGCGGACAGTGTGAAGGTGACGGATAACAGCATGCCGAAATGGCGGACGATTTCCCGGTATATCATCAATAACATCAATGCGCAGTCGAATATCCGGGCGGTGTCGTCCTTGTCAACGACGAAAAATTTATCGGCAACCGGTGACCGGCTGGGGGCTTTGGCTGTTACCCCGCAGGCGGGTGCCGTGGCTGCTTTTGTACGGCAGCACAATTCCAGTTCTCACGGGAACAACAATTCGTTGCTGATGCTTAATAATTTGCTGGAGGTGGCGCAGGTCTCAAAGAGAATCAAGGATACGATGGAAAGTGAGCTGCCTAAGAATGCTTCCCGCTATAAGATAAAAGAGTCGCTGGTGCGTTTCATCAATGAGCAGATTGGCAGGACGGAAAGGGCGAATGCCAACAGCCGTGCCAACCGTCAGTTGCATAAAACCGCCGGTTTCGAAGGCAGCCCGTTGTACCTGTTTTTGCTGGATGAACTGGTGTCGTTGGATAAGTTGGATATATTGGCATTGCCGGACGATTTCAAGTATAAGAATGAGCCGTTTTTCGCTTATTACCAAAACAAATTGGTGAAAAACCTGAATAAGTTCCGGGTGAATAAGAATTTCAGAAGCGAGTCCCTGGAACGGATGGCGTGGGCAAAAGAGGCGGCGGAACGGGCGTTGGCTAAATTCCCGGATTGTGGTCTGACGTATTTGCCTTCGGACGGTTCCTATCTGTTTAATTTCCGGGTGCAGGGACATTTTTCCTATGCCGATTTGTTGTGTTTCTGCCAGTACCTGGCTCAGAACCGGGGAATAGCTGCGGTGCCTTATTCTACCGGTGTGGTGCGTTTTGCCTTAGGCGGCTATCTGTCGGACAACGGCGAAAGTATCAGTGTGTTCCGGAATGAATTGGAGGACGGGTTTACTATCTTTCTGAAATATTGGCTGCAATTTGCTGCCAAACGCGAGAATCCGGACTACAATGAGGTGGAGAGCCATACGATTCTGGAGGAGGTTTTTGCTTACGGGAAAGACAAGGAGTTGATAGAGGCGATTATTGCCGATTATCCGTTGTCGGGCAAGTCGAAAAAAGACAAGGCGCCCTCTTTGCAGATACGCGACATCCGCACGTTGTATCATGCCTCCCCTGAAAAAAGCGGTGTGACGATTACGACCATCGACCGTTCTGTCAATTCGGTGATTGAACTCCACGGGGACAAAATCGGCTCTTGCCGGGATGTGTTTGAATTTATCCGCAGTGCCGCTTTTACGAAAGTGTATGAAAACCTGCTGGCACAGATTTATAAGAAGGTGCCCGACATTGCCGACCTGGATTTCAATACGGTGAGTTCCAAATACAGCAAGGCCGTTATTTTAAAGTACATTACGAACAAACGGACGTTTCAGCCCAATCACAATGTGCTCGACGAGCCTATGGAGAAGAATATCATGCGGGAGATTCTGATAGAGATGGAACATATTCTTTTCTCCGACAGCAAGGTGAAGATTTTGGCGGTGGATGCGACCGGCCGGCCCGATCTGGATAAGTCGAAGCTGGAAGGAATTAATGTGATTCTGAAAAAATACATCCGGGAGATATTGCTGCATTTCAACCTGCCGTTTGAGAAGGAGAGCCTGGAGCCCAGCCGGAGCGAGATTATCAAGGTGGCGGGGGAGACCTTTGAAGAGGTGATAGGCATCAAATTGAAAGACTTGAATCTCAATATCTGGTTGGACGAGTTTATCGGAAAGCTGAGAGAACTGCCCGGATTCAAGGAGACGACTCTGTCTCAGAAAACCATCGGGTATATTATGGACGCGGTGACTGCCGGAATCAATGACCCCTCCACGAGTGTCACCGACAAGATTCTCTACCTCTATCTGCTGCGTAATGACGATTCTTTCTATGATTTGGTTATCGGCAAACTGAAATATTTCAGTGAGAAAATCGAAAACTGCGAGGACAACGAATTGCGCATGTTCCGGGAAGAGTTTATCAGCGAGATTATGCCTTCCCAGTTGAATGAAATCAACGACTACATCCTGCGCAAGAAGGATATTAAAGTGGCTGAGAATGAGATACACCGGGTGAGCCGCCGGGTGGTGCTGTTCTATATCAGTATGATTAAGCGCACCAAGGGTACGGATTATTATAAACGTTACACCCATATTCTGGTGCGGTTGGTGGAGACGGCGTTCATGAAACAGAATTCAAGCGTGAATGAAATGGTGCAACACGGGATTTCCATTTACAAGGGTTTTGAGATGGAAAACAGGGTGTTGGAAACTTTTGAAAACGGCCGGATAAGCTGGATTAACGAATTGATGCGCAAGTGCGGGGTGATTTCTTCCGAGCAACCGGTGCAGGAGCATACCCGTATTGTGACCGATGCCAAGAAGCGCGAGTATCCGTTCCACAAGATTGACCGCCTGGAATCCCGGGTGAAGAATTTTACGGAGGATGCCGGGCCCAATGATTATCTGAAATTGCTCGATTTGCGCCCCGATTCGTCTTTCTTTGCCGACCGGCTGGCGCGGTTTATTGCCAATATGGATTCGGACGATTACCGCTGCAAGGTGGTAAAACACGGGATGGTCAAGGAACTGGTGATTTTCCAGAAGGGATATATGAAGTATCTGACAGACAATTACCGTCTGAATTATACGGAAGACATCAGTCTGGCGGATATACGCAATTTTGTGCCGGATGTCATCAGTTTTCTGGGGGCTCCGGAGAAGCTGATTTCTTTCCCTCAAATCGGCTATTTCGATATTCCGGGACCTTATGGCAATATTAAAACCATTGTGACGCCTTTGAAGCAGAAGGTGGACTATTTCGGTGATGTGAAGAAGCCCCGCCTGACGGTGATTAACGAGAAGATGAAGGAAATCGGCGGCAATCCCCGCCACGGTTCCCTGTTTGCTGTGGAAGAAAATGACGGGAGCATTTTTGTCGTGGAAATCAACGGCGACAGCGGCGTGGGAAAATCGGAAATGATTGCTGCATTCATCTTGAAGTGGTTGCGCAACAATTTGCAGGGGGTGCGTTCCGTGAAGCTGATAGCCGGAGATATGTTCCACGAGTTCCAGGATGCCCAGGGCAACCTGTATGGCATTGGTACGGAAGTAGGGGATTTTTCCCGTACGACGGATTTCGATCCGGATTATATCCGCTATTACAAATACCTGTTTGAGAGCAGTGCCGACAGCAATGTGGAGGATTTGAATTCCCGCAGTACGGTCAGTGGCATGTGTGATATCACGATGCCCTATAAGATTGATATTATGCTGAGTGCCAGCAATTATTCAAAAGATGAGGCGGGCATTACGCGAGTGGATAATCCGGAAAATTTCCTGTTGTATGTGGATGCTCACGGCGAGCGCAAGGAAAAGGCGACAAGCCAGGACGGCCCCAATTTCCAGCGTACGCTGAAACGCTATACTGCCGATAAGAATATTGTGACCGTCATTGCCCGCCACGGGAATTACCTGGATGATATTCTGGATTGGGATTTCGATGCGAATACGAAACAGTATTATCTCTCTTCCTCTTATAAGTTGCTCGATAAGATAGATATTACGGAAGTGGTGAACCTGATTTTTGTCGGAAAACGGTTTAAGCGGGATGGCGTGGGGTATAGGATCGAATCCGTGTCGTTTGATATGATACAGAACCGATTCCCGGCTGTCGTGTCTTTCGGGGAAGGAGAAAGCCGGGAGATGCCGCTCGACAGGAAGATGTTCAGTGCCATTTTCGATTCGTTGGCAAGTACGCCCGGGGGACAGCCTTTTATTGCGGAAGAAGGGCAGTTGGAGACCGTTATGAATCTGATACGGGTGATGAGAGGGGGAGAAAACGGGCAGGGCGGGGCGCGCAATATACAGTGTGGCGTGCTTTCAACCGAAATCGGCAAGAAAGGGCGTGAGATTACGGGACCTCAGAAGGCGGCGATGGAGTTGAAACGGATGATTCAGGAAGTGCGTGTCACCCGTCCCGAAATCAATGAAGGAAAGATTTTGGTGAAGCGGTTGCTGAATGAAAAATACCGTCATATTTTCCGTGGGGAGATGAATAGTTCGGAATTGTGGCGCTATAATTTCTTTATCTATCAGTTGGAGAATATGCGGAAGGCGGATTACCGGCGTATGGACGATATCAGCCGGAAAGTGGATATGAGTAATTTGGTGAACTTTGTTCCGGTTGCTCCGGAGAAAGAGTTCAGCCCCTTGTTGGTGAATCCGAATCTGAACATCGAGCTGAGCAGTTTCAGTGAGACGTTTGAGGAGCTGATGAGCCTTCCGAATTACGGTGATTTCGCCCGGGAGTTTACGGAAAAAGTCGCTCAGCTCTATATGGCGGACGGATACAGTGAAGAGACCAATATCAATAACATGATTGTGCAGTTGTTATTGATGGAGGGGTACATCACGACGGAGGACGTGGCGCGGGGAAGTGTGATACAGAAGGTGAATCGGGAGACCATAGCCGCAGCGAAATATGCCGTCGTGCAGTATCTGGCGTGTGCAGAACGGGAAATGGAGGCGGGCACGAAGGGGCGCGCGAAAAAAGTTTCGCGTAGGACACGAAAGGGATAAAACCCTTTTAAAGGCGGACGATATGACCGTTCAGGGGGGACGGAGCTTTCAATGTCGGAAGCCAGTTTGCATTTGCATGATTGCCGTCGCAAAAAGGTTTATGACCGGAATGGCCGCAACGGCAAAGAGAGCGGGGAACAAACTTTTTTTGTGCCGGACAGGACAGTTCCTGTGGGTTGATGAGGGGGCTGTCGTTTGTGCCGAAGACGGGAGTTACCGGTTTGCCGGAAGAGATGTTTGTTTTCATACGGGGGTGTTGGATGGGTTTATTGTCGGGTTTGCTGTCTGTTCCAGACCGTCCTGGAAACCGCTTTTCATGTGGGCGCCGTCACAAAAAGGCTTGTTGCTGGAGGAGCCGCAACGGCAGAGCGTTACCCGGTTACGGACTTCGTAGGGGTGGCATTCGCTGTCTTCTATCGGGATGCCTCCTTTCACCCAGAGCGGACCGCTGCAATTCATCTGAGGGTCTTCCAATATGCTGATGGACGGGGAGTGTTCGGGTTCGAGGAAGTTGCCTGTCACTTTATCTGCCAGTTTCAGCCGTCCTGAAGGGCAAAAGAATGTTTCGTGTATGGCTAATTTTTCGACTTCCTCCTGACCGGATTTTTTCATTAACTTCCATACACTCCCCTTGGCCATGCAAAATCGGGCATGGATGCAGTATTTCGGATTGTCTGTGAGTTCGAGGCGGGGACCGTCATATACATTCGCATCTTCCAATAAAGGTTTATGGTCGGCGGTCAGCGTCGGGTCCCATTCCGCCTGGGTGTGGGCTCCGTCGCAATAGGGTTTGCTGGCAGAATGTCCGCAGCGGCATATCGCAATGGGTTCTGAATCCGGTTGGAAGGTGATCCCTTCTTTGTAGTCCCAGGCTTCCCCTTCTTCATCGGGTTCGATGATTTCTTGCCGGAAAGGCGGGTTCCCGTATACGAAATAAGGTCCTTTGGTGTCAATAATCAGGGAATAGCTTCCTCCAGCAACGGGAGTCCCGGGTTCGATATTGCGTTGGTTTTTTTCCATTTCTTTCCGCAGTTGTTCCGGTATATATACCCGAATCCGCAGGAAATGGTTGTCGACGGGATATTAAAAAATGTTGTCGTTTTTACCAACTGCCGCTGGCTCCGCCGCCTCCGAAACTTCCGCCACCGAATCCGCCGAACCCGCCAAAGCCTCCTCCTCCCGTGCTTCTGCCCCCTCCTAAGCCGCCGCCGAGTCCGCCCCAGAAGATAAAGGGGCCTGCCTGGGAACTGGTTCCGGAGCCTTGGCCGGGACCTTTGGATTTAAAGCGGGAAGTCAGAAAAATGAAAACGATAAACAACAGGAAAATGCCTGCCAATATGTATTCTGTGGACTTGTTTGCGGCATATTCATCGGCGCTATACTCTCCGGAGGTCAGTTTCATCAATACGTTGGTTGCTTTGTCTAATCCTTCGTAATATCGGTTGTTCTGAAATTCCGGAATGATTTCATTCCGGATGATCCGGGAGGCGATGGCGTCGGGGACGACTCCTTCGAGGCCATATCCCACGGCAATGGCTACCTGGCCGTTTTCATCCCGGCTTTTGGGTTTCACCAACACCAATATGCCGTTGTCTTTTCCTTTCTGTCCGATGCCCCATTGTTCGGCGAGGCGCTGGGCATAGTCGTTCGGGGCGTATCCGTGCAGGGATGGAACCGTGACAATGGCAATCTGGGTGGATGTGGTGTCATTGAATTTCCGGAGTTTGTTTTCCAGGCGTGCCTGGTCTTGCCGCGAGAGGAGGTTGGTGAAATCGTTGACAACTCTTTTGGGTTGCATGGGCGCCGGAAAGTCCTGTGCCGGACAGATTCCCGCATACCAAAGTAATGTGATGAGAAGGAAAAGGTATTTCATGCTTTTTTATTTTTGAAAAGAGATGTCATCCGGTAATTCGTTGATGTCGTCCTCTTGGTAAGGGAAATAGTGTTTCAGCTGAATGCCTGTTTCAAGCACGGCTTCACAGACCCCTTCGCATATTTCTCCCGCCCGGAATCTTTCTATCATACGGTCTTTGATGTTGTCCCAGAAGTCGGCAGGCACTTTTTCGTTGATGCCCTGGTCTCCGATGATGGCTAATTTCTTGTCTTCCAGTGCGACATAAATCAGTACGCCGTTTTTCAATGCCGTCTGGGACATTCCCAGGCGGGAAAAAGTGTGGGTGGCGCTTTCGAGGGCAGAAGAGCCGCAGTGCCTGTCAAAGTGGATGCGGATTTCTCCCGATGTGCTTTTCTCGGCTTCCTGGATGGCTGCCACCATGGCAGCCTTCTGGGTTTCGGTAAATTGTTCTTCCGGAGACATAAGGTCGGATTTAGAATTCTACTTTGGGGGCATTTTCTGCTCCGCTGTTGGCTTCAAAGTAAGGTTTGGGAACAAATCCGAACATGCCTGCCACGATGTTTTTGGGGAATTTCCGGATGTAGGCGTTGTAGCTCCGGACCATTTCGTTGAATTTCCTTCTTTCCACCGCAATCCGGTTTTCCGTGCCTTCAAGCTGGGCTTGCAGCTCCAGGAAGTTCTGGTTGGCTTTCAGGTCGGGATAGCTTTCCGAGATGGCCATCAGGCGCGATAAAGCGGAGGAGAGTTCTCCCTGTGTCTGGTTTAATTTTTTCATTGTGGCCTCGTTCAGGTTGTCGAAGCTGATTTGTGTCTGCGTGGCTTTTGCCCGGGCGTTGACTACGTCTGTCAGCGTTTTTTGTTCGTGGGCGGCATACCCTTTTACTGTGTTGACTAAATTGGGAATCAGGTCCAGACGGCGCTGGTATTGGTTTTCTACGTTCGACCACTGTTCCGACACGTTTTCACTCATTTGGACCATGCCGTTGTAACTTCCTTTGAACCAAAGGAAAATACCTAAAATCAATACGGCGATAACAATTAAAACAATGTATCCTTTTTTCATATTTATGGGTGTTGATAAATTTAAAGTTATACGATAAATGAGAACGATTCTGTTACATCCCCTGACATCCCAGCTAAATCTGTGCCAAAAATGTATTTTAGTGAAAAATCAGGAAAAATAAATAAATCAGATACAAAAGAAGGAAAACGATGCCTTCCCATTTTTCTATCTGCCGCCCCTTGCCTGTAAAGATAAACAGGAAAAGGAGCAGTGTGGCCAGAAGATTGGTAAGGATGTCTGTCAGATTTTCGGCAGACATGGGAATGGGCTGAATGACAGCGGAGGTGCCGAGAATCAGAAAGGTGTTGAAAAGGTTGGAGCCGACCACATTGCCGATGGCCATGTCTACGTTTTTTTTGCGTGCGGCGACCAGGGAGGTGGCTAATTCCGGCAGGGAGGTGCCGATGGATATGATGGTGATGGCAATGATGCGTTGTGAAATACCGAGGGATTCGGCAATGCTGACAGCTCCTTTTACCAGGAGCTGACCTCCGGCGATTAGTCCGGTCAGGCCTATGACAATGAGTAATATGGATTTGGGAAGGGTATAGGCTTTGATGGTTACTTCCTCGCCCTGGCCTTTGCGTGCCAGGACTAAGGTGTAGGTGACGAAAATCAGGAAAAAACACAGAAAGATGATGCCTTCCGTGCGGCTGATAATGTAGGAATCGGGTACGGGCCAGTGGTCGTTGCAGAAGGTGATGAAAATCAGTGCGGCGGCAAAAAGTGTCATCGGGACCTCCACCCAGGTGGTGGCTTTTTTGACTGCTATCGGGTAGATGGCGGCGGTGACCCCTAAAATGGCGAGTATATTGAAAATATTGCTTCCCAACACGTTCCCCAAAGCCAGGGCGGATTCGCCTTTGGCGGAGGAGATGATGTTTACGACTAATTCGGGGGCAGAGGTGCCGAAAGCGACAACTGTCAGACCGATGACGATGTTGGGAACATTCAGCCGGGATGCCAGCGCGGAACCCCCGTCCACGAGTTTGTCAGCTCCGTAAATCAGAATGACAAAACCGGTAAATAAGAATAGAATATTGAGTAACATAGTTTGAAAAATATGCTTTATTAACGTAAGGGAAAGGATAAAGTTTAAAGGGATAAAGGGCTGAAAGGTTAAAAAGTCGGAATGTTGAAAAGGAAAACGGCTTTCCAACCCTCCAACCTTTTCAACTTTTTCAACATTTCACCGCATGTCCGAACGGAGTGAGTGCCAGGATCGCCAGTTTGAAATGTTGTAGTCCGAAGGGGATGCCGATAATGGTGATACAAAAGAAAATCCCGAAAGCGATGTGCGACAGGCAGATCCATAAACCGCCGAAAAGCAGCCAAATGATATTCATCAAAATGGAGAGGCAGCCGTGTGCGTTTTCTTGGTGGACGATTTCGCTGCCGAAAGGCCAGAGTGCCAGAACCCCCAATTTGATGGTTTGCAAACCGAAAGGAATGCCGATGATGGTCAGACACAGCAGGATGCTGGAAATAAAATATTCCAGGGCAATCAGAATCCCTCCGAAGAGCAACCAAATGATGTTTCCTATGATACTCATAAATGATGATTGTTTTTAGTGTCTTCAAATATAGGTTTTTTGGTCGGTATTCCCAAATCTCTTACTCCTCCCCGCGGGAATTTTCTTTGGGGCTCTCTTCCACTGTGTGCGGAGTTTTCGGGGAGGTCCTTTTTACCACCAAAATGCTTAATTCATAGAGCATATACATGGGGATGGCCAACAGGAAGAGGCTGAACAGGTCGGCAGGGGTCAGTATGGCTGAAATAATCAGGATCACCACAAAGGCATGGCGGCGGTATTTTTTCAGATGGTGCGTTTTCACCAATCCCGTTTTGGCGAAAAAGAATGCCAGGATGGGAATTTCGAACACGGCGCCCATGGCAATGGAGAGCGTGGTGAATGTGGAAATGTAGGAAGACAGGGTAATCTTGTTCTCCACAAATTCGCTGACCTGGTAGGTACCTAAAAAACGGAAGGAGAGGGGGAAAATGGCGTAATAATTCAGCAGGAGTCCGCAGAAAAACAGGACGAAAGCGGCGAGGATGGTCCGGGTGGAATATCTTCTTTCGTTTTCATACAGGGCAGGCTTGATGAAGCCGAAAAGCTGATAGATGATATAGGGCGAAGCGACGACCAACCCCGTATAAAATGCTACACTCATGTGGGCCATTAATTGGGAGGCCAGTTGGGTGTTTATCAGGTCTACATGAAACTCACCCGGACAGATGGAAGGCATCTGCAAATGTGTCCCCAAGGCACAAAGAGCCCGGTAGGTGATGAAATCGGAGCGGTGGGGGGCAAAAATGATATCAAAAAGAAGCGTTTTATTGATAAACGCTACGACGGCAAGGAGACTGACGGCGATAACTATGCGAAAAATAACTTTTCTGAGTTCATCCAGATGATCCCAGAACGTCATCTCCTGTTCCTGATTCTCATGAGTCATGGGGAAAACTATTTCTCTTCTTTCCCGGATTCATCTTTGAGTTCTTCCTCCACTCCGTTCATCCCGTCCTTGAAACTTTTGACTCCCTTCCCCAATCCTTTCATCAGTTCGGGTATTTTCTTCCCGCCGAAAAATAACAGCACTACCAAACCGATAACCAACAACTCGGTTGTCCCGATCATATATACCATGTTCATCGTTTCTTGAATTAAAATTACCTACGCAAAGATAACCGAACTTTCGGGAACTCCGCAAGATAATGTGCAATTCTTTCCCGGCAGATAAACATTGGGAAGAATTCTTCCGGGGCCGGATATGGGGGATATTGGGAGTGAAAAATGGGATTCGGGTATTTTTGTATCGGGAAATTATTAAATTTGCGTCTCTTAACTTATCACATAACGACTATATGAGCGGATTTTTTGGTTGCGTGTCCCGCAAAGAGTGTGTTGCCGATGTATTTTACGGTACGGACTATCATTCCCATCTGGGAACGAAAAAGGCGGGGATGGCTTTTTTTAACGGAGAGGACTTTGTGCGTTCCATCCATAGTATTGAGAGTGCTTATTTCAGAAATAAATTTGAGCCGGAGTTGGAGAGATTCCGGGAATCTTATTTAGGTATCGGGGTAATCAGCGACATGGAGTCACAACCGATTACGGTGACTTCCCATTTGGGGCGTTTTGCTGTGGTGACGGTGGGGCGTATTGATAACCTCGATGACATTGTGGCGGGATTGCTGAAAGAAAAAATCCACTTTGCGGAGTTATCCGGTTCGACCATCAATCCGACGGAGGTGGTAAGCATATTGATTAATAAGGGGGAGACCTTTAAGGAGGGAATCGAAAACGTGTATAAGAAAGTAAAAGGGTCGTGTTCCTTCCTGATCCTGACGGACAGTTGTATTTATGCTGCCCGGGACAAATTCGGGCGCACTCCTGTGATTATGGGGAAAAATGAATTTGGTTATGTGGTGGCGAGTGAGAGTTCTTCTTTTACAAATTTGGGGTATAATATTGTCCGTGACTTAGGTCCCGGAGAGGCCGTGCGTGTATCCAAGGACGGTTTTACGACCATTATCGCCCCCGGTTGCCGCAAACAGATTTGTTCTTTCCTGTGGGTGTACTACGGTTATCCTTCGGCATATTACGAAGGCATCAATGTGGAGGATGCGCGTTACCGCTGCGGGGCTGCTATGGCGAAACGCGACAAGCTGAAAGCGGATTTTGCTGCGGGGATTCCGGATTCCGGCGTCGGACATGCCATCGGCTATTCAAACGAGAAAGGGATTCCCTACAAACGTCCGTTTGTGAAATACACACCGACGTGGCCGCGTAGCTTTATGCCTCAGAATCAGAGTATGCGCGACCTGGTGGCTAAGATGAAACTGTTGCCTAACGAGGCTTTTACCCGGAATTCTAAAATCGTATTTCTGGACGATTCCATTGTCCGGGGGACGCAGTTGAAAGACAATGTGGTGAAACTGAGGGAGTGCGGGGTCAAAGAAGTGCATATCCGCATTGCTTGTCCTCCGTTGATTTATCCTTGTTGTTTTCTCAACTTCTCAACCTCCCGTTCTACGTTTGATTTGTTTGCCCGCCGGGTTATCCGGGATTTGGAAGGGACATCCGAACTGACGGAGGAGATTTTGAAGCCTTATACCGATCCCGACTCCCCCAAATACAAAGAAATGGTGAAAGTGATGTGCCAGCACCTGCAATTGGATTCCCTCCAGTTCCAGCGCCTGGATGACTTGGTAGCGGCTATCGGCTTGCCTAAAGAACAATTGTGCACACATTGCTGGGATAACTCCAGCTATATGGAATAATACTTTTCGTTTACGGAAACCCCCTGTTCGTTATTCGGACAGGGGGTTTTGCACAATATAATTTCCCTTTTCTTTTCTTCGGTTAATTTTGTTTTTTCGGTAATAATTTCATGTTTTGTTAAGTTGTTGCGGTGTGCTCCCAACGACATCGTCAAACTTTAGAATAAATGAAAGATGGGAACAACCGAAAAAAAGAAAAAAGAGATGAGAAGACGGATCAACCGGAGCCCCGCATTGTCCTCCGTTTCTCTCTTATACATCCAATTACAATGTAGAGGTGGATATTAGGTAATTGCATTTTTTTGTTCTACTTTTATGCCTCGTTTGTTAAATAAAGTATGATATGATGAGAAAATGGTTTGTTGTGCTGTGTATGTCGCTTGCCGTGACAACGTTTGCACAAAAAAAAGAGTGGCTGGACCCTGCTGTCAACCAGATAAACAGGGCGCCCGCCAGGACTGCTTATTTTGCTTATCCCTGTGAGAAATGCGCCAGGGAGGGGGTAAAAGCAGAGGCAGCCAATTTTATGTCGCTCAACGGGCTTTGGAAATTCAATTGGGTGAAGGACCAGACCGAAAGGCCGGTGAATTTTTACAAAACCGACTTTGAGGACCGCCATTGGGTGGATTTCCCGGTGCCGGCCCTGTGGGAGCTGAACGGCTACGGGGATGCCATTTATAAAAATGTAGGCTTTGCGTGGGCCAACCAGTTTGCGCCCAATCCCCCCTTGGTGGAGGCAAAAAACAACTATGTCGGTTCTTACCGCCGGACGGTGGACATCCCGGCTGACTGGAAAGGACAGGAAGTTTATCTGCACGTCGGTTCCGCTACCTCCAATTTATATGTATGGGTGAACGGGCAGTTTGTCGGATACAGCGAAGACAGCAAAATGGCTGCCGAGTTCAACATCACGAAATACATCAAGCCGGGCAAAAATCTGATAGCCATGCAGATATACCGCTGGTGTGACGGGAGCTATCTGGAAGACCAGGATTTCTGGCGGTTGTCGGGCATAGGCAGGGACGTGTATTTGTATGCCCGCAATCCCTTGCATATCGAAGATTTGTTTGTCATTCCCGACCTGGATGCAGCTTATCAAAACGGAAGCCTGGATGTGACGGCTAAACTGAGTAAGCCGGCAGCGGCAACCGTGGAGTTCGCTTTGTGTGAACGGCAGGGACGGGAAATTGCCGGTACGGCAGTTAAACCCGACGGCAAGGGAAATATCCATGCTGTCCTTGCTGTGGAAAATCCGGCGAAATGGAGTGCCGAAGAACCGAATCTGTATGAATTGCTGGTGCGCCTGAAAGACAGCAAAGGCAATACCGTGGAGGTGATCCCCCAGAAAGTGGGCTTCCGCAAAATAGAACAGAAAGACGGACAGATATGGGTAAACGGCAAGGCTGTCCTGTTCAAGGGGGCCGACCGTCATGAAATGGACCCGCTGACGGGCTATGTGGTGACCAAAGACCGGATGATTGAGGACATTCGTATCCTCAAAGAAAACAACCTCAATGCGGTACGTACGTGCCACTATCCGGATGACCCCCTGTGGTATGAGCTGTGCGACGAATACGGAATTTATTTGGTGTGTGAAGCCAACATCGAATCCCACGGCATGGGATACGGAGAGAAAACACTCGCTAAAAATCCCGCTTTTGCCAAAGCCCACCTGGAACGCAACCAGCGGATGGTGGAAGTTTTCAAAAACCATCCCTCCATTATTTTCTGGTCGTTGGGAAATGAAGCCGGCGACGGTCCCAACTTCGAGGCGTGTTACAACTGGATAAAGAACCGCGACCACAGTCGTCCGGTGCAGTACGAAAGGGTTGGTACAGCGTCTCATACCGACGTGTATTGCCCGATGTACAGCACATTGGAGACGATGGAAAAATGGGCGGAGAATGACGACAAACGTCCGATGATTATGTGTGAATATGCCCACGCGATGGGAAACTCCGAAGGCGGTTTCAAAGAATACTGGGATTTAATCCGCAAGTATCCGAAACTCCAGGGCGGTTTCATCTGGGACTATGTGGACCAGGGCTTCCGCGGATATACCGAAAAGGGAGAGATGATTTATACCTATGGCGGGGACTATGGCAAATACCTTGGTTCCGACAACAATTTCAACTGCAACGGGTTGATTAGTCCCGACCGGGTACTCAATCCCCACATGTATGAAGTGAAAAAAGTATATCAGTCCGTCTGGACAACCCCGGTGGATGTGAAAAACGGTAAAGTGAACGTTTACAATGAAAATTTCTTTACCGACCTCTCGGATTGCTACATGGAGTGGCAGGTGGTATGTGACGGAGAAACGGTGCTCCAGGGTGTGGTGAACGACCTGAATGTGCAGCCTCAGGAAACCCGTCCGGTGACACTGGGCTACCGGGAAGCGGACTTGCCTGTTGCTAAAGAAATATTGCTGAATGTGGCTTATAAACTCAGGAGAGCGAAACAGCTCCTGGAAGCCGGGCATGTGGTAGCCCAGGACCAGCTGCCGGTGAAATCCTATGGCGCGTTCAGTGCCGCCATTGCCGAGGGGGAAAAGGAGGTGGAAGTGTATCAGGATTTGGCACACATCGAACTGAAAGCCGATGAAGTGGTAGCGATGTTCAATAAGGCGACGGGCTGGCTGGAAAGCATTTCCATGAACGGTCTGGAGCTATTGAAAGACGGCTTTGCCTTGCGTCCCAACTTCTGGCGTGCTCCCACCGATAACGACATGGGGGCAGGCATGCAATATTACTTTAAAGCCTGGAAGAACCCGGAAATGAAGAAGAAGAGTCTGGACGTGAAAAACAACGGAAAGAATGCTTTGGTAACGGTTACATACGAACTGCCGGCCCTGTCGGCAGAACTGACGATGACGTATGAAATGAATGCTGCCGGCGAACTGAAAGTAGAGGAGAAAATGACCGTCGATAAGAGCAAGGAAAAGATGCCGCACCTGTTCCGTTTCGGCATGCAATTCGTGATGCCCGGACAGTTTGACCGGATAGACTACTACGGCAGAGGTCCGGTGGAAAACTATGCCGACCGGAAATTTTCTCAACATATCGGTCGGTACAGACAGCTGGTGAAGGACCAGTATTATCCTTATATCCGTCCGCAGGAGTCCGGTACGAAATCCGACATCCGCTGGTGGAAAGTGGTGGACATCGACGGACGGGGGCTGATGGTGCGTTCCGATGTGCCGTTCTATGCCTCGGCACTGAACTATGCGCAGGAAGATTTGGACGACGGCATGGCAAAAGAACAGCGCCATTCCGGCGAACTGAAACCCCGGGAATACACAACGGTGTCGCTTGACGGCCACCAGATGGGCTTGGGATGCAAAGACAGCTGGGGTGCGTGGCCCTGGGAGCAGTATCGCCTGCCCTACGGCGACTACTCCTTCAACTTCGTCCTCACTCCGGTGAAGAAACAGTAAGATGAAGTTATAATTAAAAAAATAGAGCCGGCTGAAATCCCGTTTTAGTCGGCTTTAATTTATAAATTTAAAGTTATTTTTTATTCTTGATATTTCCTTTTATTTTAAATAATAGAGGCGAGTCAGGAGTATTAGTATATACCAAAATTGTTTTTTCGAAATATCCTTCTTCTTGCATTTTTATTTCTATTATGATGTTTGAAATATTTCCAGGTTCAATTGGCTGTTTATCATATATAGGAATAGTACATCCGCATGAAGTAATTACATCTTTTATTAATAACGGTTGTGTACCTTTATTTCTTATTGAGAATGTAGCTTTTTTGCTTTCATTTATAAAAAAATCCCCTAAATTATATATTGTTATGTTATAATCAATAGTTGTTAAAGGAATTTTTTTTCTTTGAATGGAATCTCCTGCGATGATTTTTAGATATAGTTCTTTAATTTGTGGATTATGTATCGGATTACCAATTGCTTTTATTTGGTTATTGCTATCTAATAAAAATGTATGAAATCGTGCATCTTGGGGAAAATGATTGAGTTTGTTTAGAGAATCATGTATATCTTGATAAATAGGAGAAAAGAATTGATATCTTTTTCGAATAAAATTTATTTCTTTTTTGTCATTGTTATTAATACAGAAAAGAAATTTTGGTTTAGGAGTGATTTCATTGATAAATTCTTTCCATTTATTTAATTGTAATTTACAAGAACTACAGCCAATAGAATCGATGTATACCAAGATTTTATAGGAAGAAGTGCCTGAAATTATGAAAGATTCGGATTCTTTTGTGAATAGAATTTTTTTGTTTTGCCATTCTTTAACTACTTGTATTGCTTCACGTCGAGTAGTTTTTTGACAACTTATCATTAAAATAGACAAAAAAAATACATAAAATTTATATAGCATATTATTGAATTTTCTTGATTATGAGAGTGTTATTTGTAATTGAATCTAAATTTTGAAAAGAATTGTCAAGAAAACCTACAATAGAATCTTTATAGCTTCCTACAGGAATATAAGCTTTTTTGTTTTCTGCCATTTCCATTGTAATAGGAGTTTTATATCCACATGAATCATTGAATATTGTAAGAAATATATTTTGGGAATCGCTTAATAAACCTATATAAAAATTATTTGTTGGAATAGGACTTTCTTCAAAATAGAGAACAGGATTTGTTTTTTTATATTTTTCAAAAATAGAATAATTATAAATTGATTTTTCGGGAATTTGGTATTTATCCATATCAAATTGAACTTTATTTTTAATTTCCCCAGTTTCACTAATAATATATAGCATGTAATTTAAATGATCGTAAAAATAAGCATTATTGTTAAATTTGTAAATAGGATTTTTAATTTGTTGGTAAAAAAAGCTTTCTTTATTTTGCCACTTTGAATCACTGGGGATTATTGATTGTAATATTTTACCTTTTGCATCTGTCATTAATATTTTTGAAGGATATTTTTTATTATCATTAAATCGAGATAAAACAAAAAGAAAATTCCCATTTTGCATTTTTGCAAAATCTTCGGCTATAAAAGAAAAGGGGATAGAATAAAGGTAATTTCCTTTTTTATCATAAGATAGTATGGATTTTTGAAGATTATCAAGGAGATAAATAGTGTCTTTACAATAATCAATATCGCTGATTTGAAGAGTCTCTCCCGGTCCTTTCCCTTTATTGCCAACTTGTTTTATAAAATTTCCTTGAGGATCGTAAAGATTTGCACTATATGTGCTTATTTCATCTAATGTTAAGAGAATGTAAGCATTATAAATTACTTTACTAATATAAGGCTGGTAACAATTATCCGGGGAAAGGAGACAAATGGTTTTGAGTGTATCATCATTTTTATTGGGAATATTATTTTGGTTAGATATTTGTTTAAAATGAATAATCTGTGTTGTCGTTTCATTTGATGTTTGTTCTACATGACAGCTATACAAAATGTGAAAAGTTAATATAATTAGCAATAAATTTTTCATGAGTATATTAGATTTTAATATGGGTATGGAAATGTTAAATAGATAAGGGCATTTTTTAGGTATCAGATATTTACCTTTTATTCCAAGTGGGACACAAATAAAAAGTGTGTCTAAACTTGTTAGACGCACTCTTTTTGAATTATAGATAGTTATTTGCAATCAACAGGTTCGCATTTTGTATCCACTAAATAAGCTTTGCATACCCAATACTTTTTAGAATTAAAGAGACCTGCACATTTATAAGGTCCTTCTAATGGACCGTTCAACTGTTTTGAGCCTTCACCAGAGGCTAACGCTTCGATGTTTTCTAAAAGTAAAGAGTTCAGTTGTTTTTTTTCTGTAAAAAATAGATTATATACTACAGTTGAAAGTATTGAGCAGCATAAAATTGTGATTGTAATGATTTTCTTTTTCATAAGAATTAATTAAAATTAAGTTGTTAAAAAAATGGTTTTTCTATATTGATGAAATAAATATTTTATAATTGGTTCTTCTTTTAAAAATTATACAGATATCTATTCTTATAATAAATATCTTAATTGTTTTTCAGATAAATTTTTACAAATATATGTATTAATTGAATATTATTATTGTTGTTGAGATTTTTTTATGCATTTATATTATAATATTAATAAAACTCCACTTTGCTATTTTTTATAACAAAAGGACGTTGCATTTTTTCTATTCCATTTGTTCCTTCGATAAGGAAAAGAGAGGTATGGGGGATAATACCGAAATCTAATGTTATGGAATCGGAAGGTTGTGTTTGTTTTATTGGATTCCATCCATAATCCCAATAATAGAGGGTATAGTTCGTACTTGCTTGAAGGATAAGAACGCGTTGGACATCATAAAGATGTATGTTATTGATTTGAATGGGGTCTGAGGTTGATAATATATATTGGGGGATGCCACTTGAATCAACAATGAAGGGGGGACCGGAAGGGGAGAATGATTCTTTATTAAGGGTTGCAGGAAAATATAATAACTTATGAGAAATATAAGGGAAGATGGCATTTCCTAATGAGTCAGAATGAGCATATGCGACAGCTTTAAACTTACCTCGATTGAATGTAGTCAGATATATATCGTTTTGAGGTATTTGATTTTTTAGAAGAATATTAGATGTAGGAAAATAATTTGTAGTCACGTTTTTGAGTAAAGGAGAAAATAAAAGTGCATTTTGAGGTGTAATGTGTGTTTGATTATCAGATTGATTTAAAGTGTAAGTGGCTCTGAGGATTAAAGGAGCAATCCATTTTTTTCGTTCAGGTTCTCTTTCATAAGGAGAAAAATAATAAAACACTCCATTTTCATCTGTAAAACTATTATAAGCATGTCCACCATTGATTTTACCATGATAAGGTAAGATGTCATAATTGAGAGGGATGCCGAGTGAGCGTAATATTTGCGCACTATTTAAAGCTAAATGATGACAAAGTCCTCCATTGGCTTGTTCTGTTAATTTATAAGGAATATCTCCGGGAATATTAATTAATTCTGCTCTGTATTTTCGCTGAAAATTTTTATTAATAAAAAAAACGACATCTTTAATTCCTGCTCCTTTTGAAGCTAAAGAATCTGCAATTCTGCCGAATTTTTCCAAATAATAACTTCTCCATTTTTCTAATGGTTCTTGTTTTACTCGATAAGGAAGTATTGTTTCGCAGAAATTTTGAAAGGATAGATTTTTACACCATGGAAATCTCTCTCGTGTATGGAAAGCAAGTTCTATATTTTCAATAAGAAATTTAGAGGAAATATATTGTAAATCTAAATGAGGAGGTGATATTTCAATTTTACAGGTTTGGAGGAATTGAATGATTGAATCTGTAGATGTAAGTGGTAATGAATCAGAAGAGTATAGCTTTCCGGAAGGTGCGCGTAAATAAAAAGGATACCATCCTTTTGTTGGCATGTTTTGAATCAGATATGAAGCAGCTTGATATTTTAGGCTATCTTTTGGATTGCTTTTGTAATAATCTAAAACTTTTTGTAATTCATGTCGGTTCTTTCCAGCTAAAGAAAGTGCTTTTTGAATGTGATTTTCTTCTTTGGAATAGCAATTATATAATAATAGAATAGATATAAAGAAAAGTAATAGTATTTTAAGTTTACAATATTTCATATTTCAAATTAAAATATTTATTTATTGATAATTTTTTATTTAATAGACAGATTTGAGAAAATGATATGTTTTTAATAATGGTGTCCGCCGTCCCGCAACTCTTCGGGGCTGATGGGTTTGCGGGTGAGTGCCCGCCAGGCATACCAGATGTAGGCGACTACAAACGGTATAATCAGGGAGACATAGGACATGGCTTCCAGGGTGAAATGGGAAGAGGAAGCGTTGTAAATCGTCAGCGAAGACTGCAAGTCGGCGGTAGAGGGATAGAATGATGTATGGTTGAACCCGACCAGGATAAACAGGGAAAATACGGCGAGAATGCTTCCGGCTCCGGTGAACCAGATGCCTTTCCGCCACTGGGGATGACGTAGGCTTTTGATGATGCCGTAAAGGACGGCGACAACCCCTAAGAGCAAAATGAACGTGTTCACCGGCATTTGGAGCAGGTTGTGGAAATATTTGTAGGGTATCCGTGCGATTTGACCTCCTGTTGTGATGCCGTAACCTTTGCTGCAAAGAATGATGCCTAAAAATGTAAGCAAAGTCACTACAAACAAAGCCGCGTTCCAACGCAGTTGTTTGATACAACGCAAGTGGATGCCGGCGTGGTTGATGGTGTTGATAAAGAACAGGCAACCCAGGGTCCGCGCTAAGAAAAAGACGGCGAAAGCCAGAAAATAGTTAGTGGGGACAAACAGGGCGTCCAGTCCGCGCCAGGGCGTCATCCAGGTCACCTGCATCATTTCATTCAGCTTGAAAGGCGAACCGGTGAAGAACGTGGCTACGGCTGCCCCGATAAGGAGGGGAGCGGCTATCCCGTTGATGATTAAAAAGATTTCATACGTGCGTTGCCCTAAAAAATTGTTGGGCTTTCTCCGGTATTCGTAAGATACTGCCTGTACGACAAAAGAAAACAGAATCAGCATCCACACGATGTATGCCCCGCCGAAACTGGAAGAATAGAAAAGAGGGAAGCTGGCGAAGAAAGCCCCGCCGAAAACCACTAAGGTCGTAAACGTAAATTCCCATTTCCTGCCGAGACTGTTGGTCAGCAGGTCTTTTTCTTCCGGAGTCTTGCCGATGGTGTACAGCAGGCTCTGACCACCCTGTACAAAAAGCAGGAATACCAATATCCCTCCTAACAGGGCAATGAGTATCCACCAATAGTGTTGTAATATATCTAAAGACATGGCGTATCGTTTTTGGAGTTAATGAATTTATTGGGCTTCTTTTTTTATCTGTGTGAACATGATTTTCAGCTCGGCAATCAGCAGCACGGTGAACAGTACGGCAAACATCCAGAACGTGGTGACCACCCAGTGGGAGGCGATGCGGGTTACGGCGGCAGAGGTGGGCATAAGGTCCTGTACCACCCACGGCTGGCGTCCCACTTCTGCTACAATCCATCCGCATTGGGAAGCTACATAGGCCAACGGAACGCAGGTGATTGCCACGTAGGGAATGAATCTGAATTTCTCGAATTTGCGCTTGCGGGCATACCACCAACTGACGACGAAAAGGGCAACGAACAGGAAGCCCAGGCCGACCATAATGCGGAAACTGTAAAATACCAACGGGACATTGGGAATGGATTCGTATTCCGATTGGAGGTATCCGTATCCGAAGTCCCGGTAATGTGCCTTTAATGTGCCCAGTGCGGCGTGAGCCGTTTGTTTATCCTGTGCATCAACCGCCTGTTTGTAATTCTTTAAGGCGTTGATGGCTTTTTTCCCGTTTTCCATCCTTTGCCGGGTGGAAGGGTATACCTGTCCGGTTTCGGAAGTGTAGCCGTCTAAAATATCCTGTATGCCGGGGATGTAAGCGTCGGTGTCCCTGTATGCCAGGAACGACAGCATGCCCGGCAACCCGATAGTCATCGTAGTCTCTTTCATGCGGGGAGTAGGAGCGTCCGCTTTGTCCGTCAGCACGCCGAACACGGTGAGTTCCATGTTGCGTCCTCCCCGGTTTAATCCTTCCATGGCGGCAAATTTCATCGGCTGCGTCTTGGCAATGTCCTGTGCGCTGGTATCACCGGTAAAGATGGTGGCCAGAATACTTAAAATACCGAAAACGGAAGCCAGCAGGATGCTGCGTCTGGCCATTTCAAACTGTTTCTTTTTCAGAATAAACCAGGTGCTTACGCCGACGACGAAACAAGCCGAAAGGGTATAGGCGGATGTGACGGTATGGAAAAATTTGTTTATCGACGTGGGGGAGAGGAGAACAGCCCAGAAATCGTCCATTTCATTTCGGGCGGTAAGCGGATTGAACTCCATGCCTACCGGATTCTGCATCCAGGCATTGGCAACCAGAATCCAGAGTGCCGAAATGTTGGCGCCGACGAAGACCATCCACGTCGAAAGGAGATGAAAACGACGGCTGACCTTATGCCAGCCGAAAAACATTACGGCGACAAACGTAGCTTCCAGGAAAAAGGCCAGGAGGCCTTCTATGGCCAGGGGAGCACCGAAAATGTCCCCGACAAACCAGGAATAATTCGACCAGTTGGAGCCGAACTGAAACTCCAGAATCAGACCGGTGGCAATGCCGATGGCAAAGTTTATACCGAACAGCTTCATCCAGAATTTGGTGGTTCGCAACCACTCTTCTTTGCCTGTTCTCACCCATGCGGTCTCCATAACGGCAATCAGAAAGGCCAGACCGAGGGTCAGGGGAACAAACATGTAATGGTAGATGGCGGTCATGGCAAATTGCCAGCGCGCCCACTCTACTAATGAGGCGGAAGAAATTTCGTACATCATGGGATTTTAGGGTTTGTTGGTTAATTCATTCAGGACATGTTCGCTTTTCTCCCGGTCCGTCGCATAGTGCGTGTTCAGGTAGTTGGGCATCAGGAGAAATTTGAAGACGAAAAACAGTATCAGTACCTTGATAAGGATAATCGCCCACAACATTTTTCCCCAACGGGGCATGTCGCGGAAACCGTCATAATACAGGTGCCATACGCGTTTCAGCATTTTCTTTTTTTTATCTATTTTTTCCATAAAGAAACGTAATAAAGATATGAATGTTTTTTCTAAAATGTTTTTTTACCTATTTTTTTATTTGAAAATGTTTTGGTGTCCGATGTATCGATTATTTCCTTACTTTTGACTGTATTTTTTAAGACGTTGAACACAAAGCGGATACCGTATGAATAACTGGGGTAAATATTTTTTAGGCGTTGTGGCCTTGGTCGTCGTGGCATACCTTTGCTGGTACTTTTCCTCCGTTATCGCTTATGTCCTGATTGCCGCGGTGATTTCTTTCATTGGCAAGCCGATCATTGCCTTGTTGGGGAAAATTGAAATCCGGGGAGTGAAATTGCCCAATGGTGTGAAGGCGGGGCTTACACTGCTTATTTTGTGGGCGGTGTTTGTCTTTTTCTTTGTCACCATTATCCCCTTGGTTACAAATGAATTTCAGCATCTGAGCAACACCAGCGCGGAGCAGATTGTCGCCAAACTGGAGTCTCCTCTGACGGATATCGGAAATACGCTCAAACACTATGGCATCATCGGCCAGCAGGAGGATGTGAAACGCTATAGTTCGGACAATTTGGCATCCTTTGTCAGCGGCACCCGCATAAAATCCTTATTTAGCGTGGTGGCGGGAACCGTCAGCGGTATTTTTGTCTCCCTCTTTTCCATCACGTTTATCGCTTTTTTCTTTTTGAAAGACAGTTATTTATTTCACCGGATAGTCCTGGCGCTGTTGCCGGTACGGTATGAGGAGAGCGGCAGGAATGCGCTGGAATCCATACAGCGGCTGTTGGTGCGCTATTTCGGCGGATTGTTTCTGGAAGTGCTGGGGGTGATGGCTTTGAATACGATAGGCCTGTGTGTGGTGGGAATGAATTTTTCCAATGCCATCGTTATCGGATTGGTGTCGGGAGTGCTCAACGTGATTCCCTACATCGGCCCTTTAATCGGGATTGTTTTCGGAATGGTGGTGGGGCTGGTCTTGAATATCGACCTCCCTTTTTATACGGATGTGTTGCCGTTGCTTTTTTACATGGCTTTGGCCATGCTGTTTACCCAACTGGTTGATAATGTCGTTTTTCAGCCCTTTATTTATGGGAACAGCGTACACGCCCACCCGCTTGAAATCTTTTTAGTCATTCTGATGGCAGGAAGTATGGCGGGCATCCCCGGAATGATACTGGCTATCCCCTCTTACACCGTGCTAAGGGTGATATTGCGCGAATTTTTCAATAAATACAAATTGGTGAAAAAACTCACGCAAAGTCTGGGAAAATATGAATAAGGGATTTTTTCTTTTTTTGTTGCTTCTGCTGAGTGGTGTGGCATATGCACAATATAGCGGACAGTGGATATTGGGGGAACGCCTCAATTTTGTGAACGGCGGCAGGGTCATTACGGAAACCGGAGAGAAGAAAAACAACGGATTTATGTTTAAAGCGGCTCCTTCGTTGGGCTATTTCGTGCGCAACGGATTAGCCGTTGGCGTTGGCGTGGGATATGAATACATGAAAGATGTAAACGGGCATCAGAATACTTTTGAAGTGACACCGTTTCTCCGCTATGACTTCGGTGGCGGTCGGATGCGCCCCTTCCTGCTGGCGGAAAGCAGTTTCGGCTGGGGAAAAAGCGACCTGAACAAAGGAAACGACGCCCGGCATTATTTGTGGACACCTGCACTGAAACCCGGTATCTGGATTCGCCTCACGGATCATCTTGCAGCGCAGGCCACCGTCATGAGCCTGAGGTATGAACGCTCCAAAATTACGGACCTGAAAACCGATGAGGTGTGGAAACGGGACCGCTGGAAATTCCGCTGGCTGGACATCAGCTTCGGCTTCGACCTCATGTTTGATTTCTGATGCCTTCCCCTGCTAATATAGGTAGGAGCGGTGAATGAAAAATGCTCCGGGATTTCCGGACCGGCAAATTGAAATAACCGGACAGACGGTTTGAAATACCATCGTTTGCTCTCTCCCGAAACGGTGGACGTCACTTTCCCGAATCTCCCATGTGCATCTCCCAATTCCGGCAGCCCAATATGCAGTCCCGTCCAATCACTTCCCCGCAACGGATTAACCAATTGCGCTGACACACCGCTTTTCAGCCTTTGTGAGTTCCGTGATATAATTGTCAAACGCAACCGATAACATGACCGCTCAAAATTAAAAGCTGTTTCTCAGGGGTTTCGCTGACTCAGCTTCGGTACAGAATGCTTGTAGCATGCTTACAGCATGCTTGGCCAAGCCTTCATCAAGCCAGCTACAAGCATGCTGAAGCGTTTCTGATACGGCGAAACTACGGCGAAACCATGGCGAAATGCCTGTCCAGTCCCATCCATCATAATAAGCATTGCACTCTTTGGTATTTGTAAATACAATACAAATATTGATATTTTTAAACATTTGTGTCCTTGAAATTCAAACCATCACTCAAAAATCACTCCTATTTTGTTCTCCAAACTGGCAAACTGACAAGTTTATCCGGATTTTATCCCTTTTATGCAAAAAATATGAATGAAATTATCTTTTCGGTGAATGTATCGGTCACGGGAATAAAAAACGGGCGAATGGACCAGTAATTTTATATTCCTGTAAACGTAATTGTTTATTGAAATAAGTGTTTGTGAAAAAGATAATTTGGGAGGTAGGGGGGTGAAAATTAAAAGGAGCCCACCCGGGCTCCTTTTGATTTATTCTTTACAGCAGTGCTATTTTCAACACTTCATCAATGGTATCGACGTAGTGGAATTTCAGTCCCTTCAGATACTCTTTTTTGATCTCTTCGATGTCTTTCCGGTTTTCGCTGCACAGGATGATTTCTTTGATGCCGGCGCGTTTGGCAGCTAAGATTTTTTCCCGGATACCGCCGACAGGCAATACTTTGCCCCGGAGGGTGATTTCGCCGGTCATAGCCAGTGCTTTTTTTACTTTTCTGCCGGTCAGTGATGATACCAGTGAAGTAACCATCGTTATACCTGCCGAAGGACCGTCTTTGGGTACGGCGCCTGCCGGAACATGGACATGGATGTTTCTTTCTTCAAATATATTTTCGTCGATGCCGATTTCTTTGGCATGGGATTTTATGTATTCCAGTGCCAAAGTGGCAGACTCTTTCATCACGTCTCCCAGATTACCCGTCAGGCACAGGTGGCCTTTGCCTTTGCTGTAACTGGATTCGATGAAGAGGATTTCCCCGCCCACGGATGTCCAGGCTAATCCTGTAACTACGCCCGGAAGCTCGTTCCCTTGATACTCTTCCCGTGAGAAAATGGGCGAACCCAAGTATTCTTTCACTTTGTCCGCATCCAGCAGGACATGGAATTTCTTGTTCAGGGCAACTTTGTGCGCCACTTGCCGCATGATTTTGGCAATGACTTTATCCAGGCTTCGCACGCCCGATTCCCGGGTATATTTTTCAATCATCAGGTCGATGCTTTCGTCCGGAATTTGGATGTTGCTTTCGCTGATACCGTGATTCTCCATCTGCTTCGGGATAAGATGGCGTTTGGCGATTTCCCGCTTTTCCTCCAGCAGGTAGCCGCTGACTTCAATAATCTCCATGCGGTCCCTTAAAGGAGGCGCAATGGTGGACAGGTCGTTGGCCGTGGCGATGAACATCACTTTTGACAGGTCGTAATCGATGTCCAGGAAGTTATCGTGGAAGTTGGTGTTTTGTTCCGGGTCCAGCACCTCCAACAGGGCGGACTGAGGATCACCGCGGAAGTCTTTGCCTACTTTGTCTATTTCGTCCAGGATGAATACGGGATTGGATGTCCCGGCTTTCTTGATATTCTGGATAATCCGTCCCGGCATGGCTCCGATATAGGTTTTGCGGTGGCCGCGGATTTCGGATTCGTCGTGCAGTCCGCCCAATGACATGCGGACAAATTCCCGCCCGACAGCACGGGCTACCGATTTGCCCAAAGAGGTTTTCCCGACTCCCGGAGGGCCGTAAAGACAAAGGATGGGCGATTTCATGTCTGTCTTTAATTTCAGAACCGCTAAATATTCCAGTATCCTTTCTTTCACCTTCTCTAATCCGAAGTGGTCGGCGTCCAGAATCTCTTTTGCATGGTTCAGGTCTAAATTGTCCGTGGAACAGTGGTTCCACGGCAATTCAATCAACTCCCGCAAATAGTTGGACTGTACGGAATAGTCCGGTGAAGAGGGATTCAGCCGTTTGAGCTTATTCAGCTCTTTTTCAAACGTCTCCTTCACATTGGCGTCCCATTCTTTTGTCTGTGCCAGTTCTTCCAGCTCGTCAATTTCCTGGTCGGCGGGCGTTCCTCCCAATTCGTCCTGGATGGTCTTTATCTGCTGATGGAGAAAATATTCCCTTTGCTGTTTGTCAAGGTCGTTTTTTACTTTTTTCTGTATATCGTGTTTGAGTTCCATCAGACTGAGCTGTTGGCTCAAAAGTTCCAGCAATTTGATAGCCCTGGATTTCAGGTCGTCGATTTCCAGCAACTCCTGTTTGCTTTGGTACCCCACGTCCGTATTGTGAGAAATGAAGTTAATCAGGAAAAACATGCTTTCGATGTTTCTCATGGCAAAAGTCGCTTCGCCCGCAGGGTGTTCGGAGTATTTTATTACTTTCCCCGCCATCTCTTTCAGCGATTCGGTGATGGCGTCGTATTCCGAATCGTTTACCGGTACTTTTTCCTCGTTTTTGAGTTGTATTTTCCCCATGTGATAGGGAGCATCGTAAAGGATGTCTTCCAGTTCAAATCTTTTTTTACCCTGTATGATGGCGGTAGTCGTTCCGTCCGGCATTTCCAGGATCTTCAATATGGCGGCCACTGTCCCGATTCTATACAGGTCGTTAAGCTCCGGATTTTCCGTGTTGGTATCCTTTTGGGTGATGACCCCGATAAAAGCATTCTGCTTATACGCGTCCTGAATAAGTTTCAGGGACTTATTCCTTCCGATATTGATGGGAATAATCACTCCCGGAAACAATACGGTGTTCCGAAGCGGCAATATTGGCAGGGTGTCCGGTATGTTTTTGTCATTCAACGCTGTTTTTTCATCCGTAATGATGGGTAAAAACTCGCTCGATTCATCTGTAATCTCTTCCAGTAACAGGTTCTTGAAATCTATCTTTTCCATGTATTCTCTCCTCTCGATTTTATTTATAACAGAACTTACATCTGTCCTGACTGACATTTTGTCAATGAGATGCAGATATATGATGTCTTTCTATGTAAGGCAATTCCTGTGCCAAAAACAGCAGCGGGGGGCTGGAACGTGTTTTTTTATGTGAAAAGAAGGCGTTTTGCCGGAGGAAAATAAAAAAAACCGCCTGGAAAGCGGTTTTTTTATTATGGGGATAAAGAAATTATTTCTTTCTGTTTTCCATGTGGGTTTTATACCGGTTCATGAATTTATCGACACGACCTGCGGTGTCAACCAATTTCACCTTACCTGTATAGAACGGATGTGAAGTATTGGAAATTTCTAATTTCACCAATGGGTATTCAACACCGTCAATTTCGATGGTTTCTTTCGTAACTGCGGTTGATTTGGTGAGCGTAGTCATTCCGTTAGACATATCTTTAAATGCCACCAATCTGTAATTTTCAGGATGTATGCCCTCTTTCATATCGTATATAAATTTATTATTATTTCTTTTTTACCGGACCAATCCGGGATACTTAAACGGTTCGCAAAGATATGTGATTCATTATAAATCACAAAGAAAATTACTAACTTTTTTTCTTTCTTCCGTTTTTCGGGAGAAATGCCTGCCTGTGTGTCCCGGATTTTCTGCCCGCGGTTTGAGATTACTGGTTTTAAAATATTATTTTCGCACAAAGAATAAAAACAGCGTATGGCGGTTGCAACAGTGAAAAAATTATTCCGGGACTACACGGGGGAATCCGTGGACGAGGTGACGGAATTTCCTTCGTCGGGTTCTTCCCGGCGTTATTACCGGCTGAAAAGCAGGCATTTCGGTTTGATTGGCGTGTGGGGGAACTCTCCGGAAGAGAACCGGGCGTTTAAATACATCTCTGTCCATTTCAAAGAGCAGGGATTGCCGGTGCCGGAGGTATATGCCTCTTCTGCCGACGGACTGGCCTATTTGCAGGAGGATTTGGGCGACACCCTTTTGTTTGACGTAATGGCGGAAGGCAGGAATACGGGAGAATGGAGTGAAGAAATATGCGCCTTATTGAAGAAAACCATACGCTTATTGCCCGCCGTCCAATACAGGGGAGCGGAAGGAATGGACTTCGGGAAGTGTTATCCCTTGCCCGTCTTCAACCGCCGTTCCGTACTTTGGGACTTGAATTATTTTAAATATTGCTTTCTCAAGGCTGCCGTACCGGATTTTCAGGAAAACCTGCTGGAAGACGATTTTGAGCGGTTTGCGGATATTTTGCTGCAAAACCCTACGGACACGTTTATGTACCGGGATTTTCAGTCCCGGAATGTGATGGTGAGGGACGGTGAACCCTGGCTGATTGACTACCAGGGAGGCAGGAAAGGCCCGGTATATTATGATGTGGCTTCTTTCCTGTGGCAGGCAAGGGCGAAGTTCCCGCCTGCTGTTCGGGAAATGTTGCTGAAAGAATACCTGGACGGATTGTGCCGTTACACGGTTGTGGATGAAGCGGATTTCCGGAAGCGGCTGCGCTATTTTGTACTTTTCCGCCTGTTGCAGGTGTTGGGGGCTTATGGATTCAGAGGCTATTTTGAGAAGAAACCGCATTTCCTGCAAAGTGTTCCGGCTGCCATGACTAATTTGAGGGAATGGCTGGCGTCCGGTTTTGATGAGTGCCCTTACTTGGCTTCTGTTCTGTCCCGCCTGGTGGAGTCCGACCGCTATAAGGCGGCTCCGCCGAAAGACTGCCTGGAAGTGAGTGTCTACAGTTTTGCTTATCCGAAAGGCATTCCGGAGGATGCTTCCGGCAATGGCGGTGGATTTGTATTCGATTGCCGGGCGATACACAACCCCGGGAAGTACGAACAATATAAGGCTTTGACGGGACTGGATGAACCGGTCATCCGTTTCCTGGAAGAGGATGGGGAGATTACAGTTTTCCTTTCGCATGTTTATGCCCTGGTTGATGCTTCCGTGGAACGCTATCTGAAACGGGGATTTACCAGTTTGACTGTGGCCTTCGGTTGTACGGGAGGACAACACCGTTCTGTTTATTCCGCCCAGCATCTGGCAGAACATTTATACGGCAAGTACGGCGTACGGGTGCGTTTGGTGCACCGGGAGCGGCATATTGAAACCATTTACCAGTGATACAATGGCAGTGCGGATGAAAGAAGCTATGATTTTTGCAGCCGGATTGGGTACGCGTTTGCGTCCCTTGACGGACAATTTGCCCAAAGCATTGGTGCCTGTGGGAGGGAAACCGATGCTGGAACACGTCATTTTGCGCCTGAAGGCGGCAGGTTTTGCCCATATCGTGATCAATGTGCACCACTTCGGTCAGAAAATTATTGATTTTCTGGAAGAGCATAAGAACTTCGGAGTGGCGGTAGATATTTCGGACGAGCGGGACGCCTTACTCGATACGGGAGGAGGTATCCGGAAAGCCGCCGGTTATTTCCGGAAAGGGAGCCCGGTTCTGATTCACAATGTCGATATATGGTCCGATGCGGATTTGGCAGGTTTGTATGAAGGACATGGCAGGTCGCGGGTTGCCGCTTCGTTATGGGTGAGCAAACGCAGCACGTCGCGTTATCTCTTGTTTGATGAGGGGCACAGGCTATGCGGTTGGGAGAACACAAAAACAGGAGAGGTGAAATCACCGTTCCCCGGTTTTTCTCCTTCTGCTTACGAACCGTATGCCTTTGGCGGGATTCACGTGATTTCTCCTGCCTTGCTGGAGCGGATGCAGGACTGGGGAGAAAAATTTTCGATTATTGATTTTTATCTTTCAGTGGCTGGTGAGGCGATAATCCAGGCTTGTCCGGCTTCTGCGGGGGCGCTCTGGATGGATTTGGGAAAACCTGAAGCCTTGACGGCAGCAGAAAATTATTTAAAGTCGGCAGGGCATGAATAAAAGCGGAACCCCCTCTTCCCCCTATTATCAGTTCGGCCTTTTGAGCAAAGAGGAAGGACTGTTGCATTTTGTTTCTTCCGGAGAACAGGGCAACTGCTCCAATCTGAGTTTTGTTGATCCGGATGCTTTGCGGAACAGACGGAGCCTGGCGGAAGCTGTCGGCTTTGAAATAGGGCAGCTCACAGTGGGAGAACAGACTCACTCGACACATGTTGCCATTGTCCGGTCGGAAGAACGGGGGCGGGGCGGATGTGATAACTTGTCCCGCATTCCGGATACGGATGCTTTGGTGACGGCGGAAAAAGGCGTCTGTTTGATGGTATTGACAGCCGATTGTGTCCCGGTATTGCTGTATGACCCGGTATGCCGGGTGGTTGCGGCGGTACATGCCGGTTGGAAAGGAACCGTGGGGAAAATTGTAATTCGGGCGCTTGATGTGATGAAGAAGGAATGGGGATGCCGTCCGGAAAATGTTTTGGCGGCAATAGGCCCCTCTATCGGGAAATGCTGCTTTGAAGTGGGGGAAGAAGTGACAACCCGTTTTGAAGAGCAGGGATTTTCCGCTGCTGTATCCCGGAAAGGAAACAGCCTGCATGTGGATTTGTGGGAGGTCAACAAAATGCAGCTTTTGTCGGAAGGCGTGAGCGGTTCGCACATCGAATTGGCGCGGGTATGTACTAAATGTACTGTCCCCTCTTTCTTTTCTTATCGGGGCGGTGATACGGATTTCCGTTTCGGAACCGGTATCATGCTTAAATGAGACACACATGCCTGCGGCATGTGGAGACTGCTTTATTTTTTAGAAAGATAAAATCGTGGAACGCGACTAAGGTCTGGAAAATATATATACTTTTGCACTCCTGGAAAAGAGAATAAAATCGGAGTGCTATGTTAGCGGGTGTTTTTATTATATTGTTTTTTTATGCTTTGGGAGAGGGCGTTGCGTGGTTGGTTCAGGGGTTTATTCCGGGGAGCGTGATCGGGATGTTGCTGCTTTTTACGGCTTTGTGTCTGAAACTCGTAAAACCGGAACAGATCAAGCCTGTGGTGAAATTCCTGTGTGACAACATGGCGTTATTTTTTGTACCTGCGGGAGTAGGAATCGTCAATGCAACGGATATTTTATCCCGCCATTGGCAGGCAATCCTGACGGCATGTGCGGCCAGTACGGTGTTGGTTATTGCAATTGTGGCTTATATCCAGCAATGGTTTGAAAAAAGGAGGGGATAGTCATGGAAAATGTATTCAATTCCGAAATATTTATTCTGACACTGGTGGTCGGAGTCTATCTTTTTGCCGTATGGTTGTATCGTAAAGTCCGTCTGGCCCTGCTTCACCCGGTGTTGGTATCTATACCCGTGTTGGCCGTGGTGACCCGGGTGTTGGGCATCTCTTACGAATCGTTTGAACAGGGCAGCCGGATTATTACATTCTTACTGGGACCTTCCGTGGTTGTGTTGGGCTATTTGTTGTATGAACAGGTGGCTTGCCTGAAAGAGAATATGGTTTCTATTCTTACAGCGGTGTTTGTAGGGAGTGCGGTGGGAATACTGAGTGTCATATATATTGCCGGCTTTTTTGATGCCGACCGGATGTTGATAGCCTCTTTACAGCCTAAATCCGTTACGACTCCGATAGCGATGAGTATTGCTGCCAAATCGGGCGGCATCCCTTCCATTACGGCGATAGTAGTGATTGTTGTTGGTATCTTCGGCGGTGTGGTGGGGCCTTTTGTACTGGATAAACTGGGTATAACAAGCCGCATTGCCAAAGGTTTGGCGATGGGTTCCGCCGCCCACGGTCTGGGTACGGCGCGGGCGATGGAACTGGGTACGGTGGAAGGTGCCATCAGCGGTTTGGCTATTGGACTGATGGGAACCATGACAGCCATTCTTGTCCCTGTCGTTGAGGCCCTGTTGAATTGACAAAGAGGTGGTCTAAATCTCTGTTTTTCTTGTTTTTAAATGGGATTTTATAGGTGGAGTGCCGCCTATGAAAGTTTTTAATCCGTCAATTTGTGACAAAAATGGTTTGTTTCGGATAAACTCTTATTGTAATTTAGAGATGATTGCCTGGAAGAGAGCAGTCATGCGGGGTTGGGCGGTGTTGCCGATGTCCTGCACTTCTTCATGGTTTGTTTTAATCAGTTCGGGAGAGGCAGTGCTGTTGGTGATGACAGACATACCGAAGCATTCTATGCCCATGTGGCGGGCAACGATGATTTCCGGGACGGTGGACATGCCTACGGCATCGCCTCCGATGACACGTATCCAGTGGTATTCCGCCGGAGTTTCAAAAGAGGGGCCTTGCAATCCGGCATAGACGCCTTTTTGCAGTTTGATGCCTAATTCCCTGCCACATTCCTCGGCCAACCGGATGAGTGCCGGACTGTAAGCGTCTGTCATGCCCGGGAAACGCGGTCCCAATTCATTGATGTTTTTGCCGCGCAGAGGATGTTCGGGGAAGAGGTTGATGTGGTCGGTGATAATCATCAGGTCACCTACCAGGAAATTGGTATTCACTCCCCCTGCCGCATTCGATACGAAAAGCCGGGTAACGCCCAATTGATGGAGCACCCTTACCGGGAAGGTCACTTCCTGCATCGGGTAGCCTTCATAAAAATGGAAACGTCCCTGCATTGCGATGACATTTTTTCCGCCGAATTGTCCGATGAGCAGATTGCCTTTGTGGCCTTCAACGGTAGATACCGGAAAATTCGGTATGGCGGCATAAGGAATGGTGTGTCTGATTTCAATTGCTTTGCCCAGTTCGCCCAACCCGGTGCCTAAAATGATGCCGATGGTATATTTTTCCTTATCTAAAAAGCGGGAGATGTAAGCCGCACTATCTTTTATTCTTTGTAACATAGCTCTTTAATTCTTGGATGAATGTTTCTTTTTTTTTGATAAATACCGGTTCTATGGGGATAAAACAGATTTTTCCCCTTATTTCCTGCGGCAGGCGGCAACCTCTCAGACGGGCGGCATCTTTTTCTGTCGTGAAAATGTATTTTTCCGGATTGTAAATTTCTTCAAATAGCGCCTGGATATTCCGGATATCCCGTTTGGAAAAACGGTGATGGTCGGGATACTTCAAGGCTGTGATATCGGGCGTCAGTTGTTTCAGGTAACGGATATAAGGTTCTGGCCGGGCAATGCCTGTCACACACAGGATGGAGGTCTGTCCGGTCGGTATGGGGACAGGAAGTCCTGTTTCCATGCTGCGGGGCGTAGCGTATTGCATCGTCGTGAAAAAAAGTCGCTGATAGGGTTTTATCCTCAGGTGTTTTGACCACAATCTCTGTTCGATGGGGGTCAAGTTGTCCGGGCATTTGGAAACAATGATGTAATCCGCCCTCCTCAAGGCTCCGGGAGTTTCGCGCAAACGTCCCGCGGGAAGCAGGCAGTCTTTGTAGCAGGGATGGTTATAATCAACCAGTACGATGTTTTTGTCGGCTTTTACATAGCGGTGTTGAAATGCATCGTCCAAGACAATGACTTCGGGCGGCAGGGGCAAGGAAAGCAGTTTTTCGATTCCTCTGACCCGGTTGGCATCACAGGCGACCTCTATCTCCGGAAATTTTCTTTTGATCTGCAACGGTTCGTCACCGGTTTCTTCGGCAGTGGATTGGGAGGTTGCCAGAATGAAGCCTTTGGTGCGGCGTTTGTATCCGCGGCTCAGGCAGGCTACCCGGAAGTCTTTCGACAGTTCTGAAAGAAGCCATTCCGTATGGGGGGTTTTGCCGGTACCCCCGACGGTGATGTTTCCGACGCAGATAACCGGAATGCGGAAACTTTTGGATTTCAGTATCCCGGTATTGAAAAAGAAATTCCTGATCCCGACAACAATGCCGTAGATTAAACTGAGCGGTAGCAATATGATTTTCAGAACAGCCATGTTGCGGGAAGTTAGCAGACAGGTGATTAAAATTTTATATCGTAAGGCAGACGGGCCACCAGCCCCTGCTGGGTGTTCATCATTTCTTTCAAGTCGCAGAATGTGTCGTAATATCCGCCCAATTCCGCATTCAGAATCCTGGCTTTGAGGGAGGCGGAAAGTCCGCTGAACAGCTCTTCAAAAGGATTTTTCTCTACCGGATATTCAGAGAGGCTGAATTTTTCCAGGCCTGCTTTTCCAGCAGCGATGCTGATGGCATCGTTCAGTCCGCCCAATACGTCTACCAATCCCACGCGGAGGGCTTGCTCTCCTGTCCAGACGCGTCCTTGTGCCACTTCATGCACTTCGTCGCGGGTCATGTGGCGTCCTTGTGCCACCCGGTTCAGGAAGGTTTCATAACCGTTTTCAATGTATTTCTGGAGCACTTGTTTTTCATAAGCGTTCAGTGGACGGTTGCCGATAGGTAAGGGAAGCGGATAGGCTCCTCCGAAGTCGCTGTGTGCGTTTGTTTTTATGCTGCTGCTTGTCAGTCCCAGTTTGTCTTTGATAAGTTTTTCGCCCGTAAAGAACTGTCCGTAAATACCGATGGAGCCGGTCAGTGTCATGGGGTCGGCGACAATTGTGTCGGCAGCACATGAGATGTAATACCCTCCGGAAGCAGCCACGTTGCCCATGGAAACAATAACCGGTTTTTCCCGGGTGGTCAGTTCGACTTCTCTCCAAATGATGTCGGAAGTTAAGGCGCTTCCTCCGGGCGAATTGACACGCAACACGACGGCTTTGACGTTTTTGTCCTGTCTGACTTTACGCACTGTGTCCGCTAATTCCGGGCCAATGGTTTTGGGGCTCTGGCTCATCCCGATTTGACCGGAAGCGTAGATAACGGCTATTTTATTTTTTCCGGCGGAGAGGGTTTTGCCTGTTATGCTTTTATTATAATCCGCTAACGAGACGAGGGGTAGTTTCTTGTCTGCGGCAATCTGGCATTTCCCTTTGAGGAAAAGCAGCATCTGGTCTTCGTAACATACACCGTCATACAGTCCGAAGGCCATTTCTTCCAGAGGGGTGCGGTAGTTCAGGTTATCGGCCAGCCAGTTCAGGGAGTCTACGGAAATGCGGCGGCTTTCGGAAATGCTTTTCAGCATCGTTCCCCACAACGAATGCATATATGCCGAAATCTGTTCCCGGTTGGCTTCGCTGACTTCCGTCCGGGTAAAAGGTTCAACGGCCGATTTGTATTTTCCTACTTTAATGATTTCTGCTTTTACGCCGATTTTTTCCAGCAGGTCTTTATAAAAAATTACGTTGCTGCCTAAACCCATCAGCATCAGCGGGGTTTCCGGATTCACAAGAACGCTGTCGGCTGCCGTAGCTAAGTAATAGCCGGTCTGTGAGTAGCCTAAATTGGTGTAGCTGTAAATAAATTTTCCGCTTTTTTTGAAGTCAACTAAGGCGTTGCGGATTTCTTCTGCCGTGGCGAAAGGCAGAAAATAGCTCTGTATGTCTGTGATGTTCAGGTAGATGCCTTTTATCTTCGGGTCGCTGGCGGCATGGCGTATGCTTTTTAGTATGTTGTTCAGTCCGAGGGATGGGGTGGATTTCATCGACATGAAATCCAGGTTGTCAAAAGGATTGGTGGACGTCCGGTCAGGGATGGAGTTTGCCAACGTGATTTCCAGAATGGAATTGTCTTTGATTTCGACGGTTTTGTCTCCCATGGTAGCTAATGCGCCGATGAAACCGAAAAACAAAACGAATACCAGAATGTTGATAATCACGAAACCGACGATGGTAGCCAGTACGTATTTGAAGAAACTTTTCATATATAAATGTTTTTAAAGTGTCGTTGTGTTTTTTTTATTAATTGTATCTTACGATTTCCGCCCCGATAGCGTTCAGTTTTTCGTCAATATGTTCGTATCCCCGGTCAATCTGGTCGATGTTGTGGATGGAACTTTTGCCGTTGGCGGACAGGGCGGCAATCAGCAGGGCAATACCAGCGCGGATGTCGGGCGACGTCATTTTGGTGGCGCGCAACTGGGATTCGTGGTTTTGTCCTATGACTGTGGCCCGGTGCGGGTCGCAAAGGATGATTTTGGCACCCATGTCGATGAGTTTGTCCACAAAGAAAAGCCGGCTTTCAAACATCTTCTGGTGGATCAGCACGCTTCCTTTGGCCTGGGTGGCAACGACAAGGAAAACACTTAACAGGTCGGGGGTCAGACCCGGCCAGGGAGCATCGGCGATGGTCAGAATGGAGCCGTCGATGAAGTCTTCGATCATATAGTGTTCCTGGCGGGGAATGTACAGGTCGTCGTCCCGTTCTTCTATCCGTATGCCTAATTTGCGGAATGCCTCCGGGATGATTCCCAACTGCCGGATGTTTACATCCTTGATGGTGATTTCCGAGCGGGTCATGGCTGCCAGTCCGATGTAACTGCCTACTTCTATCATGTCGGGCAGACAACGGTGTTTGCAGCCGTGTAATTCTTTCACGCCCTCAATGGTCAGCAGGTTGGAAGCGATACCGGAAATTCTGGCTCCCATGGAGTTCAGCATCAGGCAGAGCTGTTGTACGTAAGGCTCGCAGGCTGCGTTGTATATGGTGGTGGTCCCTTCTGCCAGAACGGCTGCCATGATGATGTTGGCGGTTCCGGTGACGGAGGCTTCGTCCAGTAACATGTAATTGCCGTGAAGCTGCTGGGCAGAGGCTTTGAAACAACTGTTTATGGCGTCGTATTCAAAGGTGGCGCCCAATTTTTCAAATCCGAGGAAGTGGGTGTCCAGCCTTCTCCGTCCGATTTTATCCCCTCCGGGTTTGGGTACTAACCCGCAACCGTGAATGGCTAAGAGCGGCCCCAGAATCATGATTGAGCCCCGCAGGCTGACAGCTTTGTTGTAAAAATCTTCCGTTTGCAGATAGTCGAAATGGATGTCGGCAGCCTGGAATGTGTATTCCCCGTGTGTAGGATGTTCCACTTTTACTCCCAGGCCCTCTAATAGTTCGATGAGTTTCAGTACATCTAAAATTTCGGGGACATTGGAAATGGTTACCTCTTCTTTGGTTAGCAGGCAGGCGCATATTACCTGCAATGCTTCATTTTTAGCCCCCTGGGGACAGAGTTCTCCTTTCAGCCGCCGTCCTCCGGTTATTACGAATCTGCTCATTATCCGCGTGTATAATCGTTTTTATTTCAATTGGGTAAATTTATCGAAAAAAAACGTATAAATGCAAAATTCTGCTTAAATAGTTTGGAGTATCGGGTTTTTCATCCCGGATGTATCGTATATATCGATGTCAGCACCCCTTTGGGTTGTTCAGGGCATAAGCCGGAATTATCCCGGAAGTTTTTTCACCGTCAGGGGGTCGTTGCATTCGGCAAAGAGCTGGGAGATGGGTTTGTGGAGGAGGGGGTGGACGAAACCGGGCATTATTTCGTTGAGGGGAGCAAGGACGAAACGGCGTTCCGCTATCCGGGGGTGGGGAACGGTCAGTGAAGGGGTCCGGATGATTTCGTCGTCGCAGAAAAGCAGGTCTATGTCGATGGTACGGGAAGCATAGCGGACTTCTGACGGACGGAGGCGTCCCAGTGATTTTTCAATGGCTAAAGCCTGTTGAAGAAAAGTTTCTGGGCAAAGACCGGTTTCCAGCTGGAGGACCTGGTTCAGAAAAGGTTCATCGCTTTCAAATCCCCAGGGGGCGGTTTCATATAGAGAGGAAAAAGCGGCAAGCGTTCCCGTTTGTTGAATTAAAAGGTGTGTAGCCTGCCGGATGTATTCTGCCTTGTTGCCTGAATTGCTTCCTAAAATGACGGTGATAACCATCGTTTAATTCTGGTTTTTGTTGTTCCCCTGCTGGTCGTTGTTTTTGTAATTCTTTTTGTAGTAAGTGTGGTTGTTGTTGTCCCGTTTGTTGTTTTTGATATTGTTGTTGTTCTTGACGACGGGTTTGTTGGAGCTGGGTTTGCTCTTCTTTTGCAACAGGTCTTTCGGGTTGGATAATGTCATGCCTTCCGGCAGGATAATCGGGCATCCATAATAGGCATTGATGTCGTTGTAGATCTGTTCATCCTCTACGGAATCTTTGTTCCAGGTCAGGAACGATTTTTTCATGTGGTTGGCCGTCAGTACGATAAGGGCTCTTTTCTGTTCCGGATCTTCCAGTTCCTTGATTTTGTCTATCAGCTTTTCAACCGATTTACCGTAATGCCGGTATTTGATGTGGTTGGTGCTGTATTTTATCTTTTCCGGTTTTTCGTTGATTTTGTCTATCGAGGGCAGGGGATACGGTGTCTCAATGTCTAATTTAAAGCTTGACATGATGGCTAAATGGTCCCACAGTTTGTGACGGAAATCGGGGACGTCCCGCAGGTGGGGATAAAGATTTCCCATCACGTCAATGACGGTTTTGGCAGCCCGGGTTCTTTCCGCCCGGTCTTCAATGGTCATGATGTGGTCCACCATCTTCTGTATGTTACGTCCGTATTCCGGTAATAGTAGCTTCTTTTTTTGGGTATTGTATTCCATTTCAGGGTGTTTTTGCAGGTGCGTAGTACGCAGATTTTGTTCAATTAAGTTAAAGTCCTTTTTCTGATTCAGAGTACGAATAAATGATTTTGTTGGATTGCCGGCAGAAAAGGGGCAAAACCCGGTGCGCGTGTCGGCGGTGTTGTTTATTTATTCAACCTCAGGCTAAATATTCTGTACCAATAAGTTTATAATTTCAAGGGAGAACTCCGGGAATGACCGGAGTAGTCTTTCTGATGATTACGGTACAAATATAGGACATTTTTCCGGTTTTTCCCGTGTAGTTTATTCTTCTTGTATGAATAATTTTGCAAACTTTAACAAAAGGGTTTTGCTCCCCTGTCCGGCAAAAGCCACTTTGGCTTTTTTGTTTACACCCAGGCCGTCTAAGCTGAGTACTTTGCCGGGCCCGAAGGTCGGGTGGTAGATAATCATACCCGGTACGACATGTGCCGCATCTATCGGTTTGAGTTTGGACTGGTCGACGGTGGGGATGTCGTGAACGGCTGCCGGTGTGAAAGAGACGGATTGCGGTTTCCGGAATCCGGTGGCCGGGGTTTTCAGTCTGAAGCCGGAAGATTCAGAACGGGGCGTGATAAATCCTTCCAAAAAGTGAGGGTCGATTTCACTGATGAAGCGGGAAGCTCGCGTCGGTATAATCTGACCGTTGCGGTAACGGGAGGTGGCATATGAAATGACTGCCCGTTTTTCGGCCCGGGTCAGGGCGACATAAAACAGCCGCCGTTCTTCTTCCAGAGCCGAGGGGTTGGCTACACACTGCTGGGCGGGGAAAAGGTCTTCTTCCAATCCGGTCATGAATACGTTGGGGAATTCCAGGCCTTTGGCGGCATGTATGGTCATGAGGGTGACTTTGTTGTTGTCTTCCGGTTTTTCGCTGTCCTGGTCGGTAAGCAAGGCAACCCCCTCCAGAAATACCGGAAGTTTGTCGTCCCTGCCTTCTTTGTAATTGGTTTCGCTGAAATCTTTGATGGCATTCAGCAATTCCTGGATGTTTTCTTTCCGGGAGATACCTTCCGGCGTGCTGTCGTTGGACAGGTCGTCAACAATCCCGGACGATTGGGCAATGGTAACAGCCAGGTCGTAGGCATTTTCAGTAGAAACCTGGGTGGCAAAACGCTCTATCAGCAGCCGGAAATTGTTGAGTTTTGCCGCTGTGGAGGCGTTAATGACGCCGGAAATTTTGTTGAGGTTGCACAATACGGTCCACATGCTTACCCGGTGTTGCAAGGCAAGGTCCCGGATTTTGTCAATAGTGGTGTCTCCGATACCTCTCCGCGGATAGTTGATGACCCGTTTTAAGGCTTCTTCGTCGTTCTGATTGACAGACAACCGGAAATAGGCCAGCAGGTCCTTTATTTCCTTTCGCTGGTAGAAGGATTGACCGCCGTATATTTTGTAGGGGATGTTCCGTTTCCTCAGGGCTTCTTCCAGAATACGGGACTGTGCATTGGTGCGGTAGAGAATGGCAAAGTCGCTGTATTCCTGTTGTTCGTAGTTGGCCATTTTGAAAATCTCATTGGTGACCTGGAAGCCCTCTTCTTTGTCCGAAAGGGCTTTCAGTACCTTGATTTTTTCTCCTTCTTCGTTTTCGGAAAAGACCCGTTTGGGGATCTGTTCTTTGTTTTTGTTTATGATGCTGTTGGCGGCATCGACGATCGTGGTCGTGGAACGGTAATTCTGCTCCAGTTTGAAGATTTTATAGTCGGGATAGTCGTTTCTGAAATTCAGGATGTTTTCAATCCGGGCACCCCGGAAAGAATAGATGCTTTGGGCATCGTCACCTACAACACAGATGTTGTGGTGGACTTCCGACAGTTTTTTGATAATCAGATACTGGGAGTAGTTTGTGTCCTGGTACTCGTCTACCAGCAGGTAACTGAATTTGTTCTGGTATTTGTCCAGTATTTCCGGAAAATCACGGAAAAGGATATTGGTTTGCAGCAGCAGGTCGTCGAAATCCATGGCGTCGCTTTGCTTGCAGCGTCGCTGATAGTGGTTGTAGATTTCTGCTATCATGGGTTTACGGGCTGCCTTGTCGGCTTCGATGATTCGTGCGGACTGCGCGTACACCTGCGCGACAATCAGGTTGTTTTTAGCCATGGAAATCCGTCCCAACACATCGTTGGGTTTATAGATTTTGTCGTCTAATTTCAGGTCTTTGATGATGCTCTTGATGAGGTTTTTGGAATCCTGGGTGTCGTAGATGGTGAAATTGGACGTATAGCCTAACTTTTCAGCTTCAAAACGCAGGATTTTGGAAAATACGGAGTGGAAAGTCCCCATCCACAGGTTTGCGGCATTCTCCGACCCGACAAGTTGTGCGATACGTTTCTGCATTTCCCGGGCGGCCTTGTTCGTAAAGGTCAGGGCCAGGATTTTATAGGCAGGCACCCCTTTCCCCAGCAGGTTGGCAATGCGGTAGGTCAGTACACGGGTTTTCCCGGAACCGGCTCCGGCGATGACAAGAGAAGGACCCTCTGTATGCAGGACGGCTTCTTTCTGGTTGTTATTCAGTTCGTTTAAAAAATCCACGGTCGTTTATTCTGGTCAGTGCGGTTGTCCGCTATTCTCATGCAAAATTAGAAATTTAATTTTAGAATCGGGAATAAGTGCCGTAAAAGGTCGGGGCGTATGGCAGGGCGGGCAGAAATCAAAAGTTTAAAATGGAGCTGGTTTCCGATTTTTTAATTAATATTGTATGCTGAAAAACTATAAGTGTTAAAAGAGATGAAGTTTTTGTGGATATGGTGTTTCGGATTGTTGTGTGCGTATGCCGCCAAGGCTCAGGTGCCGCAGTTGGAAGGGTGTGTGTATACGGTCGAAACATTGAATACTCCGGATGGTTTTCCTTTTGTGGCAGTGAAGGATGTGACAGGAAATGGCCGCGGCGGACAGGTCCGCTTCCGTACCGGAAGCCCGGGGTGGATATACAAGTGGATGCATGAGGGTGTAGAGTATGCGTCGGGGACTTATGCTGCCGATTCGTCTTCTTTTGTTTTTCCGTTACAGGGAAACGGTGTCTATTCCGTTGTCGCGGAGAAGGAGGGAGAAGAGCCTGAGGCATCGGGAGATTTCCGCATTTTTTATGTGCATGTTCCCGAATTTGAGTTGAGTGTGGTGGAGGAGACGAAGTATGATTGTGAAGGTATCAAGTTGAGGATAGACGGTTTCCAGCCGGCATATTACTTGTATGGGGAGGATGTGCGTTATTATGGTGCCCATAGTGTCGAGTATCTTTTGTCTACCCGCAAAGAGCCGATAATTTCACCCGATTACTGGCGGGATGGGATGGAGATTTATCAGACGGTGGATGACCGGGATGCACGTTATACGCTGACGGTTACGGATAAATTCGGGTTTGCCTGGACGAGTTCGGAAGCGGAATATGTATCCGTTATCCCGAAAGCGAAAATGAGTTTTAAATTGCTTAATACGGTAAAGGTGGACGGATACGGGGAGGATATGGGACAGGCGCCTCTGGAGGTGGAATTTACAGACGAAAGTGTGAATGCGCAGTCGTATGTGTGGTACTTGTATAAGGATACAATCGATTTGAAAGAGAAGCTGCCCAATCTGGAAGACAGCTTGATGGATAATCAGTTGCGTTATGCCCCTGATTTTACGTATACTTATGAGCATCCGGGACTGTATGGTGTGAGATTGAAAGTAATTAATACGGCGGGAGTGAATCATTGCTGGGATACGACGGAATTGAAAAATATAAAGGTAATCCCTTCTTTGGTCAATGTCCCCAATGTGTTTACGCCTAACGGTGATGGTGTGAATGATATTTTCCGGGTGCAGATGCTCTCTGTGACCTCCTTTCATGCCGTGATTATCAATCGCTGGGGACGCAAGGTGTATGAATGGACTGACCCGGAGGGGGGATGGGATGGGAGAATCAATGGGACGTATGCCAGTCCGGGGACGTATTATTATATTGTCACGGCCCGGGGGCTCGAAAAGAACAATCCCCCGAAGTATGTGAAAAAGGGGGCTTTGTTGCTGGTGCGTTGAAGTCATGTATAAATAAATTTAGGCACCTACCCTTTTTAAATGTGCCAGTCTGGCGGATGCTTTACGGAAACTGTTACACAAAAAGATTGATTTGGTGGAAGAAGAGCGATTAAAAGAGTTTGTCAGGCATTCCGCGGAACAAGATAAAATCTTGATTTGTGAGAGAGAGGCCGAATGTCGGTTGGCATGACTTGCCAAAATCCCAAAGAAAATCTCCCAATTCACGAAACGGAAAGACACAAAAAAAGAAGTTAAACAAAGTTTAACTTCTTGATTTTTAGCGTACCCAGGGCGGGAATCGAACCCGCACGTCTGTTGAGGACACTGGATTTTGAGTCCAGCGCGTCTACCAATTCCGCCACCTGGGCAAAGAACTCGGGTGCAAAAGTAGGTAATTTTTTTATATCTGCAAATCATTTTCTGTTTTTTTGAATCTTTTATAGGATTTCTCCGTATTTATTGCTGTTCTCAATGTTCAATACTCATGTTCATGAATAGTCCCTTGCAGTTTTGACGGCAGGGGATTATTTTTTGGTGGTTTATTCTTATTTTTGCAGATATAAATTTGTTGTGCTATGCGTGGTTTGTGGTATTGTATTTGTTTTGATGCCGTTTTAATTTTCTGTTGTGCGTCTTGCGGGACGGAAAAGGTGTGTAAGCAGTTGGAGGTTATTCCCGTACCTGAAAAGGTGGAATTCGGAGAAGGGGTATGTCGTCTCGATCGGCATACTTGTGTATATCTTTCTGAATTTCCAGGCGGTCGGTTTTTAGCGGAGGAGTTGGATGCCCTGACCGATTCTTTGGCCGCTTACCGTTGGGATAGGAACAGTGGGGACTCCGGAGAGAATGATGTCCGTTTTTTGTTGGATTCCTTGTGTGGCATAGCTCCGGAGGGATATTTACTGGATATTCATTCGCAGGGTGTTGAAATTAAAGCTGCGACTTCCGCAGGGTTGTTTTATGGTTTGCAGACTTTTATGCAGATTTTGAGCGACCGGCATTTTTATAAAGAAACGGAGCAGTGTTGGCTTTTACCTGTTGTACAGATTGCCGATAAACCTGCTTTCCCGTACCGCGGACTTCATCTGGATGTGTCCCGTCACTTTTTTCCTGTTGCGTTTATCAAAAAGTACATCGATTTGATGGCTGTGTATAAATTGAACCGTTTTCACTGGCATTTGACGGATGCTGGCGGATGGCGTTTTGAGGTCAGAAAATACCCGGAGCTGACCCGTCGGGGGGCATGGCGTACGCAGGAGGATTGGAGAGCGTGGTGGAATGGCGGTGACCGGGCTTACCTGGATGAGGGGGAAGAAGGTGCATACGGCGGCTATTATACGCAGGATGAAATCCGGGATGTTGTGTCCTATGCGGCGGCACGACACATAGATGTAATCCCTGAAATTGAAATGCCGGGACATTCGGAAGAGGTGTTGGCTGTCTATCCGCAGTTATCTTGTTCCGGGCGTGGGAAAGGTGGGGAATTTTGTGCTGGTAATGAGGCTTCTTTTCATTTCCTTGAAAATGTATTGAAAGAGGTGATGGAACTTTTCCCTTCGGAATACATTCATATCGGGGGAGACGAGGCATCAAAAAGTGCCTGGAAAAAATGTCCTTTGTGTCAGAAACGAATCCGGACAGAGCGTTTGAAGGATGAAAAAGAGCTGCAAAGTTATTTTATCAGGCGGATGGAAAAGTTTCTGACTGCCCGGGGGCGGAAGATTATCGGTTGGGATGAAATTCTGGAGGGTGGTCTGGCTCCTGATGCTACGGTGATGTCCTGGCGGGGAGAAAAAGGAGGGATTGAGGCTGCCCGTTCGGGACATGATGTGATTATGACTCCGGGAGGGTACTGTTATTTTGACAGTTACCAGGCGGAACCCTCTACACAGCCTTATGCCATTGGTGGTTTTCTGCCTTATCTGAAGGTGTATTCCTACCATCCGGTGCCGTCGGCATTGTCTGCGGAGCAAGCCGGGCATATCTTGGGTGCCCAGGCGAATATCTGGACGGAATATATCTGTACGCCGGAGCATGTGGAATATATGGCATACCCCCGTGTACTGGCTTTGTCGGAAGTGGTTTGGTCTCCGAAAGAAAAGAAAGATAATGAAGATTTCAAACGGCGTGTCCAGGCGCATATCTGCCGTTTGCAGCAAAGAGGGGTGAATGTCTTTCCGTTAAGTGACAGGATTGAAATGGAGATGGAAGTGGATACATCGAGAAAGCAGATCCGGGTGAGTTTTGATTCCGAAAAGTATAATCCGGAAATACGGTATACACTTGACGGCTCAATGCCTGATGCCTGCTCTGCTGTTTATGAGGGACCGTTCTGGATTGATTCGGCTCAGGTAAAAGCAGCTTTGTTCCAAAAGGGGGAAAGAAGTAAGGCTATTTCAACAGGACGTTTTGATTATCACAAAGCAATAGGTAAAAGAGTAAGCTACACCAATAGGTATAGCGGTTCCTATCCGGCTGCCGGAGATATAACACTTACTGACGGTTATCGTGGCGGACTGACATATGGGGATGGCCGTTGGCAGGGATTTTTGAAGAATCTGGAGGTTGTGATAGACCTGGAGACGGTGCAGCCCTTGCATTCTGTGGGAATCAAATTTATGCAGTTGACAGGTCCCGGAGTATATATGCCGCAATATGTCAGGGTCAGTGTTTCGGAGGACGGGAAGAGTTTTACGGAGGTTGGGCAAGTAAAGAATGACATCCCTGCTGACAAACCGGATTTGTTTTTTAAGGATTTTATTGTGGAATTTTCTGCCCGTGCCCGTTATGTCCGGATTTTTGCCCGGAAACAAGCCGGGTTTATGTTTACGGACGAAATTGTAGTGTATTGACGGGGGCTTCCCCTATTCACTTCATATCTTGTGAGTTAAAAAGCGTTACGAATGTTAATTTGTAACGTTTTTTTTATTAAATCCTCAGATTTTCAAAGAAAAAAGAGTAATCTTTATGTCGGACGAAAAGGGTTATTTTAATCGGATGTAAATTGTTAATTATTAGTTTGTTGTGCTAAATAATAAACGTCCGTTTTTATTGGAAAAATTTTTCTTAATCGGTCGCAAAATTAAGAAATCATTTAAAATTTTAACTCTTTCGTTACCAAAATATTATTCCCTCTTTCACTTTTCTCTCAGCTGTTCATCCTTATTCCAATAAAAACGGACGTTTAATTGGGTTGTTTGAAACAAACGTTTGCGATGTCGGCGATTTTCTTGATGTGTGTTCAGATGCGGGATTTGTGCAAATCTGAAAGTTTGTGTGTAATGGCATAAAGAGAGCTGTGTAACAGACAGTATATATGATGAATAGTTATGAATTTTAACAGTTAAATTATGAGAGAAAAACGGTTATATTATTCGTTTTTGCGAGTAATGATGGCAATGGGATTTACATTGCTTCTCACGACGGCCGTGGTTGTTCAATCACAGGCAAGTAATTCAGGCGAAATCGCTGCTCCTCAGAGTGCGCATGAGGTTAGCGGTGTGGTTTCGGATGCCGGTGGTCCGCTTCCGGGTGTAACGATTATGGAAAAGGGAACTGCCAATGGCGTATCTTCGGACATTGACGGTAAATATTCCTTGACCGTTCAGCCGGGTGCTGTGCTGGTCTTTTCTTTTGTGGGGTATAAACCCCAGGAGATTGTGGTAGGTAATCAGACGACCATTAACGTGGTGATGAAAGAAGATTCGCAGATGATGGAAGAGGTGGTGGTTGTGGGTTACGGTACGCAGAAAAAAGTAAACCTGACCGGATCTATTGCTGCTGTAGGACAGGAGGAATTGAAAGATCGTGTCAATACGGACGTATTGAAAGCCGTTCAGGGAACTGTGCCGGGAGTTACGATTATTTCGCGTCCGGGTTCAGATGCAACGATTAACTTTCGTGGGCGTGGTAATTTGGGAACTTCTTCTCCTTTGTATGTGATTGACGGGGCTATCGCTGACGCAGAATTTTTCTCCAGCCTGGACCCTTCGACCATTGAAAGTATTTCGTTTTTGAAAGATGCCGCTTCTTCGGCTATTTACGGATCCCGTGCTGCCTATGGTGTGGTACTGGTAAAAACCAAAGGCGGTAAAAAAGGAGATATGAAAGTCACCTATAACGGCTATATGGGCTTCAAGGTAGATACGTACAGACCGAAAGTGGTTGATTCATGGCAGTATGCCGAGTTGTATAATGAAGCGATGTACAATGCCAACCCCTCTAATCAGCCGCGTTATACACAGGAGCAGATTCAGAAATTCAAAGACGGTTCTGACAGGGATCTTTATCCGAATACGAAATGGTATGATTTGGTATTGAACGATATGGCTGTAACGACCCAGCACCAGTTGAATTTCCAGGGAGGAAGTGAAAACATCCGTTATTTTGTGGGAATGGGTTATGTGTATGATGAGAACCTGACTCCGGGTGCTCACAGTGACCGCTTCAATCTGTCAGGTAACATCAGTGCAGATGTTAAACCTTGGTTGACGTTGAATACCAATGTGAAGTACATTTACAGACAGTATCAGCGTGACGGGGCTCCCTCATTGATGACCTGTTTGACCATCCCCGTTACTTACGCTGCCAAACAATCAGACGGTAGCTGGGGTACTGTAATCGGCGGCTCACAGGCTCCTGCCGAATATATCAAGAAGAATCCGTTGCGTAATCTGGAAGGTGGAGACTGGCAGGAACAACACCGCAAGAATTCCATGATTGATTTGGGCTTTGATATTAAACCGGTAAAAGGATTGGTGTTGACCGGACAATTCGTGTATAAAGGATGGGATTATCGTAATAAGTCCTACTCCGCATCCTGGGATAATGTAAGCAGCTTCCTGACAGGTTTGGAAATTGCAGGTAGCGGACGGGATGAAAATAAGATGGAATATGATTGGCAGACGACCAGCCGCTTGTTGTATAACGGATTGGCCAAATACAACTGGAACAATGACGATCATGATTTGAGTGTATTGGCGGGTGTTTCTTATGAACATTACAAATGGAACAAGAGTTATTCCTGGCGTAAAGGTTTCCCCGACAACAATATGGAGGACATGAACGGCGGTTCAAGTGCAGACCCGGATACTTATGCGGAAGGAGGAGCAACGGAAAATAAGATGTTGTCTTATTTCGGGCGTGTAAACTATTCTCTTTTCGGCAAATATTTGTTTGAAGCCAACTTGCGTGCCGATGCTTCTTCCCGTTTCCATAAAGACGAACGCTGGGGTATATTCCCTTCATTCTCTGCAGGGTGGAGAATTAATCAGGAAAATTTCATGAAAGATGTGCAGTGGGTGAGCAATTTGAAACTGAGAGCATCCTGGGGACAATTAGGTAATATCAATAACGTGGGAGATTATGATTATCTGCCTACTTACGGTATGGGAAACAATTACAACTTTGAAGATGTAATTGTAAACGGTATGATTGAAAACAAACCGGCTAACAAGACATTGTCCTGGGAAACGGTAACCATTACCGATATCGGTGTGGATTTCGATATTTTTGACGGAAAACTGAGTTTGGTTGCCGACTGGTATATTAAAAATACGAAAGACATTCTGTTGGCATACAATGTTCCGAAAGAAGTGGGAATTCCCGACGGCAATAAGCCTTCTCAGAATTTGGGTAAGGTAGAGAATAAGGGTATTGAAATCGCTCTTAACCACCGGAATAAGGTAGGGGATGTTTCTTACTCTGTCGGATTTAATGTGTCCAAAAACTGGAATAAGGTAAAAGACCTGGGAACTTCCGATCCGATGATTGAATCTCCGTGGATTAAGACGGTCGGTCAGCCGATTGGTACGTTCTACGGTTACAAAACGGATGGTTTGCTGACTCAGGAAGACATTGATAACGGTAATTATATTTCTAACGGAACGACTCCGCAGGCCGGTGATATTAAATTCGTGGATGTAGAGAAAGATGGCAAACTGGATGGTGACGACCGAACGTTTATTGGTTGCGATGTGCCTGATGTTACTTATGGCGTAAACTTCAATGTACAATACAAAGGGGTTGAGTTGAGTGTATTCGGTCAGGGCGTTGCGGGAACGAAAGTGAAATTCTCCGAGGAACAGGCCTGGGCATTTTTTGAAGACGCCAGTCCCCGCGAATGGCATTTGAATCGTTGGACGGAAGCCAATCCGAATCCGAATGCTGTTTATCCCCGTATTTATCTGAAAGGAAATCCGAACCAGACCTACAATCAGCAGTTCTCTGATTTCTGGTTGTTTGATGCAGACTATTTCCGTGTTAAAAACATCACCCTGGGTTACTCTTTCCCGAAAGCCTGGATGGACCGTTGCTTCCTGGACAGTGCCAAGATTTTCTTTACGGCTGAAAATCCGTTTACAATCCGTGCAGACAAACGCATGAAGGATTTTGATCCGGAAGCGACTTCCGGTCGTGGTGTAGGTGCATTGGGTATCAGAACCTTTGCTTTTGGTGTGAATGTATCATTTTAATTAAAAGAAGTATAGATTATGAATAAGATGACATTAAATATAAAGAATCTGTTCGTGGGAGTTGCTTTTGCAACGGCTATGACAGGGTGTGTGGACATGGACGTGACACCTCCTGCTTCCATCAGTCCGGACACGTTCTGGAAAACGGAAAAAGATGCCTGGTACGGTTTGAATGCTTGTTATGCCTACATGCCGGGATGTGATGTTTTTCAGGATGCTTATGTGGACAATGCTTTTAATCATCATGCTCATGAGAGTAAAGGACAGATTTTGCAGACAGCAACAATGAATCCTTCTGTGAATTATGGTTACGGATATACGGATATCCGTTCGTTCAATGTATTTCTGGAAAATGTGGAGAATTGTGAGATGGATCCGGATTTGAAAGAGCGGATGAAAGCCGAAGCCCGTTTTATGAGAGCAAACGGCTATTTGTGGCTGAACCTGTTTTTCGGAAAGGCTACCATTATTACCGAAGTGCTGCCGTATGATTCCCCGAATTTGCCGCGCGACAGTGAAGAGGAGGTGAGAAAGTTCATCATGGACGAGTTGACAGAGATTAGTCAGATTCTGCCTTCGAGCTATAGTGGAGGTTATTTGAATGAAAAAGGCCGTGTAACCCGCTGGGCTGCTTTGGCACTGAAAGCAAGAGCTGCTTTGTATTGGGGGGATTATGCAACGGCAGAAGCTGTTTCTCGTGAAATTATGAGAGACGGTGGATTTGACCTGTTTAAAGTTTCTTCTTTGAATGAGGTGCAGCAGAAAGAAGCGGATGAATTGGAACAATATGTTGATTTTGCAGCATTGGGGATAGATAAAGATGAATTTACCAAGGGTATATTCAGTTATGAAGGAATTTGGGCTACCGAAAATGCTTCTCCTGCCAATCCGGAATATATTCTGACTCGTCAGTATATGGCAGGAAATGGTGATTACGGTGATTTTACGCGTTATATCCAGATGCGTCCGGATCAGATGAACGGAGGATGGGCTTCCGTAGAACCGATACAGAGTTTGGTGGATGCTTACTGGAATGTAGACGGTGAAACAAAACCGGCAACATTAACACCCAAAGAACGGGCAGATCGTTTTAAAGTGATGGTGGCTGACCGTAATGAATATGAAACGGTTTCCGAATTTGTTCAGGCTAAAATCGGCGATTTTAAAAACTATGCCTATAATCAGGAATTCCGTAACCGGGACAGCCGTTTGTATGCCTCCATTCTTTTCCCGTTCAAAGGATGGTATGAAACAGATATGGGACCCGATTTTGTGTATGAATGGAAACATTCCAATAATGATCCTAAAGGCGGCTATATGTTCCGGAAAATGGTACCGTTTAGTTCGAGTACGTTATGGTATGGTATGCCGGTAGCGGAAGGGGATTATCCGGTAATCCGTTATGCGGAAATCCTGCTGATTTTTGCCGAAGCTCATTTGCATACGACCGGATATGACCAGGAGGTAAGGGACGCTTTGAATAAACTGCGCGCTCGTTGCGGAATGCCGGATGTGCCCGTAAGTTTGTCCAAAGATGATGCTGTTGAATTTGTCCGCAATGAAAGACGTATCGAATTGGCGGGAGAAGGCCACCGTTATTTTGACATCCGTCGCTATGGAAAGGATTATGCGGCTAAGTGTATGAACATGACGATGTATTCTGTGGATAATAACTTCAACTTTGCTATGAAATGGGATGACAGGTTGATGTTGATGCCTATTCCTCAGGAAGCAATAGACTTAAATCCTTTATTAAAAGATGATCAGAACCCGGGATATTAAGAAGTGTAAAAACGTGTTTTGACCAATGTGCCGTCCGGGAAGTCTTTGCTTCCCGGGCGGTTTTTTATGAGGTAAATGTTATAATACCTTTAAGAATCTTGGGATTGCTTTCTTTGCTGAACTCTTTGTTTCCGCTTGCGTAAACAGAATAGGTTAAAGGAGGAGAGAGCGGAATATGAGAGCGCTTATATGTCAGAGTAGCTACCAGGATGCTTTATTTCGGCGGAATTATATGTCCGCCGTTTTTGCCTGGATGGCCTTGGGGTTGGGAATCACGGGAGGTGTGGCGACCTGGGTGTTGTCTGTTCCGGTGATTCGGGAGGTCATGATGAGCAACCGGGAATTGTTTGTGGCTTTGTTTGTCACCGAATTGTTTTTGGTTTGGGGCATGACACTCCGGGTAGAGAGAATGTCGCCGTCCGGAACCGTATTTACTTTGTTGTGTTATGCTGTTCTGAACGGGATTACCTGGTCGGCTCTGTTCTTTTTATTTGCCGGGGAGTCTGTTGCACTGGTATTTTATATTTCGGCACTGACGTTTGCCGCAGGCGGTTTGTATGGTTTTCTGACGTCAAAGGATATGAGCCGTCCGGGAAATATCTGGGGGCTTCTTTGGGTCGGTATGGCGATGACGCTTCTTTGCAATTTCATCCTGAGCCGGGGAGGCTTTTACTGGATTATCTCTTTTGCGGGGATATTGATTTTTACTTGTCTTACTGTTTCGGATGTCCGGCAAATCAAAGTCATGGGTGATCGGGCGGTATTGGATGGCCAGCCCTGTTTTAAAAGTGCTGTGCAGGGAGCTTTGATACTCTATCTGGATTTTATGAATCTGATCCTGTTTTTTTTCAGAATATGGGGAGGGCGGCGGCCGGGTTCGTAAAGATTCTGTTATTTTTGCAGGAAAGATTTTACTGATACCTTATGAAAAACATTATATTCGATTTAGGCGGGGTTGTGTTGGACTGGAATCCGGAGAAGGTGAGGAGAGAGTTTACAACCAATCCGGAACTGCCCCGTTTCTTGTTTGATAGCGGCTTTTTTCAGGAACACTGGACGGAGTTTGACCGGGGAACCTACACGGAAGAGGAGATGACCGGCAAAATGTCGGCTCTTTCCGGTTTTCCCCTTCCGGATTGCAGGGAATTTATGGAATATATCAAACATTCACTGGTGGACATTCCGCGTACGGTCGGACTTATCCGGAATTTGTCGGAACAGGGGTACCCTTTGTATTGTTTGTCCAATATGTCCCATGAATTTTATGACTACCTGAAAGGCCGGGAAGTATTCCGTTACTTCAAGGGACAGATTATTTCTGCCCGCGAAGGCATGGTCAAACCCGATGAAGCTATTTTCCATTTGTTGCTTGAGCGCTTCGGACTTGAGCCTCATGAATGCCTGTTTGTCGACGATTTACCGGCAAATGTAAAGACTGCTGCCGACTTGGGCTTTCATACAGCTCTCTTTGCCGACCGGGAAAAAGGTTACCAGGCGATAGACCGCTTTATTGCGGGTTGAGCATTAAAGAAAACTCAGCCTTATTGCAAGAGCCGGATTAACGTTTTTATCTCGTCAGTAGTCATTTTGTTGGGGTTGTTTCCGGAATTGAACTCAAATCCTGCCGGGACGGGTTGGGCGGCATAGTGGCGGCAAAAAGCTGCTTTGTCTCCATAAGAAGGAACGATGATGTAAGCCTTTTCCGCTTCTATTGTATGGAAGGAGTCAAAGCGGGTAATCATTTCCTCGTACAATTTTTCGCCTGGCCGCAGTCCGACGATTTCTATCTTTGCGGATTCATCCACCGCTCGGGCAATTGTCAAGATGTCGTAAGATTTGATCTTAGGAGCGATGATTTCACCTCCCAACGTATTTTCTATGGTCCGGAAGGCTATATGTACACACTCGTCTACTGTTGCCATGAACCGGGTCATGTCGGGATGGGTGACGGGAAGTATCCCGTCCTCTTTTGCTTTTTTCATGAAAAAAGGAATAACCGTACCTGTGGAACCGAACATGTTTCCGTAGCGGATGACGGAGGTTTTTAGCTGGGGATATTGTTTGTGTGCGGCAATAAACAGCTTGTCCGATAACATTTTGGAGGCGCCGTAAGCATTGTTTACCAGGGACGCCATGTCGGTAGACAGGGCAAGAATCTGTTTTACTCCTTGCCTGACAGCGCCCTGAATGAGATTGTGGGCTCCGATGATATTGCTCTCCACGGCTTCCCACGGATTGGCTTCCGCTTCCGGAACAATTCGCAGGGCTGCGGTATGGACTACGAGGTCAATCTTTTCACAGGCGTGCAGGACCTCTTCCGGGTGAGACATGTTACCGCAGATGAAGCGGAGGGGACTGTTTGGGAAACGGTGGCGCATCGTTTCCTGTTTTTCCGGGTTGCGGGAAAAAATGACGATTTCTTTTACGTCCGGATAAGTTTTTAAAACCAGTTCGGTAAACTTTTGTCCGAAAGAGCCTGTGCCTCCTGTTATCAATATGCGCTGTCCGGTAAACATAGAATAGGGTGTTAACGTGTAGGAAAAAATTTTCTTTTGGGATGGGTTATGTAATAAAAACGACAGCATAACATTAAGCCGGTAACTGTCAATCCGATAGGATATCCTATCCATATTCCCGTGATGCCTCCTTCAAAGGAAAATCCGCTCAGATAGCACATAGGCATGGCAATAAGAAAATAGCCGATAAAAGAAATGATAGCCATTGAAACCACATCTCCGATGCCTCTCAGTGCATTGGCAAACGTAATCTGTAAGGAATCGCCGAATTGGAATGCCACCAGGATATAAATCAGTACGGAAACAATTTGCAATACCTCTTCCGAAGTCGTGAAAAGGTATCCGAGGCTGTTTCTGAAAATCAGGAAAACGGAGGAGGCTGTCAGTGCCAGACAGAGAATCAGATGGAATCCTGCCACAGTCGTTTTACGGACATTGGCGAGGTCGCCTTGACCGTAATAGTTGCTCACTCTCACGGATATGGCAGCTCCCACACCGTAATAAATCATAAACCCTAAGGTAGAGATAGAAACTACGACCTGGTGGGCGGCCAGTGCGATACTGCCTAACCAGCCGATCATGACTCCCGTAATGCTGAACAGGGCTGTTTCAAGTCCCATTTGGATACCGATCATCCATCCCATCTTGTTTAATGACAGAATATCCGGACGGTTATAGCGGCTGCGTTTGTAGCCGACCAGATACTTCCGGTAGTACAGCCGTCGGTAAAAAAGAACGGCAAAAGCAATGAACATCAGTATACGTGATGTCAGAGTCGATATGCCGGCTCCGACGACTCCCATTGCCGGGATTCCCAATTTGCCGTATATCAGAACGTAATTGCCGACAATATTCAGGACGTTGGCGGAAATCATGATATACATGGGGGTAACGGTGTCGGTAATGCCGTCTGAAAACTGTTTGAACGAATTGAAAAGCATCACAAAAAGCAGCGAGGCCAGATGCAGCAGAAAATAAGGACGGATAAGGGGCAGGAGTTCGTCCGGTTGTCCCATTTTATCCACATTCAGGTAAAGAATGCCCATCAAAAGGGTAAGCAATATTCCCATACATCCGTTTACCAGCAGACTGTTGCGTAAAAGCTGACCGATTTTGAACTTGTCTTTGCGTCCGAAAAATTGTCCGACAAGAGGGGTCAAGCCGTATGAAAAGCCGAGACCGAAGAGAATGGGAATATTGAAGACACTATTGACAAAAGAAGCTGCCGCCAAATCGAAGGTGCCGTATTGCCCCACCATGATATTGTCGGCCAATCCGACAATAACAATACCCAATTGTCCCACAACAATCGGTACTCCTAACCGGATAAGGGCGTGGTAATGTGTTTTTAACTGACTAAAATATTTCATGGTTGCCCAATCTGCTGTAACAGAAATTGATTCAGGAAGCAAAGATAACTTATTCCCCTTTTCCTATTTCCGATTATTTCGGAAATTTTATACCTTGCACATTCAAAACGGAATATCTATGATGAAAGCATTGATAAGTATAATCGTTCTGCTTACTTTTTCCTTTGGGGTGCAGGCAGAAAAATACATCTTGGAGAAATTGCAGCAGGTTGCTGAAATCAGCGGTATACGGGAAATGAACGTATCTCCTTTTAGTGAATATTATGAATTTTGGTACGAACAGCCGCTTGACCATGAAAACCCTTCAGCCGGAACCTTCAAACAACGGGTTCTGTTGGGGCATAAAAAGGAAAAAGCTCCCGTGATTGTGGAATTGGAGGGCTATGGCATTTGGACGGAAGAGGAAGGGGAGCTGGCAAATCTGCTGAAAGGAAACCAATTGACGGTGGAACACCGCTTTTTTGAAAAGAGTGTGCCCGCAGGGGAAATTCCCTGGCAATACCTCACGATAAAACAGGCGGCAGCCGACCATCATGCTATCATTCAGACACTGAAAGCCAAACTCTATCCCCGGTCGAAATGGGTGACTACAGGAATCAGCAAGGGCGGACAGACGACCATTTTTCACCGCTATTTTTATCCGGAAGATGCAGACGTTAGTGTGCCATACGTCGCTCCCTTGAACTTAAAAGAGGTGGATCCCCGCATAGAACGTTTTTTAAATAAGGCGGGAGCCAATAAAAAAGAATGGGGGAACCTGTTTTTCGGGAATGGCGATGCACAGAAAGACTGTTTTTACAGTGTCCGCGATTTCCAGTTGCTGTGCTTTAAGCGCTTCAACGACCTGTTGCCCCTTTTTGAGGGATATGTGGCAGAACAGGGGTATACTTATACGAAAGTCGGGGGAGTGAAACGGGCATTGGAATTGTCAATACTTGAATTTCAGTTCGCTTTCTGGCAGTGGGGACATGAATGCGGAAATATTCCGGAAGAAGAGGATGAACTCGATATGGTATTTGAATATTTGGTAAAAGTCTCGTCGCCTTCCTTTTTTAACGATGCGGATATTGAGAAAATGTATCCTTTCTTTTATGCTGCGGCGACAGAAATCGGTATGTACGAATACAATGTGCATCCTTTCCGCAAATACCTGGAGGAAAAAGAGAATATCACCTTCGATTTCGCTTTCCCGGAAGGGGTGGAACGCATCCCCTTCAATGAAGAACAGATGGAAGCCGTCAACGACTGGTTGCAGACCGATGCCGAAAAAATGCTTTTCATCTATGGCGGAAAAGACCCGTGGAGTGCTACGGCTGTCGATTTGAAGAAAAACAACAAATGCAGCAAATACATCCGGGGAGACATGGGGCATCAGTGCCGCATCAGCCATTTTGAGGAGATAACCAAAATGGATATTATAGAGACTTTGAAGGACTGGATGAAATAGTCTGAAAAGAATATTTATACCAGATATTTCATGATAATGGCGGTGGCTCCGAGCTGACTGTTTACATAGGCTAACGCCTGCCGTCCGGCAGTTTCTGTTATAGCCTGGTCTTGGAGCAGGCTGTCCAGTAATTCGTCCAGTTCCGTTTTGTTGTGGATGCTGAAAGCTCCTCCTTGCTGAATGAGCGTAACCGCTTCATTGAATTTCTGGTAGCGGGGACCGAAAATCACCGGGATGCCATATACGGCAGCTTCCAGTGTGTTGTGTATGCCTACGCCGAATCCGCCGCCGATATAAGCAATCTTGCCGTATCTGTAAATGGATGACAACAATCCGATGCAGTCGATAATCAATACTTTAGCGTCCGTTTCACCGGCTTCATCCTGGGTGTAACGGATGACTTTCTTCTGGCACTTGCCCAGAATAGTTCTGATGTGGTTTTCCCCGATTTCATGTGGGGCGATAATCCATTTGAAATTCGTGTTATCGCGGTTGATATAATCTAAAAGTAACTCTTCATCGGGGGGCCAGGTGCTTCCGCATACGACGGCAGGAGCTCCGTTTAAAAAATGGGTGACTTTGTCAATATCCTGGGCGGTATCGGCAATCTGTTTTACCCGGTCGAAGCGGGTATCTCCGGTTTGTTCAAAAGCCTGGATGCCGATAGAAGAAAGCAAACGGGCAGACTCTTCGTCCTGGATAAACATCCGGGTGAAAAAATGCAGCATCTTGCGGTGAAGGCCGCCCCAAGTTTTGAAAAAAGGCTGTTCCTTCCGGAAAATAGCCGAAATCAGATATGTCGGGATATGCCGTTTGTTTAACTGGTTCAGATAATTATACCAATATTCATACTTGACGAATACGGCTGCATCCGGTTGTACGGATTCGATGAAATGCCGGGCATTCCGCGGTGTATCTGCAGGCAAGTAATAAATATAGTCGGCTCCGGCATAGTTTTTCCTGATTTCATAACCGGAGGGGGAGAAGAAAGTCAGCAGTATCCTGGTGTCTGGCTGCTCTTTTTTCAACGCTTCCATTACGGGGCGTCCCTGTTCAAATTCTCCTAAAGAAGCAGCATGAAACCACACCAGCCGATGGGAGCCTTTGTTTACTGTGCTGATCTTTTTTTGTATGTTTTTTCGTCCTTTTATCCAGAGAGCGGCTTTTTCATTGAAAGGTGAAGCTAACCGTATCGCTAACGTATAGGTACGGATGCCGATGTTGTAAAGAAATGCCATATTCGGTTGAAAAAGTGAATATCATCAATTGAAGACAAAGGTAAGAAAACTTTTCACCATTTGCTTTCAGTTTTTGTTTTTATTCTCTTACCTTTGCCCCCGTTAAGAGTGGAAAGATTTGGCTGATTGCAACCACGGAAAAAAATTGCTAAAACGCATAACTTCTGAATTCAACCATCCAGTATTTTCCATAGTATGAATTAAATTGAGAACAAATGGCATCGGGCCTGCTGTTTTCGATGTTTAAATTTCAATAAAATTATGGGATATTTATTTACTTCAGAATCGGTGTCGGAGGGGCATCCCGACAAGGTGTCCGATCAGATTTCTGATGCAGTGCTTGACCGGATTATCGCTTTTGATCCGGAAGCCAAGGTGGCGTGTGAAACGTTGGTGACGACAGGACAAACCGTTATCGCCGGAGAGATTAAAACCAGGACTTATGTTGATGTACAGCAGATTGCCCGGGAGGTGATTAATGAAATCGGGTACACGAAGAGCGAATACATGTTTGACGGAAACAGTTGCGGCGTATTGTGTGCCATTCATGAACAATCACCCGATATTAACCGGGGAGTCGTGCGTGAGGATCCGATGGAGCAAGGGGCCGGTGACCAGGGAATGATGTTTGGTTATGCATGCAATGAAACCGACAATTATATGCCTTTGTCATTGGAACTGGCTCATTTGTTGCTGCGCGAACTGGCACAAATCCGGAAGGAAGGGCAGTTGATGAGCTATCTGCGTCCCGATTCCAAATCGCAGGTGACGATTGAGTACGGGGACAACGGAAAACCGGCACGGGTACATACCATTGTCATATCGACACAGCATGACGAATTTATCCAGCCGGCGGATGAAACTTCCGAAGCCCAGCTGAAAGCGGATGAGGCTATGGTGGAATGGATTAAAAAGGATATTACCGACATTCTTTTGCCGCGGGTGAAGGCGAAACTGCCGAAACGTGTACAGGCGTTGTTTGATAAGGAACTGATATTGTATGTCAATCCGACGGGTAAGTTTGTGATTGGCGGTCCCCACGGGGATACCGGATTAACCGGGCGCAAAATCATAGTAGATACCTATGGCGGGAAAGGTGCACACGGAGGCGGGGCATTCTCCGGGAAAGATCCGTCCAAGGTAGACCGTTCTGCTGCTTATGCTGCCCGTCACATAGCAAAAAACATGGTTGCTGCCGGGATTGCGGATGAAATACTGATACAAATTTCATACGCTATCGGTGTGGCCCGTCCCGTGGGTGTGTATGTAAATACATACGGAACGGCAAAAGTGCAGATGAGCGATGTGGAAATTGCCGATAAGGTAAATGAAATCTTTGATTTACGCCCGAAAGCGATAGAAGAACGCTTGAAACTGCGCAATCCCATTTACCAGGAAACTGCCAGTTACGGACACATGGGACGCGAACCTCAGGTCGTGAAAAAAGTGTACACCTCTAATTACTGGCCGACAGTCGAAAAAGAAGTGGAACTCTTTACCTGGGAAAAACTGGACTATGTCAAAGAGATAAAAAAGGCTTTCAAAGAGCAACCCACCCAGGAGTAAAGAAAAGTATGCAATAAAAAACAGGCTGAATATTCAGCCTGTTTTTTTATGGTCAATCCCGTCTTCCCATGTAAATCATAATGTAGTAAAGCAGTGTCGCCAAAGAAGAGAGGGCGGCGATAACGTAGGTATAGGCAGCCCATTTCAGCGCGTCGAAGGCATATCCCTGCGTCTGGTAATTGGTGATGCCGGAATTTCTTAACCATGCCAACGCCCGGTGGCTGGCATCAATTTCAACCGGTAGCGTGACAAAGCTGAACAGGGTCATCAAACCGAAAAGGATAATCCCTGCCAACAAAAGCTGGGGGAAGGTATTCACCAACAGGATGCCTGCCAGCAGAACCCATTGTACCCAGTGGGATGCGAACATGACAACCGGTACCAGTGCCGACCGCAGTTTTAACATACTGTATGCCTTGGCGTGTTGTACGGCGTGTCCGCATTCGTGTGCCGCCACGGCTGCTGCGGCAATGCTGTTCCCGTAATAGACCTCTTTGCTGAGGTTGATGGTCTTGTTTACCGGATTATAATGGTCGGTGAGCTGTCCGTCCACACTCCCGATTTTTACGCCCGTAATCCCGTTGTCCCGCAACATTTTTTCAACGACATCCCGTCCTGTCATTCCGTTGTCGGTCGGAATTTTTGAATATTTGGCAAAACGGCTTTTTAACTGATGGCTGACTAACCAGCCCAAAATCATGAATCCGATAAAAATAACCCAGATCCACAGATTTCCTCCTAACATCGTGGTGTGTTCCATTGATTGAAGTGATTTAATTTTAATTTCTATACAAGCGGCACGCAGAAAAAGTTTTCAGACACGTCTGTTTTCCGCTGTAGTCCGCATAAGCATCGTGGTACAAAAAATATACCATCTTTTATATACATACGAAATCCCCTCTGTGAAGAAGCCGGCATTAGGGAAATTTAACACCTGCTGCCATCCCGGATTCATCGTAACGTGAAGCCAATGACGAAATGAACGTCTTCCAATGCCGGATTGACAGCTAACTCCGCAAACAGAGGCAGCGTAAAAGAAGAACTGATCCGTATTTCCCGGGTAGCCCGCAAGGCGAGATTGGTGAAAGCAAAACCCGACGTTTCGTATTGCATTTCCGCTTTGTAGGGCGTGAAACCGCATACCGCCTCCAATTCCGTATTTTTAATGTTGAAAGGATAACTCAGTTCCACATACGAGGCGTAGGCCTGTTTGCCGTCGGCTTTCTTATCCATCCCTGCAAAAATGGTGCTCCACGACAGACTAAGGGGAAAACGCTCGCAGGGTAAAGTATAGGCGACGGAACCTTCAAACGTATGTTCCGTTTCGTGGCTGTTATAATTGAAGTATTTGATTTCAGAGTCTTGTGTGCTCCACCACATGTCGGTCACGGAAAAAACGAAATTGCCTAAGGCATAGGAAGCTGTCAAATCGACTTCTTTGTCCTCTCCGTTGAAACTGACAGAACCCCAGGCTTCTATCGTAAAATTACCTGCTTCAAACTCTATCGAAGGTTGAATGGCGGCAGGGCTCATGTATAAACCTCTCCATGTGTATGAACTCACAAAATCACCGCTGAAATGGAGTGCCGGTCCCTGTTTCTCTTCTGCTTTCAGACAGAAACAGACGGAAAGGAAAGAGAAAAGGAAAATCAGTTTTTTCATCGTTATTCGGATTTATTTGAGTCCGCGAAGATAATAAGATAATTCAGGATATGTCTGTTGTCTTTCTGATTTTTATACAACTCTGCCGGGGAGGTTTTTGTCGGGGACAAAGCGGGCCGGAATATTTCTTTTATAAACGCGTTATTGTTTTTTTGAAAAATTGTATCTAATTTGGGAACTGTTTTAAAACGTTTGAAACGTGTAATGATAATCACTAAAAACTATTGACCATGAAAACCTACAGTCCGAACGAAATTAAAAATATCGCTCTTGTTGGCAGTGCCGGTTCCGGTAAGACCACACTGGCCGAAGCGATGATGTATGAGGGCGGGGTCATCCCGCGCAGAGGTAGCGTAAGTGCCAAAAATACGGCCTCTGACTATCGTCCCGTGGAACAGGAGTATGGATCGTCCGTTTTTCCGGCTGTGTTGTATGCCGAATGGAAAAACCAGAAACTGAACTTTATCGATACCCCGGGAGCCGATGATTTTGTCGGGGGTGTTATCTCTGCGCTGAATGTTGCGGATACCGCTGTGATGGTGGTGAATGCCGTGAAAGGAATTGAAGTGGGTACGGAAATCATCAGTCGCCATGCTAAAAAGTTAGGCAAGCCCATGATTTTCATCGTTAACCAATTGGACCATGATAAAGCCAATTTCGAACAGACCGTTGAGCATGCCAAAGCCTCCTTCGGGAAAAAGGTCGTGTTAGTGCAATATCCTGTCAATCAGGGGGCGGACTTCAATATGGTGGTGGATGTGCTGAAAATGGAAATGTACAAATGGAAACCGGAGGGAGGAAAACCGGAAGTGCTGCCTATCCCCGAAACCGAAAAAGAGAGAGCCGACGAACTGCATAATGCCTTGGTGGAGGCTGCTGCTGAAAACGACGACAAGCTGATGGAGCTCTATTTTGAAAAAGGGAGCCTCTCCGAAGATGAGATGAGAGCCGGAATCCGGGCAGGATTGATAAAGAGGGATATGTTCCCCGTATTCTGCGTATCGGCTGAAAAAGATATGTGTGTCAGAAGATTCATGGAATTTCTGGTCAATGTGGCACCGAGTGCGGGAGCCATGCCCGGAACCGAGACGGTGGACGGTACCTTGGTGCCTTATGATGAAAATGGCCCGGCATCGGTATTTGTCTTTTCTACTTCCATTGAGCCTCACCTCGGAGATATAAATTATTTCAAGGTGATGTCCGGAACACTGAAAGAAGGGGAAGACCTTACCAACATGAGCAATGAGACCAAAGAGCGCATGAGCCAGCTGTTTGCCGTGGCAGGAAAGAACCGGATGAAGGTGACGGAATTGAAGGCCGGAGACATCGGGGCGACAGTGAAACTGAAAAACACCCGCAACGGGGATACATTGAACGAAAAGGACTGCAACTATAAATTCCCTCTGATAAAATATCCGGAATCTCGTTTCAGAACTGCCGTGCGTGCCGTGAACAAAGGCGATGATGAGAAAATGGCGGAGGTGCTGAACCGGATGCACGAGGAAGACCCCTCTTTGTTGGTGGAGTATTCAAAAGAGCTGAAACAGTTGATACTTTCCGGACAGGGAGAATTCCATCTTAATACCATGAAATGGCGTATCGAACACAACGATAAAGTGGCGATAGAATTTGTGGTGCCTAAGATTCCGTACCGGGAAACGATTACCAAATTCGCCCAGGCGGAATACCGCCATAAAAAACAATCCGGAGGTGCCGGACAGTTTGGTGAGGTACATATGGTGATAGAACCGTATGAAGACGGTATGCCGGAACCGACCTCCTATAAAATAGGAGGCGTGGACAGTAAAATGTCGGTGAAAGGAAAAGAGGTGTACGACTTGCCCTGGGGCGGGAAACTGGTTTTCTACAACTGCATTGTAGGCGGTGTGATTGAAGCCCGTTTTATGCCTGCTATCCTCAAGGGAATCATGGAAAAGATGGAAGAAGGCCCCTTGACAGGTTCTTATGCCCGCGACATCCGGGTATGTATTTACGATGGAAAAATGCACCCCGTGGATTCAAACGAAATATCGTTCCGTCTGGCAGGCCGTCATGCTTTCAGTGAAGCGTTTAAAAATGCCATGCCGAAAGTCCTGGAGCCGGTTTATGATGTGGAAGTCCTGGTGCCCGAAGAAGATATGGGAGATGTGATGGGCGATTTGCAGACCCGCCGGGCTCTGATTATGGGCATGGATACGGATAACGGATTTCAGAAAATCATGGCGAAAGTCCCCCTGAAAGAGATGCAGCGTTATTCAACGGCACTCAGTTCCATTACGGGAGGGCGTGCCACTTTCACCATGAAGTTTGCAGGCTATGAAAAAGTACCTTCCGAAATACAGGAAGAGTTGTTGAACAGCTACAAGGAAACGGACGACGACGAATAAATCGGTCTTCCAATAGAAAATGCCGCTTGTCAGCGGCATTTTTTATTTATACCTTTGGCCGTGGAATCCGGGATTTACAGCCGGAACGGATTTAAACTGACAGCTATGCATCTATTTTATACGCCCGATATAGAGGGGGAGACTTATCGTCTCAGTCCGGAGGAATCGAAACATTGCGTACGCGTGTTGCGCTTGAATGAAGGGGATGAAATTTCGTTGATTGACGGACGGGGAGGCTTTTATTCCGGTCAGATTTTCAGGGCGGAGGTGAAAGGGTGTGAAGTGAAGATTACCGCTAAGACGGAGGACTACGGCAAGCGTCCCTTCCGTTTCCATCTGGCTGTGGCTCCGACTAAAAACATCGACCGTACGGAATGGATGCTTGAAAAATGTACGGAAATCGGTACGGATGAATTTACCATGATTGAAAGTGCCCGTTCGGAACGGAAAATAGTAAAAGAAGAACGGCTGGAAAAAGTGATAGTCTCTGCGGTGAAGCAATCCCTGAAAGCATACGTGCCCCGGTTGAATCCGGTGACGGAATTCAAACATTTTATCCGGGCGCAGAAAGAGGGGCAGAAATTTATCGCCCACTGTAATCCGGGAGAAAAGCAGCATTTGGGCGATGTGTATGTGCCGGGTTCCGATGCCGTCATTCTGATCGGTCCGGAAGGGGACTTTTCGGAGGAAGAAGTGCGGTATGCGCTTGATGCAGGATTCATACCCGTAACGTTGGGGGAGAGCAGGTTACGGACTGAAACGGCGGGTGTCGTGGCTTGTCATAGTATCAATTTTATAAATAGAGTGTAGTTCAAAAAGAGGATGTTATGGAAAATGTGTTGAAAATCTTATTGCTGGTAGCTTTGTTTGTAATTGTTCCGCGCTGGATGTGGGGACAGGATACGAAAGTGAAGATTGCTTTACTGAAATACAAAGGGGGCGGTGACTGGTATGCCAACCCGACCTCCCTGCCGAATCTGATTCGATTTTGCAATAAAAACCTGCAAACCAATTTGGCTGCGGAACCTGTGACGGTGGAGCCCGGTAACCGCGATATTTTCAATTATCCCTTTGTCCACATGACAGGGCACGGGAATGTCGTTTTTACTCCGGTGGAAGTGCAGAACCTGCGGGAATATCTGTTGGCTGGAGGCTTTTTGCATGCGGACGACAATTACGGACTGGACCCGGCTTTCCGGAGGGAGATGAAAAAGATATTCCCGGAGGACGAACTCGTCGAACTCCCTTGGGATCATCCGATTTTCAATCAGAAATACAAATTCCCGGAAGGGCTTCCTAAGATTCACGAACACGATGCCAAGCGTCCCCAGGCTTTCGGAATCATCAAAGAAGGGAGGTTGGTGGTGCTGTACACCTACGAAACCGATTTGGGAGACGGCTGGGAAGATCCGGAAGTGCATAAAGATCCGGACATAAAGCATGAACAGGCCCTGGAAATGGGTGCCAATATCATCTCCTATGTATTCATGAATTGAAGCGGGAGGAATTTATAAAAGTCCCAAAGCAAATACGGAGTATGGGGTATCTGAACTTACTGAGGCTGATGTATACCCGTCTTGCTTTGGGATAATGTATGACCGTTGGGGTTGTCTTTCCTTATAACACACGTCTTTTAAACAAATTTAAGAAAATCCGGCGAACTATCGATGGAAAAAGGAGATATTCTGACCGGACATTTTGTCGTGTGATTTTTATTTAATTATGTCAAATTGTCGGAATGTCTGTAAAAAAGGCCTGAAACCTTTTGTAAATGGCATCGGTATAAAATTTGTATATCCTGTAAAGCAGAAAGGAGAATGTGATTATGAATATGGATAATTATACCATTAAGTCGCAGGAAGCGTTGCAAAAAGCGGTGCAGTATGCGCAAAGTAAAGGACAGCAGGCCATTGAGACCGGACACTTGCTGAAAGCGGTTATGGAGGTGGGGGAAAACGTCACCCAGTTCATCTTTAATAAACTGAGTGTAAACAGCCAGGTGCTTTCATCGGCATTGGACCGGATCATCGATACTTATCCGAAAGTGTCGGGAGGCGAAGTTTATCTTTCATCCGACGCGAATAAAGTCTTGGAAAAGGCCACCCGTTTTGCCTCCGAAATGGGCGATCAGTATATTTCGCTGGAACATATCCTGTTGGGGTTGCTTGACGGGAAGGATCAGGTGGCACAATTGATGAAAGACAGTGGGATGTCGGAAAAAGAGACGAAAGCTGCCATCAGTGAGTTGCGAAAAGGTTCCAAGGTAAATTCCCAGTCGGCAGAATCAACCTACGATTCTTTGGGGCGGTATGCGGTGAACCTGAATGAGAGAGCACGGAACGGCAAACTGGACCCGGTGATTGGACGGGATGATGAAATCCGGCGGGTATTGCAGATATTGTCCCGCCGTACCAAAAACAATCCGATACTGATCGGAGAACCGGGAGTTGGAAAGACTGCTATCGCAGAAGGATTGGCGCAACGTATTGTAAACGGGGATGTGCCTTCCGATTTGTCATCCAAGCAGATTTATTCGTTGGATATGGGAGCCTTGATTGCCGGAGCCAAATACAAAGGGGAATTTGAAGAGCGTCTGAAAGCCGTTGTCAACGAAGTGATTTCTTCGGAAGGAGAGATTATTCTGTTTATAGATGAAATCCATACTTTGGTGGGAGCCGGAAAATCGGACGGGGCCATGGATGCTGCCAACATTTTGAAACCGGCATTGGCAAGGGGAGATTTGCGGGCTATCGGTGCGACGACCTTAAACGAATACCAGAAATATTTTGAGCAGGACAAGGCGTTGGAACGCCGCTTCCAGAAAGTGATGATTAATGAGCCGGATGTGATGAGCGCCATCAGTATCATGAGGGGGCTGAAAGAGAGGTATGAAAATCACCACAAGGTGCGGATTACGGACGATGCAATCATCGCTTCGGTGGAATTGTCCCACCGTTATATTTCCGACCGTTTTTTACCGGATAAGGCGATTGACTTGGTAGATGAGGCTGCCGCCCGCCTGCGTCTGGAGATGAATTCCGTACCGGAAGAAATAGACGAACTGGACCGTAAAATACAGCAGTTGCAGATAGAAAAAGAGGCACTGAAACGGGAAGGCAGCAGTAAAAAACTGGATGACATCAAAAAAGAGCTTGCCGACCTGAATGAAGAACGCACCAAGCTGCGGGCGCAGTGGGAGTCGGAACGGGCCTTGATTGACGAGATACAAAAGAACAAGGATGCCATAGAGCAGTACCGTTTTGAGGCTTCCCGGGCGGAGCGTGACGGGGATTACGGGAAAGTGGCCGAATTGCGCTACGGGAAGATGAAAGAAGCCGAACAGCGTATTGAAGAGCTCAAACAGCAATTGGCGGAAAGGAAAAACGGTGAATCTCTCATACGCGAGGAAGTGACGGCGGACGACATCGCTTCAGTGGTATCCCGGTGGACGGGTATTCCCGTGAACCGGATGATGCAGAGCGAAAGACAGAAGTTGCTTACGCTGGAGCACGAGCTGCACCAGCGGGTGGTGGGACAGGATGTTGCCATAGCTGCTTTGGCGGATGCCGTTCGCCGGAACCGGGCGGGGCTACAGGATGCCAAGCGTCCCATCGGTTCATTTATCTTCTTGGGTACCACGGGTGTCGGAAAAACGGAATTGGCCAAGGCATTGGCGGAATTTTTGTTTGACGACGAGGGACAAATGACTCGTATCGATATGTCGGAATACCAGGAACGCCATTCGGTTTCCCGGTTGATTGGAGCGCCTCCGGGATATGTAGGCTATGACGAAGGCGGACAATTGACCGAAGCTGTGCGCCGGAAACCCTATTCTGTTATTTTGCTGGATGAAATAGAAAAAGCGCATCCGGATGTCTTTAATATCCTCTTGCAGGTGTTGGACGACGGACGATTGACTGACAACAAAGGCCGTGTGGTGGATTTTAAAAACACCATTATCATTATGACCTCCAATATCGGGGCGCATATCATTCAGGAAAAACTGAAAGACCTGAACGATGAGAACCGGGATGAAGTGTTGGAGAAAACCAATGCTGAAGTATACGAACTACTGAAACAGACCATCCGTCCCGAATTTCTGAACCGGATTGATGAGGTCATCATGTTTACGCCTTTGCAGAAAGCGGAAATTGTGGACATTGTCCGCTTGCAGGTCAAGGGTGTCAATAAAATGCTGGCGGATAACGGCATTGTGCTCGAAGTCACGGACAAAGCCGTGGATTGGCTTGCCGGCGAAGGCTACGACCCGCAGTTCGGTGCCCGTCCGGTAAAACGGATTATCCAGCGGGTATTGCTCAACGATTTGTCCAAACAGATTCTGGCAGAGAAAGTGACCAAAGACAGCCACATTGAAGTGGATGTCGAGGACAACCAAATCGTATTCCGCAACAAACGGGAGGTTTAAATACGCGTTTTGAAGGATAAAATTAGTTACCCGCCCTTACCCGCTATAAAATGGTGAGGGCGGGTAATTCTATAAGACCTTCTGTATCCCTTATCGGGTAAGGGGTCCCGGGGGTGTTAAAATCTATTAATCCTATATAAACCCTCGCTAAACCCTCTATTAACCCTTGCTATACCCTCACTACTTGCCTTTTATAGCGGTATTATAAAGTAATGGCAACTTCTTGTAATCCTTTTTTCTATTTTGAAAACAAGTTTCATATTTTTCTTTATCTTTGTCTCGTTACGGAGGAGTAGGCGTATTCTATCGTAACAGATATATTTTATTTGAAGCGTTTAGCTTTATCCTTGGAGAAAAAACGACCAATTTTAACACTAAAGGATAGGCAGTATAAACGTTCGTGCTTGCCGTATATAACTTTATATACAGTGTGTGCGTGGGTGACTGTTTATTTTAGTGTGGGTGCTTGGTCGTACCTTTCTCCGGATAAACGAAAGTTCCCACGCTTCTTTTTATCACAAATATACCTTTCCGGGAACTTTTTAAGGTGCTAAGTAATTTTCGTGTATGAAGAAATTATTTGGATGTGTATGTGTGTGTCAAATGTTACTGCCCGTCCTATTGGTGTTGTGTACGATAGCGGGACTCAAAGCGAATAACATCCGGGTGGAGGGAAAAACACGGCTTGTGAATTTTGTTGGAACCGATACGGCAGTTATCGAAGTGAATCTTCGTTGGGACAACTCCTGGCGCGATGACTTCAACTGGGATGCCGCCTGGGTCTTCTTTAAGTTCAAGAAACGGGGACTGGAGAATCCCTGGCAGCATGCTTATCTGGGTTCTTCCGGGCACGTGCTAAGTGCATCAGCCGGGAATGAAGGAGGAGGCTACGCCTATATGGCCGGTACCAACGGCGGGAAAGTGAACGGATTGTATGTGATGCGTAACAGCATCTCGGAAGGGAATGCCAGTGTAAAGCTACAGGTGAAGTGGCCTCTCAGTGGTACAGGACTGACGAAAAGTGATTTCGGGGATGCGTTGGATAAAATCTACGTCGCTGCACATGCCATAGAAATGGTTTACATTCCTTACGGGGCTTATTATTTAGGGGATGCCGCTTCCCATCTTTGTTTTCACGAATACTTTGCTCCCGACCGGAATCCGATACGGACAAAAGGGTATGAAAGTATCAGTGCTTCTTCTCTTTATAATTCTTCATATAAATTAGAAAGCGCTATTGATGCGGACATAAATACCCATTACCATTCGGCCGGTAGGTCAAACGAGTGGTTTATGATAAATTTCGGAACCCCGAAGACGATGCGTTATTTTACCATCCGTACGCATTACGGCGGTACGGGTTATTTTGTGGAGGGCAGTAACGACGGGAACAGTTGGACTACTCTATGGAGCGGTAACGGTTCGGCGTGGAGCCAAACGTTAAGCAAGCACAAGATAATGAATCCGGGCGCTTATCAATATTACCGTTTCCGCGAGACGGGCAATTATCTGGTAATCTATGACGTAGCTTTAATGGAAGATGCTTTTCCGGTGACTGTTGATTCGGAAGACGCATTGACGTTGTGTTTGAATGGAGAGAATAGTTTTGTCTCTTTGGATGCTTCCTATCCGAAAGGTTATGCCGGGTTTTACATCATGAAGTACGAAACAAGCCAGGAGCAGTATGTTGAGTTCCTCAACTCTCTGACGTTGGAACAGCAAAAGGCACGTGTGGCAAACAACAATTTCTCTACGATGAAGAAAGGGGATTACGTCTTTGGAGAGTTAAAGACTCCGAGTTGCCGGAACGGTATCGCTTTCGTGGAGCAGAAACAGCCCGATGCTCCCGTCGTGTTCGGTAACAATCTGAATCCGGGTAACGATTTCTTTTCTACCGATGACGGTCAGACTCTGGCTTGTAATTACATGAGCGTGGAGGATATGATAGCCTATTGCAGTTGGAGCGGTTTGCGTCCGATGAGTGAGCTGGAATACGAAAAGGCATGCCGGAGGTTTTATCCCCAGCTACCCGATAAGGGAGAATATGCCTGGAATACGAATAGCGGAGTAAATGCATTGTCTTCTCTCGGTGACCTGGCTTATGCGGGGGATGAGCGGGAACAGGCGAACAGTGTGGCAAAGAATGTGAACAGCGGTATCGGTAATAAGGTGAATGGTCCGGTCCGTTGCGGATTGTTTGGTACTTCGGCTACGAATCAAAGTCAGTCGGGAGCGACGTATTGGGGTGTAATGGAAATGAGCGGGAATTTAAGGGAATTGTGTGTGAATGTGAATTATGCAAATCTTGACGGAGGTAGTTGCGGGATGGGAGTGTACAATGCCGATCTGTGGGACAAGACAGCAAATAAATACGGCGTTCGCGGTGGCGGCTTTTCTTCTGCCGATTCTTCGCTTCGTACTTCTGACCGGTCGGAAGTGATGAATTATTTTACAGCAATCACCCAACGCGACAGTACAGTGGGATTCCGGGGAGTATACAGTTTGTCGGGAATTAAAATTGACGGCGGTGAAATCAGCGCTCCGGAAACCGGCTGCTGGTCTGAAACGGAAATCGAGAATGTACAGGAAGCCTCTTGTCCCGACTTTGCTGATGTTCGTTTTCAATACAACTGGTATGTGAAGAAACCGGGAGAGGCAAAATACGATATAGTGGACAATGCGACGGGAAAGACGCTGAAGTATGAACATTTTGAAAACAATACCGCAGTCCCTGTTGTGTACACATTCAAGCGTACAGGTATTTGTGCTATCGGAGTGGCGGAAAGCAATGAGGTGAGTGTTACTATTTTGCCTGCACCTTTCGCTCAGAATGTATATGATTTCAATGCCGGGAGTTCCGTGACCTTGTCCCAATATTGGGGCACGAATGCTTCGGCACAATGGCGGTTAGATGGTGCCCCGGGGTGGGCATATGTTGCCGGAACGACAACCAATTCCGTAACTATAGCGGGAGGTCTGGCAAATTTGGTGTTTATGGTGAAAGGCAAACTGGCAGAGTGTCCCTCGGATGAATTTTCTGCAACAGTTCGGATTAACGGCACATTTCCTTATACAGGACATGTGGATAGTGTAATATTGGAGGCAGGAAAATATAATATGGAATGTTGGGGAGCACAGGGCGGAAATTCCTCGAGCGGAGGGAAAGGTGCTTATACAGCCGGGGCAATAGGCTTGCCTGATCGTGTGATTTTATATGTTGTAGTAGGAGGTTCTGGGTATACATATAGTAGTAATAATGGGTATAATGGAGGAGGTAAGCCTCTGTATGGGCAATATGCAGGTGGTGGAGCGTCTGATATAAGATTGGAAAGAGGTAATTTATATTCACGCATTATGGTTGCTGCCGGAGGATCCGGATCGAGTTATGGTGCCGGTAGGGTTTGGAACAATGGCGTCGCTGGTGGAGGATTGACGGGTTATAATGGACTTTATTCTGTGTATAATTGTAGTGGTAGAAATAATAGGGTGACGCAGCCGGCAGGAGGAGCAACTCAAATAACTCCAGGAGTAGCAATGGCTTGTGCTGGCGGTTGTCTGCATGGTGTGGCTGTTGCTGGTTCTTTTGGTGTAGGTGCGTATGATAATAATAAACAGGGCTACGGATCTGGTGGTGGCGGAGGAGGCTGGTATGGCGGTGGCGGAGGAACGACGACTAACTGTAATATTACGTCTTCCGCATCAGGTTCATCTTATATAAGTGGACATATTGGGTGTATCGGGACGAAATCCCGTACATCTCACGCATATACATCTGCTTGTGTATCAAATCCGACATTGGATTGTTCAACTTCTTATTCTGGCTTGTACTTTACTAATACAGTGATAGTTGACGGAGCTGGATACCGGTGGACAACGGCAAAGGGCAGTTATGTGGGTATGCCGAATTTGGCGGGTACTGGAACTATGACGGGAAATACGGGTCATGGACAGGTAAAGATTACGCCATTGAATTAAAAGTTGGGAAGTGATACAAAGAGATAGGGGCTTTGTATCACTTTTCCTATACAATCCCTATACTTTTCGCTATATGAAGAGCGTGGCACTTCCGTCCCTCTTTCGACGCAACTCCGCCTCCAGTCGCACGAAGGGCGAAGGTGGTACGAAGGAGACATAGGGAAATCTATGACCAACTTATGGGAAAAGTTAATTTATCCCCCTGTAATCCGGTCTATTGCTTCGAGTTCCTCGGCGGTAAATCCGGGGCTTTGGAGTGTTTTTAAATTGTTTTTGAGTTGGGTGACGGAGCTGGCGCCGATGATGACACTGGTAACCCGGTGGTCTTTCAACAACCAGGCGATGGCCATTTCTGCCAGACTTTGGCCTCTTTGTCGGGCTATTTTGTTGAGTTGGCGTACCTGACTGATTTTTTCCGGAGTCACTTGTTCCTGTTTCAGAAATCCGGTAGACTTGGCAGCACGGGAATCGGCAGGAATACCGTTTAAATAGCGATCGGTAAGTAATCCTTGGGCTAAGGGCGAGAATGCTATCATGCCTATGCGGTTCGTCCCGATGGTATCCAACAGTCCGTTTTCCACTCCCCGGTCGAAAAGGGAATAGCGGTCTTGGTGAATCAAACAGGGTGTACCGCATTGTTTCAGCAACCGGAGGGCGGTTTGTGTTTGTTCTTCGTTGTATTTGGACAGCCCGATGTAGAGGGCTTTTCCTTGTTTGACAATATCGCTCAGCACCTGCATGGTTTCTTCCATCGGCGTATCCGGGTCGGGACGATGGGAGTAGAAAATATCGACATATTCGACGCCCATCCGTTTTAAACTCTGGTCGATGCTTGCCATGAGGTGTTTGCGGCTGCCCCAGCTTCCGTATGGTCCGGGCCACATGTCGTGTCCGGCTTTAGTCGATAGGATAAGTTCGTCCCGGTAGGTCGCCAGTCCTTTTTTCAGAATGCGCCCGAAGTTTTCTTCGGCACTTCCGGGTAAAGGACCGTAGTTGTTGGCTAAGTCGAAGTGGGTGATGCCGTTGTCGAAAGCGGAGAAAGCGATCTGACTGTAATTTTCAAAGGCGTCTACACTCCCGAAATTGTGCCATAGTCCCAAAGAAAGGGCGGGCAGCAAAAGACCGCTGTTGCCGCATCGGCGGTAAGTCATGGTGTCGTAGCGTCGGTCGGTAGCTTGATAGGTTTTCATAGGCTCTGTTTAAATGGGTTCGTTTCACTCCGGAGGAAAGATAAATTATAATTTCGCTTTCATGACATTGGCGGGAGGACGCTGGTGTCTCAATTCGTTTGCCATAAATTCAAAGTGCTTGCGGGTGTGGTTGAAAAACATACGGAAGCCCTCACAGAGACAGGAAACAGATTCCCCGTCTTCGTTTTTTACGAATCTGTTTTTCGGACAATCGCCGCCGCATGCTTTAATGAACGGGCAGTTTCGGCATTGCCGCGACAGCGTGTCCTGTTTCCTCTGTTCAAAAAACAGTTGTTGGTCGCTTTTCGCCATTTCGGCTATATTTTTTTCAAAGATATTCCCCAGTTTGTAATCCTCAAAGACAAAATGGTCGCAAGTATACACATCTCCGTTGTGTTCAACGGCTAAAGAACAGCCGCAATAAGGGGCCATGGAACAGAGACTGGGGTGTTGTCCGGCGTATGCGGCTAAGGTGTTGTCGAAATAGTTGACGAAATAGGTGCCCACATCGTTTTTTACCCAGATGTCGAAAATGCGGCATAGAAAATTGCCCCAGTCGGTAGCACTGACATTTTCCTCCATGACGGCGGTCGCTTTGTTGTAGCGGTTGTCTACGATAGAGAGGGGATTGGCCGGGTCGAGGGCGATGCGTTCGGCAATGGGCGTGAACTGCATGAAGCGGCTCCCGATGCTTTTCAGGAATTCGTATACAGTGGCGGGTTCTTTGCTGTTGGAGGCATTGACGACCGACATGGTATTGAATTCTACCCCGTGTTTGCGGAACAGTCGAGCGCATTCCACTACTTTTTCCCAAGAGCCTTGTCCGTTGGGGAAACGCCGGTGGTTGTCATGAAATTTTTTAGGTCCGTCAATCGACAGCCCGCAAAGAAAATGGTTTTCTGCCAGAAATTCCGCCCATTCGTCGGTAATCAGAGTGCCATTGGTTTGAAAAGAGTTGAGTATTTCTTTTTCACCGGCATATTTTTTTTGGAGGGTGATGGCTTTCCGGAAATATTCGATGCCCAAGAGTGTCGGTTCTCCTCCGTGCCACACGAATTCGATTGTCTGTTGCGGTTGGGAGGTGATAAAATCCCGGATGAGTTTCTCCAATACCTCTTCATTCATCCGGAATGAAGACAGGTTGAATTTTTTCCCGGGATACAGGGCGTCTTTTTCCAGATAGTAACAATAGTCACAATCCAGATTACATACCGGACCGGCAGTTTTGACCATGACACTGAAACTGCGGTGCAGTTTCTTCCTCTCCTGTTCAAAAATGAAAGACGCAGTCTGTTTCTCCATATTCTTTTCTGTGTGGTTTTGTTGTTCAAAAGTAATAAAAAAAACTCCTTGCGGGAGGCAAGGAGCGACACAAGATCTGTAAAATTGTGTTATTGTTATAGGTTAGTCGAGTTATGTTTCTGTAAGTCAAACGGGGGAAATGTGCCGGAGGTTTCAGTTTTTCGTAATTTATTTGGGAAAATGCGTTTGATGAGCGGAAAGACGGTGTCGGCGAGGGCGGTTTGGGAATAGAGGGAAAGAGATGCAGGAACGGAGGATTATTTGTAATTTTGCCGCAACCTTACTGAAATGAATGTTATGATGAAGAAACCGCTGATTGGAATAACGACCGGTTTGTTTACGGTGGAAACAGGTGTTTTTGCCGGGATGGAAAGAGTGTATTTGAACAGGGATTATGTAGATGCAGTGGAAAGGGCCGGGGGCATTCCTTTGCTTTTGCCTCCCCTGGAAGATGAAGAGGCACAGACTCATTTTGCCGCTTTGTGTGACGGATTCCTTTTTTCGGGGGGAATAGATGTGAATCCGCTGTTGTACGGGCGTGACCCTCATGCAGCCCTGGGGAATGTCAATACACACTGGGACAGGGCAGAGCTGGCCTTGTTGGGGCGGGTTTTGAATACGGACAAACCGATTTTGGCGGTTTGCAGGGGGCACCAATTGTTGAATGTTGCTTGTGGCGGAACTTTGTACCAAGATCTTTCGGAAATGCCGCAGCCTGTTTTCAGGCATAGCCAGTTGGCCAACCGGGCAGATCGTATTCATACGGTTCGCATTGTATCGGATTCGCTCTTGGGTGATATTTTCGGCGACACTTTATTTGTGAACAGTTTTCATCATCAGACCTTGTGGGAGGTAGGGAAAGGTTTGCGTGTAACGGCCCGTTCCGGGGATGGGGTGATTGAGGCTGTGGAAATGGAAAGTAAACCCTTTGTAGTCGGGGTGCAATGGCATCCGGAAATGCTGTTGACAGCTTCCGGCGACATGCTTCCTTTGTTTGAGCGGTTTGTTCAGACGGCGGGGAGGGCTTGATTTACAAGTCGGAGGCGATGTAAAACAGGTCGAAACAGTGGTCTTCCACCGGAGCCAAATAATAGTCGTCCTTGGTGATGTTTTGTACCAGGGCGGTATTTTGGTTCAGTAAACGGTGCCTGTTGATGCGGTTGAGGATGTCATAGGGGATGCGTAAGAGTTGGCGGGGGAGCCGGTATTGCAGTTTAAGGATGTCGTAGCGTACGATTTTGTTGACGGAGGCTTTGTTTTTTTCGTAATAGGTCATGATTTTTTCATTTCCGAAGACGCCGTATTTTTCTACGGATCTGAAATAGCGGGAAAGCAAGGTGTCAAACTGGGCAGGGGTATATTCCCGGACATGCCACGGGTTGCGCGTCAGTGACATCAGGATGTTCGGGGTGGCAATGATGAGTTTGCCTCCGGGTTTGAGGATGCGTTTGACTTCCTGAATAAACAGGTGGTCCTTTTTTATGTGTTCAATAACCTGGAAAGTAATCACGAAATCAAAATAACCGTCAGGGAAAGCCGGATTGTTTTTTTGCGGGAACTTCTGGCAGATAAACCGGACGTTTCCTTTTTTTATGTGGGTAAACGACTCTTTGGGGTGTTTGTCAAGAGTGGTGAATTCCGTAGCCTTGTCTGCAATAATGTCTACTCCGTAACCGTCACCGGTGCCGATTTCCAGTACCCGTCCGTGGACGAGTTCCGCCGCTTTGAGGTAGGCCAGCAGGGAGCGCTGAAAAACATAATTGTCTGAAAGATTGCTTGCCGATACTCTCTCTGCTGTTTGTAGAATTTTTGTTTTCATAAAAGGCTGCTTTGTTTTCATTCAAACAAAAAAAGGAAGTTAAATCTGATAACTTCCTTTTTTAGTACTCGAGGCGGGACTTGAACCCGCACAGCCGCAATGGCCACAGGATTTTAAGTCCTGCGTGTCTACCAGTTCCACCACTCGAGCATCCTCCGTAGAGAGAGCGAAAAACGGGACTCGAACCCGCGACCCCGACCTTGGCAAGGTCGTGCTCTACCAACTGAGCTATTTTCGCGTATATTTAAAATTGCTCTTGGTTTCGTGTTTCTTGCCAAGGTCGGATTTTGTATCTGAGGGGCAAGGTTGTACTCTACCAACTGAGCTATTTTCGCGTGTGTTGTTTTTGCGGAACTTTTCTCAAAATTGAAAAAGAACGTGCTTTCTTTAGCGAGTGCAAATATAATGTGTTTTTTTAGTTTGCACAATAGCTGCGTACTTTTTTTCTTTTTTCCGGAATTATTTTGAGGAAGGACGGGCGGAGTAGTCGGGAGAGAGAATTTTGTGACACAATGAATTATTATTATCTTTGACTCCGTCTTAGATACTCTTGCTCGGCAAAAACAAATAAAATTTGCTTTTGCTCTCGGCTTATTCGTATCTTTGCAGAACTTTAAAGTGACGAAAAATGTCGGCAAAAAGACGAGTTGCAGGATCTTATTTTGTTTCCACCCTCAGTATCGCTTTGGTATTGGTGGTCGTGGGCATATTGGTGTTTATTTTGTTGAATGCCCGTTCCATTTCCGAACATGTGAAGCAGAATATCGGTTTTTCCATTATCGTGAAGGACAATGTGAATGAAGCCGAAATAAAGAAAATGCAAAAAATATTGGATACCAAGTCTTTTGTGGCATCTTCCGTTTTCGTCAGCAAGGACGAGGCGGCCCGGGAGTTTAAGAAGGAACTGGGCGAAGATTTCGAGCAGATTTTGGGGTACAACCCTTTGTTGCCTTCCATTGAGATAAAGTTGAATCCGCTGTATGCCAATAACGATTCGTTGGTGATGATTGAAAAGCGGCTGGCGGCTTATGATGTGATACAGGAGGTGTCCTATCAGAAATCTTTGGTGGAGTATATCAATGACAATATTCGTAAAATAAGCATCATCTTGCTGATTGCCGGAGCAGCGCTGGTGTTGATCTCCTTTACGTTGATCCGGAATACGATTCATCTTTCGGTGTATTCCCAGCGTTTTTTGATCAAGACGATGCAGTTGGTGGGGGCGAAGCCTTTTTTTATCTGTAGGCCTTTCATTCATAATAATGTGTGGTTCGGTTTTTTCGGCAGCATGTTTGCCAATATGGTGTTGTTGCTGGCCGTTTATTTTCTGCAAAAAGAGGTGGGGGGCGTCATAGATATCATGAACAAGGATTTGCTGATAGTGATGGTGGTTTTTGTTTTTGTGTCGGGTATTTTTTTGTCCTTTATCTCCTCCTGGCTTTCGGTGAGGAAGTATTTGAATACGGATCTGAATGATCTTTACGGATGATAGATAGTTGAGAAGAAAAACTAATAAAATATGGCAGTAAAAAATGATTTGAAGAAACCGGTTGCGGAGAATAAAGCCGGCTTCCCGATTCCGGAAGGGAATTACAGAATGATATTGATTGGTTTTGCAATCGTGGTGTTGGGATTTATTTTGATGATGGGCGGAGGAAGCGAGGACCCCGATCAGTTCAATTATGATATTTTCAGTTTCCGGAGAATCACGCTGGCGCCGATTGTTGTCCTGGCAGGATTCGGCTTTGTCTTCTGGGCAATCATGAGAAAGCCGAAAAAAGAGATAAAAGATTAAAGTCCGCGGGGACGGTTGTCGTTTAATATTCAATAAATATGGATTGGATTGAAGCATTGGTGCTTGGAGTTATCCAGGGACTGACGGAGTTTTTACCGGTGAGCAGTACCGGGCATCTCCAGATTTTCAGTGCGTTGTTTGGTATTCAGTGCGAGGAGAATCTGGCTTTTGCGGTCGTGGTGCATGCGGCTACGGTTTGCAGTACGATTGTGGTATTGTGGAAAGAGATTGCCGCATTGTTCGGCGGATTGTTTAAATTCCGCTGGAACGAAGAGACGGTATATGTTGCAAAAATTGCCGTTTCGATGATTCCGGTCGCTGTCGTGGGACTTTTCTTTGAAAACGTCGTGAAAAAACTGTTCGCTTTAGGCTTGTTGGTGGTCGGCGTGGCTTTGCTTGTCACTGCCGCTTTGCTTGCCTTTGCCTACTATGCGAAACCCCGTCAGAAAACGGTCATTTCTTTTCGGGATGCGCTGGTGATTGGGGTGGCACAGGCATGTGCTGTTATTCCCGGCCTTTCGCGTTCGGGTTCTACGATAGCGACTGGTATTCTGTTAGGAAACAACAAGGAACGGGTGGCCAAGTTCTCTTTTTTGATGGTCTTGGTGCCGATTTTGGGAGAAGCGTTGCTGGACCTGATGAAGGGTGGTTTTGCACAGGCGGAAAGCGGGATTTCCGCTCTCTCCTTGGTCGTCGGTTTCTGTGCAGCTTTTGTCTCCGGATATTTTGCTTGCAGCTGGATGATTAATTTGGTGAAAAAGGGAAAGCTGATCTGGTTTGCTTTGTATTGCCTTGTGGTGGGTGTCGTTGTCCTGATATTGCATTGATATGGTGTTGTTTAAGGAAGACGGAGATTATCGGGAAGGGGCGTTGGTGCTGGTTGATAAACCTTTGCACTGGACTTCTTTTGATGTAGTGAACAAAATCCGTTGGTGTCTGCGGTCGAAGTGCGGCAAGCTGAAAGTAGGACATGCCGGGACACTGGATCCGTTGGCTACGGGTTTGGTGATTGTATGTACCGGGCGTTGGACAAAGGAAATCGAGAGCTATATGGGACAGCAGAAGGAGTATGTGGCGCAGCTGACATTCGGGGGGACGACGCCTTCTTACGATTTGGAAACGGCTGTGGAAGGTGATTATCCTTATCAACATATTACGCGGGAATACCTTGCTTCTGTTATTGAGCAGTTTGTCGGGGAAGTGGACCAGGTTCCTCCGGTGTTTTCGGCGGTGAGGGTGGACGGTGTCCGGGCGTATGAAAAAGCCCGGAAAGGCAAGGGACCTGAAATGCAGTCCCGTAAGGTGTACATCAAAGAGATTGAGATTGTCCGCTTCGAGCTGCCTGTTGTGGAATTAAGGATTGTTTGCGGAAAAGGGACGTACATCCGTTCTTTGGCAAATGACCTGGGAAAAGCTTGCCGGAGTGGGGCTTATTTGTCAGCTTTACGCCGTACGGCTATCGGGGATTTCCGGGTGGAGAATGCAAACAATATGGAGGATTTGGTTGCTTATTTGCAAGAAAAGCCGTAAATTGCGCAACTTATTTTTATTTATATTGGAATATTCTTATGTGGTAAGGGTGTTTCTTGATTTTTTTCTTTGTATAAAACAGACATAATATAAGGATTTTACTATGAAGTTATCTAAGTTTAAATTCAAATTACCTACGGAGTTGATAGCACTGCATCCGGCTGAAAACCGGGATGAATGTAGGTTGATGGTTTTAAACAAAAAAACAGGGCAGATTGAACACAAGGTGTTTAAAGATATACTTGATTATTTTGATGAGAAAGATGTGTTTGTGTTTAATGACACAAAGGTTTTTCCGGCCCGTTTGTATGGAAATAAGGAGAAGACCGGTGCGGAGATTGAGGTTTTTTTGTTGAGGGAGCTGAACAGGGATTTGCGGATATGGGATGTGTTGGTGGATCCGGCACGTAAAATCCGTATCGGAAATAAGTTGTATTTCGGTGAGGATGACAGTCTGGTGGCTGAAGTGATTGATAATACCACTTCACGGGGGCGTACGTTGCGGTTTTTGTTTGACGGGGAGTATGACGAGTTTAAAAAGATATTGTACGGATTGGGTGAAACGCCGCTCCCTAAGAGTATAGAACGGAAAGTGGAGCCTGAGGATGCGGAAAGGTATCAGACCATTTTTGCTAAAAATGAAGGGGCTGTAGCTGCGCCTACTGCAGGTTTGCATTTTAGCCGGGAATTGATGAAGAGATTGGAGATCAAGGGTATTAATTTTGCTTTTTTGACTTTACATGTGGGGCTGGGTAATTTCCGGGAAGTTGATGTGGAGGACTTGACGAAGCATAAGATGGACTCGGAACAGATTTTTGTCGGTCCCGATGTGGTGAAATATGTGAATGAGGCAAAAGATGAGAAACGGAAAGTGTGTGCCGTAGGTACAACTGTTGTTAGGACATTGGAAAGCTGTGTGACGACCAAGGGACGTTTGACGGCTTTTGAAGGATGGACAAACAAGTTTATTTTCCCTCCTTACGATTTCAGTGTTCCCGATGCGTTTGTTTCTAATTTTCACCTTCCTTTTTCTACTTTGTTGATGATGGTTGCTGCTTTCGGAGGGTATGAGCAGGTGATGAATGCCTACGATGTGGCCGTGAAAGAAAAATATCAATTCGGAGCTTACGGGGATGCGATGCTGATTATTTAATTGGCAGGCCTGTAGGGAAGAAATTAAAGAGAGCCATCGGCTCTCTTTTTTCGTATTATTTTGTAGATTTGTACAATGTGCTTGGGGAGGGAGGTACATGGTAGAGGCAGAATGTGGTGCAAGGTGTTGTTTTTGATGTAATTATAAACTGCTAAATAATTAAAGTATGAAGAAAGTAATTGTGTTGTTATTCGGACTGGCAGCAATGTGGGTAGGAAACGGGTATGCGCAGCAGGCTGTCACGGACCGGGATTATGAAGAATTGACGGACAGCCGGGAGGTAAGGATGGAGGAGTGGGAGAAATGTGGGGACAATGTGGCGGTCAGTTGGGGTTCGACGGATGTGCGTTATGAGAAGAAAAATGTTCCTTCAGGGATAAAGCCTGTTTCTGTGTGGAGAGAGACGGCTTGGAAGGGAGAGCGTGTCAATGGTGTGGCTTTGTTGTGGACGAAACAGGCGTGTGGCGAAGTGACGGCCGTAGCTTCTGATTTGAAGAGTTCGGGAGGGGATGTTATTCCAGCTTCGGCTGTGCGGTTGGGATTTGTCCGTTACGTTATGACGGATGAGCTGAACAAAGACAAAAGAGGAACTTGCGGTTACCGTCCGGATCATACGTTGTTTGATTCTTCGGTGGTGGCAGATGTCATTGATTTAAATGCGACTCAGGTGTTGAATGCCAGAGAGACCCGCCCGTTATGGGTGACTGTCCAGGTGCCGCAAGGGGTGAAGGCTGGAGTGTACCGGGGGCAAATCCGTTTTACTGCTCCGGATAGGAAGATAGAGCCGTTGGCAATTGAGCTGAAAGTGCTGAATCGGGAATTGCCTGCGCCGAAAGATTGGGCGTTCCGGCTTGATTTGTGGCAGAATCCGTATGCCGTGGCCAGGTATCATCAGGTGCCTGTGTGGAGCAAAGAGCATTTCGATGCGATGCGTCCGGTGATGGAACTACTTGCCAATGCGGGACAAAAAATTATTACGGCAAGCATTATGCACAAACCCTGGGGCGGTCAGACGGAAGACTATTTCGAGTCAATGGTGATGCGTATCAAGACGTTGGATGGACGTTGGGTATATGATTACGCCGTGTTTGATAAGTGGATTGAATTTATGATGAGTGTTGGTATCAATCAGCAAATCAACTGCTATACCATGATTCCCTGGGATCTTTCTTTCCAGTATTTTGACCAGGCAACGAATTCCCTGCAAATGGTAAAGGCGGGAGTGGGGACGCCGGAGTATGTGGACTACTGGCAGCCTTTCCTGATTGATTTTGCCCGTCATTTGAAGACAAAGGGGTGGTTTGACATTACAATGATAGCTATGGACGAACGACCGGAAGAGGCTATGCGTAAAGCTATCCGTATAATCCGGGAGGCTGATCCTGCTTATAAGATTGCCTTGGCAGGCAATTACCACGGAGAGATTGAGGCGGATATTGATGATTATTGTGTGGCTTCGGGAAAGTTTTTTCCGGAAAACGTGTTGCAGGAAAGACGGAAAAAGGGTATGGTTAGTACTTATTATACCTGTTGTTCGGAATCTTATCCCAATACCTTTACATTTTCGCCTCCTGCGGAAGCTGCCTGGTTGGGGTGGTATGCAGCGGCAAAGGATTTCGACGGTTATTTGCGTTGGGCATATAATAGCTGGACTGTTGACCCGCTGAGGGATTCCCGTTTCCGTGCTTTTGGTGGTGGCGATTGCTATTTGGCCTATCCTGGCGGACGTTCGTCTATCCGTATGGAGCGTTTGACAGAAGGTATACAGGCTTATGAGAAAGTACGGATTTTGAAAGAAAAGTATACGAAAGAGAAGAATGCCTATAAATTGAAAATGCTCAATGACCTTTTAAAGGATTTTGAGATTAGTAAATTGGCTTCGGAGCCTGCTGGTAATATGGTGAATAAAGCTAAAGCGGCTTTGAATAAATTGTAATTGGGAGGGTATAAAAAAGAACGGTCGGAATTTTATTTCCGACCGTTCTTTTTATATAGTAGTATGCCGTTACAATGTGCTGGCATCTACTAAGGTTTCTTTGTTATACTCACCGTTTGCTAATTTTTCAGCGACATTTTTAAATGCCTTGATAGTGTATTTCACATCTTCAAGGGTGTGCATAGATGTCGGTATCAAACGCAGCAACAATTGTCCTTTTGGGATTACCGGATAAACCACGATGGAGCAGAACAGGTTGTAGTTCTCTCTCAAGTCGGTGGCAACCTGCATGCCTTCTGCAACGCTTCCAGACAGATAAACGGGGGTAACCATGGAATTGGTGTTGCCGATATTGAGTCCGTCTTCTTTCAGCCCGTTTTGCAGTGCATGGGCAATCTGCCACAGTTTTTCCCGGCGTTCCGGTTGTGTTTTTAATAATTCCAGACGTTTGATGGCTCCTTCAACCATAGGCATGGTCAGGGATTTTGCAAAAGTCTGCGAACGCATGTTGTAGCGCAGATTCATACATATCTCTTCGTCGGTGGCGACGAAAGCTCCGAATCCGGCCATAGATTTGGCAAACGTACCGAAGTAAAGGTCTACCTGGTCTTGAACTCCGAAGTGTTCTCCTGTTCCGGCACCGGTGGGGCCCATGGTTCCGAAGCCGTGGGCGTCGTCAACCAACAGACGGAAGTTGAATTTATCTTTCAGTTTTACGATTTCATCCAGTTTACCGAGGTCTCCTGCCATACCGAACACACCTTCCGTAATGACTAATATGCCGCCTCCTGTTTCTTCTACCCATTTGGTTGCTCTTTCCAGTTGTTTCTGGAGGCTTTCCATGTCGTTGTGCAGGTATACATAACGTTTAGCCGGGGAAAGGCGCAGACCATCCATGATACAAGCGTGGGCTTCTGCATCATAGACAATGCAGTCGAAACGGCTGGTCAGGCAGTCGATGATGGAGATCATACCCTGGTATCCGAAGTTTAACAGAAAAGCATCCGGTTTCTTTAGAAAATCGGCCAACTGTGATTCCAGATATTCATGGCGGGAGGTTTGGCCGCTCATCATGCGGGCTCCCATCGGGTAACCCAATCCCCATTGGGCTGCAGCTTCTGCGTCAGCTTTTCTGACTTCAGGGTCATTAGCCAGCCCGATGTAATTATTCAGACTCCAGTTTAAGACTTCACGTCCACGGAATCTCATCCGGGGACCGATTTCTCCTTCTAATTTCGGGAAAGCGAAATAGCCGTGTGCCTGTTTGGCATACTGGCCGATATTACCTTTTTGTTTTTTTACTCTTTCAAAAATATCCACGTCTATAGTATTTTGAAATTTTTAATATATCATGAAAATCGAAGCAAAGGTATAATAAAAAAGTAAAAGGAGAAAGCGGGAAACTAAAAAGTTGAACCGATGGGCGATGAAAAGAAAATAAAACTTAAATAACGTTGAATCCGGAAGCTCCTGGAAAAGTTTTTACTTTTTGTTTTTTACTTTTTACTTTTTCCTCTATCTTTGCATGATGCAAAAAAACACTCCGTTTATGAAGAAGTTTTTAGGTCTGATATTCATTGTTTTGTTACTCAGTTCTTGTGGTGAGTATCAAAAGCTTTTGAAAAGCAATGATTATCAGCTGATTTACAAGAAGGCAGTGGAATATTATAATAAGGGTGAATACCAGAAAGCCATGAACTTGTTCGATGGAATACGTAGTGTGTTTACGGGAACGAGTAAGGCTCAGAGCATCGCTTACTACCGTGCTTTTTGCAGCTACAACCAGAAAGAATATGAGTATGCGTCGGAGTTGTTTAAGAATTTTGTCGTGACTTATCCGGAGAGTAATTTTGCGGATGAGTGTTTGTATATGGTTGGGTATTGTAATTATTTGGCTTCCCCGAAACCTCGTCTGGATCAGGCGGCCACACGGAAAGCTATTAATGATTTTCAGTTGTATCTGACGCGCTATCCCAACAGCCCCCGGAAGGATAAAATCAACGGCTATGTGGATGAAATGCTGGATAAGCTCGCCTATAAAGATTATCTGAGTGCTAAAAATTATTATCAGCGGGAACATTATAAAGCGGCTGTGGTCAGTTTGCAGAATTGTCTGAAAGACTATCCGGGGTCGAAATACCGTGAAGAGATTATGTATCTGCTGTTTAATTCAAAATATCAGATGGCTGTGAATAGTGTGGAGGACAAAAAGCTGGAGCGTTATAATGCAGCCAAGGAAGAGTACTATTATTTTGCGGATGAGTATCCGAACAGCAAATATGTGAATGACATAAAGAAAAAGTATGAGGCCATCAATGCTTTTCTGGACACGTATAAGTTTAAAGATTAGTTTAATATAAAATCAATTATGGTGGATTTTAAAAAAGTAAAAGCTCCGAATAACACGATTACCCGTAATCCTGCCGTATTTTCAGCGAAAGCCGGCAATATTTATGAAGCTGTGGCTATCATTGCTAAACGGGCCAATCAGATTTCAGTGGAAATGAAGGACGAACTGAGTCGTAAATTGCAGGAATTTGCTTCTTATTCCGACAATCTGGAAGAGATTTTTGAAAATCGCGAGCAGATAGAGATTTCGAAGTATTATGAGCGTATTCCGAAACCGGTATTGATTGCCACACAGGAATTTTTGGACGACCGGGTTTATTTTCGTAATACATCCGGCAGAGAGAAAGCTGTAAAGGAGAACGCTTAAGAATTTGAAACTGAAGATGGAGGGTGAAAAAGGGGCTGGAAAGACCTTTTCATTCTCCATTTTTTTATGGGATAATTATGCTGAAAGGAAAACATATTGTTGTAGGTGTGACCGGGAGTATTGCAGCTTACAAGACAGCTTCGCTGGTGCGTCTCTTGGTAAAGGAGGGGGCGGAAGTAAAGGTCGTCATGACCCCGTTGGCCAAGGCTTTTATTACTCCTCTGACCTTAGCTACTTTGTCGAAGAATCCCATCATGGTGGATTTTTATGATCCCGAAAACGGGGATTGGAATTCGCATGTGAGTATGGGTTTGTGGGCGGACTTGTATTTGGTTGCTCCGGCTACTGCCAATACGATGGGAAAAATGGCTGCCGGTATTGCCGATAATTTGTTGCTGACGACCTATTTGTCTGCGAAGTGTCCGGTGATGATAGCTCCGGCGATGGACCTGGATATGTACCGTCATCCGGCTACACAGAAGAATATGGAGATATTGCGCAGTTATGGTAATCTGATCATAGAGCCGGAGGAGGGGGAGTTGGCAAGTGGTTTGTCCGGTAAAGGGCGTATGGCTGAGCCGGAGGAGATTGTGGAGCAAATACGTAATTTTTTTGCCCGGACCGAGGAGTTGAGGGGGAAAAAGGTGTTGTTGACAGCTGGGCCTACGTATGAGCAGATAGACCCGGTTCGGTTTATCGGGAATCACTCCACGGGAAAGATGGGGTTTGCTTTGGCAGAGGAGTTGGCGAAGCGTGGTGCGGAGGTCACGTTGGTTGCGGGCCCTGTGCGTTTGAAGACGACAAGGACTTCGATACGACGTGTGGATGTGGTGTCAGCGGCAGAGATGTATGAGGCGGTGATGCAGGAAGCTTTGTCGGCAGACATTGTCATTTCCTGTGCAGCGGTGGCGGATTTCACGCCGAAAGAAAAGTCGGGTGTAAAACTGAAACGGGGGAATGAGTCGTTGTGTATAGAATTGCTCCCTACGCGGGATATTGCCGCCGAATTGGGAAAAAAGAAAAAGGCGGGGCAATTGTTGGTGGGGTTTGCCTTGGAGACGAATGACGAAGAGTGTAATGCGTTGGTGAAACTGAAAAAGAAAAACCTGGATTTGATTGTGTTGAATAGCCTGAGGGATGAAGGGGCAGGTTTTGGTGTAGACACCAATAAGGTGACTTTGATTGACCGAAGTGAAAAGACCGAAGTGCTTGATTTGAAACTGAAATCGGAAGTGGCTGCGGATATTGTCGACCGGATAGCGCAAATGGTGAAAAATCAGAACGGCGGAAAATAATTCCGGGCTGAAAAAGAGTGGTAAATCCATTGCAGGATTTAAAATAATGTTTACATTTGGATTCTGATATGAGATCAGAATTTAAACATACCGATCCGTTTAAATCCCTGTATAATCAGCAGGAACATCATAGTTTGATTCAAAACAGACTTATAAAAACCGGCATTGTCTTTGTATGACAGATGCTGGTTTTTTTTATGTGTGATGCGATAAGTATTATTTAAAAATAGCGATATGAATAAACGTAGCTTAGTATCCATTGAAGATTACACGAAAGAGGAAATTCTGGAAGTGTTGCAGGCGGCTTCTGAATTTGAGAAGAATCCCAATCAGCGATTGCTGGAGGGTAAGGTGGTTGCTTCTTTGTTTTTTGAACCTTCTACCCGTACCCGTTTGAGTTTTGAGACAGCTATCAACCGTTTGGGCGGTCGTATTGTCGGTTTTTCGGATTCTTCTTCTTCCAGTGTAACCAAAGGAGAGACGTTGAAGGATACCATTAAGATGGTGGATAATTACTGCGACTTGATCGTGATGCGCCATCCCATTGAAGGTGCTGCCCGCTATGCCAGTGAAGTAGCTGCGGCGCCGGTGGTGAATGCCGGGGACGGAGCCAATCAGCATCCCTCCCAGACGATGCTGGACCTTTATTCTATCTATAAAACCCAGGGAACACTGGAGAACCTGAATATTTTTATGGTGGGGGATTTGAAGTACGGGCGTACGGTGCATTCGCTTTTGCAGGCAATGAGTCATTTCCATCCTACTTTCCATTTTATTGCGCCGAAAGAGTTGCAGATGCCGGAGGGGTATAAGTTGCATCTGAAAGAGTTGAATATTCCTTATTACGAGCATACGGAACTTAATGAGGTCATTAACGAGGCTGATATTTTGTACATGACCCGCGTACAGAGAGAGCGCTTTGCCGATCCGCTGGAATATGAGAAGGTGAAAAACGTGTACATTCTTAAAAATGCAATGCTGAGCGGTACGAGAGAAAATATGCGCATCCTGCATCCGCTGCCGAGGGTGAATGAGATTGATGTAGATGTGGATGAAAATCCGAAAGCGTATTATTTTGAGCAGGCAAGGAACGGTGTGTTTGCACGTCAGGCAATCATTTGCAAGGCGTTGGGAATAAAGTAGGAATTAAAATAAAAATGTAGTTATGGCAAAAAAAGAATTACAGGTAAGTGCTATTGAGAATGGTACTGTCATCGATCATATACCGGCTGATAAATTATTTGACGTGATTAATGTGCTGGGAATTGCAGAAATGGAAAATGCAATGACTTTCGGAACTAATCTGAAGAGCAGCAAGTTGGGTACCAAAGCGATTATTAAAATCTGGGATAAGTTTCTGGAAGATGACGAAGTGAATAAATTGGCGTTGGTGGCTCCTTCCGCTAAAATCAATATTATCCGTGATTATGATGTGGTGGAGAAGAAGACGGTGAATGTGCCGGAGAGGGTGGAAGGCATTGTGAAGTGTATGAATCCGAAGTGTATCACCAACCACGAGTATGTACGCACGAAATTCGATGTGGTTAATACACGGCCCATTGTATTGAAGTGTCACTATTGTGAGAAACTCACCGACGAAAAGCACCTGGAGATTATTTGATTTCGCGGGAAGTTTTCTTGTTAGTACAGAGGATTGTCGTATTATTACGACAATCCTTTTTTCATTTTTTGGGGGGGATATACCTTTATCGGATATAAATCTCAAGCAGGGTTGCTTCTTTTTCCGGAATGAGGAAGATGTTTTTCAGACAGGCGGGTACGAGGACGGTTTCCCCTTGTTTTACTTTTACGAATTTATCGGTGTCGTATACGACTGAGAAGTTTCCTTCCAGACACATATAAATGACAAACGAATCAATGTCGATGTAGTCCTTTTCGATTTCTTTGTCGAATTTCAGAAAATTGGTGGTAAAGTATTGGCATTCCACCAATTCTTCCGTGTGATTTTCGTGTTGGTGATAGTGGACACCATGTTCTTTTTGTTCTTTGAAATGAATGACGTCGGTAGCTAATTCCGTATGCAGTTCCCGCGGATTGCCGTTTTTGTCCCGGCGGTCGTAATCGTAGATGCGGTAGGTGATGTCGGAGGTTTGCTGGATTTCGGCAATGAAGCAACCTTTCCCGATGGCATGGACGGTACCGGCAGGGATGAAAAAGCAGTCTCCTTTTTTCACTTTTTCAGTGTTCAATATTTCCGGCAGTGTGTTGTTGTGGAGTTTGGTCAGGTATTCCGACTTGTCGGTGTCTTTGTTGAAACCCATGAGCAGTTGTGCATCCGGATCGGCATCCACGACGTACCACATTTCAGTTTTTCCGTATGCATTGTGGCGTTCTTTAGCAACTGCATCGTTGGGATGAACCTGGATGGAAAGATCGTCGCAGGCATCAATGTATTTAATCAGCAAAGGAAATTCTACGCCGAACTGTTCGTATATTTTGTCTCCAACTAAATCGCCCATATATACTTCGGTGAGTTCCTGTAACGTATTGTCGGCTAAAGACCCTTCCGATACGACAGATACATTGTCTTGGACGCCGGATATTTCCCAGCTTTCTCCGATACCTGATTTTATGGTTGGGTCTTCACTTTTGCAAGCCAGTTTTTCACCTCCCCAGATGGTTTCTTTGAGGATGGGGCTGAATTTTAAAGGATAGAGCATAGTTATTCTTGTTTTACAGATGATTTCTGCTGTTTTGGTATGAAAATTGTATCTTCGCAAAGGTATAATTTATTGAAAAAGGGTAGATTGAAAATCGGAAATTATTTTAAACAATAAGATTATGAAATGGAGTAGGTTATTTATATTGTCCGTATTTGCGGCAGTGGGGTTGTCATGTAGTGATAATGATCCGAAAGAGCAGGACGGGGAATTGGATATGGAGCAGGTGATGAATAAGAATCTGTATTATAACAAGTGGTTGAATAATAAAGAGGCATACACGACGGAAGGCATGGTGGAGGTTGTTCGCTTTACTTCCGATTGTAAATTGTGGAATGTTGATTTCGGAGGGAAACAGGAAATATTTTGGGGGACATGGACGGCTGATGTCAAAGCGAATACACTGGAGGTGGTTTATGAAAATGGAGAAAATGAAACGTGGCATGTGCTGGATTGGAAGAAGGGGGTATTTACGGTGATGGTGAACGGCGGAAAGCGGGAATATGTTTCGGAAGGGAACAAAGACGTGGAATATTTGCAGAATCTGACCGGAGATGCGTTTTTACTGACCGAAATAGACCGGGAGGGAAGCAGGACCTCTTTGCGTATTGAATTGGAGGGTTCCCAAACCTTGAATGTAAAAGAATCCAAAGTAATATTGGCGAGAAACCAGGTGAGGGAGTTGAAATATGCGGGCGACCAGGTGATGATAGAAAAAGAGCCCATAGGAGAGGACGTATTGAAAAATTTGGGTATGCCGGGAAAAGGGCGGGACATTATTTTTTATGTGAATGAGGGGAATGGGCGTGAATTTAAGTTTTCCGATTATGTTTCCGAGGCAGGATTCGCAAAAGTGGAGTATGAGGCTTTTGATTTGCGGGCAAGCAATACCAGCAGTAATATTACGGTTAGGTGGAGAAACCCCTATGTGGATGAGGATGTTTGTTATCAGGTGGAAATATTGTCGGAGGATGAGAAAATTTCATATTTTAAAAGCGATTATCTGGAAAAAAACAGACTGTTTTTAGATATTGATAGTAATACCAAAACCATGTCAGGTACCTTAAATGACATCCGGAAGTTAATTGAGCAGGGCAGGGGAGGTAAGTTTATGATTCGTTGGTCGGTGGTGATGCTGGAATCCGGAGTGCCTTTGACTAGCAACAACAGCTACATCAATCGTCAGGCGGTGGCGAATGTTTCGGTTTTACAAGTTCTGAATTAAGCCTGATTTAGGTAGGATAATATCATTTCCGTTAGCTTTTCCGGTTGTTCTGTATGTAACCAATGGCCCGTTTCAGGTATATTGGACAGCAGGGCAGCCGGAAAATTTTTTTTGAGTATTTCGGAATCCGGAATATAAGGGGAATCTCCTCCTTTAATAAACAGGATTTCTTTCGTGTAGCGTTTTTCTGTTTCTTGCCAGGACAGTAAATCCTCTTTGGCGTGGAGCAACGCCTTTGCGTTTATCCGCCAATGGAAATGCCCTTGTTTCCGGGTGATGTTTTTCAGGATAATTTGCTGTTCACGTATGGAGGGAAAATGTAAGGCAAGATGCTGCCGAAGTGTTTCGTAAGAGGAAAACTGATGCAGGTTTGCCGTATGTAGGAAATGGAATAAGCGTTGGTGTTCCTCAGAAAGGGAATAGCTTTTCGGTGCTATGTCAAGAATAATATTCCGGGCGGTCAGTGCAGGATCATTCAGCGCGAGTAACATAGCAACCTTACCACCCATCGAATGTCCGACCAGATGCGGTTTTACGGATAAACGGAGTGTGTCAATCAGTCCTGCAACATCGTCTGCCAGGGCTGTGTAAGTATGTTCCGGATGGTGGGGGGAATGGCCGTGATTCCGTAAATCGGGGAGGATTACCCGGAAAAAGGGACTTAACAAATGGGCTATCGGCAACCAGTTGTCCGAGGCACCGTAAAGACCGTGCAAGATAATTAGCGGGTAACCGCTGCCTTCTTCTCTGTAAAATAGTCTCATAAGGTTGGAAATAAATCAAGGGTGCCAAATTGTATTGACACCCTTGGGTTGCAGTATCGCTATGAAACTCTTAATCTTTCAGTTTTGCCTTTAAGAATTCCCGGTTTAGGCGGGCGATGTGCTGTATGGAAATACTTTTCGGGCATTCCATTTCGCAGGCACCGGTGTTAGTACAGTTTCCGAAACCGAGTTCATCCATTTTGGCAACCATCGCTTTGGCTCTGCGTGCGGCTTCCACTTTTCCTTGGGGCAACAAAGCCAATTGGGAAACCTTGGCAGCTACAAAAAGCATAGCGGAGGAGTTCTTGCAGGTAGCGGCACAGGCACCGCAACCGATACAGGCAGCAGCGTCCATCGCTTCTTCTGCGTTGTCGTTGGAGATGGGGATGGCATTGCCGTCGGGTACACCTCCGGTATTAACGGATACATATCCTCCTGCCTGGAGAATCTTATCGTATGCCTGACGGTCGACGATAAGGTCTTTGATTACGGGGAATGCTCCGCAACGCCACGGTTCTATGGTAATCGTAGCGCCATCCTGGAAACGGCGCATGTGTAACTGGCAAGTCGTTACATCGTCATCGGGACCATGGGCTCTTCCGTCAATGAACAAACTGCAAGTACCGCAAATTCCTTCCCGGCAATCGTGGTCGAAAGCTACCGGTTCCTTGTTTTCGCTTACCAACTGTTCGTTCAGAATATCCAGCATTTCAAGAAATGAAGTACCGGTAGAAATATCATGGATTTTGTATGTTTCAAACGCGCCTTTGGATTTGGCATCTTTTTGACGCCATACCTTAAGTGTCAGTTCTTTTAATATTTTATCTGCCATAATCTTAAAATTTATTGTTCCTGTAAATCAGAACGGAACATGTTCATTGTTATTTATAGGAACGCTGTGTTAATTGAACATTTTCGAACTCTAACTCTTCTTTGTGTAACTCCGGAGCCGTATTTTCTCCTTTGTATTCCCATACGGAAACATATTTGAAGTGTTCGTCGTCACGTTTGGCTTCCCCTTCTTCGGTAACGGATTCCAGACGGCAGTGACCTCCGCAGGATTCGTTCCGGTCGAGGGCGTCATGAGCCATCAGGTCTGCCAATTCGATGAAGTCAGCCACACGGCCAGCTTTTTCCAGTTCGTTGTTCATGGCAGAGAATTCACCTACCACTCGAAGGTCTTTGTAGAATTCTTCTTTCAATTCGGCAATCAGCTCAATGGCCTTTTTCAGTCCGCTGGCTTCGCGTGCCATACCGATGTAATCCCACATGATGTGTCCCAGTTGTTTGTGGAAATGGTCAGGGGATTTCGTTCCTTTTATATCATAGAGTTTGCGTAGACGGTCGGTAACGTGTTTTTCTGCTTCTTCAAATTCCGGTGTGTTAGTCTGAATTTTCGGAGTCTGGATTTCTTTTGCCAGGTAATCTCCGATGGTGTAAGGCAGGATGAAATATCCGTCTGCCAATCCCTGCATCAGGGCGGAAGCACCCAGACGGTTTGCACCGTGGTCAGAGAAGTTACATTCTCCGATGGCATACAACCCCGGGATGGTCGTCATCAGGTTGTAATCTACCCAAAGTCCGCCCATAGAATAGTGGATAGCCGGGTAAATCATCATCGGATTTTCATACGGGTCAACAGCCGTAATTTTTTCATACATCTGGAACAGGTTGCCGTAGCGTTTTTCAATCGTGTCGCGACCTAACTGCTGGATGGCATATTTGAAATCCAGGAATACAGCTTTACCGGTATTGTTCACACCAAATCCGGCATCACATCTTTCTTTTGCAGCACGGGAAGCAACGTCACGGGGCACCAAGTTTCCGAATGCCGGGTAACGGCGTTCCAGATAGAAATCGCGGTCTTCGTCCGGAATATCGTTTGGGTGTTTCGTTCCTGCCTGTAATGCTTTGGCATCTTCGATTTTTTTCGGTACCCATACACGACCGTCGTTACGAAGGGATTCAGACATCAGCGTCAGTTTACTCTGCTGTTCTCCGTGAACAGGGATACAGGTCGGGTGAATTTGTACGAAACAGGGATTACCGAACATGGCACCTCTTTTATAGGCTTGCCATGCAGCACTTCCGTTACATCCCATAGCGTTGGTAGACAGGAAGAATACATTTCCGTAACCTCCGGTTGCCAATACTACGGCATGTGCTCCGAAACGTTCAATTTTTCCCGTAACCAGGTTGCGGGCAATCACACCGCGGGCTTTGCCGTCAACAACAACAACATCAAGTACTTCGTGACGGTTGTATACTTTGATTTTTCCTTTTTCGATCTGCCGGTTCATGGCTCCGTAGCAGCCCAACAGCAATTGTTGTCCCGTTTGCCCGCGGGCATAGAATGTACGGCTTACCAATGCACCACCAAAAGAACGGTTGGCTAACAAACCGCCGTATTCGCGGGCAAAAGGAACACCTTGAGCAACACACTGGTCGATGATGGCGTTACTTACTTCCGCCAGGCGGTATACATTGGCTTCGCGGGCGCGATAGTCACCTCCTTTGATGGTTTCATAAAATAACCGGAAGACAGAGTCATTGTCGTTCGGATAGTTTTTGGCTGCGTTGATACCTCCCTGGGCGGCGATAGAGTGTGCCCGGCGGGGAGAATCCTGGTAACAGAAAGCTGTTACATTGTAGCCTAATTCAGCTAAGCTGGCAGCAGCGGAGCCTCCGGCTAATCCGGTACCTACAACGATAACATCAAGTTTTTTCTTGTTTGCCGGGCTTACAACGCCGATGTGGGCCTTGTGGGCAGACCATTTGTCTTTTAACGGGCCGGCAGGTATTTTAGCATCTAATATTGACATAACTAAGTAGTTTTAAATTTTTGATTTAATGTGGATTGAGGGATTAGTTTCCGAAAATCAGAAAATAAACCGGAATAATGCTGAAGCCGACAGCAAACACAATCGCAAAGAAATAGGCTACATATTCCAGGCGTTTTCTCCAAATATCGTTGGAAAAACCGATAGACTGGAAAGCGGACCAGAATCCGTGGGAAAGGTGAAGTCCCAACAGAATGGCGGCAATGATGTAAACTACTGCATACAACGGCTGCATCAGGGTGGTACTTACCAGTTCATATTGGCTGGTGACTTCGCTGAATTTGAAGTAATACCAGAAATTGCAGATGTGCAGTACTAAGAATGCCAGCACCAATGCTCCCAGGATATACATGTTGCGGGAAGGCCACGTACAGTTCTGTGACTGTTTACGCAGGGCGTATTTCTGCGGACGGGCTTTTTGGTTCTGAATGGTCAGGATACTTGCCCACACGATATGGATGATGAAGCCTAAAGCCAGGATAGGTTCGATTACTTTGATAAAGGGCAATTCCATGAATTCACATCCCGCGTTGAAGGCGTCCGGGCCGACAAGTAACAGCAGATTCACCGATAAGTGAATGCACAAAAACAAAATCAGAAAAAGTCCTGATAAGCTCATGATGACTTTTTTCCCGATTGAGGTAGTCAAAAAATTACTCATAATTTATTCTATTTATTAATAACTGGTTAAATTTTCTGTTCATGTGCAAAAGTATCTTTTTTCTTTGATTTTGCCATGAATCAATAAAGAAAAGTGTCATTAATTCTATTTGTCTTTCAACGCGCGGTAAATGGCACTTTGGATAGTGGTCCGGATATTTTCGTCGGTGAGTTTTGTGTTGAATTCGTTGGGATAAGTCCGGTTGGAGAGAAAGATATAAATCAGTTGGTTTTCCGGGTCAACCCATGCCATTGTACCTGTGAACCCGGTGTGTCCGTAGCTGGATGCCGGGGCTTCTTTACAGGTAGGGCCTATTTTCTTTTCGTCCATTTCGGGTTTGTCAAATCCCAATCCCCGTCGGTTATTCGGGAAACAATCCGTTTTTTGAGTAAAAAGCTCCAATGTGGCAGGGATCAACAGTTGTTCGCCTCCGTAACTTCCTTTATTTAAATACAGTGCCATAATTTTTGCCAGGTCTTCTGCTGTGGAAAACAGTCCGGCATGTCCTGCAACGCCACCCAACAAGGCCGCCATGGGGTCGTGGACATAGCCCTTGATTTCTTTCTTCCGGTAAAGTTTGTCGATGCAGGAGGGAACGATATAATCGCCGGGCAGACGTTTGTCGGCTAAAAAGTCCGTGTGACAGGTGCCCAATTTTTCATAGAACCAGTTTTTAGCCAGGACGTCCAATGAGGAATCTGTCTGGTGTTCCGCTATTTTTTGCAGGAGGATAAATCCTAAGTCACTGTAAGTATATTCTTTTTTCGGATTCAGTTCCGAGCGGATCATTTGGGCCATGACAGTGTCCCGGTATCCTGTAAAGAGATATAACCCGGGGGTAAACGCTTGATAGCCTGGGCGGGGAGTGTGTGATAACGTGCTGTCTTTGAATTGATAGCCGGGGTTGGCAAATAGATGGTCCTTTAGTTTTTGGGTATTGTACTTAGTCGGTGCTTTTGTGAAAAGGGGACCGGGAAGTTTTTCCATATCGATGGGTTCGGAAAAAGCAGGAAAAAAACTTTTCAGTCCGGCATTGTGAGCTAAAATTTCCTTTAGCGTAATCTTTTCTTTATTTGAGCCTTGTAAGAGGGGATAATAGCGGCAGGCCGGTGTGTCTATGGCGATTTTTCCCTGATCATAGAGTTTCATGATAACCGGTAATGTGGCTGCTATTTTTGTGATGGAAGCAATGTCATAAATATTGGAAGTGTGGTTGGCTTTGTGTTTTTCGTACGTATTGTATCCGAAAGCTTTATTGTATATGATATAATTGTCTTTGGCTACGAGTACCTGGCAACCGGGAGTGCTTTTTATGCGGATTGCGGCTTTGCATATCGAGTCTACAGAGGACAGGAGTGCTGCTGATACACCGCACATTTCAGGAAGAGCATAGCCCAGACGGCTTTTGCCTGTCGGGATACCTGTTCCCGCGGGATACTCCGGAGTGATGGAGACTGGCAGTTGTCCGGTCACCGGGATGCCTCCGAAGATGGCTTGCGCTGCGAACGTTCTTGGGTAAAGGTGATCTTCATAGCTGACGAGTATGGCGTCTATCGGAAGGTGTATGTACGGTTTTAGCCCATAGGGGATTGCCGGATGACAGAGGATGATCCTTTTCCCTTTCAGCCGGGTGATGAGTTGTGACAACTCCGGCGAGTAACCGTACTGACGGGCCATCCGGTCGGATGCACTGTTATTGTACAGGATGATACAGTTGTAGGGTGCCAGTTTCCGGACCAATTTTTGCATTGCGTCGTCCGAAATGTTTTTGGGGGTGACGAAATGTTTCACCCGGGTATATTTGTCTAAGGTGGTTTGAAATGTGTTGATTTCGTCCGCACCGAAATGCAGGGAGGCTATTTTTAGTGTGTCCAGACATTTCAGAGGCAACAGCGCCTCCTTGTTTTTGATGAGTGTAATAGCGTTTTTATAGAGTTCCTGTTTCAAGGCAAAATCTTCGGGACGGTTTAATCGGGACCACAATTGTCCGGTAGGTAAAGGGTGAATGGAAGACCGGACGTACTGACGTTTTGTGTTCAGTATTTTTCGGCATCGGGCTTCTATCTCCTCTTCCGAAATCAGACTGTCCCGGAGGGCTTTTTTTATTTGGCCGACAGCCCGGTCAATATTTTCAGGGAAAAGCAGAATATCATTTCCTGCCCGGAGGGCTTTTACCTCGGCGGTTCCTTTTTCCAGCCCTTGGCTGACTCCTTTCATATTCATGGCATCCGTAAAACAGAGACCGTTAAAGCCGAGCCGTTCATGTAGCCAGTAACTCACAATGCGGGGCGATAATGTGGCGGGAATCCGGGCCGAATCCAAAGCTTTTACGTTCAGATGGGCAACCATAACAGCGGGCAGTGAGTCCTGGATTAACTTCTTGAAAGGATATAATTCAATCGAATCCAGACGATTCAAGTCGTGAGAAATGACAGGAAGGGAGATGTGGGAATCCGTGTCCGTATCGCCGTGTCCGGGGAAATGTTTCACTACGGGGAGCACTTGAGAAGACAGACTTCCGGCGATATACATGGCTGTTTTTCGGTATACATTCTCCGGATTTTCTCCGAAAGAACGTGTACCGATAACCGGATTGGCGGGATTATTATTAATGTCTGCCACCGGGGCAAAATTCACGTGTACGCCCGTTTCTTTGCAATGGTGGGCAATAGCCTGGCCTAAACGGTAAATCAGTGAGTCATTTGTTACGGCGCCGTTGATAAGCATTTGGGGAAATTCCATTGCACTTTGCAGGCGCCATCCCAAACCATGTTCCGCGTCAATCCCAATCAGCAAGGGATATTTGCTGATTTTCTGAAAGGCATTGACCATTTCAACCTGTCTGACAGGCTCCCCTTGGAAGAAAATCAACCCGCCGATGTGGTATTTCCGGATGATTCCTTCGATTTTTTCCTGGTACTCCTTGTCTTTATTGCTGTATATGGCAATCATAAAGAGCTGTCCGATTTTTTCGTCCAGAGTCATGGCGCGCAGCGTCTCTTCGGACCAGTCCGGAACTTGCGGACGGTTTCCACGGCTTGATAAACTGAAAATCAGAATAAAGAATACAATACAAACTTTCTGCATAACGGTGAATTGTACTACAAGGTAAAACCGGAAACCGGGCGGAAAGCATGCCGGGATTACGGGCAGACAAAAATAGTAAAAAGAAGAGGGTAACGAAAGACTCGATACCCTCATTCATATACTTTAACGCTTTCTTATTTCAGTAATTCGGCGATTTTATTTTCCAGTTCCTCGCCGTGTAAGTTGCGGGCTACAATGACATTGTTTTTGTCCAATATCACAATGTGAGGAATACTGCTCACGGCGTATGCCTGTGCTGCTGCGTTGTTCCAATACTGGAGGTCGGAAACCTGGTTCCAGTTTAAGTGGTCGTCAGCAATGGCTTTTTCCCAGTCTGCTTTGTTGCGGTCCAGGGATACACCGATGATTTCCAGGCCTTTCGGGTGGAATTTTTTGTAAAGTTTCACCATTTCGGGGTTGGCACGACGGCACGGCCCGCACCAGGATGCCCAGAAATCAATGATTTTTACTTTTCCCTTGATGTCGTATAAAGACAGCGGTTTGCCTTCCGGAGTGTCCTGGGTGAAATCGGGGGCTACTTTCCCGATGGCTACAGCTTCTAATTTTTCAATTCTTTCGGCAATTTTTTTACCGTATTCGCTGGCTTTGGCATTTGCTCCCAGGGCGTTGTATTTTTCCTGTAACTCTTTCAGGTCCATGTTGTACATCTTTCCTGCCAGGATATAGGGTGCTACATAACTGTCCGCGTGGGCTTTAATCAGTTCGGCTTCTTTAATTGAAGAGAGGCTGTCCGCTTTGTCAAATTCGGCGCGGATTTCGTTGGCTTTTTCTTCATTTTTCTCCTGCATGGCTGCCGAATAGGCTTTGTAAAGTTCGGACTGCTGTTTTCTCAGTTCGTTGGAGATAACGAGATATTCATTCAGAATCTTCTGGTTTTCCGTTCCTTCTACTTTAGACAAGGCATTATCTTCCGGATTTAAAGTGGCAGTAAACTTTGTATTTTCTACCAGAATCGGAGTACCTCCTCTTTTACCTTCAACAATAAGATAGGCATTGGTGGTGTTTTCCACCTTCCCCTGCATGGTGAACTTTCCGGCCTTGATGGGAGCTGTGGACAACGTGTCTGCCGTCCGTCCGCTATATTTCACAAGGAATACATTCCCTTTCTGTGCGCCTTCAACGGTTCCGTTGATGGTGTATTGGGTAGTGGGAGTGCAGGCTACCCACGACAGGGCGATAGCTGCAAAAGGAAATAAGAATTTTTTCATAGTTTTTGTTTTATTGGATTTAATCGATTTTACGTTTCATGAACCAGCCTTCTTTGAAAGCGATGTTCAGACGGATTTTAGCATATTTTTCCTGGATCAGACCGTTCTTTTCGGTTCCCCTTATGCCCAGGTCGAAAGCCACTCCTAACAGCAATTCCCGATTGGAAATGTATACGGGCATTTGCGTTCCGAAGGTTACGCCGTAGGTATTGATGTGTACATTGTTGAGTTCGATTTGTGACCGGACGGCATAAGCTCCCAGGTTGTATTTGTTGCGTTGCCACCAGTACCTGCCGTAGCGTGCCGGTAACAGGGAAACTCCGATAGCCGCTTTGTGATAGTCATTGTATTCCTGGTCTTCGCCGAATTCTTTGTAAGAAGACATTTCCTGAAACGTATAATCTCCGGCAACAGTCCATTTGTCCTTATAATCGTAAGCAAAACCGCCGGAGATGCGGAACGGATAAGAGATGTTTCCGTTATGCAGTCTTTCGTTGTCCAGTGTTTCGCTGCTTTGAGTTGAGGTATTTACTTTGTAAGATTCTAAATCTTTCCGGGCATTCATTTTGGATGAAAAATTGAATGCTGTTCCCAACGTTAGTTTGGACTTGGGAGAAAGCGCCATGCCGTATTGGATACCTGCCGTGAAAATTGCATCGAAAACAGCGATTTTATTCCGGCTGTTGATGTAATAACTGTCCGAAATCAACGGAATAAGATTCACTCTTTTTTCAATATTCCCGAATACTAAAGACGTATTGACACCGAGGGAGAGATTCCCGAATCTGTATGCCACTCCCAGATAGAAATCATTCAGTCCGCCTTCACCGGAAATCTGCTGGTTGTAATATTCATTGTCACTTCCGTTGATCATTTTATAATAGTACAGGTCGTATCCGATGTCGGAACGTTGATTGAAACCCAACGAGGTAAACAGATTTTTATAGATGCGGAATGCCATATTCAACGAGGCGTTCTGGGCTACCCTGTAACTGCTGTTTTCTTTGTGGGTAGAGATGTGCACATATTCACCGGTCACGCCAAACTGGAAATAGAAGCGGTTGCTGTCTAAAGCGGTATAAGAGGCCGGGTTCAGGAAGTTGATGTTATTGTTGTCACGCATAGCGGCGGAAACGCCGCCCAGAGACGTATAGGGACCGTAATTATCCTGTAAAAGGCCGATTCCATACATGGAGTAAGGAGTTCCGGTGTTGTTCTGGCTGAAAACCTGCCAGGAAAACAGAAAACACAGCAGATATAACGGAATAATTTTTTTCATGGGAAAGTGAATATTATTCGTAGAGAGCATAGTAAATATTTAAAACGGGGATACGGTCCACCGTCAGTCTGTTGAAACTGCCTGACATCAGGTCGGCGGGAACACTCACGATAACGTAGTTTTTAGTGTCTGCATCATTGCTTTGACAAAGGGTATTGTAATAATCCGTAATGTTGATGACAAACCGTTCCTCTTCCGGGCGGTTTTCTTCGCGGATTAATGTTCCGGTCACAGCATTTCCGTCGGGTTTGGTAATTGCGCTGATGAGGTCGTTGTCCGGATTGGACTGATAGAGATAGAGCGTTTCCGGTAATTTGATTTCTTTGTAGCTTGAAGGTTGAGGACGTAATTCTATTTCCGCTTTGACAATGGTCTTGTATTTATCTCCGGCGGGAGCTACGGGCAGACGCATTTTTATTGCATAGCCGCTCAGGCCTTGCGTGACAAGCTGTCCATAGCTTATGCCCGGACGTGCTGCTTCATAAAACAACAGGTTTTCTGTTTGTTTGGTCAGGGCTGCATAGGGTGTGCCGGCAGCGTCGTTATGCAATTTTTCGTATGTATATTCATTGTAGGCAATACTCGGTGTGAATTTATATACCTTTTCGTTTTCCGCGTCGTGGAAATGCAACTGTATGGAAATACTGTCCGCAGCCGCCGCAAAGCCGAATATACAGGTATTGTTATTGTCCGGTATCAGGGTTACGCCCTTGAAATACTGGACAAAATAGTGGGCATTCTTGATGTATTCGTCATTGTATTTCACTTTGTCAAACAATTCCAGACCCAACGAGTCATCCAGACGTATACAAAATTTATCCAGATGGCGGCGGTGTGGCAGAATCTGATAGCTCCCTAACGGTGTCGGATTATAGGGTGTGACTGTCGTATTATACAAAAAATCGTTTTGTTCATGCAGGATGGGAAGCCGTGTGAGCTGGTGTAAATGAAAGGTTTGGATCTGATTCGTATCTCCCCAGATTTGTCCGTTGTATTTGATATTAAAGGTAATGGAATCGAATCTGTGAATCGAATTGATCGGGTCTCCGCCGGCGGGCACAAGCGAAAAATAAGGTTGGGCATTGGTAAAGCCGGTAACGGGGTCCTTGATTGCTCCGACAATCAGATTGTAAAGTTCGCTTCCTGTTTTAGCCGTGGAAGTAGGGAAAGAGTCCAGCTTGATGGTAGAACTGTTCTCGATGTTATATTTTACCAATTCCACGTAACTGTCATCATTGAGCAAATCCTGTCCGATGGAAGTCACGTCGTTATTGCAAGCCCAACATAGAATCAGACAAAAAATAAAAGAAAAGTTTTTCATTTTATACATTTTGCGATAATCAAGATGCGAAGGTAAAATTATTTTCTAAAAATAATATCCTGATAACGCCTTAATTTACAGAAGCAGTAATAATTAGTGTTTGGTAACGTAATTTAATGGAAAACCTATTGGATTTAGTCATAAAATATGTAGTTTTGCCCGAGTTTTAGATAAAAATTGAAAAATTGAAATATAAATTATTTATGAAAACGCTTAGAAATTTAAGTTTTTTGTTTGTTGCAGGACTTTTCTTTGCCGGCTGTCATTCCAATGATGACGAGGTGGGAAACTGGAAGAAGGTAGAATCCTTTGGCGGGATGGGGCGTTTGGGCGCAGTTTCTTTTGTTTTGGGGGAAAGAGCATACGTCGGAACAGGTATAAGTGAAAATGCCCGGGAGTTGAAGGATTTTTACTACTGCACTGCCAATAGTGATAAGGATATTGTCTGGAACAGAGATACGGCAACTTTCCCCGGGGGGGCTCGTTTAGGTGCGGTTGCTTTTTCTACCGGTAAAGTGGCGTATGTCGGATTGGGATATTCTGCCGGTCAGCACCAGGGTTCTACGAGAACAGAAGAATATTTTGATGATTTTTATAAATACGATGGAAAAACGTGGACGAAAGTGGCTGCTAAATTCCCTGGCGAGCTGCGTCGTTATGCGTTAGGTTTTTATGTGCCGGACCCGAATAACAGCGGAAAAGGAAAAGCATACGTCGCTTACGGCCAGTATAACAAAGGAAGTGAAGGTTCCGGACCATTGAAAGACTGGTGGGAGTTTGATTTGGGGACGGAAACCTGGAAAGAAGTGACCTGGACATTCGGAGAAAAAAGAGCAGGAGCATGTGTTGCTGTAATCGGATCGGATGCTTATATCTTTACCGGACAGGACGGAAGTTCCTATCCGAACGATGTGATTCGTTTTTCTCCTTTTAAATCAGAACCGTTAAAATTCTTGGATCAATTAAAAGATAAAGACGGACAGAGTTTTGATAATGATTACGGCATGATACCGAGAGGATATGCTGTTGCTTTTGCTGTCGGTAAGGAATCCGACCAGTCTGCCCGTATTTATTTGGCTTCCGGTGCCAGAGGGAATTTGCTGGCTGATTGCTGGGAGTTCAATCCTTATAAGGGAGAAAAAGGAAGATGGGATGAAGTGACCAGCTTGCCTTCTTTTGCCTTGAGACAAGCCGCTTGTGCTTTTGTTCTGAATGATGTGGGTTATATTGCTGTCGGAGGTAGTACAAGTGTTCCGGCCAGCAGTTCGTTATCTGTAAAACAAACCACTTATTTGTTCGAACCGGGCATAGACGATGATGATCAGGATGATGATTAATTTTCTATAATGAATCTGAAACGGGGTGTGAGAACATCCCGTTTTTTGTTTATATTTACCCGACCTTAATCACGCAAGAAAATACTGCCGGATGAGACGCTATTTAATTCTCTTTTTTCTTGGTTTGTCGCTGACCCTTTCTGCCCAATGGAATACTTACAACATGTTACAGATGGGGAAAAGTGCGATTTATTTCGACGACTACATCAGTGCAATAGAGAATTTCAACAACATCATAAGGATTAAACCTTATCTCTCGGAACCCTATTTTTTCAGAGGCTTGGCCAAGATGAACCTGGATGATTACGAAGGGGCGATAAAAGACTATACCCAAGCCATTGAGCTGAATCCGAACTACTTCCATGCGTATATGTACCGGGGGGTAGCTTATCATAACCTGCGGAAATTCAAGGTGGCGATGCAGGATTACAATACCGCCATTTCCATCGATCCCGGAAATGCCTATGTGTATGCCAACCGGGGAATGACCAAGGCGGAAACCGGAGACTTCAAGGGAGCTGAAAAAGATTACTCCAAATCGTTGCTTATTGACGATAAACTGATGGCGGCCTATCTGAACCGGGCTATCATGCGGGAGAAAATGGAAGACATGAACGGAGCAATGGCAGACTGCAATGCGGCGGTAAAACTGAATATGTTTTCGGATGATGCTTACGGATTGAGAGGCTACCTGTGGTATAAACAGAAAAACTACCATAATGCTGTCGAAGACTACAACCGGGCACTGAAAGCGAATCCTAAAAACGAACGTATTCTGATGAGCCGTGCTATGGTGTGGTATGACATGAAGAAATACCAGGAAACCCTGGACGATTATACCCGCATCATAGAGATAGACAGCAATTATATCTATGCATTTTATAACCGGGCGATGCTGCTGGCGGAAATCGGGGACTATAATCATGCTATTACTGACCTGGACAAAGCTGTTGAGATGAATCCCGACAACATCCTGATTTATTTCAACCGGGGACTTTTGAAATTGCAGGTAAAGGATTTGCACGGAGCTTACAACGACTTCTCAGAGAGTATCCGGTTATATCCGGATTTTGTAAAGGCATACATGATGCGTGCTATGGTGAATAACGAAATGCAGGATTATGCTTCTGCCGACAACGACTCCCGTCAGGCAAGGTCCATCATGGAACGCTACCGGAAGATGAAAGAGGGGGATAAAAATGCCCTGGTGGATACGACGGAAAACTTTCAGCGCCTGATCGATTTCAATGCCCGTACGGATAAAATGCGGGATGTGATTAATGGAAGGGTGCAGGACAAGAACGTCATCGTGTCTTTGCAGGAAATATTCTGTGTCCAGTACCAGAGTATGGACTCCTTGAGGACAGGGAAATTCCAGTACTACAACCGGCACATCACCGACTTTAATCAGCGGCATGACTACAATCCGGCACTGGCGTTGTCAAACAGGCATTTCAATTATTCTCCGGAGCTGGTGAAGAGCCGTATCGAAGAACTGACCCGGCGTCTGCAAGAGAAAGAAGACGAGGACTTGTATTTGCTGAGAGGCATATTTTATATGGCCAACTATGAATACCCGAAGGCGGTGGACGATTTTTCGGAAATACTGAAAAAGAATCCCGATCATTTGCTGGCTATATTTAACAGAGCGAATGCCCGGATGCTGATGTATGACTACATCGCTACTATCGACGAAAAGGCGTCCCGCTATGTTGTGGGAGAAGAGAGCAAAGAGGTAAAAACCGTAGTTGATTACTCGCAGGTGCTGGCGGACTACAACAGATGTCTGGAATTGGATCCTGCTTTTATCTATGCCCTGTTTAATATCGCCAATGTGTATGTGAAGAACGAAAAAATAGAACAGGCCATAGATACCTATACCAGGGTGATAGCCAAGGACAGGGATATGGCGGAAGCCTATTTTAACCGGGGACTGTTGTATATTTACATTGGCAGAAAGGCGGAAGCCAATGCCGATTTGAGCAAGGCGGGGGAAATCGGAATACCGGAAGCCTATAATATCATTAAGCGTTATTGTAAAGAAAAATAAAAGGAGGAGATTTTCTTCTCCTCCTTATTTACCTTTGGTTTTTTCTGGTTTTTCGTAATGGCTCAGCCGCTCTTCCAGCTTGCCCGATTCGCGGTAAAGTTCTTTCAGTTCATACTCTTTCCTCTCAAGCAGAGTCTTCAACAACGCGATTTCTTTTTCCTTATCGATGCAATCTTCACAAAAACCGTATTCATTCCGGTTAATCTGACGCAATTGCTTTTGATCCATAAACATAGGGCCGATTTCCCGGATCAGCCAATTGGCATTCAACTCCGGATATTCACGGATGATAGACAGCAAGTGCTTGTCGGGGATAGGATCTTGGCAATTTATCCAGTTGCTTACCTGTTGCCTTGCCTTTAATCCTAACCGAATACGAAGTTCTTCCTGTGAGATCTTCTTTTCAAAAAGAAAACGTTCCAATCTTTGATTTACGGATAAATCCATAAGTTTAATCTTTTAAGTATTTACTTGTAAATAGTGTTATACTCTTTGTGAAAATAAAAGTTTACAACACGCATCCTTTCCGTCTGATAAGATAAAATAAAATCGGAAATCACATTACTTTTAAAGAAAAAAAAGTGGAAGTAAACGGGGAAAGGAACCTCGGGAAGCATTGCAGGCTTACAATGCTTCCCGCGGTTAATAGGATTAACCCAATAATTGTCTGGCAGTTGCTTTAATGTCGATTCCGCTGAAATTGCCGGAAGTCATGATCAACAAGACAGTGTTCCCGTACTCTTGTTGTTGCAAATAGTCTAAAAGTTGGCGGTTATCAGTAAACACCCGGAGGTGCTGGCAATCAAATCCCTTTTTTACATCTTCGGCTTCAATGGCAGGGAGTTTTTTATGGGCCACCACTTCGGGATTGAAGAACACGACGGGAGTGTCTGCCTGGTCCATGCAATTTTTATATTGGGGCAGGAAAGCGGCATTCAGGCTGCTGAATGTGTGAAGCTCCATACAGGCAATCAGCTTTTTGTCCGGATATTGTTCCTTCACCGCTTGTATTGTAGCTTTCAGCTTGGACGGTGAATGGGCAAAATCGAGGTAGGCAATGGATTGCGGCGTCTCCGCAATTTTTTGCAGACGCTTGGCTGCTCCTTTATAGCTGGCGATGGCTTTCAGAAAATCGCTTTCCGGAATGCCGATTTCCCGGCAGGCAAGAAAGGCAGCCGCGAGATTCTGCATGTTGTGAAGACCGAAAATCTGTAATTCCGTTTCTTCATTGCCCCGGAGGTAAGTCTTGCCGTTCCGGGTGGTATGGGGAAGGCATTCGTAAGGGATCACCTTTACTGAAGGGTGGGCACGGCAGGTAATCTGCCGTATGTTTTCATCTCCCTGATAAAAGATAAGGCTTCCGTTCTCCTGTATGGTCTCGATGAAATGGGCGAATTGCTCCACATAATTGCTGAATGTAGGGAAAACATTCATGTGGTCCCAGGCAATGCCCGTCAATATGGCGATGTCCGGGCGGTAGTGATGGAACTTGGGGCGCAGGTCAATGGGGGAGGACAAGTATTCGTCCCCTTCAAAAACCGCTACCTTACTGGAATGGCTCAGATGAACCATTGTGTCGAATCCGTCCAGCAGGGCGCCTACCATATAGTCAAATTCCACACCGCATTTCTTGAGCACGTGCATAATCATAGACGTGGTAGTGGTTTTACCATGACTCCCGCCTACGATGATTCTCTTTTTATCCTTGGTCTGTTCATAGAGGTATTCGGGGTAGCTGTAGATGCGAAGCCCCAGTTCCCTTGCTTTGATTAATTCCGGATTGTCTTCTCTGGCATGCATGCCCAAGATAACGGCATCCAGGTCCGGCGTGATTTTTTCCGGAAACCAGCCCCACTGAGCCGGAAGAAGCCCGTCCTTTTCCAGTCTGCTGCGGGAGGGTTCAAAAATTTCGTCATCGGAACCGCTCACTTGGTATCCTTTCCCGTATAAAGCCAGTGCGAGGTTGTGCATGGCACTTCCCCCAATGGCGATAAAATGTATTTTCATAGGGTATTGTCGCTTTTGTATTTCTTGCTCACAAAGTAAGAGAAAAAATAAGACAATGATAAAGTTTAGCTGAAAAATGATGGACGAGGCATGTAATTTGTTAGGGAGGAAAAGGCGCAGGCAGGGAAGAATAGGTTTAGATTTAATATAGGATGACGATATGTGGAAAACAGTATGGCTTTGCGGGATTGTATTGGGGTGTTGGGGATGTTCCCACACCTTTGAATACCATCCTTATGAACTTAAATTACAGAATAAGTATAAAAACATCAACCAGCGGAATATGGAAGAGTTGTTGGCGCGCGACCGGAACCGCGACACCGTCCGCTTTATCATGATGGGGGATACCCAACGCTGGTATGACGAAACCAAGGCTTTTGTGAAAGCGGTGAACAGGAGGACGGACGTTGATTTCGTTATTCATGGCGGAGATATTACCGACTTCGGGCTGAAAAAAGAGTATTACTGGATACATGACATCATGAGCGGATTAAATGTGCCTTACGTGGCCATCATCGGAAATCATGACAATCTGGGTTCGGGAGAAGAGGTATACGAAGCAATGTATGGTGCCCTGAATTTTTCGTTTATTTATAGCGGGATCAAGTTTGTGTATTTGAATACCAATGCTTTGGAGTACGATTATTCCATGCCTGTACCGGATTTTAAATTCATTGAAGAACAGATCGCCGATACGAGTTATTATCATTCGTCTGTTGTGGCGATGCATGTCCCTCCGGAGGGCACGGAATTTAACAACAATGTGGCTAAACCGTTTCAGGAGTACATCCGGCGGCTTACCAACCTGAGATTTTGTTTGCATGCACACAACCATCGCCTCATGGTGACAGATTTCTTTCAGGATGGTCTGATATACTACGGTTCGGATGCCATCGTTCACCGGAATTATTTGTTGTTTACGGTTACTCCTGACTCTTATACGTATGAAGTGGTTTATTTTTAGACAGATGTTATGGGCGGGCATGCTGATGGCGGGAGTCTTGTCTTCCCTGGCCCAGACCCGGCATGATGAAAAGCTGGAGAAATACAAAACGATCTGGAACAGTCTTGTTCCCTCTTATAACAAACTGCAATATGCCGGGTCTATGGGACTGTTGTCGTTTGGCGTCGGATGGGATTACGGGAAAAAGAACCAGTGGGAAACCGATTTGTTTATCGGCTATTTGCCGAAATTTGACGGCAAAGAGGGGCATGTCACTTTTACGCTCAAAGAAAATTATATCCCCTGGAAGAAAACTTTTGGCAAAGAAAGGTGGCTTGCGGAACCTCTGACCGTGAGCTTGTATATCAACAAAATTCTGGGAGACGAATTCTGGGATAAAGAACCTGACCGCTATCCGGATCGCTATTATGGGGTGGCAACCAATCTCCGCTTTAACCTGGCCTTCGGACAGCGTATAAACTATAAAATCAAACCTGTCGGTTTGTCAAATCAAATCGGATTTTTTTATGAATTTGCCACCAATGACCTGTATGTGATCAGCTACTTTACCAATAAGTATTTGAGCCTGACGGACATATTCAGCCTTTCCGTCGGCATAAAGTTCCAGTTCATGTAAACTTTATCCGGGCACTTACGTACCAATGTATGATCCGGTAGGTTGACGCGCGCTTTGACGGGAATATTCCGGACTTTACCGGAGCGGATTGTATAATAAATAAAAAAGGAAGAAATGAAAACAAACGTAAGACGCGGATTGCTTTATATGCTTGTCGTATGCTTTATCCTGGCATTGGCCTCTTGTGGGCGTTCCGGGAAAAACAAAGTGGAAGTGAAAGTTCCTCAGGATTCAGCCATTGTCGTGGAAGAGGAGTCGGTGGTGATTGAAGTGGATACACTTATTCCGGACACCACAAGAAAATGAAATGAAAGGTAAAAGTAAAAAAGCCGGGGCTCTTTTACTTTTACCCTCTTGTTTTTACAGAATCATTTGAGGCATAAATTCAAAACTGTTGTATTTGGGACGCAAACGTTCTGTATTGTAAAATTTATCCACATCCACGAGTTTTTTCGTGCTGGTGACAATTTCAATCGGCGCATTGTCATAACGTCCGTTGCGGAGGATGACCAAACGTCCGTGCATGCCTTTGCCGATCAGGTCCAGTGCCAGGTTACCGTAGGCCATGGGAACAATGGAGTCCATGGCGTCCGGATTACCGCAACGTACCATGTAGCCTAATTTCTGGTTGATAACATTGATGGTTTCGCCGTTGTTGAATTTGGGCGACAACTCTTTCAACTGATTGGCAATGTGGTCGCCGATACCGCCGAGTTTTTTGTGTCCGAACATATCGGCTTCTTCACTCTGAAACATCATATCTCCGCCGCTGTAAGTAGCCCCTTCTGAGATCAGTACCACCGAATATTTGCTCGGATTGGTGTACCGGTCCTGGCAAAGTAATTCGCAAAGGTGGTCGATATTGAATTGGTATTCGGGGATCACACAACGGTTGGCAGCTCCGGCTAAAGTCGGCAACATGGCCGAGAAACCGGCATAACGACCAAATACTTCCAGTACCAACAGACGCTCATGCGAACCGGCGCAGGTACGGAGATTGTGGGTAAGCTCAATGGTACGGGTGATGCAGGTGCTGAAACCGATGCAATAGTCCGTTCCGGGAACGTCGTTGTCCATCGTTTTCGGAATGGCAATGACTTTCACACCCTCTTTGCTCAGGCGTACTCCGTAGCTCAATGTGTCATCGCCGCCGATGGGAATAAGGTAGTCAATCCCCATGAAATCAAGGTTCTGAAGCACTTCCGGTGTCAGGTCGTTGATTTTTTCCGTATACTTATCCCTCAAATGTTGCGGTACCGATTCTAAAGGCACATGAGAAGCCCGTGTACGGGAGGTGTGCAGGAACGTTCCCCCTGTGCGTCCGGCTTTGTTGACAATGTCTTCGGTCAGTTCGAAGAAGTTGCCGGAATTATCGGCTTTCTTGTCGCGGACAATGTCAATCAGACCTCTCCAGCCTCGTTTGATACCGATTACTTTATATCCTTCTCTCAGTGCCCGGATGGTCACTGCACGTATTGCCGGATTCAATCCCGGAACATCACCGCCTCCTGTCAGGATGCCAATGATTCCTTTTGGTTTTTGACTCATATGCATTTGTTTTTTGTTGGTTGTAAAATCACCTAAAATTGATAAAATATATTCTGAATTGCAAAAAAAATCATGGATAAGTGACTATATTTGTCTGATTTTTTTACAAAGAGGCTTTGTATCAGCGTACAGAAGTTTCAGAGTGAACGGAATGTCACCCTTTTGCCGTTCGGCATAAAATTTCAGAATAAGGGTTTTCTATAAATTTTAAAGATTTTGTCGGAATATCATGGATCGTTTTATCGGATTTTGGGAAAGTTTGGGGTATAACGGATACTTGCTTCTGGTGTGTGCAGGATTGTTCCTGTTCCGTTTGATAAATATAATTTACTGTACGGTACTGGTTTGCCGGAAGGAAAAATCTTTTTCAAAAAACGGAAAGACCGGTGTTTCCCTCATTATTACGGCAAACAATAAAGCGGAAGAGCTGCAAGAGAATCTGGACTATTTTTTGAGCCAGGATTATGCCCCCTATGAAGTGATTGTGGTGGACGAATGTTCGGAGGACGATACACAGGATGTTCTGGCCGAAATGCAACAGAAGCATCCCGCACTCCGTACGACACGGATTTTTCCCGATACCAAATTCAGAAGTACGAAAAAATTGGCTATTAATATAGGCATCCTTGCTGCCCGTTATGATATTGTGCTTTTTGCAGAGATTAACAGCCGTCCGCTGTCCGGTTCGTGGGTGAAGGCAATGGCTTCCTACTTTACACCGGATACGGCGGTCGTCCTCGGGTATGCGAATTATGCGGCAGAAAAGGAAAAGATCAATTTCCACCGGATGTACCGCTTCCTCCGCTATCTGAAAATGTTGTTGCTGGTGAAAGGAAAATCCTATGTTTTGGGCGACGGCTACAACATGGCTTACCGCAAGAGCCTCTATCTTACCAGCAAAGTTTTTTCCAGAAATTCCCAGAGTTATGCCGGGTATGATAATGAAATTGTCCGGGCCTTGTCGAAAGCCGGAAAAGTAAAAGTCGCAAAAAATAAAAATACTTTTATTGAAATAAAAGACAGCAGAAAGAAAACCCGTTCGGAAGATTTCACGTATTATTGTTTTAATAGACGGAGATGGGAGCTTCCGGTAAAATTGAGGGCGAATGCTGACAATTTTTTACGTATGGTATTTTATATTTTGAGTTTTTACTTAATAAATGTGAAAATTTTACAAAATTACATGATTATAGGTGTTTTATTAACCTTTTTAATGGATTTTGTAACCCTAAATATCTATCTGAAGCATCTGAAACAAAAGAAATTGTTCTTAACTTCGTTTATTATTAGTTCTATTGGATTTTTATACAGATGGTACTATAATGTAAACTCAATTTTTACTAATAAGAAATGGAGATAACAAATAATTTGTCGGAAAAGGCATTATATGACTATAAAGTAGTAAAAAATGCCATTGCCGGTGACGAAAAAGCGTATTCGGAATTATTTAAAAGGTATAAAGATTCGGTATACTTTATGATACTGAAGATGGTAAATAATAGGACCGATGCTGAAGATTTGATGTTTGAGGCTTTTGAAAAAGCCTTTTCAAGTTTAAATTATTATTCCCCTCAGTTTGCTTTTAGTACCTGGTTATTCAAAATAGCTTCCAACAATACCATTGATTTTATCCGGAAGCGTAAGACTCAGACGGTTTCGTTAGACAAAGATGATATCAATCCGGATGACCGGGGATATATAAACAGTATCCCGGCGGATATCCGTACTCCGGATGAGGAGGCGATACGTTCGCAGCGTGCTGACTTTATGCGTGAAAAAGTGTCCATGCTGAAAGGGCGTTACAGACGTTTGATAGAGCTGCGCTATTTTGATGAATTTTCGTACGAAGAGATTGCAGATGAACTGGCGATTCCTCTGGGCACGGTGAAAGCTCAGCTGTTCCGGGCAAGGGAGTTGTTGTTGAATATATTGCAGCATACGGAGATTGCCAGAGAAAATGACAAGAATTGACTTCATCGGTATCCTGATTTTTATTGTGCTGTCCGGTAAGGCGATGGCTCAGCAGGAGCGTGTGCGTTTTTCCGGAGTGGTATTAAACAGTGAGACGACAGACCCCGTTCCGGGGGTGAATTGCAGAATGGGAAACAGGGTCTCCACCACAGACGGGGCCGGGCGTTTTGCTTTGAATACGCAGCCGGGGGATACGATTTTTTTCACTCATATCGGTATGCTGCCCTATCAGGTCGTCGTGCCTGATACATTGGCCGGAGAGGAATACATTCTGGCGGTCTTCATGTCGTCCGACACCTTGCTCTTACCCGAAGTGGTGGTCGTGCAGCGTTTTGCCCAACGCTCCCGCCAATACCGGATGAATGCCCGTAATAATATGGCAGGTGTGCGGCAAGAGGCCTTTTCTCCCGCTCTTCCTATGACTCAACAACAGAACCAGCAGCGCATACTGAATGAATTTGCCGCCAGCACCAACAAGGGACATGTGGATGTCAAACTGGGGGTGGGGTTGGAAAGCTACCGCATTTGGCAGGACATGCGCAAAACCGGAAAACTGAGAGAAGAAACCCCGGTTTTGCTGAACCGGGAAGAAATTGATCTGGTAAAAATGCTCTTTTCACTGGATAGGAAAAAATGAAAAATCCGCTCTTAAAATATTGATTTTGAAAACTTTTTGCTGGCAGATGTCATGAAATAAAATTTAAACGCCAGAAAAAAAGGAAAATTGTATCAATTCCAAGAAGATAAATATATCTTTGTCAAACGATTCTGCTGATACAATCAGCACGTATTTTATTAACAAAGTTATAAGGTTATGAAGAGTTATTCTATAGCATTAAATGTAGTGTTACTAATTGCTGTCGGTGTGTTGTATGTTCTGCATTTTACAAATGCCGGCGCTTGTACTTCTGCTAATGTCAGAGAAAACGGAAATACTATCGGGAAAGGGGATGCGAAGATCGTGTACATAAATACGGATACGTTGTTGCGTAATTACACACTTTCTGTGGAATTGAATGAGGCTTTCCTGAAAAAACAGGAAGAGAGAAATACCGAATTGAATATAAAAGCCAAAGACCTGGACCGACAGGCACGCGAATTTCAGCGGAAACTGGAAAACAACGGATTTATATCTGCCGAACGGGCAGAGGCTGCACGACAGGATTTGCTGGAGAAAAATCAGAAATTGCAGCAACTGCAACAGGAAATGACGGAGAAAATGATGAAGGAGCAGAGTGAGCTGAATAAAAAATTGTTTGAGTCCATCACCAATTTCCTGGTCGAATACAATAAGGAAAAGGGATATGAAATTGTGTTGAGCACGGTTGTTGCCGGCAATGTCCTTTATGCGGCGGACGGCTTTGACATAACACAGGATGTGGTCAAAAGATTGAACGAACAGTATAAAAAGAAGGCTGAGTAATCAGCCTTTTTCTTTTTATGAAAGTCTTTGAACGCTATTTCAACAGAAACCGGCTTCCCTTTTCTCCCGCTTTTTCCGGGGAACTCTCTTTGATTGTCATTATACCCGCACTGGACGAACCGGAACTTTTTAACACCTTGGATTCCCTCAGGGCTTGTCGTCTGACGAAAGGGAACGTGGGGGTAATCGTTGTACTGAACCATGCGGAAAATTGTCATGCGGAAGTAAAAAAGAGAAACGAAGCGGCTTTTCAGGCTCTTCAAAACTATATTTCTGCTACGCGTACGCCCGGACTGGAGTTTTGTGCCGCTTCCGCTTTTGACTTGCCGGTATCGGAATCCGGTGTCGGTGTGGTACGGAAAATGGCGATGGATGCTGCGGCATGGTATTTTTACAACCGGAGGCGCCCCGATGGGGTAATTGCTTCCCTGGATGCCGATACGCTGGTGGAACCGAATTATTTTGAAGAGCTGATAGGGTATTTTGAGGATTCGGATGCGGCAGGTGTGGCGATTCATTATGCTCACCGCTGGGACGCGGCTGACCGGAAGTTGCAGGAAGCCATTATAAAATATGAGATGTATCTGCGTTACTACTGCCGGGCCTTGCGCTATACGGGACATCCGTATGGTTATCAGTGTATCGGTTCCGCTTTTGCCTGCCGGGCAGCTGACTACGTGGCGCAGGGAGGAATGAATAAAAAACAGGCGGGGGAAGATTTTTATTTCTTACAGAAACTGATAGCTACCGGACGTTTTGCGGATTTGACGGCCACAACCGTCTGGCCCTCTTCCCGCATTTCATCACGTACTCCCTTCGGTACAGGCCAGTCCGTCCGTAAGATAATGGAGGACGGAGGTACTTTGCTGACTTACAATCCGGCAGCGTTCCGGATATTGAGGACATTTTTTGAGGGCATACCTTTGCTGTTCCGGGCAGAAGGACAGACGGTTACCGACTACATGCAGCGGCAGCCGGAGTGTCTGTGCCGCTTTTTGGAAAATGCCGCATTCCCTCAAAAAATCCGGGAAATCAACGGGAATGTGGCTTCGCTTCCTTTCTTCCGGAAAAGGTTTTATGATTATTTCAATGCGTTCCGGGTATTGAAATATCTCAATTTTGTGCATGACGGATACATTGAAAAACAGACTGTTGAAACTGCGGTGACAGAACTGTTGGAGGCATGCGGGAGGATGTGTCCCGGCTCTTCCCGGGATATTCTTTCCTTTTTACGTGCGGAAGATAAAACTACCGGTTTTTTCCTATCTTTGTGAACGTGCTTCAAGGAGCACGGTCAAATACGGTTTAGCATAGATTAAAAGCGGGCTTATGGGAAACTTTAATTATGAGCTGAAAATAGCGGCAGACCCGGAAGAGGTGTTTGCAGCCCTGACCAACCCATTCCAGATTGAACTGTGGAGCGGTTATCCGGCGGACATGAAAGCGGAAAAGGGATATGTCTTCTCTTTGTGGGAGGGGGACATCTGCGGCGTGAATATCGAGGTTATTCCGAACAAAAAATTGGTGCAAGAGTGGTTTTTCGGTGAAAACGAGAAAAGTTCCATTGTCACACTGACCTTAAAGAAGGAGGGCAATGCGACTTGTCTTACCCTGAGTCATACCGAAATCCCCGATGAAGTGGAGGAAGAAATCATCGAAGGATGGAAAACCTGTTATCTGGGGTCGCTCAAAGATATGCTTGAAATGTATTAACTTACTCATTTTGACGTATGGCAAAAGTGAAGGTAGCAGCCGTGGGAGCCGGTAACCGGATGAACGCCTATTCCGAATATGCCCGGATACATCCGGAAGAGATGGAGATTGTGGCGGTGGTGGAACCCAATGATGTACGGCGGGAGCAATACAGCCGTCGTTTCGGGATACCTGTAACTGCCTGCTATTCCGCCTGGGAAGATTTTCTGAGCCTGCCGAAACAGGCGGATGCCTTATTTTTGTGTACGCCCGATTCGCTTCATTATCAGCCGGCAATCCGGGCTTTGGAAAAAGGCTACGATATCCTGCTGGAAAAACCGATAGCCCGTACGTGGGAGGAGTGTGCCGCCATTGTCGCTAAAGCCAGGGAGTTGAATCGTATTGTCAGTGTTTGTCATGTGCTTCGCTATCATCCCTATTTTGTCCGGTTGAAAGAAATCCTGGAAAGCGGAGTCTTGGGGGAGATTATAAGTGTCAATCATGTTGAAGCGGTCGGGATAGAGCGCATGACACATGCTTTTGTCCGCGGTTTGTGGAGAAAAGAAGAGGAAACCAATCCGATGATACTTTCCAAGGCTTGCCATGACCTGGACTTGTTGGTGTGGCTGACGGGCAAGAAGTGTACGGACGTCAGTTCGTATGGTTCACTGAAATGGTTTTGCGAAAAAAATGCCCCCCAGGGAAGTACGGAACGTTGCATTGACGGATGTGCCGTGGAACAGGAGTGTCCTTTTTCTGCCTGCGCTTTGTATCTTCGCCGTAAACGCTGGCTGCGCCATTTTGATATACCGGAAGGAGGAGATCCGGAGCCTTATATTCTGCGCGAACTGAAAGAAGGTCCTTATGGACGCTGTGTCTACCGCTGTGACAATGACGTGGTGGATCATCAGGTTGTGTCCATGCAGATGGAAGACGGGATTACCGTCAGTTTTTCAATGGACGGCTTTACGAAAGAAGGAGGGAGAAAGACCCATGTCATGTGCAGTCGGGGAGAGGTTTGTGGAGATGAAAAAAATCTGACTGTCAGGTATTTTGATGCCCGTCCTGATGAAACGTATGATTTTTCGGCTTATTACGGGGAGTGTAATTTCCACGGAGGGGCCGACCTGAATATTGTCGGTGATTTTATACAGGCTGTCCGGACGGGAAATGCCGCCTTTTTACGGACGGATATAAAAACTTCGCTTGAGAGCCATCGCATTGCTTTTGAAATAGAAAAGCAAAGGAAAGGAATCACTGCACGTTGATGGTGGTGCCGTTTGCCGTAATGGTCTCTCCTTTACGGATTTTAGCCCTTTTCCGGTATTCCTGCACCCCGTTTCGCCACACATCGCCGTTGTCAACCATCAGTTTGGCCTGGCCTCCGCTTTCGGCAATCCGGGTTATTTTTAATAAGCGGATCAGTTCAATATATTCCTCTGTCAATGTGAATTCCATCATCTCTTCTTTTAGCCGGACAAAGGTGACGAAATTTCGGCGATAAAACAAGTGAAGAGGATGAACGCGTTGAGACACATACCGTAAAGTAGAAACAATGCGGAGGGAAAGTGCTAATTTTGCCCCCTTAAATTTTGAACGAAAAGCAAAAACATCAAAAACTTTTTAGGATGTGATTCGTTTTTCTTGAATATGAACGAAAAAAGAATTGAATGAAGAAATTAGTAATTTGGGCTTTGGCTTGTATCTGGGGAATTCCTGCATGGGCTGAAGGTTATCAGGTAAATGTGCTGAGTGCGAAACAGACGGGAATGGGCCATGTCGGGACAGCCATGAAATTAGGTGCCGAAAGCATGCATTTTAATCCGGCAGGTCTTGTCTTCCTCAAAGAACACATGGACTTGTCCGTCGGGATTTCCGGCATCGGGGCAAAAGCGAAATATACTCACGACGGTTACACTGCCCGGACCGACAATCCGGTCAGTACGCCTTTGTACGCTTATGCCGGTTACAAGATTTATGACAACCTGGCTGCCGGCATCAGCCTGACCACCCCTTACGGAAATGCTTTGAAATGGCCGAAACATTGGGCGGGAGCCAATCTGATACAGGATATTTCGTTGAAATCCTTTGTCCTGCAACCGACTCTCTCCTATAAGATTACAGACAAATTGAGCATCGGAGCCGGATTGATGCTGGCCATCGGAAATGTCGAACTGTCAAGGGCTTTGATGAGTACGGCTGATTTCCAAATGATAGGTGCGATGATCGGAGGGTTGCCGGGAAATGTGATTTCTCCTGAGGAAAAGGCTTATATCACGGGGGTAATCCGGGATACGAAGGTACCGCCGGCCTCAGCAACGCTGGATGGGAAAGCACACGTCCGGGCGGGATTTAATGTCGGTATTTTGTATGACATCTCCGAAAAAGTCTCCGTAGGCCTTTCTTACCGCTCCCAAATTAAAATGAAAGTCAAGGAAGGAGAGGCGGAATTGAATTATGCCAACCGTACCATCGAGGAGTTGATGGGGGTATTGGGACAGAAAGTGCCCCAATTGGCCGTGCCTAAATATGACCAGGGTACATTCCATGCGCAACTGCCGTTGCCCTCCAATACGACTTTGGGCGTAAGCTACCGGCCGTCGGAAAAATGGGAGTTGGCTTTTGATTTGCAGTATGTCGGCTGGAATGCCTACGATTCATTGAATGTCTATTTTAATGAGGAAGAGCTGGGAATTGCACCGATTAAAGCCGGAAAAGATTATAAAAATACGGTTGTTGCCCGGGTGGGGGCACAGTATAAGACGACCGACCGTTTGTTTTTGAGAGCCGGAGTGTATTTTGACCAGAGTCCCATCCGGGAAGATAACTACAATCCGGAAACCCCCGGGATGAACAAAATCGGCATGTCGGCAGGATGTTCTTTTGAACCTTACCGGAATTTGCAGATTGATTTCGCCTTTTTGTACATACAGGGCCTGGCGCGCAACGGCTCCTATACTTCGCGGAACATCGTCACCGGCATGGAAGATAAATTTGAAGGCCGTTACCATTCCAATGCCGTTACGGTTTCCTGGGGATTGGCTTATAAATTTTAAAAACGGTTTGTAAGGGGATTTTTGCTACTTTTACGATGCATTTACGATAAAAAATAACATTTGAAACAGCTAAGCATGGAAAATAAGGGGAGAGAGTTGGCGATAACTCCTTACGGGAAGACCAGAGGAGTGAACTATGACCTGGTTGTGTTGCCCTGGGGGGCAACGGAACCGCACAACCTGCATTTGCCTTATCTGACGGATTGTATCCTTTCGGAGGCGATAGCACTGGACGCTGCAAGACAGGCGGAAGAGAAAGAAGGACTCAAAGTGATGGTACTGCCTCCCGTGGCAATGGGGGCCCAGAACCCGGGACAAAGGGACCTGTTGTTTTGCATTCATTACCGTTATGAAACCCAGAAAGCGATATTGAGCGACATCGTGGCCTCGTTGTATCATCAGGGGATTCGTAAAATGGTGATTGTCAACGGACACGGCGGGAACAGTTTCAAAAGTATGATCCGGGACCTGGCGGTGGATTATCCCGATTTTCTGATTGCTTCGTCCGAATGGTTTACCGTAGAGCCGGCATCCGGCTATTTTGAAGAAAAAGACGATCATGCGGGAGAGATGGAAACGTCGGTCATGATGTATTACCATCCCGAATGGGTAGACATAAAAGAAGCGGGCGAAGGAAGAAGCAAGCCTTTCGGCGTGAAAGCCCTGAACGAGAAAGTGGCCTGGGTGCCCCGGCACTGGACGAAAGTGACGGAAGATACCGGTATCGGAAACCCCCGTAAAGCCTCGGCAGAGAAAGGGGAACGCTTTGCCAGGGCTATTACCGCCCGTTATGTGGAATTATTTACGGGACTGGTGCGGCAACCTCTGTATCCGGATTAAGTCCGGAGCCATTTTTTGCGCATGCGGTAGTCTATCCACAACAGGCAGCATGCGATAACGCTGATAAAAAGCACAGGAAAAAGGTCGGACAATAAAAAATTGTCCGGCTTTTTTATAAAATCCTGAAATACGATTGAAAAATCGACGTTCAGATAATATTTCAGTGTCACGAAGAGTCCTGCCAGCATGAGTAAAGAAATTGTCCCGGCGATGCACAAGTTACGTATTTCCCGTCTTTTCTGGGCTCTATACACTTTCTGCATGATTTGATTGTTCAGCAGTTCGGAAACAGGGCATGTCTCTTCCCGGCTGAATAATTGCGAAAGGGCTTTGTCTTTGTATATCTCTTGTTTCATGGCATTTCTTTTATAATTAAATACAACTTCTTGCGTATCCGGTGCAGTTTCACTTTTACGTTGCTTTCGCTCAGTCCGGTTACGGCGGCAATCTCTTCGACGGGATGATTTTCCATATAGAAAAGAGTAATCAATCCCCGTTCGTCCGGAGAAAGCAATTCGATGCCTTTCTCTAATTTCGTCAGCAATTGTGCGGAATCGTCCTTGTTGAATGCTTCGTCCACTTGCTCGTCGGCAACATTATTTATGGTCAGGTCTTCCAAATACAGAAATTCATTCCTCTTTTTCCGGGTAGCGGATATTGCCGTCGTATAGGCAATCCGGTAGAGCCAGGTGGAAAACCGGCACTCTTCTTTGAATTTGTATAAATTCTGGAATGTTTTCAGGAATACATCCTGCGTAATTTCCTCAGCTTCTTCCTTGCTGCGTACGATTTTCAGTATCAGGACATACATGCAATGGCTGTATCTGTCCACCAATCGGGCAAAATATTCGGTGTGACCGTCCAGTATTTTTTTAATGTAATATGTATCGTCCCATTCATTCATATCGTCCTTTGGACGCAGGTTTGATTTCCCGGTTACAAATTCCGGAGGATAAAATTAAATAAAAAGGGTGAAAAACGATTTTTTTCTTTATCGGTGAAAAAAAGGATGAAAGGGTGTAACCTGCGAATCATTCCGGCGTCAAACGGGCAAAGAAAAACAGATCACTGAATTATTATTAATTAAATTTTAACGATTATGAGTTTCATTGTTACACCGTTGGTTACGTTTATTGTTTTTATGAGTATTTACAGCTTGTTTGAATTGTTTGTCCGCAGAAGGGAAAGAATGGCGATTATCGAAAAACTGGGGGATAAACTGGACCCTGCCTGTTTGGAAGGCAAACTTAATCTGAATCTGATGTCAGGCCGCCGCTTCTCTTTCGGGGCGCTGAAAGCAGGTTGCCTGATGATAGGCATCGGTCTGGGATTTTTAGCCGGCTTTGTCATTTGTTCTACCTGTGTGCCGGACTATTTCGGAACCGCTAATTGGCATTATAGTGATATTACCGGAATCATTTACGGGGCTTGTCTGTTCATTTTCGGTGGAATCGGACTGTTGGTTGCTTTCCTGACCGAACTGAAATACGCCCATAAAGTGAAATAAAATATTTGTCGTAAATTATTCACTGCTCCGGAGCGGCTTATCCGTCTCCGGAGCAGTTTTTTTTATTCTCTCCTGTGCGAAACTATACCCCCTTTTCCGTGTATTTTTTTTCTGGCCCCTCTTTTTTTGTAATCTTGGTTTATGTTTGGTTATGTTGAACTTTTTTTGTAAATTTATATACATCAATAAATCCGGTGCGGCATAGAGTACGTTTTTTGTATTGTTTTAGGGAGGGATGTCCGTGGCATCTTGCTATAGGGTCCCACTCTGTTCCGTATATGCTCTATGTCTCCTGTATTACTCCTGTAACCGGCAGGTCGGAGGGAGTACAGGAAAGGTACAGGAGAGATAAAAGAGAGGGGGGATTTGCAGGGAAGTTATACCTGTTGAATTTAAATAAATATACTATGGAAGGCATGCAACTTATACGGAGCTATCTGCATAATCTTGTAAGGGCGGACGCGGTCATTCATTGCGAGGTGGAGGAACGGGTGGTTTTTAACGACGCTTCTACACCGGGGAGTTTTAACAGCCGTATTTTTTCGGAAGAAATTATGATCGTGAAAAAATTGAGTGATATCGGCGTGATGGCACAGACCGACCAGAATATACGCATGCTGCTTACCAGGTATCTGACTTATCTGTCGCGTTTGTTCCATCAGGAAGCGGAGGGCGGGTGGAGCCACCGTTGCCAGCATGTGATGAGGGACGGGAAACGGGTTACTGCCGGTGAGCTCTGCCAAACCACCCGCAGGCAGTTGGGGGAGTATGTGGAATTTCAGCATGAAGCCTTTCAGCGTATCGGAGACATTTTTCTGCCTTTTCTGCCTGCCAAGACGGAAGATTACAGAATGAATCTCAATCCGACGGAGTTTATAGAACTTACCATGCTGTTTCAGACTTCCGGGAGGATGGAGTGTATCGGCGGACGCTCCACCATGATAGGCATGGCCCGCTATCTTGCCAAGGTTTTGGGGGTGGTGTTCCCCAATAATTACGATTCGTTGAAATCCCAACTGTTGGAGCGGGGCCGGGGAACCATTTTCTGGAATTTTCTTCACTCCTCGTTCATTACTTATCTGCATAACAGGAAATAAGGCTGTGACACATTTCCCGGACGGTTTGGCGTGATGTGTGTTTATATGGTGTGGCAAGTTTGGATTACAATAGTATAATCTTGTCACTTTTCTTTTTTCCCCCTTGTTCCATGCGGGAAGGACGCGGGGATGTAAATTTTGTTTCTGTTACTCTATAATCAATTGTTTTATAGGTATTTACTTTTGTCTCGGAGATGATGGAACGGGTGTAGTCCATACCATTTTCACAACGGGCCAATGCTTGGATTGTGGGTGCTTAACTGGCCAGGAGTGCCTCTGAAAAGCCTTGACGTTATGGGATTGGACGGGAGCAGCACAGTTTTGTAAACACCTCCTTTGTCTGCAGACGTGTTTTTGTTTAATGATTAAAAAAATGTTTATGAAAATGATTAAAAATCTGGTGGGCGAAATCGGTGGAATCATCGGTAGCCTTTCCATCTCCTCGAAGGAGAAAAAAGAGTTGGAAACCGAGGTGGTCCGCACTGTTTATCGTTATGTGGGTGAACTTGCCTCCGAGCAGGCGACTATTGTCCGCTCGGAAACGCAGGGCAATTGGCTGCAACGCTCGTGGAGGCCTTTGGTGATGCTGGCGTTTGCGTCGGTGGTACTACTGGGAACAGTAATGGACATCCCCTTTCTCGAGAATGATTCTAAGTTTTGGAATCTGATTGAAATCGGTTTGGGCGGATACGTCATCGGGCGCAGCATTGAAGGGCTTAACCGATGGTTGCCCGGCATGAAGAAAAAAGTCAGGAACTAATACCGGAAAGTCATGGCTATTATAGAAAATAGTTTACTCGGACAAATTTCCGGACGGATAGGAGAGCTGGTCTATTACAGGAGGTGCGGAAAGACATGTGTCCGGCGTTATGTTGAAAAGTCTGTGGGACCGGGAACGGAACTTCAGCAGCAACAGCGTAGGCGTATACGTTCTGTCTCTGTTTTTTACCAGGCTCTTAAGGCTGTGGGTTTGAAAGAAATCTGGAACAGGGCGGCGAAAGAGGTTTGCGTCAGCGGTTATAACCTCTTTGTACGTTTGAACATACACGTGTTTTCCGCCCGGGGACTGATTACCGATTTCTCCCGCATCCGGCTTGTTGTGGGGCGTTTGCCTTTGCCGGATATGTTGCAGGTGCGGCGTCTTTCGCCGGGAATTCTTAGCGTGAAGTGGGAATTGAAATCCTGTTACAGCCCCAAAAGACAGGCTGATGTGTTGGTGCTTGCTTTTATGAAATCCGAGTCGGTGTATACCATACGCCTGGCGGAATGCGGCGATGTTTGCCGTGCCGCCTGCGAAGCCCGGATCGAATTGCCGGAGGCGCTGGCTGCCTGTCCCCATTGCTATTGCTTTTTCAAGTCACCGCAAAATGATGAGGTGTCTGAGAGCAGGTATTTCAATTTGAATGTATAACAATTTAAAACTTAAAATTATGGCAATTTTTACATCTGCGGTATTTACCCGCGTAAGAAAATCCTTCGGGAATGTGACAACTTGTATGAATCGGGGGATGAATGTTTTGAAAACGAAGGTTACTTTTGTGAATAACCCGAATACCTCCGGACAACGGAAGCAGCGCTTGCGGATGGGCAAGTTGGTGGAGCTGTCGGTGGTGTTTGCTTCGGCGGCTAAGTTGGGATTTCCCCGGCGTCAGAAAGGAGAAACCCTCTATAACGCTTTTGTCCGCAAGAACAAAGATGTGGTTGAGGTGAATGACAGCCTGGAGGTGACGGTCAATTACGAGCGGTTGGCTTGTTCGGACGGTACATTGCAAGTGCCTGAAATGTCGGTCGAAAAAAAGGCGGATGTGCGGGAACTGACTTTTACCCATTCCGTGGTTGAGTATGAAGTCGACGCTTTGCCCGATGACGTGATTTATGCTGTCGTGTATGAAAAAAGCAGAAATAAGGCCCGTGTGTATCAGCTTGACAAGGTGAGCGAAACACAACCTTTTACAATCACCCTGCCCGAAAATTGGGACATGGACCAGATTGTAATCTATGCTTTCACGTTGAGCAGTAATAAACATACGGCATCCCAAACGGTGGTTGTCAAAGCCTAACTTTTATTAATCCGGGGTCCCTGTCTTCATCGTGGGAGTGCAGGGACCCCACAATTTTGGGAAATTATGAAAATAACAGCATCTGATTACACGCGGGTGGCTTCGTTGCTTGGTGTGGAGACGGCAGTGGTGAAAGCTGTGGCAGAGGTGGAGAGCGGTGGAAAGGGCGGTTTCCTGTCCGACGGGCGTCCGGTGATTCTTTTTGAAGGGCATGTCTTTTGGCAACAACTCCGGCAGCGGGGAATTTCGCCCGAAGCCTATGCGCCCGGTAATGAGAATATTTTATATCCGAAATGGGACCGGCGGCATTATCGGGGTGGCACGGCTGAATACACCCGGTTGGAACGGGCTGTGCGTATTCACGAAGAGGCTGCTTTATCGGCGGCATCGTGGGGCATGTTTCAGGTCATGGGGTTCAATGCTTCTCTTTGCGGTTATACGTCAGCAGCTACTTTTGCCGAAGCCATGCACACCTCCGAAGGTGTCCAGCTTGAAGCCTTTGTGCGCTTCATCCTTGCCCGCGATTTGGATTGTTGTCTCCGTCTGCACGATTGGGCAGCCTTTGCCCGTGCCTATAACGGACCGGATTATGCCCTTAACCGTTACGCCGAACGCCTTGCCGCTGCCTATTCCCGGCATCACGAAGTAAAAATTCAAACCGGAAAAGGCAGCTCGGATAATGGCACATAAAAAAGCAGTTACTTTTGTAACTGCTTTGTAAAAACAATAGGTTGTCCTTGATGTCGTTTATTTGGCATCAAAGGCGGTTTTTAATAGTCGATGCTGTTGGGATTGAGCAAAAAGTCAAACAGGTTCAGAATCAGGACTCCGTCTTCTGTGTGCCAGGGATGAATGTACTCTTTGACGACGATTATTTTTTTGAAACTGTCGCGGATGTTGCTGAATGATGCAGACTCCTGCTTTATTTTTTCTTTATCCGGAAGAGCAAGGGCAGACTGGATATAATATCGTTTTGAACCGAGATTTGCAACAAAATCGACTTCAAGTTGTCGGCGCTCCATAACTTGTAAGGAATTCCGTTTGCGTACCTCTACAACTCCGACATCAACCATAAATCCACGGATGCGCAATTCGTTGTAAATAATATTCTCCATGATGTGCGTTTCTTCCTGCTGTCTGAAATCCAGAAGCGCATTGCGTAGGCCGCTGTCTGTGAAATAAAACTTTGCCAGAGAATTGATGTATTTTTTACCTTTTACATCATAGCGGCAGGCTTTTTCTACGAGAAATGCGTCTTCAAGGTAACCCAGATAGGAAGATATGGTATGAGGTGTCAGTTCCGTATGTTTTAATGATTTAAACGTGTTGGAAAGTTTATTCGGATTGCAGGGGGAACCGATAGACGAAGCCATTATTTTTACAAGTTCGTCAAGCTCATGTTCCTTGCCGATTTTGTGTCGCTCAAGCAAATCTTTTTTGTAGACGGATTGGTAGAGATTTTTAAGGTACTGTATTTTCTTTTGGTCGGAATTTAATTCCACGAGATGGGGCAAACCGCCGAAAGTGAAATAGTTGCGCCAGGCTTCCGCCATATCGCCTTTAACGGCGGAGTAATATTCTGCAAAGGAAAGTGGATGCATGTGTATTTCGTCCCCGCGTCCCCTGAACTCTGTCACAATGTCGGACGAAAGGAATTTTGAATTGCTGCCTGTTACATAAATGTCCGCATTTTTAATTTTGAGATAACTGTTCAATACTTCCTCAAACTTTTCTACGTGTTGGATTTCATCTAAAAGGATGTAATGCATTTTCTCGTCTGTCATCAGTTTGTCTATATATCTGACCAATGCCAGGGGGGAACGCAATTCAGTATTTCTTATGTCTTCGAGGTCTATTTTTATAATGTGATCAGAGGGAACCCCGTTTTGTTGCAGATATGCCGGAAATAGGTTGAATAACAGATAGGATTTTCCACATCGCCGTAATCCGGTGATAATCTTGATGAGATGATTCCCTTTCCCGTCAATGAGCTGTTGCAGATATTGATTCCGTTTAATCTCCATGGTTTAATATTTTTGTCACATGTGTCGATTTTTGTAAATGTAAAGGTACGGATAGATATTGAAATAGCAAGTGTTGTATTTAATATTTTTGTCACATGTGCCAAATTTTATAAATCTATCGTTGTGGGCGTGCAATTGAGAGGGAATAGGTTGTTGTTGAAATTGTCGCGTTTTATCTCTGTTTTATCGGATAAAAACAAAAAAAACGTTGCAACTTATTTTGTTACAACGTTTTGCGCTTAAATTTTTGTGGTATCACCTGGAATCGAACCAGGGACACAAGGATTTTCAGTCCTTTGCTCTACCGACTGAGCTATGACACCGTCTTTTTGCGTGTGCAAATGTAGGGCTTTTTCTTAAAACGCCAAATAAAATGCGGTATAAAATGAAAAAATATTTTTTGATAGTGGCTTCCTGGTAATATTTTTTTCTGATTATTAATAATTTAGTTTATCTTTGCCGCGTGTAGAAGAATTTGAACTGTTTTTTTTGAAACTAAAAAATAGCTGTTGCGTATTCTTTTACATGTTTTACTAATTTAATTTTTTTATTGTGAATATTTTTGTTGCTAAAATGAGTTCTGCCACGACCGGTGAGGACTTGGAAGCTCTTTTCGGAGAGCATGGTGTTGTTACTTCTGCCAAAGTTATCATGGACAGGGAAACCGGAAATTCAAAGTGTTTCGGTTTTGTGGAAATGGAAGACGAAACAGAAGGAATGAACGCAATCAACGCATTGAATGAGACGGAGTTCCAGGGAAGAATGATTGTGGTGAAAAAAGCCCGTCCCAGAGAAGAAGGGGATCGGAATGGCGGTCACCGTTCGTTCCACAGAAACGGAGAGAATAGAGGTGAGAGAAGATTTAATCAGAATTATTGATTCAGGCAATTGCCGGAAAGGAACTGAGAGCCACAAGGCTCTCAGTTTTTGTATTTGGCTTTCAGGTAGGCATGCAGGACTTTGTGTAACAGGGCAGCTTCCGTGCGTTCGGCTTCTGACAGCTCGGGAGGGAGGCTGATGGCATTGCAGGCATCGGCGAGTTGTTCGTCTCCGTTTATGAAATCCGGATGGTGTTCTTCCAGCAGGAGCATGTCCGACAATTGCATCTTTTCTATGCATTCCAGAGCCATGTTGCGGGCTTCCAGTAGATTGTCATCCCGGTATTTTTTCAAAAAGATTTCGATGATGGCGTCTGTAAAATAGTCACTGAAGTAATGCAGTAGCAGCAGACGACGTTTGTAGTGGGCAGGCGTAATCGCCTCCGGGTCATTCATGACAGAAGTGAGTCCGGTGTAGGCCAGTTCTGCCGTTTCGATGCTGTCGCTTTCCTCTTCGTCCAGTTCCAGCAGTAGAATTTTAAACAGGGATTCGCTGAAATCATCCTGGCGTCCCCGCAGGATGCTGTCCTGGTAATACTGCTGGCGGAATTGCATCAGTTCCCGTAAAATACCGGGCAGTTTCTTGCGGTCTCCTTGGTCGCAGCAGCATTTTATTTCTTTCAGTAAGTCTTCTAAATCTTTGTAGGCTTCCATGTTTTATTCGGCATTGTTTTTAAAGTTGGTCCATCCCTGGGCTTGCAGTTCAAAACTGTTTCCGTCCCGGGTAATCAGGTTGCAGCCTTCGCCTGCTTTGCAGGTGTGGCCGATGATGCTGACGGACTCCAGGGTGAGCAGGGTGTCGTAGGCTTCCAACGGGGCTGTGAAAAGCAGTTCATAATCTTCACCGCCTGAGAGTGCGCATACCGTGGCATTCATATTCAGCTCTTCAGCCATTTTGAAGGTCTGGTAATCTATCGGGATTTTTTCTTCATACAGGTTGCATCCGATACCGGAGTCTTTGCAGATGTGAAGCATCTCCGATGCCAGTCCGTCGGAAATGTCTATCATGGCTGTGGGATGTATCTCTTTTTCCCGGAGCTGCCGTATGATGTCAACCCGTGCTTCCGGTTTCAGCTGCCGCTCCAGAATGTATTCGTATCCGCTGAAATCCGGTTGGGCGGCCTCCGGATTACCGGAGAAAACGGTTTTTTCCCTTTCCAGTAATTGCAGACCCATGTAGGCAGCCCCCAGGTTTCCGCTCACACAAACAAGTTGGTTTTCTTTGGCTGTGTTGCGGTAGACAATTTCCTGTTCTTCGGCTTCCCCGATGACGGTGATGCTGATGCACATCCCTGTCCGGGAAGAAGTGGTGTCCCCTCCGACCAGGTCCAGGCCGTAATGTTCGCAGGCCAAATAAATACCTGCATAAAGTTCTTCGGTCCCTTCTACCGAAAAGTGGTTGGAAAGGGCCAGCGACACGACGATTTGCCGGGGTGTGCCGTTCATGGCGCAGATGTCGCTTACGTTGCTGGCTACTGCTTTGTAGCCTAAGTGTTTCAGTGGCGTATAGGTCAGGTCGAAGTGGATGTCCTGAATCATCATGTCTGTGCTGACCAGTAGTTTTTTCCCTTCGTAGCTGAGTACCGCTGCGTCGTCCCCCACGCCTTTCAGGGTAGAGGCATTTTTTAAACGGATGTTTTTTGTCAGGTGGTGAATCAAACCGAATTCTCCCAAGGCCGACAATTCCGTATATTTTTTGGATTCGCTCATGTAAACTGTGATTGGTTGATTTCACAAAAATAGTAAATTTCCCGCATTGTGCAGCATCTTGTCCGAAGAGTGTGGAAAGGCTTCTGCCGGGACGTACGGATAATCTGCCAGAATGTCCGGGACATCGGATTGGTGTGTTAAATATATTTTGTAATTTTGCAGGGATTAGCAAAACAGAAACAGGAGAATGCAGAATGGCTAAAGAAAAGGATGAAATATTGCAGGAAGTCACGGGGAGCGATTACAAATACGGCTTTGTGACGGATGTCGCTACGGATACGATCGGGAAGGGGCTGAATGAAGAGGTGATCCGTACGATTTCTGCAAAGAAGGAAGAGCCGGAATGGTTGCTGGAGTTCCGTCTGAAAGCATACCGCCACTGGCTGACAATGAAAATGCCGCAGTGGGCTCAATTGACGATACCGGAGATAGATTACCAGGACATTATATATTATGCGGCTCCGAAGCAGGAGGCTAAGAAGGATTGGGAGGATGTGGACCCGGAGCTGAAAGCTACGTTTGATAAACTCGGCATTCCGCTGAATGAACAGAAGACACTGGCGGGAGTGGCGGTGGATGCCGTGATGGACAGTATTTCGGTAAAGACCACGTTTAAGGAAACGCTGGCGGAAAGAGGGGTGATTTTCTGTTCTTTTTCGGAAGCGGTGAAAAATCATCCGGATTTGGTGAAAAAATACCTGGGTACGGTGGTGCCTTACACGGATAATTTTTTTGCGGCTCTGAATTCCGCTGTCTTCAGCGACGGTTCTTTTGTTTATATTCCGAAAGGGGTCCGTTGCCCGATGGAGTTGTCTACTTATTTCCGGATTAATGCCGCCAAAACAGGACAGTTTGAACGGACGCTGATTGTTGCCGACGATGAGTCTTTCGTGAGTTATCTGGAAGGCTGTACCGCTCCCCAGCGGGACGAGAACCAGTTGCATGCCGCTATCGTGGAGATTGTTGTGGAAAAGAATGCCGAGGTGAAGTACAGCACCGTACAGAACTGGTACCCGGGCGATAAGGACGGGAAAGGCGGTATATATAATTTTGTGACCAAACGGGGGATTTGCCGCGGGGAGAATGCCAAGCTGATCTGGGCGCAGGTAGAGACCGGGTCGGCCATTACCTGGAAATATCCCAGTACTATTCTGAAAGGGGACGGATCGGTGAGTGAGTTTTATTCCGTGGCGGTTACCAACAACTACCAGCAGGCGGATACGGGTACGAAAATGATACATATCGGAAACAATACCCGGAGCCGGATTGTTTCGAAGGGTATTTCTGCCGGGTATAGCAGCAATTCCTACCGGGGAAAAGTGAAGGTGGTGAAAAGTTGCCGGAATGCGCGCAATTATTCCCAGTGTGATTCGTTGTTGCTGGGAGATAAATGCGGGGCGCATACTTTCCCTTACCTTGAAATAGAAAACTCAACGGCACAGGTCGAACACGAGGCGACGACCTCCAAAATCGGGGAAGACCAGATTTTTTATTGTAATCAGCGGGGCATATCGACCGAAGATGCCGTCGGACTGATTATTAAGGGGTATGCCGGGGATGTGATTAATAAGATGCCGATGGAGTTTGCGGTGGAAGCCCAGAAATTATTGCAAATCAGTCTGGAAGGGAGTGTCGGATAGGTAACTAAAACGAAATGTTTCAATGATGGAAGCGACTATGTTAAAGATTAAAAATTTACATGCCTCAATTGACGGCAAAGAGATATTGAAAGGAATCAATCTGGAAGTGAAACCGGGTGAAATCCATGCTATCATGGGGCCTAACGGGGCCGGAAAAAGTACGCTGTCTGCCGTGCTGACGGGGCGGGAGCGTTTTGATGTGACGGCAGGGGAGATTGAGTTCAACGGTAAAAATTTATTGGAAATGCCGGCGGAGGACCGTGCCCGGGAGGGTATTTTCCTGAGTTTTCAGTATCCGGTGGAGATACCGGGGGTCAGTACGGTGAATTTTTTGAAAACGGCTGTTAACGAACACCGGAAATATCATGGACAGCCTCCTTATCCGGCAGGCGATTTCCTGAAAATGATCCGGGAGAAAATGGAACTGGTCGGCATTGACAATAAGTTGCTGAACCGTTCGCTGAATGAGGGATTTTCGGGAGGAGAAAAGAAGAGGAATGAGATTTTTCAAATGGCTGTTCTTGAGCCGAAGTTGGCCATCCTGGATGAGACGGATTCCGGATTGGATATCGATGCCTTGCGCACAGTGGCCCAGGGAGTGAATAAATTGAAAAAGCCGGATAATGCGGTGATTGTCATAACTCATTATCAGCGCTTGCTGGACTATATCGTACCCGATGTCGTACACGTTTTGTATGATGGCCGGATAGTAAAGACTGCGGGCAAGGAGTTAGTGGCCGAATTGGAAAAACAGGGATATGACTGGATTAAGGAAGAAGTGAAAGGTCGGTCTTAAAGGGGATATACATGCTTGAAGTAGAAAAAATAAATAACGATTTCTCAGCTCTTTTTGAGCAGGGGAAAACATTGCTTTGCGCAGGGCAGGGAGAGACGGTGAATGCTAAAAGGGACGAGGCTTTTTCGCGTTTTAAAGCGTTGGGCGGTGTTCCTTACAAAACGGAAGATTACCTGTATACGAATTTTTTGCCGGTCTTTTCGCGCGATTATAATGCCGTTTTCAAATATATTCCCCAGGAGGTGGACCTCAAAGAGGTGTTCCGTTGTGCTGTCCCGAATCTGTCGACTAATCTCATATTGACGGTAAACGGATGGTATTTTGACGGCAACGGAAAAGCCGAAGTGCCGGAAGGGGTTGTCATTTGCAGTTTTAAGGAGGCGGCACAAAAATATCCGGAGTTGTTTGCCAAACATTATGCGCGCTATTCGCAAGTGGCAGCCAAGGATGGCCTGGTGGCGCTGAATACCGCTTTTGCCCAGGACGGGGTGTTTGTGTATGTTCCGGATGGAGTGGTGATGGAGAAGCCGTTGCAGGTGGTCAATCTGTTGCGGGCGAAAGCGGATTTGCTGGCTTTCCAGCGTAATCTGGTTGTGATGGGAGACGGGGCGCAGGCTACGGTGTTGATTTGCGATCACACTCTTTCCCAGGATAATTTTCTGATGAACAATGTCACGGAGGTGTATTTGGGTGAAAATGCCCGCTTGGATTATTATCAGGTGCAAAACCAGCACCTGGGGGCTTCGCAGATCAATTCCATGTTTGTATCGGAGCACCGGGATTCGGTTTTCGATGCGAATGTGGTGACGTTGTACGGAGGGATGATACGGAACAATCTGTATGTGGCGTTGAATGAGGAGGGCGGAACGTGTAATTTGTACGGTTTGTACCTGTTGGATAAGAACCAGCAGGTGGATAATTTTTCATACATTGACCATATTGCTCCGCATTGCACCAGCAATGAGCATTTTAAAGGGGTACTGGATGATGCGTCGCTGGCTAATTTTTCCGGATGTATCCGGGTGCAGCCGGATGCCCAGAAAACGGAGGCTTACCAGTCGAATAATAATTTGTTGCTGACGGATACGGCCCGGGTGAATACCAAACCCCAGTTGATTATTGATGCGGATGATGTGAAGTGCAGCCACGGGGCAACGGTGGGTCAGATTGATGAAGAGGCTATGTTTTATCTGCGTTCCCGGGGCATCAGTGCCGCCGAAGCCCGGATGATGATGATGTTTGGTTTTGCCCACGATATTATCCGGAGGGTGAAGTTGGAACCGTTGCGGGAGAAAATAGACGATATGATAGAGCGCCGGTTGAGGGGAGAATTTTCAAAGTGCCACAATTGCGTGTTGCAATGTAAAAAATGAAAACGGGATTAAAAGCTGAAAATCATGGTTGATGTTGAAAAAATAAGGGCTGATTTCCCGATATTGGAAGAGAGCGTATACGGGAAACCGTTGGTGTATCTGGATAATGGGGCAACTTCCCAGCGTCCCTTGCCTGTGATTGACAGAATGACGGAGTATTATCTGAAATACAATTCCAATGTCCACCGGGGGGTGCATTATCTGAGCAATAAGTGTACGGATGCAAATGAAGCCGCCCGGCGTGAGGTCCAGCGTTTTGTTCACGCTGCCTCCGAAAAAGAGATTGTTTTTACACGGGGCACGACGGAAGCGATAAATTTGGTGGCGTATACTTTTGGGGAGGCTTTTGTGGAAGAAGGGGACGAGGTTATTGTGACGGAGATGGAACACCATGCCAATATTGTGCCGTGGCAGATGTTGTGCGAGCGGAAGAAGGCGTTGCTGAAAGTGGTCCCTTTTGACGAGAAGGGGGAGTTGCGGCTTGATGTGTATGAAAAACTTTTAAATGAGCGGGTGAAATTGGTTGGGGTGGCTTATGTTTCCAATGTGTTGGGAACGGTGAATCCCGTCCGCGAAATGATTGCCCGTGCCCATGCTGTCGGAGCAAAGGTGTTGATAGATGCCGCACAGGCTATCGCCCATTTGCCGGTGGATGTGCAGGACCTCGATTGTGATTTTCTTGCTTTTTCGGGACATAAGATTTACGGGCCGACGGGGGTTGGCGTGTTGTATGGAAAAGAGAGTCTGTTGCAGCAGATGCCTCCCTGGCAGGGGGGCGGGGAGATGATTAGCGAGGTGAGATTTGAAAAGACCACTTATAATGAATTGCCTTTTAAGTTTGAGGCGGGGACGCCCGATTTTATCGGAATTGTAGGTTTGGGAGAGGCATTGAAATACATCGGGCAGATAGGTGTGGCCGAGGCCGGCGAATATGAGCAGGAGTTGTTGCACTATGCCATGGAGCAGATGAAACAGATTCCGCGTTTGCGTATTTTTGGGGAAGCACGGCATAAGGCTTCGGTGATTTCGTTCCAGATAGACGGGATACACCATTTTGACCTGGGCACGTTGCTGGACCAGATGGGGATTGCGGTGCGTACGGGTCAGTTGTGTGCGGAACCGGTGATGCAGCACTACGGAGTGACCGGAATGGTCCGGGCTTCACTGGCGGTCTATAATACGAAGGCGGAAATAGATAAATTGTGTGAGGGGTTGAGGAAGGTGGAAAAGATGTTAAATGTTTAGGCGATGAGTATAGAAGAAATTGAACGGGAGATTGTCGGCGAGTTTTCAGTGTATGACGACTGGATGGACAAATATGCCTATCTGATAGAAATCGGGAACGGCATGCCGGCGATGGATGAACAGTATAAAACGGATGACAACCTGATTAAAGGGTGTCAGTCGAGAGTCTGGTTTTATCCGGAGATGCGCGGAGAGCTGCTCTATTTTATGGCGGATAGCGATGCCATCATTACGAAGGGGATAGCTGCCTTGTTGGTGCGGGTGTTTTCCGGTCAGAAACCCGGGGAGATTGCCAAGGCCGATTTGAGTTTCATTGATGAAATCGGACTGACGCAACATCTTTCGCCCACCCGTTCGAACGGTTTGGTGTCTATGATACGGCAGATTAAAATGTATGCGATCGCTTTTTCTGCCAAGTAGGATTTCTGTAAGGTTCACTCAAAAAATAGCATTATGGCTGAGAGTTTGATGAAAGAGTTGGTTATAGAGAAACTTTCTACGGTGTATGACCCCGAAATTCCTGTAAATATCTGGGATTTGGGATTGATTTATGATATTGCTTTCCCCAAACCGTCGGAAGTGATTGTCTCGATGACCCTGACGGCTCCCGGTTGTCCCATCGCCGACGAGATTGTGCAGCAGGTGCATGATGTGGTGATGGAGGTGGAAGGTGTGGAGAGTGCTACCGTCAATTTGGTTTTTGAGCCCGCCTGGTCGCCCGACCGGATGAGTGAAACCGCCCGATTGGAGTTGGGATATGATATTTGAGCATGGAGACGGTTTTGCATCTGGACACTTTATTGGCAAAAAGCCGTGGAATCGGTTTTGATGCCGCGGGAGTGGCTCCGGTGGAAAATCTGACGGGGGAGAGGGAACGGTTACAGCAGTGGGTTGAGGACGGGTGTCATGCGGGAATGGCTTATATGTCCCGTAATCTGGAAAAAAGGGAGGATGTTTCCCTGTTGGTGGAAAATGCCCGTTCCGTGATAGTTACGCTTACCAATTATTATTCACCGCTTCGGCAGGAGGCGGGAGTGCCTCTGATAGCCCGCTATGCTTATGGGAAGGATTACCACCTGGTGGTGAAAGACCGTTTGAGGAGGTTGATGCAGGAGCTGGGAGGGATTCCGGGACGTTGTTTTACCGATTCGGCTCCCGTGTTTGAACACGAGTGGGCAAGGAGGGCCGGACTGGGGTGGATTGGAAAAAATACGTTGTTGATTCATCGCCGGAAAGGGTCGTTTTGTTTTATCGGAATTGTTGTGACCCCTCTGCTTTTTGACAGTTACAGCCAGCCTTTTGAGAACTCTTATTGTGGCACCTGTACGCGTTGTGTGGACGCCTGTCCTACTGGAGCGCTGACCCCTCATCGGGTGGATGCCCGTCGTTGTATTGCTTACCATACGATAGAAAGTAAAGAACCGCTTCCGGAGGAAATCAGGCAGGTTGCCGGAGGTCGGATATTCGGCTGCGACCTCTGTCAGGACGTGTGTCCCTGGAATAAACAGGCGGAAGAACACCGGGTTCCGGAATTTTTACCCCGACCGGAGTTGTTGCATCTTAACGGCGAAGATTGGCGGACGATGGAGGAAGCGGATTTTTTGCGTTTGTTTAAAGACACTCCCCTTGAACGTACGGGACTGGAAAAAATACGTTCCAATATGGAGACGGATGTGCCCGCATGAGGGCATATTTTTGAATTTCCGTTTATTGTATATATGCTTTTTTTAACATACATTTGCTATTTCAAACGTGCGAAGAAATGTGGTGCCGCGAAATCAAAAAGAGCGGTTTGGTTCCGGTGATACCGGATTGTAATTTTTAGATCAGAATGAAAAAAATGCGTATTGTTCTTGTGGTACTGTTTGTGTGCTTGTGTTCGGAGTTTTTGCGGGGACAGGATGCAAACGGTACGGCTTATTTTTTACCTAATCTGCCTCAGAGAGTAAGGTTTAATCCCGCTTACCAGCCGGAATATAAAGTGTGGGTGGGCCTGCCGGCGTTGAGTGGTATTTCCGTTAATTACATGAATTCGGCTTTCGGGATAGATGATTTGTTGGTGAAGGAAGGGAAGGATTCGCTGTATGTCGATATGGACCGGATGTATAAGTCGTTGCGGAAGCAGAATATCATTCATTTCGGGAATGATATTTCTTTGCTGACGGTTGGTGTGAAAATAAATAGCTGGTATGCCACGCTGGATGTGACGGAAAAGAATGATTTCCTTTTCCGGGCAAACAAGGATTTGTTTTCTTTTCTGAAACGGGGAAATGAGCCTTATCTGGGCAAGACGATGGATATTGGGGATTTGGGATTGCAGCTGAATGCTTATGAGGAGTTTGCCTTTGGTTTATCCAAGAAAGTGAATGACAAATGGACAGTCGGGGGACGGGCAAAATTCCTGTTGGGTATTGCGAATGCTTCTCTGGTCAATTCCAAAATCAGCATCGAGTCGGCAAAAGATGCCTCTTCTATGAAGATCCGTTCCAAGCAGGATATCCGGGTTTCCGCGCCGCTGACATTTGAATATGAGAAGGATGGGGAATACATCAATTGGGATAGTTTTGATGTGGATACGGATGATTTTTCCGTTTCGATGGTCCTGAATACGAAGAATCCGGGTTTTGCTTTGGATTTGGGAGCGGAATACCAGTTTAATGATAAATTGAAATTCTATGCCAGTGTTCTTGATTTGGGTTTTATTCGTTGGGGAGCGGAGAATTACCGGTTTACTCAGAATGCGACTTTCGACTGGCAGGGGGGAGATTTATCCAATAGCATAGGTAAAGACAACAAGTCGATAGACGATGTTTTCGATGATTTGATAGACAGTTTGAAAGACAATTTCCGGCTGAAAGAGAAGCAGGGAGCGTATACGAATATGCTGCGCACCCAAGTGTATTTAGGTGCAACCTATCAGTTGTCGAAGATGGTGAATGTGGCCGGAGTGGCGGAACTGACGTTGCTGGACAAAACGTTTTATCCTTCTCTGACCGCTTCTGCCGATGTGCGGTTGTTGAGAAATGTGAGTGCCGCAGTATCGTATAGTGTGATGCCCGGCAATTATGTGAATGTGGGGGCTGCCCTGACAGCCAAGTTGGGACCTGTTCAGTTGTATGCCTCAACCGATAATGTGCTGGCGGCCAATTATACCAGTACGCAATCGCTGAATGGACGTTTCGGCATCAACTTGTTGTTTGGCCATCGGGATAAGAAGAAAAAAGAGAAAGAGGAGGAAGAGCCTGTCATGGAGACGGTGGTGGTGCCGGTGAAGAAAGCTCCGGAAGTGAAAAAGGATACGGTGGTGAAAGATACGATAGTAAAAGATACAGTAGTGAAAGACACGGCAACTCCTGTTGTTAAAGCCGAACCTGTTGTTATCAGTCCGGTGAAGGAAGAGATGATGGTGGAGGAGGAATCGCCTTGGTATGTGATTGTGGGAAGTTTTAAGAACCGTCAGCAAGCGGAACATTTGAAGAATAAGATGATCCAACTCGGTTTTAAGGATACTCAAATTCTTTATCACGGACGGGAATTGTTCCGGGTGAGTTGCGGCGTTTTTGCAACGCACGATGAGGCTTGGGATAAGGTTTTTGAAATCAGGAGACTGTATCCGAAATACAAGGATGTTTGGGCTATGAAAGGGATTTGATATGAATACGAAAGAATGGATTGCACAGGTTGTCAGACAGGATGAAATCGACAAATACCTGGTAAACGGGAAGGATTTTATCGATGAAGGGAAGATTGTGCGGGAGCTGGAAGAGACCCGCAGTCCGGATGCCGGGATAGTGAGGGATATTTTGCAGAAATCTCTGGAAATAAAATTGCTGACACCCCGCGAAACGGCGGTGTTGCTGAATGTTGAAGACCCGGAGTTGCTGGAAGAGATGAAAGCTGTTGCCCTGGAAGTGAAAAAACGGGTTTATGACAACAGAATCGTATTTTTTGCCCCGCTCTATTGTTCCAATGTGTGTGTCAACCGTTGTGTATATTGCGGTTTCCGGAGTGATAATTGCGAGGAAAAGAGGCATGTGCTGACGCCGGAGGAGATCCGGAAGGAAACGGAGGCGGTGATTGACCAGGGGCATAAACGCCTGATTGCGGTGTATGGCGAGCATCCGTTGAGCGGTGCGGATTATATCGCCGATTCTATATCTGAAATTTATTCAGTCAAACGGACGACTCCGACGGGAAACGGTTTTAATAACATACGCCGGGTGAATGTCAATGCTGCGCCGATGAGTGTGGCCGATTTGCGTAAATTGTGGCGGGCGGGCATCGGTACGTTTCAGGTGTTTCAGGAGACCTATCATCGGGTGCGTTATGCGGAACTTCATCCGGTAGATACGGTGAAAGGAAATTACCGCTGGCGTCTGTATGCGATGCACCGGGCTATGGATGCCGGGATAGACGATGTGGCTATCGGTGCGTTGTTCGGGCTTTATGACTGGCGTTTTGAAGTGATGGGGCTGGTGAGACATGCCCATGATTTGGAGCGGCAGTTCGGTATAGGTCCCCATACTATTTCTTTCCCGCGTATGCAACCTGCTCCGGGAAGTTTTGTGAGTGAAAATTCCCCTTATCTTGTCGGTGACGATGCTTTTAAACGTTTGGTGACGGTGTTGCGCTTGGCTGTGCCTTATGCGGGACTGATTGTTACGGCACGGGAACGGGCAGAATTGCGGAGGGAAATTATCGGTTACGGTTGTACGCAGACAGATGCGTCGTCTAAAATAGGAATAGGGGCTTATTCGAAAAATAAGTTGCAGGAAGAGAACAGAGACAAAGTGCAGTTTATGCTGGGAGACCAGCGGAGCCTGGATGAGGTGGTGCGCGAACTGGCAACTGACGGATATATCACTTCTTTCTGTACGGCGGGTTATCGCTGCGGGAGAACGGGTGATAAAATTATGGGGTTGCTGGAGAAGGGAGTCGAAGGAAAATTCTGTAAGCTGAATGCCGTGCTGACGTTCCGCGAATACCTGAACGACTATGCTTCCGCAGAGACCCGGATTATTGGAGAACAACTGATAGCGAGAGAGTTGCAGGAGATTGAAAGGAATGCTTTTTTTACTGATAAAAGATTACTCCCCACGTTTATGAGTTATTACAAGCGGATTGCTGCCGGTGAGCGCGATTTGTATATGTAATTTATTCTTGTGTTTGCTGCTTTTAATCCCTGTCGGCAGGGATTTCAATTGTGCTACAGAAGTATTATTTTTGTATGTTGATAACAGATGTGTTCGGTTTTCAACCCGCAGAGGGGGGGGAAGACTGAGAACACCCGAATAGTTTAACAGGAATGAAGAATCATTTTTTAAGGTTGTCCGATATCCCTACCGGTGAAGCGTGTGTGATTGTAAAGGTACATGGACACGGCAGTTTCCGGAACCGGATTGTGGAAATGGGATTTGTAAAGGGAGAGAAAGTGACGGTCATAAAGAATGCCCCTTTGCGTGATCCGATAGAGTATAAGATTATGGATGGGCATCTCTCTCTGCGGAGGAGTGAGGCGGAATTGATAGAGGTGATGAACCTGACCGGATTGACGGGGGAGGATATGAAAGATTCCGGTTATAACGGGACATTCCAGGATGAGGCGGCGGCGGAGGTGTTGCGGGAGAAAACCAATACGATAGAAATTGCGTTGGTCGGAAATCCGAATTGCGGGAAGACCTCTTTTTTTAACCGTGCCACCGGTCTCCGGGAGCATGTCGGGAATTACAGCGGGGTGACGGTCGATGCTAAAGAAGCGGTTTTCAAGCATAAAGGTTATACGATTCATCTGATAGATTTACCCGGAACTTATTCTATTACGGAATATACTCCGGAGGAGTTGTTTGTCAGGACATACATAACGGAGCATCATCCCGATATTGTATTGAACGTGGTGGATGCTTCCAATTTGGAACGGAATCTGTTTCTGACGACCCAGTTGATAGATATGAATATCCGGGTTGTGATGGCACTGAATATGTATGATGAGCTGGGAAAGGAAGGGGCTGCGCTGGATTATCATTATTTGGGACATTTGTTGGGTTTCCCGATTGTGCCGACAACGGCTTCGCAGGGGGAAGGAATTGATGAGGTCCTGGATAAAATCATTGAGGTGTTTGAAGACAAAAATGACACTTCACGGCATATCCATATTAATTATGGGACGGAGATAGAACATGCCATTGACCGGGTAAAGGCGGTGATTGTGCCGAATAAGGATATTACCGACAGGTTTGCCCCCCGTTATCTGGCTATTAAAATGCTGGAGGGCGACCGGATTATCCGGGAGGTGTTGGCTGTTGCCGCCAATTACCAGGAGATTGAAGAGGTGACCCGGCGGGATGTATTGCGTCTGGAAAAGGAGTATAAAGAGGACACGCGGACGATTATTACCAATGCCAAATACGGTTTTATACGCGGCGCTTTAAAAGAGACTTATACTGTGGGCGACAAAGACAAACGCCAGCTTACGAGTGCGATTGATACGGTGTTGACGCATCACTGGTTCGGTTTCCCGGTGTTGTTGCTGTTTATGTGGGTGATGTTTCAGGCGACGTTTTCTTTGGGGAGTTATCCTATGGAATGGATACAGGAGGGAGTGGATGCTCTGGGAAGCTGGGTGGCGGGAGTGATGGCTCCGGGACCTTTGACCGATTTGATTGTGGATGGGGTGATTGCCGGTGTGGGAGGGGTGATTGTGTTTTTACCCAATATCCTGATTTTGTTTTTCTTTATCTCTTTGATGGAAGATACGGGCTATATGGCCCGGGCTGCTTTTATTATGGATAAACTGATGCATAAAATCGGGCTGCACGGGAAGTCATTTATTCCGTTGTTGATTGGTGTGGGTTGCAATGTGCCTGCGATTATGGCAACCCGTACACTGGAAAATCAGAGGGAAAGACTTCTGACGATGCTGATTATTCCTTTTATGTCGTGCAGTGCCCGTTTGCCGGTGTATATTTTGATGGTTTCCGCGTTTTTCCCGGTCAACCAGGGACTGATATTGTTGTCTATTTATGTGATAGGCGTCGGATTGGCGATATTGACGGCTTTGCTTTTGAAAAAGTTGCTGTTTCAGAAAATTTCCGATCCTTTTGTGATGGAGTTGCCGCCTTACCGGATGCCGACCATGCGTAATACTTTGCTGCACATGTGGAACAAGGCCGGGCAATATCTCAAAAAGATGGGGACGGTTATTTTGTTCGCTTCGGTTTTGATCTGGGCGTTGGGGTATTATCCCCGTCATGCGGAGTATGCCAAGCAGAGTCCGGAGCAGATGGAAAATTCCTATATTGGGCGTGTCGGGAAGGCCATAGAGCCCGTAATTAAACCGCTGGGTTTTGATTGGAAAATGGGGGTAAGCATTATTACGGGACTGGCGGCAAAAGAGATTGTTGTCAGTTCGATGGGAATCCTCTATCATGTGCCCGAAGCAGAAGAGGATGTACAGGCTTTGGCTACGAATCTTCAACAGCAGAAAGACCCGGCAGGACGTCCTGTGTTTACGCCCTTGGTGGCTTATTGCTTTATGTTGTTTGTGCTGATTTATTTTCCGTGTATGGCGGTGATAGCTGCAATACGGAAGGAAGCGGGGGGAAAGTGGGCTCTTTTTACCATTTTCTATACGACTTCATTGGCTTGGCTTGTGGCTTTTTGCGTATACCAGACAGGAATGCTATTTTAAATGCTGATGCAGGAAATAATTGTATATGTTGTTGTCGGACTTGCCCTGTTGGTTGCGCTCAGGTATCTGTGGAAGCGAACCGGGAAAAAGAATAAAAACAAGTGTGGTAGTTGTGACGGATGTCCTTTTAAGAAACATTGTTCTTAAAAGGGCAGTTTTAGTGTGATTTCTTCGGCGTCTTTTTTGCGTTTCAGACGTTCTTTTTCACCCCGTCTGAATACGTATACCAAGCCGTATTCCTCACACATGTATCTTTTTTCTTCTTCGTCCTTGACTCCGGAGAAGTATTTCTCCACATCGTTCCATATGTTTACAATCAAGGCATCGGCTTCATCGCGGAACTGGGCGACTTCGGCACTGAAACGGGCCGAATTGGCCTGCAAACGCTTTTGAAATTCGTAGCCCTGTTTGAAGTTTTCATAGTTTACCCGAACCAGGGCGATTGCCGGACTGTAAATGGGGTTGCCTCCCCGGTTGTTGATACGCTCCTGTTCGCCATTGATTACTTTTTCACCCCAGGTCAGCAATTCCTGTTCGGTCAGCAGGGACGGAACTTTTGAGTCTTCTTCATCTAAGTCGTAGAATGCCCGGGCCTGCGGTTTTAATTCTCCCCGTGCAATGGTAAAGTTAAGGACCTGAATGAAATGGGAGATGTATAGCCGGGCTTTTTTAGTCAGTTCAGAAAATTTCTGACTGTTTTCGATCTGTTTTTCCCGTGCCGCTTTGGAATTGGTTATGGCAATTTCAAATTTAGTCAGGAAGACGTCAATTTTTTGTTTTAAGGGGAAAGAATAGGCTAACGTATTGATGTCGTTTAGTTTTTCTCCCTTCCGTAAAGCTGCTTTCAATGCCCTTATCCGTGCTGCATCTGTATTGGGTAATCTTCTGTAAGGCATATATTACGTAATTAAAACAATTGACAAACCGAACCACTGTTGAAATAGACGATGCGAAGATATTGAATAAAATACAAAAAATCAATATTCGTATATTGATTTTTCTGTTTTTTTTCCTTAAGGCCGGATGTGTTTGTAATTGTTGTAAGTGTCGAGAATGCGGTGTACGTAATCATAGGCCTGCTGGCCGTTGCAGTAACCGTTTCGGGACAGGGGGTCGCGGTAAAATTCCGGATCAGTTTTATGTCGGAGGTAGAAGTCGACGTTATTGTCCCATACGTAAGGATTTTTACCGTATTTTTCTGCCAGGCGCATGGCATCTTTTACGTGTCCGGCACCGACGTTGTAGGAGGCTAACGTGAATTTTAATTTTTCCCGGGGGGAAATCGGATATGCTGAAAATATGTTGTCCAGGTATTTTAAATATTGTACTCCGGTATAGATGTTGCTGTCGGGGCTAAAGTAGTCAAATACGTTGAACATGTTGGCGGTTTCGGGAATGACCTGCATTAAGCCGTAAGCCCCGACATGCGATTCGGCTTCCGGGTTGAATCTGGATTCGTTGTAGACGAGGGCAGCCAATAGCCGCCAGTCCCAGTTCAGCGATTTGCCTGCCTGTTTGAGTTGTTTGTCAAAGGGGGAGATGTCGCCTTTTTTTACTAAGGAGTATTTGGACCTTTGCGGATTCTGTGGGTTGCGGTTGTTGAAATAACGGTTGTAGGTCATGTTTAGTTTTCCGCTGCGTTTGCAACCGGCAAGCCAGGTGTTTATCTCATTCGACAGGTCGTTGGAAACCGGATTGGTGGCCCATGAAACGGCAATGCCTTCGCTGAGGGTGACGGAGTAGTCTATGTCAGGCATGGAAGCGGAGAGAGCCTGGGCGATGTTGCGGTCAGATACCAGGTAATTGATTTCTCCGGATTCGACCAGATGCAGCAAATCTTCGGAAGAGTAGCCGGAAACTTCCGAGATTTTAAAATGGATTTGTAAAGAATCCTGGAGATGGTTCAGGAGTTTTTTATAAGGCCCGTCTTTTTTTATAAAAACGGTTTTGCCATTTAGGTCGGTGATGTGACGGAGAAGGCCTTTTTTCTTGTTTTGTACCAATACTTCTCCGGTTTCAAACAATGGGTGGGTAAATCTGATTTTTTCTTGTCGTTCCGGGGTGACTGTCATACTTACGGCTATGAGGTCGTATTTCCCTTCACGGAGACGGTGAATGGCACTGTCTAAGTTGTTGTTTACTTCAATGATGCGCAGTTTTACGCCTAAGAAATCGGCAAAGCTCTGTGCCAGTTCGTAATGAAATCCCCGCGTGATGCCCTTGTAAATGTAATAATCAGTGGTGGAGTAGAATGTGGAAACGTCTAAGAACCCTTTGGCTAAGATTTTTTCAACAGGAGAGGAGGCCGGGAAGACAAATTCCGGTGTTTCTTTCTTGGGTTCTTGACAAGCTGTGCCCAGGAAAAGGAGCATATAAAGCACTATCTTTCGGATCTGCATAGCGTAAAAGTAATCAAAGTAGCGGAAAATCCCAACTTCGGAAAGCCTGTTTAGTTATAGAAGTTCCATTTCAGTCCGAATTTGAACATCGCAGGATTGATGGGATAGTCCAATGCACTGAAATATTCTCCGTTTGTAAAATAATAGTTGAGATGTTCATATTTCAGGAAAAAGTCGGCGCGTTTGATGCGTATGTCCAGGAATACATCGAGTTTTGGGTATCCTCCTGTTTTTTCTTTCCTCTGGTTGTAAAACTGCATGGTGGAAGGAGAATAATTGTCGGCATAGAATTTTGTGTTGTAGAACAGGTCTATGCCGATAATGAATTTCAGTACTTTATTGAAGAAAGCATTTTCGTAGTAGTTGTGGGAGTACAGAGAGAGGGCAGGGAGAGACAGAATCTCTTTCTGCGTACTTTTTTGAAAATACAGGGTCTGGTCGAAGCGGAAATGACCGGCTTTGAATACCTGTTTTCCCCAGGCGGTCAGAACGATCAGGGCTTTTGATGTTTGTTGCGGCATGGCCGTCGTGTCAAAATAGACGTAGTCAATGATATTGCTCCAGCCTACACCAAGTTCGGTCCGTGATTTTTTATTGACATAGCGGCCCTCAATATTGATGGTTTTCGTGTCTTTAAAATCAGTCTTCCAGATGTCGTGATTTCCGATGTATCCGGAAAAGAATGGATTGACGGCTTTGGATTGAATCAATGCATTAGCCTGAATGTAACTGCTTTTGTTTTTGTTGAAATATTGTTTTATGAATCCCTGGATTTCAAAGTTGCCGATGTAATCGCCGAGCAGGCATATTTTGGCATTGGCGTCAAAGTTGAATAAAGCGCTGTCGTCGACATTGAATAAGCCTCCTGTTAGCCAGGTGCCATTGTATTTCTCGGTTCCTTTGGCTTGTGTGGAGTCCAACCCCGTTCGCCTGGTGTAGTCTGAATATTTGAAATCCAGGCCGGCATAAATTCCCGGCAGGTATTTGTATTTCGGATGTTCGTTTACGACCAGTTTGGTAGTGAAATTGTAGACGTGATTGCCTTGAAAATCAGTATTGGCGGTGCTGTCCAAATAAGTAAAGGGAAAGAAGTCGAAATTGACACTGTTTTCCTTGAAACGGTGGGTGTTGTCTTCAATCGTGGCCGAAAATAATGCTTTTGCCGGATAAGACTGAAGGGTATCTTCTCCCCGTACGGTCTCTTTTCTTTTTCCTATGTTGTATTGCAATAGGGTGTAGAAATTGAAATTCCGATACTTATTTTTTACATTGGAAAGGTTCACCGGTACGTTTTCGGCGTTTAGTGTAGTGTCCCGAATAAATTTTTTGTCCGAAACTCCACCGTTTTCGTTGAAATGACCGTTGTTTTGGTTCAGGAAGAAGTTAATCATCCACCTTTCTTTTTCGTAAGAAGAAAAAACAGAGAAGTTATAGGCTTTGGACTTTTGGTTCATGTATCTTCCGTCACTGGAAATGAGATTGTACCGGAAACCTGCATTCCAGAAAGGGGTGATGTTTTGGGTATGCCATACATCGATGAATGTTTCATTTTTCCCTTTGCCTCCCCCGGTGTAATAGTTTAATTGGGTGTAAGGGGTAGTGGTGTTGAATAGCAATGCGTCTACCGGTTTGAAAAGATAAGCACGGATATTGTTGAGGATATAGAAATCTTCCTGTGTAGCCCTCCGGATGAAAATATCCGATTCGTAAGGAGAAGGGAAGTTGGCCAGATAGGTGTTGGCTATGCTTTGTTTGAATATGTAATTATAATTGTGAAGTCCGTCTAAGGTGGTGTCGATGGGTATTTCTGTTTTGTAAACCCCTTCATTCATCCATTTCCAGCTTTTGTGGTGATGTGGTATATCTTCTGTTACCGTGCGGGAGGAATCCGGTTGTGGCATAGCTCCATCCCTGCCCGGAATACTGCCCCGGGAGACGGGGCGGGATTGTGCAACCGTGATGAGTTGCAGGCTGCAAAGGATGATGATATAGATTAATTTTTTCATTGCCGCAAATATACGTAAACTTTTAAAACTCTCATAAATTACTTATTTTTGTACGGAATTTAATATATACAATATGGATACGAATCATCACAACACTGAAACGGAAGATGAAGTAAAACCGTTGAATTTTATCGAACAAATTATAGAAGAAGAACTGGCAGAAGGTAAGAATGAGGGGCGGGTGCATACCCGGTTTCCGCCGGAGCCCAATGGCTATCTGCATATAGGTCATGCTACGTCGATTTGTTTGAATTTCGGTCTTGCCGAACAATATCACGGGAAATGTAATCTGCGTTTTGATGATACCAATCCTGTCAAGGAGGATGTGGAGTATACGGATGCTATACAGGAGGATATAAAATGGCTGGGTTTTCAATGGGATGGGGAAGTGCGCTATGCTTCCGATTATTTTCAGCAGTTGTATGATTGGGCAGAACAGATGATTCAGGAAGGGAAGGCCTATGTGGATGACCAGTCGGCAGAAGAGATCAGTGCCGGACGGAAGACGATTAATGAACCGGGAGTCGACAGCCCTTTCCGGAACCGGAGTGTAGAAGAGAATCTGGATCTGTTCCGCCGGATGAAGAACGGAGAGTTTAAAGAAGGCTCAAGGGTGTTGCGGGCGAAGATTGATATGGCTTCACCGAATATGCTGATGAGGGATCCGATCATGTATCGTATTATATATAGTAGTCACCACAGGACGGGAGATAAATGGTGTATTTATCCCATGTATGACTTTACTCACGGACAGAGCGATTACCTGGAAGGGATAACGCATTCTATCTGTACGTTGGAGTTTGAAATCCACCGACCTTTATATAATTGGTTTCTCGACCAGTTGACGGCAACGAAATACCGTCCGAGGCAGATAGAGTTTGCCCGTCGTAATCTGAACTATACCGTGATGAGTAAACGCAGGTTGCTGGAATTGGTACAGAAAGGATATGTTGCCGGCTGGGATGACCCCCGGATGCCGACCATTTGTGGGTTGAGGCGTAGGGGATATACCCCTGAATCCATCCGTGCTTTTGCAGAGAAAGTAGGAGTGGCTCGTCGGGAGATTGTGGTCGATATGGCTTTGTTGGAATATTGTGTAAGGGAACATCTGAACAAAACCGCTCCGCGGGTAATGGCAGTTCTGAATCCGGTAAAAGTCGTATTGGATAATTATCCGGACCGGACGGAAATGGTGGAGATTGAAAATAATCCGGAAGATGAAAATGCAGGAACCCGGAAAGTGCCTTTTTCTCGGGAACTGTATATCGAAAGAGAGGATTTTATGGAAGAGGCTCCTAAAAAATTCTTCCGTTTGACGCCGGGAGGTGAAGTGCGGTTGAAAGGGGCTTATATTATAAAGTGTGAAAGTGTTGAGAAAGATGCTCAGGGGAACATCATACAAATACATTGTACATGTGACCTGGATAGCCGCAGTGGCAGTGGTTCGGAAGCAAGCAACAGGAAAGTGAAGGGCACGCTTCATTGGGTATTGGCGTCGGAAGCCATTGAAGCGGAAGTGCGTTTGTATGACCGACTTTTTAAAGACGAAGATCCTGCCGGTCATAAAGATGTGGATTTTAAAGAATTTATCAATGAAGATTCGTTGAAAGTTCTTCGCGGATGTAAGCTGGAACCCGGTTTGAAAACGGCTAAGCCCGGAGAGCGGTTCCAGTTTCAGCGTCTGGGGTATTTTTGTGTAGACCCTGATACCCAGGAGGGACAATTGATTTTTAATAAGACAGTAGGATTAAAAGATAATTGGGCGAAAGTCCGGAATGTGTAAGATATGCAAATGAATAATTTAAATAAGGAGATTCGCTCTTATGTGCTGATCGCTTTCGGAATGTTGATCTATGCTGTTGCAGCATTAGGTTTTTTGGTGCCTCATAAAATTGTAGGCGGTGGGGCAACCGGTATGAGTACGATTATTTACTATCTTTCCGGTAAAACTGTTCCGGTAGGGATTAGCTATTTCGTAATTAATGTTGTATTGGTCGGGATAGCCTTGAAGGTGTTGGGACCTAAATTTGGTATCAAGACTGTATTTGCCATTGTGATAGGGAGTGCTTTCCTGAGCTTTTTACAGCCTCTTATCCCGGAAGCTTTTGTCAGTGATAAATTTATGAGTTCCATTATAGCCGGAATGCTCACCGGAATCGGGATTGCCATTGCATTGTCAGAGGGTGGAAGTACCGGAGGAACGGATATTGTGGCCATGATTGTTACAAAGTACAGGAATGTCAGTCCCGGAAAGATGATCATGTATAGCGATTGTGGAATCATTGCATGTAGCTTGCTGATCAATTTTAATCTGGAAGGGTTAATGTATGGATATGTCATGATGGGAGTTGTGTCGTTTACCGTTGATTTTGTGCTGACCGGGAAGAAACAATCGGCTCAGTTATTTATTTTTACGGAAAGATACCAGGAGGTGTCGCAGAAGATTACGGAACAATTTGCGCACGGTGTTACGTTGGTGGATTGTACCGGTTGGTATACGGGACAGGCTAAGAAAATGCTGATTATTGTAGTGCGTAAAAATGAAGCGATAGAAGTATTGCGGATAGCGAAACGGGTTGATCCGAATGTTTTTATGACCATGAACACTGTGATGGGGGTATTTGGTAAAGGCTTTGACGAAGTAAAAGGCGTAAAAGCATGACCCTTCCTAGTTTTTTTAGTGTTTTTTATATTTGATTTATAGCGAATTGAGTATTTGGTCTAAATATTTTCAAAAAATATTATAAGAAAGTTTTGGATATTTGCAGATAGTTGTATTATCTTTGCACCCGCTTTCAGGGCCTGGGGATGTATCCGGGTGTTACTTGAAAGAGTTCTTGTAAGAGGTTTGAAAAAAGTTGGCAAAAGATTTGGAGGGGAGTGAAATTTGATATACTTTTGCCGTCACTTTCGCTCGAAGTTATTTGAAGCGGGGTTATCTTGAAACAGGATAGAATAGTTCTTTAAAATATTGAAGTGACAAAACAGCAAGTGCGAGTCCTTAAACGAAAAAATGTCTAAGGAACAATAACTGGGCATAAGGAAAAAATTTAAAAGTTTTAATTACTATGAAGAGTTTGATCCTGGCTCAGGATGAACGCTAGCGACAGGCTTAACACATGCAAGTCGAGGGGTAACAGTATGTAGCAATACATAGCTGACGACCGGCGCACGGGTGAGTAACGCGTATGCAACCTGTCCGTTACAGGGGGATAGCCCATGGAAACGTGGATTAACACTCCATAATATAATATAGAGGCATCTTTGTATTATTAAATATTCATAGGTAACGGTTGGGCATGCGTCCTATTAGATAGTTGGGGGGGTAACGGCCCACCAAGTCGATGATAGGTAGGGGTTCTGAGAGGAAGGTCCCCCACACTGGTACTGAGACACGGACCAGACTCCTACGGGAGGCAGCAGTGAGGAATATTGGTCAATGGGCGAGA